>ERZ773162.16-NODE-16-length-209955-cov-10.098780_pt1 | contig 209955 bp, 163 predicted proteins | sample MGYA00511113_ERZ773162 | MGnify/ENA primary metagenome ERZ773162 (study PRJEB29015, sample SAMEA2737807) | human gut metagenome | biome: human gut; feature: human-associated habitat; material: faeces | place: China | collected 2012 ... | reverse complement strand
CTTGCATGTGTTAAGCACGCCGCCAGCGTTCATCCTGAGCCAGGATCAAACTCTCCGTTCGAACAGCGCCCGGAGGCGCCGTCAGATCGATGTGAGTCTCGATTCTGTTTTAAAACTCTCCGTCGGGGCCTCGGGCCCCTGACAGGGAAAAAGTTAAAGCTTGCTCTCTCGAATGTCCGTCTGACATCCGAGAAGACGTTTGTTCCGTCTCTCGAATTCCATCCTCAGTATCCGGTTGTCAAGGTTCCGCGGGAGGCTTCCCGCCCCGCCGCCCTCGCGAGCGGCGCAAGGAAATACTTTACAGGGACTCGCATCCCCCGTCAAGCGGTTCACGAAATCTCGACAACTTCGCTTTCCCGCCCGACGGGCCGCCCGGACCGCCGGGGGCGCCGCCTTCCGCACTTCCGAAAAAGGCAGCTCGCATATGATACAGCTCCCGGGATTTCGCGCAAGGGGGGAATTTGAAAAATCTTTCATCCGCACGAATGGCCCCTGAGACAGCCGAAACTCCGTCGCAATACGTTATGCGTCGCCTCGTTTAATTGCCATGGCGGCCGTGGCCATATCCCTTACCAGCCCCTTGGCCATGTCCGTGGCCCTCGTAGGAATCGCCCTCCTGGCCGCTGTGGCATGCGTCGATGCGATCACGCAGCTGACGCATAGTCATAGAAGCACACTCCTCGAGCGTATATGAGGGATCGAGGCTCATCAGCTCTTGGGCAGCCTGATAGCGACCAACGCCCAAACCCGCCGCAGCTGCCGCATCGCGAGTGGCGCTATCGGCACGGCGACAAGCATGTTCACAGGATGCAGAGGACAGCGCCTCGTCGCTTTGAGCAACAAGGCTCTCCCCCAAGCGATTGTTCTCAGAAACCACGTTGACGTCAATAAACGCATCTTTCTCAGCATAAGAGCCGAATGCGTCACTCGACAGCAGCGCGCCGATGACGTCGCCGTAAGGGCGATTCAGCATATCAACAGCGCCGAGCACGACAGCGCCGTCATCATTGAGCGCTTCGGCTTCAATCACGATACCGAACGTATTAACCGTAAGCTCAAGAGAGGGATTCACCTCAATGTCCACGAAAGCAGACGGCGCACGATACACGCCATAGGCACCGACGAGGGCCAGCGCAAGCAAAAGGCATGCGGCCCAAGCAGTGACGACACGCGCTCGCGGGCGACGCCGCAGGGAGGCGCGATGCACCTCAACAGAAGGAGCGTCCGGCCGCCTCTTCCGCTCTTCCTCGAGAAGGGCCAGCGTGCGTCCGCGAAGCTCATCGGAAGCATGCTGGGCATCGTAGGCCTCACGGATACGCTGCTCAAGATCGGTCATGAGAGGGCCTCCTTCAGCGTCTTTTTGCCGCGGGCAATCCAGGAATACACGGTATTCACGGGGGCGTCGAGCATCGAGGCGATCTCCGGAGCCGTGTAGCCCTCGTACAGGGCAAGATACACGGGAGTGCGGGGAGGGTCATCGAGGTCGCTCATGGCATCGAGCACTTCTTTCACACGCGAATCGGGCTGAGCCTCCTCATCGCGGGACATGAGCGATTCGAATGAGGTCTCATCAAGCGGCACATTCTTACTCGCAGCCGCCCGCCGCATATCGCGGCACGTGTTCGAAGCAACGCGAATCAACCACGCCTTGCGATGTTCCTCTTCGCGAAACTGAACATCATCTGCGAGTGCGTATTTTAGAAATGAATTCTGGAACGCGTCCTCGGCATCCGCATGGCGACAAAGCGCCGTAAGGCAAACGCGCCACACGGTATCGCCATGACGCGCCATAGTCTCTTCTATGTCAGGGGCAGATCTCACGCACTCGCAGGGTTTGTTTAGCGAGCGCAGCCGTGACCGCCGCCATGGTGACGGCCATGGCCATGACCCTGGCCGTTCCCGCTGCCGTAGTTGTCGCAGACGCCATCACCGTCGGCATCCACGTAGCCCGGGCAGTTCGCTCCAGCACCGGCGCAGTTGTCGCATATGCCGTCGCCGTCGGCATCCACATACCCAGAGCACGCGCCGTCTTGGTAGTTGTCGCAGACGCCATCGCCGTCGGCATCAGTGTAGCCGGGGCACGCACCATTCTCATGCCGGTCGCACGCACCGTTGGCATTGCGGTCGGCGTAATTCGGACACGTCGCCGCAGCCGAACGGGAGCCGATCGCCATCGGCGACGACGGGGAAAGGGCGGCGAAAGCCACCGCCGGCACGCAAAGCGCCAACGCGAGCACCACGACAACAACGAAGGTAGACTTCTTCATAATTCAGGTTCCTCCTTGAGTTTTCTTCCGTCTCTGCAAGTAACACGATTCAGCCACGCGAATCCTTGCAACTTTTTTCATTTCTGGAAAAAACTCCTCTAAGCGGAAAACGCCGCTGGCACTCAGCCGGCAAACCTCAGCACACTTACGCCGGCCTCAAAAGCTACTCGAAGCGCACGAACTTCTTCTTCCCCACCTGCACCTCGGCGCCGGCGAGAACCTCGGGAGCCACGTTGTAGGCTTTGGGGGCAAGCGCCTCGCCGTTGACCTTCACGCCGCCGCCGTCGATAAGGCGACGCGCCTCGGAGGCGGTGCCAGCCACGCCGGCATCTACCAGAATCTTCGCCACATATACCAGGCCGTTCTCATCCGGCGTCAGATCGGGCGCGAAGATGGGGGCGTCGGCCGGGAAGCCGTGCTCCTTGAACTTGAGGTCGAAGTCGGCCTCGGCGGCCTCGGCGGCCACGTCGTCGTAGTAGGCGGCCACGATGTTGCGGGCGAGCGCGCGCTTCACCTTGTTGGGATGCAGCTCGTCAGCAGCCAGCCCTGCCTCGATACGGTCGATTTCGTCCACAGCCTCGGTGGAGGCGAGGCGGTAGTACTTCACCATGAGCTCGTCGGGAATGGACATGACCTTACCGAACATGTCGGCCGCCCCGTCAGTGAGCCCGATGTAGTTGCCGTAGCTCTTCGACATCTTCTTCACGCCATCGGTGCCCTCGAGCAAGGGCAGCGTGAGGCAGACCTGGGGCTCCATGCCCATCTTCTCCATGAGCTCGCGACCGGCGAGCAGGTTGAACAGCTGGTCGGTGCCGCCGAGCTCCACATCGGCCTTGATGACCACGGAGTCGTAGGCCTGCATGACCGGGTAGAGGAACTCGTGCAAGCTGATGGACTGGCCCGACGTGTAACGGTTGTGGAAGTCGTCGCGCTCCAAGATGCGGGCCACCGTGAAGTTCGCGAGAAGCTTCAGCAGCGACTCCATGTTCAAATCGAGAATCCACTCGGAGTTGTAGCGCAGCACGGTCTTCTCGGGATCGAGGATCTTGAATGCCTGATCCACATAAGTCTGCGCGTTCTCCTGGATCTTTTCGCGCGAGAGCTGCGGGCGCGTGGTGTTGCGCCCGGACGGGTCGCCGATGAGCGCCGTGCCGTCGCCGATGATGAGCGTCACTTGATGCCCCAGATCCTGGAACTGGCGCAGCTTGCGCAGGGGCACCGCGTGGCCCAGATGGATATCGGGGGCCGTCGGGTCGACGCCGAGCTTCACGTTCAGCGGCACGCCGCGCTTGAGCTTCTCCAGGAGCGCCGATTCGGGCACGATCTGCGCCGTACCGGATTTGATAATGTGCAGTTGTTCCTCAGGAGTAAGCATGATGCCTCCGCTTTTCTTTAATATCGCGATACCTTTATACAAGTGCTGGAAATTCTAGCACAGCCGCTACGAGACGCCGCGGTAGAGGTGGCCGGAGGTGGTGTTGGGCATCTTCGCGATGGCGTTGCCGTCGTTTTGGGCCACATGCAGGGCACGAATGGCGCGTCCCACGGCGTGGGCCGTCTCCTCGGCGTTCATGAGGGTGGCGTCCACCATATAGGAGGAGATACCAGCCGCGAGCAACTCGGGCATCGACGAGGCGATATCCAGTTCCACCGCGTTGTAGAGGTGGCTGCGGCCCATGGCGTCGGTGACGACCGGGAACTCGTAGCCCTTGCGATCCTTCAGCACGTGGGGACTCTTGCGACGCGGGCATTCGGCGCAGTTCTCGTCGCAGGGGCCCTGGCTCATGAGCATGCAGTGCTCGGTGACCATGAGTTCCTGGGCGCCGATGAGCAGCACGCCCAGCTCCACCGGGGCATCTTTGGCAACCTCTTCGATTTGCCGCAGCGTGAGCTCCGGCGAGAGCCACACGCGCGCGGCCCCGAACTCGCTAGCGACAGCCAGCGAGAGCCCGTTGGTAATGGGCACATGGGAGCCGACATCGAGCAGCGCCCCCTCTTCGGAAGCCCGTTCCATAGCACCGAGGCTTTCGGCCAGAAGCGGCTTGCCCTCGGCAGCATACTTCCACACGTCGGCATCGACGACCGCTTCGCGCGCGCCGCCAACGGCCTCGTGATCGGCCACAGGCATGATGGGAATGCAGCCCTTGGGGTAGCCGGCCTGCTCGGCAGCGGCGTTCTTCTGGCCGGCGATAACCGCCTCGCCGCGCCGGTAGTTCAGAGCCGGCACGTAGATGAGGTGCGCGCCGGCGCGCTTGGCGGCGCGAGCGCAAGCGGGGTTCGTGACCGTGACGGCCACGCGGCAGCCGGTGGGACGCGCTGCGGGCAGAGGCTCGCGCGGAGTAGTGCGGGGCAGAGTGCGCCCGTGGCCCTCGGCGGTAAGCGCTTCGGTGAGGACGTCCAGCGCCGCCGCGCGCACGCCATGCAGGGCCGAGAAGCCGATGCCGACGCCGTCGTCCATATCGATAGTAAGGTTCACCAGCTGGTAGGGCGTGTTGCCAAGGCGGTCGATGTGGGCGGCGACGTCGTCGAAGGAGACGGCGCGGGTGCGAGCCGCCTCTACGGGCGCGCCTTCGGCGACACCGGAAACCCCATCGGGGAAGGCAGCTTGCAGGCGACGGGCAACGGCGAGGGTGGTGCGGGGAGCGCCTTCGATATCGGCCTCGGCGGCGGGGTGGAATTCCATGCGAAGAGGCTCGCCGATGTGGAGGGTGGCGGTGCCGACGAGGGGCACGCGGGGCTCACGGGCGTCGTCTTCGAAGGCGGCCTCGGCACTGCGGACGCGGAAAACGCGGTCGCCGGCCTTCACCGTGCGCGTTTTGCCTTCCAGCGGCAAATGGTAGCGGCCCTTCTTGTCGGTGCGCACCGGCCCCAGCGTCAGCGTGCCGTTGCCCTTGCGCGTCCAGAACTCCAGGACGTCGCCTTCTGTCAGGGCATGGGCGCTCTTCAAATAGGCAGCGCCATCGCGCACCTCGTCGACGCGGCCGAGGAACAGGCCGCGGTTGTTGGGACGCTGGTAACTCATGATATCGTTGCCGCGTTTGCCGTCCAGATAGGCCGTGGTAAACCCGCGGGAGAAAGCGTCGGTGAGGCGGTCGCGATCGGCATCGGTGATAGCCGCGTTCTCCTTCGCCAAAGCAGCATCGAGAGCTTTACGGTAGACGGAGGTCACGGCGAAGACGTACTCGGGCGACTTCATGCGGCCCTCGATTTTAAGCGACGCCACGCCGGCGGCCACGAGGTCGTCCACGCGATCCACCGTGCACAGATCCTGGGGCGAAAGCAAGTGATCGCCCGGCGAGGGAAGGCTCTTCTGCAGAGCCTTGTTCTGCAGCTCATAGGGAAGTCGACATGCTTGCGCGCACATCCCCCGGTTGGCCGAGCGGCCGCCGATCATGGAGGACATGAAGCACTGGCCCGAGTAGCACACGCACAACGCGCCGTGGGCGAACACCTCCACTTCCATCCCCTCTTCGGCCGCCGCCGCGCACAGAAGGGCGATCTCGTCCAGCGACACCTCGCGGGCGAGCGTAATGCGCTCGGCCCCTAAGCGGGCCGCCGCGCGCACGCCGGCGAGGTTGTGGGTGTTCATCTGCGTGGAAAGGTGCAGCGACGCTTCGGGGAGCGTGCGGGAGATCTCCGCGGCCAGGCCGATGTCCTGCACGATGAAGCCATCGGCGCCGGCGCGGTAAGCTTGGCGCACGCATTCCAAGGCCTCCCCTACCTCGTCGGGCAGGATGATGGTGTTCATGGTGACGTAGATGGAAACCCCGCGCAGATGCGCGAAGTCGCAGGCCTCCCGCAGCGTCTCCAGGGTGAAGTTGTCGGCCCCGCGCCGCGCATTGAAGGTCTCGAGCCCCAGATACACCGCATCGGCCCCACCAGCCACCGCCGCATGCAGCGCCGCCATATTGCCGGCCGGCGCCAGCAGTTCTACTTGATTAGTCTTCATTCAGCTTCAAAGCCTCTTCGTCGGCGGCCTTCAGTTTGTCGATGCCCTCGTTGTAGGCGTCTTGGATTTCCTTCACGCGCCCGTCGTAGGCGCTGAAGTCGAAGGGCGCCTCCTCGGTTGCGCTGCTGATCTCCGTGTACAAATCGATGTAGCTGTTCAGAGCATCCTTCAGCTTGTTGCAGCCGTCGACGTAGTTCGTCTGCAGGTCTTTCATGGCGTCCGGCGTATCGATGGCCGCCAGAGCGTCAATGGCCTCGAAGGCGCTGTTGGCCTTGTTGCGCATATTGACGACGCTCTCCTGAGCCACCGCCTCGTCGAATTCGCCGAGGCGCGTGTTCAGCTCCTCCACCGCCTGGTTGACCTTGGTCATGTAGGTGCGATTGGCCTGCTGCTGGTCGGTGGCTCCGGTGGCCGGCGACTGGCAACCGGCAAGAGCGCCGAGGGCCAAAGCCGCGCCAAGGACCACAGCCAAAACCCGCGCGATGGTACGTTTCCTCATGATTTCTCCCGTCTTCGGTGCCTTGAGGCGCCGGTTGCTTGCTCAGGGCAGCCTCGTCGAGCGAGGCTTTGGTTTCTCATTCGCTATGATAGCAGTCCGCACCCCCGGGCCCGTACCGCCGTCACGGTATCGCAACAATTATGTCGCGGCTACGCTGCTTTAAGCACCCTCGCCGCCACCGTCGTCCGGGGCCGGGTCGGGCGTCGGCTCCGGCGTCGGCTCCGGCGTTGGCTCGGGCTCCGGGGTAGGCTCCGGCGTCGGTGTCGGTGTCGGCTCGGCGTTGCCGCCGCCCTCGTTGCCCTCTCCGCCTTCGTTGCCGCCGTTCTCGTCGCCGTCGCCCTCGGGCGTCTCCTCATCATCCTGCTTCGTGGTCACCTCGGTGTCGTCTTTCTTTTTCTTGGAAGAGTAGTAGCCGCCTATATGGTTGTCCTCGTCGCGGTAATCCTTCTTGTACTCGGGCTTCTCTGCCTCGAAGAACTTCACCGTCTGCGTCGGGGAGATCATCTTGTCGATGAAATCGCCGAAGACGCTGGCCGCCGTCGTAGTCGTCGCCTGGGCCTCGGAATAGTCGGAGCGGTCGCCCAGCCAGATGGCCACGGCGTACTGCGGGGTCACACCGCAGAACCAGCTGTCCTTCTTGTCGTCGGTGGTACCGGTCTTGCCGCCGGCCTCCTGGCCGTTATCGGGGCGAGCCGCCTTGCCGGTGCCGTTGTCGATGACCACTTCCATGCAGTCGAGGGCCGCCCGGGCCACTTCGCGAGAGAACACCCGCTCGCCCGTGGGGTCGGTGTTGTCCACGATGACGTTGCCGTTCTTGTCCTCGATGGAGATGATGCACTCCGGATCGTAGTGGACGCCGCCGTTGGCCACCGTGGCATAGGCGTCAGCCATTTCGAGCGGCGTGACCGAACCGATGCCCAGGGTAAGGCCCGCCACCGCCGGCAAATCGGAGGTGATGCCCATGGCGTGGGCCATCTCGATCACCTTATCGACGCCCACGGAAAGAAGCAAGCGAATAAACGCCGTGTTCGACGACACGCCAAAAGCGCTCTTGATGGTGCGCGTGCCGTAATCGGCCTTATCGTTGTTGTAGACAGGCTCGCCGCCCTCCAAATCAACCTTGTAGCCGGCATCGATGAGCGTTTCCGGGTCGATGCCCTCGTTGATAGCCGCCAAAAGCGTGAACAGCTTGAACGACGATCCGGCCTGACGGCCCGCGCCGCCCTCGCCCGTGGCCATGTTCACCTGAGAGCTCTCGTAATCGCGACCGCCCACCAGCGCGTCGATGTAGCCGTTCTCGGGGTTCACAACGGCCATGGCCACCTCGAAGGGATCGCCGGCCTCCTCTTCCTTTTCGGCCGCAGCCTCTTCAGCGGCGGTCTGGGCCTCGATATCCAGCGTCGTGATCACCTTCAACCCGCCCTTGAACAGCTCGGAGGTGGAATAGGCGTACTTGCCCTCGGGGTTGGTCAGCTGGTTGCGCACGTAGCTCGTGAAGTAGGGGTAGGCCAGAATGCCCGTCATGGAGGGCTCGGAGGGGTTCAGCTCGATGGGCTCGGCCTTCACCGCGTCGGCCTCCTCCGCCGTGATAACCCCGTTGGACACCATGCGGTCGAGCACGGTGTTGCGGCGCTTCAGGCAGTTGTCCGGATAATCGATGGGGTTATTGTAGGTGGGCGACTGGGGAATGCCCACGAGCGTGGCCGCCTCGTTCAACGTGAGGTCCTTCGCGTCCTTGGAGAAGTAGCGCTCGGCGGCGGCCTCGATACCGTAGGCACCGGAACCGTAGTTGATAGTGTTCAGGTACATGAGCAGGATCTCGTCTTTGGAGTACTGCTCTTCCAGCTTCTGGGAAATGTACATCTCGCGGATCTTGCGCTTGAAGGAGATGTCGCGCATCTCGTCGGAAAGAATCGTGTTGCGCACGAACTGCTGAGTGATGGTGGAGGCGCCCTCCAGCTCGCCGCCCATGAGGTTGTTCACGAGCGCGCGGGCCACACCGAGGTAATCGACGCCGGAGTGGGTGTAGAAGCGCTCGTCCTCGGTGGCGACGGTGCCCTTCAGCACGTACTCGCTAATCTGGTCGAGAGCCACCGGGTCGCGATTCTCCAGCTGGAACTCGGCGAGCAGCGTCGTGCCGTCCGATGCGTAAACCATAGTTGGCTGCGCCGTGTTGTAAGCGTCGGCGTTCTGGTAGTCGGGCAGATCCTCCAACCAGGAGTTGCACAGCGTCACCACGCCGAACACGCCCGCCGCGATAAAGGCCACCATGAGGCCCAACACCGACAGGACAATAACCTTCTTATTCTTTACTTTCGTGCCCTTACGGCCCTTCATTGCGCGAGAACCCACGAATTAACCTCCATCAGTTATAGATCTGGCCATTTTACCAATGAGTTATGGAGGGTTCATAAGATGGAGCCGCCACCAGGAAATGCACAGAGGACAGCCCAGCAGTCTGCCCCCCCCCCCCGAACGTAAGATACTCGTGATTATAATAATCACGAGTATCTTATTTCCCGCTATGGAACAGGCCGAGCCTCAGCCCTTTGAAAGCGAGCTATGCGCAAGCACCTTCCAGCTGCGCCTTGGCGGCCGCCAGCTGCACGCGCACCGCTTCGGGGGCCGTGCCACCGAAGGTGGTGCGGGCGGCAACGATGGCGGGCAGGTTCAGGCACTCCACGATATCGGATTCGAAGAGATCGCTTTCCGCCTTGAAATCGTCCAGCGTGAGGTCTTCCAAATCGCAGCCGCGCTGGTCGCACAGAAGCACCAGATGTCCCACGATCTCGTGGGCCCGGCGGAAGGGCAGGCCCTTCTTGGCCAGGTAATCGGCCACATCCGTCGCGGCCAGATAGCCCTTCTTCGCTTGGGCGGCCATGGCGTCGGCGTTCACCGTCATGGTGGCGATCATGCCGGCGGCGCATACGTAGCAGTCCTCCAGAGTGTCGGCGGCGTCCATGGCGCCTTCCTTGTCCTCCTGCAGATCCTTGTTGTAGGCAAGCGGCAACGACTTCAGCGTCATCATGAGGGCCACCAGATCGCCCACGACCCGGCCCGATTTGCCGCGGATGAGCTCCGCGAAATCGGGGTTCTTCTTCTGGGGCATGATAGAGGAACCGGTGGAGTAGGCGTCCGACAGCGTGATGAAGCCGAACTCCGCCGACGACCACAGCACGATCTCCTCGCACAAACGCGACAGGTGCAGGCACGACACGCTACAGGCGTAGATGAGGTCGAGCAAGAAGTCGCGGTCGGACACAGCATCGAGCGAGTTCGGGATGGGATGGTCGAAGCCGAGCGCCTCTGCGGTGGCGAAGCGGTCGAGCAGGTAGGTGGTTCCGGCCAAAGCGGCGGCTCCCAAGGGGCACGCGTCGGCGGCGTCGCGGGCGGCGGCGAGGCGCTCGTAATCGCGCGCGAGCATCTGCACGTAGGCGAGCATATGGTGCGAGAACAGCACCGGCTGGGCATGCTGCAGGTGCGTGTAGCCCGGCAGGATGACGTCGAAGTTCGCTTCGGCCTGGGCGATGAGCGCCTCGCGCAGGGCGACGTTGGCGGCCATGAGCTCGCCGGCGCGACGCTTGGCGTACAGGCGCGTGTCCGTGGCCACCTGGTCGTTGCGCGAGCGGCCCGTGTGCAGCCGCGCCCCGGCATCCCCCACGCGGCGGGTCAGCTCCGCCTCGATGGCCATGTGGATGTCCTCGCTTTCCATCACGTCGAACGTGAGCGCGCCGGAGGTGATGTCGGCCAGAATGCCCTGGAGCCCTTCCGCAATGGCTTCGGCATCGGCGGTCGCAATGATGCCCTGGGCGGCCAGCATGTTAGCATGGGCGATAGAGCCGGCGATGTCCTCGGCGTAGAGTCGCTGATCCACGGGCAGCGACGCCCCGAAGCGCTGGGTGAAGGCATCGGCGCCTTCAGTGAATCTTCCAGACCACAGTGCCATAGTGTCTCCTCGGTAAATCGGTAAACCAGGCGGGCGCCCCTTAAGACCGCCCGCTTCCCTCGCTGTCGCGCTCGTTGAGCGTCCCTAGGCCGTGACGGCGTCGGCGCCTTCCAGAATCTCCTCAGCTTCCTCCACCACAGCGCTCACCTTGCCGTAAGCGGTGTTCGCGAGGTTCACGTCGTCGTAGGAAGGCATGCGCGCGCCCGTGGCGAGCCGGTTTTTCGCCCACACCTTGCAGGACAGGCCGTGGATGTCGATGAAGCCCTTGGCGGCCTGGTGGTCGAAAGCGTCGTCGGCGTCGTAGGTGGCCAGACCGAAATCATACAGCGAATAGGTGCTCTTGCGTCCCACCACGGTGCAGGAACCCTTGAAGAACTTCAGCTTCACCGTGCCGGACACGCATTGCTGGGTGTGGGCGAGGAAGGCGTCGAAGGCCTCCTTCAGCGGCGAGAACCACAGGCCGTTGTACACCTGCTCGGCCCAAGTCTGCTCGATGGCGAGCTTGTGGTGCAGCACGCCCCGCTCCAGGCACAGATCCTCCAGGGCCTTGTGGGCCTGGATGAGGGCCAGGCCGCCCGGCACCTCGTAGCACTCGCGGCTCTTCACGCCCACGAGCCGGTTCTCCACCATATCGATGCGGCCGTAGCCGTTGGTGCCGGCGATATCGTTCATGGCGTAGATGATGTCGAGGAAGCTCATCGGAGTGCCGTTGATCGCGCAGGGAACGCCCTGGTCGAACTCGATTTCCACATAGGTGGGCTCGTCGGGCGCGCAGGCCGGATCGCACGTCATCGTCCAAATATCCGCCGGCGGCTCGCACCAGGGATCCTCCAGCACGCCGCACTCGATGGCGCGGCCCCACAGGTTGTCGTCGATGGAATAGGGCTTGTCAGTCGTGGCCTTCACTGGCACGCCGTGGGCCGCCGCCCACTCGATTTCGTCGGCCCGGCAGCCGAGATCCCAGTTGCGCACCGGGGCGATGATGGTGAGCGCCGGATCCAGCATGAGCACCGAGGACTCGAAGCGCACCTGATCGTTGCCCTTGCCCGTGCAGCCATGGGCCACGTACTTGGCGCCGAACTGATGGGCCACCGCCACGAGGTGCTTGGCGATAAGCGGCCGCGAGAGCGCGCTCACGAGCGGGTACTTGTTCTCGTACATGGCGTTGGCGGCCATGGCGCAGGCGAGGTACTCGTTGGCGAAGGTCTCCCGCATGTCGATGACCGCGCAGCCGATGGCACCGGTGGCGAGCGCCTTGGCCTTGATGGCCTCGAGGCCCTCGTGCTCCTGGCCGAGGTCACCCACGACAGCGATGACGTCGAGGTCGTATTCCTCTTGCAGCCATTTGATGCACACGGAGGTGTCGAGGCCACCGGAGTAGGCGAGCACGCACCGCTCTTTCTCGCCGGGGGCCGGCTTGGCGGAGATCTGCGGGGCGTCGTGAAGGGATGAGTTCGTCGTGGTCATGGGAGTTGCCTTTCGTGTCGGGAGCTGCTTTTGGGTTTCCTTAGGGGGTGCCCGGCTCGCTTTGCGATGGAAAGGCGTGGCGTGAAGTCGCGTCTGGGACGATGCGCAGGGTTCCTGCGCGATGGTGCTTGAGGTTTCGAAGAGGAACTTCGGGAGGCCACGGCCTTTGGCGGACCCGGGCGGGGCCGCACGGCGGTGCGCTGAGCGCGCGAAAAGATCTGCTACGCGCGTCGGCGTCGCAGAGAAGAGGTACGTCGGCGTCGGTCGACGTAAGCCGTGGCGAGGAACTGGGGGCACGGGGCAGCAGCAGCGATTCCGCTGTGCTTGGAAGCTATGAGAGCTGCTGCCTGCATCGTGACAATTCCTTTCAAGTACGCGCAGCCGTCCGAGTTATGGGGCCCTGGCGCCTTGCGCCGTAAGCCCTCGGCTGTGCGGTTGACGGCATTATGCCCTAATTTATGAGTCGTCAACCCCGAATTTCAAAATTTTTGCGGAAACGGCGCAATTTAATTGTGCACTGTGCTGTGCAGTTGCACAAAAATTTGCTTATTCTACCTGGGAAATTGTGCGCTTATATACAAGAGCGACCCAAGCTTTTTGTGCAAGGGTCGCTCGATGAGGGCTCGATGTGATGGCGTTTTACAGCAACTGCTCCAGCTTCTGAACCAGCACGTCCACGTCGGCTTCCGTGCAGATGAGCGGAGGCAGGAAACGCAGCGTATGGGGGCCGGTGGCGTTCAGGACGAGGCCCGCTTCCAGGCCGGCGGCCACCACATCGGGAGCCGACGGCGCCTCATGGGTGAGATCGATGCCGTTCATAAGGCCGAAGCCGCGCACCTCCTGCACGTGGGGCAACCGGGCCAGCCGCTCGCGCATATAGGCGCCGACCGACTCGATCTGCGCCCCCATACCCGGGGCGAGCAGCGTGGACAGCGTCACATGGGCCGCGGCCATGGCGATGTTCGAGCCGCCGAAGGTGGTGCCGTGATCGCCCGGCGCGAACGCCGCCGCGATGGAGCTTTTGGCCGCGCAGGCGCCGGCCACCACACCAGAGGCGATGCCCTTGGCCATGGTGACGATGTCGGGCAGCACGCCGAAGTTCTGGAACCCGAACGGCAAGCCCGTGCGGAAGATGCCGCTTTGCACCTCATCGCAGATCATAAGCGCACCGCGCTCTTCGGTGAGACGGCGAATGGCGCCGACGAACTCCTCGGTGCAGGGGTGCACGCCGCTCTCGCCCTGGATGCACTCGATCATGACGGCGCAGATGCGGTCGCCCTGAGTCTCGAACAGACGCTCCAAAGCTTCCACGTCGTTGATGGGCGTGGCCGTGAACCCGGCCGGCAGCGGCTGGAAGGCCTCCTGCTTGGCCGGCTGGGCCGTGGCGGCCAGCGTCGCCAAGGTGCGGCCGTGGAAGCTCTTGGCCAGCGTGACGATGAGGCGCGGGGCCAACTCGGCGTCTTTGCCGGCAGCCTCGGTACGGCGACGGGCGTACAGGCGCGCCAGCTTGATGGCGCACTCGTTGGCCTCGGCGCCCGAGTTCGCGAAGAAGGTCTTCCACGTCTCGGGGCTCGGCTCATCGACGTAGACGTTCAGCATGTTCGACAGCAGCTGGGCCACTTCCCCGCGGTGCTCGATGTAGTAGTAGTTGCTCACGTGGATGAGCTTGGCCGCCTGATCGCTCACGGCCTGCACGATGGAGGGGTGGCAGTGGCCGAGGCTGCAGACACCGATGCCGGAGAGGAAATCGAGGTACTCGTTGCCGGCATCGTCGATGAGCGTCATGCCGTGGCCTTCGACGAATTCCACGGGCTTGCGGGCGAAGGTGCCCATCACGTATTCGGATTCCAAAGCCATTTCGCGGGCGAGAGTCATGGGATGCTCCTAACGGTTTTCAATGAGTTTGGCGGCGAATTTGCTCACCGGCGAGACGTTCAGGAACTGGGCGGAAGCGAGGCCGCCCACCATGGTTCCCATGCCGGAGTCGGTGAGCATTTCCAGCAGAAGCGCATGGGGCACCGTGCCGTTGATGATATGGGCCGCGCTGACACCGGAATCGAGGGCGCGCACGCAGCTCGCCAGCTTCGGAATCATGCCCGAGGCCAGCTTGTCGCCGCGCACCATGGCCTCGGCCTCCCCCAGCGACATCTCGGCGATAAGCGAGTCGGGGTCGGGGTAGTTCTCGTAGAGGCCGTCCACATCGGTGAGGAAGATGATCTTGTGGGCGCCGATGGCCGCGGCGATGTAGCCGGCAGCGACGTCGGCGTTCACGTTGTAGCAGCCACCGTCCTCGCCAATGGCGATGGAGGCGATGATGGGAATGTAGTCGTCGGCCACCAAGTCCTCGATGAGCGGCGTGTTGATGCGCGTGATCTTGCCCACACGCCCCAGCCGCGGATCGGCCTGCTCGGCCACGATGATGCCGGCGTCGGTGCCCGACACGCCCACGCCCATGTTGCCATGGGCGTTCATGGCCTCCACCAGCTGCTGGTTCACTTCGCCCGTGAGCACCATGCGCACAAGATCCATGGCATCGTCGGTGGTGACGCGCTGGCCGTCGACAAACTCCACCGGCAGATCGAACTTGGCGAAGGCGCGGTTGATGGCCTTGCCGCCCCCATGGACGAGCACCGGGTTCACGCCCAAGATCTTCAAAAGCACGATGTCGGCCATGACCTCGGCAGCCAGCTGGGGGTTCTCCATGGCCGAGCCGCCGTACTTGATGACGATGGTCTTGCCCGTCACCTGCTTGAGCCATGGCATGGCCTCGTAGAGGATCTCGCCGGTGCGTACGGGCACGCCCTCAGCACGGGCTTCGTTAGCGTATTTCATGAGCGGTAGTCTCCATTGATCGTCACGTACTCGTGCGAGAAGTCGCAGGTCCACATCGTGGCCGACTCCTCCCCCGCGTGCAGATCCACCTCGATGGCCACTTCGGGTTCTTCGAAGCGCCGCAGGGCCTCTTCTTCGTCGAAATCGACCACCAGACCGGCACGGCACACGGGCAGGCCCAGTATATCGATATCCACGTCCTCCTGATTGAAACGAGCACCGGACCGTCCGAGGGCGGCGGCAACACGGCCCCAGTTGGCATCGTGTCCGTAGACGGCGGTCTTCACGAGCGGCGAATTCGCCACCGTACGAGCAGCCGCATCGGCGTCGTCAGCCGTGGCGGCCCCACGCACGGTGACGGTGATGAGGCGCGTGGCCCCCTCGCCGTCGGCGGCCATCTTGCGGGCGAGCGTCGTCGCAAGCTGATCGAGGGCGCGCTGGAAGGCGTCGAAGGCCGGGGTGCCCGGCGCGAAGGCGGGGCCGTCGGGCGCCGCCGCACCGGATGCCAGGGCGAAGCAGGTGTCGTTGGTGGAGGTGTCGGAGTCCACCGTCACCTTGTTGAAGCTCTTGCTCACCGCCGCCGTGAGGGCCTGCGACAGATCGGGCGCCGCGATGGGCACATCCGTGGTGATGACGGCGATCATAGTGGCCATGTTCGGCATGATCATGCCCGCGCCCTTGCACATACCGCCCACCGTGAAGGTGACGCCCGGGTATCCGATGCCGTCGCCGGAGAAGCTGACCGAGCCGTGCTTGGGGCAGGTGTCGGTGGTCATGATGGCGCGGGCCGCCGTCAGGCCCTGGGATGTGCGGCCGGCGAGATCGTCGGCCACTTTCGCCATGGCCGCAAGCGCCGCCGGCACGCCCTCCGCGAAGGGCGCAAGGCGCAGGTGCTGGCCGATGACGCCTGTAGAGGCCACGAGCACCTCGTCGGCCGGGCAGCCCACGGCCTCACCGACGAGCTTGGCGGTCTTGCGGGCGTTTTCCAAACCGATCTCGCCCGTGGCGGCGTTCGCGATGCCAGAGTTGACGACGACGGCCCGGGCGCACCCGTAGGCGGGAGATCCGGCGCCTCCTTCGTTCAGGTGCTCGCGGGACACGCGCACGGGCGCCGCGCAGAACACATTGGTCGTGAAGGTGGCCGCCGCCGCACAGGGCTCGTCGGCCACGACGAGCGCCATGTCGAGACGCTCCGGGTCGGCCCTAAAGCCCGCGTGCACGCCCACAGCGGAAAAGCCGAGCGCGCTGGCTGCATTGCCCTCAGGATCGAAAGCGAAAGTGTCGTTCTCGGTCATAGGTCCTCTCTTTCCCACGGGACGGCGCCGACACGGCCCTCGTCCCCTTCCAGTCCTACACGGGGTTGGCGATCTCTTCCAAACCGCAAGTCTCGGGCAGACCGAACACGATGTTGGCGCACTGCACGCCCTGGCCGGCCGCGCCCTTCCCCAGGTTGTCGATGGCGCCGGTGGCCACAATCATGCCGGCGGGGTGTACCGCCACGCCCACTTGGGCGCGGCAGGTTCCCGCCACCGACGCCGTGCGCGGCTGCACGCCGGCGTCCATGACGGACACGAGCGGGCTTGCCGCGTAGAAGTCGCGATACAGCTCCACGAGCTCCTCGGTAGTGGGGGCAGCCCCCGAAGCCAGCGGCAGCGTCACCGTGGACAGCAGTCCGCGGTTGAGCGGGGCAAGATGCGGAGTGAACACGAGCCGGCCCTCCAGCCCTAAGATCTGCTCGATCTCGGGGGTGTGGCGATGGGTGCCCACGCCGTAGGCCTCCAGGTTCTCGTTGGCGAAGCAGTAATGGGTGCGCTCGGTGGCCTTCTTGCCCGCGCCGGTCACGCCCGAGACGGCATCGGCCACCACCGGCGCCGCCGCGTCCACGAGCCCCGCGCGGATAGCGGGCGCCGCAGCGAGCGAGGTGGCCGTCGGGTAGCAGCCGGCGCAGCCCACGAGCACGGCCTCGCCGGCAGCGCGGCGCTCGGCCGCGGCGGCCAACTCGTCGCCCGTGAGCTCGGGCAGTCCGAAGGCGGCCTGGGCCAGAAGATCGGTGGCCGTATGAGGCGCGTACCACTTCTCGTAAATGGCCGGATCCTTCAGGCGGAAATCGGCCGACAGGTCGACGACCGTGACGCCGGCGGCCATAAGGTCGGGCGCCATGCCCATGGCTGCCTTGTGGGGCACCGCCAGAAACACCACGTCGAAGGCAGAGAAGTCGGTGTCCTCGTGGGTAGAGAACGCCAAATCGGTCACGCCGGTGAACGCGGGGTAGGCCTTCGCGATAGGGGTTCCCGCCAGCGCGTCGGAGGTCGCCGCCGCCAGATCGAACTCAGGATGGCGCGACAGCAGGCGCACCAGCTCGATGCCGGCGAAACCGGCCGCTCCCACAACTCCCGCTCGATAGCCCATAGAAACTTCCTTCCTCTATGCCCGTTGCGTATTCGGCTCTTTCTTGAGCATATGCACAAAGTTGAGCTTTTTCGTTGTTGTTTTCATCATACCCCCACTGGAGCCATCCCAAAGGCAAAAAGCTCCGTTTATGACAACTTGGAGCAGGTTGCGCCCCTTCCCCGCCCCGCACGGCCCCTTCCGCTAGACTTAGGCGCACATCTTTTGGAAAGGAGCTCTCATGAGCAACAAAGGCAAGAAGGTCAAGGTTCACTACACCGGCACGCTGGACGACGGCACCAAGTTCGATTCGTCCGTGGACCGCGGCGAGCCCATCGAGTTTGTCTGCATGGCCGGCCAGATGATCCCCGGCTTCGACGCCGCCGTGGAGGACATGGCCGTCGGCGAGAAGAAGACCGTGCACATCCCCGCCGCCGAGGCCTACGGCGAGCGCGACGACGCCATGGTGCAGAAGGTGCCCGTGGATCAGATCCCCAACGCCGACCAGCTGCCCGTCGGCCAGACCGTCTACATGATGGGCCCGGGCGGCCAGCCCTTCCCCGTGTTCGTACAGTCCATCGAAGACGGCATCGTCACCTTCGACATGAATCACGAGCTGGCGGGAAAGGACCTGAACTTCGACATCGAGCTCGTCGAGGTTGAAGACTAACCCTGGTTGTCCGGTCGGGAGTTGGCGGAGGGGGCGCCGTGCTCAAACAGCATTGAAGTGCAGGGCTCGTCGGGGGTTCCGGCATTTCCTAATGCACTTCAATGAACTGCGCGCGGCGCCCCCTCCGCCAACTCCCGACCTACTCTTACTTACCTGAACTTACTTGAACTTACCTGAAGCGACCCCGCCGACTTTGGCGGGGTCGCTTTGCGTTTGGGGAAAACCGAGGCTGCCCTGGGTGGGAAATTGGCAGCCGGCAAGGCTTGAGAGTCGGTGACTCGGCACGCCAAGGGGCACGCGGCAGATGCAAGCGCGGCAGCACGGGGCCGACGAAGAGGTGGCACCATGCGGCGAAGCGGAGGCGTCTGCTGCGACGAACCTAGGCGAGCGCTTCGGACAGAGAAGCCTCGAACGCCTCGGAGGCGACAGGCTTCACCTCGGTTTTCTTCTGGAAAAGGCCCTTAAACGCGGAGGGCAAGGCGGCCCAGACGCCAACCTGGGGCACGGCATCGGCCTCGACGAGCGATTGCACGGCGCTGGAGGCTGCCTTTGAGCTTATGCCCATATGGGCGAAGCGCTGCTCCAGCTTGGCGCAGTAGGCGGCGTCGGCGGAATCAAGGGAAGCAACGGCGGCTGCGGCCTGGTCGTTGAACAGTTTCATGATGGTTCTCCTTTCGACGGCGCCTAGTTTAGGCCCACGATAAAGGTCATCGTTTGGTCGATCGGATGAACCCGTGCGCTTCTATTTGTGCAGTTGCACAAGATTATCGTCTGCAAGATCGGCTTCGCGACGATGAAAGAAACAGCATGCCCCCTCCCTCGCGCCGATAGCCCCAATGATGCGGGAGCCGAGCTATGTCAGGTACGCCAGCGCGAGCAACGCCGCCAGTTCGCGGTCGGTCGCGTCCTGCACGGAGAGGACCTCCTTTATCTTCTTCAGGCGGTAGCGCACGGTGTTTGGGTGCTGGAACAGCGCCTCGGCCGTGCGGCTCACCTCGCCATAGGCGGCAGCGAACGCCTCGGCCGTCGCACCCAAGTCGGCGTCGTGCTCAGCATCGTAATCGAACAGAAGCGAGCGCAGAAGGTCGGCGGCACGCGCGTACAGGCGGTCGCTTCGGGCCGCCGCGCGGAAGGCGTCGAAGCGCAGGGTCGTCCACCGCACGATGCCCGCGTCCTCACGCTCGGCCGTGCGCAGGGCGGCCATGGCCTGCCGCACCGCCAGATCCCCCTCCCCCAGGCTCACCTCCTGGCTGATGCCGCACACCAAAGGCCCCGCCGTGGCGATGCATTTCGCCAGGTCGGCGTCGGAGATGGCGATGGCCTTCAGCGGGGGCCTCTTGAAGGAGACGAACCCCAGAAGCATCTCGCGGTAGCGGCACACAAACGTGCGCTCGACATCGTCCCAGCGCTCACCATAGCCGGTAAGCACCCCTTCCACCACCTTCTGCAATGCGCGCAGCGATGCCCCGTCGTCGGTGACGGGACGTATGGCCAGACACTGAATGGTGGCGCCCGTGACCCCTGCGATGGTGAAGAAGGTGGAGCGCACGGCGTGCTCGTCGGAGGGCGCCAGAATGAGGTCGATCAGGTGGTTGCGCTCCCACTCGGCGGCATCGTCGTCGAGCAGGTTCATGAGATCGGCGATGACCCGTTCCATGTAGCGCCCCTCGTAGAAGAACACGGGCACGCCCCGTGCGGCCGAGGCCTGCACCACCGTGGCCGGCAGTTCCTTCAGCACCACGGGCTTCACGGCTACCGCCGCCACGCCGCACTCGATGAGCGCAAGCAGCGCCTCTTCGGCCAGATCGGGGTGCACGCCGGCGAAACCCAGCGTGGTGAACACGAATTCGCCCTGGGTGAACACCTCGTAGCCGCCCGTGAACGGCTCGTGATCGAGGGTGCCCACGCCCGTGACCTCGCGCGCGGCCGCCCCGTCGCAGGGAGTCGCCAGCCAAATGCTGTCGAAGGCCCTCATATTCATGACATCGCCGACGGTGATCATAGCCTCTCCTTGTCCTCGTGCCGGGCGGAACGGCGGAAGGTGCGTTTGCGGAGGAAGGAGCCTTCAGGGATCGCAGAGGGCGCGAGCTCATCGCATACCGCATTGCTGGAGGCGGAAAACGCGGCAGAAGTCGAACCGTCGGAGGCGCGAAGTGCAGCATTTTCCACGAGGATACGGTAGAGGTTGCAGGAGCGGTTGGCCGCGGCGGCGGGTTCCCAGTCGGTGGCAGTGGCGCGGGACAGGGCCTCCTCCACCGTGGCGGGGGCATCCTCGTCGTGATTGTCGGGGCCGAAGGTGTTGAGCCAGTGCAGATCGCGCACAATGAGTCGGCGGCTGGACTCGTGAGGCGCGAGGATTTCCAGCTCGTCACCTTCCGCGAAACGGTTGCGGCACAGGAGGTACAGGTACTGCGGATCGTCGGGAGATCCCTCGACTTCGCGCTGCGCGTTTCGCTCAGGATGACGCAGGGAGGACGCCACCACATCGGCCACGTGCATGGTCTCCTGCTCGTAGCCGTCGTAGGCGGGGGCCTGCTCGGCCTCGTCGAAGTAGAAGCCGGTGCCATAGGGACGGTGAGACACGGCCAGAAGCTCGTCGGCCACCGCCTCGGGCGGCTCGCCGTCAAGCACCCGGCGGTAGGCGCCCACCACCGTGGCCACGTAGAAGGCCTTCTTGTTGCGGCCCTCGATCTTGATGGAATTCACCCCCGCATCGGCTAGCGCCCGCAGATGCGCGAGCATGTTCATGTCCTTCGCGTTCATGATGAAGGTGCCGCGATCGTCCTCTTCGATGGGGAAGAACTCGCCAGGGCGCTTCTCCTCTTCTAGGAGGAATTCTGTGGGGCGCTTTTCCGCTGCGAACTCCGTAGGCGCGGCAGCACCCAGCTGGTAGCTCCAGCGGCAGGGCTGGGTGCAGTGACCCTTGTTGCCCGAGCGGCCGGTGAGGTAGCTGCTGATAAGGCAGCGGCCCGAGACGGCCATGCACATGGCGCCGTGGGCGAAGGCCTCGATCTCCAGATCGGGCGGCGCGTCCTGGCGCAGGCGGGCGATATCAGTGAGCGACATTTCGCGAGCGCACACCACGCGGCTCGCGCCGAGAGAGTGCCACACCCGGGCCGCAGCCGCATTGGCCACCGAGGCCTGGGTGCTCACATGGCGCTCCACCCGCGGCGACACCTCCCCGGCCACAGCGAAGGCACCGAGGTCGCCGATGATGAAGGCGTCCACCCCGGCCGCGTCCAGCGCGCGGAAGAACGCCGGCAGCCCGTCGATGTCGTCGGGGTGCATGAGAATGTTGCAGGTGACGTGCACCTTCACGCCGTGCTCGTGAGCAAAGGCCACAGCAGCGGGAATCTCGTCCATGCGGAAGTTCGCCGCCCGCGCTCGCATGCCGAACCGCTCGGCCGCCAGATACACCGCATCGGCCCCGAAGGCCACGGCGGCCCGCAGCTGTTCCATCCCACCCGCCGGCGCGAGCAGTTCCATCGGCATGCTTCCCAACGAGCTACCCCTCAAACGTCACGCGGGCACCCTGGGGGGTGTCCTCGATCACAAAGCCGAGGTCGGCCAGGCCGTTGCGGACGCCGTCGGCCACGGCCCAGTTCTTCTCGGCGCGGGCCGTTGCGCGGGCCTCCAGGAGGCGCACCACGGCGATCTCCGGATCGTCGCCGTCGTAGCCAGCCAGATCGGCGGCCAGCGCCACCACTTCCACCGGATAGGCCTCCCCTACCTCGGCGGCCGCCACGTCGATGCCGAGCACGTCCATGAGCTCGACAATGGCGTCGCGCGCCGCGCGCACGGCGGCGGCCTCTTCGGCCGCAAGGGTCTTCGCATCGGCCACGAGCGCGTTCACGTCGCTCACGAAGGAGAAGATCTCGCCCAGGGCCGCCGGCGCGTTGAAGTCGTCGTCCATGGCCTCGGTGAAACCGTCGCGCAGAACGACCACGCGATCGGAAAGGGCCGCGGCATCCAACGTGGCCGCGAGCGCCTCCGCCGCCGTCTCCGGCTCGAGGGCCGCCTCGCCGCGGGGCGTACCGGTCTCCAGCAGCCAGTCCAGGGCCTTCACGGCGTTCTCGATGCGCGTCAGCGCCGCATCGGCCTCGGCCACGCGCTGCTCGCCGAACACGAGCGGGCTGCGGTAGTGGCTCTGCAGCATGAGCATGCGCAGAGCCGCCGGGCGCACCTGCTCCAGCACCTCGTGCAACAACAGGAAGTTGTTCAGCGACTTCGACATCTTCTCGGTCTCGCCGGTCTCGGCGTTGGCGATCTGCAGCATGCCGGAGTGCATCCAGTAATTGGCGAATGTGCTGTCGCAGGCGCACTCAGACTGGGCGCGCTCGTTCTCGTGGTGCGGGAACACCAAGTCGGCACCGCCGCCGTGAATGTCGAAGGGCAGTCCCAGGTACTTCTCGGACATGGCCGAACACTCGATGTGCCAGCCCGGACGACCCTCGCCCCAGGGAGAGACCCACGCCGGCTCGCCGGGCTTGGCGGCCTTCCACAGGGCGAAGTCCAGCTCGTCGCGCTTGCGCTCCTCCAGGCCCTGACCGTCGGCGCGCAGCTCGCGGTGGCCGCTTTCCGCCTCATCGATATCGCGCCCGGACAACTGGCCGTAACCCGGGTAGGAGCGCACGTCGAAGTACACGTCGCCCTCCGACACGTAGGCGTGGCCGCGCTCTATCAAGCGCTCAATGAGCGCGATCATGGTGCCGATCTCCTCGGTGGCCTTCGGGCGAATGTCCGGATCCTGCACGCCGGCCGCGCGCATGTCCTCGATGAACAGGCGCGTGTACTCCTCGGCCACTTCGGCGGCCGTGCGCGCCTCCTCGGCAGCGCGGCGGATGATCTTGTCGTCCACGTCCGTCACGTTCTGCACGAAGGTGACGTCGAAGCCGCGCCAGCTGAGGTAGCGGCGGATCATATCGAAGGAGATGAACGTGCGCGCGTTGCCGATATGGATGCGGTTGTACACCGTCGGCCCGCAGACGTACATGGAGACCTTCCCGGGCTCAACGGGTTCGAAGTCCACCTTCTGGCGGCGGCGCGTATCGTACAGCTTGATCATAAAAGCTCCTTCGGGCGTTCATTCAGAATGAGAGCCATTGTAGCGCAAGAAAGCACCCTCACCTTTGCGACACAGGCGATTAAAGCACGAACATCAGCTCAACAAGCCAACGGCTTTTAGCATGACGTCCTTACGCTTGGCTGCGCCCGCTACGATGCGTTGCGCCATGGCGTAGGCGTCGTCGCCCGCGCCAACCTTTGCCAATTCGATAGCAGCCGTCTCAAATGCCGCTTCCATCGAACCGACCAATTCCTCAAGAATCGTCGCGGCCACTCGCTTCGGCTGACGCATATCCCGAGCAAGCAGGAGGAAATCGCTGGGCGTCACCCTGTCTATATTGAGGTGATCGCCAATGCGAATCCCCATGCTTCTGCTCAACCCACCCCCAAAGCGCCCATCATAGATTGCCGTGCACACCAAGTCGTAGACAGGGGCAAGAGAAACCGCTGCACCTTCTCGAAGGAGGAGCGAGTAGTTTTTCAGATGCGCGTCGCAGTTTCCGATGAGGTAGTTCAGGGCGATCCTCCGGAACAATTCGCCGAGCGCCTCAATGGGTCGTGCAGCATAGCCCACCAAAATGGCGGCCATATCCTGAGCGTGATGGGTTTTTCGTGTCTCGTACTTCTCTCCCGAAGTGCGGCCGATAGCTTGGCAAAAGTCCTCCTGGTGCACCCGCCGCAACACCTGAGGCGTGCCGTCGCTGAATTCTCCCGCCCTTTCACGATCATAGCGGCGGACAACAAAAAGAGGGTGCTCACCTGGAACAAGAGCCGCATCGGGAACATCGAACCCCATGGCCCGGGCTGCTTCCATGCACATGAACTCGTTGAGGGCCAGAAACGGAAAACGATCGGTTACCTGGGGCTTGATAATATGGCTCGACGGCGCTCCCGCCAATGGCGCAAACCAGCCTTCGACAAGAGACGCGCGATCATCATGGAAAAGCGCAATCTTCTCCTGACCACCAGCAAGGGATAGGCGGTACTCCGCACGAAGCCGGGAGATAGCGCCGTAAGGGTAGCGGGCGATTTCCTCAAGGGCGTTGGGAAGCGGAACGTAAGCCGCCTCCTCCGGCAAATCGCAGCTATCGTCCTCTCCCAACACAACGACATCGCCGGCGCAATCCTTGCCGAGCACGCGAATGAGCTCCATGGGCCGCAGGGCCGACACGTGGAACTGCCGCGCCACCGCCTCGCGAACATCGCCTTCGGGAAGAAGGCCTTCAAAGAACGGCATCGCCTCATGACCTGTGTAGCGGCGAGCCGAAAGCGGCAACGATAGGGACAGCGGCATGGCAGATGACATTTTCAGATAGGCCTCATCATAGGTAAAGCCATAAAACGGCTCGCCATCGCCCTTGTCGAGAACGCCAACTAAGACACCCCCTTTATACACTCTGAGCAAGTCACTCACCGCGCTCCCCCTCTCACGTCTATGCTCAGATCGAGCCCGAGCATGGAAGCGACGACGAGGGCCTTGCCAAACTGAATGGTCTCCTTGCCGTTCTCCAGATCGGAAACGAAGCGCGTACCGCACCCGCAATACTCGGCCATCTCTTGCTGCGAATAGCCGAGCTCTTTGCGACGCGCACGAATGGCTTGCCCCAGGACCTTCATCGAGTTAATGCGCATGATGCTCTCATTACTTATCGGGAATATCTGCCGATCGAGAACTATATCATTACCGATCGGGAATGAAAAGAAAATTTGGGCAGTTCTATTACCGATCGGGAATGATATGGAGTGCGAGACTTTCAGGCTACAAGGTGAGCACGAGCACTGTCTGCCCCTACTCTTCCCCGTCGTCCAAGTAGTTGCGCAGCGCCTGCATGCGGCGATCAAGATCGGCAGCAGTCTCGGCCAAGTCGGCGAGTTCTGCGGCCACTGCCGCGGCCTCCTCGTCGGGGAGGTTCTTCTTGTAGCGCAGCTGATGCTCCAACGATGCCCAGAAATTCATGGAGATGGTGCGCAGCTGCACTTCCACCTTCACCGAGCGTTTCTCGCGCTCGAGGAAAATGGGCACCTCGATAATGAGATGCAAACTGCGGTACCCGCTCGGTTTCGGGGAGGCCACATAGTCGCGCCGCTCGATAAGTCGCACGTCATCCTGGGAGAGCAGCGACTCGGCCAGGGAGAACATATCTTCGGGGAAGGTGCAGACGACGCGCACGCCGGCAACATCGTAGATGTTCTGCTCGATGGAGTCCACCGACATGGGGAAGCCCTTGCGGGCGAGCTTCTTCGCCAAGCTGTCGGTGCTCTTCAAGCGCGATTTGATGGACTCAATGGGATTGCGGTCGTGCTGCAAGCCGAACTCGGCATCTAGCACGCGGAACTTCGTCTCAACTTCCATCATGGCGCACTCGTAGTAGGTCATGAGTCGCCGATAGGGCGAGAAGTTGCGCTCCAGCATAGCAGCGAACTCGTCACTGCCCGCCAGCCGCGCGAGCATCTGACTTGCCAGCTCCTCGCGATGCTCGTGAAGCGCGTCCAGCGCACTCTGGCCATCGCGCAGACGCACTACCGCATGATCGAAGGCACGATCCGTCAACTTCGCCATAGCCGTTTCCTTCCACGCAAAAATCTCCCGCCGGGACAAGGCCCGTGCGGGAGATTATAGGGGACGCGCACGATGCGCGGCGGAACTCTACAACCGTTCTATCGGAACTCTACCGTGCCTCCGCAGCGGCGGCCGGAGCGGCTTCGGCGTCGCCGCCTTCAAGGTGCACGGAGGCGTGCCAGTTGCCGAAAGTGCCGCTCACCTGGTAGACGTAGGTGGCGCCGTCCTTGTCGTAGGTGCCCGTGGCGGTGCCGTTGGCCTTGAGCTGGTCAGTCAGATCGATGGGCTCGACGCCCTCGGGGGCCAGAACCACGTGGCCGTCGGCAGATTCAAGCACCATGTTGGTGGCGTTCGGGGAACCGCCCTCGGCGCCTTCCACGGTGTAGTCATGGACTTCGTAGGTGGTGTCGTCGAAATCCCCACCTTCCGAGATCATGGTCATCTGAATATCGCCGCCCTCGCCGTCGGCGTCTTCCACGGTGTAGGTGACCTCGCCGATGGTCGTCTCGCCGTTCTGGGTCATCTGCACGTCCATCTCCACCGGCTCGCCGTTGACGTAGACCGTGGCCTTCTCCACCCAGGTCTCACCCGTGGCGGCGTAGCAGACGCCGTTGGTGACCACGAACGCGCCGAGCAGCGCCGCGCAGGTGGCGGTCACGAACTTCAGGGCCGCCGTGCGCTTCTTCGTCTTCTCCATGGGAATGCCCTTAACCTTTCCTATCAGGTCAGCAGAGGCATGGACCTCGCCCATCATGGCTTTGTACTGGCTCGAGTTGCTCATCTTCCCACGCCTCCTTCAGTGACTGCTTCAGTAGTTTCCTTGCTCGGACGAGTCGGGTGCGCACCGTGGGCTCCTTGATGCCCAGCACCTCGGCGATCTCGCGGGTACCCATGTCCTCGAAGTAGAACAGGTGCACGACAATGCGGCACTTTTCGGGCAGCGTGCCCAAAGCCGCGTACAGCGCCTCGTGAGCCGGCTCGGCGAAAGCGGGCTCCTCGAAGGGCGGGGCATCGCCGTCGCGAATGTCCCGCAGCTCCACTCGCTGGCGCCACAGACTCCGCCAGAGGCTCTTGCACTCGTTCACCGTGACGCGAATGAGCCAAGCGCGCAGATGCTCATCGCGGGCGGCTCCGCGCTCGACCTCGGCCGCCATGGCGCGCCCGCTATCACGCTCGGCCTTATCGCAAAGCCACGCCGGCGGTTTCTCGTAGAGCTTCAAGAACACCGCCTGCACCACGTCCTCGGCATCGGGCACGCGCCGCGTCTGGTTGAGCGCGATGCGGTACACCATGTCGGCGTAGCCGTCGACGATCTGTCGGTACTGGCGGTTGTCCACGGGTTTCCTTCTCGTCCGTCGAGAAAGCGGCGGCAGCGCGGCCGCTAGCTTGCCGTCCCGTCGCCACCTTCCACAAAAGGCCTTTCACAGACAATACGCTTGAGAGCGGAGAAATGTGCGACGCTTGGGAGAGATTTTGGGATTGCGAGAATCAACCTAAAACTGCAGCAGCCCTTCCATGGAGCAGCGCAAGGCGCAGGCGAGGCGGTAGACCGCCTCAGCGGAGGCGCGATTGGTGTTCTTCTGCCGCTGCTCGTACATTTGGATGGAGCGCAAGCTTATCCCCGATCGCTCAGCCAACTCCTCCTGGGTCAAGCTGCACAGCTCGCGCTGGCGCTTCAGTCGTGTCGGCAACGAGGCGGCCGAGCGAGCGTCTTCCCACTCGCCCGCCTGCAGCTCAGCGAAGACGCTCGCGGGGCTCACCTCGCCGACGTCGCTCACCCAGCGGACGCGCAGGACGTAGAAGGCCGCCTTCTCCGGTGCGTAGTCGAAGGTTCAGGTTAGGTTCTGATGGTCGTTAAATGCGGCACACGAGGCAGGTGGCGTAGGCGGTGATGCCTTCTTCGCGACCCTCGTGGCCCAAGTGCTCGGTGGTGGTGGCCTTTACGCCGACGTTTTCCACGGGCACTCCCATGGCCGCTGCCAGGTTCTCGCGCATAGCCTCGCGGTAGGGAGAAAGCTTCGGGGCCTGGGCGGCGATGACGCTGTCCACGTCGATGATCTCGAAACCACGCTCGCGCACGAAGCGAGCCACCTCAGCGAGCAGCTTGAGCGAGTCGGCATCCTTGTAGGCCGGGTCGGTGTCGGGGAACAGCTTCCCGATGTCGCCGCCGCGCACCGCACCGAGCAGCGCATCGGAGATGGCGTGGGCCAGCACGTCAGCGTCGGAATGCCCGTCGAGCCCCTGATGGTGCGGGATGTCCACCCCGCCCAAAATAAGCTTGCGGCCCGGCGCGAAGGCGTGTACATCCATCCCCAGCCCCGTCCGAAGATTGTGCAGATCGTTCATTCAGGCTCCTTCCGCCTTCCTCCATCATGCATGACGCCTTTGAGAACCCTTCTCACTTCCCTCTCGGCCCCTTCGTCGACCATCACCGATGCTCGGAGTTCAAAAGCATGGTGCGGACGGCGCTGGCGAGAAGCACGTAGTCCTCGGGCACCGTAAGCTTGATGTTGTCGCGCTTCCCTTCCACGATCAGCACTTTGCCGCCAAGCCGCTCGATGAGCGACGAGTCGTCAGTTCCCACGAAGCCGTCGGACAGCGCGCTCGCATGGGCGCGACGGTAGATGCCCGCACGGAAGACCTGGGGCGTCTGAGCATTCCAGAACACCGACCGATCGGGGGTGCCCACCACCACGCCGTCTTCCACGACCTTCAGCGTATCCACCGCCGGATGCGCCACAATGGCGCCGTCGGCATCGAAGTTGCCCTTGACCATGTTGATGGTGTGCTCGATGAGGTCTGGCGACACGAGCGGCCGGGCACCGTCGTGCAGCACCACGTACTCGTACTCGTCGCCCACCATCTCGAGCCCCGAGAACGCCGACTCCTGGCGAATGGCCCCTGAAGGCGCGAGCACCACCGGCGTCACGAACGGGAACGGGTCGATGGCGCGGGACAAGTACTCGTGCATACGCTCCTCGGGGCACACGATGACGATGAGCCCCACATCGCCTACCGCGTCGAAGGCCTCGGCCGACCACGTGAGGATGGGCTTGCCGGCAATCTCCACCAGCTGCTTGCCACCTTCTTTGCCGAAGCGCTCCCCTGTGCCACCGGCCAGAATGATGGCCGCCGTCTGGGGCTTTTTGTCCACTTTGCCTTGCAGCTGCAGAAGCGGCGAGCTCAGGGCATCGAAATCGAGCTCATCCATGCAAAAAGACGGCTCGCGAAGAACCGAGGGCTCGGTGACGGGATCGATGATGTTCGGCATAAATCCTCCCATGGCGATAGCGTGGCGTTCGAGCGCAAGACCACGAGGGCACGCTCTGATACTTGCTTATAGTATAAGCCATCAGAGGGATTTTCGAATTTTCTCACCTGAATGCCAGTTGAAGGGCGAAATGGCCTTCAACCATGAGCAAAAATGCCAGTTGAAGGGCGAAATGGCCGAATTGGGGCCCTTTTCTGAAGCGAAGTGTCGGCCATTTCGGGGTCGAACTGGCATTTACCGCAGCGTTTCCGGAAACAGCGCGCCGAGACAACGCCGAGGCGGCAATGCTGGGACGGCAACGCCAGCACGTAAAAAGGAGGCTCCGGAGAGCCTCCTGCCATACAGCAAAATCCGCACATGCTGCGCAACCGGAGCGCAGTGCGCTCGTCAAGACCCAGCCTGCGAGGCGAGCCACAAGTGCACCGAGCAAATCGCGGCCGCCCGGCAATACGCTCGGACAAGCGCCGGTAGCCGAAAACGACCCTACTCGCCACCGGCCAGGGAACCGGCGGGGGTACCGGCGCCGCGGCCACTTCCCACACCAGCGTGGCCGAGGTCGTAGTTCGTCAGCAAAAGCTCGGCGTCACGGGCGATGGAGTCGCGCTTGCGAGGCGCCGGGATGGAACCGGTTCCCTCGGAGAACACCAGTTCCTCACCGTCCTCGGACACGGTGACGTCTACCACCGACCCGCTCGTCCAGCGGCCCTCGAGAATCTGCTCGGACAGCGGATCCTCCAGCATGCGCTGGATGGCACGGCGCAAGGGGCGCGCGCCGAAAGCGGTGTCAGTACCCTCTTTGGCCACGAGACGCTTGGCGGCGTCGTCCAGGTTGATGGTCATGTTCTGGGCGATCATGCGCTCGCGCAGCTCGGCCACCATGAGGTCGACGATCTGCACGATCTCGTCCTCGGTCAGGCTCTTGAACACGATGATCTCGTCGATGCGGTTCAAAAACTCCGGCCTGAAGGCGTTCTTCAGCTCGTGCATGACGCGGCTCTTGATCTCCTTGTCGGAAAGCCCGTTCTGCCCCGAGTTCGAGAAGCCCAGCGTGGTCGTGGTGGTGATGTCGCGGGCGCCCACGTTCGAGGTCATGATGATGACGGTGTTGCGGAAGTCCACGGTGCGGCCCTGGGCGTCGGTCAGGCGCCCCTCCTCCAGAATTTGCAGCAGGATGTTGAACACATCCGGATGCGCCTTCTCAATCTCGTCGAAGAGCACCACCGAGTACGGGCGCTGCCGCACGGCCTTGGTGAGCTGGCCGCCCTCGTCGAAGCCCACGTAGCCCGGAGGCGAACCCACCAGGCGGCTCACCGTGTGCTTCTCCATGTACTCGGACATGTCGAAGGACAGAAGCGCGTCCTCGGAGTTGAACAGGAACTCCGCCAGCGCCTTGGAAAGCTCGGTCTTGCCCACGCCCGACGGGCCCAGGAAGATGAACGAACCAGCGGGGCGCTTCGGATCCTTCAAGCCCGAGCGGGAGCGGCGGATGGCCTTGGAAAGGGCGGTCACGGCCTCGTCCTGGCCGATGATGCGCTCGTGCAGGACGCCCTCCATGCGAAGCAGCTTCTCGGTCTCGGCCTCGGTGAGGTTGCTCACGGGCACGCCGGTGGACATGGACACCACATCCGCGATGTCCTCAACCGTGACGTTCTGCACGGTCTTGGAGGTGTCCTCCTCCCACTTCTTCTCGGCCTCTTCGCGCTCCTTCTTCAGAGCCTCTTCCTCGTCGCGCAGCTCGGCGGCGCGCTCGAACTGCTGCTCGCCGATGGCACGATCCTTGTCGGCGCGCACCTTCCGCAGCTTCTCGTCCAAGTCGCGCAGCTCCTTGGGCAGCGTCATGTTGCGGATGCGCATGCGGGCGCCGGCCTCGTCCATGACGTCGATGGCCTTGTCGGGCAGGTAGCGATCCTGAATGTAGCGGTTTGCCAACTGCACGGCAGCGGTCAGCGCTTCATCGGTGAAGTGCACGCCGTGGTGCGCCTCGTACTTGTCGCGCAGGCCCTCCATGATGCGCACGGCCTGCTCCTCGTTGGGCTCGTTGATGGTGAGCGGCTGGAAGCGACGCTCCAGCGCGGAGTCCTTCTCCAGATGCTTGCGGAATTCCTCCAGCGTGGTGGCGCCGATGATCTGAATCTCGCCGCGGGACAGCGGGGGCTTTAAGATAGCGGCCGCGTCGATGGAGCCTTCCGCAGAGCCGGCGCCGATGATGGTGTGGATCTCGTCGATGAACAGCAGCACGTCGCCGGCGTCCATAACTTCCTTGATGACCTTCTTCAGACGCTCCTCGAACTCGCCGCGGTACTTCGAGCCGGCCACGAGCGCGGAGACGTCCAGCGTGATGAGGCGCTTGTTGCGCAGGATGTCGGGCACCTGGTTGGCCACGATGAGCTGGGCCAGCCCCTCAGCGATGGCCGTCTTGCCCACGCCAGGCTCGCCCAGGATGAGCGGGTTGTTCTTCTGGCGGCGCGAGAGGATCTGCATGACGCGCTCGATTTCCGACGCGCGGCCGATGACAGGATCCAGCTTGCCCTCGCGGGCCTTCTTGGTGAGATCGGTGCCGAACTCGGTGAGCATGGAATCCGACGAGCTCGCCGGGCCATCGAAGCCCGCGCGCCCGGCGTAGACCGGCGATTGGCCCACGAGATCGTTCAGCGCCCCGCGCACGTCGTCACCGGAGACGTTCAGGCGGCCCAGCACCTCGAGCGCCGTGCCCTCGCCCTCGCGCACGATGCCGAGCAGCAAGTGCTCCGTGGAGATGTAGGACTGCCCCATCTGCATGGCTTCGCGCAGCGAGTTCTCCAGCACGCGCTTGACGCGCGGCGTGAAGGAGAGATGTCCGGAGACGTCGGTGTCCTCGTCGATGGTGACCACCTGGCGGATGGCCTGAACGACGCCGTCGTAGCTGACGTTCAAGCGGTCGAGCGCCTGGGCGGCGAGACCGTCCTTCTCCTGGATGAGGCCGAGCAAGATATGCTCGGTGCCCACGTAGGGCTGGTGAAGCGAGCGCGCCTCATCCTGAGCCAGGACAAGCACTTTACGCGCCTTGTCCGTGAATTTCTCGAATGACATGGTTGCCTCGTTCCTTGGGTTGGTGCCCTTCTGCGAATGCTTTCTCTCTGGTGAAACTGACACGTCGGGCACGGTAAATAGTTCCCGTGCAGTTTAGCACTCCCTATCTTGAATTGCTAAACCTGGATCCCGGAAACCCCTCATTTGTGGGCACGTTGTGAGGGAGGAGGCGTGTCATGCTCGGCCTCTTCGTCGGCGGCGCGCTCCTCCTCGTCGCGGTTGTCTTGACGGGCGTCCTCGCGGCGGACGTCGCGCTCGATCTTGCGCAGGTTGGCATTTTGGAACTCGGCCACGAAGCCGGCCGAGAAGATGCCGCCGGGAATGGCCACGAGCGCCACCGAGAGAAACATGATGACCGAGCCCACAATGCGCCCCGCCGGCGTGATGGGCACCAAGTCGCCGTAGCCGGTGCCGGTCACCGTGGTCACGGCCCAGTAGATGCCCGACAGCAAGTTGTTGAACTTGTCGGGCTGAGCCGGGTGCTCGATCTCGTACATCACGACACTGGCCACTACCACGAGCATGGCGATGACCAGAAACGATGCTACGATCTCGTGATAGTGTTTCGAAATGACGCGGCCGATGGTGCGCAGACCCCGCATGTAGCGAGAGATCTTTATCAGGCGCACCAACCGCACCACGCTGATGACGTTCTGCAACGCGGGCGTGAAGGGCAGGAACCATGCCGCCATATTCGGCCCGAAGGACAAGAGGTCGATGATACCCCACGGCGAGAAGATATAGCGCAGCCGCGCACGAGCCGGCGTGCAGTTACCGCAGGCCAAATCGGCAATCCAGATACGAGCGATATACTCCACGAAGAAGCACACCGTCGAGAACCGGTAGAAGCCCTGGATGATATTGGCCGCCACCGGATCGAGCCCCGGCTGAGCGGAGACGAACACCACCACCGCATTCAGAAGGATGAGCGCGAACAGCGCACCTCCGACGATCTTCGCCGGCCAGTTCGCCCGATTCAGGTTCTCCAGAGCGTAGAAGGTCTCGCGTTTGAACGCGGAGGAGTCGCCCAAGCGCCGACGCAGGCCCTCGCGGCGCGTGCGCTCCTTGCGCCGCCGGCGCTCCTCGCGGCGCTCTCGCCGCTCGCGGGCGGCGCGCTCGTCGTCTTCGTCGCATTGCTGTTCGTCATCCGTGGCGCTCATGAGGCACCTCCTCTCCCCTCCCATTCTAAGCAGAGGGCGCCCCAGAATGCGCCGTCATTCACCAGCCGTCAAGAAGCTGGATACAAAGGACGGCCCCCTTCGCCGCAGCTGCGAAGGGGGCCGTCCTGGAGTCGTCAGCGCAAGCGCCTAGTACAGCTTGGCGCCGGCGGGGATGCGGTCGTCTACCATGAGGAGGTTCAGACGCTCCTCGGGCTCGCCGTCGTCGCCGGGCACCTCGTGGATCGCGGACATGAGCATGCCCTCGGAGGCCACGCCCATCATCTTGCGCGGCGGCAAGTTGGTGATGGCAATGAGCGTCTTACCCACGAGCTCTTCGGGCTCATAGTAGGCGTGGATGCCCGACAGGATGGTGCGATCGGTACCCGTGCCGTCGTCCAAGGTGAACTGCAGCAGCTTCTTCGACTTCGGCACCGCGATGCACTCCTTCACCTTCACGGCACGGAAGTCCGACTTGCTGAAGGTGTCGAAGTCCACCTCGTCCTTGAAGAGAGGCTCGATGACGACGTTGGAGAAGTCGATGGGCTCGGAGGGCTCGGCCGTTTCAGCACTGGCGGCCTCAGCCGCGCAAGTTGCAGCCGGCGCACCCTCGGCCGACGCACCCTCGGCCGGCGCCTTCTCAGTCGCGCACACCGGCTTCCCGTCCCCGAGCACCTCGTCCTTCATGTGGGGGAACAGCAGCACGTCGCGAATGGACGGCGCATCGGTGAGCAGCATGACCAAGCGGTCGATGCCGATGCCCACGCCACCGGCCGGCGGCATGCCGTACTCCAGCGCGCGGATGTAGTCGGCGTCGAAGCCCATGGCCTCGTCGTCGCCCATGTCCTTGGCCGCCACCTGGGCGCGGAAGCGCTCGGCCTGATCCACCGGGTCGTTCAGCTCGGTGAAGGCGTTGCCGTACTCGTGGCCCAGGATGAACAGCTCGAAGCGCTGAGTGAGCTCGGGGTTCTCCGGATGCTTCTTCGCCAGGGGCGAGATCTCCAGCGGGTGGTCGACGACGAAGGTGGGCTGGATGAGCTTCTCCTCCGCCACGGCCTCGAAGATCTCGGAGATGAGCTTGCCCTTGCCCCAGGCCGCCTCGGCATGGCCGCCGTTTTTCTCCAGAATGGCCACCAGCTCCTCGCGGGTGCGGTCGAAGGACACCTCCTCGCCGGCGTGCTCGCTGGCCAGCTCCATCATGGAGGCGCGGCGCCAGTCGCCGGACAGATTCACCGGCGTTCCCTGGTACTCGATCTTAAGGGTGCCGCAGGCCGCCTCGGCCGCGGCCTTGATGCAGCCCTCGGTGAGATCCATCATGGAGTCGAGGTCGCCGAAGGCCTCGTAGGCCTCCATGGTGGTGAACTCGGGGTTGTGGTACGGATCCATGCCCTCGTTGCGGAACTGGCGACCGATCTCGAACACCTTCTCGAAACCGCCCACGAGCAGACGCTTCAGCGGCAGCTCCGTGGCGATGCGCAGGTAGTAGTCGCGGTCGAGCGCGTTGAAGTGCGTGATGAAGGGCTTCGCGTTCGCCCCGCCGATGATGGCATGCAGAAACGGCGTCTCCACCTCGTAGTAGCCCTGGCCCTCCATGTAGCGGCGGATAGCCGAGACGATCTTGAAGCGGCGCTCGAAGGTGGTGCGCACCTCGGGGTTCATGACGAGGTCGACATAGCGCTGACGGTAGCGGGTCTCCTTGTCCGTGAGTCCGTGGAACTTCTCGGGCAGAGGCCGCAGCGACTTGCTCATCAGCTCGAAGGAGTCCACCGCCACGGACAGCTGCCCGCGCTTCGTGCGCATCATGGTGCCATGCACGGCAATCCAGTCGCCCACGTCCAAATCGCACAAGGCCGCAAAGGCCTCCTCGCCCAGCGCATTGATGCGGCAGAACAGCTGAATGTCGCAGCCGGACTCGCGCAGCTCCAGAAACGCGATCTTGCCCTGGACGCGCTTGGCCATGACACGGCCGGCGATGAGCACCGCGTCCTCAGTGGACTCGCCGTCTTCCAAGTGCGCGTACTTTTCGTTCAGCTCGCCCACCGTATGGCTGCGCTTGACCGAGTGCCCATAGGGATCGATGCCCGCGGCAATTAGCGCCTCGCGCTTGGCGCGGCGCACCTCGATGGGATCGTCTTCGATGATTTCTACCGCTTCGGCCATTCCGGTCTCCTAGTGCTCGATCTTGATAACGGTCAGCTTGATGTCGCGGCCGGTGGGGCCGATCGTCGTCACTTCGTCGCCCTTCTTGCAGCCGAGCAGCGCCTGACCCACCGGCGACTCGTTGGAGATCTTGCCCTCGTGGGCGTCGGACTCGGCGCCGCCCACGATGGTGAACACGCGCTCGCGGCCGTTCATGTCCACGGTCACCGTGGAGCCGATATTCACCTTGCTCGAGCGCTTCGGCGCGTTCACGACGGTGGCCTCGGAGAGGATGCGGCTGATCTCGGCGATGCGCGCCTCCATCATGCCCTGCTCGTTTTTGGCGTCGTCGTACTCGGAGTTCTCGGAGATGTCGCCGAACTCGCGGGCGACCTTGATGCGCTCGCCGATTTCGGCGCGCTTCTCGTTCTCGAGGTAGTGCAGCTCCTCCTCGAGCTTCTTCTTGCCTTCTTCGGTCAGCACGTAGTTGTCGTTAGCCATGATGATTCCTGTTTTCTCTCTTATACATCGGTGGTGCGCCCGCCTAACGCAGCGGGCGCACCACCGTTCTTACCTGATGTTGTCGAAGGAGCGAGGTTACTCGGCCTTCTTCTTGACGACCTTCTTCACCGTCTTCTTCGGAGCGGCAGCAGGCTCTTCCACGACCTCTTCCACCACTTCGACGACTTCCTCGTCGTCAGCGGCTTCCTCGACGTCCTTTTCGCCGGCGCCCATGCCCTCGCGCAGGTTCTTCACCGTCTTGCCGAGCGCGCTGCCGAGTTTGGGCAGGTTCTTCGGGCCGAAGATGAGCAGGATAACGACCAGGATGATGAGGAGCTCGGGAACTCCCATGCCCAGAATCTTCATGCAATTCCTCCATAAGGTCGGGCAAGGGGTCGCCTTGCCTGTCGATAATTGCCGTCGGCGCGTCACTTCCGACGAGCAGTGCGCCCGGACCCTCCGCGCGCCTTTGAATGCGCGGGCAATGGTAACACAAACCCCCTCACCGCGCCGTGTTTCGCACAAATACTTCAACGACGCCCGACGATGACGGCAACTTTGGCAAATCAGGCCGTTTGGTTCCTCTGGAGGCGCGCCCTGGCAGAAATCGAAGTTTGGTTCCCTGATTTCTGCCAACTTCGGCGATTTGGTTCCCTGCGCCCGAAGAAATGCCTGGTCGCGATTCTCTCGCGCGGCTTTCGCGGGTACCAAACCTCGAGATTCGCCCAAGAGCGGGTACCAAACTTAAGATCTTGCCACGAAAAGATACCAAACGCACGATTTCGCCAGTATTTTCCCGCAGCGCGGTACCAAACCTCCGATCTCGCCAGCGCTGCGCCCCGCGCAATACCAAACCTGTGATCCTGGCATAGGAGTGCCGAGATATGTCGAATTCCCCATAGAGCTAAGACGCAGCGTACGCCAAGGAAGTGGCAGCTGCTACACTACAATAATTGCAATCGCGCACACTGTCACCATTTGATGCAAACAGTGTCCAACCACTTGGAGGTTCCCATGTATCGCATGACCGATGAGGAATTCGAAGTCGCCGTCGCCGAGGCGCTCGATGCGATGCCCGAGCAGTTCATGGAAGCATTGCGGAACGTGGCCATCGTATGGGAAGAGGAGCCGAGCGCCTACCATTTGGGACACGACGAGGAATGGGGCGCGGAGATGCGGGATGCGGAAGGCGAAGATGAATTCGACGACCTTTTAGGGCTGTTCGACGGGCTTTCCATCGTGGAACGGGCCAACGGCTACGACGACGATATCCCCGACGTCATCACCGTTTTCAAGGGACCCCACGAGCGTTGCTTTGACAGCCGCGAGGAAATCGTGGAAGAGGTCGGCAAGACCATCATCCATGAGCTGGGTCACTATTTCGGCCTGAGCGAAGACCAACTGGCTGCCATGGGGTACGAGTAGGTACGCCCTGGCAGCGGACAAGTAGCTCCCTCGAGGCAGAAGCATAATTTAGCAGGAATCCTCCAACGAGGGCCCTCAGCTAGCAGCAACGACGCCATCGAAGGCGGTGTTGCGCTGCGCTTGGCGGATGAGGTCGGTTAGCTCGCGGCGAGCGGCGCGGTCGGTGGCATCCAGCGAGCTTGCGGAGCTTTCGGCCAAAGCAGCTGCATCATCGGCCGTGGCCGTGCCGACGAACTCGGAGTCCCGGGCGAGCATGCCAAACTCGACGACCGCCGCGGCCAACGACCAGTCGTCGCCGGGCTCGGCAGACCAGCTCTCGCGGCCCACAGCGAACCGCTGCTCTGCCGGCGCCTCCCCCGCTCGCTCGCCGGCCGGCTGGTAGCGCACCGCGCACGTGAGCCACGGCTCATCCCCTTCGCGACGCCGTCCCTCGTCGGTGAGCACTACCTCGTAGGCGACGGTCAGCTCGGCACCAGCGCACAATTCTCCCGCGTCGGCCCCGTCGTTGCGGAAGTCCTCATCGGCCATGGTGCGGTTCGCGTAGCCGATGAGCCGATAGCTCTCCACCATCCGCGGATCGAATTCCACTTGCAGCTTCACATCGTCGGCCACAGGAACCGCCCCGACGGCCAGAAAACGCTCGTAGACGCGGGCTGCCTCGTCGGCGGAATCGATGTAATGGTACGAGCCATTGCCGTGATCGGCCAGCGTTTCCATCTTGGCATCCTGGTAGTTACCCGAGCCGAAGCCCAGCACCGAGAGATAGGTACCCTGGCCGCGCTTCTCGCTGACGAAGGCGTTCAGCTCATCCTCGGAGGAAATGCCCACGTTCAAATCGCCGTCCGAGGCCATAACGATGCGGTTCACGCCCCCTTGAGCACCACTTCTTCCACGCCGGAGTAGGTGACGATCGAGACCCGATCCTCCGCCCGCAGCCCTTTCACGATACGCGCCATGGACTCCTTCAGAAGCGGAAGCTTCTCGGCGTCCCCCATGGAACCCGACACATCCACCAGCAGCACGAGATTCGTCGGCGGTGCCTCCGTGGCCGCCTGCCCTACCGTAAGCCCGAGCACGACCAGCTCGCTTTCGGCGTTCCAGGGGCACGCCCCGGCGCGGGCGGTCAGCGCGAAATCCTCGCCCTCTGCGGGCGCAGCGTAGTCGTAGTCGAAGTAGTTCAGCATCTCCTCGATGCGCACGGCGCCCGGATCAATCGTTCCCAAACCGGCGCCCGACCTCACGAGGCGGCGCAGGTTGGCATAGGAGGCCGTGTCCGCATCGGCAGAAAGCGTGGAAAGCGGCTGCTCGGCAGCACTCACGAAAGAGGGCTCGCCAGCATCGGTGTAGCCCTCGCCGCAGAAGCCGGCCGCAGGCTCGCAACCAGCCGCGCCGGACGCGTCAACCGAACTCCGACGTCTCGCGTTCGAAGAGGGCGATGATCTCGTCACGGTTGTGGGTGTCGCATTTGCGGTAGATGCTGCGCAGGTGCGACTTCACCGTGGACTCCGAGACGAACAGCGCGTTCTGGATGTACTTCAGACCGTGGCCCGTGACCCACAGGCGGAAGACCTCGCTTTCGCGGGGCGAGAGGTCGTACTCGGCGCAGAAGGCGGTGTAGGGGTCTGGGCGCTCACCGCAAGAATGCTCACCGGTGCTCTCGCCGTCAGCGGGACGATCCTTCGACTCCGCGCCTGCGACGCTGCGCTCGGAACGACACGGGAGAGAAGCTGCTGTTTCGGATACAGCCGCAGGAGCTCCGTCCTCCCCGACCGCGACGGGAAGGGCCTCGCGGCGAGCGTTCGTCCTCGCGCCTTCGGCAGCCTCGACACGCTCGGCTGCGAGGGCTTCGGCCTTCCCCTCTTCGTCATCGATGTCAAGCAGGTTGTAGCCCTCGCTGAAGGCGAAGCCGACGCCCAAAAGCACCAGCATGACGACAACGGCCATAAGCACGAGCGGGTCGCCGGCGAGCAAAGGCGCCACCAGCTGGCCCAGCGTCTTGCCGACGCATTCGGCAATCCAGCCCACGGCAAAGACCAGATGCGGCGCCACCGGCGTCTTCTTCGCACCCAAGGCCAGCACGACCCAGGCCATGGCCTCGATGATGTTGTGGGCGTGCAGCGTGAGCGCGCCGTTGACATCCCCCAGGTAGAACGAAAAGAAAACGAAGGCCGCAGACGCGCACAGCAGCACTTTGTAGAGAATGGAGGGATCGATCTTCCCGCGGGCGAAAAAGCCGCTGGCCACGAAGAAGAGCGCCGCTGCCAGCGGAATGACGAGCGAAGGCGCACCGAGCTGCGAGAGATTATCGCGACCGACGACAATGGTAGTAATGGAGCTGAGCACGAAGAAGGTGATAGCGAAGCCGGCCAGCGTGCGCAGGGGCACCGCCGCCGACAGCACATCGGCAAGTCCCGGCGTTCGCACCAGCAAGCGCTCGGGGGCACGCTCCCCGCGCTCTTCTTCCCGATCAACGGCCGTCGCGCTACCTTGCAAGGCCCCTGGCGTCTCCTCCCCTTCCCCGCTCTTCGGCGCCTTCGCAGACGCCAAAGGCAGAAGCACGAAGGACAGCATGGGCAGAAGCGAGGTGAGCACACTGGCCAAGGCGTCGTCGCATTGGACGAAGAACCAGCTTCCCAGTGCCGTCACGACGATGCTGCAGCCGGAGAGAACGATGATGCCGCGCGGGCCAATATGCGCGAAGGCGTCGAACCACGCCATGATGAGCAAGACGGCGAACCCACCCGAAAGTGCCATGCCTGTCACAAAAGCGCCCGGTATGGCGGCCAGGGTCGGATAGGTACACGCAAGGGTCCCCAAGCTCGTAAGAAGAGCCGCCCCGGCCACAAGCGGCGTGCGTCCCGAAAGCGACAGGTGCTGCCGGAAGAGAAGCAGGCATGCCAGGCACACAACGAGCCCGGGCACCATGGACAGAAGCGCCTGCAACGAGAAGCCAAGCGACGCGGCCCACGGCACATAGAGCATCATAACGCCCCAGGCGTTGACGCTTCCGTAGCCCACCGCAAAGCGGATATGCTCCGGACGTATCCCTATGGCGTTGCGTTTGGTCACGATCCTCCCTTCCAGGGGCATTATGGCACAAGAAAGACCGCCTGGGCGCGGCCCCGTCGAAATACCGGGCACAAACGGCCATTCAACCCTAACGGACGATACTCCACCTGGGGTTTTGCCGCTCATTCAACCGTGATTTCGCCTTTTCCACCCGTCGAAGAAGCGCCGTTGTGGCCCGCATTCAACCCCGATTCGACCCCGGCGGTTGATGCGCACCGCCACCGCACGGGCCATGATAGCCCCAACAGGTCGGCCACGGCGCCGACGAAGAAACGCCCCCGGAACCGCCGGGGACGCCACGGGGCAGCGGAAGCGCCCCACGGGAAAATGGGAGGTTCTCATGTCTGAAATGAACGTCACTCGCCGCAACTTCCTCTCCGGAGCCGCGCTCGTCAGCGCCGCCATCGCGGGGGCCGGACTCGCCGGCTGCGCGCCGCAATCGGCCGCGCCGGCCGCCTCTTCGAGCAGCGCGGGCGAGGCGCTTGGCGCCACGGGCGCAGCCAATTCCACCGTCGGCTTCGACGGCACGGGCACGCTGCCCTGGCTCGGCGAGGCGCCCGCAATCAGCGACGATCAGGTGGAAGAAGAGCTGACGGCCGACGTGGTCGTGGTGGGCCTGGGCGCGGCCGGCGTGCCGGCGGCCCGTGCCGCGGCCGAGGCCGGCGCGAAGGTGGTGTGCCTGGAGCCTTCCTCGCACCTCAACAGCGTGGCCAGCGACATGGCCATCTTCGGCGGCCAGACCCAGGCCCAGTGGGGCCGCGGCGACGGCTTCCTCGATAAGAAGATGGTCGTGAACATGCACATGGAGGAGTGCAGCCACCATGTGAGCCAGAGCGTCATCAGCCGTTACTACGACGAGTCCGGCGCTGCGCTCGACTGGTTCGTCGGTGCCAGCAAGAACCTGTACATGGCGCCCGAAAGCTACGCCGAGATTCCGACGGACGCCCAGGCCAACTATATGTTCCCCTACATGTACCCGGTGCCGGAGACCTACGACTACACCAAAGAGGACCTGCCCTGCTATCCCACTTCCGTCGGCTTTTCCAGCCTGGCCACCGTCATGGCCGACAACCTGCAGGCCGCCGTGGACGCCGGCGCCGAGGTGCGCTACTCCACCAAGGGCGTCGAGCTGATCCTGAATGACGAGGGCGCCGTCGCGGGCATCTACGCCCAGGCCGCCGGCTCCGACGGCTACCTCAAGATCACCGCGCAAAGCGTCATTCTGGCCACGGGCGATTACCTGGGCAACGAGGACATGATGAAGTTCTACGCGCCGGAATGCGTGGAAAACGGCATCAACATCCTGAGCATCGACCTTGATGACGAAGGCAACTACACCAATGTCGGTGAGGGCCACAAGATGGGAGCCTGGGCCGGTGCCGCCATCGAGCAGTGGCACGCCCCGATGATCCACCATATGGGCGGCGGCGCAGGCGCCGACGGCCGCGGCGTCATCGGCAACAACGGCTACCTCTGGCTGAACCTGCGCGGCAAGCGCTTCATGAACGAGGACCTGCCCGGCCAGCAGCTGGAGAACCAGGTGGAGCTGCAGCCGCAGCGCAAGGCCTACCAGTTCTTCGACGCCTCCTGGCCCGAGCAGCTGGCGTACTTCCCCGCCGCCCACGGCGTGGCCTGCATCTACCGCGACGAGCCTCTGCCCGAGTACACCGCCTCCGGCCTGCGCATCAACGTGCGTACCCCCGCCGACATCGATGCGGCCGTGGAAGAGGGCCGCTGCCTTAAGGCCGACACCATCGACGAACTGCTCGGCATGATCGAGGGCATGGACGTCGAGACCGCCAAGGCCTCCATCGAGCGTTACAACGAGCTGGCCCGCGCCGGCGAGGACACCGACTTCTTCAAGAGCTCCCAGCGCCTGTTCGCCCTGGAGAACGGCCCCTTCTACGCCGCTGAGTGCGGGTGCGCCCTCACCCTGGGCAACCTGGGCGGCCTGGAGTCCGACGAGGACTGCCACGTGTACAACACCGACCGCGAGCTCATCCCCGGCCTGTACGCGGCCGGCGCCACCCAGGGCGGCCGCTTCGCGGTGCAGTACCCCATCTCGCTGAAGGGTCTCTCCTGCGGCATGTGCATGGTGTACGGCAAGATCGCCGGCGAGAACGCCGCCGCCGGGAAGTAAGAAGCCCCAAGCAACATCTGGCCCGTGCTACGAGCGCCGCCGCCTGGCGCCCGTAGCACGGGCCGTCTTTTTGCCAGCACCGACCGTCGTCTCCGACATTTTCGCGCCTCGGGCTGCGGTGTAAGCTGAATATAACAAATACGTCCAAGCTTATGACCTGGTATTTCTTTACTTTCTAGAAAGTTATCCCACATAAACACCGCAGCCCGAGGCACCATTTTGCCACGCAGCGCTCCCGCATCCGTCAAAATGCCGCTCCAGGCTACGGGTCGGCGGCTTGCCACCTGCCGACAAGCAGGGCTTTATCCCAGCTGGCTCACGAGGTTGTCGGTTTCGCGGGCGATGCGCATTTCCTCGTCGGTGGTGACCACGCAAATCTTGATGGGGCTGTCATCGATGGAGATGATGCGGTTCACGCCGATCTGGCCCACCACGTGGTTGCGCTCGCGGTCGAGGATCATGCCCATGTGGGCCAGCCCGTCGAAGATGAGCTCGCGCAGCTCGGCGGAGTTCTCGCCGATGCCGGCGGTCATCACCACGGCGTCGGTACGGGTCATGGCCGCATAGAAGCCGCCGATGGCCTTCTGCACCCGGTACACGTACATGTCGATGGCCAGCCGCGCCTGCTCGTTGCCCGCATCGGCCGCCGCCAGCACGTCGCGCATGTCGGCCGACAGCCCCGACACGCCGAGCACGCCGCTCTCGCGGTTCAGCACGGCATCCATCTCGTCGAAGGAGATGCCCTCGCGGCGCATGATGTAGGTGAGGATGGCCGGATCGATGGAGCCGGAGCGCGTGCCCATCATGAGGCCCTCCAGCGGCGTGAAGCCCATGGTGGTGTCGATGGACTTCCCGTGGTTGACCGCCGTGATGGAGCCGCCGTTGCCCAAATGGCACGTGATGAGCCCCAGATCGCGCAGCGGGCGACCGAGCAGGTTCGCCGCCTGCTGAGCCGCGTAGCGGTGGCTCGTGCCGTGGGCGCCGTAGCGGCGGATGCGGTAGTCGTCGTAGTAGCGGGCCGGCAGGGGGTACATGTAGGCCTTGGGCGGCATCGTGGCGTGGAAGGCGGTGTCGAAGACGGCGACTTGGGGCGTGTTCGGCATGAGCGCGGCCATCATGTCGATGCAGGCGTCGGCTGGCGGGTTATGCAGCGGCGCCAGCTCCTCGCACAGCTCAAGCTTCTCGCGAGCCGACTCGTCGATGATCACGGACTTGGTGAAGTACTCGCCGCCGGCCACGATGCGGTTGCCGATGGCGTCGATCTGCGAGAGGTCGCTGATGGGGCTCTCCGGATCGTCGACGAGCACTTCCAAAAGCTTCTTCAAGCACTCGGCCACGGTCATGTCCGCCACGCGATAGGTGGCCTTCTGGAAATCCGGCGCGAAGGACACGTTCATATAGGCGTCGGGCGTGCCCACCTTCTCGGCCAGGCACTTCATGAGCGACACCTTGCCGTCGGTCTCGATGAGCTGGCTCTTCAGCGACGACGAGCCCGCATTCACTACCAGTATGCGCATGAGATCTCCTCCTTGCACTAAAACGGCCCTTCGGGGCACCGAGAGCGCACAACGTCAACCTGTCATTATACCGTGTCTTCCCCGCTAGACCGCAGGGCCTAAGACAGCTGTTTTAGACACGGCACGCGAAGGCGCGAGCCAAAGCCTCACCGACCCTTGGAACCCACCCGCAGGCAGACATAAGAAGAGCCGGCGCGAGGCCGGCTCTTGAATTCGATGGTCGGGTTGACAGGATTTGAACCTGCGGCCTCTGCGTCCCGAACGCAGCGCTCTACCAAACTGAGCCACGACCCGATTTGCTCCGACTAGCGGGGCAGGGGGTATATTAGTACAGTAACCGCTATTTCCTAGTAGAGCGGGCGCTTCTCTCCATAAATTTCGGACAGTGGCGGCCGCGGCGGGACGCTCGGCCGTGCGCATTTGCCGTCGTGCGTTGTACCTGGTGAAACTCGAGCAACTTGATGGTCTCTTTTGGTACCCGATGGTCTTTGATGGCGAAAGAGTACAAAAAAGGTACCAAAAAAATCCCCTCCTATTTCCCGGTCAGAAGGCCGCTCAGAGCGCTGGCCGCCTCGCGGTCCTTCGGCTTCACGGTGTGCGCGTAGATGTTCATGGTCACCGAGGCGTCCGCATGCCCGAGCCGCCCCTGCACCGTCTTAGGGTCGATGCCATGGGCGAGCAGCAGGGTGGCCTGCGTGTGCCTGAGGCAGTGGAGGTCCTTGCCCTCGTAGCCGCTGAAGAGGTGCCGCTTGCAGCCGGACGGGTCGACGTACACCCTGTCGACGTGGAAGACGCCTAGCCCGTGGTCGACGAAGTAGCGGCGCCGCCACCGATTGAAGTTGTCGGGGGCGATGAAGCCGCCGTTCGCGTCCGTGCAGACGGGCGTGTTCTCGTCCTGCACGATGCCGAGCCGCGCCAGGATGGCCCGCTGCTCGACCTGCCACCTCCGGAGGAAAGCGAGCGTCATGTCGTCCACGGCGATGCGCCTCTCCGACTCGTCCGTCTTCGGGGTGCGCAGCTTCTTGTCCTTGGAGTACTGGGAGCGTATCACGAGCTCCTTGCTCGCGTAGAGGACGCAGCCCCACGTCAGCCCCAACGCCTCCCCGCGCCGCACTCCTGCGAGCAGGGCGAGCCAGACCACGACGGTGTGGCCCGTCGTGGGCTCCCGTCGAATCGCCTCGAAAAGGGACGTGGCCTCCTCCAAGGTCAGCGGCTCGCGTTTCCTGCCCTTAGGCCGCTTCGCCTCGTTCTTCACCACTTCGAGCTTGCAGGGGTTTGCGAAGATGCGGGAGGAGTCGTCGCGGGCGAGCTCCGCTATGGCGAACTCGAACACCGCCGACAGCTTGCCGTGGGCGCGGTGCAGATCGTGCCTCGACACTCCGTCCTCGCGCATCTGATCGTAGGTGTCCAGGATGACGCCTACCGTCGTCTCCTCCAGCGTGAGCGAGCCGAAGTACTTGTCCACCCTGTCGAAGTCGTAGCGCTCGCGCGAGACCGTGAGGGGCGAGAGGGATGAGTCGTCGCGGGCCGCCTCGGCGATGCGCTTGTTGCGCAGGCGCTCGATCCAGTAGGACAGGGGCGCCTTGTCGCGATGGCGGCCGAGAAGCAGCTCGAGCTCCATCTTGTAGCGCTCGGCCTCGCTCTCCGCGTCGGCCTTGCGCCCGTGCACCGTGCGAGACGGGGACCAGGCCCAGAAGGGCTCGCCGCCCTCTTCGCTCTCGAACTTGCAGTACCAGCGAACGTAGTAGTTGCGGCCCCGTTTGTACTCCTTGATCTGCTTCTTGCCTATGTCGATCAGCTTTCCCGGCAGCTTCTTCTTCCAATCCATTGCCTAACGCTTTCTCCTCGGCCATTTGACTTGAATGCCGCCGTGCTCGTTGATGTGGGCGTCGAGTTCGGCCCTGGACACCGCGTCGCGGCTGCCGATGCGCACCGAGGGCAGGGCGCGCATGATGAGGCGCGCCTTGGTGTCCCCGCACTTCAGCAGAGAGCGGATGTCGTCAACGAACAGGTATTCATCTGGCTGGAGCTCCATGTCAGGCGAAACGCGGCTTGACGGCTGCCCATGATAGGGGGCGCCGCCGCGGCGCTCCACGCTGCGATTCCCGGGATCGCAGGCTTGACTTGCGCGCGGGGTCATGTCACTCGCCCCGCTTGCGAGTCAGGACGTACTCGAAGCCGCGATTGGTGCAGCAGACGGTGCAGTATTCGCACGCCGGCTCTCCGGGATTGGCACGGCGGACGTGAAAGAGCCCCGCATTGCGAAAATCATCGGCGCAGGCGGGACAGAGCACGATGAGCTCGGCGTCCTGGGCAAGGCCCAGCTCCGTCTCCAGCGCGGCGCTGATGAGGGCCATGCCCTTGGCGCCGATTTTGCCGAGCGGGGCCGACAAGCGTCTCTTGTCGATGGTGCGCACCTGCTCGCATAAGGCGATCGAATGCGCCTCCAAACCGGCCCGACCACCAACGCGCACATGGGTAGGCAGCAGCGGTTTCGGCCCCGTCGTCACAGGCACCACCACAACAGTCGGCCCGTGACGATTTCCCATATCGTTCGAAACGACAATAACGGGGCGGCGCCCTCCTTGCTCGCTGCCAAGCACTGGCTCGAGCATCGCGTATCGCACCTGACCCCTTTTAATCAGGTTCTCCATAGACAGTCCTCCTTTAAGACGTTGCAAGCAATCTATGTAGGAGCGGCAGCGCGATCGCACGAAACCAGCGTGCGCTCGAAGTCCGCGCCGCCCCATCGCCGTCCCGCGGGACGGCTCCCGACACCGCACGAGACCCCTCATCGCGTGGCGCGCTCTTGACCTTTCCAGCTGTGTCGGGTATTCGGTTTTCAAGGTTCCCAATGGAGGGGCATAACCGCCCCTCCATTGGGAACGGACTGAAACCGGGAGACAGGGGAAGGTGCCTTCGGAAGAAAAACGAGGACTTTTTGCGTCTCGACACAGTACGCGCCATGAATCAGCATCAGCGGAGAAGGACGACTGAAAAAGAATCTGATCCGTGCAAGCAGGATCGTCGCTTCGAAGGGAACAAAGTGCTTGTCCAAATTAACGGGCTGTTCGGGCAAAAAACGCTGAGAGAATGCACCGCGCTAGCGCATGTAAGCTATTAGTTTTATACTTTGCAATAAGGTTAACTATCTAGCCGTCGAACGCGCATCGTAAACAAGGAAAAACAATGCCCAATGCAGCCGCAACGCAACGCGTGATACCTTTTGCAACAGCTCAAGATGGAACCGGCTCGCGCCATCTCAGCGAGCAAGATGCCTCGTTTCTTCGCAATGTGTTTGCAAATTCCCACATTAACTTCCTTTTGGGCGCCGGATTCTGCGGCGGGGTGCTCCCCGTGCTTGGCAATCGCGAGGAGTGGCTCACCGCAGCCTGCAAAAGAGGCAATGCGGCGGCAGAGTCTTTGTTGCAGTATGAGTTTTTCAGAAGCATCATCCTGCCCATGGCCACCGCCCAGCCCACAGAATGCATGGTGGAGTTTGGGCGTCAGCTCAAGCGGCTACTTGCAGAGCGTGGGACTACCTCCATCCCCCGCAAAGCATCGCTATTTACGACCAACTACGACTCGCTCGCGGAAGACGCCCTTGAGAAGGCCGGAGTTTCCTACAACGACGGATTCGAGGGCAGGAACAATCCCACCTTCGCCACGCGCTCGTTCGGTCGCATCCACTACGCTCAGTCCCTCGCAATGGAGTACCAGGCTCAAATCCCGACCGTCAACATCGTGAAGCTGCACGGCTCGGTCACATGGAGTCGTGACGCCGAATCGCCCCACATCGGCTTTCGCCAGTGCGGCGAAGCCCTCCGCGCACTGGAGTCGCGGCACTTGGATCTGTTGACCGAAGACGAGCTATCGGTAGTCGAAGGCATCATCAGCGGCTCCGCCAAAGAAGAAAAGCTTGACAAGCTGAACGAGTTCATTGACGAAAAGGGGGCCGAGTGGGCGACGAACATGTCTCTCTTTCTCCAAGATTACCAAGCAACGCTCCAGCTCATCAACCCCACTAAAAACAAGTTCGAAGAAACGGTGATAGGCCTGACCTACTACGAGCTCCTACGACTGTTCGCAAACGAATTGGATCGCAACAACTCGCTATTGGTAAGCTTCGGATTCTCTTTCGCGGACGAGCATATCCTGGAGATCACGAGACGAGCCCTCGACAATCCTCAACTCATACTCATTATATGCTGCCACACTGGCAAAGACGAGGACTGGTACCGGGAGAAGTTCCGCGAATACGATAACGTGTGGTACATCGTCCCCGAGGAGAAATTTGAGCTCGACGCCCTCTGCTCGGTCTTGAACGAGGTGCGCTGATGCTGGACGACTCTCTTCTCGTTGGACGCGTCGCCGAGGTCAGGGGCACGAAGGTGCGTGCCCGGGTCTTTAACGACAAGAACGAAGCCTACCTGTTCCACCACGGTGAGCTCGTCAAGAGCGTCACCGTCGGTGGATACGTAAAGATTCCTTTCGGCTACGACCAGATCATCGGTCGCATAGAGGGAGAGTTTCAGACAGACGGAGCAAGTCCCGACGACTCTACCAACCGAAGCCAGGAAAACGCCCGAGTGAGCAGGATGATAGAGATATCGGTTTTCGGGATCAGGCGACGCGAGAGGTTTGATCGAGGAATCACCGCGCTGCCTCTTGTCGCGTCAAACGTGTACGTCCTCACCCCAGAGGAGCTCGCCTCGATCAACGCCAATATGGCGAAGGACGTCGACAGGCCTTTCAAGCTAGGCACGCTGGCCGGCCAAAGCGACGTGCCGGTGCTGGCCCCAGCGAGCGCATTGTTCGCGAGCCACATCGGCGTATTCGGCAATACCGGCTCGGGCAAGTCGAACACCCTCTGTAAGTTTTACACCGACTGTTTTGATGCCATGAGGAAGGCTGGCACCCTGCAAAGCGCAGACAGCAAGTTCATCGTCATTGACTTCAACGGCGAATACACATCCGCTGGCGTTCTCTGTCAGGAAAAGAAGGTGTACGAGATCGATACGTCCTCGCACCAGGGAGGTGATCGCATCCCCGTGCCCGATGATTTCTACTTCGATCTGGAGACCTGGTCCATCCTTACCCAAGCCACAGAGAAGACGCAGCAGCCTTTCCTCAAGGCCTGCCTTTCGTTCGCGGGCAGAATCAGAGAAGCCCACAATCCCGAATCCTACCTGGGTGCCATAATTGACGATTTCCTGGGAGGCTATTGCGGCCACGTTCGCGCATTCACGGAGCAGCAAGAAGACTTCATCAAATGTATGGCCTATTTAGTCGATAAGGGCGATCTGAGAGGCTCGGAGGATAAAATCAGAGCTGCGATAGACGACATCGAAGTGTTCAATGGAACTGCGGACAATATCCCGGTACTGAGAGGCGGCGGCGTCTTCGGGAACGACGCCGAGAAGGTGCGTACCGGGGTTTTCGGAGCCTTCCAAGCAATTCCTCGAGATGTTTGCGCCCTTGTCGATGATACGCCGTCTCTCATTGAATTTGCGGCGCGTTTCCAGTTTCTGCAGCGGTGGCGAAGCGGCAGCATCTCTCGAGACCACATAGCAAGCTGGCTGCCGCGTCTGGCAAACCAGATGAAGGAGGCTAGAAAGATTTACGCTCCAGTCACTGGAGATCGCTCGATCTTTGCCGACGAGCCTGTCACGGTCTACTCGCTTCTCAACGCTAATCAAGACCAAAAGAAGCTCATCCCTTTAGTCGTCGCCAAATATGCCTATCGGGAGCAGAGGAGAAGAGGGCAGTCCCAACCGCTCTCCAGCGTTCACCTGATCGTAGACGAAGCGCACAACATCCTTTCCCATTCCTCGCAAAGGGAAAGCGAGAGCTGGAGAGACTACCGCCTGGAAACATTCGAAGAGATCGTCAAGGAGGGACGAAAATTCGGAATGTACTTGACCGTGAGCAGCCAGCGCCCTTCTGACATTTCCCCCACCATAGTTTCGCAAATGCACAACTACTTCATCCACAGGCTAGTGAACGATGACGACCTACGCGCCATCGCCAAAGCTGTGTCGTTCATCGACGCCGCCACGAGCAGCATGATCCCCGTTTTGCCCCAGGGCGCTTGCATTGCCAGTGGAACGGCCATACCGTACCCAACCCAAATCCAAGTTGAGCGCATGCCTACCGCGAAGCAGCCCAAGAGCGCCGACCGAGACCTAGCTGCAGCCTGGGGCTTCAATGCGACGGCAATGCAGACTACAACGAGCTAACCGTCCATTTAGAACACTGCGCCGCAGCAGGCGCCCTGTGCACCATAGCGCCTGGCCCCGGCAACCGATCGAGGCTAAAAAGCTTTCTCTGTAGCCTCCCGCTTAAGCAAGCCGTTCTTGCAGTTTTTTCCGCGCGAGGGCAAGACTGTACTTGATGGCTCGATCTGAGCATCCCTCAAGCCGCGCGAGGGCCTTAACCGAAAGCCCTTCGAGATGATGCAGAAGAAATCGCCTGCGAGCAACAAGCGGCAGGCTCTTCAGCGCTTCTCGCAACTCTGCGCACTCTATCTTCCTCATCAGTATTTGCTCCGGTGTTTCTGCGCGCATTTCGCTTGATACATCGCTCTCGCTCATGTCCTCGAGATGCCACACATGGCGTGATTCGCGACGCTCAAGCCGCCAATGCTCTCGCTGCAAGTCATCTAACAGCTCGCACACCTCGCGAGGTGCTTCGACTTCCTTTTCACGGCATGCCTCTGTTTTGATGGTAACAATGCACCCGTCGCCATTCTCGGCAACGCGCCATTCGTAGAAACGCCCCATACGCGACTCCTTCACTGGTTCGGCGCGGAGAGGGGCGCAAGAAGGCGTCCGCCTCCCTAGAAGACGGACGTGAAGTGAGGAGCAGGGGAAGGCGCACAACAAAAAAGACCCAGGAGGGTCCTTTCTGAAAAGCCGAAGTGGGTCAGTTGTCAGTTCGCCGTCGGAAGAAGGCCGCTTCGAACCGTAAGAGCACGACGCGAACTACGCCATTCGAGTTTCCCGACCGCTCGGAGCGGTTGGGAAGAAGGCCGCCGTGAACAAAGCGCCGCATCGCGTTCAACGGCGGGAAATCGCACCGGTCTCTAAAGAATTCCTGCAGCGCTTCTTCGGGAAGGCATCGTCCAGCGTCTTCCTCGGAGGCCAGAGTAGCAACATAAGCGCTATCAGCCATACGAGTCAGCACATCCGGCTCCGTTAAAGGCCTTCCTTCAGGCTAATCAATTTATTGTGTTACAATAATCAGTAGTTCTATATGTTGAAATGTAGACATGGGGTTATTACGCGACGATAATCTTTGATTCATTGCACACTTTGATCTCAAAGCGAAATATCCTTGGCTTTCCGCCATCCGGCTAAAAGCCAAGCCGAGCAAGCGACCAGCTCCGAGTAATGAGACTTTGATAGGGATGTCATACGCTACAAGAAAGAGCATATGATCTCGTACGCTATGAGCCGCTCTTCGGACCATCCTCCCTCTTGCTGATAGCCAGGCGCAGATCGCCACTGCGGCTCGAACAAGCGCGTAAAGCCATCGGGATCGCCCACGTAAACGGGAAACGCCCATGGTGACAGGTCGGGGTCGGTCCTGAACTGATCCCTCGTGATGTCGACGACAAGGCGAGGGTAAACCTCAAGCCATGCGTGATTTTGCGCCGTCTCTTCGTTGTCGTAGTAATGCGCAGCGTCTACATAAGTGGCTGCGATACCATTTTCGAAGAGATACTGGGCGAGCAGCTCGGAAGCTGCGCCGCAGCAGCCTTTAGGGAAAGACCTGAGACAGAGTCCAACTTCCGCACTCTCGTTCAATGCCAAGTCGATTGCGTTACGAAAACGAGAAGCGAGCAGCCCAATCCTGCCATATACGTCTTCGCTCATTCGCCATCACGCTCCCTCTGAATACCTTTCGCTTTCCCCTTTAGCAACAGGCGACCGTTTAAGTCCCGCCGCGAGCTGTATCCTAACTTTTTAAGCGCGCCGCTTCATTGAAATTGGTCGGATAGGAACGCACGATCCCTCGTAGTCCTAGATCATCCTGTGCCAGCAAACCTGAGACAATCCATAAGCGTTCGTTCGCGGGAGCTTCTGCCATAGCACGAAGCACATATCGAAAGTGTTCAATGAGCTGGTCCAAGCGCTCGGGCGTCAGCACCAAGAGGTTCCCGGCGCTCGCATTTTTGTCGGCACTGTCGTTCGGATGGATCGATACTCCCAGCACCTCCATCTCGGGATACGCCTGCATTAACCAATCGCGCGCGGTGCGAAGCTGCCCTGCTTCCTCCTTGTGGAGGGGCGTATCTTGCCCCTTTTCGTTTTTTGCCTCTATCACTAATCCCAGGTTTTCCTCGAGAGAGAGCCAGAACACATCGGGCCCTAGCCCGTTGCGGTCTGCCCTGCGGGATTCGAACCCCAGATAGGCTCCGAGCTTTTCCAGAGCGTCCTCGAACTGATTGTGGTCAGCCGAGAAATCCAGCGAAGCGGCATTGCCGTCATAGTTTTGCAGCAGCCTCGCCGGCCCCTCATGAGCGTCCATGTATGCGATCATGCTCTCGGCTTGCTTTTGCGCCCATCGGGGAACTTCCGAGGGCCGAACAAGGTGGGCATTCTTTATCTCCCTATTCAGAGAATGAGCCTCATCGAGCAGCCGTGTAGCCGCCGCCGTGTCGCCACCGTCGTAGGCGATCCTCGACGCGACGCTCAAGAGCCAGCCCCTGTAAGAAGGGTCGGCATCGTACTCCGACGCGCCTTTCTCTAGCCTAATGCTTGCTTTTCCGTTTTGGTGCTCCAACCAGCCCGCAAAGGCCTTTCGCTCCAAACATGCGCCCTTAAATGAGTCGCCGAGACAACTCCCGACATCCCTCGGCAACTGCCTTGCAAGCCGGCTCGCATGAAAGCGCTTCCATTCATCATCCGAATCTATGTCTTGGAGCATGGCGTCGCAGTAATCTTGCGAACTCTCCAATTGTTTGCAGATCGTTTCGCCGATCTCCAATTGCTTGCAGAAAGACGGCGAGAAATGCTCTCGGTTGCGCTTGTTCTTCATCCAGTCCTGCAAGGGAAAACCGACCAGCAGAACAACGCAATGATCGCTTGCGCCGCGCACCCCACGTCCCACGCCTTGCTCAATCCGCTGGGCAACTCGCTGAGAGGCGATCCTGCTCCCTGAGAGATAGCGCGACATCAAGGCATCAACATCGTCGCAGCTGGACGGCAGATCGTGGACAACGAGCACGCGACAGGCATCTTCCGGAAGATCGATCCCGTTGTACCGATTGATAAAACTCACTGGCTTTGCCGAAAGACCATCCCGCAATTGCTTCACAGCAGCATCTACTTGTTCGTGACCTGACACTTCTTCCGTTTCGAACCAGGGAAACTCCAGCCCCGAGCGCGGCGCCAGCCTGACCACGCCATGCCCTAACTCCACTTCCTTCTCAATTAGCCGCTTGAATTCGGGGCTGCTCAGCACGCCGTCGGGAATTGCTAGCACCATCCTGCGGCCCACGCCGGAAACCGTTCTCAAGGAAATAATCGCCTCTTCGGTTAAACCACGCAGATCATACGCACGAACCATATCGCCATAGTCAGTAATCGTCGCGGACATGAACACCCGTCGTCTTGCGTTACGAAAACTCGGTATCATGTGAAGCAGTGGATAAAGCGCCGAGATTGTTATCCTGTCTCCGCTGACAACAACTTGGCAATACTTCAGGTTGTCCTTAATCAGTGGCCAATGGAAGAGGAGGGATCCCCCAAGTGGACTTTCTTCGTCCCTCTGCTTCGCCCATGCGTCACCGATCTTCTTCGACACGCGTTCCGAGACATCAAGCCAGTACTCATACGGTATCTCGATAATGGCATTTCCCACCCCGTCGAAAAACTCGGTATATGTTGTCGTCCTATCAATAGCATCAAAAGCACTCTTGAACTCAGAGAGGACGCTCTTGTAAAGCGTTTGACCACCCTCGTAGGGAATGGCCAGAGCGAACGATTGTTTCAGAGCGTCCAGGGAGGCATGGGCATCGTCCACGATTATGCCCCCAAGCGGCACGGGAGTCACACCGCTGTCCAACACCCCAAAAACGGATTTCCCATTGAATAGGGCTTGGTATGCTCCCACCAAAATGGTCTCTCCGTTGAAGAAATCGGCACTCAGAGATGCCCTGCCAGAATACGGCTTAGCAGGAATTCCGAGTTCCATTGCCTGCGATACCACTTGGTTTGCGAGCTGCTTGTTGTCCACTAGGTACAAAACTCCCTCGCCAGTTTCGCGCATAGTAGACAAAGCGATCAGCAGGCCAACGAGAGTCTTTCCACCCCCGGTATTGAGCTCGATAACAACGTCATTCTTCCCGCGAGCCTCTTCGAACCATCTCCTCAAGATTTCAGCTTGAGTATCATACAAATTGTTTATTCGGCTTGATTTCGGAAGTGATTCAAAAATGTCTCGCGGATTGATTTCGCTATAATCTTCCTCAATATCAATCAGTGAACCAAAATCGACCATTTTCCTGCGCCTCCAAAAGAATCGAAAAAACGATGCCTTTAGCTCTTGGCCATTGATTATTGCGGCTGAGATGCTACGCCGTTCCAGACTGCGCTGCTACGGCGTTCCGCGTTGCGCTGCCACGCGCTAGCTGCCCGACTTGCCGCGTTTAAGGGCGTCTTCAGACGGAGGCGTCTTTTCTTTTCCTGCACAATCCCAATGTGGTGCAAAAGGCACCTGCTGGCCATCGAGAGAACAGGAGAAGAAAATGGTCAAGTACAGAGAGATCCTCAGGCTTCACGCCATGGGGGTCAGCATCCGCAACATCGCTTTCTCGTGCCGATGTTCCACCGCCACCGTCAGAGCCGTCGCCGGCCGAGCGAAGGCGGCTGGGATCGAATGGCCCCTGCCTGAGGAGATGGGGGATCGCGCCATCAGGGAGGTGATCTATCCTCCCAAATCCAAGGCCGATCCCGACAAGGCGCCGATCGACCACGATCATGTTGACGCAGAGATGTCCCGTCCGGGCGTGACGATGATGCTTCTGTGGTCCGAGTACTGCGAGTCCGCGGTCAGCCAAGGCAGATCCCCCTACATGTACTCGGCGTTCTGCGAGAGGCACCGCAAGTGGGTGATGTCGCACAAGACCGCCATGCGCATCGCCCACAAGCCCGCCGAGCAGATGCAGGTGGACTACGTCGGCGACACCATGGAGGTCGTCGATATGGACACAGGGGAGGTGCTCAAGGTCTACGTGTTCGCGGCATGCCTGCCCTTCTCGGGCAAGCTCTACGCGAAGGGCTCCTACGACATGAGGGAGGAGTCCTGGGTGGACGCCCATGTGTCGGCGTTCTCCTTCTTCGGCGGCACCACGCCGATCCTCGTTCCGGACAACCTCAAGCAGGGAGTGGCGAAGCACACCGTCGACGAGCTCGTGATCAACGAGCAGTACAGGCGCATGGCCGAGTACTACGGATGCGCCGTCGTGCCGGGCCGTCCGCGGCGCCCCCGGGACAAGGCGGCCGTGGAGATGGGGGTCCGGGTCATAGAGCAGCAGGCGATCGCCCCTCTCCGCAACCGCGTCTTCACATCCCTCGATGCGCTCAACGCGGCGCTCCTGGACAACGTCGCCCGGATCAACGCGCGGCCCTTCCAGAAGCGCGAGGGCAGCAGGGACGAGATATTCCTCCGCCAAGAGAAAGCGCTGCTCGTCCCGCTGCCGGGCAAACCCTACGAGATGATCGCGCGCAAGGCCGCCACCGTCAATTTTAACTACCATGTCGCCTTCGACGGAGGATGGTACTCCGTCCCGTTCTCCTATGTGCGCCGCGAGGTGGAGGTCTGCGCCACCAAGAGCGCGGTGTGGGTCGTCTGCGACGGAGAGCGCATCGCCATGCACAAGAGGCTGCACGGGCCGAAGGGGTCCTATTCCACGAACCCCGACCACATGCCCGACGCCCACCGCGACTTCGCCGAGTGGAACGGGGATCGCTTCCGCAGATGGGCAAGGGAAATCGGCCCCGCTTGCGCCGGCGCCATCGGGGCGATCCTCTCGTCGAGGGCGGTCGAGCAGCAGTCCTACAGATCCTGCAGGGCGGTGATGGCGCTGGCCGACAAGCACGGAGGGCAAGAGCTCGAGCGGGCCTGCGCCAAGGCGCTCTCCTATTCTCCCAGGCCGAGCTACAAGACCATCAAGTCGATCATCGCCAAAAGCGCCGAGCTGTCCGGGAAGGACCCGGATGCCGGCGCGTATCTGCGCGGCAGCGACTATTACGCAACCCTCGATAGCAAAGGAGACATACGATGAGCGCAAGCCAGACCACCATGGACAAGCTGTACGGAATGAGGTTGTCGGTGATGGCGCAGGCATACCGGGACCAAGAGGAGATGCTGGGCGTTGCCGACATGACCTTCGACGAGCGCTTCGCGATGATCGTGGACGCGGAATGGGACTCGCGACGCATCAACAAGCGGACCCGCCTGCTGCGCCAGGCGGCCTTCTCCGACCCGGAGGCCAACGTCATCGACATCCGCTACGACGCCGACCGCAAACTCGACAAGGTGAAAATCGCCGAGCTGGCGAACTGCGAGTGGGTCAAAGCGCACAGGAACGTGCTGATCACTGGCGCCTCGGGCGCGGGAAAGTCGTGGCTCGCCTGCGCTCTGGGCGTCGCGGCCTGCAACGCGTTCTACTCGGTGCGCTACGCGCGCATGCCCGAGATGCTCGACGAGCTCACCGTATCCAAGGACGAGGAATGGCTCAAATCGAAGAAGCGCTACACGAAGTGCGATGTGCTGATAGTAGACGATTGGCTGCTGGAGAAGATCGGGGGCGACCAGGCCCGAGAGCTGCTCGAGATAGTCGAGTCAAGGCTCAGGACCGGCTCCTTGATCATCTGCTCCCAGTTCTCGCCAGCCGGGTGGCACGCAAAGTTGGGAGAGGGCGCAATTGCGGATGCCGTGATTGACAGGATCGTGTACAGGTCAGATGTGATCCATATCGAGGGCGACGAGCCGATGCGCAAGCGCATCGGCTAGAAAGGCCAGTGAAGACGGGGGCGCCGGATGCCCCGGTGCCCCCGTTAGCACGTGGCAGCCCTGCGCGGTACGGTGTGGCAGCTAAGCGTGGAACGCTGTGGCAATCGGCCCGCAATAATCAGCCATTGTATCACAATTTTATTGTAATACAATAAGCTATAGTTAATTTCGACATGTAAAGACATCTTCTTACAATATAGCTGATCCCAGGAAGAACGTAGATGAGTATCTATATGTCGTTGTCTATTGCGTATCAAACGCTGTGGCTGATTCCGATTCTGCTCTCCCATGCAAAGCACTTTGCAGCTAGACGCCCGACTGTTTTTGAGGATCCCTAACAGCTAGGTGTATTGGGAATGCCCGATTCATACACAAAATGGTTATATATCTTTTTATTTTCATAATTTATTGAATATTTATTTACCGATTTTGCACTTATTGACGACAAATTTGACAAATACTTCTCTTAGCGTCCATCCAAAAACAAATTAAGAAAGGCGAGATAGACGACGCCCTGTTTCGGGATCAAAAAAGAGAGCCTCAGCAGAATCAAAAATGAGTGTCACCGATTCGCCGACCTCAGGAACAACGGCACCGATCTCAGGCAGACGAGCAACAAGCGTACGACCACCTGCTATTTCAGCAAAAGCGTAAGATGTGGCGCCAGTGAACTCGGTGCGAACAAGTATGCCATGAACCATCGCTTGACCCTCCTCCAGCTTGACGTCTTGGCTGGCAAGCACAAGACTTTCGGGACGCACGCCCACAAGCGGCGCAGAACCGTCGGAAGCAATCTCGCTGGCTCGTCCTGCTTCTTCCGCAAGCGAAGTACTGCTACGCGAGACAGCCCAACGTTTATTCTCGGGCCATATTACTTCCATTGTCCCCAACAGATTCATCGGAGGATTGCCGATAAAACCAGCGACAAAAGTGTCAGCTGGCGCGTCGTAGAGGTCGCGAGGGGTTCCCACCTGCTGGATTTCTCCCCCCCTGAGTACTACTACTTTTGTCGCCAGCGTAAGCGCTTCGGTCTGATCGTGCGTGACATACAAGACAGTCGCACCCGTCTCTCGATGAAGCCGCGCCAGTTCGCCACGCATCTGAACACGTAGCTTTGCATCTAAGTTAGAGAGCGGCTCATCCATGAGAAACAGGGCCGGCTCTCGCACCAAAGCGCGCGCAATGGCCACGCGTTGCTGCTGACCTCCAGAAAGCTCTGCCGGGCGCCGCTCCAAAAGGCCGCCGATACCCAAACGTTCAGCCACACTCTCTACCCGTAAGCGCATTTCAATCCTGGGCATTTTACGCATCCTCAGAGGGAAGGCTATATTGTCGAACGCAGACATATGCGGATATAGAGCATAGTCTTGAAACACCATGGCGATATCACGTCGCGCTGGCTCCTCTTCAGTAATATCTCTTCCCTTCAGGATAACACGGCCCTTGCTCGGCTCCTCCAGTCCTGCAAGTAATCGCAACAAAGTCGATTTCCCGCAGCCTGACGGCCCTACAAGCACCACGAAGTCTCCCTCATCTGCAGAAAGATCAAAGTCCCGCAAAGCAAAGCCTCCGTCAAACTTCTTGGAAAGTCCCTCTATGCGCAAGTAGGCCCCCTCATTCGACGAAGAAGCGCAGCTCTTTTTGCTTCTCTGGAGAATATCATTAAACCTCATCGCTCTTCCCTTTCCTCGCGTATCGACATCCCGCCGTCGCAAACACGCCCACAATAATAACGACTGAGGATATGGCCCATGCGACCGCGCTAACATGTTCGGCTGCGGGATACCCCGGCAACTCCCGCGAGTCCGCCAAAAACGCCGCTCCTCCATCTGACGCCAGCAGCTCCCAGACACCCTCCCATGCGGCAAAGTTCGACCACCGATTCGGAAGGAAATCGCCATACAGAACAATGCACTGACCAATAGCAGCCGTAAGAGCAAGCAATAAAAGCAGCGCCGAAGCATGGGGCAGCATAGCGGAGAGGAGACGGCAACCTCGCGGTTTCCTCCGAAGCATGAAGGCTTTATAGCCCACGAAGGCAGCCGCAGCCGCAGGAGCCAACAACATCACAGCCCTCGCGATCGGCAACACACCCACAGTACCCCCCTCTTCGCCTGTGGAGACCAACTCGTAATCTTTTCTCAGAGATGCGACCACTCTCACGGCATCACCATCGCTAACCATGCGGCTCGCCTCCACGATAACACGCTGGCTGTCGGCCAGCGCACCCTCTCTAAGCGCCACGTAATCACTGCCAGAATCCGTTACTCCGACATTGACGCGTCGTGCGCAAAGTTCCATTCCGAGAAAACCGGACCGTTCATCAACTACGAACACATAGGTCATCGCACCATCCCGATACACAGCGGACTCCGGAACGCATTGGAGGTAAGGCACGTCCTCGATAGACGCTGGCCCAGGACTCTCCGCCAAAACATCGACGACACCAACAGCGGCGATGACGCGAGAGAGAGCTCCGCAACACGCAAGGACCCCGACGAAGTACACGAGCGCAATAAGTGCTCTTTTCTGATTTGGTTTCATTTCCCGTCGTCCCCTCTCGTCGTGGCAGCGATGCCTTGAGCAAGATAATCTCCCCCCAAAAGGAACAGCAGCACAGACGGCACGGCGGCAACGACCGCAGCAGCAAACACCGTGCCTGCATTCTCGAGCGTCAACGTGGGGGCAAAGAGAGATATCGGCCAGAGCGCCTGGTCACGCAGAAACGCGATAGGCTGCTCTACCAGACCCCAATACTCAAAAAATCCAAGCATCAACGCGGCGAAAACACCCGGCGCCCCTAACGGCACGCCGATACGCAGAAAGATGCGCCACTCCCCCGCTCCGTCAAGCCGTGCCGATTCAATGATATTGTCAGGAATGGCGGCGAAGAACTGCCTCATAACGAATACGGGAAATGCGCTGAATATACCGGGAAGCACGATTGCGAAGACTGTGTTGTCGACGCCAAGCTCTCGCAGAACAAGATAGTTCGGCAGCATTACCGCCTGAAACGGCAGCATCATCAGCAGCACATAAAGAAAGAAAAGCGCATTTCTGCCTCTGAATCGGAAACGCGCGAGCGCCCAGGCAGCCGGAGCACCTACGAGCACCTGCCCAGTAAGTACGGCGACAGCATAGAATGCCGAGTTCGTCATAAGCACATGAAAGGCCGGTGAATCAAAGAGCGTCGCAACGTAAGACTGCAGAGACGGCGACAGCAAAGCTGTATCCAGCCGCGCATATTCCTCGCCGCTGACCACGCCGCCGAGGGATTCGGCCAAGGCAGCTGGCTCCGCGATCGAGCCGACGACCAGAAGCGCCAGCGGAAAGCATACGACAAAGCCGAGGAGTGCCAGCAGTACGCCAGAAGCAACGCGAACGACACGCCCTCTACCCCGCTCAATGTTTTCATGACTGTTCATTTTTGCGCCCCGCTCTTCCGCCAGACGAAAAACAGCACGCTCACCACTGCGGTAAGCACGGCGAGCAGCACCGTACTAGCCGCCGCAAGCTTGCCGAAAGAGAGATCTGCAAACCAATTATTGAACAGATGCGGGATGAGGTACATGCTTTCGTGGGGATATGACCCCGCCACTAGATACGCCTCACGATACACCTTAAAAGCGTTAATGATAGACAAGACAGCCACTACGAAAAACGATGGAACTAGCAGCGGCAACGTCACGCGTGTGAAGCACTGCCAGCGATTGGCCCCGTCGACGCGGGCAGCCTCGTATAGTTCCTCCGGAATGCATGCAAGCGCCGCAAGCCATAGGATTACACAGTAGCCAAGGTTCTTCCAAAGGTAATCAGCAACAAGTACCCAAAATGCCGCATCTGACTCGAGCCACGGGATAGGCGAAAGCCCGAAAGTCACCAGAAGGCTGTTCGCTAGACCACTCGAATCGAAAATAACGCTTATTAGCAACGCTCCAGTGAAAGCAGGAATGGCGAGGGGGACGAGAAGCGTGGAGCGCACGAAACGCCGAAGGGGCGTCGCGCTGCGCAGGAGAAGGGCTGCGGCGAGAGAGAGGGCCAGCAATATCGGAATGCACACTAGCATGAATCGAGCAGTGTTCATTGCTGCCAAGCAAAACGCCTCGTTGTCCACGATACCTATATAATTGTCTGCACCGACAAAAGACGTATTAGCATCATTGAATACTGAGCGGCGAACCACATCTGCGGTCGGCACTACAAAAAACGCGATCAGCCCTGCTAGGCTAGGCAGCATGAACATCTTCGCTAAAACGTTCTGCGATGGACGCCTTTGATGCGCGCCGTCACGCATCCTCAAACGCATTATAACCTTCTCCTTCGTTCGCGATTTTCCGAGCAGCGAGAAGTAGCTGCCTTCAAGCCAGTCTGCGCCTCCCAATAGCGAGCGTAAGATCCGCTTTTTGCTAGAAGGTCGTCATGAGCTCCCTCTTCAGTTATAGCTCCATGTTCAAGCAGCATAATGCGGTCGCAAGCCGCAATCGTGCTAAGGCGGTGCGCAATCAAAATACAAGTCATCCCTCGCGTTGCCCTGAATATATTCTCGACAATTGCGCTCTCGGTCAGCGAATCGAGATTGCTGGTTGCTTCATCCAGGATAAGAATACGGGGATTGCGAAGCATAACTCGCGCGAGAGCGATGCGTTGACGCTGTCCGCCGGACAAGTTTCCACCGCCCTCTTCTATCATGAAGTCGAGACCCACCCCCATACGCTCAATAAACTCGGTTATTTTGCACATATCACAGACGCGCCTAAAGTCCTCATCGGTCGCCTCCATATTGCCAAAACGAATGTTGTCCCTGATTGTTCCACAGAACAGGAATGGCTCTTGAGATAAATAAGATATATTGTTTCTCAAATATTTCCTACTAATATCATTAATATATACTCCGCCAATTGCAATGCTTCCCTTTTCTGGCGAAAAAAAGCCCAGGAGCAGCTTCGCCAATGTCGTCTTCCCCGAACCGCTCTCTCCGACGAGAGCAATCTTCTCGCCTGGCGAAATGCTCAGGTTGATCCCAGAAAACACTAACTCTCGCGCACCGTATCGGAAATCAACATTATCGAATTCGATGGGCTGGAACATATCGACATCATCGTTACCATTTTCGACATCCTCTAAATCGAGATCATTAACATCATTGAGACGCTGCAACGCAATGAGAGCAGATTGAATTTCGGGCTGCAGTCCGACAACACGCTGAACGGGCTCCATAAAAAAGCCTACCAAGGCATTAAAGGTAATCAGTGCACCAAGCGTCATATTGCCACCAACGATCTCGGAAACGCCTAGCCACAAAATAGCAACTGTAGCTAAAGAGTACAGGAGTCCAACGATCGCTCCTTGGTTAGCCACAAGAAGGCTGAGACGAAAGTTCTGGTTAATAGCCGCTTCGAACAGAGATACAGCCTTCTCAAAAGCAGCGCTCTCCTGACCAAACGTTTTTACGGTTTCGATCCCATCGATGCTTTCTTTCAGACAAGACTGAAGCTGCGCATTGTCCTCCATTAACTTACGGTTGCCATCCTCTAAACGTCTAGCACATAAGAACATTACCGCAAAGTAGAGACAAAAAAGGATTAGAGCGACCATTGCCAAATGCCACGATATCGCAAATAGCACGACAACTCCCACAATTATAAGCACGCAATCAATGATCGCAGACAGCGCAACCGACGATACAGCATCCCTTATTTTGGCCGCATCGCCAAAACGCGATAGTATCTCTCCAGTTTTGCGAGTGCCAAAAAAGCTCAGAGGCAGGAAGACAAGACGCTGGTAGAAGCCCATCATCACATTTGTATCAAGCTTCTTGGCAAAACTAGCGACGCAATACGATCGAGCACTTGTCAGAATTGCTTGAATGACATAAATCAATACTACAATAGCACAAATCTCAGTCAGCGAAGAAATCAAGATCGCAGTGTCGACAGACGTCAAACGCATGACAACGTCGTCGATAATAAGCTGAAAAATGAAGGCACTAGCAATTCCCGCCCCTGTAAGAAGAAGCGACATAACGAGAGCTGCGACTATCACGGCCTTATTGCCTTTAATCAACCTCATGAGCAGTGCCAAAGGTTTGATAGTCTCAAAACCGCCGCACAACTCCCCCTTCTTCTTCAGGCAAACAAGGACGCCCGTCCATTGGGAATAAAAGAGGGCTTTGTCCATGCTTCTTTTTCCAACAGCTGGATCAGCAAGGAGTATGCGGTTTTGACCAATGTTCAAGACGACGACGTAATGCTGCATTCCTTCTGGCGTGATGGTATGTGCGATTGCGGGAAAAATCACTTCGCCCGCGGAGCAAGCTTCCTCTAGCTGATCCGAATCGCCGGCTAGAGGCACCGCCTCAAATCCAAGCACTTCAGCAGCCTGCACCAGACCAAGCATGTTTGTCCCTTGCATGTCCGTACCAGCAAGTTGACGCGCTTTCGCAAGCGACAAATGTAAACCGTAGTATTCGCACACAGCGCACAAACAAGCCGGGCCGCAATCTTTTTCGTCTCTCTGTCTAACACGCAAACTGCGCTTTACAGCTAACCTATCGCGAAGCAGCTGGGGGAAATTCATGCCGACACCTCTCTATTGCTTCGTATAGAGCCCAACACGCTCAATCACATAGCTAACTGCATCATCCAAATTCATTGTCCCGTTATAGTAATCGTTAAACGCATCAGCCACAGCCGTCGTTATTACTCTATCGAATGCAACCCCACAATGAACTTCCTCGATAAGCTTCCAGGCACCTTCAATATCCTCGGCACTCAATGCGTCAATAGCGTGCTCTTCCAGCTCCCCATTGTCCCCCATGAAGCCGATCGCATAGCCCCCATTGTCTTCCAGCAATTCCTTATACGCGCTTTTGTTCACAGGAATCCCCATCCCTTGGATGCTTTTCTGCGATTCCGAGGACAGGGTATATGCAACAAACTCCTCTGCTTCTTCATTGTGCTGAGCATTCGTGGGGATCCCGAGAATGGTGTTGGGAACAAAAACTGCTTCTTTTTCCTTGAGAAGCTTATATGAGCACGGATAATCAGTCTCATTAGTAGTTAGCGCCAACGTACCGAAACTTGTCCACGTGTCAATTGATGCTATCTGCAGTTTGCACCCTTCGGAAGTAAAAAGGTCGCCAGTCGAAAATGTGCTATTCGGCTGCACAAAGCACATGGGAGAAGAGCTAAGATATCCCCCCTCTTCTTCAAGATACTCAGCAGGCAGCCAAGATTCGGCTGCATGAAGTAGGGCGGCCTCGCTCAGGAAAAGCTTTTGAAGCATGTCCTCGTCGACGGTTCCCTCTGTAAAAAGCCATGGGTAAAATGCGCTGTACACCTCAAAAAGCGAACAGCCACTTGCCAGGGCATCAAACTCGTCTTCTTCCATAGAGGCCACTAGTTCCGACACTGAATCAAATTCATTTATCCAGCCACTATCTCCTGCAACTGCGGGCAATGAAAACTGCGTCGTGCACGCATATCGGCCGTCGCCGATAGACGAAAAAACAATGTTCTCGAAATACTCATCATCACTCATTAATCTTTCTTTAATGGAAGACAAATCGCTGAGAAGCCCTTGATCTACCATTCTGTCAATTGGCAATCCGTCGAGGACAAGCACATCTGGCACATCCCCTGCAGCCATCATCGCATTCAGCGATCGAATGGCATCATCAGCAGAAATATCAGATCCCTCCGGGATGCCCACAACCATGTTTACGGGTTTTTCGGGATGCTGTTCTTCGTATCGCGATATCACTTGCTTCAGCGAGGGATTTTCGTCAAGCGTATATACGAGCAGTCCATCCTCCCGCTTATCGTCGGTCACCGCACAACCGCAAGATATGAGAGCAACGCACGCAAGCACTACTATCGCAATACCCACACGAACTTTAAATGACATACCTTCTTCCTTTCAAGCGAGTTTCCTTCTCTTAATTATTACCGAGTTTATTATATTATGATTAAAAAGTGAAGACGTCCCAAGCGAGAAATTATTGTATTAATATCATTTTACCGATCGGTAGCGAAGCGAGAAAATACAGTGAGAAAGGAGAGGACCGATGATCCACCTCGAAAAAGAGCACGCACGCTCCATTAACGGAGGCAAGTACATTAGCTATGACATGTGGGTTGCCACCTACATGGGCCAGTCGTTCAAATGGCAGAACCCGACGGGTACTTTCTACTATATCGGCAAGTATCCAAACAAGAACGCCCAGTTTCCTTACCTGTACCGCAGCCCTAACGTCTGGGTTCCCGGGAATTAAGCATCACGAAGCTTTTCAATAAAGCTACCAGGGCCGGGGGCGCGGGTCAGCGCATCCCCGGCCCAAAGCGCAACTCAATCCGCCCTTCAGCACACTGTCCATAATCGTCATTGCGCACGGTTCACCCATCAGCCTCCATGGCGATTGCTTCCATTGGCGCTTCTGTCTCCAAATAAGCGTCCACAAATGCTGGATATACGCACTTGCCCCTAGAAAAGATCTACGAGATCGACGTTCAGACCAGCTGCAATTTTACAGAGAGTTTTCACGCTCGGGTTGTCTCGACCCAGTTCGATATCAGCCAAGAGGCTCCTGTTCATCCCCACCATGCTTGCAAATGTTCGCTGGGAAAGACATTCAGCATCCCGCAACTCACGAATACGCTGACCAATGGCGATATTTTCCGCTTCGCCAATTTGGTAATCATCTCTATTTGGTGCCCCTTTTTCCATGGGCTAAGGGTATGGTATAGAGCGAACCTAATGGCATGATATATCATGCCATTAGGTTCGCAGATGCATCGGCGAAAGAGCATGGGCAACGCCGCATGGAGCTAGATTCCAGATCTTCCTTCCACCTTCCCAAATTGCCACTAGACAAAATGATGGATCACCTCTATTATGATTTATTGTTATGCAATAAACTGTCGATAGGAGTGGACATGCTTTTCTATTCGAGCTGCGAAGGCGCATCTGCCTGCCTGAAGATAGGATCCTCAAGCTTCTGTTTCAACCAGGGCGTCTTCATCAGCGAAAGCTAAATAGATGGATGCGCGGCTCGCAGGTATCAAAAGAGATCGATCGAGGCTGACGGCCATCTCCCGCAAGCTTGGCATCGTCTTCTTGATTTGTTTCATTGTCTATTGTCTAGCAATCGCAGCAATATCGTTCTTTATCCTCCTTCCACCTGAAGGGTTTTTCCGGATAGGCAACGGAACTATATCGATATTTTTCTTGTTCGTGCTTAGCAACGCTGCCTCAGCATTCGCCCTGTTTCTCATTTCCCGCATTTTTGCCGAAATGGGCTGTGGAGAATCGCCATTTAACAAGACACGTGTTCGACAACTGCAGGCTCTGGGCCTCCTGTTCATATTTGCTGCCATCTCCAATAGCCTCATCGTCCCCGGTGCAGAGGTTGGGGTCCAGAGCGGAGACTTCACTGTGTCGTTTTATAGCGGCCAACCCGCTGGCGGCTCTCCAGACTTAGACATCAATAGCTGGCTCATCGCTATCGTATGCTTTATGCTGTCTATGATCTTTAAGTACGGTGCGCTTCTCCAGCAAGAAGCCGATGACTTGATGTAGCATTCGCGTTATGAAATATGCTATCCAACTCAGCAAGCTCATGAAAGAACGCGGCGTGCGAGGAACAGACCTGGTGGAACTCACCGGGCACACCCCCGCAAATATCTCTCGTCTACGTCAGGGAAAAATTCGCTCAGTGCGCTTTACCACTCTTTTTGCTATCTGCGAGAAACTGGATGTTGCGCCAGGAGACATCATTATTCGCATCACCGATGAAGAAGCTTTGCATTTAGAAAAGGGCGTATTCCTTATCGATCTCGACAATGACGAGGAATAGCCTCCGTTCCCCCCTCCTTAATATCGTTGCACAATTCACCCACGACGAAAGCGAGCAGCCATGAGATTCGGCCCTTCTGTCGTCATGTTCGCTCTTTGCGGACTCCCTCTTGTAGGCAACCTGAACAACGGCTTCGTCATCGGCCTCACGCCACAAGGAGCTAATCTTTGCGAGCGCCTTGCATTCGAGGATGTGCCGGAAGACGACGTGCGAAACGTTGACGAATCCCTTTTCGGCTGCCTGCAGGCTGGTGGTTTTTTCGATCAATGCCCTACAACTCCTCAACCGATGTCGGCCTATCTTCACGTAACGCAGCGCTGCAACCTGAAATGTGCCGGCTGTTATTCAATGGACGACACACGCAACCTGCTACCCGACGCATCCACTAGCGATTTGTTGTGCGCTATCGAGAAATTGGCTCATTTGAACATATCGTTATTGTTGATTTCTGGCGGCGAGCCCTTTTTGCGCAGCGATTTGGCAATACTTGTACGGCATGCAAAAAAATGTGGCATTCACAGCGTTACTGTCATCACCAATGGCACGTGCGTGAATGACGGAATTTTGAGCGAACTCGCACCTTACGCGGACAGCATTTCTGTCTCGTTTGATGGCTATAGCGCCGACTCTCCCGCCTTTATTCGGGGAGACCAACGATTCAACCAACTCGTAGACGCAGTGAGGAGAATCCAAGCTGTCGGACTTTCTGCGCATATCGTCCCCACAGTACACCGCAAGTCAGTCGGTGATCTTGCCAAATATGCAAAGTTAGCTCAAAGACTTGGAGCCACCATGAATTACAGCTTGCTCTCTTGCGAATGCAGCGCCAATGAGCCTTTGGCCGATCTCTTGCCTGACGAGACTACTCTTTCGTCACTTGCCGATGAATTGTTCGAAATGGGCGACGCGCCCGTTCTTTCAGGTGCGCCAATCGGGTTAAATCTATCCGCTCAAATAAACTGCGGAGCCGGCGTGAAAGAAATTAGCATAGCCGCCGACGGACGTGTGTACCCATGTCATATGCTAATGCGCTCTGATTACGTCATGGGCAACATCTTCCTCGAATCACTTGCGGATATTTTGAATAGTCCGGTAGCCCAAAAACTGGCCGCTCTCAATGTCACCGACTTCGAAGGCTGCACCGATTGTCGCCATCAGCTCCTCTGCGGAGGAGGCTGTCGCGCACGATCGGTCTACACTAAGGGCAATTTGAAGAGTCGTGACCCTTATTGTGCGCTTATATCGCGCTACTACGACCAACTGGGAGCAACCCTCTCCTCTCAAATTAACTAATCTGCAGAGCATCCTGAGAAAAACACCGCCAACAGAGGGTGGGCTATCGCGCATCCTCTACGAATTCAAGGATATCGCCAGGCTGACATTCCAACTCTCGGCAAATGTCACTGAGAGTTCCAAAGCGAACAGCACGTGCCTTGCCTGTACGCAAGCGACTCAGATTCGCCTCGGTGATGCCAATGGAAGCAGCAAGTTCACGTGAGGTCACACCACGCACTTTCAACACCGCACTCAGATTTACCTTAATAGCCACGACCACCTCATCGTCATTGTCGCTCAAATGCTCTTCTCGCATTTGCAATGTGGTCTGATATACTAGTCCACTTTTGAGGCGATCATATCACAACCAAGATGCCAGCGGTCGAAATAGCCCAACCCGAACAGCGATGACACACACTCCACGACATCAAACACCCGCAACATTAGCAGACAGACTTTCACGCACTCAGCCTTGAAGCATTCTTTTTAGCCCTTGAATACAATCCGTTGTGCTGTATCATATATTGATAATCACCTATTATCGGGAGATCATATACGGGAGATGAAATGGAATCTTCATCTGCAGCAGACATGCAATTCAGCCACGAGCGTCCCTCATTGGCGCCACACTCATGCCTTACATTTAGATCGCTTGATGGCTACGTCTTCCATGGGGATATAGCTAACAACTCGCTTTTTGCTAATACGTCCTTCACGAAATGTGACCTGGGCTCTCTCAATCTCAACCACTCCGATCTCCAGAGCTGCGTTTTCACCGAGTCGCGCATCGCCTTTTGCGATTTGTCAAAGTGCGATATTCGTACTATCGTCGCAGAGAATTGCGTGCTTGAAAGCGTGTCCTTCGATGAAAGCGTTCTTTGTGGATGCGAGTTTCGATCATGCCTGCTGAGAAATTGCACATTCAAGGGCAGCACTATAGAACACTGTACCTTCGAAAATTGTGAGATCGACGGCTATGACAACGAGCACGGCTCAGCTATCTTGAACAACTTCATAGAAAGCGATATTCGCAATGCCGAGTTCCGTAATGTTTCTTACTATCAGGTTTTCCAGAACTGTTCCTTTTCAAGCACGGTATTTGAATTGTATCTCCTAGGATTCTCGTATGGCCTATCCAAGGCGAATCTCAATGAAATGACGTTATTGCGTATGGGAAAGGCTTTCTATGGCAGCCCCGAGCAAGCTATTGCCGCTATAAGTGAGATCTACCACGAGAGACAGATGTGGCTCAACATCGAGTTTTTGGCCTTCCTTTCTCAAAACACGTCTCCAGATGAAGTGTTTTGCAGATCCTTGTGCGTATCCCTCGCCAGTATCGATCACGGAATAGTTGTTCAAGCTGAGCATGTTGGGTTTTTCTCAAGCATTTTTGACTCGCTTTGTGGGCAGAATGCATTCTGCGGGTTGATGATGTGGCAGTCTCTTTGCGTTATAGACACTTATTTCAACAAACAGCATCATATTGCAGCTGGTAAGGCAGAAATGGAGCTGCATGCCCTCTTCAATATCATGAGACAGAGGCTCTCTGACCTAATCGCAAGTCTGGAATGGTACGACTTGCCTCTTCCAAAACGGCAAGTTCGCTTAGAGGCAAAATTCGAGTCGAAACCAAGCTGTGACTTCATGAGTATCATCAGGGCTTGCTCGGATGGAGTTGATCCTCTTTATCTGAATGAGCGCGAGGGTAGCTGGATTATGACCTCAGTCGTTCCCCCAGATTGCATACCGGGGTTGCTTGCTTTGGCGCAAATGGCCGGATGCTTCGTATTGCAAATTGGAGAATTTGCCAAAGAGGCACTAGATGCCGGAGGCAGCATTGCAACTATCGCAAGCTTTGCCGTGATGATAAAACGGAGTAGCAGTGAGCACCGCGCAACTTCCGGCGCAGCTCCACTACCGAATCTCGTTGGCAGAGAACTACAGACATACGAAAAGCAAAAGACAGTTCTTACATCGCTAGCTAAGATGCAAGAAGAGGGTTTGTCGCCCAGCTCCGTACGGGAGTGCTACTCCAAATGCGAGACGCTTACCTTCTTCGACGACTATGAGGAGTATCTTAAAAGGTAGTCCCATAACCTTATCAGCCGCGCTGGCGTCGTTTGATCGGCGATGCCCAAATTCACTCGATAGCAATACCCGACACTAGCCGGAAAATCATTCAAAATTCCAGGATATACCGATACGCCAGTTTCAAAAACTAGCCGTCTCTGAAAATCGAGATCTAGGGTTTTTGGCAGAAAGGCGTTTTCGTGATATATCGTATACAAGCTGCCGATCTCACCGATGTTGCACTTTAGATCGTTTCTGGCACTTGTCGCCTCCTCCAATGCCTTCCGACTTCTCGCCATGTATAACAAAAACTCACTTAGACACTGGTCGTAATTCTTTGTCAAATAGTGCTCAACTGCAGCTCTAGTGGATCCGGAAAGATTACCCGCAAGAATATCTACCCATTGATATACCAGGTCAGCAAGCCTCGCGGGAGCAACAATTACCGAAAACTTTACCGAATTGATGCAGATCGCTTTGTGCGGGGAATAGATTCCTATGACGTTCTCTGAAGGCAAAAGCCATCGCAAAAGCTCATTTCCAGGCAAGCAAAAGCTTTCGTCAGTAATAATAAACTTCTTAGAGATGGTTCCGAGGAAATCAATGTCTTCAGGAACGAGATATTGGCTGGTGGAAAAAACAGGCGATGTCACCCAAATCGCTTCGCAGGAAGATTTCCGCAGCTCGTCAATTGGCAATCGGAGTATTCCGTCTCGCATAACCATGGGATACTCCACGTACTCAATACCATAAGAAGACACAACATGTTTGATGGAGAAGTATGCGGGAGTGATGATCGCTATGCGCTTTACTCCGATCGCTCTCATCAAATTAGCAACATTAACGATGGCGATAGTTGTATTTGGGTAGCACGTGGCGAAGGTGTCGGTCTGCTCCCTCCCAAGGAGCTTAATCAGCAAGGATTCGAGTACGGAATCATCCCAGGAGTATGTGTAAAAATATTCAATGGGATCCTCGATAAAAGGTACGTCGATCACCTTGGACATGGTCTTGTTAAAATCGCTCGACGTCAGCCAGGTCGACACATTCTGAGGCGCATATCCCTTGCTTCTCTGGAAATCAGATTCAATGACTTTTAGGGCCTCTATTTCCTGAATTCTCTTGATCAGCAATCTGACCTCCCGATAATAGGTGATTATCGGTGCACCAGTCCGCGACTCCTCTTTCCGAGAAGCGCCCAGAGCAAATACCTCTACCCTGCTCATCGTCCGGCAGAGTTTCTGGCCGGAAGGTATTCTCAACGGAAAGGACACCTATGAAAGTCACACAAAACGACATCGAGGAGTACCTGCGCCACTGCGAGAGGGAAAGCCGGCTGAGCCCGCACACGGTCCGCGCCTACCGCATCGACCTGAGGCAGCTCCTCGACTGGCTCAGACGAAAGGGTGACACCGAGTTCGACGAAGCAGCAATCAAGGGCTACCTCGCGCACCTCAACGCCAGGTACGCGGCCAGCTCGGCCAAGAGGAAGATCGCCTCCGCGCGCGCCTTCGCCGCGTACCTGAGCCACGAGAGGAAGACCGGCAGCCCCTTCGCCGGCGCGAGGATAGGCATCCGGGAGCCCCAGCGCCTGCCGAGGACGATCGCGCTCGGAGATCTGGCCAGGATACTCGAGCCGAGCACGGAGCCCCAAGGCGGAAAATCGACCCTCTCCCGCTTCTTGGGGCTGAGGGACCAGGCCATACTGGAGGTCCTGATAGCCACGGGCGTGAGGGTCTCCGAGCTGTGCCTGCTGGACGTCGAGGACTGCGACATGAGGGGCAGGCAGGCCAGGATCAGCGGCAAGGGGTCCAAGGAGCGCGTCGTGCAGCTGGAGAGCGAGGACACGCTGCGGGCGCTGAGGGCGTACCTGGGGGCGAGGGAGGAATGGGCCGCGCAGCGCCCGGGCGCGCTTCCGGAGGGCGCGAGGGGCGCCGTCTTCCTCAACCGCTTCGGGGAGAGGATGTCCGGGCAGGCGGTGCGGGCCGTCGTCTCCCGCCGCGCGCGCCGGGCCGGCGTGGTGACCCACGTCACGCCGCACATGTTCCGGCACACCTTCGCCACGATGCTCCTCGAAGACGACGTCAACCTGAGGTACATCCAGAGCCTTCTCGGCCACTCCTCCGTGAAGACGACGGAGCGCTACACGCACGTCGCGCACGCGAAGCAACGGGAGGTGCTGAGGAAGCACAACCCTAGAGATGCCGTGCGCGCAGCCAAGATCTAGAGATCGTTCGCGAGCATGCGCCAATACGCGAAAACCGGGGCGGGACGAACGAGCGCCCCGTCCCGGTTCTAAATCAATCTGCGCTATCGATACCCTTCGCGGCCCATCGGACGCCTTCTGGGCAACCTATGCCTCATAGATGAAGCATTTTCCCCGATCACAACCGCAGTGGTGCGTTCCTGCACCCATTACACACCTAGGAGGAACCGCACGGATGCACTCAGCTCGCGCTTGCACCAGCTGCGGTCGCAGCAGGCGCCCTTGCGGGTTCTAACGGCTCGAACGAGCCCGTTCTCGCGCACTTCCCTTGACACAGTCGAGGGGCTCTTGTCGATCAGGAGCGCTATGGCGCAGCACGAATCGCCCGGTCAAGCCCTCCTCGATTTCTTCCTTCCCCCCCAACCGTTTCAAAACGCACAATATTGACATTTTTATTATTTTTTGATAATCTCAAGATATAGCTCCACTGCAGGAGAGCGTGAGTGTCAATTGTGCAGCAAAACCGAAGGGGTTGGTTTTATCTACTAGGCAGAACAAAGGAGGCTAATGTGAAAAAGACAACAAGAGGCATAGCCAGGGCGTTCGCAATCGCGCTCGCTCTTGCGCTCGTTGTGCCAACAGCCGCTTTCGCGACGACCTATCCTGGCGCGCAAACGAGTCTCAATCTTACTGCAGCGAATGGCGGGATCAAGGCCTACCAAATGAACAACTATGTCGAACCGGCCGCCCGTAGGCTCACTGGGGGTATTGTTGTTAAATGCTCAACAGGCTCGATGCCTGCAAATCAGGCAAGGTCAAAGGTTTACCTGTACAACAGCAGTTCTCTATCCATTAGCGAGTCGGCCTTAAAATACAATCAGGCAGTTTCGCAGAATCAGTTCTCGTACAACACCACAGTTTACAGCGTAGCTGCAGGGTCGAAAGTGACCGCTCGCGCCCATGGTTACGTGTCGGTCAAAGATGATGGTGGTGGCTGGACTACAAGATATCCCGCTGACTCTCCCATGAAAAGCTCACTGTAAGGAGTATAAAATGTCCAAAACAGCTAGCTTCAAACTAACAGCAGCAATATTTACAGCATGCACGTTAGTTCTTGTATTAGTCGGCACTACATTTCATACAGCCGATGCAGACGCCGTCCGCCCGGATCCGCGCCTCGGGTACACGCCGCCGGCCGAAGAGCAAACCGCACCTGCCCCAGAAATTGAAGTAAACGAAAAGGGTCAAACTTTTGGAATTCGAGGTGATTTGCTAGGTTCGGAAGATCCAGACTTGATACTCGTGGCAGCGACAAACGGCAAAACAGGATATGTCCTTAAGACCGAGCTCGATGAAGCCACTCGTGCGAATCTGTCTCCCGAGGAAGCTTTTGCGCTTCAAGAAACATATGAAGCGTTTGCCGCCGACATGCTTCGCGTTTCGCTCAGCGAAGAAGTAACTGGCGGCGAATTGAGCCTCGCAGGAGCCACGGAGATAATCCAAAAACTGCAGATGGGGGATACTCCAGAAATTGATTATGAGTCTATCGCAGAGGAAGCAGTAGACGATTACGTAGCAACTGCTCGTTCCGGCATCGATCGATCTACACTTCCGTCGGGAGACACGATCGAAGAAAAGTATGCCGAAATTGTTGCACAGACAACGGTGTTTATCCCTGTGTACGAATCAGATGGAGATACAGTGATTGGTGAGTACCCCGTTACGCAACTCTAGCACTCAACGATTCGCACTTTTGCCTTACGATGCACGGAGAATATCTCAATAGGCAAGCAGTGGACGATAGCAGGGGCGCGACTTTATTAAGTTGCGCCCCTGTGTTCCTGCTATGCCGTTCCAGTCATTTCGCTGTCCAGGCGTGGCAGCCCACGTCACACCGCAGATGTTCCGGCACACCTTCGCGACGATGCTCCTCGAGGACGACGTCAACCTGAGGTACATACAGAGCCTCCTCGGCCACTCCTCCGTGAAGACGACGGAGCGCTACACGCACGTCGCGCACGTGAAGCAGCGGGAGGTGCTGAGGAGGCACAATCCCAGAGACGCCGTGCGCGCGGCCAAGATCTAGAGATCATTTGCGAGCATGCGCCAATACGCGAAAACCGGGGCGGGACGAACGATCGTCCCGCCCCGGTTCTAAATCAGATGCCCACAGGATGCGTTAGTCAAGCGCCTCCTTTTCGGCGCATTCGCATTTGCGCGATTGCAGGGCCTTGGCCCCGACGGCGAACGACGCAAGGGCTGCCAACGCGAGGAGAACTCCAGCTATTGCCAGGTTGTCCCCCGTTTGGGCCAGCATCGTCCCGGATGCACCGCTTGACGGCGCCTTCGGCTGCGGGCCGGGCTCGGGCTGCGGCTCGGGCGCCGGGAAGCTCACGGTCTGGCCGGCGTCCCCGATGTCCTCGTGGGTCGCGATGACGCGGTCCTCGCCGTCGGCCAGCTTCTCGAAGAACACGACGTCGTGCCCCGCGAGCCCGCGCGTGTCGATCTCGACCTCGACGTCGATGGTTCCGTCCGGGGCCTCGGGCACGAATTCGGTCGCACCGATGGCGGGGAGGCCATCCTCGCCGGCGAGCGGGTTCCCGGTCGCCTTGTCCACGAGCATGGTGAAGAGCTTGTAGGTGCTGCCAGGCGTTAGCCCGGTGTAGGCCACGGTGTCGATGAGCTTCACGCGCTCGCCGACGGTGCCGGCGTTGGTGCCGGTCTCGGCATCGCGCGCCTGGGTGGCGATGTCCACGATGGCCACCGTCTGCTCCACATCGTCGATGTCGGCGTGAACCATGTACTCGGTCCCCTCGAACTCCATCTTCTCGAATGCGACGAGCGACTTGCCCGCGAGGCTCGCACCGGCGAAGGCGAAGGTCACATCCACCGTGCCGCACGACTCCTCCGCTGTGAACGTGGTGGACGCCGTGATCTGGTTGCCCGCATCGTCGAGCGCGGGCTCGCCTGAGGCCTTGTCCATGAGGGTTCCGCTCACGGTGTACTCGTCTCCGGGAACGAGGCCCGTATAGGCGATGGTGTCCACGATGGTGAGCTCTTCGCGAGCCTGCCCCTCATGGGTTCCGCTCTCGGAATCCGTGGCGGTCGTCTTCATGGTCTTGGGCATGTTCTCAAGCGTGAACTCGTGCGCCTGCGCCATGGCACCGCTCTCGCCCCACTCGATCATTCCCTGGTCGTTCACCTTGAAGTCGGTGACGGTCGGGTTTCCCTCCCCGTCGAGGTCGGCGATCGCGTAGCCCTCGGGGGCCGCCAGCTCTTGGATGTGGTAGCTCCCGCGCTTCGCGTAGGCGAGCGAGATGATCCCGTTCTCGTCGGTTGTCATCTCCTCGTCGAAGATCCCCTCGTCGTTCCAGATGCGGAACACGGCTCCGGCGACGGGGGTCTCGGGATCGAGCGCGTCTACCTTCTTAATCGAGGGGTGCGTGGGCTCGTCGGTCACGGCCTCCTCGTGGTCGTAGACGGCCACCTCCTGGCCCGCGTATTCGAGAGCCACGGTCTTTTCGACGATGTCGAGCGCGTAGCCGTCCTTCGCCTTGGCCTCGTACACCGTGTAGGTGCCGAGGTAGAGCTCGGGCGTGGTCGCCTTTCCGTCCTCGCCGGTCGTGAGCGTAGCGACGATCTCGCCCTCGTGGGCGCGGACGGTGCCGTCGGGCGTCTGGATGGTCTCCGCCGCCTTCACGATGTAGACGGACTCGCCCACGGCCTCCCCCGTCCAGGAGTCGGACTTGGCGACGGTGATGGTCGCCTTCTGGGGCATGTTAGCGAACTCGACGACGAGCGGGTCGTCCCAGCCGTTGTAGTCCTCGCCGACATGGAACGTCTTGCCCTCGAGCTCCTTGACGTAGCCGTGGGGCGCCTGGACCTCCTTGAGCGTGTAGTCGCCCTCCTCGAGCAGCATCGGCAGCGTCAGCTCGCCGCGCTCGTTGGCCGTCCAGGTGTCGATGGTCTCGGTCGCGGGGTAATGGGAGGTGTAGGTGACGAGGTTGCCGCTAGCGTCCTCGAGCTGGAAGCTCACGGGGAGCGGGACCTGCTTGCCGGTCTCGGCGTCGACCTTCACGACCTTGAGGGGGGTCTGCGGGATGCGGTCGCTCACGAGCTGCGGCGGGTCGTACTGTCCCTCCTCGCTGATCGCAACCTTCCAGTCCTCCACGGGGAGGAGCGTCTTGCCCCACTCCGCCTTGAAGGCGACGGCCACCTCGGCCGGTATCACCTCGTGGACGCGGTAGGTGCCGTAGGCGAGCGCGCCGGTCCAGTCGGCGGGCTTGCTCCACCCGTTGACCTCGGCGTTGTCGTCCTTGGTGGTGGCGAGGCCGTTCTCGTCCACCGTGATGGTGCACACGCGGTTGCCGGGCTCGACGAGCTTTCCGGTCTCGGGCGAGACCACGGCCTCCTCGGAGTCGTTGTAGAGCTCGAACTTCACGCCGGGCACGAGCACGCGCACGACCTCCTGGGGCATGTCGCCGCCGGGCTCGTCGTAGACGGTCACGGGCACTTCCTTCACGAGGCGGAAGTCGCCGCGCTTGACGGTGTTCGGCGCCTTGGGCGAGTTGTAGGTGCAGACCGACTCGCCGACCGCGCCGTCGGGGGTGATGCGCACGCAGAACACCTTGGGTTCTCCGCCGTGCCCGTCGTCGAGGTTGTAGCCCTGCGGCGCGCGGGTCTCCTGGATGAGCACCGTGCCGAGCGGGATGGAGGCGTCGCCGTTGGTCTGGCGGTAGAGCGCGTCCCCCGAGTGCTTGTACTCATCCGCGAGGTAGGCGAAGCCGTCCCCGTCGGTCTCGAACACCCAGGTTCGCGCAGGGGCGCCGGAGGCCTCGGCCGCCGCCGCGTCGGCGTAGTCGCCCGCGTAGTAGCGGACGGCGAAGAGAGCGCCTGCGAGCGAGGCGTCTCCCTGCGGGCGGCTCTCGCCGGTTCCGGCGTCGACCTTGCCGACGAGCATGCCGACGGGATCCGATTGCGGGATGTCGGATACGCTTTTACCGTTCACGCGCGTCGTCTCGCCGGATTCCACCTTGGTCGGGTAGACGGTCGGGTCGATCGCGTGGCCCGGCGCCTGCCGGGTCTCCTTGACCCAGTAGTCCCCCGGCTCGAGCTCCTCTAAGATGCCCCAGCCGTCCCCGTCGGTGGTGATGGAGCCCGCAATGTCCGTGAGGCCCGAGTCGCGGTACACGGTGTAGACCGCGCCCTCCACGGAGTAGAGCGGGTTGCCCTCGCACATCTCCGCGTTGGCGGAGACCTTCACCAGGTCGATGCTCCCGCAGGGGGCGTAGGCGAACGAGAGGATGATCTGGGTGCCCTCGCCGGTGTAGAGCTGGAACGCTTCGAAGTTCGAGGGGACCTCGTCCTGGCGCTCCGCGATGCGCATCGCGGTGGCGCGGGGGTTCACCAGCTCGCCCGACTCGTCGTAGCCCGTGAGGCTGCGGCGAGCCCAGCGCTTGAAGTCGGCATCGCAGCCGAACAGGGCATCGGACACGTCGTCCTGGTAGACGTAGGACAGCAGGATGTGCGCCGCGGCCGCGTAGTTGGCCCGGGTCATCTCGCTGCCGTCGTACCACTTGTCGGGCCAGAGCGACTCGTCAAATCCGGGGCTGCCGTAGGAGAACCACAGGCCGGCAGCGCACTCCGCGCTGCGGCCCGAGCTCGCCTTCAGCGCGCTCTTGGCGTAGCTGCCCGGCTCCGGCGTCGCCGAGGCGGGGTCGGCGCAGTAGGCCATCTCGCCGTCGGCCTCCATCCAGGTGGTGTGGTAGCCGCCGTAGTGTATCTTCTCCCCCGTGGTCAGCTCGGCCGTCTCCGCGGCCCATGCGTTCTCGGACGCGGCGGCGAGGCTACCGAACGAGGACGCTACGAGCACCAGGGCCAGGGCCGCGCGCACGGCGCGACCGGCGCGATCCCGCCCCTTCTCCCGTGCACCGCGCAGCGCGCGGCGCAGGCGCACGCGCGGGGGCAGCTTGGCTTCGCCTGGGCCGCCCATGGCCTTTTCCTTCTCTCTCATAACATCTCCTATCTGAGAGTGGCTTCGGCACAGGACGGCCCGCTCCGTGAAGAGGGGGTGCCCTGTGCCCTCGACACGGCGCAAAGCGCCGACATCCCGCCCGAAACGAAGAACGCCCGCCGCAAATGCGACGGGCGCCTAAACAAGACGGGTATGTAGATGGCTGATGGAAACCCCCTAGCCCTGCGTTATCTGACTGGCAGCACCTTCAAGTATTCGGAGTCGTATGCACCCGCCGGATACTCGCGGATGTAGCCGTAAACTCTTAGGTCCAAACCGCATTCTGGACAGGGCAGCCGATCTATGTTGAAGTTGTACACGATGTCCGAGCCCATAGTCGTGTCGTTGTCCTCGCCAGCCGTCACATCGACCACGTCCTCCGACAGATCGATGTTCTGCTGCACGAAATGACAGTTCGGGCACTCTATCGCCCTATGCATGTCTATGCCGTAGTCGTAACCGTACGGCGTTTCCTCGGGAGGATCCACGTAGAGACTGTCGGTAAACCCCCGGCCCATGCTCATGAAGTCCGCAATGTTCGCGTGGTAGATGCCGTTGCGCCTCTGGATTGGATCGTTCCGGGTCAGCACGAACTTCGGATAGTTGTCCTTCTGCTGCTCCAGAGGGGCGTACTCGCGGTTCTCCGTTTCCTTGGACGAGGCTATGGTCATCGACACCTGCACGTAGGCGTACCCCATGTCGTGGTCGCGCATGATGAAGTCGCACTCCAGCTTCCCTATGCGGCCCACGCTGACGCTGTAGTCCTTGCTGCGGGCGTACGAGTACACGATGTTCTCCAGGACGGGTCCGTAGTTGATCTGGTTGTCCGTGTTCAACGCGAAGTAGAAGCTCAGATCCGCGAGGTAGTACTTCTGCTCCCCGCGAAGGGACTTGCGCGACTTCATGTCGAAGCGCGTGCACTTGCGGATCACCTTCGCGTCCTCCAGAATGCGGAGGTACCTCGAAAGAGTCTCGCGCTTGAGCGTCACCCCCTGTTTCTCCAGGTCTTTCAGTATGTTCGTGAGAGAGGTCGTGGCGCCGAAGTTGTTGATGATGTAGTTCTGTATCTGCGTGAACAGCGCCAGGTCCGTGATGCGGACGCGCCTGCGGATGTCCTTCTCGATGATCTCGCTGACAACGGACTGGACGTAGGTCCGCTTGTCCTGCATGCTGTCGTAGTAGAGGGCCCGGGGAAAGCCTCCTTCGAGGATGTAGGCGTCAAGTTCCCGGGTCAAGTCGGGAAGCACCCGCTTGCCCAGGAACTGCTTCATCTCGCAGTACTCCGCGAACGTGAGCGTCTGCATCTCGAACTCGATGTAGCGGCCCGTCAGCTTCGTGGCCAGCTCGCCCGACAACAGATACGAGTTGGAGCCCGTGATGAAGATAGAGAAATCGCCGTCGGTGCGGAACCCGTTGATCACCTCCTCGAAGCCCTTGACGTTCTGTATCTCGTCTACGAAGACGTACTTTCGCCCAGGCGCTTCCGCAATGGGGTCGATAAGGCCCTCCAACTGGCTTTTCGTTTTGACGGATCTGAGGCCGCGCTTGTCGAGATCGAGGTAGAGGATGTTCGCCGGATCGACTCCGCTATCCTCGATTTCCTGTCGTATGGTCTTCATGAGGCACGACTTGCCGCAGCGTCGGACGCCCGTGATGACCTTTATGACCTCGTCGTCGTGGTAGAAGCCACGTATCTTGCTCAGATAGTTTTCTCTCTTAAACAGTTCCATTTAGCGCCTCATTTCCTACCCTTAAGGGGGTATTAAATGAAAAATGTGCAATGAATACCCCCTCTAGCTAAGTCTAATACCCTATCACTTTAGATACAAGGGTAGAAAACCTTACGCTAGGCACAAATCCAGCCAAAAGAACAGAATAGACGGTTAATTCGAGGGGCTGCCACCTAAGAACGAATGGTAGCAGCATCCCCGAAACGCTCCTTATTTTATGCGCAGCAAGATTATCCGTCACGAAGTCTTTGCAAGTTGCGCCCGCACGAGTTTGCAATCTATTGATGAGAGCAGCGCTACTTTATCTAGAAGCAAGTGAGCGAGGTCAGCCTTAATATCAAGTAGAAGCAGGCTTGAACGAGGCGAGAGATTATGGCCAGAAACAAATCAGCCCCTCTTCTCGATTGCTGCTTTCTCAAAAGAGCAACAAGGAGATCGCATGCACATCATCGGGCACGTCTAGACCGCGACAAAGAAGCAATAATTGCATCCGCAGAAATGCTCAACTTACGACGTTAGTTTGCGCCCAGTGCCGTTGCAGTCAATGCATTTTCCAGTACCATTGCAAACATAACAAATCGATGTTCCGGTTCCATCACTGCTGCTATAAGCCGGAGAAGGATGAGTATTGATCGTTATTCTCCCCGTACCTTCGCAAAGCTGACAAGTGCCACTTCCTCCGCATTCAGCGCATAAAGCCATGATTTTCTCTCCTTTAGCTGATCTCAGTAACTTATCAAGATAGAATAAACTATAATTAATGAATTGTCAATTTTGCAAAGGATGGACTGGCTTTGCAATTGTCACAATGACTCGCCTCAAACCATAGCTATCTGTCCTTCTAGTACATCGGGGTTCCGTAGCCGAGGATGGAGGAGCTCGCGACCGAGTAACCCCGCTGGCGGCAGCTGTCGGAGCTGTTGCCCTCCACAGTGCGGACGGTCGAGCCGTCGCAGCTCTCCACGATCCCCACGTGGTCTGCCGAGCCGTCGTTGTCCCAATCAAAGAACACGATGTCGCCCGGGGCCGGCTCCGAGCCGCCCGGCAGCCATAGTCCCGCGTCGCGGAACCACTGGACGCCCGAGGGGCAGTAGGAGAACTTGGGCACCGCGCCCGCCTCGATGTAGCCGCACTCGTTGGCGCACCAGCTGACGAAGCACGCGCACCACTCGACACGCGAGGAGAACCCGTACCACGACCAGTAGGGGGCGCCCCCCACGTTGCCCACCTGCGAGAGCGCCACTTCCACGATGTCGCCGCTTCCGACGGCCCCGTGCAGGACCATCTGCCAGAGCTTTGCGTTCTCTTGGGCGCATAGCTCGGAGAGGATCTCCCGCTGGTCGGCCGTGAAGCACCAAAGGTCGGCCGCCTCGTCGGCGGTCTTCCTGACAAGGGTGATGCGCAACGTGCTGCGCGTAACCGTCTCCTGCGATTCCACCGACGTGCCGTCCTCCGCATAGGTGAGGACGACCTCCGTCACCTCGCGCTGCTCGACCGCCGACTCTACGGCGTTCATCCCCCAGAAGACCTCCCTGAGGAGGGCTTGCCGAGCGTCGTCCAAGGTGATGACGTCGAGGGGGTCGTCCGGGTCGTGGGCGCATCGCACGGCGAACGCCGCCAGGACATCGCCCCACGAGGCCTTCGACCCCGAGAGCGCGACCTCGTCGGCGGGGTTCTGCGCCTTCAGCTCCTCTATGCGCTGAGAGTGCTCCTCGTCTATCTGCGCCACCACCTCGCGCAAGGTAGGGTTGCCGTCGCCCATGTCCCCGCCCATGAAGAAGATCCCGAAGGCGGAAGCGGCCACGAGCCCGACCATGCAGATGATGACGATGACGGCGGCGGCCACGGTCCCGACAGCCCCGAGCGCCATCTGGACGGAGCGGGCGGCTTGGGCGGCCATACGGGCGAAGGCGAGAACGCCGTTCTTCGCGGATCGAGCGGCGCTTGCTGCCCCCTTCGCCCTCGGGGCCGCGGCCGACCTCGTAGAGGCGGCCTTGACGGACGCGCGAAGGCGGCCGATGCGCACCGCCCTCTTCTTGATCGCATCGCCCGCATAGTGGGCCTGGCTCTTCGGAGCGCGGTGACGCACCTTCGCATGGTGCCGCACCGATGCCCTCGGGGCCGCGTCCCGCGCGGAGGGGCCGGGCGCCGCATTTGCCGTCCGAGCAGCTTGGGCGCCCTTCTTCGCGGCGTCCATGGCCGCGCGCCTTCCGAGGGCGACGGCGCGGGCCGTTGCATCGACCGCGCCCCCCGTGGTTCGCTCGGCGGCGGACGCCTCGGCCGACTCCTCCTTCCCCTTGGGGGCCGCCGCATCGCCCCGCAGGCGCGTCCTCGCAAGAGCTCGGCGGGCGAGGACGTGGGCCTGCTTCGTCTTGGGAGCCGCGCTTCCGAGGCACGACTCCTTGGTCTTTATCGTCCGCGCCACGGCTCGCCCCCTTCCTCTTCCTGACGCCGCCTCATTCGCCCGGCTTGGTCGTCATGAGCCGATAGAGCTCGGTGTCCTTGGGGAAGCGGTTCACGAACGGGACGAGCGCGCTTCCGTAGCGCAGAAGCCCGCATCCCGCCTCGGCGTTCGTGACGTAGCTCATCTGCTCGGGGCTGATGTTCAGAAGGCGCGAGAGCTTCTGGCGGTCGGATGGCGCCTGGTTCAGCATCACCACCAGCTCCGAGTTCGACAACATGGTGGACGCGAGCACCGAGTCCAGCAGGTACTCGACGTTCTGCGTGAGCGCCGTCGGGTAGGCGTTGCGCTTGCGGAAGCGCCGCCACGCGCTATTGAAGAAGACGCCCGAGTGCTCGTTCTCGAACACGACGTGGAACTCGTCGATGAAGATGTGGGTGCGCTTCCCGCGCCGCCAGTTCGCCGTCACCCGGTTGAGCATGGCGTCGGTGATGACGAGCAGCCCCATGGTCTTGAGCTGCTGCCCGAGGTCCATGATGTCGTAGACGATCATGCGGTTCTTGGCGTCCACGTTCGTCTGGTGCGCGAATATGTCGAGCGACCCCGACGTGAACAGCTCCAGCGACAGCGCCAGCTTGCGCGCCTCCGCCTCGGGCTGGTCGAGGAGCCTGTCGCGCAGGTCGATCAGCGTGGGCGAGCCTTTGCCCTTGCGCGCGTCCGCGTAGACGAGCGCCGTGCAGCGGTCGATGATCGAGCGCTCCTGAGCGCCCAGCCCTCCCGCGTCCAGCTGCTCGAACAGCGAGAGGACGAACTCGCTCTTGTCGGCGACGGGGTTGCCGCCGTCGCTGTAGCCCTCCACCATGTCGAGCGCGTTGATGTGGTGGGGGCTGGAGGCGGAGACTGTGATGACCTCGCCGCCGAGCGCCTCGATGAGCGGGGCGTACTCGCGCTCGGGGTCGCAGATGATGATGTCGTCCTCCGTGGACAGGGCGAGGAAGACGATCAGCTCCTTGGTGATGAAGCTCTTGCCCGCGCCGGGCACCCCCAGCACGAACGAGTTCGGGTTCATCAGCTGAGACTTGTCGGAGAGAATGAGGTTGCGCGAGATGGCGTTCTCGCCGAAGTAGATGCCGCCCGTGTCCATGATCTCCTGGGCGCGGAACGGCATCAGGACCGCCACGCTCTCCGTCGTGAGGGTGCGCAGCGCGTCGATGCGGCGTATGCCGATGGGGAGGGCGGTGTTGAGCCCGTCGAGCTGCTGGTAGCGCAGGACGCTCATCTGGCAGAGGTGCTTGCGTGCGGTCGCGAGGATGGCGTCGGTGTCGGTATCGAGCTCCTCCTTGGTGTCGGCCGTGTGCACGAGCGTCACCACGGCAAGCATCATGCGCTGGTCGCGCGCCACCAGATCGTCCAAAAACTCGCGCGCCTCCTTGCGCTGCTGCTCCATATCGTAGGGGACGACCACGTTGTAGTTGAGGTTCTCGTTCTGCTTGCGCGTCCAGTTCGTGATGTTCGTCTCGACGCCGAGGAGCCTGCGCTCGACCTCTCGGACGGCCTCATCGGTCGGCACGGGGATGATGTCGATGGAGAGCATCATGGGGCGCTCCATGTCGGCCAGATCCGAGACTAGGGTGTCCTTGATGAAGGACGCGTACTCGCGCAGGTACAGGACCCTTCCGAAGCGGTCGCCCATCTTGAAGTCGTCGGAGGTCACCTCCAGGCTGTCGGGCATGATGGAGTCCATGAAGGAGTGCCCCTTGGCCATGGAGTCCTGCATGTCGAAGGAGAACGTTCCCTCCTCGCCCGTGCGGTAGAACCCGTGCAGCATCTCCAGCTTGGAGGACGCATCCAGCTCCTCGAGGCGCGACCCCATGCGTCCGAGATGCGTCCCCACCTCGGCAAACACGCGGTTGAAGAACGTGCGGGCCTCATCGACCTTCTTCCTCATCACTGACACCGTCATGTATATCTCGCGCACCATGGAGTTCGCGCCGGACGCCTTCTCGGCGATCATGTCGTTGTACTCGCGGCGGTACCTGTCGAGCCCGTCGCCCCTCTCGGGAATCATGATGCGCCTGCCCAGCTCCCCGGCGTCGATCCTGCGCATGCACACGGTCATCTTCGTCGTCGCCGTGGAGTCGAGCGCGTTGAGCAGCCCCGAGTACTCGACGAACAGCGCCTCCTTGTCCTCCTTCGAGGCGATGGCGTAGTTCACGTCGACCAGCCGGGCGGTCTTCGCGTAGTTGCCGTTGGCGAGCAGGAACACCCCGTCGCGCCATACCCTCTCGATGGGGATGGCGTCCTCGATGCTCTTCAGGCGCTTGGCCGCGGCCCGTTCCTGGCGCAGGAGCCTCTTGGCAGACTTAGGCATCGCGCTTCCCCCTTCCGAGCGGGCGGCGCTGCTTTTTCCCGTCGAGGAGCGCCGCGTACAGGTTGCGGTGGGCGGGCAGCAGCACCCGGGGCGTGAGCAGCTCGGAGCGCACCCATGCCGCGGCGATGCGCTCGGCCGTCATGCCGTGCCAGCGCAGAAAGCCCAGGGCCACGAGGGGCGTGGCGGCGAGGATGCACAGCCACGAGGCCGCTTCCAGCCCGAGCAGCGGCTCCGTCGCGAGGAACACGCCCACCGCCGCGGCGCAGGCAGCGGCAGCGAACGCGCACTGCCTCAGGGACATGCCGAAGAAGACGGACTCCGAGTAGTCGCGAATCTCGCGATTGATCTTGACTTCCAAGGAAGCCTCCTTTCGTATTCGGTTTTCCGGGAATTGCGCGAGGCGGTCGCCTACAGGCCCATCATCTCGCGCACGATGCGGTCGGACATCTTCACCATTCCGACCAGGACGAGCAGGTTGAATATGAGCTCGCCGATGTAGCCCCACACCTGCGTGACCACGGGCGCCGTGGCGTCCACGGCCGGGGGCGCGGAGGCGAAGAGCGAGAAGATGATGCAGGCGAGCATGATGATGGCCCCCTCCAGGCACACCGCCGCGTAACTGCGCACGAACGACTTGCCCACCGACTGGGACGGCTCGCCGGCGAAGGTGGAGAGGGGGATGGGGGCTATGGCCGTGTACATGTACAGCTTGAAAAACCTCCCGTAGACCGTGAGGATGACGATGAACGACAGGACGGTGATGAAGAGTCCCCCGAGGAGCGTCACCGCCCAAAGGGGGATGGATTCCAAAAAGCCCGCGGACTCGATGGCGGTCACCATCTCCTCGGGCAGCGCCGCCCCCTCCGTCGCCGAGAACCCGGCCGCCGACATGATGGTGGCCATGAGCCCCTGCACCACATCGACGAACGCGAGCATCAGCTCCAGTCCGTAGGTTATGGCCGCCTTCGCGAGGATGAAGCGCACGAAGAGCTTCAGCACGTGCTCGGGCTTCTTGAGCTCCGCGAACGAGCCGCAGGTCTTCACCATGCCGACGAGGAAGAACAGGACCAGGAGGGCGAGCGCGATGCCCTGCACCGCGCCGTGGATGGTCAGTATGACGTCCCAGATGCCCCCGCCCCTGAAATCGGCCGGGGAGGTGGTGAGCAGCCCCACCACCTCCCCCATCTTGTCGTTCCACGTGTTCAGGGCATCCTCGAGGTTCCGCACGACCCAGTTGTCAGACTCCAAAGGTCGGCTCCTTTCTCTTCGGGGATGCTCATGCCGTGATGAGGTCCAGGATCTCCTTCGCGAACGTGATGACGAGGCCCCCGGCCAGGGTCAGGAAGCCGTTGGCCCGCTGCGAGGGGTCGTGGCTCTTCAGCGACAGGCCCACCTGCACGATGCCGAAGCCCAGCAGGATGAGCCCGATGGCCCGGATGAGCGCGAAGATGAACGTGGACAGGTTGTTCACGGCGGTCAGGGGGTCGCCCGCAGCCCAGGCGAGCTGCATCGGCAGGGCGGAGAACGCCACTGCCAGGGGAAGCGCGGCGAGCGCCCTCTTGGCGAGGGCGCGCTTGCGCGTGGCACCTTTCATGGATGCTCCTTTCGGATAGGGGTTTTAGGGGAAGCGGGAAGGGTCAGGCCTGGCCCCAGACCTCCTCCTCGGTGAGCGCGACGACATCGGCGCCCCCTTCGAGGGGGATCGCCCTCCCGGCGTCGGACGGGTCGGCCGCGGAGATGCTCGCGAGCGCCAGGGGCGAGCGGCCGTGCAGGTAGGGCGGCGCCCCTCCGTCGGAGGTGCGCCGGATGCGCGGGTGCCTCGCCAGGTCGTACTTCTCGTCCCTGACGGGGCGCTCGCCGCGCACGAACAGGATCGCCTCGGCGTTGTCGACCATCCGCACCTCGTCGGGCGTGAGAAGCTCGCGGCCGGAGAGCTGCCAGTTGGTGGACCAGTTGCCGTTGCGGCCGGTGGAGCGCGTGTTGGACGTGGTGTCGATGGTCTCCTTGCCGAGCAGCTCGCTGACGTACTTGTGGGTGGACTGCTCGTTGCCGCCGAGGTAGAGGAAGGTGTCGCAGTTGCCCACGATGGACTCCCACTGCTTCTCGAACAGCGCCTTCAGCTGCGCGAGGTTCTGCAGGATGATCGAGGCCGATATGCCGCGGCTGCGCATGACCGAGAGGATCTTGTCGAAGTCGTCCGGCAGGCTCACGTTCGCGAACTCGTCCATGATGAAGTGGACCGGCACCGGCAGCCTGCCGCCGTACTTCCCGTCCGCGAGCCCGAAGAGCTGCTGGAACACCTGGGTGTAGAGGATGGAGATGAGGAAGTTGTAGCTGGTGTCGTTGTCGGGGATGACCGCGAACAGCGCGCACTTACGCTCGCCGAGCGAGACCAGGTTGAGCTCGTCGGCGGCCGTGAGCGACGCGAGCGCGTCCAAGTTGAACTTCTCCAGCCTGGCGGAGAGCGTGATCTGGATGGACTTCAGTGTCTTTGCGGAGCCCGCGCGGTAGTCGCGGTAGTACTTCAGCGCGATGTTGGACGGGTCCTCCATCTCCAGCCGCTCGAACAGCTCGTCCAGGATGGACTGGTACTCCTCGTCCTCCTCTCGCACCTCGCCGGCGCGGAGCAGCTCCATGAGCATGGCGTAGTTCTGCTCCTCGGGGGGCGCCTGCGTGAGGAGGTAGAAGATCAGGGCCTGGTGCAGCATGGCCGCCGCCGTGTCCCAGAACGGGTCCTGGCTCGCCGCCCCCTTGGGCGTGGTCGCCTTGAACAGGTTGGTGGACAGCCGCTGCACGTCGTTGTCGTCCTCGAGGTAGGCGAAGGGGTTGTAGCAGTGGGAGCGCTCCATGTTCACGAGGTCCAGCACCCGGACCTCGTAGCCCTCCTCCTCGAGGAGGTGCCCCGTGGCGCGCGCGATCTCCCCCTTGGGATCCAAGATGACCATGGACGAGTTCGCCTGCATCACGTTGGGCTTGGCGTAGCCCCTCGTCTTGCCCGCGCCGGAGCCGCCCACGACGAGCACGTTGAGATTACGCCGGTGCCTCACGGCATCTACCCCTAAGAAGAAGTGCTGCGTGAGGATGAGGTTGTCCTCGAAGGGTTTCTGGCGATACTTTCTGTCGATGGCATTCGGGCTGCCCCACTGGGCGCTGCCGTGCTCCTCGCGGCGCCTCCAGTTCCTGCGCGCCGACCACCACACAGCTATGGCAAGGATATACAGCGCCAGCGCGGCCAGGATGACCTTGGGTGTTACTGTCGTGAACGTCACGGTGGCGGGGTCCGCGAGGGCCGCGGTGGCCCTCGCGAGGAAGCTTCCCTCATCGCTTTCGATGGCAGGTGCCAAAATGATGGCGCCCCAGACCACGAGGGGCGCGCCCAACATCCATGCGATGGCCTCTTCGGATGTGATGCGCCTCATCGTGCGGGCGCGTCGTGCTCGCGGGTCTTCGACAACGCCTCGCCAACGCGAGAAGCGATCTCGGTGGAAGCGCTTCGCGCCTCGTTGAGCGCGTTGCGAATCTCCTTCGGATCGGCCTCGGGGCCTGCTGGCGCGGGAATGTCGCCATCGGGGGCTTCGATTCCGAACCGCATGGCGGCCACGGCCGCCGCGAGCGCCGCCTGGGGTTGATGCGCGTTGCGGTCGTAGCTGGGATTCCCGTTCGCCAGAAAGGCATGGGCCTGCTCGGTCAGAAGCCCATCGAAAAGATGTCGGTCGCCCAAGCCGCGCTCGACGAGAATGGCGTCACTGGCGGCGTCGTAGCGAACCGAGCCCTCCACGGGACCCGCCTGCGGCTCGATGGACACGGGCGAGCGCATCACCAGGGCGGTGAGGACATCGGTCAAGCTGCTGCGCCTGCCGAGCCTCTCCCGCGCGGTGGCCTGGGAGACGTCGAACACCTTCTTCACATCGTAGAAGTTCCCGATGCTCCCGTCGTCCCGCACGTACTCGCGGCCGGGCTCCAGTATGGCGATGCCCTTTTCGCCCTTCTTGATGTGCGCCCTCTTCTGCGACCAGTAGGCGGAGTCGCCGACCTGCTTGGCATCGGGCCGCTGGGCGTAGACCAGCAGCGCGTTGGTCGCCGAATGTCCGGGCAGCGCCGCCATGACGGCCGCGTAGCCCTTGCGCGCGACTGGGTCGGAGTTGATGCGCAAGGCCGTCTCGTCCGCCAACTCGAACACGCTCTCGCGTTCCTCGCGCTTGCGGCGCGCCCATTCTTCCCGGTCGAACGCGCCCTCTTGCTCGCGCTCCTCGGCATCTGCCTTCTCGATCAGTTCATACATATCGGTCATCTTGCATTTCCTTTCTTCTCTGGACTTGGAGCGATCTTGGGTTTTGGGAGTCGAGGCTCCTCGCTTCTCACGTGATTGCTTTCCCTGCGCGCCTTCCTGATCTCTTCGATGCGCCCCCTGACGGACGGTCTCCGTTCGCCCTGGCCGCCATCAGAGCCATCCCTTTCGGAGCGATTCCCTCTCTCTGATGTACGCGCGGATGGAGGGACGTCCTCCGCGCTCCTCGCTAAAGGGGATTTGGCGGCATCCTCCCGCTCTTCTTCGACGCATCCTTTAAGGTCCGCCAAGAGCGTCGTTGCCTCATCGCGCGAAAGGCTCGGCCCATCGGGCCTTGTTTCCGCCACTTCGTCTGACATGCTCGGATCGGTCGATGCCTGGGGCGCGTCCTCGACTTTCACGGTCGCCACGCCCAAGCGGTCGATGATGCGGTTGATCTTGCTCGCGTCCTCGGCACGCACGATGAGGTCGACAGGGCCGTCCGACCCTCGCTCTTTCACGACGGTGTAGAGGACCCCGTATCGCTTCGCCTCGCGGGCGAACGGCTTCATCTGCTCGGGTGCCAGCGCGAACACCGACAGCGCCTTGCCGGATTTGAGCAGTGCCGCCAACCGGGCCTTGCCCTTGGTCTGCTCATGGCTCGCGGCGACGGCGAGCAGCGCAGCGGCGGCCTGCTTAGCGCCGGCCCCCGTGAGCCTCACGAGCGTCTCGCTCCCTGCGAGGGTCATCCTCACGATCTGCTCGGCCGCCTGCGACTCTGTTTCCATTGACGTCTCCCTTCTCTTTTTCTCCTTCGCCTGCCCGCACCTCGGCGATGCGCTCCGGAAGCGACATCGATCTTTCCTGAATGCTTGCGCACATCCTCACCTCCTTCCTGAGCCTCTTGAGCTCGTCGGCTATCTCCTTCATGCGCGTGCCATCGGGCGCGCGCCCGCACCTTCGCGCCGCCCTGCGCAGCTCGTTCCGCTCGGCGCAGAGCGCGCCGATGCGCTCCGTCGTGGAAGACGCGTAAGCTGAGAGCTGGGAGCTGGTCTCGATGCCCTCCCGGGCAAGGAGCCGCATCTCCTCGCCGATCCTCTCCATGTGGCGCACATCCTCGCGAATCAGGAAGTGGGGACGTGCCGTCCCCTTCCTGTAGGCGCCGAGGAGGTACATCCACTGCCGATAGAGCGCCATGAGGCTCCCGCGCGGCGCGGGATGCCTCCTTGCGGGCGAAGACGATGAGCGACGATGCACGGCAGGAGCTTGCGGGCGGCGGTTCTCCAAGATGCGCCGCCGTATTCCCTCGGCCGTGTAGCCCTCCCCGAAGTTGCGGGCGAGCCGCACGAAGCGCTCCTTGCCGGGCGGCCTTACCGATATGTCCTTTCCGCGCTTCACCTCGTAGCCGAGCGCCGCCAGATTGGACCAGAGCTGCCGCTCCGTGGCCGCATGGGCGATGGCCTCGTCCACGTCGGCCTTGACGAGGGAGCGCCACGTCTGCTTCCCGGACTTCGCATCTGCCCGTTCGGAGTAATGTTGCGACCTTCCGGGCGCGCCGCCCTCCACGACGGACAAGCCGCGCTCCGCGCAGAGGCGGTCGGACGCCTCCCTCATGGCCCGGTAGCAGGCAGCATCCCGATGGAAGCGCAGGCCGTCGGCGAAGGAGACCGAGTTGATGACGAAATGGTTGTGGATGTGATCGCGGTCGGTGTGCGTTGCCACCACGACCTCGAAGCGGTCGGCCCACAGCCTCGTCGCCAGGGCGACGCCTATCTCGTGCGCGGTCCTCGGGTCGGCCTCGCCGGGCGCGAAGGACTGGTAGCCGTGGAACGCGACGATGCCGCCCTCCTTGCCGTACTGCGCCTTGGTGGCGCGCATCTCCTCGGCGGCCGTCTCGGGAACGCAGTTGATGCCGCTCACCAGCTGCCGGCAGTCCGTCTTGGCGGGCTGCGCGGCGTAGCGGATCACGTCGTCGAGGCCCCCCTCGGCATCCCCGAGCGTGTCCTCGATTGATGTCTTCTCGGGGTTCTCGGCATATCTCACGACCTTGCCGACGCTGCCCCGGACCTTCCAGATCGACGTGGTCGCCATCACAGCCTCCTCGGGGCCGTGACCGCATTCACGATCTTGCGCAGGGCGGCTTGCAGCTCCTCGGCGCATGCGCGGTATGCCGCGTCGTCGATGACGTCCCCTGCGTTCGCCCGTCTCGCGATCTGGTTCAGGTTCACGCCGATGCGGCGCAGCTCCCGCGTCATCGCCCGGTAGTCGGGCGGCGGCCTCGGGGCGGGAACGACGCCCTCGATGAGGGCGCGCAGATACGCCTCCTGCGACCATCCGGACTCGTCCACCAGCTTCCTCAGGCGCGCGAGCTCGGCCTCGGACAGGCGCACCGTCACCTTCCGGTTCCTCTCCATATAAAACCGTCCTTTCCGCGAGGGAGCCAGGGGGAATCCCCCTGCGAGACTGCCAAATGCCAGCATTTGGCGATGCTTGCTGGGTTTGCGCGGGCACGGCCCGCGCCGACCTTCCGAGAAGGGGGTCACCTGCACCCCCGGTCGCTCCGGTCACGGAAACGCCCTTCTCTGCGCCCGTCCAGCACGGCCAGCAGGTGGTCGTTCACGTCCTTGCCAGTTGCGGGCGGCTCGATGCCCACGGGGATGCGCGGCGAGACGCGCTCGGCGATGGCGCGGGCGGCGGCGCGGCCGGGGCCATCGTTGTCGAGGTGCAGGCGCACCTCGCTGCATAGGGGGTGGTCGGCGAGCCATTGCTCCAGCGCGCACGGCACCTTGACGTTGCCTCCGTCGCGCACTGGGGGAATGCCGCCGAGGGACAGGAGCGAGAGCGTGCGCCAGTCGCCGCCCCTGAGCTTGAAGAGCGTCGCGAACGACAGGGCGTCTATCGCCGACTCGAAGACGTGCACCTCGATAGGGCCGCCGCGCTGCTCCATGGCGAAGCCGAAGCGCTTGTCGGAGCCGGGTGCCTCGCCCTTGAAGTCGCCCGCGCAGGCGCGGACCGAGGCGTAGCGTGGCGCCCCCGTCATGTCCTTACCCACGAACACCACGTTCTGATGGGAGTAGCGCCTGCTTCCATAGACCACGCCCGCGCCGTGCAGCTCGTCCAGAATCTCCTTGTCGATGCCGCGCCGCTGGAGGTACTCGAGCGCCGCCTCCGTGCCCGCCTCCGGCGGGAGGGTGAACTCTCTCGACTCGTGCTGCGGGGGCTGGCAGGGCGGGGGCGTTCGTCTGAGGACGGGAGCGGAGAAGTCCCCGACGATCTCCCGCACAGCGTCAGTGAAGCTCATGCCCTTCACCGCCACGAGGTAGTCGATCGCCGAGCGACCACCGATTCCCCGGCTCCACCAGTACCATTTGCCGTTCGAGAGCTTCAGGCTGTCGTGCGTACGGGTGCGCCAGCTTGCCGGCCCCGTCCGCACGAGCTCTTCGGGGTCCCTCGCCTGAAGGTAGGTGAGCAGGTCCATCTCGCGGGCGCGGGCCACGGTCTCGGGATCGATGTAGGGCATCTCAGACCTCCTCCACGTCCATGGAGAGGGCGCGCTCGATGCGCTCTCCGATCCATCGGATCACGGGCACCGCCATCGAGTTGCCGAGCGCCCGGTACCGCCGCGCATCGCTCGCGGGCTTTCCCCTGAAATCTATGGCGGTCCAGCCATCGGGAAACCCCTGGAGCCGCTCGCACTCGAGGGGAGTGAGGCGGCGCACGACGTAGCCGTTCGTGATGCAGGGGGGCGACCCGCCGACCTTGAGCGATCCCGCCATCTCCTCGTCCGCGGCGGCGTTCGCGTTGTCGTCGGCCATGCAGAGGATCGTTTGGCGCGTGCGGCTGTCCGAGACGAGCGCGCCGGCTATGGAGCCGTCGCCGTCGACCGGCCGCACCTCCTCGCTGGCGTTCTGCTTGTAGGCCACGACAGCGGGCCCGCGATCCACGCACGGCGACGAGTCGCCCCGCGCCGTCAGCGCGCCCGCGGCATCGCCGTACTGGCACACGGCGCGGCGCTCCAGCAGGTAGCTCTGCTGCTTGGCGCCGGCATTCGCCGCGAGCGCTCCCGTCACCTGCCCGTCGCCGCCGACAAGGCGCACCTCGTCGCGGGCGTTCTGGGCGAAGGCGACGGCGTGGCGGTCCGTGGCCGTGAGGGTGTACATGCCCTCCTCGTCGGGGAGGCACCACCCGATGCCGTTCCCCCCGTTCTTCGGCTCGCGCCCCACGACGTTTCCCACCAGCCCGAAGCAGGAGGGCGCTGGCGGCCGGGTCACGAGCGGTGCGCGACGGCCGCGAGGGCGGCCTCCAGAAGCGGCGGCAAGCTCTTTCCTCTTGCGCTTGCTCGGCGGAGTATCCCAGCGCAGGCTCTCGGGCTCAAGCAGTACTTCTGCGGCACGGGCGGCGCTTCCAAGCACTCCGACAAGGAACACACGCTCGCGCCGCTGGGCCAGGTTGAAGAACTGCGCGTCCAATATGCGCCACGCCATGCCGTACCCGATCTCATCCATCGCCCGCAGCAGGCATCGGAAAGCCTCCCCTCCCTCGCTCGAGAGCGCCCCCGGGACGTTTTCCCACACAAAGCAAGCCGGACGGATGCCTTGAACTGCTCGAATATATTCGAGCATGAGCCCCGACTCCCCCTTGAGCCCAGTGCGCTTCCCCGCGACCGAGAACGACTGGCAGGGGCTGCCCCCGATGACGACGTCCGCGCTTCCTTCGTACTCATTCCAATCGACCTCCCGTATGTCCCCGACGTTCGGTGCGCCGGGGACCCTCTTCTCCAAGACGGCGTTGCAGTAGGGGTCTACCTCGCTCAGGGCAACGCATTCCCAACCGAGGGGCATCCATGCCGCGCTGGCGGCCTCGATACCCGAGAACAGGCTGATGTACCTCATCGCCGCTCCTCCTATTCAGTTGTCCGAAGTTGATTCGCTCAGCGCGACAGATCGGGCTCCCTCGCCGGTCTTGCGCGCATGCCGTCCTCGTCCCGCGCCTCGTCGACGGGAACCGCGTCGGTCTTGCCGACGTCGAGCTCGGCGCTGATCTGGGCCAGTCTCGCGGACTTCTCCTTCAGCTCCCGATCGTGCGCGAAGGGCTTGGCCGCCTCGCTGCGGGCCGATACGATCTCGGCCCGCACGTCCGCGAGCATCGAGCGCGCCTCGTCGAGCTCCGCACCTATGCGGTCGATGGCGTTGTCGATGCGCGTCATGTTTCCCGCGCCGTCGTCTCCCAGATCGACCCGGTGAGCGATGACCCCGACGACGCGCGCGAAGGCAACGCCCCTGACGGCGTCGTAACCGCCCTCCAGGGCGAATCCGCGGTACTCGCCGACCGGCGACGGGCCGCAATCGGCCGCGTTTCGGCACATCTTCGCGAGCCTGTCGCCCGCCTCGGCGCGGGTTGCCGCCACAACGCCCGCCACGCTCACCGCGAACGCCTCCTTCGACGGGGTCGGGTGGCCCTCGGCGACGGACAGATCGGCCTCAAGTCCCTCGATGCGCGCCAGGAGCCTGCTCTCCCGCTGGGGCAGCTCCTTGTTCGCCCTGTCCTCGAGGGCGTAGCGCTGCGACAGGTGGTCCGCCTCGAGGAGCTTGAGCCTCGACACCTCGACCTCCAGGTCCATGCGCTCCTTGATGAGGGGGTTTCCCGTCGCGAGGGCCTTGAGCTCCGCGTAGGAGAGGGCCGTCTCGTCCACGTCGGCCGCCGAGCGCACGGGCGCCCGGTCGGTCATGATCTGCGCGACGAACCGCTGCTTGCCCTCGACGAGCTGGTACAGGTAGGCATCGAAGGTGCCCTCCGTCACGTAGCGGAACACCTGCACGCGCTCGTTCAGGTTCCCCTGCCGCTGGATGCGCCCGAGCCGCTGCTGGAGGTCCGACGGCCTCCACGGACAGTCGAGGTCGTGGAGGGCGATGAGCCTCGTCTGCACGTTGGTCCCCGCGCCCATCTTCGCGGTCGAGCCGACGAGTACCCGCACGCGCCCTTCGCGCACGGCGGAGAACAGCGCCGCCTTCCTGGCGTCGGTCGCGAAGTCGTGTATGAAGGCGACTTCCCCTTCGGGAATCCCCCTTTCCACGAGCAGCCGCTTCAGCTCCGCGTACACGTTGAACCCCTCCCCCTTCGGGGTGGACAGGTCGCAGAAGACCAGCTGCGACGATCTCTTCGGGGCCGTCTCCTCCCATATCCCGAACACTTTATCCGCGCAGGCGCGCACCTTGCCTTGGGGATGGTCGGGGAGCTGCGGGTCGAAGAGCCGCTGGTCGAGGGCGACCTTGCGCCCGTCGTTCGTGATCTTGAGCATGTTGTCGGCCTCCGGGGCCACGTCGCCGTTGCGCACCTTGTCGGCGCGCTTCCCCAGGCCCTCCACGATGGCGCGCTGGTGCTCGGATGGCTCCAGGGCGACGTTTCGGAAGTCGACCTCGGGGACGGGGAGCTTCAGCATGTCGGCCGTCTGCACATCGGCGACCATCTTGAACAGGCTCATGAGCTCGGGGAGGTTGTAGAAGCGCGAGAAGCGCGTCTTCTGGCGGTAGCCCGTGCCCTCGGGGGCCAGCTCCAGCGCCGTCACCGTCTCGCCGAACGTGGAGGCCCAGGCGTCGAAGTGCTGTAGCCCCATGTGCCGCAGGAGGGGCTGCTGAAGGTAGCGCTGCATGGTGTAGAGCTCGACCATGGAGTTGGAGATGGGCGTCCCTGTGGCGAACACCACGCCCTTTCCGCCCGTGATCTCGTCGAGGTAGCGGCACTTCGCGTAGAGGTCGGAGGACTTCTGGGCCTCGCTCTGCGCGATGCCGCCGACGTTGCGCATCTTGGTGGCGAAGAAGAGGTTCTTGTAGTAGTGCGCCTCGTCCACGAACAGGCGGTCCACCCCCAGCTCCTCGAAGGTGACCACGTCGTCTTTCTTCTCTTCGGCCGCCAGGCGCTCGAGCCTCGTCCTCAGCTTCTTGCGGGAGGACTCCAGCTGCTTGATCTGCACGCGCTCGCCGCGTTGGTATTTCAAGGCCTCTATGCCGCTCGTGACGTCCGCGATCTCCTCCTCTATGACCTTTCGCTGGCGCTCTGGCGAGATGGGGATCTTCTCGAACTGGCTGTGGCCGATGATGACGGCATCGTAGTCGCCCGTCGCGATCCGCGAGCAGAACCGCCTGCGGTTTTTCTTCTCGAAGTCCTTCTTCGTGGCCACGAGCAGGTTGGCTGCGGGATAGAGCCTGAGGTACTCGGAGGCCCACTGCTCTATCAGGTGGTTCGGCACTACAAAGAGCGACTTGCTGCAAAGCCCGATGCGCTTGAGCTCCTGGGCAGCCGCGGCCATGGTGAACGTCTTGCCCGCGCCCACCTCGTGGGCGAGGAGCGTGTTGCCGCCGTAGACGATCCGTGCCACGGCGTTGCGCTGGTGGTCCCGCAGCCTGATCTCCGGGTTCATCCCCGGGAAGGTCAGGTGCGAGCCGTCGAATACGCGCGGCCTCACCGAGTTGAAGCTGTCGTTGTAGAGGCGCACCAGCCGCTCGCGGCGCGCCGGGTCGTCGAAGACCCAGTCTTTGAACGCCGCTTTTATGGCCTCCTGCTTGGAGAGCGCGATGGCCGTCTCGCGCCTGTTCAGCACGGGCTTCTTCTTTCCGTCATCGTCGTACACGTAGTCGTAGACGCGCACGTCGCGCAGGTTCAGCGTGTCCTCGATGATGTCGTAGGCGCTCGCCCGGGCGGTGCCGTAGGTTGAGGTCGCCAGGACGCCGCGCTCAGTGCGGCTCTTCCCCCGCACGCTCCACTGCGCCGTATAGGGCTGGTAGGACACCTCCATGGAGTCCTGCCGCCACGTGGGGGTCTGGAGCAGCTCGAACATGAACTCCTTCACGTCCTCGGCTGGGACCCAGGTGGCCCCCAGGCGCACGTCGATCTCGCTGGCGGGGATGTCCTCCGGCAGCGCCGCCCGCAGGGCATCGACGTTGCTGGAGAAGATCGGGTTTTCCGAGGCGGCGCCCTCTGCCTCCAGCAGCTTGCGCCGGATATCGCCGGAGAGGTACTCGTCGGCGGGCAGGTACGACAGGGCGCCTCCGCCCGCGCTTGGATCGGGGAATATGGCGGGGCCGAGGGCCCTCACCACATCTTCCTCGCCCATCCGACAGGCCCGCGCCATGAAGGGGACGTCGACGCGCCCCTCCTCGGAGAGCGACAGCGCCAGCGCCTCCGTCGGGCCGTCCACGCTCTCGGGCGGCCGGTACGCGCGGATGGTGCGCTTGGTGAACATATCGGCCTTCGCCACGAAGTTGCCGTCTTCGTCGAGCACCTCGAGGGCGCACATCAGCGGATACGAGCTGTCCTGGGCGAAGGCCAGGGAATTCCCGCGCGAGCTGATGGTGCCGTGCTTCGCGGTGAAGGAGTCGTATATCCGGCCGAGCTCGCCCTGCGCCTGCGACAGCTCGGCATCGGATGCGTCGGCCACCTGGAGGTCGACCACGCGCCGCAGCGCGTCGCGGACCTCTATCAGCCCCTTTATCCTCGACTGGGCAGTCTTGGAAACCTCGCAGCGGTCCATGGCCGCCCCGGTGCGGAAGTAGAGCGTCCCGTCCCGCTCCGTGAACGAGTAGTTGCGCACTTCGGGATCGGCGGGGATGCTCTCGGGTGCCTCCTCCTGCACTTCGGAGGCACCCGGGGCGGCCACCCGCGCCGAAATCCTCGCCTCGATGCGGCCCACCGCCTGAGAGAGCAGGTCCCGCAGTTCCGCGCCCTCCGCTGGAAGGCATGCGGTGCCGTCGGGCCTGCCGTGGACGTTGATACCGCCCGCCATGCGCCCGAGGATCATCTCCGGGTGATCGGCGAAGTATCCGTTCACCTCCACGCCGTCCTCCGTGCGGCCCAGATGCACCCACGCCGGTTCGCGCTCCTCGGGCCGTTCCAGCTTCTGCAGGACTATGATGTCAGTTGTGACCTCCACGCCCGCATCGCGCTTGAACGCGTCGTTGGGAAGCCGGATGGCCGCTACCAGATCGGCGCGGCAGGCCAAGTGCCTGCGCACCTTCGGATTCTTCTTGTCGAGCGTTCCCTTCGATGTGATCAGCGCCACCACGCCGCCGGGGCGCACCGCGTCCAGGGCGCGGCAGAAGAAGTAGTCGTGGACGAGCGTTCCCTTTCCGTAGGTGTCGTCGGAAACGGCGTAGTCCCCGAAGGGGACGTTGCCCACTACGGCGTCGAACGTGCCCTCCACGATGCCGCTCTTCTCGAAGCCCACGGCGCGTATCCGTGCGTCGGGATAGAGCTTGGAGGCTAGGCGCGCCGTGAGGGGGTCGAGCTCTATGCCCGTGAGCGATACGCGCATGTTCTCTGGGCACGTTCCCAGGAACACCCCCGTGCCGCAGGACGGCTCGAGGACGCTGCCGTCTTCAAGGCCCATCTTCTCCAGAAGGCTCCATATTGACCGTGCGACGGCGGCCGGCGTGTAGAACGAGTCCAAGGTGGTCGCCCTCATCGCCGCGTATTCCTCAGGGTTTGCGATCTGCTTGAGCTCGCTGCCCACATCGTTCCAGAGGGAGGTACCCTCGGAGAAGGCGTCGGCGAGCGAGCCCCATCCGCTGTATGCGGCCATTCGAGCCTGCTCCTCGGCAGTGGCCTCGCGGTTCTCCTTCTCTACGGCGAGGAGGGTTCTCAGGGCGTCGACGTTCGCACGGGCGCGCTCCCTCGGGCTTCTGGCGGCAGCGGCTTCCGCATCCACGCGCCAGTTCCGTGCCCCGGGGGATGCGTGGCCGTCGGGCTCGGCGGGAGCGGGAGCTTCTTCCACGGCAGGGGCCGCGGCCTCGGAGGTCGCCTCGGGAGCGCTGAAGTCGAGGACCTGCTGCACCCCCGAGAATGCGGAAGGGGCGGGAGCCTCCGCTCTCGCCCCTTCCTCGTGGGTCGGCTTCTCTTCCGGTTCTTTCGGTGCCGGCGCTAGGCCAGGATCACCTCCCGCATCACCGCGCCGTCCGCCGTCGCTTGGATCTCTCCCATGGACTGCGCCCATCGGACGGGATCCTCTTGCTTCAATGATTCGTCGATTCCCTGGGCTTTCGCCGTGCGGCGCACCAGCGTTTCCATCATCTCGCTCGCGCTCTTGTCGATCTCCGCCAGGTGCGCGTCCAGCTTGCCGCTGGTCAGAAGGTCCGTGTACAGCGCCGGCTTCTCTTCCTTCAAAAACCTCAGTCGCCTCGCCGCGAACACTCCCAGATCGGTCGCTTGGCTCTGCGCCGGTGACAGGTTCGGCATCATCATTTCGTCCTCCTTCCTGTATTCCACGTTCATCTTTGCTCCTTTCGTCAGGCTTGGGCTCATTCTGAACAGCTCCCACAAGTTCCGCAACTCTGCGTTTCGCGGCCTCCGCCTCTTTTTCCGCGACGGCGCGTGCCGCCGTTCGCAGGATGTCAGCCGACAGCTCTCCGACGGCGCATCCGAGGACGTTCAGACCATCCGCCTCGGCGATACCCCTCAGCTGCTCGGTGCCGGGAAGCGCAAGCTCGTTCGCCGCGCTTTCGCAGCGGACGGCCGCAAGGTAGCACACCGACGACGAGAGCACGTCGGCGATGCCTGCGCTCATGATGCCGCTGGCTTCCGCAGGGCTCTTGTGGGACAAGAACCGCTCCAGGCGGTCTTCCGCCAGGGCGCTCGCTGCCCGCTCCAATGCCTCCTCCAAGTGCACGGTAGCATCGTCCTCGGGAAGATAGGATCGCATGAGGGCTTCTGCCACCTCGGCGTCCGCCCCTCCAGCTTCCCAGCGGTGGACCCGCTCTCCGGTCGGAGACTCCGTATCGGAGATGTCGAAGTAGTAGCGCAGCTTACCCGTTCCGGGCGCGCCGAACACGGCGATGCCCTTCGACCCTCGGCGCACTGCGCGCCCGAAGTGTTTCCGCCATCCGTCGTAGGTGAGGACAGCGCTCGCGTCGGGACGCTGCGCGTACACCAGAACCTGCTCATGGAACGGCAGCTTGTAGTTGTTCGCCGAGAAGCGCAGGAAGCTCTTCCATTCTTCGGCATCGGATCCGATGCGGTCCAGCGTCTCGCTGTACAGCTCGGTGATGACTGGGTAGGTGCTGGCCAATGCGCCTCATCTCCTCTCTTCTTCATTTGCGTCGGAATCGGCCGAACGCACAGTTAACATGCCGCCGATGCAGAGGTACCCTCCCTTCAAGACGAAGGAGGTGTCTCATGGGTCATTTGCTGAAGATTGTTCGCGTTCTGGCTTCGCTTGCGGTGGTGGTAGTGGCGGTGTTCTTCGCCCTCGTTGTCGTGGGTGTTTTCACGGCACTCGATGCGGCAACCGCCGCTTATGCCTCGTCCTACATCGGGTTTACCTGCTGAAAGAGAAAGCTTCCCTCTTAACCTCTTTCTCCTTCGGTAGGTAAGCTCTTTGGGAAGGGGTGGGGTGCGGGGAGGGGAAACCCCGCACCATGCCGATTCGCCCTGGCTGGGGGCAGGGCACACGTCCCCCTTGGGTTCTCGGGTCGCTTTTCAGCGCCCCATGTCGCGCCTGCGCTCTTGGCGCTGGAGAAGCTCCAATCCCTTTATGATGCGCGCCTCCATTTCCTCCCGGCTGGTTCCTGGCCTGAAGAATTTCGACAGCTTCTCGGCGGAGATGTGCAGCTTCCGCACCTGGTTCGGTTTCTCCTCGCGCATGATGGACAGCACGACGTCCTCGTTCAGTCGCCCCTCGTTGAAGAATGTCCTCATCTTGGCGGCCTGCGCATGGCTGGGCGTGCAGACCTCGCTCTCGATGGCGGCCGCCACCCAGCCCTGCTCCTCGGCGGCGAGATAGCTTAGCTCGACCGCGGGGCGCATTCCGATGTCGCCCGCATCCACCATGTCGAGCAGGGGCTTGATGAGCTCGGTGAGGCGGATGTAACGGTGCACGGTGTTGCGGCTGTCGCCCGCCTCCTCGCCAATAAGATCGAGTGTTTGCGATCTCTTTAACTTCATCCCCGACGGGGATGAAGTTAAGTCGGTGCGCGCTCCTTGGCGGTTCATGGCCTCCAGCTTCATCTTGTACGCGAAGGCCTTCTCGCTGGGAAGCACCCGCTCGCGCTGCATGTTGGAGTCCACCATGGCCACGACGGCCTCGTCGCGCGTCATCTGGCGTACCACGGCCGGAAGCTCGGCAAGACCGGCGATCTCCGCCGCCCTCTTGCGTCTGTGCCCGCTCACGAGCTCGTAGCGGCCCCGCGCCGCGGGGCGCAGCAACACCGGCGAGATGACGCCGTAGTCGCGCACGCTCTGCGCCATGGCCGCCATCTCCTCGTCGTCGCGCACCTGGAAGGGATGGTGCGGGAAGGGGTCTATGGCATCCAAAGGGATGCTCTGCACCTTCTCCGCGCCACCCTCGTCGCGCTCGCTCTGAGTCGTGAACAGCTCATCGAGCGACGGCAGGTCGAAGGGTATCTCTCTCCCTCTTGCCACGGGCGACCACCTCCTCGGCAAAAGCCTCGTAGGCCACTGCGCCCTTTCCCTTGCCGTCGTGGATGAAGACGCTCTCCCCGAACGCGCTCGCCTCGGCGATCTTGGTGGCGGCGGGTATCTTGGTCTTGAACACCTTGAGCCGCGGGCCGTACTCTTCCCTGATCTTCGCCTCCGTCTCCTTCGAGAGGTTGGTCCGCACGTCGTAGAGCGTGAGCAGCACGCCCTCGATCGCGAGTCCGGGGTTTATCTTGCGCTGGACGCGCGAGATGGTCTTCACGAGCTCCGTCATGCCCTTGGCGGCCAGATGCTGGGCCTGCACGGGGATGAGAACGCTGTCGGCGGCGGCGAGCGCGTTCACCGTCAGCATGCCGAGCGAGGGCATGCAGTCGATGAGCACGCGGTCGTAGGAGCCCTTGATGCCGCCGAGCCAGCTACGCATCGCCTCCTCGCGGCACATCGCCGTGACGAGCTCTATATCCGTGACGGCGAGGTCGATGTTCGCGGGCATGAGATCGAAGCCCTCCGGATGGGACAGCACGCCGGCCCGCGGAGGGAAGTCCGCATCCCGGATGGCCGCCGCAAGATGCGTCGCGAGCGTCACGTCGAGCTCGTCCGCGTTCGGCCATCCCAGCGAGCTCGTGAGGTTCCCCTGCGGGTCGGCATCCACGAGCAGCACGCGCTCACCATGCCTAGCGAGCGCCGCGCCCAGGTTCACGGCGGTGGTCGTCTTTCCCACGCCGCCCTTTTGGTTCGCTATGGCCATCACCTTCGACCTCATGGCAATCCTCCTTCTTCTCTTCGCCCGGACGCTGGTCGGCGCTTTGGCGGCCGGCGATCACTTCCTTTCGCTCGGCCGCTGTGAGTTCGCAGGCGCGAATATGGTGGCAGGACAGGTAGGAGCCGTCGGAGCACTCCGCGGCGGTGATCATGTCGAACCGCATGTCGGGCAGCTCGCGGGCGGCCTGCGAGGCGAGGGCGCACGCGACCCTCTCCCACCGGTCGGCCGTCTCCCCGGACACGGGGCGCTCCATGTCCTCGCGGACCGTCGACTCCGCCATGCGGGCGTCCGCGAGCACAAGCTCCCCGTCCTTCTCGGCGATGAAGTCGATGGAGCCCTCCGGGCACGACCACCCTTGCGCGATGATGCGGGCGCCGTGGCGCAGCAGGGTCCGCTCCGCTACGGCCCGCGCGATGGCGTCGCGCTCGGCTTGACTGGCTGTGTCGCTCATTGGTCCTCCTTCTCGAATTGTCCGGCCGCCGTCATCGGGCCGCGCTTTGGCTTCATAGGTTGGAACGAAAAAGCCCGACATGTCGCCATGCCGGGCCTCGAAAAACGTCGGCCGATGTCGGCCAAGTGAAATAGACTGCGGTACCAAAAGAGTACCAAAAATGAGATTTTGACAAGAAAAAAGGTCAGAGGCTTGTTCTCTTATTAGCCTCTGACCTGCAATTTCATGGTCGGGTTGACAGGATTTGAACCTGCGGCCTCTGCGTCCCGAACGCAGCGCTCTACCAAACTGAGCCACAACCCGAAAGTGCGTCCTTGCGGACAGCGAACGCTATGATACCACAGAGCCCGCACAGCGCAAGAGAAAAGTCGGCGGAATTTTACGCCTGCCCGCGTTCGGCAAGCTTTTGGGCGAGGTAGTCTTTCGGCACCACCTTCACCACGATGACGCCGTCGCTGATGACGTCGCCGTCCCCGTCGTAGGCGGCCACATCCCAGTACAGCTTGTAGCCGGCCTTCGACGACGGTTTGCGCTCGGCGAGTTTCGCCACGCCGCGAGCCACGTCGCCTTCCCGACCGCTCTTCTTGTGACGGATGGTCACCTCCACGCCGAAGGGCTGCTCGGTCTCCAAGTCGCACGCCAGCTCGCCGCCGGCCGAAGCGACCGATTCCAGAAGCGCGATAGTGGCGCCTCCGTGCAGAAAACCAAAAGGCTGCAAAAGCGCCGGAGTGATGGGCATCTCCGCCTCGACGAGGCCCGGTTCCACCTTGGTGAAGTGAACGCCCAGCGTGTGGTTGAGCCCCTGCGTCTCGCGCTTCTGCGCCACTTCCAGGGCCGCGCCCGTCAGATTCGTCTCCGTCATCGCGTTTGCATCCTTTCGCGCCAGGCGTCTTCCCGGCTCCCGCCTACTTCGTTTCCTTTGGGACCGTCCCTGGCCCGGTCGCGGTTCCCGAGGCCCCTGCCGGCACCTTCTCAAGCTCAGGCCGCGCCTCGGCAGTCTCCCACTTGGCGGCCCCGCTGGCTTCAACCTGCTTCACGGCCTCCACCTTGTCGGGCAGCTCGTTCTCCATGGCTTCGGCCTTGCCTTTCAGATCGCGCTTTCCCAGCGGCATAAACGCCTTGATGCGCTGGATGACCACCGCGCCCACGAGGAACGGCAGCCAGAACACAATGCCGCGGTAGACGATGACCACCGCAAGGCCCGTGGCCGAATCGATGCCGAAGAGCGCGAAGGCCACGGTTACCGCCGCCTCCACAACGCCGACGCCCTGGGGCACAAAGGAAATCATAGCGAACAGCGTGGCCACAACATACCCGCAAATGAGCGCTTCTGGGTGGTGCACGCCGAACGCGAAGCCGACGAGCACGAAGCAGCTCATCTCGCAGATGCTGGAAAGGGTCGTCCACAAAAATGACTGCACCGTCTTGCGCGGATTCTTCGTGATGAGGTGCGCGGCGCTCGAGAAGTTGTGGATGGTGCGCTCCACGGACTCGTCGATGGCCGGCTTCTTGAACTTCGCGAGGATCTTGTCCGCCAGCTTCACGAAGGGCCGCAGCACCTTCAGCACCAGCTGGGGCTTCAGACCGCCCACGGCGATGACGAACACGAGGCCGCCCACGAGCGCCACGGCCACCAGCCCGAGCGCCAGCCAGCCCGGTTGCAGCCCTACCGTGAAGGTGAGCACGCCGAAGGTGGTGAGCATGATGATGACGAAGCCGGAATCGATGGACAGCTGCATGAGCAGCGCCGCCGTGGTGCCCTTGCCCGCCTGCATGCCGTTGCGCGTGGCCGTGGCCATGACGAGCGACGTGCCGGCCAGGTTCATAGAAGGCGCCACCGTGTTCATGAAGAAGGTGCCGAAGACGAGCGACAGGCCCGTGCGGTAGCTGATGTGCCCGTTCACCGTGTTGAAGCAGGCCTGAAAGCCGCGGCCCTGGGCCAGGTACTTGCACAGCTGGGCCACCACCGCCGCAATGATGAAGAAGGGCGTGCCCTGCTTGATGGTGTCGACGAGCTTCACCAGCGAGTCGCCGGAAAAGAATATGAACGCAAGCACAATGACGACCACCAGGCCGATCATGATTTTCTGCAAATTGCCGCGCATCAGCGCACCTCCGTCGTGGTAGGAGACAGGGGTAGGTGCATCATTATAACGCGCCGCCCACGAACTCCATGAGATCGCTGCGCAAAAGCCAATCGCGCTCGTCGGCTCCCGTGCCTTCCGCATCGGTTTCCAGGAACAGGAACCCGTAGAAGCCCACCGTCACCGGGTCGAACCCATGGTAGGCGAGCACATGGCTGAACCGCTCGCAGAGCGCCGCGCCGTCGAAGGGGCGCGCCAAGTCGGCCTCGGGAGCCGGATTCAGCAGCGACATGGAGTACACCTTGCCCGGATGCGCCGCGTACAGCGCTTCCAGATCGACTGGCGTATCTTCCAGGAAGGCCTCGTAGGTGCGCAGGCCCGCGCCGTAGAAAGCCACATCGGTGCCGCCGAGGCCCGCGAAGCGCAGGGGGTTGAACTCGATGGGGGCGATCGTGTCCTCATCGACGCGCAATTCCACGTGCACGGGAATGCTGCGGGCGCCCACCACCTTGTTCACGGCCGCCAGCCACGCCGTGAAGCGGTCGTTCCAGGCGTCCACGATGGCACCGTCGGTGAGGTACATGCGGTCGGAAGTATCCTCGGGGCCAGCGAAGTCGTGGCGCAGGATGTTCAGGATATGGGGTGTGCCACCCTCGTCGAAGTAGGCGTCCAGGGCGTATTCCGTGCCCGCGAGGTAACCCTCGATAAGGTACTCGCTGCTGCCGACGACGCTTTCCGGATAGCGCTCGTGCCACCCGTCCTCGCGCCGAGCGATATCGGCCACGGCGGCCGCCCAGTCCTCCGGCTCTTCAATAACGTAGACGCCCATCGAGCAAAACCCCACGGAGGGTTTCAACACCACTGGCAACGGCAAGTCGGCGACGTTCACCGCTTCCAGCCCCGCACGATCGACGGTTTCGTGGAACAGGCCCGGACTTAAGGGCGCGAGCTTCTCGCGCATGGCCGCCTTGTCCTTGAACAGGCGGATGGCGTCAGTGAGCGTCGGATTCTCCACGTGATCGAGAATCCAAGCCAGAGCATTCTCGGAGTTCGTGTAGATGCGCTCCCCCGCTTCCAGACGCCGGGCGCACTCGGCGGCGTCCACCAAGTTCAACACACGGCCGCCGGCCGTCAGCTTCTCGGTAAACTCGTTGGTGAGCACGGGATGGGCCGAGGCCTCCATCCAATCGAGCAGCGGAACGGAGGCGTAGGGCTCGTCGAGAATGATCATGGGGAACTCCTTAGAACGCCAAGAAAAACAACGGAGCTGCAAAGCGGGCTCCTCGCGGAGAGGAGCCCGTCGGATTACACGAGCTGCGGGTTAGCCCACGTAGAACGACCACTGCACCGAGTCGCCGGCGGTCAGCTGGCGCACGTCGCAAGCTTCCATCACCTGCTCGTCGTTCACCGTGTATACCCAGCCGGAAGCATCGCCTTCCGAGCCATTGGCGATGCCGTTGATTGACGTGACGAACTTGCCGTAGTCGCTGTTCTCCACCTGCACGTCCCAGCCGGCGGCCTCCGTCGCCTGCAGCACCGTGGAGCCATCGGCTACCGTCACCTCGATGGTCTTGGGCTCGGCGCCGGCGCTTTCGGGCATCGTGATGGAAACGGGCACGACGATGTCCTCCGCCGCCTGGCCGGCCTCGATGGGGCCTTCTTCCTCGGCCACTTGGGCCGCCTGCTCGGCCGCGTTCTCTCCGCTGCCGCCGTTATCGGCCGCCTCGCTGGCACAGCCCGGCACCACCAGCAAGAAGGTGAAAGCCAGGGCCACCAAGGCCACGAGCCACTGCTTGGGAAGCTCCGTGATGTCGAATTTGTTCATAGTTCCTTATCCTTTCTTCCAGGGCCCTCTTGCTCGGCTCGGTGTTCCGACTTCGCCGCCGTCACGCCCTCCGGCGCAACGGCGAACCTTACGGTTACTGGTATAGCGCGGGCTTTCCACCCGCATTTCCCGAGGCACGTACCTGCCGCATTCTCTTCCACGGCGCGCACCGCGCTCCCACGCGCGGCCCGACGGGCCATTGACGTACCCATTATGGCGCAAAACGGCCGCCCCCGAAAGAGCGGCCGCAAAGGGTTCGACAACCGACACCTTAGGCCCCAGACAAGGCCCCAAACGCCCGATTAGTGGTGGAACAGGCGCATGCCGGTGAAGGCCATGGCGATGCCGTACTTGTTCGCCACCTCGATGACGTTGTCGTCGCGGATGGAGCCGCCGGGCTCGGCGATGTAATCGACGCCGGACTTGCGGGCGCGCTCCACGTTGTCGCCGAAGGGGAAGAAGGCGTCGGAGCCCACGGTCACGCCGCTCATCTTCGCGATCCAGTCTTTCTTCTGCTCGCGGGTGAGCGCCTTGGGCTGCTCGGTGAATACGCGCTGCCACTCGCCGTCGCGCAGCACGTCGTCGCACTCGTCGTCGGACAGGTACACGTCGATGGCGTTGTCGCGATCGGGACGGCGAACGTCGTCCTTGAAGGGAAGGTTCAGCACCTCGGGCATCTGGCGCAGCCACCACTGGTCGGCTTTGTTGCCCGCCAGGCGCGTGCAGTGGATGCGGCTCTGCTGGCCGGCGCCCACGCCGATGGCCTGGCCGTCCTTCACGTAGCACACGGAATTGGACTGGGTGTACTTCAGCGTGATGAGCGCGACGATCATGTCGATCTTCGCGGCTTCGGGAATCTCCTTGTTCTCGGTCACCACGTTCTCCAGCAGCGCCTCGTTGATCTCGAAGTTGTTGTGACCCTGCTCGAAGGTGATGCCGAAGACGTCCTTCAGCTCGGTTTCGGCCGGCACGTAATCAGGATCGATCTGCACCACGTTGTAGGAGCCCTTGCGCTTGGTCTTCAGAATCTCCAGCGCCTCGTCGGTGTAGCCCGGCGCGATGATGCCGTCGGACACCTCACGCGCCAGATAGCGGGCCACATCGGCGTCGCACACATCAGACAGCGCCGCCCAGTCGCCGTAGGAGCACAGGCGGTCGGCACCGCGGGCGCGAATGTAGGCGCAGGCGATGGGGGAAAGCTCGCCCTCGTCTTCCACGAAGTACATGGCGCGGTCGGTCTCGGTGAGGGGATGTCCCACAGCGGCCCCAGCCGGGGACACGTGTTTGAAGGAAGCGGCCGCCGGCAGCCCCGTGGCCTCCTTCAGCTCCTTCACGAGCTGCCAGGAGTTGAAGGCGTCGAGGAAGTTGATGAAGCCGGGCTTGCCGTTCAGCACCTGAATGGGCAGGTCGCTGCCGTCCTTCATGAAGATGCGGGACGGCTTCTGGTTCGGGTTGCAGCCGTATTTAAGTTCCAGTTCGTTCATGAGTCTCCTATCTGATGGCTTTCTGTCTCCTCGGGGGCGAAGCTACGCGGTATTCTGATTCGCTCAGACAGTCCTCGCTTTGTGGAAATGCCCACTGGGCATTTCCAGTCGCTGCGGAACTCGCTCGGTCAGAACACCCCGTATCTTCGCTAAGCTCAACCATGGTTGAGGGTGCGCAGTTCGTTCGCTGCGGAACTCGCTTGGTGAGCGGTGCCCCGCATCCCGCTAAGCTCAGCCGCAGTTGAAATGTGCTGGCATCTTTAGTCGCCGAGGTTCTTATTGTAGAGGGTCACTTCGCCGCCGACGTTGGCATACAGGCTCACCTTGTTGTCGTCGTTGAGCGCGGCCCACAGGGCATCGGGGGTCGGCAGCGTGACGGGGATGGGCTCGCCGGCGAAGGTGGGCAGCGGATTGCCGTCACCCTGGTAGGTGCTGATGAAGTAGCCGCAGCCCTCATCGACGCCCTCGTAGGCGAAGAACTCGCGGGTGCAGCGGTCGCCATCGGCGTGCTTCAAGATGGACATCTCGAAGGAGCCGTCGGGGTTTACGATGGCCGAGATGCGCGGCGTGAAGTTCGGCGCGTCGGGCTCGTACTCGCGCTGCATGCAGCCAGCGCGGAAATCACCCGCCTCCACGATGGTGTCGGTTTGATCGCCGTTGGTGACCACGAGCGCGTCGCCCATCGTGCGCACCGGGTGATAGATGATGAGGCTCGGGTCTTCCAGAAGCGCGGGATCGTGGGCCTCGGTGCGGATGCCGTCGGGTTCGATGGCGAAGATGCGGTTGCGGCTGTTGACCGAGCGACCCATGATGAAGTAGTACACCGTATCCTTGCCCACCACGATGCCTCGGCCCGGGTAGGGGTTGTTCTTCAGCAGTTCGACGAGATCTTGCACAGGCGTTCCCTTTCTCTTGGGGCTCTCTCCGACGCCGCTGCAGCCCGCACGCTTTTCGCATTGGCCCTCAGCCACGTCGACGGTTTTTCGCATCCCGCCCAATGAAAAAGGGCAAGCCCCTCCTGCGAGAAGGCTTGCCCAGACGGTCGGCGGGATAAGCGCGCTGCTCCCCCGTGGTTTCCCACGCGTACCCGTCAGTCACAGCGCGTTCGCTTCAGGGAGCAGGGTATCACGGAAAGAGCCTCCTGAGGAAGAGCGCTCCCCGTTTTCCCACGGCTTTTCCGTCGGCGGCTCGCGCACAGGAAGAGCGGCTACTCCCGACCCAGGCTCTTCTCGTGGCGGTTGCGAGCCTCGTCGCTGTAGCGCTGCTTGTAACGCACATCGACCAGCTCGGCCACGATGGCGATGGCCAGCTCAGCCGGGGTCTTTGCGCCGAACTTGAGCCCGATGGGGCGCTTCACGCGATCCCAATCGGCCTCGGAGATGCCCGCGTTGATGACGAGGTCGTGCACCGTAGAGTTCTTCCCCGCGCACCCCATCATGCCCACGTAGTGCACCCCGTTCTGCAGCGCCCAGATGCAGCTTTCCGGGTCGAACATATGCCCGCGCGTGAGCACGCACACATAGTCCTCGGGACGCGCCGGCATGTTGGCCAACTCGTCGAAATTGCCGCCATGCAGCATGATGCGCTCGGCTTGCGGGAATCGCTCCTCGTTCAAGAACGCCGGGTCGTAGTCGACGGCCACCACATGGAAGCCCACGTGATCGGCGAGCTGTGCCACCTCGACCGCCGCATCCGACGCACCGAGCAACCAGACACGCACCTTCCCGAAGAGCGGCTCGCTGGCCCAGGTGAGGCCGTCGAACTGGTCGTTGTGCATCGAAGGGCCGCGGGTAACGTCCTTTGCCTGAAAGGTGTCGCGAGGCGAAAGCTCACGCGAGGCCACGATCTCCTTGGCGTCGTTGCAGAAGAACACGAGCGGCTCGCCATCGGCGGAACCTTGCTCGCCGTACTTCTTCGTGACCTCATTGTCCACGTTGCCCTGGGCGGCAGCTGCATCGTAGACGACCTTGAAGCCGAGCCAAGCCAGATCGCCCTCATCCATGGCGCGCAGAGCGCGCTCAAACGTAGGAATGTCGGCTTCGGTCAGCGTGGCGGCGATGGCCTGCAGCGTCTCGGGGCCGATATGCGGATCGCCCGCCGTTGCCTCCTCCGAGAACGCCGGGAAATCCTCCACGGCCAGCACCGGAGTGCGTCCGGCTTGCAGGTCTTCAATGATGGTTGCTATAGTTTCGCGCTTCATTGCTTCCTCCAACAAAAACTTTTTCAAATCTGGTCACAAAATCGAGTTTTGGGTTTTTGGGATAACCCAATTTGCTCCTAAAACTCCTATGTGCAACCAAAACAACAGGGAATGCAACCCATTTTCGTCTATTTCAACCGTCAACAGCCATTCGAAAAACCCAGAACTCGACTTTGTGACCAAAAAATCTGAAATTCTTGTCATTGGCCCGGGATCGGCCGCTCGATCAACGCCAGATTGCCCTAATCGACCGAGCGAATGTGAATCTTACGGTCGGCGTCCAAGGTCATGCGGCCCTCGGCGATGGCGCGCAGCACTTCGGGGTAGATGATGTGCTCCGTCTCGTGGATGCGCGCCTCCAAAGCATCGATGTCGTCGTCCTCCAGCACCGGCACTGTTCGCTGGGCCACGATGGGGCCCTTGTCGTAGTCCTCGTTAGCCAGGTGCACCGTCACGCCCGTCACCTTCACACCGGCATCCCATGCGTCCTGGATGGCATGGGCCCCCTTGAACGAGGGCAGCAACGCCGGATGCAGGTTCAGCACATGGTCGGGGAAAGCGTCGAGCACCACCGGGGTGAGCTTGCGCATGTAACCGGCCATGACCAGGTACTCGGCCCCGGCTTCCTGCATGATGGCAGCGATGCGGGCGTCAGCCGCTTCGCGATCCTCGTAGCAGGAGCGATCGAACACCGTCACGGGAATGCCGGCCGCGCGCGCCCGCTCAATGCCGTAGGCATCGGGGCGCGATGACAGCACGTGCACGATTTCCACAGGCAGGCCATTCGCGATCTCGTCGATAATGGCCTGCAGGTTCGTTCCGCTGCCGGAAAGCAGCACGCCGATCTTCAGCTTCTCCATTAGAACAGCTCCCCTTCGTTGGCGTATTGGACCTCGCCTTCGCCAGCGACAATGCGGCCGACACGGTAGGTCTCTTCGCCAGCAGCGGCCAGAGCGGCCTCTACGGCCTCAGCAGCAGCCGGATCAACAATCAGCACCATACCGAGACCCATGTTGAAGGTCTTCAGCGCCTCCGCCTCCGAAAGATTCGCCTGCTCGCAGGCAAAGCGCACCACCGACGGAATGGGCCAGGTGCCCAAATCGACCTCGGCGTTCACGCCTGCGGGCAAGGCGCGGTTCAGGTTCTCGGTGATGCCGCCGCCAGTGATATGAGCCAGAGCGCGGATGCCGCCGGGCACCTGCTCCATAACCGCGCGCACCGGCTTCACGTAAATGCGTGTCGGCGTGAGCAGGGCTTCCAGAATGCTCTGGCCACCCAAGTCCTCGCGAGCCTCGCGCAGCTCCTCCTCGGTACGGCCCTCGATGCACACCTTGCGGGCCAGCGAGTAGCCGTTGGAATGCAGGCCAGACGAGGCGAGGCCGATGAGCACGTCGCCTTCGCGCACGCTTTCGGGATCGAGCATGCGCGGGCGATCGACCAGGCCCACGCAGAAACCGGACAGATCGTAGTCGTCCGGGTCCATCACGCCGGGATGCTCGGCCATCTCGCCGCCGATGAGCGCGCAGCCGGACTGGCGGCAGCCCTCGCCGATGCCGCCGACGATCTTGGCCATGGCCTCGGCATCCAGCTTGCCCACGGCCACGTAGTCGAGGAAGAACAAAGGCTCCGCGCCGGTGGCAAGAATATCGTTCACGCACATGGCCACCAGATCGATGCCCACCGTATCGTGCACGCCGAGGCGCTGGGCCACCTTGAGCTTCGTGCCCACGCCATCGGTGCCCGACACCAAAAGCGGATCGGCCATGTCCTTGGCCGCCGCGATGGAGAACAGGCCGCCGAAGCCGCCGATGTCGCCCACCACTTCGGGGCGATAGGTGGAATGCACCGTGTCCTTGATGGCGTCCACGGCACGGGCGCCCTCCACGATATCGACGCCGGCCTCGGCATAGGTCACGCTGTTCTGGTTTTCCATGGGGTTCCTTTCAGTGTCTATGAAACCTCGCCGGCGTACACCGCCTCGAAGTCCTTGCGGGTAAGAAAGCTCTTCTTTGCCACATCGTCGGGAATGGGCACCGGGTAGTCGCCGGTGAAGCAAGCCGTGCAGAAGCCGTCGTGGCCCGCATCGGCGAGCGAGGCGCGCAGGCCGTCCAGACTGATGAACGCGAGCGAGTCGGAGCCGATCCAATCGTTCATCTCCTCCAACGTCATGTTCGCGGCGATGAGCTGCTCGCGGGTATCGGTGTCGATGCCGTAGAAGCAGGGCCAGAGCACCTCAGGGCTCACGATGCGCAGGTGCACCTCGGCCGCACCGGCATCGCGCAGCATCTGCACGAGTTTCTTGGAGGTGTTGCCACGCACGATGGAGTCATCGATGACCACGAGGCGCTTGCCGGAAATCACGCTCGGCAGCGGGTTCAGCTTTAGGCGAATGCCCAGCTGGCGCATGGCTTGGGTGGGCTGGATGAACGTGCGGCCCACGTAGCGGTTCTTCACGATGCCGTCGGTGAACGGAATGCCCGAGGCCTCCGAATAGCCCAGAGCCGCCGGCACGCCGGAGTCGGGCACGCCGAGCACGAGGTCGGCCTCCACGGGCGCCTCGTCGGCCAGAATGCGGCCCATGGCGCGGCGAGCCTGGTAAACCGACTGCCCGTCAAGCACGGAGTCGGGCCGGGCGAAGTACACGTATTCGAAGATGCAGGCGGCCCGCGGGCGCGGCGGCACGGCTTGCTCGCTTACCATGCCCTCGGCGGTGAAGCGCACCATCTCGCCGGGTTCCACGTCGCGCACGTACTCGGCACCGACGATGTCGAGGCCGCAGGTTTCCGACGACACCACCCAGCCGCGTCCCTCGGGCAACTGGCCGATGCACAAGGGCCGAATGCCATGGGGATCGCGGAAGGCGTAGAGCGCCTCGGGGCTCGCGAGCACCATGGCATAGGCGCCCTCCAGGTTCTCCATGGCGTAGCGGATACCCTCGCGCAGGTGGTGCGTCTGGCGCGTGAGGTGGCCGATGGCCTTGGCCGCCACCTCGGAATCGGTGCCGGCGCGCAGATGCTCGCCCTCATCGATGAGCTGCGCCCGCAGGTGGTTCGTGTTCACCAGCGTGCCGTTGTGGGCCAGCGCGATGAGCGTATCGTCGATGGCGGAGATGTGCGGCTGGGCCGCCTCCCAGGAGGCCTTCCCGCCGCTCGTGGAATAGCGCACGTGCCCGATGGCCACCACGCCCTCGCCAAGACCCGCCAGCGTCGCCTCGTCGAAGACCTGGGTCACAAGCCCCAAGTCCTTCGCCTCGATGACCGTGGAGCCGTCGCCCACGGCAATGCCGGCGCTCTCCTGGCCGCGATGCTGCAGGGCCTGCAGCCCGTAGCAGGTCAGGCGCGCCACGTCCTCGCCCGGGGCGTACACGCCGAAGACGCCGCACTCCTCTTCCAACCGATCCGGCTGCTCGCCGGGAAATACGCTGTCAGCCACTAGTTCTCCGCTCGTTCTTGCGCATCGGCGGCGATCTCGTCGGCCGCGCCGTCTTCCACCGCCGTGTCGCCCTGGTAGGTATCGGCGCCAACATAGCTGATAGGGACGAATTCAGCAACATCGGCGAAGGTGATATAGCGCCAGGTGTTGTCGGCTCCATCGCACGTACAGAAACCGAAGAGCTTCGTCGCGTCGGCGAGGGTATCGGTGGTATCGGGGTCGGGCGTGACGATGGACTCCTCCACGAGCCAGTCCTTGAAGGCCGTGAACTCCTCGTCGGTGGGATAGTTCGGCGTGGCAATGGAGGCATGGGTCATGGGGACGTGCTCCACAGCGAACGTCTGCAGGCGGTAGTTGCCCTCGGGCGTGAGCAGGTAAATCGTGCGATGCTCGTTGAAGATAGCCGAATCGCGGAACTCGGCGAACAGGGCGAACATGGAGCCGTTGCGCATATGGTGGCCGTAGAGGATGTTCACCTCGTCGGAGAAGTCGCCGGCGTTCTCGCCCGAAAGCATGATGGAGCCGAACTCGGCGCCGAAGGAGCCCTCGCCCAGGCTGAAGTTGTGGTGCAGGTAGTACTCCGAGTCGCCGTCTTTGTGAGCCACCGGGTAGTTGATGATGGTGCCGGGCATGTACACCCACGCGACGATATCCGGGTTTATCGCACGCAGGGCGTCCCAATCGACCACCAGATCGGCCAAGTTGGTCACCTGCCCATCTTCCGGCACCTCGACAACGCGGCTGGCAATCTCCTCGTACTCGTTCTGGCCCTGCCAATAAGTGTAGAACAGATAGCCCAGCGTTCCCACCGAGCCGATGAACACGACGAGCGCAAGCCAGAACACGATGCGCCAGAAGCACCCGCGCTTCTTCTTTTTCTTCTTGGTATCGGTATTCTCTGCGGTAGCCATGAGGCGTCCCCCTTCGATATCGATCTCTCTACCTAGCGTCGGCCCTAGGGGCAGTCGTTCGACCGCGCTGGCTGCGACGTCTTGCCGGCCCTGCACCGACGTTCTCGCCTCCCCGGCCTTGCGGCCTGCGGAAAACAAAAAAGGCCCCGCAGGGGCCCTGAGCTCACCCCGTCGAACGGGCGAGCATTTACTTCTTCATTTCGTCCATGAAGCCCTTGGCGATGAACACCACAATGACGAGCACGATGATGGCCACAACGACCCAAATGGCCTCCATGGGAACTTCGAAACCGAACAATGACATAGCGGACTCCTTCTATGCAACGGGCCCGTCCTCTGCGCACCCGCCAGCTTGCTGATGTTGGGTTCATAGTACCCTGAACCCCGGGTTGGCGCAAGGAAAAACCCCACAGCGACGGCGAACTGCCTCCCCGGGAGGCGCTACGAGGCGGGGCACTCGCCGAGGCGCTTCTCCAGGGCTTCCACGATGATGCGCAGGGCCTTGATGCGAGCGTAGCGCTTATCATCGGACTCCAGCACGATCCAAGGGGCGAACGTGGTCGACGTCAGGCGGAACATATCGTCGATGGCGGCCTTGTACTGGGGGTACTTCTCGCGATTGCGCCAGTCGTCCTCGGTGATCTTCCACTGCTTGGCCGGATCGTCCTCGCGATCTTGGAAGCGGCGCAGCTGCTCCTCGGGGCTCACATCGACCCAGAACTTCAGCAGGATGGCGCCCCAGTCGACCAGATCGTGCTCGAACTCGTTGATCTCATCGTAGGCCCGCGACCACTCGGCCGGCGTGGCGAAGCCCTCCACGCGCTCCACGAGAACGCGGCCGTACCAGCTACGGTCGTACATGCCCACGTGCCCCGCCTTGGGCAGGCGCGTCCAGTAGCGCCACAAAAACGGATGGGCGAGTTCGGGCTTGGTAGGCGCCGGCGACGGAAAGATGGTGTAGGCGCGGGCGTCGAGCGCCTGGGCAACGCGCTTGATGTTGCCGCCCTTGCCAGCCGCGTCCCACCCCTCGTACATGAGAATGAGGGGCACCCGGCGCTGGAACATGATGTTCTCCAGGCGGAACAGGCGATCCTGCAAGTGCTTGCGCTCGGCTTTGTACTCGTCCAAGGTGAGCGCCAGACTGTGGTCGATCGTGTCCACCTGGGGGTAGTGCTTCACGATCTCGAAACGGGACTTCTTGGGAGCCAGGTCGTGAGCCGCGGCCGCCTGGGCCTCGGCGCGGGCCAGAGCCACGCCGGCAAGCATGCCGCGCCCGGGCTGGGCCGCCGGCGCCGGCACCGCGCCCGCCGCCTCGGCAGCAGCGGCCGCCTCCACGGCGCGCTCCTCGGCCAAAAGCTCGTCGGCCTTCTCGCGGGCCGCCAGCGACGCCTTCAGCACGTCGTCGGCCTCCTTGCGGGCGAGCGCGCGCTCCAGGGCGTCCACCAGCGTGCTGGCGATGGTGAGGTTCGTGCGACGCTTGTCCTCGCCGTTGAGCAGCACCCACGGGGCAAAATCGTAGTCGCTGCGCTCGAGCAGACGGTCGTACAGCTCGTAGGCAGTCTCGTAACCGTGATGGCTTTCGAGCTTCTTCTCGGTCACGCGCCAGCGGGTCACCGGGTCGTCGTGCAGCCGCTGCAAACGCTCGACCTGCGCTTTCTTGGTCATATGCACGAAGAACTTCACCACCACGTAGCCATCGGACACAAGCTGCTGCTCGAAGTCGTGGACGGAGTCCAAGTAGTGGCGCTCCTCTTTCTTGGGAAGCAGCAGCTTGGCCGGCGCGTTGTAGAGCATGTGCTGGATGACCGCCGTGTACCAGCCGCGATCGTAGAACGTGATGGAGTTGCGCTCGCCCAGGGCCTTCCAGAAGGGCTGCATAATGGGGTAGAAGCCCGTCACGCCGCATTCGCGGCCGACGAACTCGCGCTCGGTGTCCGGATCGAGGTCGAGCCCCACGTAAACCCCGGTGGAGCGAGCGTCCAGGTGGTACATGAGGTCGGAAATGCGACTGCCCTTACCGGCGCCGTTCCAGCCTTCGAATAGCACCACGAGCCCCACGCCCTCGTTGTGGGCCTGCTGCTGGAGCACCACGAGCTTGGCCAGAAGTTCGTCCCACTGCTCCTTGTACTCTGCCTTCTTCATGGGCTTCTTGTTGAACTTGACCTTCTCGAGCATGGCTTTCCTTTCCCCTATCCTTGAGCGTTCGTCTTCCGTAGCGACCAGACGCTGCGACGCTGGCCTATTTGCCGAACAGGCGACGAAAGAACCGCGTGATGGCATTGCCCGCTGGCGTTGGCTCTACCACGGTGGCCGGCACGATGGCGCGACCGTCGTCGGGGCGAGCAGCGTCCTCGACTTCGGCCGCTGGTGCCGGAGCGGGGGCGGCCGCCGGCGCCGCCTCGGCGCCCAGCTCCGCGCGCTCGGCCACGGGGCCCTCGGCAGCCGGGGCCACCGCAGCAGGATCAGCCGCAGCCGGATCGGAGTCGGCGGCAGGAGCCGTTTCGGCCGCCGCGGTCGCCCCTTGAGGCTCGCGAGCCTGCAAAGCGGCCACCTCCTGGGCCACGCCCTTGGTCACCGCTTCCAAAACCGAAGCCGCCGTAGCCGTCGCCGCTGCGGCCATGGCGTCGGCGGCATCGCGCACGGCCTTGGCCTCGGCCGCCTCCAGCTCCGGTGAGCGATGGGCCACAAACTCGGACTCCTCCTCGGTTACCACCTCATTGGCACCGACCTCGGCGCCGTCCTCCGCGGCGACATCCCCCAGGGGGAACACCACGCGCGCACTCCCTCCCAGATTGGCCTCCTTGCGAGCGGCCAGCTCGGCAGCGGCCAGGCGCATGCGCTGAGCCTCGGCGATGAGGTACTTCTGGGAATCGAACAGCTCCACTTCCCCGTTCTCGTTGCGCTCAGCGAAGGCACCGAGCGCCGTGTAGGAGCCGTCGGGCAGAAGCTCGCGCAGCTTGGCCGTGTCGGAATAGCAGATGCCCAAATACCCGAGCACCTGGTTGCGCAGCGTCTCGTTCAGGATAGGCCAGGCGATTTCGATGCGCTTGTCCATGTTGCGCGTCATGAGGTCGGCGCTGGACAGGTACAGCTTGCAATCCTCGCGCGGGCCGAAGCCGTACACGCGGCTGTGCTCGAGCAGCTGGCCGACGATGGACACCTCGCGCACCCGATCGGTGTAGCCTTCCACCCCCGGCAGGATGCAGGAGATGCCGCGCACGAACAGATCGATGGGCACGCCCGCCTGGGACGCCTCGACCAGTTTGTCGATGACCTCCTTGTCGGTGATGGAATTCGTCTTGAAGAACAGCCCGCACTTCTCACCGCGGCGCGCGCGCTCGATCTGCACGTCGATGTTGCGCAGGATGTTCTGCTTGATCATGAGCGGCGCCACCCACAGGATGTCGTAGTTGTCCGAGGTGTTCTCCAGCGCCATGTTGCGGAAGAAGTCGGCGGCGTCGTGGCCGATCTGGGAATCGCAGGTGATGAACGAGAAGTCGGTGTAGAGCTTCGCCGTCTTCTCGTTGTAGTTGCCCGTGCCCAGCTGGGTGATGTGCTGCAGGCCGTTTTCCGTCTGGCGCGTGATGGTGCAGATCTTCGAGTGCACCTTGAAGTTGCGGAAGCCGTAGATGACGTGGCAGCCAGCGGCCTCGAAGCGCTGGGACCACTCGATGTTGTTGGACTCGTCGAAGCGGGCACGCAGCTCGAAGAGCGCCGTGACCTCCTTGCCGTTCTCGGCGGCGTTAATGAGCGCCTCGGCCAGATGCGACTGACTCGCCAGGCGGTACAGCGTGATCTTGATGGAGACGACGGCCGGATCCACCGAGGCCTCGCGCAGAAGCTGCACGAAAGCGTCCATGGACTGGTAGGGGTACGACAGCAGCACCTCGTGCTCGCTCACCTGCTCGATGATGGAGCGCTTGCGATCGAGGCAGGCGGGCCACTGGGGCGTGAACGGTGCCTGAGTGAGCGTGGCGCGCTTCTCGGCCCCCAGGCGGCTGCCGAGGCCCCAGGTGTACCCCATGTTCAGCGGTACGCGCGTGACGAACAGCTGGTGCTCCGCCAGGCCGAGCTTTTCCAGCAGAAGCCCCTTCACCGTGCGCGAGAGCGGCCGTTCGCTTTCCAGGCGCACCGGGGCCAGGCGGCTGCGCTTCTTCAAAATGCGCTTCATGTGCTCGCGGTAGTCCTCGCCCTGCTCCTCGGCACCTTCCGTCGCATCGAGGTCGGCGTTGCGCGTCACGCAGATGACGTTGGTGTGCTTGACGGTGTACATTGAGAAGACCTCGGCGGCGAACATCTCAATCGCGTGCTCGACGAGCATGAACGGCAAACCACTGCCGGGCAGCTCGATCACGCGGCTCGTCTGGCGAGGAAGGGGGATGATGCCCAGCGTCACGCCCTCCGCCCCGAGGTTCTTCGTGGCCTTGGCCTTGCCCTCGGCCTTTTCGCGGGCGCGCTCCTCCTTCGATTTCTTCGCCTTGGGAGCCGCCTCCTCGTCGAGGCGCACCACGATGTACAGGCCGCCGTTTTCCAAATGCGGGAAGGGATGGCGGGCGTTGATGATCTGAGGAGAGAGGAACGGGAGCACGTTATCCTGCATGTAGCCGCGCAGATAATCGAGCTGCTCATCCGTGAGCTCCTCCTTGCGCAGGTTGCGGATATCCTGCTCGGCGAGGAGCGCGCGCACGCTCTCGTAGGTTTCCTCGTAGTAGGGGTACAGCTCGTGGCAGCGAGCGTAGATGGCCTCCAGCTGCTGAGCTGGCGTCATGCCGGATTTCGGATCGATGATGGACTTCTTCAGCAGCGAGAGGTCGGTGAGCGAACCGACGCGCACCATGAAGAACTCCTGCAGGTTGCTCCAGAAGATGGAGATGAAGTTCAGACGCTCCAGAAGCGGCACCGTGGGATCGGCGCCCTGGTCGAGCACGCGCTTGTTGAAATCGAGCCAGGAAAGCTCGCGGTTTTGCATATAAGGAGGCTTCACGATGGTCGTCGTTGCGGTGTCCTTTGCTGCCTGTGCATTCATGGGCCTAGCCTTCTCCCTCTATATAGTCGCTGGCCGAAAAAATCAAGCCGCGCACCGGAACATGCGCAACTTATGTATTTTACCATTCTTTGGACGATTGCCCGAAATTTGGCAACGGGATGTTAACGGCCCAGGAAGAGAGTGGCCCGACGCGTCAGTCCGCTCCTGGGATTCTCGCCAAAATCGTCCCCTACAAGCTCGCCGTCCCGAGGCAATTCACACCATTAGCCTCGCAGACAGCTCGCAGCTTCTTATCGAACGTGAAGAGCGTAGCAGCATTGCGCCGCGTAACAATGAAATAGAGCATGTCGTAGACAGGGTGGTTATTCTGAATGGCCGCATGGATCGCTTCTAAGAGAATGCCCTCAGCGGAAACAAATCGATCGACGAAGCCAGCGGCTCGCTCAAACAGCACCGGGAAGTCCTCTTCGTCCAATTCCGTCAAAAAGAAGTGAGGGGCAATGACCTCTTCACCTTCTATCATCAACTCTCTCAGAGTCCTGCCTTCTTCGGTGCCTTTCGCAATCGCAATGGCGGCATTGACGTCAAGCACTATCATCGCGCCACCGCCTGCGCTGATTTTTCCTGCGAGCCGAACGGATCCAGCGCATGCCAATCGCGATCCGAAAGCCTGTCGCGCCCCTCGCGAACCATCGCGACGATATCTTCCGTTGAAAGGCCACCACCTTTCCAAGGTATTTCATCGCACTCTTCGAAAAGCTGCTGGCGCTTCCTCGACCGTGCCTCTCTTGCCGCGCGACTTTCGCGTAAACAGACCATCCCCCCATCGAACGGAACAGGGAACTCGTGGCTCACTCTGCTGGAGGGCCCACACTCGGAATCTTGCGATAACCCACGCTCGGCATGAGCAGACGATCGCGCCGGCGCTTCGTTCAGCATCCCTTCCACGGCGATGATCGTCTGCTGAGCAATGGAGCGATGGTTGCGCGCCGCGCATTCTTTCAGCTCGTCGTAAAGCGCTGCCGGAAAATCCCTTACTTGAAGCGCAGGCATCTCTTATCCTCTCCTCAGGAGCAATCTTTGCATGCATTATACCTACTTTTGCATGCATACACAAGCGACCTAGTGCAATCCCTGCTCTAACTATCGTTCTGCCGATAGCTAGAGCAGGGCCAGTACGGTAATGGCGTTGGCTCAGTTGCTCGGAGGAAGGCCAGGCGCCAAAAGCATGGAGTTCGAGAGTTGAAGGTTGCCTTCGAACGCAAGAAGGATTCGAAAACCCGGACGCTTCGCATGGCCCCGTGACACGAAGCGACCCTCCCGTGCACGAAATCGGACTTATACAGACTTTGGAATCGCTGCAAGAGGCGGTTGGGCCCAAATATGGGCTATATAAGTCGAAAAACTTGCTGCCGCGCATCCCCGCATGGCTATATAAGTCCAATTTTGCGTATCAAAGACCCTCATTTTGTCACCGGCAGTGTTGGGAGCGTAATTGCTTAATCAGTTGTGCCGTCGACGAGTTTGAGGCCGATGACGCAGCCGACGAGGCCGGCGATGAGCAGGATGCGGGCGAGGTTCGCGGGCTCCGAACCCGTGACCATGCCGTATATGACCGTGAGGGCCGCGCCGATGCCCACCCACACGGCATAGGCAGTGCCCGTTGGCAGCGTCTTCACAGCGAAGGAAAGCCCCAGCATAGAAAGCACCAGGGCCACGACAAACACGATGGTGGGGCCCAGATGGGTGAAACCCTCCGACTTCCCCAAGGCAATCGCCCACACCGATTCCATGCACCCCGATGCAACGAGCACGAGCCAGCTCACCAGCCTCCCCTTTCCCGATAGGGCGGGGAGCGCGACCACCCAGGCCGTCCGCGCCCCGCGTCTTCGCTTCTCTGCGCACTCGCGCTATTCGTCGATCACCATGGTCGGGTTGTCGCGGGTGATGATCTGCTTGGCGAAGATGTCGGCGCCCAGGTACTGTTGCACCATGGCGGCCAGCTGATCGGTGGCGGCGGCGAGGTCGTCGGCGCGGGCCGGATCCACGGACTCGATGATGAGGAAGGCCTTCTTCGAGTCGTCGGTCAGGGCCGTGCGCTCGCCGTCGCGCCAGTTCCAGCAGCGGCAGATGGCGCCGGCGGCGTCGCGGTAGCACAGCTCGCCCTCCAGCGTGGGGGCGTTCTCCTCCTCGCCGAGCGGACGGAACGCATCGCCGCCCTCGGTGATGCCGAGGCGGATATCGCCGTCCATGGCATCGATGCCCTCGCCGCCCACGGGCAGTGCGTGGGTGAGCGACACCGTGTTGTAGATGTCCACCGACGGCGTGATGGACCCCACGGGATTGCCCTTCAGCACGCGCTTGAGCAGGTTCTCGATGGAGCAGCGCGCACCCTTCTTCGTCTTGAATTTCTGATAGGCCTCGCGCCAAACAGCTACGACCTCGTTCTGCGAGATGGTGTTGCTCTCCAGATGCTGATCGGCCTTGCCGTTGGCCTCGGCGAGGGCACGCGCAATGGCGGCGGCATCCGCGGGCGCCACCTCGGCAGTCGGCTTCATGTTGTGGGCCACCACGATGCCGATCTGGGCCTCGGGGAACAGCTCCCAGAACGACTCTTCCGTCACGAACTGCTTCATAGGTCTTCCTTTCTTCTCGCGCCGCCGGACGTGTCATCTTGAGCGAAGGCCGAAGGCCGACCCCCCCCCATGTCATCTTGAGCGAAGGCCGAAGGCCGTAGTCGAAAGATCTCCGCACGAACGCCCAAGGCGGCCTAAACAAAAAGCGCCCGCGGGGCGAACATCTTCAAAGGCCTAACGATGTCCGCGCTGCGAGCGCTTCACGCCTACCCGGCGGCAGGCTATGTACTTCAAGCTGGCTCTATGGTAGCACGAGCAACGACAGCTTCTTCAGCGAAGTGTCCATATTCATTCCCGTCCTTGCCAATGACGCATCGAGACCTATCATGATTCCCCTCCTTCCAAACTATTGCCCGAAGATAAGAGGAATCCCGCGCTCGCCACCTTCCAAATCCCATATCTGAGATATTGCCAAGTTATTGCGATTTCTCAATATCTCGCCTCAGCCCTGCAGTCTGAACTCCGAAAGCAGCTTGTCGCGGTAGGCGGCATCCTCAGAGACGCGTTTGGCGTCGTCGAGGCGCCCCGCGTCAATAAGACGGCCAATGAGGGTTCCTAGGCGATCCATGCCCTGCTCGATGCCCTGCTCGATGCCCTGCTCGATGCCCTGCTCGATGCCCTGCTCAAGAGCTTCCTCTCTGGCCCGACGGCAGCGCATCTCAGTTTCCTGCTCGTAGGTCAGCACGCGATTCACCCACTCTCGATCCTTGTTGAACGTATCAACCAGAGCGTCGATCTCTTCCGACAACGGCCCCAAAGCCTCCCCGGTCTGGAGGTATCGTAGCACATCCCGCAAGCCGGGATCAGCAGCCGTCTCCCACGCTGTGGCTGGCCCCATCGGACTCGTTCCCCCTCCGCACGAGCGGCCCCGAAAGATTCGGGGCCGCTCGTGCGGAGGGGGGGGATTCCGCGGGAATGGCTTAGATGCCGGCCACGGCGTTCTTAGCGGCCAAGCGTCCGTAGCACAGGGCGCCTGCGTGGTTCATGCCCATGGTCGTGTTCGGGTAGATGTGCCAGAAGCGGCTACCCATGATCGTACCGCCGACATACAGACCGGGAATGGGCCGATTGTCCATGTCCACCGCGTGCATGTTGTAGTCGCAGCACACGCTGCCATAGAACGTCTGGTAGCCCAGCGTCGGCATCTTCGCCGCGTAGAACGGCGGCTGCTTCACCGGCGCCATACGGTCGGCGCGCTTGCCGAAGTCCTCGTCAACGCCCTTCTCGCACAGCTCGTTGTAGCGGTCAATCGTGGCCTTCAGCGTATCGGCGGGCACTTCCATGGCGGCGGCAAGCTCTTCAATGGTGTCGCAGATGCACGGCGTCATCATCTCCACCTCGCTGCGGGTGATCATGCCGATGGGATCAAGGAACAGGCCCATGGGAATGTCGTCGAAGTTGTCCACCACTTGCCAGTAGCAGCGATGGCCGACGGGCATGTGCGAGATCTGATCCGGGTAGTTGTCGTCGAAGACCTGCCAGATGCAGCGGCCGTTCACGCGCGTGACCTTCTCACCCAGCACCTCGCCGGTCACGTCTTCGTTCATGAAGCGCTCACCGGAGCCGTCCACGAAGAGCATCGGATCGCAGCCGAGGGATCCGCCGTAATGGTCGTTGGGGAACGCGTGGCAATAATCGGTACGTGCCCCGACCCAATGGGCCATCTGCAGGCCCTCGCCGATGTTGGTGACATCACCTTTGGCGTCGGTGTCGGGCCAGCCGAGCCATTCGCCGTCCTCCAACACGCGCGGCATGTAATACTGGATCATCTGCTGGTTTCCGCCGTAGTCACCTGTGGCCAGGATGACGCCCTTGGAAGCGTTCACCTTGTACAGGTTGTCGTCGATATCAGCGTAGATGACACCGGTCACACGCCCCGTGTCGTCCTGCACGAGACGCCGCGCCCAGCAGGCGTAGTTGACTCGCGCGCCTTCTTCCACCATCTTGGCCACGGCCTCGCCCACCTTGGCGTGAGTGGGCTCCACCTGCACGACCCCGGCGGACATCGGGTAGCGCTCGTCGGCAAAATCCCAGTTGGGGTTCAGCGGCTTGTTGAAGGGCACCACATAGGGCTCCCCCGCACGCACGGCTTCCATGCGCTCTTCGCTCACGTCATCGAAGTAGCGACCCACAATGGCGGCCAGGCCGGCCGTGCAGTTGTTGATGAGCGCATAGGCGTCCAGCTCGGTTTCGCCCACGGTCTCGTTTGGGTTCACGATGGTGTGGGGGCAGGCCGAAAGGTACCAATCGAAGTCCTCGCCGCAATGGTGCAGCAGGTAGGACCACATGCGGCGGTCGACACGCTCGCGGTGATCGCTCATCACGCGATCCACCAGAGCATCAATCTCCTCTTCCGACACCTCGTAACCGGCATCCTTCTGAGCCTGGGCGTTGATGGCGTGGAACTGATGCGAGTGCACGTGGTGGGTATCGCCCTTCTCGATGACGAACACGTCGGCACCCTCTTCCATGGCCTCGCGGGCCGCAGACAGGCCCGTCAGCCCGAAACCGACCACAACGATCTCCGCATCGAACTCCTCGACGATGGCATCATCGGGAATGGGCTCCGGATCGGCCAAAAACGAAGGGGTGAACTTTCCGTTCTCGTCGAAGGTGCCCCATTCGCTCTCCCCACCCGTTCCCGTGGCGGCAAGATCGTCGGCGGTCGTCTCGGTACCGCCCTGCGGCGCGCAGCCGGCCAGGGCCCCGGCAGCCAGGGCCGCGGCCCCACTCACAGCTGCACCCTTGAGGAAGTCGCGGCGATCGATGCCCGCACCTCCAACAACCTTTCTCGCTTGCTCTTGATTCTCCATGTTCCGTCCCTCCTTGATCGGCGGATACCCCGCTTTCTGCGGGCACCTCGCACCATGGCTCTCAAAGCCTCAAAATACAATCAACAAGGTGGGTAAATAAAAGCTTCTTCGCCTCAACAAATTGTTGAGACAACTGTGAACCGGGGAAACACCTAATGCTCTTCACCAAGTTCCGTATGGTCGATAAGGCTAAGCAGCTCTTCTTGGGACGCGATTCCCAGTTTGTGGTAGATGTTGCGCGCATGGGTGCGCACCGTGGTCTCAGAGATGTAAAGGCTCTCGGCAATGTAGGCGTAGCCGTGGCCGCGCCCGAGGAGTGCGAGCAGCTCAGTCTCTCGCGGAGTGAGGCCGTGTGCGGCAGCCAGCTTGTTGCAGCGGGACTGGATGAACGCTTCGAAGAAGTCGCGTGCTTGGGTGGTGGAAGCGCGATCTTCCGCACCGCCCCACGCGAGAAAGAGGATGACCGCACCCATGTAGAGAATGAACATTACCACCGTCACGACATTTCCGCCTTGACCGAGCGCCTCAAAAGTGAAGGCTCCGAGAATGGAAAGCGCCGCCACCAAAGCAAGGCTGGCACCGAAGACCACCTCAACGGAAAACCCGTTGGTGCGCGAGCCGAGGAGCAGCAGTGCCCAGGTGCAGAACACCATGCAAATCGAACCGCCGTTTTGAAGATTCGAGACAAGCAGGTTCCAATAAGGCAGCGTCACCTCTTCCAAGGAAGGCGTTATTAGGAAGATAGCGGCCGTAATGGGCATGACAACCCAAAAGAGCTTCCGTGCCTGATCGTAGGAAGTAATGCGAGAAGTGGCGAAACCGATAAGCCCCATGGCAACAAGAGGACCCACGGAAGGGAGTCCCGCGGGTCCGCCGCCCTGCACCGAACTTCCAGCCAGGGGAAACGCCTGCATCCAAAGCGAGCCGAGAAGAAAGGAACAAATGCCCAAGCCGCACAAAGGGCCCCAGGCAGTTTTCGCAAGCGAGGCGAAGCGGGCGCGCACGCCCCCCTCGCGAGCGACATCGGCCGTCGGCCGGTCGAGACCCTGGATGCGCAAAAGTTCGTACAGAGCAAAGGGCAGCGAGAAGCACAGGGCTGCCACGTAGCACCCATCGACCACCGCCGCGTTCGGAACGAAGCTCATGACCAGAGAGAAGAAGACGCTGCAGAGCAACGCAAGGGATCCACGGCGCAGGGCCTCAATGAAATGATAGGCCGCATAAATCCTCGTCCACACAAGGGCCAGAAACAAGCACCCGGCACCGAAGAGAATGCCAGATAGAGAAGGTGCGGCCGCATAGCCAAGCGCTCCGAGAAAACGAAGGATCGCCCCCACTAAAGCGATCCCGAAGCCCAACACCAATACAAGCAGGGACATGAAGCGATCGGAAAGACGCGAGACTCTTCCGCGCTGCAGGGCGAGCCCCGCCGCAGCAGCGAGCACTCCGGCGCAAGCAATGCCGAGCGAAGAGCCGAAGAAGAACTCCCCCGCCGATTCGCCCGGGTGCCCGATCATGCCGACATAAACGGCGAAGAGCAGCCCAAACCCTCCTGCGCTGTAAAGGCGCCTCCTCTCCATCGCCACCCTGGCCTACCCGATGCCGCCGTAGAAGATGCCAAGCACGATGACGAGCGCGGTGATGATGACGAAAACGTAGCGGGTCATGAAATCGAACCAGCGGCCGAGCGGCTTTTTGCGGCCCATCTCGGCCTGCTTCTTCGCGAAGCCGCGAGGGCATACCCAGAAGAACATGACGGCCGCCAGAAACGCGCCGACGGGGATGACGTAGATGGAGATGACGTCCATCCAGTCGCTCACCGAGCTGCCGTTTTCCAGGAACAGGCCCACGGCCACGGCGATCACGGCCACGATGCCCACCGACACCGCGCGCGACAGCCCCAGCTGGGCCTGCAGCGCCTCCACCGGCGCCTCGAACAAGTTCATAAGGCTCGTGATGGCAGCGAACACCACCGCCGCGAACAAGATGACAGCGAAAATGTTACCGAAGGGCATCTCCTGGAAGACCTGGGCCAGCGTGATGAACAGAAGCGGCGGCCCGGAAGACACGTCCAGCCCAAAGGCGAACACCGCCGGCACCACGACGCAGGCGGCCACAAGCCCGGCGATGGTATCGAAAATGGCGACGTTCTTGGCGGCGTCCACCACGTCCACATCTCGCTTGAGGTAACTACCGTAGACGAGCGTGCCGCACCCGGCAAGCGATAGGCTGAAGAATGCCTGGCCCAGAGCGTACACCCAGGTAGTGGGGTTCAGCAACGCCTCCCAGCGGGACACGAGCAGATACTCGTAGCCAGCTGCCGCACCGGGCAGTGTGGCCACGCGGATGGCGATGATGACGAACAGCACGAAGAACGTGGGCATGAGCACCTTGTTCACGCGCTCGATGCCGCGGGAGATGCCCAGAACCATAATGCCGAAGGTGAGCGCCAAGCCCAGCAGGTGGAAGCCCACGTTGCCGAAGTCCGACGCGATGGCCCCGAAAAAGGCGCCCATATCCGTCTGCGCCATAAGCTCGCCGTCAAGCGAAGCCACAAAGTAGTTGCACGCCCAGCCGAGCACCACGGCGTACCCGATGGCAATGGCGAGCGATCCCAAGGTGGGAACGAGGCCGATGATCTTACCGATGCGCTCGCCGTGCCGCCCACCGCGCATCTCCATGGCGCGGCCGAATGCGCCCATGGGGCCAGCGCCCATAGCCCGACCGAAGGACATTTCTCCAATCACGCCCGTAAAGCCCAGCAGCGCCACGAAAATGAGGTACGGGATGAGGAAGGCCGCGCCGCCCAGCTGAGCCACGCGATAGGGAAACAGCCAAATGTTGGCCATGCCCACGGCGCTGCCAACGCAGGCGAGGATGAAGCCGGTATGCGTGGCCCAGGTATCGCGGCGCCCACGGCCCGAGCCACCCGATGCGCCCGGCGCTCCCGCACCCGTCTCCTCACCGACCTCGATGGCCCGCGCTTCCTCCGCAACGATGTTGTCGTCTCTTGTCGTCACAGCGTCCTCCTTGAATTTCCGTGCCTTCCATCATAGCGAAAGGCGCGGCGCGAACAAGCAGGTTCTGGCCAGAGGGACAAATCTCGCACGCGCTCCTCCTCTTTTCGTGCAGGATTTTGCGATTAAGAGAGTCCCCCGAGCGCCATTTGTGCAGGATTTTGCGATCAGGAGAGCTTTGAATCGCCAGCCAGCCCTCGGCGGCTCTCTCTATCGCAAAATCCTGCACAAATTCAAGGCCTCGCGCATCCAGCAAAAAGAGCAAAAGAAGATTCGTCCAGCAAAAAAGGAAGTTCGAGGCCAGAGCAGCGCATAGTCCTACACCCGCTCGAGCTCTCGCTCACCGCATCACGAAAGGTGCCTGCCGCGTACGGAAGGCAGGCGCACAACCTAGAAAGGCGAAGAGGGAGGGAGGGCAGCCGACTCGTGCAGCGTCGGCTTAGAAAGGAAAATGCTGCTGGTGGAATTTGCTTACCTGGCGTCGCAACTTTCGATGGGCATCCGCATGAGCAGCCCTGCGCTTCCGACGCTTCTTTCCCGCACGGCCGGATACCCTATCGAGAAGAGCCGTGCATTCCGTCACATTCTGAAACTGGGAATTCGTCATCGTAGCTGTCTCGATGCCGTCAACCATAAGTCCATCCCGCTTGCGAGAATCGCGATCCTGCTGATCGGCGCTCGCATGGGCAGTACGCCCATTGTATTCAATGCCGAAATGCGCCTTGGGCCAGTAAAAATCGAGCACAACCCAATCGGTACGAGCAACCCGGCGCGCCTCCTCCGACAAGGCAACGGGGGCGTTGATGAGCGCTTCGGCAATACCGAGACCCCCGTAAACCTCCGCCGTAAACGCAATGGCGGCAAGCTCGGTTTCCATCACGGATCCCGATTTTGCCCGCACCTGCTTTGCAACCGCTCTCGCGAGCTTTGCACCCTTTGCACCATTCAGACGCGCTGCGTAGGCCATCAGGCGGTTCGGCGTGGTAAGAGGACGACGCACCAGCGGAACACTCTTTTGCGTTGATCGCGGATAGCACCCACAGAGCTCATAGCCAAGGGCAAGCAACTCACCGAAAGAAAGGCAGGAGGCCATTTGAACGAACACAAGCTCTGGCGAACAGACGAATAACCCCTCAGCGATGCGCACGAAAGACCCTCTTGGATAATTCAGGAGGCTGCGATGACGCTCGGCAAGCATCGAACTTTTCGTACCCTCTTTACCATCATGCAGGATATGCCATGGTTTCGCGCCAAGTCCGTCAGTGCAGTCTTTGAGGCAAAAGCGCAGTTCGGGCATCTCAGGCAGCTCGTCAAAAAGACCATGGATGTCGCATTCCCTTATAGCGCAATCTCGCAGCACCGCTGAAGTCTGATAGATGTTCGAAGGGAACAGATTGGCGTCCGCCACTTTCCCTGTACCGTGAAACTCCTGCAACGTGAGAGGGCGCAGGATAGACCATGCGCGCCAGAAGCGTAAGGCCGTGATATGGCTGAGGTATACTTTCATTGAGCGAACTTTAGCGTAATGCGGTTAATACTATCATCGCTTTTGAGAAACCTTACGAATCTCCCATTCATGATTGTTGCCCTCATCCTTAAAAAGCGTGGTGCCAAGCAGGGCAAGTCGTCACGGCAGCCCCGACGAGCAAGGCCGCTATGGCAGCCCAGGTAAGCAAATTCATTTTTGGCTTATTACGGATATCCTTTGTATACCGCGGCCCAATGACTTGCCACGTCAACCGTTGGGGCTCTTTTGTGCAAGATTTTGCGATAGGGAGAGCCTCGGCGCGCCATTTGTGCAGGATTTTGCGATAGGGAGAGCCTGCAGCGACTGAAAGGGCGTGCATGGCTCTCCTAATCGCAAAATCCTGCATACTTTTGAGCAATGGCCGACATGGGGCAACAATGTCGGTGGCCAACTGCTAGGAATTCAGGAAACCGCTCGCTTCCATTTCGTCGAGCCATGCCGCCACCTCGTCGCGGGACTGGGTGGGAGTCCCGTTGAAATAATGACGCAACGCATCGGCGATGCCCTCAGCGGAAAGGCCCGTGAGGGCCAAAGCGAGAATGGAGCCGCCCATCTTATTCATGGCAAAGCACTTGCCGTCGGCATCGTACAGCGAGACGCCCTGGCCGCTTCTCGCCAGATAGGCCCCAGGAGCAAGGGTTCGCGTTTTCATGTCGCCCGTCCTTTCGGCAGCAGATAAAGCAGGACCGAGGACAGAAAGCTCTTGCGCCGATCACTACCAAGAAATAACGACAGTGTAACGGTGACTCCTTGTAAATAACCCCAGGTTAACAGCGATGCCGCGTTCTGTTGCCAAAGCGAAATCAATGAGCTATTCGCTTATAGAAGAACATAATCGAGCGAGCCTTATGATTCCGACGAGCAAAATCATTTTCGAAATCTCCCAAGTAAATGCCAGTTCGACCCCGCTTTGGCAAGAAGGGGAGACGATTGAGGGGCGAAAATGCCAGTTCGACCTCGCTTTGGTAAGAAACGGGACTGACACTCTTACCATTACGGGGTCGAACTGGCATTTACTGCATTGTTCTCGAAAACAGGGCCTGTCGGTCGCCTTCGCCTTACACACAGGCTTCCACTACGGCGGCGATGGCCTCGGCGTGCGCTTGCGCGGCGGCCGGATCAACTGCCTCCACCATCACGCGCACCACCGGCTCGGTGCCACTCGGGCGCAGAAGCACGCGACCGTCCTCGCCGAGCGCCTCCTCAGCAGAGGCCACAGCAGCGGCCACCTCGGCGCTGTCCTCCACGGCATGCTTGTCGTTCACGCGCACGTTAATCAGGGTCTGCGGCATCTTCTCCATGACCTGAATCGCCTCGGCCACGGGCTTGCCGGAACGGATGACCGCCGCCAAGAACTGGCAGGCCGTCATGAGGCCGTCGCCCGTGGAGTTGTGATCGAGCAGAATCATGTGGCCAGACTGCTCGCCACCGATGGAGTAGCCGTGCTCGCGCATAGCCTCCAGAACGTATCGGTCGCCTACCTTGGTCTGCACCACGTTGATGCCCACCTCTTTCATGGCGCGCACGAAACCGAAGTTGCACATCACCGTGGACACAACCGTGTCACCGGCCAGCACGCCGCGCTCGCGCATATCGAGCGCGCAGACCGCTTCCACCATATCGCCGTCGATCTCGGTGCCATCGGGCGCCATGAGCATGACGCGGTCGGCATCGCCATCATGCGCAATACCCACGTCGGCACCCGTCTCGGCCATAAGCGCGCGCAGGGGCTCGAGATGAGTGGAGCCGCACTGCACGTTGATGTCCATGCCATCGAAATCATCGTTGATGACGATCACCTCGGCGCCCAAGCGTCGCAGAGCCTCCGGGGACGTGAGCGAGGAAGCACCGTGGCCCGTATCCAAAGCGATGCGCAGGCCCTTGAAGGAAATGCCCTGATCCTCGATGGAACGAGCCGCGTGGTCGATGTAAATGTCGCAAGCGTTTTCCAGCGGAATGACCACGCCCACCTCGGCACCAGCAGGCATCTTGATCTCGGAGGCCAGATAGCTCGTCGCATCGGCGGGAGCATCGGGCGCAGCAGCTTGAGCGGCGCTCCAGGCGGCCTCCTCGGCGGCAGCGACCTCGCCTTCCAAGCCACCGTTGACGATGAAGGCCTCGATCTCGTCTTCCACGGCGTCGGGCAGCTTGAAGCCCTGAGCATCGAAGAACTTGATGCCGTTGTACTCCGGCGGATTGTGAGAGGCGGAGATGACCGCGCCGCCCGCCGCGCGCATCTCGCGCACGAGCAGGGCCACGCCCGGCGTGGGAATGATACCGGCCTCGAGCACGGTACCGCCCGCGCTCATGATGCCCGCGGAAAGGGCCGCGCCCAGCATGTCGCCGGAGCGGCGCGTGTCGCGACCCACAACGATGGTCTTGCCAAGGTAGATGGCGGCGGCCTGGCCGAGACGATAGGCCATCTCGCAGGTCAGCTTCACATTTGCGATGCCGCGCACGCCATCAGTTCCAAACAGTCGGGCCATGAAATCCTTCTTTCCTTCAACTCGGGGGCTCCACCGAAGTTCTTCATATCGTTTCGCTCGCTCAGGCTGCCGCGAGATTTCCGTCTCTTCCCCGCACAAGACCTGCAGCTGAACGCTACTTTCCGCGGCGCACGAACTCGTCGTGCAAGCGAACGGCGCCGTGCGGCCGCTCTCCTTCGGTCATGCGATTGTTCAGCTCGGCAGCGAACTCGTCGAGCGTGATGCCGTAGCGCTCCAGCACGACGAGAAGATGATACACCACATCGGCGGCCTCGTAGCGCAAATGATCGACCGCCTCGCCGTACTCCGGGGGCAGCTGGACGGAAAGAGGAGCGCCGGCACCCCCATCGGCAGCTTCGGCGTCGGAGACCGCATCGCCAGCCCCGGCACTAGCAGCTTCCAGCGCCACGGCGGCCGCGAGCGAGGAGGTCGCCCAACCTTCCACATCCTTGGCGGCCAGAGCCACTTCCCCGGATTCTTCCATGACTTTCTTCAGCACATCGTCGACGTTGCCCGTCAGAAGCCGGTAGGTGTAGCTCGCCTCGTCGGCGTCGCGACGCGCGGCGATAGTGGCGGCGAGCGCCTCCAGCGTCGCGCCAATCTGCGAGGCCGGGACCGCCTCGCCTTCGGGGATGAACGTCTTGTTGACCATCAGTGGCACTGCTTTCTCTTCGAATGCGACCATGATATACTACAGGCACCGGCAAAGCCCGAGCGACCATAGGCGGGTCGGGCGGCGCAGGTTTGGTGATAGGGGTTAGTGCCAGCTAGCCCCTATTTTCTTTCCCCGCGGCATCCTCGCGCTTATCCTCCCTCCATGTTTTCCATACCTCAAGTATGAAAGCGGCGATGGTCGAAACCATCGCCAGCACGTTAAGAGCTTCCAGGATTATCCCCATAGGCGACTCCTCTCTCGAAGCGCCGCCCACGTTCGGACTTTGCCAGCCTTTCCATGATACTCGTCCGCAAAAGCAGGGGCGGCCCGAAAGCCGCCCCTGATAAAAATCACAGGTTTCGAATAGATGGCGCGAGCCGTGGGCCCCTACCGCCTTATGCTTCTTCTGGCTCAAAATCGTCCAAAGCCGGCGCGGCGGGCGTCTTCGCCTTGCCACCGGAGCGCACCGAGGCGAAGGCGTCGACGAAGGGAACAGGCTTGCCGCTGACGGCGCGGAAGGAAATGGCGCTCGTGGGGCACGCGTCGATGCAGTCGCCGCAGCGGGCGCAGTCGTGCAGGGGCAGCTCGCCCAAATCGGGATGACGCAGGTTCACATCGAAGGTGCAGGCCGTGGCGCAGCGGCTGCAAGGGGTGCCCTTGGCTGTTTCCAGGCAGCGCTCGTTGTCGATGACCGGCATGCCCGTGCGACTGAAGCGGGAGAAGAGGCTCATGAACGCCGAGATGGGACAGAAGCGGCCGCACCACTTGCGCAGGAATACCAGCTCGATGACGAGCATGACCGGCACGAACAGCAGCGACCAGTTCAAATCGCCCGAGCCGAACAAGCTCACCAACAGGGCCACGGCCGCGAAGGAGAGCCCCACGGGGCAGACGAGGCAGAACACGGGGAACCCGAACACGGCCGTCGTCAGCAGCGCGCCGCCAAGCACCGCATGACGCGAGTCCAGGGGCGCGTTGCGCTTGGCATGGCAGGCCCCACAGGCGGCGCAGTCGTGACCCGACGATGCCTCTTTGAGCGCCGCAATCTCCTCGGCAGCGAGGGCCTGGTTCGCTTGCGCGAGGGCCTCCGTCTCCCGCTCGCGCTTCTTCACGGGCTTGAAGAACTCCTTCACCCGGCGCCCCAGGGTCACCGGACAAGCCCAGCCGCAGAACAAACGGCCCAGAAGCAGCACGAGGGCCACGGTCACCACTACGCTGATAACGGCGCGCGGGACGAGCGTCTTGGCGGCCACCATGGAAAGCAGCGCGCCCACCGGGCACAGAACCGCGATGTCGTTCGCCCCGAACCCGCACCAGGTTCCCGCGGCCACGCCGACAATGAGACAGAAAGCCAGCGCCGCGAAGGCAACGGCGGCCACGGCGGTGCGCGCATTCTTGAACTTCATGACGATCCCCTACCCTTCCAGCGGCTTCACGACGATGGCGCGTTCCGAGGCGTTCATAGTGGAACCGGCCTGGGCCGACACGCACACGGCCTCGCAGGCGCCGCAACCGTTGCACTTCGTCGGATCCACCACGGGCAGCCGCGTGTCCAAAGCGTCGGTCGCGTCGGCGTTCTGGTAATAGATAGCCGCGTCTTCCTCGCCGCGCACCTGGATGCACACGTCATGGCAGAAGGCGCAGAAGCTGCTGCGGTAGGCGATGCACGTCTCGGTATTCAGCATCGCCACGCCGATGACCTCGGGTTCGGGGGCGTAATCGGCGGGCAGCTGCAGAGCCCCGGAAGGACACACGGCGGCGCATAGCGGCACGCCTCCGTTGCGCTCGGCGCAGAAGTCGCAGTAGCGGAAATCATCCAGCTGCCCGGGGTAGCAGTCGGAGAACTCCATGCGCGGCGTGCGCATGTTCAGCACGCCCGCATCCAGCGAGGCGGCCACGATCACTTTCTCGGGGCACGCCTCGATGCAGCGGTAGCAGTGCACGCAGCGGGACACCAGGTTCTCCTCGTCCTGCCCTCCCGGCGGCCGCACGAGCGGCTCACTGCCCACATAGCGTAGCGCACCCAACCCGGCCATGGCCACGGTGGCACCCACGCCGATACACAGCGTGCGCCGCGTCAGCGAATTTCCTCCAGCCATGCTTGTCCTCCTTCTCGAGTCTTCTCTTCGATTAGCTCGGATTCGCTTTGACATTGCCACAACGAGAGTTGAGCGTAGCGGGATACGGGGTATTGCTCACCAAGCGAGTTCCGCAGCGAACGAAACAGGACTAAATGTCCTGTTTCGCCGAGCGAGGACTGTCTGAGCGACTGAGCGGTACCCCGTAGCCCGCCCTCGGCGAGCCACAACCGCATCAATCCAAATCCGAATCAATCGATGGGATGGGGCAATACGACAAGCGAACTGCCCCATCCAAAAGCGCTTCTAGGAAAGCGCGCTCGTCTCCACCCAGATGGCGGGACGCACGCCCACGTTGCCGCCGAGCGTGCTCTTAAGCTCGGAGCCGTGGTCGTCGAAGCCGTCGTGCAGCTCGCCGGCCATGCGGTAGCCGTCGCCGTGCACATAGCCGTCGTCGGTCACCACCGAGGCGTAGCCGGCATAGTAGCCGTTGGAACGCAGCCACCAGGCCGCCGCGCCGTCGGGCTGCTCGTCGTTGCTCGCCACGCCCACATACACGCCCTGTCTCACGGCGTAGTCGGTAGGATGGGCCACGCGGGCCGCGTTGTTGGCGAAATACCGCTTCGCCTCGGCCAGGCTCAGCAGGAAGACCTGGTCGGTCGTGCCCTCGGCCGCGTGCACCGAAGGGTCGGCCGCCGTGGCCGCCGTGTGGGACACGTTGTTCTTCGTATCGGACAGCGTCGTGGCGGCGATGGCGCCCTGCTCCTCGGCGCTGAAGGCGGCGTTCAAGAACTCGCCGTTCAGCCACGTGCGGATCGAGCTGGTGGCCCATTCCACATCCTTCTGGGGGCGCGGCGACTGCACCGACCACTGGTAGGGCTCGGCCGTGTCGTCATAGGGCTGAGCATCCAGCACCGACTCGCTGATAAGCAGCGTCTTGCCGTTCTCCTCGGCAAGTTTGAGCCAGGTGATGGCCTGCCCCTGGTAGCTGCCGAAGGTGACCGTGTCGAAGGTCTGCTCGTCAGCCGTGTTGGCGCCGGTATAGGCCAGCTGGGTGTTGTCGCCCTTGGAAGGGTCGCTCACCGGCGCGCTTTCCGTGGCGCACCCGGCGAGGCCCACCACGAGCGCTCCGGCGGCCAGTGCCAGGCCGGCCCGCTTGTATATTCCTCGCATGAGAACCTCCTTGTCTCATTTCTCGAAGGGCGGGGGAAGCACGCGCGGCCTCCCCCAAGCCCGCTAGTACAGCATGAAGAGCGTCTCGCCCATGGTGTACATCATGACGCGCAGGGCCACGGCGCACACCAGACCGGCGATGGCGACCACGGCGCCCCAGACCTTCCACGCGCCCTGCTTCTTGCCCACAAGCGCGCCAACGAGGGCGACCACCAGCGCGATGACCGCGATCACGAGCGCCGTCAGGGAGTCGCCGGTGAACAGCGACACGTTGGCCGGGTTGGCCATGGCCACATTCGGGTGCGTCGGATCGAAGTAGTACTGGAAGGACTGGAAGGTGGCGCTCGAGGCCTCCATGGCGAACATGTAGGCCACCGAAAGCACGGCGTTTACCGCTGCGCCGATGACCGCGAGAAGCCCGATACCCTCGATTTCAATGCCGCGCACGGCGCCGATGAAGGCCACGGTGGCCGGGCCCATGACGCAGGCCGCGCCCAGAAGCGACAGCAGCTGCAGCACCGTGTCCCAGGCGGGCAGCGACGGCATCATGTAGCTGTGGCCCATGGCCACGATGAGCACGAGCACCACCACGATGCCCACCACGGCCAGCCACTGGGGCACCGTATCATCCTCTGAGCGGCGCAGCATCAGGAAGAACAGCACCATGACCACCGCCAGAAGCACAATGGCAATGAGCTCCTGGGTGATGCCCGAGGTGATGTGCCCGAACCCGTTGAACAGGTTGAACGGGTGGGTCAGATGGAACACGACGGCGATGCCGCCCACCACGAGCACCACAGCCGAGCAGATGAGCGCCGGCAGCTGTACCGCGCCGCCGCGCTTCTGCAGCGCGAGGATGCACTGGGTGCCGAAGATGCCCGCGGCCCAAGCCAGAAAGCTCGTGAAGATGACGAGCGGGATTTGAATTTCCATGGGCTACTCGACCCCCTGCCACTTGATGTTGCGCATGATGTAGAACATGCTCGGTCCGTTGCCCACGTCGGTGAGCTTGTACACCTGATCCTCGGTGAAGTCGTTCACGAAGTCGCCCAACCGCTCGCCGCGCGGGCCCTCGAAGGACTCGATACCCTGCTCGGCGTCGCCGTACCAGCGGGCCATGCCGCAGCACTGGCTCACGCACTGGGGCAGCTCGCCCTGGGCCGTGCGCTGCTGGCACAGCGTGCACTTCTCCACGACGCCCTCTTCCTCGTTGAGGTAGCGCACGCCGTAGGGGCAGCTCATGACGCAGAACTGGCAGCCGATGCACTTCGACTTGTCAATCTGAATGGTGCCGTCGGGCAACTTGTGCGACGCCTCGGTGGGACACACCGACACGCATTGGGGGTTCTCGCAGTGCTGGCACTGCACGTTCAAAAAGTAGGTTTCAACATCCGGAAACTGGCCGGAACCGCCCTCTTTGGGGGTGGGGCCCACGCGCAGGGTCTTGTTCCAGAAATTGCCGATGGGCACGCCGTTGACCACTTTGCAGGACACGCTGCAAGCGAGGCATCCCACACACCGGTCGAGGTCGGTGCAAATAGCAAGCTGTGTCATTTCTCCCACTCCTTTCTCTTACGCGTCGAACTTGTCGGGGTGAATGCCCTCGGCGCCGATGACCCACAGCTTCAGGCGCGGATCGGACGAGTCGTGAATGATCTCGGTGCCGTCGTTGCCGCAGGGGATGGGGTTGCCGAAGGGGCTGTTCTCGGGCGTGGCCTTGTACACCTTCACCGGATAGCCGCGCACCGTGGACGAGCCGTTGTACTTGTCTTGGGCCGTGCGGTCGGTGATGCAGTTGATGCAGGACAGCTTGAAGCCCTTGTCGGCCTGGGCCAGCTCCGGGTACCACCACTGGTGCTCGCAGTTGATGGTGCCGGGCGCGATGCCGTAGTAGAGATCCACCGTCTGGCGCACCTTGCCCCAGGGGCTCTCGACCCAGGCCCAATCACCCTGCTCCAGGCCGAGCTCGGCGGCTGTCTCCGGGTTGATCTCCATGCGGGGCACCGGCCACAGCTCGCGGCACCAGGGCAGCTGGCGATGCTCGCTGTGGAAGTACACGGGGATACGGCGGCCGGTAATGCAGAGAATCGGGTACTCCTCGTAGGTCTCGGCATCGCGCACCCGGGAGTGGATACCCTCCACGTAGTAGGGCAGCGCCTCGGTGTGGAAGCCCGGCGTCACCTCGGGGCCGTCGGAGCCCTCGGGGAAGTGGGACTCGATGGTGGTGGCCCACAGCTCGTGCTTCATGGTCGGCGTGGGGAAGCCGGGGATGTTGATGTCCAGCTTCGTCGGCTGCTGATGGGGCGCCTTGCGGTAGGCCTGGCCGATCTCGTAGCGGCGGTAGGAGCCCCAGTCGTCCGGGAACACTTCCTTCATGTTCCAGGTGCCGTGCTCCTGGTAGGCGGCCACGAAGTCGTCCCAGGAGTCGTAGGGGGCGCAGCCGCCGCCGTGCTCGGCGTCGAGGCACTCGTACTCCAGGGCGAGCAGGTCCACAGACTTGCCGGTCTCGGCCGACTTCTTCTCCCAGTAGGGATCCTCCGGATCGGTGGAGAAGGGCACGCCGAAGTAGGGGCCAAGCTCCAGGAAGTACAAAGGATCGCTCTTGCACTCTCCCGGAGGGTCGACGGCGCGCACGCACAGGCTGAAGGAGCCGCCGGAGCCCTGGGCGATGCGCTGGGCGTTCATCTCGGTCCAGTGGCACACCGGCAAAAGGATGTCGGCCGCGCCCGAGGTGGGCGAATGCCACAGGTTCGCCTCGAAGAGGAAGTCCAGCATGAGCAGGGCCTCCCAGTTGTAGCTGGCGTTGGCCATGTTCATATGGTCGCCGGAGCCGATCATGCCCGCGTGAATCTCGTAGGGGGCGTTCGCATCGCGGTGCATGTACTCCATGACCGAGTTGCAGTCGGCCCACACGGCGTACCAGTACAGCATGGGGAACTTCTCGTAGCCGGCGATGCGGTTGTACAGCCCGAAGAACGGCGCGCGCACAAACGAGGCGGGGTTCGAGCCGCCGTCGGCGCCGGGATACATGGACGTCGGGCCAGACTGGGTGGTCCAGCCGTTGGTGGCGCCGCGCTGGCCGCCGGGGGTGTCGATGGCGCCCACCATGGCGCAGGCGGCCATGGTGGCGCGGCAGTTCTGAGTGGACTGGCCATGATGCTCGATGGCCAAGCCGTAGTTGATGCCGCCGTTGGGAATGCGCGGGTCGTCGCGGGTGGCCCACTCCAGGCAGGCGTCGATCAGCAGCTGCGCGTCCACCTCGGTGATCTCGCTCACCTTCTCGGGGGTGAAGCCCTCCAGGTACTCGGCCCAAATATCCCACACAGGGCGTCCCTTATGGGTGGTGCCGTCCTTCAGCTTCACATCGAATTCGCCGTACATGGCCGGGTCGATGAGCGGGTTGAACTCGGAGAGGTCGTACACCTTGCCGGGCTTCTTCGACTCGTCGTCGCGCAGACGGGAGAGATCCTGGTCGAAGTAGCTCGTGGACTTCTGCCAGTCCTCGCCCTCCCAGTGGGCGCCGCCCACCTCCGGGTGCGCCTGCCAGTAGGTCCAGCGGTTGTTCAGCTGGTCGAAGACGAGGTAGCGCTGCGGGTCGCCATCGCCTTCGATCTCCCAGTCCACCATGGTCGGGTCGATGTCGGCCTCGGTGAGCAGGCGGGTCTGGTAGGCATAGGGGTAGCCGCCGTTCTGCACGTGCTCCTCGTAGCCGGTCGGGTCCATGTCCGGCACCACGATGAACGGCGAGTTCGACCAACGCTTCAGGAACTGCCAGTCGCACAGGTCGTTCTTCAGGATGAGGTGGCACCAGCCGAGCGCCAGCGCGTTGTCGGTGCCGGGGCGCAGCGGCAGCCAGTACTTGGCGGTACGTCCCAGGTTCGTCTGGCGCGGGTCCACCGAGATGAAGGCGTCGGCGCAGCGGGCGACGTCCACGACGGTACGGGCGGCGTCGTCGTAGTTCGATTGCGATTGCTCGGTGGCCCACTGGACGAACTTCGTGGAGTGGTTGATCAGCTCCGACCAGGACCAGGCCTGCACGTTGTCGATGCGGCTGGCGAAGTGGCGCGGGCCCTTGCATACCTGGTAGGCAGCCACGATGTTCGGGGTGCCGAACAGAAGCAGCGCCATGCCAGCGTCGGACTGCATGCACCACTGACGGCCCGTGCCGCACCAGGTGAAGGTGGACTCATTGCCGTACTTCGCGGTGATCTCCAGGATGTTGTCGGCGATGGTCTGGTAGGCCTCGTCCCACGAGATGCGCACCCAACCGGGATCGTCGTCGCCCTTGGGGTTCGTGCGCTTCATGGGGTACTTGATGCGGTCGGGGTGGTAGGCCGCCTGGATGGACGCCTGGCCCTTGGCGCAGTGGTTGCCCATGGTCAGGTAGCAGTCGGCGTCGCCCTCGGTGCGGATGACCTTGCCATCCTGGACGTAGACCCACACGCCGCACTCCACCTTGCCGCAGCCGCGGCAGCAGGAGCGGATGCGCGTGACCGCCGATTCGGTGGCGGCGGCGTTCTCGTTCTCGGCGAGAGCAGCGGTGGGGCTGGCGGCGCCGGCAACGGCAGCCACGGCGGCAGACACGGCGGCGGTCTTGACGAAAGACCGGCGCGTCATGTTCAGCTTGCCCATTTCATCCTCCTTCTCTTCTTTCGGGTTCTCTCTTTAGAAAGCTTGGAAGTCCCCCTGGGGCGGAGACATCTCACAAGCTTTTCTGACGTACACGTTACGCGCTTGGGGTGGCATAAGGAATTTCCGAAGATGCCGGGTTGACGGGCTGGCAATGCCCATTCGGCATTGCTTATGCGGCAGCGGCATAAGCGACGAACAAGTACTGCCTTCTGGGAAAAGTCGGAGATGCGAACGGGCAGGGCGCCGGAGGGGTGGCGTCCTGCCCGTTCAAGGGAGGGGAAAGACGCCCGGATCGTGAGGTTGGGGAAGAGGGGAAGCGCGATCCGGGCCGGGGTAAGCTTAGTGAATGCGAGAATCGAGCTCAACGACGGTGCCGTCGGTGTATTCGATGCCCCAGATGGAATAATCGAGGCTGAACACCGGCTCGGCGAGAACTTCGCTGGCACCCTCGGGAGCCTCGGTGGTCGCGTCAGCTGCGGCGTCGTCCGCCAAGTCGGAGGGCTGAGCGATACCAAGCTCTTCGATGTCTTCAGTAACAACAGCCGCCTCGTCGGCCTCAAACGAACCTTCGCCTTCGGCCGCCGTTTCAGCGGGAACGGCCGCTTCATCTTCGGCCGCCTCATTCTGGGCGGCCAGGGCGGCGCGGTAGCAGGCCTGCTCCTCTTCGAAGGCGGCCTCTTGAGCGGCAATGCTCGCCCGGGAGGGGATGCGGATGCGGGCCACGTTCTCGTCGAAGACGCCCTCGGCGGCAAGCGTGCGCACCTTGTCGCAGAGAGCCGGCGCCTCGGACGGAATGCGGTTTTCGTCGTCCACCTTCAGGCGCAGCACGGCATGGGGGGCGAAGTCGAAGTCGGCCCACTGGTAGGTCACGTTGCCGGCGCCCAGGGGATGCAGCACCGTGTTGTAGTTGTGCATGGCTGTGGACATATTGCGCGTGGCGTTGACAAGCCAGGGCATGAACGAAGCGCGCCACAGCTGTTCAGCAGCAGGGTCAGACGCATCCCAAAAGGGCTTCATGAGGCGGACGTTCAGACGCATGAGGTTGCCCTCGGCACGTTCGCCTTCGTCCAGCTCGGACACGACGGACTGGGCCAGGTACATGTAGCTGCGCTTGATCTCGGCAGCAGCGGTATCCGAGTACTCCTCGGGCCGAAGCCTCACCTGAAGCACGAGCGACGGTTTGGGCAGCATGGCATCCTCCTTCATCCTGCAAATGCGTCCCGAGCGCAACCGCGAAGGCCAGCCCGAGACGGAGCGTTTCGAGGCCCAGTATCGGGGCGCGCTGCGGCGCCGTCAACGGGAAATCTGACAGCATGTCGAATCGGAATAAGCTCATGGCGCGCAAGCATCATCCAAGCCAAATCGTCATGAGAGCATGCCTCTGAACAGGCTTGACGCATAAATTTATGCCTCGTTAAGATCGTGGCACCGCACAACTCGCACCGAGGAGGCCCCATGACTGACCGCACCGAAACCGATGAGATACTCGACGGCTACCTGACCGCCGACTTCGACCCCTTGCAGGCCTTCGCCTTCGACGACGACACCGACGCCGACGATGAGGCCCCCTCGGTTCTCGCCGAGGGCCCCTTCAATATGCCGAACCCCGAAGCCGCCCCTCAGTTCCAGCGCGACCTGGTCGCCTTCGACAACGGCGAGACCGCCGAGGAGCGCATCGACGCACTGTTCGCCCAGATGCCCACCTTCCACAAAATGCTCTTCACCATCATGGGCACGTGCGCATCCCCCCTCCCCACGGCCGACCTTGAGGAGGTCATCGCCGAGATGAAGCGCCACCACCACTCGGTCTACGAGCCGCTGACCTTGTGCAACTTGCTCGAACGCGCCGGGGCCATCGCTCAGACCGACGAGAACGGCACCCCGCTGGCCGAGGTGGAGCAGGAGCCCTTGCGCGTGGAAGTGGAAGGCGTCGAGTACTGGCGCGTCGCCCCGGCGCCGGAGGTGTTCTGGAGCCTGACCGAGGCAGGGGCCGCCAAGCTGGACAGCTATCGCCCGATGGAGATGATCGCCGCCCTGTACGAGACAGAGCCGCAGTACGGCGCCATCTTCACCACCTGCCTTGAGCTGTGCGCTCGCGACGGAGGCGCCAGCCTACGTGAGATCGGGGACGTGGTGGACGACGAACCGGTGCTGCAGAACCCCAAGCGCTACGCCATGTACTTCATCGACAAACTCGAGCATGCGGGCGCCGTGGAATGGACGGGCCAGTGGTCCGCCACCGAGCACGGCCGCGCGTATCTGCACGCCGACAACGAGAACTAGGGAGGCAACCATGACTATCGCGACCCGCAAAGATGACGCTGCCGAAACCACCGAGAACGCTGCCCTCGGCACCGATACCAACGACGAGGGCGTCATGACCGCCGAAGATCTGGCCGCGCTCTGCGAAAGCCGCAGCGAGACCTACAGCTTTCTCGCCCGCCTGTTCCGCGAAGAGGTTGACGAGGCGCTGCTCGCCCAGCTGAACGGCACCGATTACCCCGTCTCTTCGGGCAACGGACTCATGGACGAGGGCTATTACCAGATCGCCAAGTACCTCTCCAACGCCTGGGTCGACCCCCTCATGAAGCTGTCGGTGGACTATACCCGCGCGTTTCTGGGCTCGGGCATCGACACCTATTCGGCGGCCTATCCCTTCGAATCCGTCTACACTTCGGAAAAGCGCCTGCTCATGAGCGATGCCCGCGACGAGGTGCTCGCCATTTACCGCTCCTGCGGCCTGGAAAAGTCCGAGTCCTGGACCGTCGGCGAGGATCACGTGGCCGTGGAGCTGGAGTTCATGGGCGTTCTGGCCCACCGGGCGGCGAAGGCCCTGCGCGCCGGCGACGAAGAGCGCGCCTTCTCACTCATCAACACCCAGCGCAACTTCATGGACGACCACCTCGCCAGCTGGGTGCCGGTGTTCCTTAGCGATACCCGTCGGTTCGCCGACACGACCTTTTACCAGGGCGTTGCCAATGTGACCGAGGGCTTTTTGGAAGAGGACGCCGCCCTGCTCGCCGATCTGGTAGCAGCCTAAGCCTGAAGGGAGGACGCGACCATGGACCTGTCGCCCTACGCCTCTGCAGCCGAAGTGCACTCCGTCGAGGGGCGCGTCGGATGCGGCAAGACCCAACGGCTTGTGGAGGCCGTCCTGGATCTTTTGGCCCAAGGCGTGCCGCCGCGAGAAATCATCCTGTTCGCCGCCACCCCCGCTGCGGCCTGCGCCCTCGAGCGGCGCCTTAAGGCGGTCGTGCCCCTTGAGGACCTGCCCTTGGTGACGACACTGCCGCTGTACGCGCTCGACATGCTGTCCTCTCCGCAAGCCGAAGCCCGCACGGGTCGGCGGGGCCGCATCCTCATGGGCTTCGAGGAGCGCCTTCTTCTGGAAGATGTGAAAACCTCCGGGGTTGCACCGCGGCGCCTCAGCGAAATGCTGAAGTTCTTCTACCGCAGCTGGGCCGACCTGGAGCCCATGAGCGGCGATTGGTTCTACGACGAGCAGGAAGAGCGCGTCTTTCGCCTGCTCGTCGGCTCCTTGCGCCATCGAGAGTCCTACCTCGCCTGCGAGCTTCCCCGCGCGGCCTTCGATTACGGCCAGCGCTTCGCCCATGACCTGGAGGCCTTCCGCCGCGATTACGTTCTCGTCGACGACTACCAAATGGCCAGCCGCGCGTCCCAATGCCTCGCGGGTCTTCTTGCGCGCACGGCGCTCCTTGTCGCAAGCGAGCCGTGCGCCCGCACGCACGGCTCGGAAGATTACCCGCATTTCTCGGGCATCGAAGAGCTCGTTGCCGCCAACCCCAACGCCGTTCGCGAAACCCTGGCCTACAGCCATCTCAGCCGTGTGGTAACCGACGCGGTCAACCTCCTGGCTGCCGACGAGGCCCTCGATGCGCGACCAGTGCCCTGCGCCTGCACCGACCAGGGAAGCTGCGAGGCGGTGGCTTTCGAGCGCCCCAAGAGCGAACTGACAGGCGTCGTTTCGCTGGTGAGCCACCACCTCTCTTACGGGGCGCGACCCCAAGACATTGCCGTGGCGGCCGCCACCAGGCAATGGGCCGCGCGCATCGCCCAAGCGCTTCAGGCGGAGGGCATCGCCGCAAGCCCGCTGTCCCGCCCCTCGCTCGGCGGCGATATGCGCCATGCCGATACCTGCCGGGCCGCTCGCGCTTTTACGCTTTTGCGCCTTGCCGCCGATCCAGAAGACCCGCTCGCCCTGCGCAGCTGGTGCGGCTTTGGCGACTATTTGGCCCAAAGCGCCCTGGCGAACGCCGTCGCTTCGGGCGATGCCGCCTTAAGCCTCCGCGCAGGCGTCGCCTTCGCCGATGCTCCTGAAAGCGTCCTGCTGCGCCAGCAGGCTGCAAGCGCCACCACCGCCTTGGCCGAAGCGGCCGAAATCGTCGACTGCCTTTCGGGCCTCAGGGGAAGCGCGCTGATCGATGCGGCTATCGTTGCCGTCGGCGCGGATGACGATCAGGGAGCAGCGCTGCTCCGCGCCGCCGCGAAAGATGCGGGCGAGCAGGCCACAGCGCCAGCCCTGTGCGACGCCGTTCAAGACCGAGTGCTCTCTCCCGGCTTCGTCGGCGACGGCGTGCGCGTGGGGCTGCCGGAGGATTTTGCGGGGCAGACCGCCTGTGTCGTAATCATGGCGGGGCTCGTGAACGGCCTCGTTCTTCCGCGCCGCTATTTCGATCCCGCCCAGATGGAGCGCGACAAGCGCCCGGCCATGCTGGCTGCCGAAATGGCCAAGACCTATGCTTGCGCCGGCAAGGCCGCATCAACGCTCCTATTCACGTACTTTACCGAGACCCCGTTGGCGGAGGCCGAATCGTTGCAACTGAAGATCCATCGGGTACGGCTGCGGGAAGGCGAGCGCGTGTGCGAGGTGCACCCCAGCGAAACCATCCGCGCCATTACGGGGGTGTCCTATCATGACTAACTATCGCCACGGACAGATGATCAACCTCATCGATGAGATGAATTCACCGCTGCTTGCGGTCGAGCCCCAGCGCTGCGTGCTCGTGCGCCACCGCAACGGGGAATGCCTGCGCTGCGCCGCCGTGTGCACCACGGGTGCCATCTCCTTGGGCGAAGAGGGCATTGTCGTCTCCCCTGAGAAGTGCATCGGTTGCGGAACCTGCGCCTCGGCCTGCCCCACCGGCTGCCTTACCGCCGCCAACCCCACCGACGAGGAACTGTTCGGCGCCGTAGAAGCCGCTCTTGCCGAGAATGAGGGCCGAGTGGCCATCGCCTGCGAGCGCGCCTTTGCAATGGCCAGCGGCAATCGCATGAAGCGAGACTCCTGCGATGCCACCGCGCCCTCCTTCGTCCCTGGGAAGATTGCAGGTGCCACCTCCGACGGCCGGCCCCTTGTCGGCGTCGTCTGTCTGGGTCGCGTGGACGAGTCGCTGCTCGTGGAAGCCACCGCCCGCGGCGCCCGTTCCATCCAGCTCATCAGCGGCCCCTGTGAGAGTTGCCCTCATCGCTGCGGCGGCGCCCTCAGCGATGAGATCATCGTCTGCGCCGAAACCCTCCTCGCTGCCCTGGGAACCCCCTCCCCCATCGACCGCATCCGCCTCCAGCACGCCTCCGACACTCGAGAGATCCTTCGACTCCGGCCTACGGCCTCCGCTCAGGATGACACTAATGCCGTGAACGCCGCCACCGTGGCAGATGCCAGCGGGGACTGTTTGAGCGAATCAGGGTGCCCCGTGGCCCCGCCCACAGGAGAGTCGCAACAAGACAGTCGCGAGCCCCAGTTCGCCCATGTGCAGGCTGACGGTACCCTCCCCCACTTCGTGCCCGAGCGTCGCCTGCGCCTCTTCAACAGTCTGAAAGCCCTCGGCACCCCCGCGGCCCCCACCGTGACCACGCGCCTCTGGGGCCAGGTCACCATCGACACGGAACTCTGCCGCTCCTGCCGCATGTGCACCGTGTTCTGCCCCACCGGCGCCCTGACCCGATTCGACGCCGCCAACGACGCCTTCGGCGTGGAGCATCGCAGCGCTTTGTGCATGCAGTGCCGCCTCTGCGAGACCATCTGCCCGGAGCAAGCCATCACCGTAGCCGAGGAAGTCTCCGCCGACGAGTTCCTAAGCGGCAAGAAGTTCCGCTTCACCATGCAGCCCATCGGCTGGAACCCCGGCGCCGAGGACTCCATCGCCAGCCGCATGGCCCGCTTCATCAAGGTGGACAACCTGCAGGAACCCCAGGCCAAGGTGAAGTCCTTCGACACCGCCGCCCGCCGCGAATACGCCCAAGCCCGCGAGGCCCGCCGCCGCGAAATCCGCGAGCAACACAGCTCGTGAGGAATGTCACTCTACTTCCCAGAATTTTTTCTAGCCACAAAATGACCCTTCTTACGTAACAACCGTCAATTCGTGACTATCTTGTTAACGAATTTCGATTATTCGAGATATATCTAGCCCCAAATTGACGTTCTTTCCGTAAGAACCGTCAATTTGGGGCTACTCAATACTCAGAAGGGCATTTCTTTGCTGATCAGCTGCTGCGAATATGCTTATTCCATTTGGAATGGGGCAGGAGATGCCGTGCCCTTTCGGCTCATTAGGGTGTATGGTGTCAATAACGCGAAAAGCAGAAGGGGTTTGAAGGGGGCTTTCCATGGAGCTGAGCTTGTTGCGCGAATTCATCGTGCTGTCTCAGACGCTGAACTACACCAAGGCGGCAGAGATCTTGCACCTCACACAGCCGACGCTTTCCAAGCATATCGTCGCCATGGAAAAGGAGCTCGGCTGCTCGCTTTTAGAGCGCGACCGACGCCGGGTCGAGCTCACCGAATCAGGCAACGTGTTCGCCGCTGCCGCCCTTCAGATGGTGGATACGTATGATGACGCCAAGCAGCGCATCCACGATATACAGACCCTCACGCCGCTCAAGGTGAACGGCATCATGTCCGATAGCGCCATCGCCTCCATCACCTCCATTGCCGCAACGTTTCTCGACGCCGAGGGCGAGGCTCCTGCCAGCTACAACAGCCTGAACGATACGAACTACCTGGAGCAATTGGTGGAAGGCGATGCCGACATCTTGCTGGCCTATGCCGAACTGGACAAGCTCGATAATTTGGGACTTGCCTACATTCCGCTCATTCGTTCGCCCTTCGTTGCCATGGTCTCTATGGACAGCCCCCTGGCCTCTATGAAGTCGGTGACCATGGACGATCTGCGCAGCTACCGCTTCGTGAAATTCGCCGACGGCTATTCCTTGTCGGGCTGGACCAACATCGAACGCGTCTGCCAAGAGCACGGCTACACGCCCCGCACCCGGGCGGTACTCGGGCGCACCTACATGAACTACTGCGCTATTCCGCTGGGTGTGGAAGACGTCATGATCCTGCAGGCATCCATGCCCCAGCTGCGCTACCTGTCGGATTTCTCCCGCGTGACGGTGCTTCCCGTGACCGACGACGATGCGGCCTTCCGGCTGTACGCCATCTACAAGAAGGACAACTACGAACGCGTGCGGCCGGCCCTGGACGCTTACACCCGCGCCCGCAAGATCATCCTCAACCATGGCAAAGGCGGCACCCTGGTCGACAGCGAGTAGCCGCGCGCAAGGGAAAGCTGCGCTCAATGGCCAAATTCCGAATGCCAGCTGCAAGTTCGAAGAGCTTGAAGCGACGTTTTGGTCAATTATCGGTCGTTAGCTGCAAACCGAAAAGGCGGCTTGCTTTGTACCAATTTTCGTCGACGCACTGACCTGGGAATATTTTCCAAGCAGCCAGCCTGATTTCGTCGCTATAGCCTCCATGGTCAAAAACAGGTACCTAGCTGCCAGCTGGCAGCTACTTTTTGGCCATTTGGCGCCCCGCGGGAACAGCAAACACAAAAAAGGGGCGGCCCGAAGGTCGCCCCAATAGAAAACTCCCGAGTTCGTCCAAGGAAGTCAGTGATGCTTCGCAAGGACAGGCGAAACCAATTTACTCCTCGCCGTCTTCCATGGCCTGGTTGGAAGCCGCCTCGTCCTCGGCGCTGGTGAAGCCGAAGCCGAGGGAGCCCAAGCCGCCCATGTTGCCGAGCAGCGCGTCAAGCTCCTCCAGGTTGCGCTGGTAGGAGCGCGGAGGCAGGGCCTCGCCGAGCATCTCCTCGCCGTCGGTGTTGAACGTCGGGGGCTCGTCGCCGCCGATGAGGATGGTGTCATCGGGCGAGAACACCATGTCCAAGAGCTGGCTCATGTCGTCGGAAGAAGCCGCCAGATCGTCCTCGATGACGTGCATGAGGTCGCGGGCCGCCAAGCCCTCCTTCAGCTCCTCGATGGCCTTCACGCCGATGCCCTCGATGCGCAGCAGATCCTCCTCGGTATGACCCAGAAGGTCGGCCACGGTCTCGATGCCCGCCTCGGAGAACTTGTTCGCCCAACGCTGGGACACGCCCAGATCGTCGTAGATGTACAGACGCGCGTCCTCGTCGGACAGGTTGTGGCCGCGATGACCCGAAAGGGCGCTGTAGTAGCCGCCGAACGAGCCCGAAGAATTGAAGTAGCCGTCGCTGTCGAGCGACCAATCCTGGGGCTGGGGCAGCAATTCCTCGATCTCGCGCAGCGCATCCGGCGCGAAGTCGGGCAGCGCATCTCCCGTGACCTTCTCCACCGGGCGGCCCTTGTAGGTGAGACCCACGTCGCGGTAGCGACGCAGACCCGTGCCGGCGGGAATGGGCTTGCCGATGATGACGTTCTCCTTCAGGCTGGCCAAGTGATCGGTCTTGCCCTCGATGGCGGCGTCGGTGAGCACCTTGGTGGTCTCCTGGAACGACGCGGCGGACAGCCACGAATCCGTTGCCAGCGACGCCTTAGTGATGCCGAGCAGCAGCGGCTGGCCCACCGGCGGCTCCTTGCCCTCGGCGATGAGCTCGTTGGCCACCTTCTCGAACTCGAAGCGGTTCACCTGACGGCCCGGCAGGAAGTCGGAGTCGCCGGCATCGAGCACGGCCACCTTGCGCAGCATCTGGCGCGCGATGACCTCGATGTGCTTGTCGTTGATATCCACGCCCTGGGACACGTACACGTCCTGGACCTGGCCCACGATGTAGCGCAGCGTCGTGTTCGGATCGGTGAGGCGCAACAGGTCGTGGGGGTTCACGGAGCCCTTGGTCAGCTGCTGGCCCACGCGCACCTCGCACCCGTCGAACACGCCCGGCAGAAGCTGGGCACGGGCGCTCACCACGTACTCGCGGTAGTTGCCCTCCTGGTCGTGGATGGTGATGGTCTTCGACATCTTGTCGCCGGTGACCTGCATGGTGCCGGAGATTTCCGCGAGCACCGCCTGGCCCTTGGGCTTGCGGGCCTCGAACAGCTCCTGAACACGAGGCAGACCATGGGTGATGTCCTCGCCGGCAACGCCGCCGGTGTGGAACGTACGCATCGTCAGCTGGGTGCCGGGCTCGCCGATGGACTGGGCGGCGATGATGCCCACCGCCGTGCCGATGTTCACCGGACGGGCCGTGGCCAGATCCCACCCGTAGCACTTCTGGCAGACGCCGTGCTCGGCATGGCAGGTCATGATCGTGCGGATCGTGACCTCCTCGATGCCGGCCGCATCAAGCTCGCGCAGCTGGGCCATGGAATGCAGGTAGGTGCCGGCCTCGGCGAGGATCTCGCCGGTCTCGGGAGAGACGGCGTCCTCCAGAAGGCAGCGACCGATGAGGTTCTCGTCCACCTCGTTCTTCTCGTTGCGCACGCGGTAGGGCACGCCCTCGGTGGTACCGCAGTCGATCTCGCGGATGATGACGTCCTGGGCCACGTCCACCAAACGGCGGGTCAGATAACCCGAGTCAGCGGTACGCAGCGCCGTGTCGGCCAGACCCTTGCGGGCGCCGTGGGTGGAAATGAAGTACTCCAGAACGGACAGGCCCTCGCGGAAGTTCGCCTTAATCGGGCGGTCGATGATCTCGCCCTTCGGGTCGGACATCAGGCCGCGCATACCGGCGAGCTGGCGAATCTGCTTGATATTGCCTCGGGCACCGGAGAAGGCCATCATGTAGATGGGGTTGAACTTGTCGAAGTTCTCCGCCATGGCCTCGCCGACTTCCTCGTTGGCATCGTTCCAGATGTCGACGACCTGCTTGTGGCGCTCCTCGTTGGACATGAGGCCCATCTCGTAGTCCTCGTCGATGGCGGCGACGCGCTCATCGGCCTGGGCGAGAATCGCCGGCTTGGACGGCGGGATGGTGGCGTCGTACACCGACACGGTAACACCGGCGCGCGTGGCGTAGTGGAAACCGGCGTCCTTCAGACCATCGAGAATCGGCGGCACCTCGGACAGGTCGTAGGTGTTGGTGACGTCCTCGACCAGGCGGCTGATCTCCTTCTTGTTCATCTCGTAGTTCAGGAAGGGATAGTCCGGCGGCAGCACATCGTTGAAGATGATGCGGCCGACGCTCGTCTCGATGCGCTCGCCCTCCTTGTGGTCCTCGAACACGCCGAAGGCGGTGGCCACCTTCGTGTTGTAGGGCAGACGCACCTGGATCTTGGCCTGCAGGTCCAGATCAGCGCGGGCGTCGTAGGCGTTCAGGGCGTCATCGAAATCGATGAACATGCGACCCTCGCCGGGGAAGCCGTCACGCATGGCCGTGAGGTAGTACAGGCCGATGATCATGTCCTGGGTCGGCACGGTCAGCGGATGGCCGTGGGCCGGGGACTTGATGTTGTTAGAGGACAGCATCAGCACGCGGGCCTCGGCCTGAGCCTCGGCGCCCAGCGGCACGTGCACAGCCATCTGGTCGCCGTCGAAGTCGGCGTTGAAGGCGGTGCAGACGAGCGGGTGCAGCTTGATGGCCTTGCCCTCGACGAGCACCGGCTCGAAGGCCTGGATGCCCAGACGGTGCAGGGTTGGTGCGCGGTTCAGCAGCACCGGATGGTCGACGATGACCTCTTCCAGCACGTCCCACACGTAGCTGGCACCGCGATCGACAGCGCGCTTGGCGGCCTTGATGTTGGCGGCGTACTCAAGCTCGACCAGGCGCTTCATGACGAAGGGCTTGAACAGCTCCAGCGCCATCTGCTGAGGCAGGCCGCACTGGTGCAGCTTCAGCGACGGGCCGACGACGATAACGGAACGGCCGGAGTAGTCGACGCGCTTGCCGAGCAGGTTCTGGCGGAAGCGGCCCTGCTTGCCCTTCAGCATATCGGAGATGGACTTCAGCGGACGGTTGCCGGGGCCGGTCACGGGACGACCGCGACGGCCGTTGTCGAACAGCGAGTCCACGGCCTCCTGCAGCATGCGCTTCTCGTTGTTGATGATGATCTCGGGGGCACCGAGGTCGAGCAGGCGCTTCAGGCGGTTGTTGCGGTTGATGACGCGGCGGTACAGATCGTTCAGATCCGACGTGGCGAAGCGGCCGCCGTCGAGCTGCACCATGGGGCGCAGATCGGGCGGAATGACCGGGATGACGTCCAGGATCATGTCGGAAGGCTTGTTGTCCGACTTGAGGAACGCATCCACCACCTTCAGGCGCTTCACGGCCTTGGCGCGCTTCTGGCCCTTGCCCGTAGCGATGACCTCGCGCAGCTCTTCAGAGGTCGCCTCCAGATCCATGGCGTCCAGAAGGTCGCGCACCGACTCGGCGCCCATGCCGCCGGTGAAGTAGTCGCGGTAGTTCGCGCGCATCTCGCGGTAGAGGGCCTCGTCGCCGATGAGCTGCTTCGGCTCGATCTTCAGGAAGGCGTCGAACGCGTCCTGGCGCAGGGCCTTGCGCTCATTGAACTCCTCGTAGATGTCGGCGACCTCCTCTTCCACCTCTTCGGGGGTGAGGCGCTCGTCGTCGTCGAGGTCGTCGACGAAGTCGTCCTCCTCGGGCACGTAGTCGGTAGACAGCTTGCGGGTGGCCTCGATGAGGCGGTCGCGCTCGGCGTCCAGCTCTTCCATGTCGGCGGCAAGCTCGTCGCGCAAGTCGTCGATGTCCTCCTCGCGGGCCTCCTTGTCCACCGAGGTGATGATGGAGCTGGCGAAGTACAGAACCTTCTCAAGCTCCTTCGGCGGAATGTCCAAAAGGTAGCCCAGACGCGACGGGGAGCCCTTGAAGTACCAGATGTGGCTCACGGGCGCGGCCAGCTCGATGTGGCCCATGCGCTCGCGGCGCACCTTGGAGCGGGTGACCTCCACGCCGCAGCGCTCGCAGACGATGCCCTTGAAGCGAACGCGCTTGTACTTGCCGCAGGCGCACTCCCAGTCCTTGGTGGGACCGAAGATCTTCTCGCAGTACAGGCCGTCCTTCTCGGGCTTCAAGGTACGGTAGTTGATGGTCTCGGGCTTCTTCACCTCGCCGCGAGACCAGCTGCGCACGTCCTCGGCGGAAGCGAGCGAAATGCGCAGGGCGTCGAAGTTGTTGACGTCGAATTCCGTCATGGGGTTAGGCCTCCTCTCCGCCACCGATGAGGTCGGTGTTCAGGTCGGACTCAAGACCGCTCATCAGGTCGCCCAGCTCGGCAGCCAGGGCATCGATGGCGTTGGCCTCTTCGTCTTCGGTCTTCTTGGCATCAGCGGCGAGCGCGGCGTAAAGCGCCTGGTCGGCACTGTAGTCCTCGATCTCGTCCTCGCTGATGGGTTGCATATCGTGGCCCTCGAGCTCGACGTTCAAGCACAGGGACTTCATTTCCTTCACGAGCACCTTGAAGGACTCGGGCACCTCCGGCGCCGGGATGTTCTCGCCCTTCACGATGGCCTCGTAGCTCTTCACGCGGCCCGACGTGTCGTCGGACTTCACCGTGAGGATCTCCTGCAGCACGTTGGAGGCGCCGTAGGCGTACAGCGCCCACACCTCCATCTCGCCGAAACGCTGGCCGCCGAACTGGGCCTTGCCGCCGAGGGGCTGCTGGGTGATGAGGCTGTAGGGGCCGGTCGAGCGGGCGTGAATCTTGTCGTCCACCATGTGGCCGAGCTTCAGGATGTAGGTCTGGCCGACGGTGATGGGCTCGCGGAACTTCTCGCCGGTGCGGCCGTCGTACAGCCACGTCTTGCCGGTGCGCGTCAGCTGGGGCACCAGCTCGTCGCGGGCCATGTCGCCGTACTTCGCATGGTTCATGTTGATGAGGTTGCGGTTGGCCTTCTCGATGGCGTCCGAGATCTCTTCCTCGGTGGCGCCGTCGAACACGGGCGTGGCCACGTACATCGGGCCCTCCACGACCTCGTCGGTTTCCTCGGCGTCCGACCAGCCCCACTTGGCGGCCCAGCCGAGGTGGTTCTCGAGCAGCTGGCCGACGTTCATACGGGACGGAACGCCCAGGGGGTTCAGGATGACGTCGATCGGGGTGCCGTCGGCGAGGTAGGGCATGTCCTCAACCGGCAGCACGCGGGAGATAACGCCCTTGTTGCCATGGCGGCCAGACAGCTTGTCGCCCTGCTGCACCTTGCGCTTCTGAGCGACGTAGATGCGCACGAGCTCGTTCACGCCGGGGGCCAGATCATCGCCGGCCTCGCGGGAGGAGCGGTAGATGCCGATGACGCGGCCGCCGGAGCCGTGGGGCACCTTCAGCGACGTATCGCGCACCTCGCGGGCCTTCTCGCCGAAGATGGCGCGCAGCAGGCGCTCCTCGGCGGTGAGCTCGGTCTCGCCCTTCGGGGTGACCTTGCCCACCAGCACGTCTCCCGGGAACACCTCGGCGCCCACGCGGATGATGCCGTCGGCATCCAAATCGGAAATCATGTCCTCGGAGATGTTGGGGATCTCGCGGGTGATCTCCTCGGGGCCCAGCTTCGTATCGCGGGCGTCCACCTCGTACTCGGAGATGTGGATGGAGGTCAGCAGGTCCTCGGCCACGACGCGCTCGGACACGATGATAGCGTCCTCGTAGTTGTAGCCTTCCCACGGCATGTAGGCGATCATGAGGTTCTGGCCGAGCGCCAGCTCGCCGCCGTCGCAGGACGGGCCGTCGGCCAGCACGTCGCCGGCCTGCACCTCGTCGCCCTTGCGGACGATGGGGCGGTGGTTGATGCAGCCGGACTGGTTGGAGCGCTGGAACTTCGGAATGAGGTACTCGTCGTACTCGCCGTCGTCGTTCAGGATGATGATGGTCTGGCCATCCACATAATCGACCACGCCGGGGCGCTGGGCCACGAGAATCTCGCCGGAGTCCACCGCGATGCGGTGCTCGATGCCGGTACCCACGAGCGGGGCGCTCGGACGCAGCAGCGGCACAGCCTGGCGCTGCATGTTCGAGCCCATGAGGGCGCGGTTGGCGTCGTCGTGCTCGAGGAACGGAATGAGCGAGGTAGCCACGGAGGTCATCTGGCGCGGCGACACGTCCATGTAGTTGACCATCTCCGGCGGCACGTCCATGGCCTCGCCGAACACGCCGTTGGTGTCGGTGGTACGGGCGAGCACGCGGGCGGACTTGTGGAAGACGCCGTCCTCGTCGGTGTAGCCGAACTCGCGGGTTTCCAGATCGAACAGGTCGTTGGCCTGGGCGATGGTGAAGTTCTCTTCCTCATCGGCGGTCAGGTAGTCGATCTCGTCGGTCACCTTGCCGTCGATCACGCGGCGGTAGGGCGTCTCGATGAAGCCGTAGGGGTTGATGCGGCCATAGGTGGCCAGAGAGCCGATAAGGCCGATGTTTGGGCCTTCAGGCGTCTCGATGGGGCACATGCGGCCGTAGTGGGAGGTGTGGACGTCGCGCACCTCGAAGCCGGCGCGCTCGCGGGACAGACCGCCCGGGCCCAGCGCCGACAGACGGCGCTTATGCGTAATGCCGGCGGCGGGGTTGGACTGGTCCATGAACTGCGAGAGCTGGGAGCTTCCGAAGAACTCCTTGATGGCAGCCACGATGGGGCGGATGTTCACGAGCGACTGCGGCGTGATCTCGTCGGGCTCCTGCATGGACATGCGCTCGCGCACCACGCGCTCCATACGCGACAATCCGATGCGGAACTGGTTCTGAATCAGCTCGCCCACGCTGCGGATGCGGCGGTTGCCAAAGTGGTCGATGTCGTCGGTGACGAAGCCCTCGTCGCCGTTGTGCAGACCGATGATGTAGCGCATCGTGCGGATGATGTCCTCATTGGTCAGCGTGGAGGAGTCGTTCTCCTCGGGGGTGAAGCCGAGCTTCTTGTCCATCTTGTAGCGACCGACCTTGGCCAAGTCGTAGCGCTGCGGGTTGAAGAACAGGCCGTCGAGCAGCGTGCGGGCGGAATCGATCGTCGGCGGCTCGCCGGGACGGAAGCGCTTGTACAGCTCGATGAGCGACTCTTCCTTGGTGGTGGCGGGGTCGCGGTCGAGCGTGCGCAGCACCATCTCGGAGGAGCCCAGAAGCTCGATGATCTCCTCGCGGGTCTCGGCCAGGCCGAGGGCGCGCACGAGCAGGGTGGCCGGCTGCTTGCGCTTGCGGTCGATGCGCACGGAGAGCAGGTCGCGCTTATCGGTTTCAAACTCGAGCCAGGCGCCACGGGAAGGGATGACCTTCGCGTTGTAGATGGTCTTGTCGGAGGTCTTGTCGCGCTCGGAGGCGAAGTACACGCCCGGGGAGCGCACGAGCTGGGAGACGACCACGCGCTCGGTGCCGTTGATGATGAAGGTGCCGCGCGGCGTCATGAGCGGGAAGTCGCCCATGAACACCTCCTGCTCCTTGATCTCGCCGGTCTCACGGTTGATGAAGCGGATCTCCACAAAGAGCGGCGCCTGATAGGTGACGTCCTTCTCCTTGCATTCGTCCACCGTGTACTTGGGCTCGCCGAACTCGTGCTTACCGAATTCCACGCACATGTCGCCGGTGTTGTTCTCAATCGGGCACACATCGGCGAAAGCCTGGGCCAAGCCCTCGTTCTTGAACCAGTCGAAGCTTTCCGTCTGGATAGCGATCAGGTTCGGGACGTCCATGACGTCGGGAATCTTCGCGAAGCTTCGGCGATCCCTGTAAAGGCTGGTGGGAGCGGATTTCTTATCCATTGCCACGAGGCTGTTCCTCCTTCACGTCCATCGCAAATCTGCAAAAAAGTTGCAATTCGCTAAAATACTACGGCGTGAAGGCCGAGTCAAGAAAAATTTTTACAAGCCATGGAAATTTTCTGGAAAATAGGGCTGGAACAGGACTTTGTTGCAGAAAGAAAAGCCGGGAAGCGAACCTCCCGGCTTGATACATTACAGATGCTGAACGAGAAGTGCAGGCAGCTTGCTAGTTCCCCGCCGCCCGGGCGGCCTCGTAGGCTTCCACGAGCTTCTTCGTCACGTCGGCTGGCGCTTGCTCGTAGCCTTCCAGCGTGAGCGTGTAGGAGCCAGAGCCGCGGGTCATGGAGCGCAGATCCTTCGTGTAGTTGATGACCTCGGCGTAGGGCGCGCGCATCTTGATGATGGTCTCGCCGGCCGCAAAACCCGCGTCGGTGCCCACGATGCGGCCGCGGCGCGTGGAGATGTCGCCCATGATGGTGCCGGCGTACTCCTCCCCCACGGTCACCTCCATGGTGGCCCAGGGCTCCAGGATGATGGGACCGGCCTGCTCGCAGCAGGCGCGGAAGCCGATGCGGGCCGCGGTCTTGAAGGCCATCTCGTTGGAGTCGACGGAGTGGTACGAGCCGTCGAACACGGTGCACCGAATGTCCACCATGGGGTAGCCGGCGAGAAAGCCTTCTTCCATGGCCTCGCGCACGCCCTTATCGACAGCGGGGATGAGGCCGTTCGGGATGGCGCCGCCCTTGATCTCGTCCACGAACTCGTAGCCCTCGCCGGGGATGGGGACCACGCGCAACCAGCAGTCGCCGAACTGGCCGGCACCACCGGTCTGCTTCTTGTGGCGACCCTGGGCCTCGGCCTGGCGCGTGATGGTCTCGCGGTAGGGAATGCGCACGGGCACAAGGCGCGCCTCCACGCCGGACTGGTCCTTCAGGCGGTTCAGCAGCATCTCCACCTGGGCCTCGCCCATGGCGTGGATGATGGTCTGATGCGTGTCCTCATCGCGCGTGATGCGCAGCGTGGGGTCGGCCTCGGCGGCGCGAGCCAGGAAGGTGCCGAGCTTGTCCTCTTCCTTCTTCGACACGGCCTCGATGGCCACGGGGTACAAGGGCTCGGGCAGAGGCAGAGGCTCGATGGCGATGGTGCCCTCGCAGGAGAGCGTGTCGCCCGCACGCACATCGGAGAGCTTCGGCACGACCACGATGTCGCCGGCCTTGGCGCTCTTCACGTCGACGGCCTCTTTGCCCATCATGACCTGGATCTTGCCGAGGCGCTCCTTCTTGCCGGTGCGCCCGCAGACCAACTCCAGGCCCGGCTCCAGGTAGCCGGAGATGACCTTCAGGAAGGTGAGGCGCCCGACGAACGGGTCGGACACCGTTTTGAAGGCGAAGGCGCAGGGAGGCTTCGTCTCGTCGATGCGCACCGTCACGTCGTCGGCCATGCGGAAGCGGCCGTGGCTCTTCGGGTGCGGGAAGTAGGTGCAGATGTCTTCCATAAGACCCTGAACACCCTGCATGATGATGGTAGAACCCACGAACACCGGGATGATGAGCTCCTGGGCGATGGCCTTGTCCAGCAGGCCTTCCAGCTCCTCTTGGGTAAGCTGCTCTTCGCCGTCGAGATACTTCATCATGAGCTCGTCGTCGGCCTCGGCCACCAGATCGCACAGCTTGTCGCGAGCGTTGCGCGCCTCCTCCTGGTACTTCGCCGGCAGCGTGTCCACGGCTTCCACGCGCTCGCCGCCGTCCTCGAAATAGCGGGCCTCCATGCGGATGATGTCGATGACGCCCCGGAACTCCTCGGCTTGGCCGATGGGGATGGTCACGGCGCCCAAGCGGCCGCCGAAGCGGGCATGCAGCAGCGCCATGGCGGCGTCGAAGTTGGCGTTCTCGCGATCGATGTGGTTGATGTACACCGCGCGCGACAGACGCATGTCCTCGGCCTCGCGCCACAGCTTCGTCGTCATGACCTGGGGACCATCGACGGCGTCCACCACGAACAGGGCCATTTCGGCTGCCTGCATGGTGGCCAGCGTGTCGCCGATGAAATCGGGATGACCGGAGGTGTCCAGCACGTTGATTTTGTAGTCCTTGTAAGGGATGGGGGCGATGGAGGTTGAAATGGTGAACTTGCGCTTGATCTCCTCGGGGTCGTAATCGAGGTACGACTTGCCGTCGTGCGTCGTGCCCATGCGCGGCGTCTTGCCGGAAACGAAGAGCATGGCCTCGGCCAGCGAGGTCTTGCCGGCGCCATCCTGTCCCACAAGGACGATGTTTCTGACGTGTTCGGGAGCCGGAGCTGCCATGAGCGACCACCTGCCTTCCTGATAGAGGGCGCCCGCACCCCTTGCGCGGGTCTAACCCGGGCGCGCTGCCCATCGGCCGCGCGCTTTCTCGCCAAACGCTACGCTGAATTCCCGTTGCCGCGAATGCCCACGACGGGGCTGCGCCAACTGATAGGTCCGCGACCCGCGAGCTCTTGGCTGGCAGGTCTGCGGCCTGCGAGCTCCTGGCGCATCGCCAGCGAGCGGTCTTTCAGCGCCGACGAACGGCGTCTTTTCCGTGGCGTCCATATTAGCAGAGGGCACCGCGTCCGCTGAGTACAGCGAGAAATTCGCGAGACGAAGTTCGTGCGCTTTTTCTCAGGGGGAGCTTCTCGGGGTTTGATTCGCGAGTTGGCCCGCGAGCCGATTCGCAAGCTGGTCCGCGAGTTGGCCCGAACGCCCCACCGCCGCCCCATGCGACTCCGCTACAGTTGGCGCGAGGAACCAACCGAGACATTCTCGCGTCATTAATACGGCTCAATACCTGTAGCATCCCCGAGACAACAACTTTTAACTCCGAGGACGGACACCTATGAGCAAACTGATCCTTTTCGGCGACTCGGCCCTTGAGATATATGCCCATCTTGCCTTGCGCCCCTCTGACAGCATCGCCTTCCGCGGAAAGCCACCAGCGGAAACCGCGCCGACAACGGCCAGCATCGCCTATCTGGCGCAACTCTTTCCCTGGCTCACGCAACCAGCACACATTCTCGTCTTCAATCCCGACGACCGTCGCCAAAAGCTCGCCCGCTGCCATGTTGCCCCCGAGTCGGTGATCCGAAGTCCGCTCTATCGCATTGCCAACGGTATCTTCCTGCCAGGTCCCGAATTGGCACTTATTCAAGCAGCTCGCGGAAAACGCATAGAAGAGATAGCTTATCTGGGAACAATACTCTGCAGCACGTTCTGCTTCGCCGAAGACTCAAGTACCCTTCTCGCACGAGCACCCCTCACGTTTCCAGCCGATATCGCAAAAATTAGCGACCGTCACCGAGACGTCCCTGGCTGCGCTCATGTGCGGAGCGCCGTTCACTGGATGCTCGCAAATGCAGCGTCGCCCCGCGAGTGCGCCCTAGGGCTCGTGCTGCACCTTCCGCCCCGCTGCGGAGGCTACGGCCTTCCGCAGCCATCGTTCAACGAACCGATCAACCTGGCAGAGGCCAACAAGAAACTGGCCGATCGTTCCTACTACGTAGCCGATCTTCTCTGGCAGACACAACAACTGATCGTGGAATACGACAGCGACGCCTTCCATCTGACATCGGCAAGTCACCACCACGACTCAGTGCGACGGGCGGCCCTCGAGGACTCCGGCTACCGTGTCATTAGCATCACGCGAAACCACTTCGCCTGCATCGACGAGATGAATCGAGCTGCAGCAACTATCGCGCGAGCGCTCAAGCACCCCCTGCGCTTTCGCGTGCAGGGCTTCGAGGAACGGCAGACTCGGCTCTGGAGAACCTTGGGGCTTGGCGGCCAATAGAAGTTACGCCAAGATCGCAAGTTTGGTACCAGGCGCAGGGCAGGGCTGGCGAGATCGGGAGCTTGGTACCGAGACCCAGGGCGAGACTGGCGAGATCGGGAGTTTGGTACCGGGACGAGACGAAATTCTGGCGAAATCGCGCGGTTTGGTATCTTTTTGTGGCGAGAGCTCAAGTTTGGTAGCCGCCCCCGGGCAAATCTCGAAGTTTGGTACCTGCGGAAGCTGCCCGGGCGAATCGCGACCAGGCATTTCTTCAGACCCGAGGAACCAAATCGCCGAAGTTGGCAGAAATCGGGGTACTAAACCCCGATTTCTGCCAGAATTTCACGCGAAAAGGCTTCCTCGGATACCAAACCGCCAATTATGGCATGCCAAGAGCTCGCGCCCGACAATCTGGCGGCCGTCACGACAAAACACGCGTCGCAGCACGCTAAGCCAATGGGGAAGGAAGCGCGCTGCGAGATAGCAGCGTGGACTTTAGCCGACGAAGGTGCGGCCGCGACACGCGAGGCCACGGCAAGAACCGCGGCCTCGCGAGACTGGGAACAGCTGGGCTGCTCGACACAGGGGATATGGCTATAGCTCGCTGATGATGCGGGCGGTGCGGGCGGCGCACTCGGCCTTGGCGCGCTCGATATCGATGGTGGGCCATTCGGCGTTCGTGACGGCATGCTGAATACAGCCGCGCGCGGTGCCAGCGGAGGTGGCACCGGGGACGCCGGCGGAGGCAACACCAGAGGCATCGGCGGAGGCAGCAGCGGAGGTGGCACGATAGATCACCTCGCCATCGCACATTGTGAGCACCACATCGGCCCCGTCGCCCGCATAGACCAGGTTGTAAACCAGATCGGGCGCCGGGCACCACGACGGGCCCGTAATGTCCAGCACGCACAGGTCAGCACGGGCGCCTTCCGCCACCACACCGCAATCCTCGCGGCCCTGGGAAAGCGCGCCGGTGCGCGTCGCCGCCGCCAGCGCCTGCTGGGGCGTGACCGCCGTCGGATCAAGCGTCGCGCCCTTGTAGATAAGCGCCTGCAAGTACATGTCGTGGAACAGGTTGTGGTTGTTGTTCGACGCCATGCCATCGGAGCCCAGGCACACGGGAATGCCGCGGCGCAGCATCTCGGGAATGGGTGCGAAACCGCTGCCGAGCTTCATGTTGGAAGCCGGGTTGTTGGCGACGAACACCCCGTGCCGCTGCAAGATATCCAGATCAGCGTCATCCACCCACACGCAATGAGCCGCCGTCACGGGCACCTCGAACAACCCCAAGCTGTCGAAATAGGCCACCGGCGTGAGGCCGCCGTGGCGCTCGCGGCACTCGCGCACTTCCTTCTCGGTCTCGGATAGGTGGATATGCAGGCGCAAGTCAGTGCCGCGCACGATATCCAGAATGTCGCGGCAAACCGTCTCAGTGGACAGGTACTCCGAATGGATGTTGTAGTCGATGCGAATGCGTCCGTCGCCGGCCCCGTGCCAGTCGCGCACGAGAGCCTCCATCTGGGCGCAGATCGGATATTCCGCGTAGGGCTTCTCCTCGAAGGCCACCAGCCCCTCGCACATGTTAGCCTTCATGCCGGCCTCAAGCACCGCACGGGCACGCTCCTCGGTCGCGTAATACATGTCCGAAAAGCTGACCACGCCGAAGCGCGCCATCTCGGCACAGGCGAGCACCGTGCCCCAATAGCAATCCTCGGCGGTCATTTTGGCCTCGAAGGGGAAGCACTTCTCCTCGAGCCAACGCTGCAGCGGCAAGTTCTCGGCGTAACCGCGCAGAAGCGTCATGGGGGCATGGGCATGGGCGTTGTAGAGCGCGGGCATGAGCAGACGTCCCGTGCCATCGTAAGTCTCGCCGAAGGTAGCAGCTTCATCGGGCGCGGGAGACACCGAGCCGATATAGGCGATACGGCCGTCGCGCACCCCCACCCATTGGTGGCGCTTGATAGCGAAGTCGGCGTCGAGAAGATCGATATCGCAGAAGAGCATGGAAGGCCTTTCGAAGAGAGCGGAACGGGGTTCTAGGGAAGAAGCATAACGCATTTCGCGGACGAGAACGGTTTTCGCGGCAGCTCCTCCACAAATGGACGTGGCGCCTTTGGCTGCTTTCGAATGCCGCCGGCAGAGAGCGAACCCTTCGTCGGCAAAGCTCGCTGCTGGCTGCGCGACCGAGAGTACGTCCTCGGGGGAATTCCCTCTTGAAGCATCATGCGCTGCTACGAAAAAGGACCCGTGCCTGAGCGCGGGTCCTTGGGAAACGCCTGGGTTGTCGAGAGCAGCTTACTGCTGGGTACCCTCGGCGCCCTCGGCGGCCTCGGCGGCCTGATCGGCAGCGGCCTGGTCGGCAGCGGCGTCAGCACCAGCCTGATCGGCGGCCGTCTGGTCGGCAGCGGCCTCATCGGCGGCCTGATCGGCAGCAGCAGCGTCGCCGGCCTCATCGGCGGCAGCGGCATCAGCGCCAGCCTCGCCGGCAGCGGCCTCGTCGGCGGCCGCATCGGCAGCGGCGGCGTCGGCAGCGGCCTGATCCTCGGCGGACATGGTCTCGTCGGAAGGCTGCTCAGTGCCCTCGGTGGCGGCAGCGTCGCCCTCGGCGTTCTGGGCAGCAGCCTCCTCGTAGGGAGCAAGGTCGATGTCGTAGGGCAGGCCCTCGGGCATCGGGTTAACGGTGATCTCGGCGTTGTTGCGATACTCCTCGAACCAGGTGGAGAAGTTCTGGGAAGCATTGCTCTGCTCCATGTAGGTCAGATACTCCTGGAACTCGGTCGGCAGCTGGTCAACCGACGTGATACCGCCCTCGGGAACCTCGTAGACATCGGTCACCTTGATGATGTGGTAGCCGTACTCGCTCTTCACGGGAGCGGCAACGATCTGATCCTTCTCAAGGCCGGCCAGAGCGTCCTGGTACTCGGTGACGAAGGTGCTCAGCGCGTCCCAGCCCACATCGCCACCGTTAGCAGCAGAGCCGGTGTCGGTGGAATACTGGGAGGCGGCATCCTCGAAGGAGATCTCGCCGGCGTTGATCTGATCGAGCAGCTCCTGGGCGCGGGCGGCCAGAGCGGCGTCGTCCTCGCCTTCCTCGGCGGTCAGCAGGATGTGGCTCGAGCGCTTAGCGCCGTTGAACTGCTCGCTCATGGCCTGGGCCTGGGCGAGCGTAGCGTCGTCGCCCTCACCCTCGGTATCCTGGGCAGCCACGGCCTCGGCGAGCTTCGTCTGGAGCAGGTTCGGACGGATGACGTCCTCGATATAGGACTCCTCGGTCATGCTCGACGCCTCGAGAGCCTCCTGGAAGGCCTCATCGGACTCGAACATCGCCTTGGTCTCATCCAGGGCAGCGTCGATGTCGGCCTGCTCGACCGTCACGTTGTACTCTTTGGCAGCCTGGTCGTAGAGATCCTGGTTGACGTAGTAGTCAATGACCTCTTCGCGCACGGACTCGGGGGTGTAGCCGTTGGCGACCATCCACTCGCCCCACGCCTCATCGGACTCCAGCGAGCTGGAGGTGCGGAAGTTGGCGATGTAGTCGGTGACCGTCTGCTCCATAATTTCCTGGCCGTTGACCGTGGCAGCCACTGCGCCGCCGCCGGCGCCATTACCGCCGCAGCCCACGAGACCGGCGCCGAGAGCGACGCAGAGCGAAACCGCTCCCACGCTCTTCAGAGCAGAGCTCTTGAACGAGGCAAATTTCATGTGTCCTCAACCTTTCATGACATTGCGTCAGCCCTATTGCCGGCGCAGGCTCATCGAGCGCGCTCCCACTCCCTCCGCGGGACTCCCGCCCTTCCTTCATGAGCGCTAACTGAATGTTGCAACCCTAGCGTAACGTTCTTTAACGTTTCGTAAGGTCAGGGAGCTATTATTTCAATGCGCGCGCACCGTATAAAGCGAATTACTTAGTCCACACACGGTGTCAACAATAATCGCACATACCTGTAAAGTTCCTGAAAGGATTCCTTAAAACCTGAGGTGAAGGGTCATTTTCCAGGTGCCTGCCGGAACCGCAGCATCAACAAAAAAACGACCGCCCGAAGGCGGTCGTAGAACATGTGGTGGAGCCTAGGGGGATCGAACCCCTGACCTCATGGCTGCCAGCCATGCGCTCTCCCAGCTGAGCTAAGGCCCCGAAAAAGTGCGAGAACTATATTAACACAACGGACGCGACGCGCAAGAACTTTTTTCAGGAATTTTGGAAATTCCCGCTAGCGGCGCTCGCGTCCCTCGCAGCTCCGGCTTTACTCGGCCTCAGATGCGGCGACGATCTGGTCGATGATGCCGTCCAGGGCGCCTTCCACCTCGTAGGCCTCTACCTTGCCCTCGTCCACCAGACGGGCGAAGGTCGGATCCATCGGCAGCGTGGCCACCGCAGGGATGTCGTACTTCTCGGCCACGGCCGCGCCCTGGGGCTCGCCGAAGATGTGGTGCTCCTTGCCGCACTCGTCGCACTTGAAGTAGGCCATGTTCTCCACGAGGCCCACCACCGGCACCTCCAGCGACTTCGCCAAGTTCACGGCCTTACCAACGATCATGGCCACAAGCTCCTGGGGAGCCGACACGGTGACGATGCCATCGACGGGCAGCGACTGGAAGACCGTCAGGAAGACGTCGGAAGTTCCCGGAGGCATGTCGACGAACATGTAGTCCACATCGCCCCAGTTCACCTCCTGCCAGAACTGCTTGATGGCGCCGGTGACGACCGGGCCGCGCCAGGCCACGGGCATGTCGCCCTCGGGCAGCATGAGGTTCACGGACATGACCTCGATGCCGCTGGCGGATTTCGCCGGGTTGATGCCGTCGGCGTCAGCGGTCAGGCGGCTATCGACGCCGAAGGACTTCGGGATGGACGGGCCGGTGATGTCGGCATCCAGAATGGCCACCTTGTGGCCGCGCTTGTTCATCTCGGAGGCGAGCAGGCTGGTGACGAGGGACTTGCCCACGCCGCCCTTGCCGGACACGACGCCGATCACATGCTTGACGTTGGTGCGCTTGTTGGGCGCCAGGGTGGACGGGCCGGCCTCGGCGGTGCGGTCGCCGCAGCCGGAGACGCCGCAGCTGGAGCACTCGTGCGAGCATTCTTCTGCCATGATTCCTTCTTTCTCTTCTCGAGTGGCCGCGCACTTCGCGACCAGGGTAGTTCGCAGGGCATCATAGCACAAACCCCGAGGCATCCTTTCGACACCTCGGGGTTCTTGAACGTCGTAAGAACAAAAGACAGACCGCTTCGGAAACCACGCACCGGCGCTTAGAAATCCTCGGGCATGTCCTTGCCATCGCCGGATGCGTAGAAGGTGGCCTCGGCAGCCAAATCGCGGATCGATTTTCCCTCGTGGAACGGCAGATCCAGGAACTCGGCGATGGTGGGCACGAGCGGGCTGCAATCGACGTAGTGACCCTTCTCGTTGAACTGGTTGGTATCCTGCGCGCGCCAGTACTGGTCGTTCACGTCGGTCAGGTAGTACAGCCCGTCGGCCACTTCCATGTACACCGCGTGATTCGTGTGCAGGTACGTCGGCAGGTCATCGAAAGCGATGTCCAGCGCCTCAACGTCCTTCTTTCCCATAGGTGACACCTCTCTCATGCATAATCCAGCATATCGCCGCGCCGCCTTGTCGGCGCTCTCGCACCGAGCATCATAACAGAGATGGGGCGCTCCCTCCCTTTGGCGGAAGCGCCCCACCGAATGGTTACCTTGCAACACGCTATTCCCGAGCGGCCTTCTGCGCCCTCGCAGGCTCTTGCCCTAGGCCTTCTGCGCCCCCAGCTCTTTCCTCGAGCCTCGGACTTTTTCGGCCTTCCTCGGCCTTCGGGCTACTGGGTCGCCTCTACGACATCTTTCTCGCCGCCCGACGGGTAAAACGTCGCCTGGGCAAAGACGCTTTTAATGGTATGGCCCTCGTCGTTGTACGGCAGCTCCAAAAACTCGGCAATCGTAGGCACGAGCGGGCTGCAATCGATATAGTGGCCCTTCTCGTTGAACCGCCTCGTGTCTTGAACGCGCCAATAACGGTCGTTCACGTCGGTCAGGTAGTACAGCCCCGTGGGGGCTTCCATGTACATGGAGTGATGAGCGTGCAGATAGGTGGGCACGTCCTCGTATGCGATATCGAGCGCCTCGTCAACTTTCTTGCCCATGGGAAATCCTCTCTCGAGCAGATTCGCGCGGGGGCGCTGCTCCTCGACGGTGCTCCCCCGCCTGACTGCCTTCATCATAGCAGGGTCGCCGTATCGAAAAGGCGGCACCGAGGATATTCATGAGTGTTTTGCTTCGGTTTTTCTCTCGGGTTGATTCGGCTTTTTCTGAAACATCTAAAACATTCGGCATCTTGCCTATTTCGCGAAGCTTGTTGCGCGAAAACGGCTATCATCGAGACATGCGCGAACCGTTGTCGGGCGCTGGCGCGAGCCGCTGCCAGGTGCTGGCTCGGGAGCGAGCCGTCGCCAGCCGCAAGCGACCGTCGGGCGCGGGCGCGCGAACTATCGTCCTAGCAGCAAGGAGTCACCATGTTGCGCATCGGCATCATTTCGGACACCCATGGGACGCTCGACCCCCGTGCTTACGCGGCGCTGGCGGATTGCGAGCATATCATCCACGCCGGGGACATAGGCGGCGTAGCCATCCTGCGCGAGCTGGAAACGCTGGCACCGGTCACGGCGGTGCTCGGCAACAACGACTTCGACGAGTACGGCAGCGCCGTGGGACATTTCGCGCACCCGGTTTTAGACGGCGTGCGCTTTTTGGTGGGCCACAAGCCGGGCGACGTGCGCATCAGCTTCGCCGGCTCGGCGGCCCTGGCACCGGGCGATCCGCTGCCCGACGTCATCGTTCACGGCCACACCCACGTGCCCGAGCTGAAAACGGGACCCGACGCGCGCCCCGCGGGCATCTACTTATGCCCCGGCGCCGTGTATCGCCCCCGCAGCGAGTTCGGCCGCACCCTCGCAAAGATGGACGTGGAAGCCGGCCGCATTCTGCGCACCTGGGTAGAGAACCTGGACGAAAAGGTGCTAATGGAAGCGTGAGCGCATTTTGCAGCCGCAAATGAACGGTAGTGAAACCGCAAGCGTTCATTTGCGGCTAAAACGAGACGGAATTTCCCGCAATGAGACCAAAAGCAGTCGCAAATCGACGGAAGTAGTTTCACAACCGTCAAATCGTGGCTGCAAAATCATAGCTACCAAATCGTAGTTTCTTTTTCTCGCTCACGCTTCCAGCAGCCACTTCCAAGCAGGCCGCACGGAGATGAGGCCCTCAGGCGTTTCGATATCTCGTTCTTTGTCGAAGGTCACGATGAGCGACTGCGCACAACCGAAACGCACCATGGCCTCCTCAATAGCCGAAATCGTACACCTGGTACACTAAGTACCGAAAACTGTAAAAAATTTTTGCCAGTTTAGACGCCGAGGCCAATGGTGAGATGGCTCATGTAGAAGGTGAAGCGCATAAGGAAGAGGGCGGTGAAGGCGAGGGTGCTGGCAGCGGCGAGGTGAGGAAGGGAACGGCGACGTGCGCCCTGGGCCTCGGCGCGCCAGGCGAGAACGAGGGCGCAAACGGCGAGCAGGGCGAAGGCAGCGAGGTAGACTGGATAGCCGACCACGAGATCGGCGGCGGAGACAAGCTCATTTTCAATGCACTGCAGTTGGAAGCCGAGGACCGCGTACACCGCTACGTTGGCCGCGCATGCCGCCGTCGCGAGGGCGAGCAGGACGCGCGCGCCGCAGCGGCTCGGGAAAACGTGCACTGCGGCCGACCCCACCTTCGACGCCCCCTCAGGCTCGGCGTGCACCTTCGACGTTCCCTCAGGCTCGGCGTGCACTATTGACGGCTCGGCCGCTGGGGTCGTACTAAGCCCGCGACTTGCTACCGCAAAGCCGACGAGAGCCAAAAGCGGGCCGCCGAGCAGCGCGTTCAGCAGAAGACTCACGGGCACCAGCGGCAAGCTCCACGTGAGGATGGTATCTACGTTGTAGGCGAAGGCCACAGCCACCACGAAGGCGACGATGGCGACGTCAATGGCGGCCAACAGCCCCCGCTGCAGCCCAACGTGCGGACGCTCGGCAAACGAGTACAGCCAGAACACGCCTGCCAACGCGAGGAAGATCACGGCCGCGAACACCTCGGTGGACAGCGGGCTTCGGCCCACGCCGGTAAACACATACAGCGCATTCGACGGATTCCCCAAGTGCGTGGCCGAGGCGATAAGCCCCACCATAGTCACCACCAGCGGCAGGCACGACCACCGGTTCAGACGCCGAGCCACCTCGTCCTGCGCTCGGCCCACGAGCACCGGCAGCCCCATGATGAGATAAGCCACCGCGCCCGAGGGAGCCAGGGTCGTGAAGAGCACGAGCGTGATTTCGCCGAACGCGAGCGAGAAGCCGTCCACGAGACGCCCTAGCGGTAGAAGCGGGGCGTGACGACCTCGAGGCCGCGCGCTTCTTGCAGGCCGAGCAGCGTGGAGCGGGTCAGCGCGGCGAGGCCCTGATAGAAGGGATGATCGGCCGCCTCCTCCAAGGCTTCCAGATAGTGCGGCGCCCAGGTGAGCAGGTGGTCGCGCAGGTACTCGTCCGTAAGTTCGGGGCGTTCCTCGGCCAGATAGGCGAGCAGCGCCAGCATGAGGCCGATATGGTCTTCGGGCGTGCGCTCGTCGGTGGTACGTGCCACGCCAATGCGTCGCATCCAGGCGCGCAGGGCGAGTGTGGCCTCACCGAAGACGACGCACTCGCGGTCGGTGTACACCGAGCCCCAGGGCGGCGCCGGCAGATGACCCGGGCCCACGAACAGGCGGCGGTACTCCCAGACCAGCTCCTCGTTGTCGGCGCCGGCAGCCAGACCGCGCACCATAGCGGCGAGAGACGCGCGGGCCTCAGCCTCTTCCACGAAGGGCCACTCGGCAGCGGCGGCCTCCGCATCCAACTCGGCCAGAGCGGCGAAGGCGTCGGCGGCATCCCCCGTGCGCGGGTCGTTCAGAAAGAACGGGGCCAGGCTCGCCCCAATGAAGGCCACCGCGGCCATCGCCCCGTCGCCTCCCGCAGCCTCGTCGGCAACGGCCCCGAACGGCCCAGGTTCCGTTGCGACCCGATTGGTTGGCACTGCTTGCTCGGTCATAGCCGTCCTCTCTATTTCCTGCGCCTGTCCCCCGACGGGACGCGGCGCCATCCCCTTGCTGACGCTCCTCGGAAAGCGTCGCCTCACTCACACGATTTCGCGAATGCTCAGAACACAGCCCTCGGCGCGGATGCGCTCCGGGTCGGCCTCGTAGCAGGCCGGCGCCGTCAGCACCAGGTTCGGGGCGGTAGCCGCCGCATCGGGCAGAGGCGGCAGGTCGGCCGCGCCGCCGTAGCGCTCGCGCAGCTCGCCTACAGGCCCGAAGCTCAGCGCCCGCAGGGGGCACGCCTCCACGCACACGGGCTCCAAACCCGCGGCCACCCGGTCGGTGCAGCCGTCGCACTTCGCCGAGTGGCCAGCCTCGCGATCGACCTTCGGGGCTCGGTAGGGACACGACAGGGCGCAGTAGCCGCAGCCGATGCAGCGCGCCGCATCTACCGACACGAGCCCGCGCTCATCCTTGTGCATGGCCCCGGTGGGGCATACGCGCACACAGGCCGGATTACCGCAATGGTTGCAAGCCACGGAAACGCTGTAGGCGAACGCATCTTGGGACAACGTGCCGTCGGCCTCGCGCCGCCACGTGCCCCCTCCGTACTCGTACACCTGGCGGAAGGAGATCTCGGGAGGCAGGTCGTGGAAGTCTTTGCAGGCCATGATACAGGTCTTGCACCCGGCGCACCGCCGCCCGTTAAAGTAGAACCCGTACTGCATCCTCGCCCCCCTTCCAAACCTCTAGAAATGCTGCTGCCATTCTACCGCACCCTGGTGCGCCCAAGGAAGTCAGCGAGGGTCCGACAGGCACCTGGATCTGCGCTGAACCGCGGCCGAGCGCACTTCGTACGTGAGGGCAAGCGGTGAAGCGCAGAGGCAGGTGCCTGTCGGAGCCGCAGCGTCGGCCCGTCCGTTCGTCCCGTCAGGGCGAACGGAACCTAGAGGATCTCGCGCTCGTTCAAAAGCTCGCCGGAAGCAGCGTTCGCGGCGCAGGCCGGAGCGGTCAGAACGAGGTTCGGGCTCGTCTCGCTGGAATCGGGCAGCGGAGCCAGATCCGCCACATCACCGTACTTCTCGCGCAGCTCGTCGATGTCGCCGAAGTCCAGGGCGCGCAGCGGACAGGCCTCCACGCACACGGGCATCTGCCCGGCAGCCACGCGGTCGTGGCACATGTCGCACTTCACCGACTTCCCCTTCTCGGCATCTACCTTCGGGGCGCCGTAGGGGCACGCCGCAACGCACGTACCGCAGCCGATGCACTTCTCCTCGTCGCGCAGCACCGCGCCCGTCTCGTCGTCCTTCGTAAGGGCTCCCTGGGGGCATTTTCCCAGGCAGGCGGGCATGTCGCAGTGGTTGCAGGCGACAGACACGTTGTAGGCGAAGGTGTCGGTGCCCCAGGTGCCGTCATCGGCACGCGTCCAGGTACCGCCGCCGTATTCCAGCACGTTGCGGAAGTTGATGGTCTCGGCGAGGTCGTTTTTGTCCTTGCAGGCCATCACGCAGGTCTTGCAGCCGGTGCAGCGCTGGCCGTTGAAATAGAATCCGTACTGAGTCATGATCGTTTCCTCCGTTCAACTTCCGCGCTTAAGCCTTGACAACTTCGACGAGGTTGGTGTGGGACGGGTTCGCCTTGGCAAACGGCGAGGGCTTGTAGGCGGTCAACGTGTTGATGCAGCCGCCGCGGTCGATCTTGTCGCCGGCCATGTCGGCGTCGTGCCACGCGCCCTGGCCCATGGCCACGGTGCCCGGGATGATGCGGGGCGTTACCTTCACGACGATCTCCACGGTGCCGCGGTCGTTGAACACCTGCACGGTGTCGCCGTCGGCCAGGTTGCGTTCGGCGGCGTCCAGCGGGTTCATCCACAGCTCGCCGGGGTTCGCCTTCTTCAGCACCTCGATGTTGCCGTAGGAGGAATGGCAGCGGCCCTTGAAGTGGAAGCCGGTCAGCTGCAGCGGGTATTTCTCCGCCAGCGGGTCGGCGTAGCCCTCGGACTCGGGGCAGTACACCGGCAGCGGGCTGATGAACTGATCGTCGTCCAACTCCCAGTCGGCCACCTTCTCTTCCAAGGCCTGCGAGTAAATCTCGATCTTGCCGGAGGGCGTGTCCAGCGGATTGGCCTCGGGGTCGTCGCGGAAGTCCTTGAAGGCCACGTGCTCGCCTTCCGGGCACTGCTTGCGGTAGATGCCCTGCTCCAGCATGGCCTCGAAGGTCGGCTGGTCGGGGTCGCCCTCGCGACCCTGCTCGTAAAGGCGCTCGAGCCAACCCATCTCATCGAGTCCCTCGGTGAACTCGTCGCGCTGGCCCAGGCGCTCGGCGATGTCGGCCAGGGTGGAGTACAGCGTGCGGCGCTCGAACTTCGGCGAGGTGATGGCGGTACCGGCGATGGTGTAGGCCATATTGCCCGCGTACTCGCTCTGCACGATGTTGGGCTGCTCCACCGCCATGAGGTCGGGCAGCAGGATGTCGGCGTACTTCGCGGAATCGGTAAGGAAGGTGTCCCACACCACGATGAACTCGCATTTGGACTCGTCGGCCAGGATGTCGTGGGTGCGGTTGATGTCGTGGTGCTGGTTGGTCAGGCAGTTGCCGCCGTAGTTGAAGATGAACTTCACGGGCACCGCCAGGGCGTCGCGACCGCGCACGCCGTCGCGGGTGGCGGTCATAGCCGTGCCGCGGTCCACCGCGTCGATCCAGGTGAACACGCCGATGGAGGTTTCCACGCCGTTGTCGGGCATGGGGATGCCATAGTCGGCCGGCATGTAGTAGCTGTCCAGGTCGGACCCGGTGTTGCCGCCGTTGATGCCGACGTTGCCGGTGAGAATGGCCAGCATGCAGATGGCGCGGGCCGTCTGCTCGCCGTTGCCGCGCCGCTGCGGGCCCTTGCCCTGGTAGATGGCGCAGGGCTTCGCCGCGGCGATCTCGCGGGCCAGCGTCTCGATGGTGGCGGCGGGCACGAGCGTGATGGCGCTCGCCCACTCCGGGGTCTTCGCGGTTTTGTCCGCGCCTTTGCCGGTGATGTAGTCCACGTAGGACTTGCCCTGGCCGCGCAGTTCCTCGGGCATGGTGGCGTCGTCGTAGCCGACGCAGTACTTCGAGAGGAAGTCGTGGTCGACCAAGTCCTCGGTGATCATGACATAGGCGCAGGCGTCCACGAGCGCCGCATCGGTACCGGGACGCACGGGGATCCACTGGTCGGCATGAACGGCCGCCGTGTCGGTGTAGCGCGGGTCGATGACGATGACCTTCGCGCCGGACTTCTCCAGGCCCATCATGTAGTGGTAGGTAGGGCCGCCGCCGGACATCTTCGTCTCGCAGCTGTTGTCGCCGAACAGCACGACGAGCTTGGAGTTGGCCACGTCCGACGTGCCGTTGGCCTCGCGGCCGCCGTAGAGCCACGGCAGAGCCTGGCCGATCTGGGCCGAGGAATAAGAGCCGTAGGTCTTCAGGAAGCCGCCGTTGATGCAGGCGAGGCGCTTCACGAAGTTGCGGATGTTGCTGTCCTGCACGCCGGTGGCGTACTGCACGAGCACCGCCTCGGGGCCGTACTCGTCGAGCACCTTCTTGTAGGCCTCGGCGATGGTATCGAGCGCCTCGTCCCAGGAGATCTCCTCGAACTTGCCCTCGCCGCGCTTGCCCACGCGCTTGAGCGGCACCGTGAGGCGGTCGGGGTGGTTGATCCAGCGGCGGATGGATCGGCCGCGCTGGCAGGCGCGCAGCTGATGGTCGCCGTAGGTGTCGTCGCCGGTGTTGTCAGTTTCCACCCAGGCGACCTCATCGTCGACAACATGGAAGCGCAGAGCGCAGCGGCACTCGCAGTTCACCGCGCAGTGGCCCCAGCAAATTTTCTCATCGACCGACGCGGCATCGCCGGTCTCGGCGAGCTCGGCGTCTCCGGAGCCGGCGCCCTGCGGCGCGCAGCCGAACAGAGACGTGGTGCCTACGGCGGCGGCCCCCAGGCCGGCCAGCGCGGATCCCTTCACGAACGTGCGGCGAGACAGTGCGGTCTTCTCGGAGTTCGTCATGGTCCTCCCTTTCCTCTTGCGAACCTCTTCTCTTCGGGGCCGCGACCCTCTTCGAGAGCCGCCCCCGCGACAGCCCCGGAAGGAGCCGCCGCGCCGGTTGCGGCGTCCTCATCGCCGCCCCCGACGGGTCGCATCATAGGGCCCCAGCGCCTCAAGCGTGTCACATACTCCGTGTGATTTTCGCATTTCCCCAGTTCACGCATGGTTACTCTATCACCCATTCGTCGCTGTGCCAAGACGGGCGCGCCCCGCCCCGCTATACTGGAACCCAACGAGAAGAGGCAGGATACGGAAGGCGAAGGGGGGAATCGCGTGAACCTGAAAGCGTTGTGCGCACTGCTGCGGCCGAGCGTGGCGTCACTCGGTTACGGGCTCTTCCTCGCCATCAACGCGGCCAGCGTCTGGGGCGGCGTGTTCCCGTTCCTGCCGCTGGCCTTCCAAACCCCCGACGTCATGCTGTGGTTCTCCGCGGCCGAGTCCGTCGCCTTCACGGCCACCTTCTTGGCGAGCGCCGCCGGCACATGGTTCTTCCCCGCCGAGACGCGCCACTTCATGGTGAAGGCGGTGGCGGTTCCCTATATGGGCGGCTGGTGCCTGCTCATCGGGGCCATGTATCTGAACGGCGCCGCCGTGGGACTCTCCTGCGCCGGCGGAACGTTGCTCGGCGTGGGGTCGGCCGGGTTCTACATGCTGTGGCAGCGCCTCTTCGCCAGCCAGGACGCGCGCGAGGGTATGGGCAACCTTATCGCCGGCACGGCATGGGCGGCCGTGCTGTACTTCGCGCTCTACCTTATCCCCGTAGCGGTGACGGCCTACCTCATCCCCTGCGTGTTCCTGCCGCTGTTCGGGCTGGCCGCCGTGCTGAAGAGCCGCACTATCGACCTGGCTCAGCCCATGTTCGAGGACGTGCCCCGCGAGCACGGCCGTACCTACCGTCATGTGCTCGCCACTATCTGGCGGCCGGCGCTTTCCCTGGGCACCCTGGGGCTCTGCACCGGCATCATGCGCTCTCTCGCCATCGGAGACCCATCGGTGGGCACCTTCGTGAACGCCCTCTCCATGGGGGCGATGCTGGTGGCGGCCGTGGCGCTTCTGGCCGTGTGGGCCACCAAAAGCCTGCGCATCAACGTGGCTACGAGCTACCGGGCGTTCTTCCCCGTGGTGACTACCGGCTTTTTGCTGCTGCCGCTTCTGGGCGAAGGCTATGCGGAAGGGCTCGCGGCCGGGCTGTACGCGCTGTGGTCGGTGGCCATCGTGCTCATGATGATCCAGTGCGCCCAGGTATCGCGGGACGGGGGCATTAACCCGGTGTTCATCTACGGCGTGTTCGGCGGCATCATGTACGGCCTGCACGACGTGGGCTTTCTCGGCGGGTCGATGTTGGAAGGGCTGGTCGCAGGGAGCGCCGGGGTCATGACGGCCGGCGGGGCTGGAGGCGCGGGCGCCGCTGCAGTCGGCGGGGCTACTGCGACTGGGGGCGCCCTGGGCGGGCTGCCACCCCTTGCCCTAGTGACGATTGCAGCGCTGTACCTTCTCGGCATCATGTACTTCATCGGCCAGGGAGGCTTCCGCCGCGTGCTGGCCGACACCGACATCAACGAGATCGAGCTGTTGGCCCTCCAGCGCGGCGGGAAAAAAAGGCTCGCAAGCCGCATGATCGCCCGTGCCGACAGCGCAGCCAACATGACCGACACACCATCTGCCGCCTCGGAAGCATCAGCATCTGCTTCTGAAGAAGGCGTCGAAGGGAAGGATGCCGCAATCGCAGGTCCCCTCCTCCGCGGTGCCGACACCGTCGGTACGCAAGCCGAAAGCAGAGACCGCGCGCAAGGAGCGCCTCATAGCGTATCGTCCGGTAGCACTGCAGCTACCCGCGATGGTGCTGCCTTTCGCGACCGCTTCTCGAAGCAGATGGCGGCAGTGCGCGAGCTCTACGGTCTGTCGGCCCGCGAGGCGGAGGTGGCCGAGCTCATCGCCCGAGGCAACACTGTGGCCCACATCGCCGAGCTGCTGTTCGTCTCCGAGAACACCGTGCGCACCCATTCCAAACGCATCTACGTGAAGCTGGACATCCACAAACGTCAAGAGCTCATCGACCTCGTAGAAAGCTTCGAACCCGAGGGACGATAAAAGCAGGCACGATTCTGAACGCAGTGCGTTCAGAATCGAGATAAACTGCAGGGCGCGTGCCCCTTCTATCGCTCCAGCAGCTGCTCCATGGTGCAACGCAAGGCACGGGACAGGCGGTAGAGGGCTATGCCCTGGGCCTTGTTGATGTCCTTCTGTCGCTGCTCGTATAGCTGGATGGAGCGGACGCCCACCCCCGATGCCTTTGCTAGCTGCGATTGAGAAAGACCTGCCGCCTCGCGCAGAGTTCGCAGGTTGGTGGCCTTCGCGCGCTCGGTGCGCATCTCGTCGAAGATGGCGACAAACTTGCTTTCAGGTGCCTCGTGCAGCGGCCAATACATGGAGCGAATCTCGTCGTAGGTGGCGGTCGCGAAGATGGACCGGTAGGAGCAACCCGTGACCATCTGGTAATGCGCAAGCACCCACCCGACCCAGAAGTCCGGTGTCCGGTCATAGCGAAGACACGGCGCGGGCACTTTATCGCACGGGAGCAGGGGCACCATAATGCGCAGCAAGTCATAGGACGACTTGCCCGCCACGTACACCGGATTCTGCTTTTCAAACTCCTCGGCCAAACCTGACGCCATGAACGCCTGGGCCACCTGCTCGCCCGTGCACCCGGCCAAGTTCACCCCGATATCGAAAACGAATGCCAGCACTTCTTGCAGATCGTGAGCATAAGGCGAAGGCGGCAGCTCGACGACGGCGTATCGATACTCCCCCATGGCCTACCCCTCCCTCATCAAGTCGAGCATGTACACATCGTTGGGGTCAAAGGGCTCCTTGTGCAGAATGCGGTCGAAGTCCTGGCGCGCCTTCTCATCTCGCCTCATGCGCTTCTCATGCCAGAGCGATGCTGACGCGGGCTCGGCTCCTACGAACCTGAGCGCCCCGAAGGCTGCCTCACTCACCGCAACCACCTGACGCCCCAGCCCACCAAGCTTCATCGCGCGCTCAAGCTGTGCGAGACTGATGCGATTCTCCAGAAAAGCCCGGGCAAAAGAAAAGTAGGAATCGTCAGCACGGTAGCCCACGACCACGTCCGCTTCGCCCAACTCCGACGGGTATCGGGCCGCCACGTAGGACTTAGCGGCCTCCATAAGACTCGTCGGAACGTCGAACTGTCGATTGGCGAAAAGCACCGCGAGCCATTCGATGGTACCGTAAGGCTCGGCGTCCAGATCTACCACGCGCAAGCCCGCGAGCTCAAGGTCGTAGGCGTTCGCAAACCCATCCTTTGCCTTCGGGCAGGCCCATTCGCAGGCAAGCTCAAACGACTCCGTGCAATAGAAGCCCAAACCGTAGTCGTTGTAGGGATTGCCCACGCCAAAAAGGGGGCGCTTCACTCGAATTGGCGACCCATGGTACAAGCGCAGCACTTCGCTCATAGTAGCCATCCTATCTATATCGCTATAGTGATATAGATACTAGCACGAAAACATAGCCAGATCAATTTCCCCATTGTCTGCGAAGGTTGGAAAATGTGCTTTTTTGGATGAGGGTCTGACCTGGTATTATTCGAGTTTTACCAGGTCAGATAGGGCGTTTTTAGAATTCGAAAAAGCACATTTTCCAAGTCAATCGACCCACCATGACACCTTTTCCAAATCGCGATCCAGATAAGCACATTTTCCAGATTCCCCGGAGAAGGGAGTCAGTCTCGCATGCGTTCGCGAGAAAGGTGCCCTACTCCGTGACGCGTTTGCGGTCGGGGTTGAGCAGGGCGCCGGCGAGGGTGGCCACGGCGGAGATGCCGCCGGCGATGCGCAGCCACAGCGCCGTGCTCTGGCAGGCCATGTCGGCGCTCTTGCAGACGCCGATGGAAAGCGGCGTGTCGAAGGTGAGCAGCACGATGGCGAGCGATAGCAGCACCAAGGCCACGGTCATGGGCCGCTTCGTCACAAGCGCCACCACCGCCACAACGGCCAGAATAAGAGCAAGCAGCAGTTCGACCTTCGCCGTATAAGTGCAGCGCATGGGCACCATATTCCCATTCGTCAGCTCAAGCATTCCCGCGCACACCGGCGCCCACAAAAGCACGGCTCCGCACACCACGGCGGCACAGACGAGCGCCGCAATCGGCGCCAACAAAGACAGGTTCTTCATGAGTTCCCCTTTCAAGCGATGACGGCGATGTCCTTGGGACTCGCCAATCCTTCAATCGTATTCAGCAGCGCCAGCGACGGCGCATCCACCACGTGCACTTGGCCGCCGATGCTGTTGCCAACCAGCAGCGTCTTCGCGTCGGGAGCAAGTACGAGCGTATCGATGCCCACGCCCAAAGACAGACGCCCCGTCTCGTTCCAGTCGGCGTCGAAGGCCACCAACTCCCCATCGTCGCGGGCGATGGCCCACACCGCCGAGCCGTCAGAGGCCTGAGCCACGCCGGCGACAGACTGGCCCACCGGCACCTCCTGCACGCGTTTGCCCGAGGAGCGGTCGAGCACATACAGGTCGCTCACCTGCTGCTCGCCCTCCCCTCCCACGCCGGCCAGAAGCAGCTGCGCTCCGTCGGCGGACACGAGGATCTGCCGCGGGCCCACCACGCCGTCGAAGGCCTCGATTTCCTCACCCGTTGCCAAATCGACGCGGGCCACGTCGAAGGTGCCATAGTTCGCGCAGTACAGCAAATTTCCCTCGGGAGCCAGCGCCAGCGCCACCGTGCGGCGCCCCGTACCGGGGTCGATGCGGCAGCAGTCGGGAGGATCGGTCCGGTTATGGTAGCCGGAAGCGCTGAGCTTCACCGTTTTGACCAGGGACTTCAGCTGCGCATCAACGAGGTGGATGCTCGATGCGAAATAATCCCCCACATAGAGAATGCCCTGCGCCCCGTCATAGCATAGCCCGAGCGGCTGCTTGCCCACGGTGATCGACGTCACCTGCGACGGATCGGCGATGTTTACCGCCGTCACCTCGCCGCCGCCGGAACTACCGACGTACACCCAGCCGTCGGCCACCAGGGCTGTGGCGGGGTTCTGGCCGGCGGCTATGCGCTGCAGGATCTCACCCGTTGCGGGATCCGCAACCGCAAGCGTGTTGTTCGCGTATTCCGCCACGCACAGCAAGCCCGGAGAAAGCGCCGCAGAGGGCGCTGCCGGAGCGCTTTCCGAAGTTGGGGGCATCTCGTCCTTGCCGCCCTCGCCGGAATTCAAGCCTTCGCCTTCATTCGCAGCAGGGGCCGTCTGCCCCGCGTCCGAACCAGCGCATCCCGGCAGAACCCCCAGCAGCACCGATCCTGCAGCTAACCCGGCGAGAGAGGCAAACGCCCTTCTCGTAAGCATGCGGTCGCTCGATGCCGTACATTCCGAACAGCCACTGCCCGCAAGGTTCGCATCGTCACAGCCCATGCGTCGCGCATTTTGGCCACACGTCAGCATGAGGCCACCTCCTCGCGACGCGCAAGCCTCCCCTCTTCCAAAACGTACACCTCATCGGCCTGGCGGGCGTAGGCTTCGTCGTGCGTGACAACGACCACCGAGCGGTCGCCTGCGGCCACAAACGCACGGAACCGGTCGAACACCTCGTCGGACCAGTCGGCATCCAAATCATTGGTGGGCTCATCGGCCAACAACAAATCGTGCTGGGCCAAAAGAACGCGGGCCAGCACCAAGCGCCGCTTTTGCCCCACGGAAAGCTCGGCAGGCAGATGATCGGCCCGGTCGGTCAGGCCCACCTCCTCGAGCATGGTCTCGATGGCCGCCCCGTCAACCGACTGCCCGGCGGCCCGCAGCGCCATCACCATATTCTCTCGCGCCGTCAGCGCCGGGAACAGGTACGGGCTTTGGAAGACGAAGCCGATGCCACGGCGGTGCACGGCGTCGATCTCGGCGGCCGAGGCCCGCGCCAGATCGGTGCCGTGGTAGAGCACCGACCCCTCGTCGGCTCGCAGCAAACCGCCCATCACGTTGAGCAGCGTCGACTTCCCCTTGCCCGAAACGCCCGTCACCGCCACAATGCGGCCCGGTGCCACAGCCAGCGACACGCCGTCCAGCGGACGCACGGGAGGCACGCTGCGAAACTCCTTCACCACGCCCTTCAGCTCGATCAACGGCTCCATCACATATCCCCCCTCGTCAACGTCTCCTGCGGGTCGCGCCGCAGCATCTGAACGACCGGCTGCACCAGCGCCACGGCAGTCAGCGCCACGGCAAACAGCAACCCCACGGCCACAGCTGCCCCATAGGCACTCGCAGGCACCGCCGCCCCGGGCATGTTGAATTCGCTATGGAAGGTGCCGACCACCGAGCCGGCCACCAAGCAGGCGACCACCACCGCGACCACAGCCGCCACCAGCGTGACCAGCCCGATCTCGCAGGCGAAGCACCCCACGACCCGGCCCCGGCTCATACCGAAGGTGCGCAAAAGCCCCAGCTCGCGCATGCGGCTGGCCGCCAGGGCCGAGAAGCGCCCGGCCAGGGCCAAAGCCGCCAGAATAACGAGCACGATGAGAAACGCCACGGCGATGGCCTCCACCACGGCGAGCTGAGATGACGCCCCCGAAACCATGTCCGCCGTGCGCACGGCCACCGACCCGGGCACCGCATCCACGAGCGCCTGGCACAGCGCGTCGATATCGCTTCCGTCGGCCGCCTTCACCATGAGGCAGGAAACGGCGTCGAAGGGATCGGCGTCGCCCCATACACTTTCCAAATAGGGACTCGCCGCCGCGATGGTGCGTGCCGCGTCAATGTCCATGAAGATGGTCTCGTCCACGCTGGTGCCCGTCGGCGCCAAGGTGCCGGCCACGTGGAAGACCGAACCCAAAATGGAAGCCTGCCCGCCCTCGATGGCCGGAGCCGCCGAGCCGAGCAGAATGCCGTCATCCCCAAGGCCGAAGTCGTCAACCTCAGCCGAAGCACCAGCATCCCCGGCGCCTTCTACGCCGCCAACGATCCAGGGCGCCAGCACGAAGTCCGTCGTCGCATCGATGCCCACCACGCGGGTGACCCCCACCACCGAGCAGCAGCTCTGATCCACCGTCTGGGTGAAGAACTGCGGCGTGGAAGCGGCCACACCCTCGGTGGCGGCCACGGCTTCTGCGGCCGATGCCGGCAGATACACGTTCACCGGCTCGGCGCAGAAGAGCACCTCCGAGGCATTGCCCGAGGCGCCGGCCGGCAACACCATGATATCGGCCCCCAGCCGTTCCCGGGACAGGCGCACGCCGTCTTCCAGCGACGTCACCACAATCATCGAGGCGGTCAGCGCGAGCACGGCCATAAACGCAATAAACGCCGTGAGCACAGAAGAGCCCAGCCGGCGCGTGATATTTCTCCATGCCAGGTAGAACACGAAGACAACCTCCCTTGTGTTGAGAGGAGGTGCCCAGGGAAATAAGGGAGGGTGGAATTCCCCGCGCACCTCCATCGAGAAGGGCGCCCGACCACAGCCGGGCGCCACCGGAATATCGCGAAAGCTCAGTCGCTATGCCTGCTCGGCGCCGGCATCGAACAGACCCGGCGCGGCGTCGATATCAGCGAAGACACTCGCGTCGATATCCTTGTCCAACGCCACCTTCAAGTTCGGTTTGGTCTCCGACTGGTCCTTGACATCCGTGCCCTCGGGCAGCTTGTCCATCTCATCCAAGGTGAGATTCGCGCTCGGGCAGGACATAACGCAGACCGGCATCTCTCCGCGAGCCTGACGATTGGCGCACCCGTCGCACTTGTAGGTCGTGGACGTCGCCTCATCGTAGGAAGGCGCATGGAAGGGGCAGGCCTCGATGCAGGTCTTGCACCCGATGCACTTATCGTGATCCTGCACCACCAGACCGTTGTCCATCTTCTGATAGGCACCCACGGGGCAGTTCGCCACACAGGCCGGCTCGTCGCAGTGGTTGCAAGCCATGGACACGAAGGCATGGCCGCCAGGTGCCGCAGCGTTAATCTGGCGCACGCGGCGAATGAACACGCCAGGCGTCAGCACTTTCTCAGTGGCGCAAGCTACCTGGCAGCTCTTGCACCCATAGCAATCAGCAGAGTTGACATAGAATCCCTGAGTCATGGTTTACGCCCCCTTCTTCACTTCAACAAGCGTGGAATTGCAGCAGTGGATGGTACCGAGGGTGGGCCACTTGTTGCTCGTCACATTACTCGACGAGGACGCCGTGGTATCCTCCCAGCCGTTCTCCAGCACGACAACGCCCTTCTTGAGGTGGTCGGTCACTCGCGCGAGGCCCGTATGCTCGCCGCGATCATTGAAGGCCGTCACCTCGTCGCCCTCGGCGATGCCACGATCGGCAGCGTCCTCGGTGTTGATGTAGATGTTCGGCTTGTGGCCGTCCATGCACAGCATGGTCTCGAGGTTCTTGAACGTCGTGTGCACCTGGCTGCGGGTCTTGCGCTGAACCGAGGCCAGCGGGTATTTCTTGGCGAGCTCGCTATCGGCGTTCAGCGGATGCTCCTCAGGACGCTGGTGGCACGCGATCGCCGGGTAGCCCTCGTCGACCCACGCCTGAACCCACAGGTGAGCCTTCTTGGTGGGAGTGAGGAACTCGCCATCCTTGTAGGCGATGTAATCGGGGTTCAGATCCCAAGCGTTGATGCCCTTCTTCTCGGCGAGCTCCTCGTAGGTGATGCCGGCCGGCTCGAGCACGCGGCCAATGTACACCGACGGATCCTCGTTGAAGTACTGCTCCAGGCCGAAGCGCTTGGCGACTTCGCGGGTAATCTCCAGGTCAGTCTTGCACTCGCCCGGCGGGGTCACGCCGGCCTCGCTGATGGAGATGACAGCCGAGCGCACGGAATGCGTGACGTTCGGAGTCTCGAACAGCGCCGTCACGGGAAGCACCAGGTCGGCGTACATGGCGCTCGCGTTCAGGAACATGTCTACCTTCACGACGAACGGAATGTGCTTCATGCCCTCCTTCACGCTGTTCGTGTTCGGCCACTGGGCCACGGGATTGCCCTGGGCGATCCACATGAAGTTGATCTTGGTGGGCTTGTCCTGGCAGATCCACTCACCGAAGCACGGCACGGGAATGGACTCGTTCTTAACAGCATCGGGGTTGGCCTCATAGGCAGAGCCGCCGGGCACCAGGGTGGTGGAGCCGCAGGCGTCGTACACGCCGTCGCCGCGATGGCCGATATGACCGCAGAACAGGGCCAGATACACCTGGGTAGCCGTAGCGTAAGCAGCATTCTCGGTGCGCTGGTAGCCGCCCATGTTCTGGATGATCATGGCATGCTCGGCGTTAGCGTAATCGCGGGCGATGCGAGCGATGTCGTCGTAGGAGCAGCCGGACTCGGCCTCGACGGCCTCCTTGCCCCACTTGTCGGCCTCGGCCTTGATGAGATCGTAGATGGTCACGTAGTCGTTGGCGATCTCGGTGCCTTCCACGGACAGCAGCGGCGTCGCGCCAGCGGCATCGTGGGCGACAATCGTCTTGGTCGCCGGATCGTACACCTGATACGTGGTGTCGTCAGCCGGGTCAGCGAAGGCCGGCGCGTTAGTCTTCTTGTCAATGAGGCAAGGCGCCGTGGTGTGGGCGATGATGTACTCCTCATCGGTCAGACCCTCGTCGATGACCACCTTCAGCATGGCGAGCGCCACAGCCGAGTCGGTGCCGGGCCAAGGCTGGATCCACTCCTGGGACTTGTCGGCAGTCTCGGAGAGGAACGGATCGATGGTGCACAGGGTGCCACCATTGTCCATCATCTCCTGGAAGCGGCCGAAATAGCCCGTCATCGAGATGACCGGGTTGTTACCCCAGGCAATGATGTAGTTGGAGTTGGCGATCTCGTTGCGGACCAGCTGCATGCGCTGGCCGAGAACCGGCGCCAGGCCCGAGTCGATGCCGGCGCAGCACATATTGCCGGACGTGGACGTGCCACCGCCGAGCCAACCGACAAATGTGGAGAACGCACCGGTCAGGGCGCTGAAGTTGCCCGAACCGCCCTGGGACATGATGGACTTGGGACCGCCATTGTCCAGTGCGTACTGCAGCTTCTCCTGAATGAGATCGAACGCCTCGTCCCAGGTAATCTCCTCGAAGTCGCCGGATCCCTTCTCGCCCACGAGCTTCAAAGGCTTGGTCAGGCGCTTATCGGAGTTGCACATTTCCACGCGGGCGAAGCCGCGGGCGCAAGCGGGGCTCTCGTTCACCTCGCCGCTCTCCACTTTCACGAGCTTGCCGTCGCGCACATAACCCTTCAGCAGGTGGTGCTGGCACTCCGGCGAGCAGCAACCGTAGACGAGCTGGCAGTCGGCGAACTCGTCCTCGCCGGTGAAGGCCAGACCCTCCCCCTCGTCCTTGGCCGGCGCCTCGTCGGTGGCCGCCGGGGCGCATCCGGCCAGGCCCACAGCAGCCGTAGCCGCGGCAGCGCCCACGAAGGCGCGACGGGTGAGCTTGGCGTCAATGGCGCGTTCGCTGTTCTTCGTCATAGAACTCTCCTCCCTCAGATAGGATTTTCTCGCAAGCTGCGGCGAAAAGACGTTTGAACCCCCGCTCTCGGCGGATCTCCTACCGCCTTGCTGTCGCATCGGGCGGCCCTCCTCGGCCGAAACCCTCGCACTCGCTGGCTATTATTCTGCCGTTGACTCAACGTCACTTCAATGGCGGCCAGCGGAACTTTTCATTAAGACTTCGGGGCAAATATTAAAAAAGAATTACCTTCCCCACCGAAGTCTCCTGCATGCAGCTCCATCGGGCATAATATGAAGATTGACGAGGAGGGGACACCATGTCGACCGATCACCCGGGGCGCCCGTTCCGCTATGGCATACGCTTCAAGATCGCCGTTTCCATCGGCGTCATTATGATTGCGCTCATGGCCGTTGACATTCTATGGAACCTATCGCTTCAAAACGCTCAGGCCGAGAACGAGGCACGCGAAAAAGCCGAGGTGCTCGCCGCCGAAATGCGCGCGGCGTGGGACTTCGTCGATATGAACCAGGAAGTCATCAACCGTGCCGAGGACGGCGCTTTCCGTACGAAGCACCTCGTGTGCGTGGTGGCGGCGAAGTCTATCTCCATGCTGTTCACCAGTGAAACCGACTACTCCATCCGCTTCACGAATGACACGCCGCGTCAGGCTGCCAACGCGCCGGACGCCTTCGAGCAGGAGGCCCTGGCCGCCTTCAACGCCGACCCCGACCGCAAGGCATTCTGGCGCGTCGTGGACGCCGGCGACGGCACGCGGGTGTTCCGCTATACGGAGCCGTTGTACGTGACCGAGTCGTGCCTAGAATGTCACGGCGACCCCGTCGGCGAGCTGGATCAGTACGGCTACCCCAAGGAGGGCATGCAGGTGGGCCAAGTGGGCGGCGCCATGTCCATCACCGAGCCCATGGGCATTTACGCCGCCGGCATTCAAGATAGCATGATGCAGCAGGCGATCATGGTGCTGTTCATGATGGTAGCGGCCTTCATCGGGCTGTACTTCGTGACAAGCCAGCTGGTGCTGCAGCCCATCGACGAGCTGCGAAGTGCGGCGGGCGCCGTGGGCAAGGGCGACTTCAACTACACCCTCACGGTGCCCGACCCCGGCGAGCGGCCCCGCGACGAGCTGGCGGAGCTCACCGGCGAGTTCGACCGCATGGCCCGCGACCTTGAGGCGCTTTATGCCGATCTGGAGGGCCAGGTGCGTTCCAAGACCGATGACCTCATGGTGCTCAACGACATGCTGAACTACCAGAAGCGCGAGCTGAAGGTAGCACTCGATCGGCTGGGTGATGAGGTGGCCTACAAGAACGAGTTCTTCGCCATCGTCAGCCACGAGCTGCGCACGCCGCTCACCAGCATTTTGGCCTACGCGCGCATCCTGAACGCGGACGACAGCCTAGCGCCCAAGACCCGCGAGGCCGTGGGCGAAATCGAGTCGAATGCCACCCTTTTGCTGAACATGGTGAACAACATCCTCGTCATTTCCAAGCACGCCGCCAAGAAGGACGAGCTTTTGCCCGAGCCGGTGGACTTCGTCGATTTGGCCCAGTTCGTGCGCAAGGCGCTGGCCCCTATCGCGGAAGGCAAGGACGTGCGGCTCACCTGCACGGTAGCGCCGAATGTGCCCTTGAGCATGGCCGACTGGGAGAAGCTGCGACGCATTCTGGAGAACCTGGTGAACAATGCTATCAAGTACACCCATCGAGGTGGGTTCGTGCGCCTGACGATTGGGTTCGAGGACGGGGAAACCGACTCCCACAGTGAGAGCGAAAAGGCGGACACCAATGCCCCCGATGGCGAAGATGCCGCAGCCGGCTGGATCGTCATGCGCGTCGCCGACGACGGCATGGGCATCGCGCCCGAAGAGTTGGACCAAATCTTCGAGCTGTACAAGCAGGCCGGGCAATCGGCCAACCGCCGCTACCGGGGCACGGGGCTGGGGCTTGCCGTAGTGCGCGACCTCACCGAGCTGCATGGCGGCACCGTGACCGTGGAAAGCCGGGTGAAGGAGGGCAGCACGTTCACCGTGCGCATCCCCTATGTGCCCGTCATTGAGGAAGAGGACGAGGAAGCGTAAAGCCGCAGGGTGACCCGCAGCGCCGAAGGCCGAGCCGCTGACAACCGCGAAGGAGGACGACGATGGCGAAGATTCTGCTCGTGGACGATGAGCCGCGCATTGCCCGGGTGGTACGCGACATGGTGGAGGGTGCCGATTGGCAATTCGCTTACGCCGACAACGGCGCCGATGCGCTGGACGCCGTCGCCCGCGAGACGCCCGACCTCATCATCATGGACGTCATGATGCCGAAGATGGACGGCTTCACCGCCTGCCGCGAACTGCGCACCCGGGGCGTCACCGTACCGGTCATCTTCCTATCGGCCAAAGGGGACATCGTGGACAAGGGCGTCGGATTCGCGGCCGGGGGCGACGACTACATGGTGAAGCCCTTCGACCCGCGCGAGCTGATGATGCACATCGAAGCCCACCTGCGCCGCGCCGCCATGCGCCCAACCGCTGCTATGCCGTCCACGGGCACCATCACCGTGGGGCGCCTTTCCCTAGACATGGCCCAGCACCGCGCCACCTTGGGCGGCGAGCACGTGCCGCTGACCCCAAAGGAGTTCAAAATCCTGGCGACCTTGGCCGCAAGTCCCGGCACCGTGCTCTCCCGCGAGCAGCTAGTGGAGGCGGCCTGGGGGCCGGAGTTCGTCGGCGAGACCAGCTCCATCACCGTGTTCATCAAGAAGCTGCGGGCCAAGATCGAGGACGATCCCACCGAGCCCCGCATCATAGAAACCGTCTGGGGCATCGGCTACCGCCTCGATCCCGAGGCCTGCGGGTAAGCCCCCTCACCCGCACCCGCTTTTCTAGCCTCAAATTGGCGGTTTTTCCGTAAGAAGCGTCGCTTCGTGACACCATTTCGTTCCAAACAGGCGATTTTGCCCACTTTGTAGCCGCAAATCGACGATCTTGACATAACAACCGTCGATTTGCGGCTACAAATAAAATGCGGTCGCCGAAAGGTTCCCCTACTTCCCCGCGCCGCCGTGGTTGATGGTGGTGGCGAGGGGGTGGCGCTTCAAAAGGAGCATCATCACGAGACAGGCGAGCATGAGCGGCACGAACCAGAGGAACAGCGGCAGTAGCGCGTCGGAATAGCCGGCGGCAATAACCAACTGGGCTGACGCGGGCAGCTTGTCCACAATCTGCGGCGTCAGCGTGGCGAGCGACAGGTTGTCCACATGGGTGAGCTTGCCGGCCACGTCGGCCGTAAGGCGCATGGTGAACAACGCGCCCACGAGCGCCGTGCCCACCGAGGCGCCGATCTGCCGGAAGAAGTTGTTCGCCGCCGTGGCGGTGCCCACCATGGCGTGGGGAAACTCGTTTTGCACCACGAGCACGAGCAACTGCATGCCGAGCCCCATGCCGAAGCCGAGCACGAACAGGTACAGCACTGGCACCCACAACGCCTCGTGCACCTGCATGCGCGACAGCAGAAACAGACCCACCGTGCTCACGACGCACATGGCCACGAGCATCCCCTTGTAGCGCCCGGTCTTCGACGCCACCCAGCCGGTGGCCGTAGAGGTGATGAGGATGCCCACGCTGGTGGCCGTGCACACGAGACCGGCCACTTCGGGCGAGAGGTCGTCCACAATTTGGAAGTAGGTGGGCAAGTAGTTGAGCGCCCCCATGAAGCTGATGTTCAGGAAAAGCCCCGTCACCGAGCACAGCACGAAGTTTCGGTTGCGGAAAAGCCCCATGGGAATGATAGGCTCGGCAGCGCGGCGCTCCAGCAGCACGAAGACCACAGCGGCGGCCACAGCTAGGGCGACAAGGCCCATAAACGGCAGGCTTCCCCAGGGAATGAGCGTGCCGCCCCAAGCCATGGCGAGCACGAGCGAGGTCACAGCCACGGTCATGGCCATCATGCCAGGCCAATCGATGGGGTGCTTTCCGAGGGCGCGGGCGTCGCGGGGCAGCGTGAGTCCGAGTACCACCACGGCAAGCAGGGCCACGGGCACGGTGAACCAGAAGATCCAGCGCCAGCCCGTCACCTGGACGAACCAGCCGCCGAGCAGCGGCCCCAGCACATTCGATACGGCGAACACGGCGCCGATGACGCCCATGTAGGTGCCGAGCTTGCGCGGCGGCACCACGTCGGAGAGCGTCGCCTGGGACAAGATGATGAGGCCGCCGCCCCCGAGGCCGGAGATGAGGCGGCCACTGATGAGCATGCCCATGTTCACCGATAGGCCGCAGATCATCTTGCCCGCTGCGTATAGGGCGAGCGCCGCCATGAGCAGGCGCTTGCGGCCGACAAGATCACCGAACTTGCCGTAGATGGGCATGACCAGCGTCGACAACAGAATGTAGGCAGTAGAGACCCACTGCATGATCCCTACGCCGTTCAGGTCGCCCACAATGGTGGAAGCGCCGTGGAAGCGATGGTCTCAGAAAGCGAGCTGATGAGCATGGCGAGCAAAAGACCGAAGAACACCAGCGCCAAAGCCCGCCCGTGCAGGGCGTGGTCGGCAGGAGGCGTGGAGGCGCCTGCGGGTTTTGCGAGCACGAGCGCCGATGGGGAGGCCGCTGCAGGCGATGGGGAGGCCGCTGCAGGCGATGCGGGCGCGCAGGTCGAGATCGCCGGCGCCTTCGTCCTCGAAGCCGCATCTCCCGCGCTCACCGCCATAGGTCGCCTCTTTCCAATCAGGGTTTCCTCCCCATTCTAGAAAGCCGACTGTCGCAAGTACCGCGCAATGACCGCTCGTGCGCCGAACTGTCACGCGCCCGTTGCACGTTGGGATTTTACATTGAACAAGGTTGCAGCAACGAAGGCGAGCTATTCCCCGGACAACGTGTAGCGCGTGCTGCGGCTAGCGCCTTTGGACGAGATAGCGCCCTTCTCCAGAAGAGCACCGACAATGGCCTTGGCCTTGGTCGAGCCGCAAGCGAGCAGCTGCTCAACGTCGCGCCTGTTGAACTCTCCCCGTTCACTAGCCATGCGCAGCACGGCCCGCTCCTCTTCCGGATAGGTGCTGAAGTCCTCTTGTTTCTTACTGGCAGACGACTCATCCGCTGGCCGCATTTGAGGCTTAGGGCCACTGGTTGCCGCCTCGGCGAAATTGGGCCCGTATGCTTGATCGGCGGCAGCATTCCCCAAATACACCGTCACGGCAATACGATCGGGGCTGAAGCTTTCCACCGCAGCGGGCAATGGAGCCTGCGCATCCACAGCCGCACGCCTCATGACATCGAAGCCACTGCCCGCTTTTTCGCAGGCGTTGATGAGCCCGAACATCTTCATAAGCGTGGGGTTTCTCGCATCGGAGACACCACCGGCGAGCATAACGTCCAAGGCGATGCGCAAACTGCCGGGGTTCTCGATTTTAATCCTGTCGGGATAGCGCAGCGCGGCCACGCCGCGGCGGCCGTAATAATCGCTGTGAACAAGACTGTTGACGAAAGCCTCGCGCACGGCGGCGTGCATTTCGGTGTCCTCCACCCGTTGCAACGACTCGCTTAAAGCAAAAGGCCTTTTCACCCCTGCCGTGAGGCGCGGAACCACCTTGCTCCAAAAATCGAACAGACCACCACTCCACGTACCGTCGTTGGAAACGACGCGGTCGCGCCAGCGTGCACCGTCGCCCATCTCTCGGTAATCGAGGAAGTACTCGGGGTACTCCCGAACGATCTCATATTCGTAGCCGAACATGAGCAGCCCGGCGCGAGTGGGATGCAACGCGCCCTCCCCTTCCACACGACCCGCCGCATTGAGCTTGAGCAGGAGATCCTCCGCGCCCAGCTTGTTCCACGGATGACCGGGGCGCACTGCCTCCATCGTGGCTCGGAATCGTTCCACCGAGTCCATATCCAGCGCCTCGAGGCCGAAATTCTCCAGAACAAGCGCGTCCAACGGAGAGGGGCTCGCATCGCGAACCATGGCAACAATCTCATCAGCTGAGCAGTGGTAGTCTCCCTCACCATTGCGCCGATAGGTGCCTCGCGCCTGATCTCCCGAAACGTACACCGGTTTAAGTTGACGCGGCGCCCGAGGAACGTTAATTCGAAGATAGGTTTTTCCTTCCGCCTCAACAAGGGAGACATCTTCGTTGGTTAAGAGATTCGCGCTCACTTTAGAGGGATTGTTCACGCCATCCCAGAATTTCTTGCAGAGGCCCTCCGGATCAGCAAGCCCCTCGACTTCCAAGGAGCCATCAGCCGTCTCTCGAACGCCGAGCATGATGGTGCCACCCTCGGTATTCGCGAAAGCGGAATAGGTTTCCCACACACTTGCGGGAACTCCACCCTTCGCCAATTTAGCTTCAAGCCGATTGCCCTCACGCAAATCTTTAAGCTGCTCTTGCCCCATAGTTCCCCTTACGCCGTTGCAGTCGCTCATTTCCCGTTAGCACTTTATGTCGCGCCCATTATCGGTCGTTTGCGGTCGTTTTGCGGTCGTTTCGGTCGTTTTGCGGTCGTTTCGGTCGTTTTGCGGTCGTTTCGGTCGCGAAACGCCGACACTACGACCGCGTTTCGGTCGCCCTGCAGCCATCGCAGACGAACAGCTCTTTTTTGCGCGAAATCGGCGTTTAGCAGCGTCAAGGAGGCCCGAATGACGCTGCTAAACGCGGATCTCGTTCATAATCTGGATTCCAGACGCTGCTAAACGCCGATTTCGCGCACGATTCCCACTTTTGACGCCCCGGGGCAGCTATCTGAAGATGCTACAGCGGCAGCTCGTACATGATCACTTGGATGTCGCCAAGGGCCGGGTAGTACACGGTCCACTCGCCCTTGTCCGCAAACCCGCAGGACTCGTAGAGGCCGCGGCCGCGCACGTTGTAGGGGAACGTATCCAGGCGCAGGACCGAAAGGCCGTCGGCGCGGGCGATTTCCATGCCGCCCTGCAGAAGCTGGCGCGCGAAGCCGCGGCCGTGGTAGGCCGGCAGCGTGGCCACCACATGCAGCACGCCCACGTTCTCGGGCGGCGCGTCCACGCTCCACGGCACCGCCTCGTAGCCGGGCTCCCCCTCGTGGTTCACCACCATGGCGCTCGCGATGCCCTCCCCTTCCAACACGCCCACGATCATCTGGCCGTCCGCCACCGCCTCTCGCAGGAAGTCCTTCGAGGGATGGCCGTCGTGGCGCCACTGCACATCGAAATCGGTGCCCTGCATGCCGTCGATCATCTTCGCGTAGAAATCCAGCACGGCATCGATCTCGTCCGCCCGCGCCTTGCGCACCTCCAACATCGCCGCTCCCTTCTTGCGCGCATTCTTATCGAAGACAGTATAGCGTCGCCGCATCCTTGTCGAGCCCCTCAGAAGCCGGCAAAGCCCTCGGTTTCAGCGCGCTTGAGGGAAGGGAGGAAGCGAGACACGATCCAGGTGAGAATTTTCTCTTATCGAAACGCCGAAAACGACGGTCAAAGTCGCGTTGGCCGCATTTGAGCGGCGCTCAGCAGCTAGAGGCCGAGCAGGGGACGGTAGAGCGACTCGTCGGTTTCGGAGAAGACGTTGAACACCACCGTCATCGGTATGTCGGGATGCTCGTTAAGCCAGCGGCGCACCGAGGCGACGGCGATGGAGGCCGCTTCTTTTTGCGGGAAGCCGAACACGCCGGTGGAGATGCAGCAGAATGCGATGCTGGAAAGCCCCGCCGCGGCCGCCGCATCCAGACAGGCCCGGTAGCACTCGGCCAGCTGGCGGCGGTGCGTATCGGTGGGGCGCCCGTCGGCGATGGGCCCGACGGTGTGGATGACGCGGCGCGCGGGCAGATTGTAGCCGTCGGTCACCTTGGCCTGGGCCGTGGGCTCCGGGTGTCCCTGAGCCGCCATGGCCTTTGCACAAGCGGCGCGTAGCTGGACGCCGGCGAAGGTGTGGATGGCGTTGTCGATGCAGTAGTGCAAGGGCGCCCAGCAGCCGGTCATGCCGGAGTTGGCGGCGTTCACGATGGCGTCCACGGCCAGGGTGGTGATGTCGCCGCGCCACAAGCGCAGGCGCGGATCAACCGGGGAGGCCGTCGTGTCGGCGAGCGTTGCGATGCCCGCCTCGGCAATGAGCCCCTGCAGCAGCTCGTCCTGGGCAGCGAGGAATTCCGCAGGCGCGGGCCAGGACGGCCGCACGTTCGCAAGCGATCGAAAGGCGAGCCATAGCTTTTCGGCGGCCGCGCTCGTCAAGCCGTCCCGGACCACCTCGGCCGCCACCGGCGGCAAGGCGCGCCCGTGTAACTCACTCTCTTCGATGAGGTATTCCGCCAGATATTGCAGCAGCTCGCGCTTGCGCGCTTCGCCGAGAGTCTCGTACTGCATCGCGTTTTTCGCCACGTTCCCAACGTTATAGGATTCGCAATCCATAACCTATTCCTCCCTCGGAGGCCGCCATGAAACAAGAGCTCGCCTCCACCAGCCTAGCTGATTTGCTCGCCGACATCAAATAGAAGTGTTCCGGCGAATCGCCCCGTGTCTACTGATTGCTTCGCGCGCGAACCAAATTCGCGTAGTCCTGACGCTGATGAAAGATATGCGCCACCACAACGGTGTCACCTTCGTCTTGCGCTCCTTCAACGATTCCTTCCCTCAAAAGAATCGGTGCTGATGGGCGCTGCCACCGATACCCAGGCAGTAGGAGAAAGCGAGCTCGCCATCCAGCAATAGTGAGGAACAGCAGAGGTCCCGCCGACTGAACTGCAGCCGGCGGGGCCTTGCGTCCTTATGGCAGGCGCTGTCCAGCGGAATACGCTACTTGCCGAGGGTACTCCTTGGCGTCTTTCACGGCCAGACAGCCCGAGTTCACGGCCCAGCCGGCCTGGGAGCCGGGGGCGAACTTCACGTCATAGGAGTCGCCGTACAAACCGCCCGCATCGGAGCCGCCGGCGTACAGATCAGGGATGACCTGGCCCTCCTCGTCGAGTATCTGGGTCTTCTCGTTCACCTTGATGCCGCCGCAGGTGGTGTAGTAGCCGTCGCCCACATGGCAGCCCTCGGCGTTCATGAGATCCTCGCGGGCCTTCGCCAGCGGCGTGCCCGACGTGCCGAAGGAGAACACCTGGCCGTCGGGGCCCTGCGCTTCCCAGCGCTTCATATCGGTCTCGGTAAACAGAGCGAAGGTGCGATCCTGGTTGCGCACGGCAATACCAGCGCCGGCGAAGTCATCGATCCACAGGTCTTCCTTGCAGAAGCGCTCACCATTCTGGTTCAGCCACAGGGTGGGCTGCACGCCAGCGGAGTAGGCATCGGTAGTCCAGGTGGCGGTAACGGCGCCCAGGGTCACCGGGCCGCACCACATGACGGTGCCGAGCCCCTCAGCCATAGCGGCGCCGGCAGCCTTGGCCATCTTGACGTCGTCGCCATCGCGGCACTCCATACCGAGCGCCTGGATGTTCACATTCTTCGTCTCGGACACGCCGTAGAGGAACTCATGGTTGTTGGCGTAGCCGCCGGTGCCGATGCTGACGACCGGAGCTTCCACCTTGATGACGTTGCCCTTCTCGTCCTCGGCCAGAAGACCAACAACCTTGCCGTCCTCCATGATGAGTTGGCGCCCGAAGGTGTTGAAGCGGGCCTCGGTGCCCAGACGCTCGGCCTCGGCGCCGAAGCACTGCATGAAGTGGCCGCCGGGGCTGGCATCGTTACCCTTGTCGTACACGTGCCAAATCTTCGGGCCCGCGCCGATGGCGATGGAGTCGGCGAAAACGATGCCGTGGCCCTCAAGCCAGTCAATGATCTCCTTCATCTGGCCGAAGTAAGCCTCGTGCAGCTTGTGGGACGGAATCCAATGATGGTAGTTCAAGCAGGTGTTCAAGGCGTTCTTCACGCCGTAGGGCGCCGTGGGGTTGTAGGCGCCGGCGAACACCGGGCAGTTCTCGCCGGAGGTGTATTTGGCCTCCAGGCCGGTCATGCCCTCGGTGCCGATGAAGCTTCCGCCGTAGCCGCCCAAGCGCTCGATGACGACGGCTTTAAGCCCCATGTCGGCAGCCTGGATAGCGGCGGCCGTGCCCGTGCCGCCCGCGCCGACGATGCAGATGTCGGCTTGGATGGTTTCAGTCAGCTCGCCGAGCTCCGCGATCTAAGGGCGCCTTCAATTTCGAAGTTCCGACATCACTGGGCATTGTCGGTCTCATCGGCGATCACCTCAAGAAAGCGTTTCGCGAACGCTGCCCCGAGGTGCAGCTCACCCTCATCGAAATGCCCGACGACAACTACGAGAGCTTCATCAGGCAGGGTCGCTATCACTGCGGACTGCTCGTCTCCTCCGCGGGCGGGCGCTCGGGTTCTCCCTGCCCTACATGAGCGGCCTGGCTGCTTTCTCCCGCCACGACAACATCCGCCCTATCGCGCTGGAGGGCTCCCGCTGGGGCTTCGGCGTTGTTCACGACAAGGTACCGGCGGAATCGAAGCTATCTTCGAGCAGTGCGTCGCCGACTGTGCTCAGCGGCTCACGATGTAGCAACGGATCGACGGCCCCTCCCTCCCCAGGCTGCACGGACCCTCCCCGTGCGGGTATTTTCATCAACTTTTATCACGTTTTATCATTGTTGCAAAACATGTAGGCTGACCTGGTGATTCTACAGAAGCTGATCGCGAAGATAGTCTTTGAACATGGGCAGTTCGATGCGGATGCGCCCTTGGCCCACCTCGCCGACAATGCCCTGCTCCTGCAGACGCCGCTTATACTGCGAAGCGTAGTTGCTCCTTTTGCCCAGGCGCCTCGCTACATCCGCAAGCTCGCTGGGGCCATCATCTTCCAGCATAGCGACCAGAAAACGCACATCTCCTTTCGACAACTCGCGAAACGTCGTATCGAACACCTTTCGCTGCAAGTCGTTACGCGCGAACCGCGAGCCCTCGAGAACATCGTCCTCCGAGATGAGCGGACTGTCCGGCGAGGCGTTCCAAGCGCGATAGCCGACGAGCTGCATCATGTAGGGGAAGCCGCCGATAAGCTGGACGGCTTCCTTAAGCGCTTCCGGCGTTGCCTCCCGACCGCCCTCGTCGAAGGTTTTACCAAGGGCCTCCTCCACTTCGAAGTCGGAGACGATACCAATGTTGTAGAAATTGGCACGACGCAAAAACGAAACAGACTTGTCTTGCAAAAGAGCACTGACATGGGCCGGCAGCCCCGCCATGAACAGGGCCACCTTGCGTCGCTCGCGCACGAAATGTTGGAATGCGGAGGCAAGCTGAATCATCTCGTCAAGATCGTCGCGCACCTCATCCACGGTGATAAGAAGTCCCGTGTCCGTTTCCGCGAGGGCGTCAAGGAGCTCGCCCATGCGAATGCGCCACGTGGGAGCCGCCTCCAAAGAATCGGAGAACTGCACCTCGGCGATATCGCCCAGCTTCAGGCTCGCCAGCTTCGCCGGTGTGCTCGTATCTATCAGATGGGCACTCGCAGCATGAGTCTGCTGAACGATTTCCTCAAGCATCCCTGGAAGCGCCGACACGTTAACCGACACCCAGCCCTGCGCCTGGGCCGCATCGGAGAGGTAGGTGAGCAACGCCGTCTTCCCCGTGCCGCGTGCACCAGAGATGATCGTTGTGAGGTTAGGGTTGCCCACACCTTCCTCCAGAGCTGCAAGCAACTCACTGGTGATGTCCTCGCGACCCGCCATAAACGCAGGCACAACTCCGAAGGTAGGGGTAAAGGGATTGCTCGCCATCATCACTCCTTGACATCTTTTGCAACTTTTGCATCTTTTGCAATTTTTGCATCTTTTGCATCTTTTGCCAAGTCCGACAAAAGACGCTGTCGCATCAACCACCCTGCCAGCCCCCACCTACAGCGGCATTGCTCGCAGAGGCTTTAGGGGGAGCAGCGCCCAACAGGAAAGCGCGACGACTCTGCTTTCATTCAGGGTAAGACAGGGCCTCATCTCAGCGGTAGCTCTCGTTGGCATCGTCCTAGACAAGCACATCTATCGCAAATGCGCCGTCGGTACGCGCCAAGAACTCCTCGACCTGTTCGAGAGCAGAACGCAGACCGCGGATCCAGTCGACTGATCCTACAGCGCGAAGCGGTCGCGGGCGCGCTTGGGAGTGGCGGCGCGGGCGGCTTCTTGGCGGTCGTGCTGCCAGTTCATGAGGAACAGCACGCAGTCGGTGCGATTGCTGGCACGTAAGCGCTCGATTTGGCGATCGAACAGCTCAGCGTCGTTCAAGAACCCCGCATCGGCCAGAGCGCGCACCATGGCAATATCCCCCTCGCGCGCCACATACTGCACGGCCTCGGCGGCGCGCTCACGCAGGGCTTCCACAATGCGGTCGCGCATCTCGGGCACCAAGCGGAAGGGCGCCGCCACGCGATGGAGCAGAGCTCCGAGGTGATCGGGCAGGCCGCGCCCCACCAGCAATTGGTCGTCGTAACGAGCGAAATCGAAGGGAATGCCATCCTCGGCGTCTTCCAAGAAACAGCTTATGAGCTGGTCGGAAGTGATATGCACCACCGCATCGGCCGCAGCCAGGCGCACGATGGCGTATTCGAAGCTGCCCTCGCCGATGCTGGTGACGCTCGCGGGGATGAGCACAGGGCTGACCAACGTGCGCGAGCAGAAGCAGTGGGCCCCGATGGTGCGCAAGCCCTCGGGCAGCATCAGCTTGCGCGTGCCCTTGCAGGCGTTGCCGTCGCGCACCTCGCGCACCGTATCGGGAATGACAAGGGTGGCCGGGGCAGTGATGAGCGCGCGCTCGGCAACGTACGCGAGGGGCGCGCCGCCCACTTCCCGCGGCAGGGCCAGCCGATCAGCAGCGGACACCGGCGCCGCCATCGCGCTCGCCGCACTCGCCGCGGCCTCGCGAGCCGAGACAGCCGTGGCCCCCCTCATGCGGGCATGAGCCGCCGAGGAGAACTGGCGCGAGGGCGAGTCGGGGGCCGGCGGACCCGCCACCAAATGGGCCGTGCGCATGCCGCCTCCTGCCGCAGCGCCGACTTCCCGCGCAGTGCCGACTTCCTTCGCAACGCCGCCCTCCCCTGCGACGACATCCCCCCCTGCGAAGCCGTACCAGCACTGGTTCTCTTCCACAGCCTGAAAATCGGTGACGCGGCCTCCGCAGCGGGCGACGATGCGGGCGAGCGCCATCGGATCGCCGGCACGCCAAAGCGTCTCGGGCGCCACCGAGCCATCCACTCGCTCAAGAGAATCGGGCGCATCGATGACGCGCGGCGCAGGGCACCCTTTGGCGAAAGCGGCGGCACCCACGACGCGCACGCCCGCAGGAACCTCAAAGCGCTCTTCGTAGGGCGCTTGCGCGAAAACGAGCCGCCAAGAATCCGCATCGTGCCTCGGTGAAGATGCCGGCAAGCCAAAGCCTCCACCCTCGCTACCGCCCGCACCCATGCGCTCGATGAGGCACCCGTCCTTCACGGCGAAGCGCTCATTGGCAGAGCTGACCGCATAGCTGCGCGCCTCCAGTCGCGGATTGGGCAGCGCCATATCTAAAGGCGCGGGATCGTAGGTGCGCACGCCAGCGCCCAGATACACCACATCAGCGCTCACCGAGCTGAAGGCCTGCGACCCCACCACTTCAACCGTATCGGGCACCACTAAAAGGCGCACCTGAGCACCGCTCGTGAAGCGGCGCGCGAAAGCCTCCGAAGCGATGCGCACCACCGGCACATCGTCGATAAACGATGGCACCACGACAATCAGGCTGTCGGCCCGAAGGTCGTGCTCGGCAAGTTTTCCCAAGTGAACAGCGGAGACGGCATAGCCCTCGCCATCGCGACGCACCGTTATGGGAACATTGGTGGCAAAGTACGCCTCTTCGCTCCGGAATGTTTCACGGCCATACATTGATGTTTCACGGGTGCTTGAGAGTGTTTCACGGTTTTTCACTGTTTCACAGTCGCGAGCCTCGTCTGCATTTCCCCGCGCCGGCTCCTCCGCCTGCCAGCGCGGCGTCTGCCCCAGCGTCCACAACTCGTGAGGTGAAAGCTTGCGCGCGGGGGCCACCGCCGTTGCAGCCCCGCCGCTAACAGCCCCTTCGGCAGCTCCTTCGACAGACCGCCCGACCATGCTCGCGGTCGATCCCTCCCCGCCTTCCCCGCGCACAGCACTGCCAATAATGCCCATGCGCTCCTCATCAGAGATACCCATGCCGAGCGCGCCCACGATGAGCAGGTCGCCGTCGGTGCCATCAAGCTCCTCGGTTTCATCGAGGGCCGCATCGTGCACCCAGGGCTTGTAGGGAGCCAGCTGGGGCCGCCAGTTCTCCCCCTCGATGGGGTGCCCCGGCTCCTCAATCGTCACGTCGGCCAGCATCAAATGCACCGGGTTTTCTTGCGCCCGCGCAATAAGATCGTCAAGAGAAGAAGTTGCATCGCGAAAGACCACTGTGTTGCCGCTCATGATTTTGTGCACCTTCCCAATTTTGGCACCTGAAGGCCGTTTACCCTGCGTAAAGCCCATGCTACACTACGACCCATAGAGGCACAATGACAAAAGAATCTTGTTTTTTGGTCACAAAGTCGAGTTTTGAACTCCTTCGCGGCGAATTGTCGCTCACGGAAGAGGCCGCTGGTCGCTTTGCGGCGTTGATTTTATCGAATTGCATTAGAATCAATCTTCTCTTTCCCTCGATCAGGGTTCAAAAGTCGATTTTGTGACCAAAAATGAGGAAATGTTTGTCACTCGAACCGCGAAAGGAGGGGCCGTGCGCAAAAACGAGGTGGAGGCGCTGGCCCTCGATGCTCTCGACCTGGTGCGCAACGGGCTTTTGGTAAACCTGCGCTTCATGAGCGCAGCCTTTGCCCGACTCGCGCCCCTGCCCATCCCCGGCGCTACGCTCGCCACCGATGGCGCGCATTTGCGGTTCGACCCCGTCACCTGGGCGCGCACCTACGCCAACGACCCGGCCGAAGCTTCTCGCGCCTACCTGCACACGGTGCTTCACAACGTGTTTCTGCACCTTTACCCCGGAGCTGGCATCGATCCCCTTCTATGGGACATCGCCTGCGACATGGTGGTGGAATCGGTGATCGACCAGCTCGATCTTCCCGCCACGCGCACGGCCCAAGCGGCAGCCTCGCGTCCCGAGCTGGAGCGCATGGCCGAAGAGGCCGGCCTCATGACTGCCGAGCGCGTCTACGCTGCCCTGCGCGATCGACGCGCCGCCGGCGCAACTGACGACGAGCTCGCCCGCCTCGGCGCTCGCTTCCACGTGGACGACCATCGCCCCTGGCATGCCGTCGTCATTGTCGAAGGAGAAGAAGCGTCGGGCAAGACGGGCGAGGCAACCGAAGGCGAGGGCCGCACGAGCGCTCCCGCCGCCAAGGCCGACACCTCAGGCACCGACATGGACATCCCCGATGAGGCTGCCGACGTTCCCTATTCCCACAAGGCGCACCGAGCGATGGACGCCGCCGACATCACCCAGAAGGACGCGCCCGAGAACGCCGCCCGCGCCATTGGCGAGCGCTTCGCCGACACCGTGCAGCTCGACCGCTCCCGCGAGCAGTGGGAAAACGCGGCGCTGGAGATGGGCATCCAGCTGGACGCCTACGCTAAGCTGTGGGGCATCGAGGGATCGAACCTCGCCATGAACCTGCGCAAAGTTACCCGCGAAAAGCACGATTACCGGGCCTTCCTGCGCAAGTTCGCCCGCATGGGCGAGCAGATCCGCGTAAACGACGACGAGTTCGATTACGTGTTCTACACCTACGGGCTCGAGCTGTACGGCAACCTGCCCCTCGTGGAGCCAGTGGAATTTGCCGAAGAGAAGCGCATCCGCGACTTCGTTATCGCCATCGACACCTCGGCCTCCACGAAAGACGGCCTGGTGCGCAAGTTCATCGAGCGCACCTATTCTATTCTGGCTGACGAGACGAGCTTCTTCTCGCGCATGAACGTCCTCATTGTGCAGTGCGATGCCGCCATTACCGACGTGGCCCGCATCACCTGCCTACGCGATTTGGAAGACTATCTGGAAAACCCCACCATCAAGGGCCTGGGCGGCACCGACTTCCGCCCCGTGTTCACCTACGTGGACGAAGCGCTGGCCACCGGCGAGCTGAACGATTTGGGCGGCCTCATCTACTTCACCGACGGTCAGGGCACCTACCCCGCGCGCCGCCCCGCCTACGAAACCGCCTTTGTGTTCCTCGATTCCGACGATGCCGCAGCCTCGGCCCCCGTGCCGCCCTGGGCCATGAAAGTGATCCTGGATGAAACCTTCGTGCTAGAAGAGGAGCCCCTATGAACATCCGCGAAGCAAAACAGCAGATCAAAAACGCCATGATCGCCTATTTCACTAAAGACGAGTTCGGCAACTATCTTCTGCCGCCCGAGCGCCAACGTCCGGTGTTCCTGCTGGGCGCGCCGGGCATCGGCAAGACGGCCATCATGGAGCAAATCGCCCAAGAACTGGAAGTGGGATTCGTGTCCTACTCCATGACCCACCATACCCGCCAAAGCGCGCTGGGCCTGCCGTTCATCGCGACGAAAACCTATGACGGCGTGGAATACCAGGTGTCCGAATACACCATGAGCGAGATCATCGCCTCGGTCTATGAGGCGATGGAGGCCACGGGGCGCCGCGAGGGCATTCTGTTCCTCGACGAGATCAACTGCGTATCGGAGACGCTCACGCCGGCCATGCTGCAGTTTCTGCAATACAAGATCTTCGGCCGCCATGCCGTGCCCGACGGCTGGATCGTCGTGACGGCCGGCAACCCGCCCGAGTACAACCGCACGGCCCACGACTTCGACATCGCCACGTGGGATCGCCTGAAGCGCATCGAGGTTGAGCCCGACTACGACGTGTGGCGCGAGTTCGCTGTGTCGGCCGAAGTGCATCCGGCGGTCATCACCTACCTGGACATCGAGCGCTCCCACTTCTACGCCGTGGAAGCCACCCCCGACGGCGCGTCGTTCGTGACGGCCCGCGGCTGGGACGATCTGTCAGCGATGATCAAGCTCTACGAGGCCCAGGGGCTCACCGTTGATGAGCTGCTCGTGGAGCAGTACGTGCAGAACGGCGAGATCGCAAAGCGGTTCGCCATGTATTACGACCTGTTCACGAAGTACCGCAGCGACTATCAGATCGATCGTATCTTGGATGGCAGCGCCGATGCCGGCCTGGCCGAGCGGGCCGCGGCGGCGCCCTTCGACGAGCGCGTGGCCGTCATGGGGCTTATCGTGGACGCCACGGTGAGCTGCTTGCGCGAGGCGGTTATGGAAGAGAAAGCAGCGGCGTTCGGTCATAGCGTGTTGGCCGATTTGAAGGAGCGCCTGGCCGCCGAAGGCGTGGCCGAAGACGCCGATGCGAGCGCGCTCATTCGCGCCACGACCACCGAGCTGGCACGTACCCGCGACACCGAACGGGCTGCGAGCCTGCTTTCCGACGAGCGCTACCGCTCCTTCGAGCGGATCATCGGCCTTCTTGACGAGGTGCTGCGCACGGGAGCCGATACACCCGAGGGCGCCACGTTCAACCTGCTGCGCGAGCGCTTCAACGAGCGACTCGACGAGCTGGATGCGGCCATCGATACGGCGGCAGACGCCTTGGACAACGTGTTCAAGTTCGTGGAAGAGGCCTTCGGCGAGGGCCAGGAGATGCTCATGCTGGTGACCGACTTGTCCGTGAGCCGCGCCGGCATGGCCTTCATCAACGACCACGGCTGCGACCGCTACTTCGCCCACAACCAGAACCTCCAGTTCTACGAGCGTGGCCACGACCTGGCCGCCCGCATCGACCGCATCACACTGGAAGAGGAGTAGAGCTCCCTATAATCCGCAGGGACTACTCCCGTTGGTGTATCTGCGTGGGCCGGTCGTGATTGGGGGTTGCCGAGGTCATTGGGACGTGCTGGGGCGTGATAGTGTGCACTCCAGCACATGACCGACCCCCTTTCAGAAGGAGATCACCAATGACCAACTTGAACACCACTCCGAACCCCTTCGGCAAGCATTCGTTCCGCGACAACGCCGTCGACTCCGCCGCGAGCCAGACCTACGAGTTCGACATCGACGGCTCCGTGGCCGCCAGCGTCGAGAACACCGCCACCGCCAAGCCGAAGTTCGGCCGCCGCTCCTTCCTCACCGGATTCGCCGGCGCCGCGCTCGCCTGCATGCTCGCGTTCGGCGTGCAGGGCGCCATCATCGACCCTGCCACCGCCGAGGCCACGGGCAGCCCTTCCGCTACCCAGACTGTCATCAACACCAACGATGACGCGACCCTGGCTGAGGCCGTAGCCGCCAAGTGTCTGCCGTCGGTGGTATACGTGGAGACCTACGCCGATGCGGGCGGCCAGCTCCAGGGCCTGGGTACCGGCTCGGGCGTCGTGATGACCGAGGACGGCTACCTCATCACCAACAACCACGTGGTCGACGGCGGTAGCGCCTATAAGGTGACCATCGCCGGCAACACCTACGACGCCGAGCTGGTGGGTACCGATCCCTCCTCCGACGTGGCGGTGTTGAAGGCCAAGGATGCCAGCGGCCTCACCCCCATGGAGATCGGCGATTCGGACAACCTGACCGTCGGCGAGTGGGTCATGACCCTGGGCGCCCCCTTCGGGCTCGAGCAGTCGGTGGCCACGGGCATCGTGTCCGCCACGAGCCGCTCGCAGATCATGGACGCGAGCGAGTCGATGCAGTCCGGCGGCAGCGGCGAGACCACTATCTACCCGAACATGATCCAGACCGATGCGGCCATCAACCCGGGCAACTCCGGCGGCGCGCTGGTGGATGACGAGGGCAAGCTCATCGGCATCAACACGCTGATCACCTCGTACTCTGGCAACTATTCCGGCGTCGGGTTCGCCATTCCGGTGAACTACGCAGTGAACCTCGCTCAGCAGATCATCGCCGGCGAGACCCCGACCCACGCCCAGCTCGGCGTGAGCCTGTCCACCGTGAACGACCAGGCGGCTGCCAGCTACGGCCTCGCCGCTGAGTCCGGCGCCTACGTGGCCGCCGTCTCCCAGGGCTCCGGCGCCGAGGCGGCCGGCCTCCAGGAGGGCGACATCATCACGGCTCTGGACGGCGAGTCTGTGGAAGGCGCTTCCGACCTCATGCTGGCCGTGCGCGGCAAGAATCCTGGCGACACCGTGCAGCTCACCGTGAATCGCAGCGGCCAGGAGCAGGAGATTTCCGTGACTCTGGGCGACGATGCCGCCAGCCAGAAAGCGGCTGCCGAGCAGAAGGCCCAGCAGGAGCAGCAGATGCCCGAGCAGGGTCAGGACTTTGGCTGGGGCTACGGCGATGGTAACGACTACGGTTACGGCTGGGGCTATGGCGACGGTTACGGCCAGGACGGCGGCAACGGGTACGGGTACGGCGATGGCTACGGCAACGGTCTGAACTTGGACGACCTGTTCGGCCAGCGCTAAGCCGCCGAGACGCCTTACACGTCAAGCATGTCGACAGAAGGGACTCACAATTCCCTCGCAGCAGGGGCGACCACGCGGTCGCCCCTTTTCTATTGAAAGCTCTGCGATTGAATGCTCTTTACTCAGCGCTGAGCACTTCCAGATTGCCGCTTATGATGTCGAAGGAGAGCTCGCAGGAGTGCGACGGATCTCCAGCGGAATCGGCGAAGTCGTTCGTGAAGTTCCCAGAGGTTTTATCCACCTGCGCCGTCAGCGCGGTATTGGCCGGAAGCTCCAAAACGATGTGTCCGGAGGCAAGCGATCCAGAGATGGTCTCCGGAGCCGACAAGCACGGGCCGAAGTGGAACTCCCCTGAAGCCTGATCGATGTGCAGCGTCTTGGCGACAGAGCCTTCGTAAGCGACATTGCCACTTGTGAGGCTCAGCTCGAGGTCGGTCACCGACATCTGGCTCACTGAGACGGAACCCGAGGCGACATCGAGTTCCATTTTCTCGCACAGCATGGCGTCGGCCCCGTCGATACCGTACTCGCCCGAGGCTGCCTCAAGAACGAAGCGCTCAAGAGACGCCGCCGATTCGGGGATAAGCACCTCCACGTCTTTGCTGCCCCATGTGCCGAGCGAGCATCCCGATAGGCCTCCGTCGCCTTCCATATAGTTGACAGAAAGCACGCCGTCGTTCGTGCTGCAGGCCATAACGGGTTGCGGACCGCCGTGCATCGTTTCGTTCACGACAATTTTGCCGTCGGTCTCGCTATCGGGCACCACGCGCACGGAGCCCGACCCGGCGAGCCAGTTCAGATCGATGGCGTTTACCTCGCTGGCGTCGATTTCGAAATGACTGCCCTCGGAAGTCGATGCAACGCCGCCGCGCACACCGCTGTGCAGCGTCGCATCCGCCACCTCGCTCGCGGCATCACCCGCATATCCGGCCATCTCGCCGACCGCATCTCCCGCATATCCGGCGATCTCGCCCATGGCGTTCCAGCCCACACAGCCCATCAAGCCACCGGGCGCAAGCAGCGAGCCGCCCCAGGGAACGATGCCGCGACAGCCGCCGAAGAACCCACACACCCCCAGGCAAAGCAGCACGATGAGCGCGATCTTCACATAGGTGCTCCGTTCCAGTTTCATTGGGCGCCTCCTTCTGAGGAGGAATCACTTTTCGCCGCGACGTTCTGGCGTTCGGCCAACCACGTCTGATAAGCCGGATCAGCCTCCAAGGTGTTCACCACCCAATAGTAGAAGGGAATGGTGAGGAAGATCACCCAGCCGGGATGCCACCAGCCGAAGCAGAAGCCAGCAAGTAGGAAGATGACCGCGCACAGAAGCGGGTAGGGAAACGACTGCAGCGGATCTTTCGATTGGGGCGTCGGTGGCGGCGCAATGGGCACCGAGGATGCCGGCGGAATGGAACCCGGTGGGCAGGAGCCAGAAGGGTAGGCACCCGGGCTCTGCGGCGATGCCGGCGAACCGTACGAAGGCGCGCCGGGGCCATAGCCCGCACTCGGTGGCCGATGGCCCGGCGCTCCGTATGTGGAAGGCGAGAACCCGTGCGGCGCCCCTCGGCCGGAAGCACCGGCCTGTCCAGGGGACGGAGCAGGCGGCGGGAAGCCTCCCGACGTCGCAGCGGGCGCGCTCACTTCCACGACCACTTTCGGCACGTCGGGCGCCTCAGCTGCCGTCGCAGCCGCCGCTTCGGCCCGCGCCGCAGCCGCCAGGGCCGCCTCCGCCGCAGCAGCGGCCTCGGTCTCAACGGATTCCGCACGTTCCTGGGATTCGAAGCGCATGTCCTCTTCCACCTCGGGGCTCACGCGCAGAAGCTCATCTAAGGTCACTTCGTACAAGTCGGCCAGGGCAATGAGGTTGCCCATATCGGGTGCCGACTCGGCCCGCTCCCACTTGGAGACGGCCTGGCGCGACAGCCCCAGCTGCTCGGCCAGCCCCTCTTGGGAGAAGCCGCGCTCGCGGCGCAGCTCGGCAAGGCGTTGGGCGATTTCGACGTTCATCACGGTTCCCTTTCGCGTCTTGTTCGTCACATCTCGCCTTTCACTCTATGGTTTCAACCCTGGTTGCACCAGCACCTTATGTGGTCAATTTACCAGAAACGAGCGAAAAATCCCCGACAACCACCAGTTGCCCCACCTACGAGCAGGTAATTTGCGCCTTTTCCAAGGAATCAAGCCCAACTCGCCCTTGTGACAGCAGCGCTCGGGCTTCCCGCTCCCTTCGCGGCAGGCGCTTGCAAAGACACCTAGGCGACGTCGCCCTTGAAATCGTTGCCCTTGCGGGCGTTCCACCATTTGGAGAGCTGGACGATGATGACCTCCACGAGCGGGATGGTGAGGAAGATGACCCAAGCGGGGCCATGCCAATGAACATCGACGAAGGTCATCCAAAGGAACCAGGCGATCGCACCAATAGGATACAGCGCGCACAGCATGGGAGCGATGCGGCGAGATGCGACTGCCGCGCCCACAATGTAATAGGTCGGAATGAGGAACAGCAAAAAGAGCGTCGGCCCCCAAATGCCGCTGAGCATCCCGAAGGCGAGGTAGCCCACAATCACCAAGGCCCAGAAGGGGAACTTCAGCCACTTCTTAGCCCTGTCTGCATCGAAGTCACCGGGTGATACCCCGAAGGGATTGTCACGCGTGAAGATATGCTCTGCCGCCTCAGGATCCGTCGTGTTGACGCGCACGCCGTCCCAACCGACGTGCACCTCTTCGCCGTGGCGGTCGACCACGTGCACGCCCTCGGCCCAGGACACGTGCACATGGTCCTTGCCGTCGTCCACGTGAATGCCACCGGGCCCGAAGTGCACCTTGCCGCGGCCCTCCTTTTCGAAGTCAACGCCCTCGGCTGTCTCGGCATCACATGCATCGCCAACGCCACCGCCCTCTGGCGAAGCCGTCTCTTCCGAAGCTTCCGCGACGACAACCCTGCTCGCGCCACGCACTTCCGCGCGGTCGGCGGCCTCAAAGGCCACGTCATCTTCGATGGATTCGTCCACGTACAGAAGCTCGTCCAGCGACACCCCGTAGAGCTTCGCCAGGGCAATGAGGTTGTCGGTGTCAGGCGACGACTCTGAGCGCTCCCATTTGGAAACAGCCTGGCGCGACACGCCCAACTTCTCCGCGAGGGCCTCCTGCGACAGCCCTGCAAGCTTTCGGCGCGCGGCCAAGCGCTCGGCGATTTCGACATTCATGGTGTGCTGCCTTTCTTCTGCGATTGCCTCTCAAAAACGCCTTGGAGCCTACCGAAAACCTCTTTGCCACGGAACCAATTCGCGTTGTCATTTTCCGCAATTATTGGTTGCGGAAGCGCTGAACTGGGAAAATACCCCAGCGGTCACCACACGCACGGCAGCATTCGCGCTCGCTAGCGGCCGTCCCGCAGTGCCTTCAGGCGCGCCAGGGTGTCAGCGGGGATGCGCTCGGCGACGGTGTTCTTGCGCGCCACCTTCGGGGTGTCATCCAAACGCGCATCTTCGTAGTACTCGCCCATCTCGTGGGAGAAGCCGTCGGCGCTCATGCGATCGACGCCGCCGCCGAACACCGTGTCCTGAATGGCCGCGTCGCTCGTGACCACCATGGTCTCCACCCCGCGCTTGCCCGCGTCGTAGGCCAGCTTCTCGATCACCTTGTCGGCCGACTGCCCCGCCGGCGAGAAGATCACCTGGACGCCGCCGATCTTCGTGCGCGAGCCTTCCGAGAGCTCGTTGTCGGCGGCGTCGAAGACGATGATGGCGCCCATGTCGCGCCCGGCGTAGTTCGCCACGTCGTTGATGAGCCGCTCGCGAGCAGTGTTGAAGAAATCGTCGGTGTAGTCCTCATCGGCCCGCGGCTGCCACCGGTAGCGACTGCCCGACCGCAGCACGTTGTACCCGTCAACGATGAGGAGCCTCTTGCGTTGCTTGGCCATGATGCGACCTGCGCGCTATTCCCAGTTCTGGCGCAGCCACTCGTACATGCAGGCGGTGGAGGCCTGGGCCACATTCAGTGAGGAAATCTCTCCCACCTGGGGCAGCTTCACGCCGAAATCGCAGTTCTCCAGCACAAGGCGCGACACGCCTTCGCCCTCGTTGCCCATCACGAGCGCGATCTTGCCCTTGAGGTTCGACTGCCAAATGAGGTCGGAGGCATGCTCGGTGGCGGCGGCCACCCAGAAGCCCTCGTCCTTCAGACGCTCGATGGTGCTCACGAGGTTCGCCACCTGGGTGACGGGAATGTGAGAAATAGCCCCGGCCGAGCTTTTGTAGGTGGCGGCGGTCACGCGGGCGGCGCGCTTGTTGGGAATGACGATGCCGGAAGCGCCCACGCACTCGGCCGAACGGGCGATGGCCCCCAAGTTACCGGCGTCGGTGATGTGGTCGAGCACCACAATGAGCGCGCGGCCGTCGTGCTCCTCGGCCGACTGCTTCGCCACGTCCAGAATCGTCGTCACGTTCACGTAGTTGAATGGAGCCGTCTCGGCCATGACGCCCTGGTGGCTACCGCGCTCGGAAATCTCGTCGAGCTTCTTCTTCGACACCTTCTTAATAGACACGTCCAGGTTCTTCGCCTTGCGCTGGATGTCGCGCACCAGGCTGTCGCCCTGGCTCAGGTTGTCGGCCATGAGGATGCACTTCAGCGGCACGTGGGTGCGCAGCGCCTCGATAACCGGACGCTTGCCTTCAATGAAATCAGCCATGGAATCGCTTTCGTCGTGGTAGTTCAATGGTAATCGAGAAGTTTACCACGGGGCTGCGGCTCCACCAGCATCCGCACCGCCAATCACGCCAAAACAACGCTGGGCCACCGCCCAAGCGGCAGCCCAGCCCGCGAATACTTTGGAATTCTTCGCTCGTCAGTTACTCAAGTGGACTTTACTAAAATCCACTTGAGTAAAATTCATCCGCGCAATCCGCTACTCCGCCTTGGCGTCGCGGGCGGCGATTTCGGTGGCCTTCTTGGCGAACTCGGCGCGCTGCTCGGGGGTCATCATGGCCATTTGAGCCTCCAGCACGTCGTGCTTCAGGGCCGTAGCGAAATCGGCGGAATCCTTCTTGGCCTCCCCCGCCGCCTTCTTGGCCGCATCGGCAGCCATCTCGGCCTGGGAATGGGCCATGGACACGGCGGCCTCGGCCTGCTCGTGAGCCAGCTCCGCAGCTGTCTTGGCCTGGTCGTTCAGGTGGCTGGCGGCAGCCTTCGCCCGATGAGCCGCCTCGCCAGCTGCCGTCTGCGCGTCGCGTCCCACGCGCTCGGCCGTAGCCTGAGCCTGCTTCAGCACCTCGGAGTTGATGGCCTTACCTTGCTCCACGGTGATCTCGCCCTTGGCGATCAGCTGTTCCACCAGTTCTTGAGTCTTCTCCGCGCCGAGGGCCATGGCGCCCACACCGGCTAGGAACACATCTTTCAATCCATCGGCAATCGTCGTCATTTCGAAGCCTCCGTTCTCGTTAAGTTAGCCTCTCCATCATAGGCGGCGTCGCGACCCGAATACGACGACGGGGCAGCACTGTTACTGCCCCGTCAAAAGTTGATTGACACGCTCACATTTGGAATTCCGCTTCTGCTTTGCTCAAATTCCACTTCCGTTTGCTTCAAATGGCTTGGAATTCACGGTTTTCCGATCAAATAGCCCCATTTAGGCCTTGCGAGTGCCTCAGAAAAATTATTTCCCCAGGTCGTGAATAGCGGCACGGCGTTGTGGTCGCCACTTCAATCGTAAAAACGTTGATTCCAAGCCAAAATATGCAATCCGACTCACATTCCTACCCCAGGAAAATACGGCAGAGCACCACCGCCACAACAAAACCGGCGATCGCGCTCACGATGCCCTTGGCCCAACCCATCATCACCGGATGGCGCCGCGCGAAGGCCGCACCGTCGCGCGGGGGCTCCTCGCCGCGGGAATAGACAAGAATGTCGCGGTAGGTTACCAAGTCGTACTTTCTCTTCATGTGCTCCACGATGCCCATAAGCACGAGACCGGCAATCCACAAAGCGACGAACAGCACAATGCCCAGCACTTCGCCCTCGGAAAAGCCAGATGCCAGCGAGGAGGGGCCGGAAGGAAGCGCCATGCCTGCAATGACGCACGCAATGCCCACACCTACGAGCACCCATGCCGTCATCGCCAGACGACTCATGGTCTTCCACTCGTTCTCGATCGTCTTTTCCATAGTTGCCACGTCTCCTTTCACGAGTTCGTCGATGGACGTGCCGAAAAGATCGCTCATGAGAAGCAAGCTCTGCACATCGGGATAGGTACGGTCGGTCTCCCAGTTGGAGATAGTCTGACGCGACACGAAGATGCGATCCGCCAGTTCCTCCTGCGACAGGCCCAGCCGCGCCCGATGTTCCTTCAGCTGTTCCTTGATCTCCACGACTCCATCCTTTCCCGCTCAGCGTGACATAGCGCACCGAAGCGTACCACCAAAGGGTTTTGACACGCCGCTCCCGCAACGAAAAACCCCTGTCAAAAGTTTTTGGCAGGGGCTGTGAACTGGTGTTTTGCTAACCAAAATGATAGCTCAAAGTGCTCATGGGACATTGAGCACTTTGAGCGCGGCTCGCGTCCATTCGGCGCGGCTCG
>ERZ773162.12-NODE-12-length-231208-cov-77.383793_pt1 | contig 231208 bp, 193 predicted proteins | sample MGYA00511113_ERZ773162 | MGnify/ENA primary metagenome ERZ773162 (study PRJEB29015, sample SAMEA2737807) | human gut metagenome | biome: human gut; feature: human-associated habitat; material: faeces | place: China | collected 2012 ... | reverse complement strand
CTATAAGATTCTGCATCAGCTGATTGACAAGATTCTGGTATCCAAAGCGGAAAAGATCGATGGCGAATACGTCCAGAAAATCCAGATTTTCTACCGCTTTATCGGCCCATTGGATGCCATCGAGTAACAAAGTCAGAAAAGTCACCTCCGAGAACTATCCTACAGACGCAGGACGCGAGGGAGAACTGATTTTTCGGCTTGTCTACCAGCAGGCTAGGTGCAAAAAGTCCTTTTCGCGGCTCTGGCTTTCCAGCATGGAGGACAGTGCAATCCGGGAGGGCTTTGCAAATCTGAAACCGTCAACTGAATACGATGCCTTGTATCAGGCTGCACTTTGCCGGGAACGTGCCGACTGGATGGTCGGCATCAACGCATCCCGGCTTTTTTCGTGTCTGTACGGTCAGCCGCTTGCAGTTGGGCGTGTTATGACCCCGGTTCTGGCTATGACGGTGGTTCGGGAGGCTGCAATCGCCGCCTTTGTGCCGCAGAAGTTCTACACCGTAGAACTGGAACTGACCAGCGGATGTACGGCATCCAGCCGCCGCATTTCTGAAAAAGATGCGGCTGAAACTTTGCTTGCGGAGTGCCGGAAGGAGATGATCTCTACGATTCAGAAAGTGACCCGCAAGGAAAAGTCCGAAAATCCACCCCTGCTCTATGACCTGACAACGCTCCAGCGCGATGCAAACCGTCTGCTGGGATACAGCGCACAGCAGACCTTGAACTATGTGCAGAGCCTTTATGAGAAGAAACTTACCACTTATCCGCGAACTGATAGCTGCTATATCACCGATGACGATGAGGAAATGCTGGCAGGACTTGCGGACGAGCTGGAAAAATTTCTCGGCATTGCCGCAGATACAGCAGATTCCGCTGTTCCCCGGACACGGCGCACGGTCAACCGGGATAAAGTCACAGACCACCACGCCATCCTGCCTACCCGAAGTATGCTGCAAGCCGATCTGGATGCACTGCCCACAGGGGAGCGGAACATCCTGAAACTCATCATTGCCCGGACACTGATGGCGGTCAGCAAACCCTATCGCTATCTGGAAACGCTGCTTACCACCGAATGTGCTGGCGAGGAATTTACCGCCAAGGGCAAAGAGATTCTGGAAGAAGGATGGAAAGCTGTGGAACGCAAAGTGCTGGCAGATATTCTGAACCGGAAGAAGGAATTTACCATCCTGCCGGATGTAAAAGAAAGCGAGTGCGCCATCCTCAATGCTGAGATGAAGGAAGGACAGACCACGCCGCCGAAACATTTTACAGAGGATACGCTTCTGCACTCGATGGAAACCGCCAGTGCAGACAGTATGCCGGAGGGCGTGGAACGTCAGGGCATCGGTACTCCGGCAACCAGAGCCGCAACCATCGAAAAACTGGTGCAGAAAGGCTTTCTGGAACGCAAGGGCGAGAAAAAGACTAAGATTCTGCTGCCAACTGATAAGGGCAAAGCCCTCATCACCGTAATGCCCGAAGCAATCCAGTCCCCGGAAATGACCGCCGACTGGGAAACGAAACTGCTGCGCATTGAGCGCGGCGAAATGGAGCCAAAAGAGTTTATGACCGAAATCAAAGATATGATTACCTCTCTGGTCGAAAACAGTGAGGTCGTGAAGGGAGCAAATGTGCTTATGAAAAACAAGATTGTTGGTGTCTGTCCGAGCTGCGGCAAGTCTGTTGTGGAGCGTGAAAAGGGCTATTTCTGTGAGAACCGGGAGTGCCGTTTTGTACTGTGGAAGGACAACGCATTCTTCAAGCGTCTGGGAAAACGGATGGATTCTCATGTTGCTGACAAGCTGCTGCGGAATGGTCGAGTGCGCCTGAAGGACTGCAAGAGTGCCAAGGGCAAGACCTACAACGCTACTGTCCTGCTGTCCACCGAAAACGATGGTCGCAGCAAGTTTTCTCTGGAATTTGAGGGTGGATGCTAATGGAACAGAAAACGGAAGCTCTTTATCTCATCAATGGGGACAGATTTCTGCATCTGCGTGAAAATGGCGCAGGGGTCGGCTTTGCCACCTACGACTGTGCCACCGGTGAGCCGCAGGAGTTTGGGCAGATTTCCAAGCAGAATCTTCCTCCTGACGGAAGAAACGCGATTTCTGCCGCTCGTAATTGGTATCTGTTTGAACTTTCCAGCGATGATCGCAAAGCAATTCAGGAGGTCAGCTTGCAGCACCTCGATACCATTCCGCAGTCTGGTGTCCGCAGACGGCGCATCTGGGATGACCCCACAATTCCCAGAGATGATGTCCGGCTCATCAACAGTCACTACGATGATCTCTATCGTGTGCCGAATCATGGTGTAGTGCAGGTTGACCGTTCGGATGGCAGCAGCTACACGGCGCGTGTGGAGCATCTGGATGACTACCATTTTGACATGGGAGAGTTCGGGAACGTCTATCATATCGCCCAGTTTGGTGAGATGATGGAGCGTAACGGTTCGACCGCCTATCCTGAAATCCAGACGCAGGACGAGCAAGGCGCATGGGAACTGGGCGGCAAGGGCTATCTTGCCATCCAGAGTTGTGATGATGGCTGGGATTATACCCTTTATCACAGCGATTTTTCCGTGATGGATGGTGGACAGCTTGATGAACCGGAACTGACGATTCAGGAAGTCCGTGAGGAAATTCTGGAAGCGCATCACATGGAAAAGGGGCGGCGTGTGCTGAAGGACTATGACCTCATCATGGACAAAGTTGCCGAAGCCGAGGAACTGGGGCTGTCCAATCGTCCTTCTACGTTAGAAAAGCTGGCGGAACTGGCGGGTGCAAAAGAAAAGTGTGATGCCCCGGAATGCAACCCTTTTGGATGTAAGAAAGTGAGGGATGCCCATGAACTTTAACGGCGAGGAATTGATGCTGATGCTGCTCTACAACACCGGCTCACGGCTGGGGTTGATCCAGGAACTGCGGCTTATGCAGTGCTACCTGATGCCCGATGAGACCGCGCTGCGCGAACTATCTGAGGGAGTTATCGAAAAGTTGAAGCTGATGAGCGATGCGGATTTTTCCGAAATTGAATACCCACTCAACTGATTTTGCCGCCTGCGGGCGGCATCCATACAAAAAAGTTACAAACCCTAAAAAGTGCGGTCTTGATAGCATTGTTTGATTCGTGTTATACTATTGTTACTTTATCGTTTCAGATTCAAAACAGAAAGCGAGGAAAGCCAATGGACAACGAACGCCGCTCCCCCATCGACCGACTGCTTTTTGCTACCTTCTTGAAGGGCCGTACATCTTCCCGTGACCTTTGGAATGAAAAAGGTGAGATGTCCCCTGAAGATAACCAGAAGATTGTGAACGAGACTAACGAAATCATCAACGATGATTCTACCTACCCGTTTATCAGCTATCTGACCGATCTTCTTGCAAAATCCAAGCCTTCCGATGCCGCTGTAAAAAAGCTACATGACCTCATCGGCCAGATTGCCGCAGCGACCGGGCATGACAGCACCGATATTTTCCGTGTGCTTCTGGCGAAGCTGATTGAAAAGCCCGAAGAACAGCAGACATTCGACACTCTGCTGGAACTGGCTGAAAAGATTGCCGCAAAACACTAAAACAACTTCACATGGAATCCATAGCGAGTGACCTATATGGTTGCTCGCTTTTTTATTTACCCTAAAATCTGAAGGGAGGAACGCAATGCCAAACAAAACCGAAGAATATCTCGCCCTTGCCCAGCGCACGGCAAACGGGCTGACACGGTATTGGGAACACTGGACGGATTACCTGACTACGGCATCCCGGCTGTATAAGTACAGCTTTGCCGACCAGCTAATGATCTACGCCCAGCGTCCTGATGCGACTGCCTGCGCCGACTACAACATCTGGAACAATCGGATGAACCGCTATGTGCGCAGAGGGTCTAAGGGTATCGCCCTGCTCGACCAGTCCAGCAGTGTCCCTCGGCTGCACTACGTCTTTGATGTGTCGGATACCGGGGTGCGGCGCAATTCCCGTGACCCGGAGATGTGGCAGCTTAACGATGATCTGTTCCAGCCGGTATCGGAAATGCTGGCACGAGAATACGGCATTTACCATGAACGGCTCAGTCAGCAGATTGCGGACATTGCCGGAAAGCTGGCAGAATCCTACTGGGACAACAACAGTTCAGACCTTCTCGCCATCGTTGACGGGACGTTCCTGATGGATTATGATGAAGCTGGACAGGAGCTTCAGTTCAAGAGTGCCGCCGCCATCAGCATAATGTACACTATTTTGGAACGGTGCGGTTTTGAGCCGGAAGGTCATTTTGACCGGGGCGATTTTCAGGCAATTTACGATTTTTCGACCCCGGATGCCGTCTATGCACTGGGTACGGCGGTCAGCGATTGCAGCCGGGATGTGCTTCGGAATATCGAGCGCACCGTCAAAACGACCATCCGCCGCCGCAATGTAGAAAGGAGCCAGCATGAATATGAAGAACAGGAACGTGACCTACTCGACCGTCGGGGACTACCAGCTCCCGAACCTGACCTTGAGCCAGCCGCAGAAGCCGCTGGGCAGGTACGGACGGATGCGCCGGAACTACCTGATGGAGCATCGCCCGGTGCTGTACAACTCGATGCTTCTGACCGGGAAGCTGCATCCGCATCTGCTGGAAGTGGAGCAGGCGGCGGAGAACCAGAAGCAGCAGATGATGACCGAACTGCTGAAAGCGAACCCCGCCCCGGACAAAGCGCAGAACCAACTGGCGTGGGTGCAGCACATGAACAGCCTGAAGGCACAGGTGGAAGAAGTGATCCTGATGGAACTGATTTACAGCTGAGTTTTTTCAACCTCAGCATCCCCACCGAAGCCCAGCAAATTGAAGCAATCGACCGTGCGGAGAACGAGAAATCGTCCTCCGCTTTTGTTTTGTCGCAGGCAGAAATCGAGCATGAACTGCGCAAACACGGCTCCGGCTTTCAGGATGGCAAGCAACGAATTATTGAACTGTACCAGACCCAGCCCGACAAAAAACTCCGTGCCAAGGCACTGGCAAAGGAATACGGAATCGGTGGGCATTCTCACGATTATCTGGATGGCAGCAGCGGATTTGTGAACCACGATGGAAAGGGTCTGGAATTTGTCCGCTACCCGGACTATCAAAAAATCACTTTGAGCTGGACGCAGGCAGAAAAGTATATTGACCTGATGATTCACTCCGACCGCTATCTGACCGATACGGAGAAGAAACAGCGCGCTGCCAGACAGGAGGCTGAGCGTCAACTCCCGATGCTGGATGGCACTATTGCCGCAGAGTACACTGCTCTGAAAGAGCAGTATCCCAACACTCTCGTGGGCTTTGAACTGAATGGCAACTATCTGTTCTATGACAAAGATGCCACTACTGTGGAGAGGATTCTCCACACCCGTTTACTGTCACAGGAGAATGCGCTCGGCAAGGTCAAAGTGACTGGTTTTCCCCGTGAGCTGTGGGTAACAGAATCCAAAAAGCTGTGGGCAGAGGGCAACAATGTCTATCTGGCTGGGCTGAACGAAGATGGCTCCCACCACCAGACCAAATATCTCCGGGAAGCGGATTATCTGCCGATTGGCAGCATCATCAAGCTGGATAACCGAGACTTTCGGGTGGAACACGTCAACTTCATGTTCAAATCCGTCAGCTTGCAGGATATGGAGCTGACAAAAAATGGACTGCCCATTTTCCGCCATGAGAATTTACCGCGCATCCGGGAACTGTATGAAGAACAGCAGGATGCAATCATTGATGCTGTTCCCGACAAGGAAGTCAGCTATAAAATCGGGGACGAAGTTGTAGTAGACCTTCCCACCAGAACGATTGAAGGAACAGTAGGCTATATCGGTGATACCGATGTGCGCATCGACACCAGTGCGCACGGGCAGTCTTGGGATAATGAGGTTATCAACAAGCTGCAATTCGAGAATGCACTGCGGCAGGAGGAGCCGGATGTGCCTGAACTGACCGATGAGGAACTGGATGATCTGCCGATCTCTGCGGTGGTTGATAGCGAGGTGCAGACTTTCCCGGATGCCGCCGCCTTGGATGAAGCCCTTAACGCAGAACCTATCCCTGAACCCGCCGGGAACTTCCGCATCACAGACGAGCATCTGGGCGAGGGCGGCGCAAAGCAAAAATACAGCCGAAATATTGAAGCGATTCGTACTCTGTTCAAGCTGGAGCAGGAACACCGTGGTGCTTCTGCCGAGGAGCAGGAAGTGTTGGCGCAGTATGTCGGCTGGGGTGGTCTGGCAGATGCCTTTGACTCCAACAAAGACAACTGGGCAAAGGAATACACCGAACTGAAAGGGCTGCTTTCGGAGGACGAGTACGCCGCCGCCCGCAGTTCGGTTTTGAACGCGCACTACACTTCTCCGGTAGTGATTCGTTCCATCTATGATGCAGTGGAACAGATGGGCTTTAAGTCAGGCAGCATCTTGGAACCATCTATGGGTGTCGGCAATTTCTTCGGGATGCTGCCGGACACCATGCAGGACAGCCGCCTGTATGGTGTGGAGCTGGACAGCATCACCGGGCGCATTGCGCAAAAACTGTACCCGCAGGCTGACATTACGGTAGCAGGTTTTGAAACCACTGACCGCCGGGATTTCTATGATTTGGCAATCGGCAATGTACCTTTCGGTCAGTATAAGGTCAACGATAAAGCGTACAACAAGCTGGGATTTTCAATCCACAACTACTTTTTCGCCAAAGCCATCGACCAAGTGCGTCCGGGTGGTGTTATAGCTTTTGTCACTTCCCGGTACACGATGGACAGCAAGGACAGCACTGCCCGCAAGCATATCGCAGAACGTGCCAATTTGCTGGGTGCTATCCGTCTGCCGAACAATGCGTTCAAGGCAAATGCCGGAACCGAGGTTGTCAGCGACATCATCTTTTTGCAAAAACGTGACCGTCCTGCGGATATTGAGCCGCCGTGGGTGCAGCTTGGCAAGACAGAAGATGGATTTGCCATCAACCAGTATTTCGTAGACAACCCGGAGATGATTCTGGGCGAACTGACCACCGAAAGCACCCAGTATGGACGCGAGGAATGCACCGTGCGCCCCATTGAGGGTGCAGTGCTGTCCAATCAGCTTGCCGAAGCAGTACAGCATATTGAGGGTCAGTACACCGAAGTTGAGGTGGAAACACCAGATATTGCGGATGAAGAAACGGCGGGCAAGGTTCTCCCGGCTGACCCGGACGTAAAGAATTTCTCGTATGCTGTGGTGGATGGCGAGGTGTACTACCGCGAAAATTCGATTATGACACAAATCGAGTTATCGGACACTGCTAAAGCCCGTGTCACCGGCATGGTGGAACTGCGGCAGATCGTAAACCAGCTGATTCAGGAGCAGTTGGACGATTACCCGGATTCTGCTGTGCAAGAAACGCAGGCACACCTGAACGATGCCTACGATGCCTTTACCGCCAAGCACGGTCTGATTAACGACCGCCGCAATGCGCGGCTGTTTGAACAGGATTCCTCCTATTATCTGCTTTGCTCCTTGGAAAATCTTGACGAAAACAAACAGCTAAAGTCCAAAGCAGATATGTTCACCAAGCGCACCATTCGCCCGGAGCGCACGATTACCAGTGTGGACACTCCCAGCGAAGCACTGGCGGTGTCGATGGGCGAACACGGCAGAGTGGACTTGCCGTATATGGCAGAACTGCTCGGCACTCCCGGCGAGTACGACCGCATCACCACCGAACTTTCCGGCGTGATCTTCAAAGACCCCAGTGCAGACCCCACTGACCCGGAAGCAGGCTGGCAGATGGCAGACGAATATCTTTCCGGCGATGTCCGCACAAAACTCCGTATCGCACAACTTGCCGCTGAAACGAACCCGGAATTTGCAGTCAATGTTGACTCGCTCACTAAAGCGCAACCCAAGGAACTGGAAGCATCCGAAATTGATGTGCGTCTGGGTGCAACGTGGATTGCCCCTGAAATCATCCAGAAATTCATGCAGGAGGTCTTTCAGGTTCCGTACTATCTGCGCCGTGATGTCTGCGTAAGATTCTCTCCGTATACGGCAGAATGGCGTGTGCAGGGTAAATCCGCATTGGGTCATGGCGATATTATGTCCACGGAAACCTACGGAACGCACCGTGCCAATGCCTACAAGATTCTGGAAGATACGCTCAACCTCAAAGATGTCCGCATCTATGACACTATTGAGGATGCAGAGGGCAAGCCAAAACGTGTGCTGAATAAAAACGAGACTACCCTCGCCCAGCAGAAACAGCAAGCAATCAAGGATGCTTTTGCAAATTGGATTTGGCAAGACCCCCAGCGGCGTATCTCTCTGGTGAAGCAGTATAACGAATTATTCAACTCCACTCGTCCCCGCGAATACGATGGCTCGCACATTCATTTTGTGGGCATGAACCCTGAAATCACGCTTCGGGAGCATCAGCGCAACGCCATTGCTCATGTGCTTTATGGCGGTAATACGTTACTTGCACACGAAGTGGGTGCGGGCAAGACTTTTGAAATGGCTGCATCCGCAATGGAAGCAAAACGCCTGGGTTTGTGTCAGAAAAGCCTGTTTGTGGTTCCCAACCATCTGACAGAACAGTGGGCATCGGAGTTCCTGCACCTGTATCCGAACGCAAAACTGCTTGTTGCACGGCGCAAGGACTTTGAAACGGCAAACCGCAAAAAATTCTGCGCCCGCATCGCCACCGGCGATTACGATGCCGTTATCATCGGTCACAGCCAGTTCGAGCGCATCCCGCTTTCCTTTGAACGGCAGGAGCGCATTATTCAGGATCAGATTGCGGAAACGCTCTTGGCTATCAACGAACTGAAAGCCAATGCCGGAGAGAATTTTACCATCAAGCAGATGGAACGCACTCGCAAAACACTGGAAGCAAAGCTGGATAAGCTGCGCGCCGACAGCCGCAAGGACGATGTTATCACTTTTGAGCAGCTGGGTGTTGACCGCCTTTTTGTGGACGAGTCGCATTTTTACAAGAACCTTTTCCTCACGACAAAAATGCGCAATGTCGCAGGATTATCTACCAGCGAAGCACAGAAATCTTCGGATATGTTCGGCAAGTGTCGCTATCTGGATGAGATCACCGGTGGGCGCGGAGTTGTTTTTGCGACCGGTACGCCTGTGTCCAACAGCATGACGGAGTTGTACACGGTCATGCGTTACTTGCAGTACAGCACTCTCCAGCAGAAGAAGCTGACACACTTTGACTGCTGGGCATCGACCTTTGGCGAAACCACCACCGCCATCGAGCTTGCGCCCGAAGGTACTGGGTATCGCGCCAGAACGAGATTTGCGAAGTTCTTCAACCTCCCCGAATTGATGTCGATGTTCAAGGAAGTGGCAGACATCAAGACTTCCGACCAGCTGCATCTGCCTGTGCCGGATGCAAAGTTTGAAACCGTGGTCGTGAAACCGTCCGAAACCCAGAAAGCGATGGTGCAGGAATTGAGCAGACGCGCCGCCGAGATTCACTCCGGCAATGTGGATGCGTCCGTGGATAATATGCTGTGCGTCACCAACGATGGCAGAAAAATCGGTCTGGATGTCCGCCTGATGAACCCCATGCTCCCGGATGACCCGGACAGCAAGTTGAACGTCTGTGTGCGCAACGTCCTGAAAATCTGGGAGGAAGGCAAAGACCAGAAGTTGACGCAGCTTTTGTTCTGCGACCTTTCGACCCCGAAAAACGATGGCAATTTCAACGTCTACGATGATATTCGCAAGAAGCTGATTGCCGCCGGTGTGCCGGAAAACGAAATCGAGTTCATCCACAACGCCGACACCGAAGCGAAAAAAGCTGCACTGTTCTCGAAAGTACGCTCCGGCGATGTGCGCGTCCTGCTGGGCAGCACTGCTAAAATGGGCGCAGGAACTAATGTCCAGCAGCGACTCGTGGCAGTGCATCATCTGGATGTCGGCTGGAAACCCAGTGATATGACCCAGCGCAACGGTCGCATCATCCGGCAGGGCAACATGAACAAGGAAGTCAAGGTGTTCAATTATGTCACGGAGGGGACATTTGATTCGTACCTGTTCCAGACCCTTGAGAATAAGCAGCGATTCATCTCGCAAATTATGACTTCCAAATCCCCGGTGCGCTCCTGCGACGATGTGGACGAACAGGCATTGTCTTATGCGGAGATCAAGGCTCTGTGCGCGGGCAATCCTCTCATCAAGGAGAAGATGGATTTGGATGTGCAGGTCTCAAAGCTGAAGGTGCTGAAAGCCGACCACCAGAGCCAGAAGTTCCGCTTGGAAGATAAGCTGCTGACAAAATTCCCGGCTGAGATTCAGGAACAGACTGCAAAAATTGCAGCCCTGAAATCGGATGCCGAAATCGCCACGGCGCATCCGCAGGACAAGGAAAACTTCAGCGGCATGGTCATTAAAGGCATGACCTATGACGAGAAAAAGACCGCTGGCGAGCGGCTGATTCTTGCCTGCATGGAACTTCCGAACACCGAGGAACAGTTGGTGGGCAGCTATCGCGGCTTTGAACTTTCGCTGCGGTTTGATACCTTCCACAAGGAGCATCAGGCGTTGCTGAAAGGAACTCTGAAATACCCGGTTCCTCTCGGTTCAGACCCGCATGGCAACATTGTCCGTCTGGACAACGCTCTGAGCAATTTTGCCGACCGTATCACCGTAGCAGAAAACGAACTGGATACCCTGAAACAGCAGCAGGCGGCGGCACAGGTCGAGGTGGCAAAGCCGTTCCCGCAGGAGGAAGAACTTGCGCAGAAATCCGCACGGCTTGCCGAACTGAATGCGCAACTGGATGTGGACGAAAAGCACCATGAGCCAGAGCAGGACGAGGAAGAAAAGGAGGATGCTCCCCGCCGCTCTGTGCTGGCCGCGCTGGAAGAAAAGGCAGAGAAAACGGAATCCGTCAAGCCTTTCAAATCCTATCTCGACAAGGATGGTGATGCCCGGTGAGAGAAAAACGGGATGAGGTCATTATCCTGCGCCTGACAAAAACGGAGAAGCACCGCATCTATGAAAAAATGCTGGGCATGGGCATCCGCAGTCTGAGTGCCTATATCCGCAAGATGGCTCTGGACGGTTACTGCCTGCACCTCAATCTGAAGGAACTGCGCCGCATGGCGTATCTGCTCCAGATGTGCAGCAACAACCTCAATCAGTATGCAAAATGCGCCAACGAAAACGGTCAGGTCTACGCCGCTGATCTGGAGGACTTGCGTATCCGGCTGGATGAGTTGATCTCCATCGGCAAGCAGATTCTTTCCCGGCTGGCTGACCTCTGACCCTGCCCCACAGCTCCGGCTGTGGGGTACATAACCAAAATAAATTCAGTGGCGAGGTGATAAAATGGCTGCAACCCGATTGATTGCGCTGCACAAAAACAAGGGGAAATCCGTTGCGGTCTGCCTGAAAAGCCGCACGGATTATGCTCAGAACCCGGACAAGACACAGCAGGGCGAACTGGTCAGCAGTTACGAATGCAGTCCCTTGACGGTCGATGAAGAATTTATGCTCTCCAAACGCCAGTATGAATTGATGACCGGGCGCAGGCAAAAAAATGATGTGATTGCCTACCAGATTCGGCAATCATTCAAACCCGGAGAGATCACCGCCGAGGAAGCCAACAAGGTCGGTTATGAACTTGCTATGCGGTTTACCAAAGGCAAGTATGCTTTTATCGTTGCGACCCATACCGACCGGGAACACATTCACAATCACATCATCTACAATTCTACTGCGCTGGACAGCACCCGGAAATTCCGGGATTTTTTATTGTCCGGGCTTGCGGTGCAGCGGTTGAGCGATTTGATTTGTCTGGAGCATCAGCTGTCCGTCATTGAAATCAAGCCGTACCGGGAGCGGCAGAAGCGCACACTCTATCCACCGAGAGAAAGCAATCGGAATAAGCTGTGCGCCGTAATCGACAACATCCTGCTGAACGAGAAGCCCGAAGACTTTGAAACCTTTCTTCAAACGCTGGAACAGCAGGGCTATGAAATCAAACGAGGAAAGCACACTTCCGTCAAAGGCACACGACAGAAACGCTTTATCCGTTTTCGGACACTGGGCGCAGGATACAGCGAAGATGAAATCAAGGCGGTCATTGCCGGAGAAGCCGAACACCGCCCTCATCAGAAACAGCCGCCGAAAGAGCAGCCGTTCCACTTGCTAGTGGACATTCAGGCAAAACTCTCCGAGGGCAAGAGCGAAGGCTATGCACGTTGGGCAAAACGCTATAATCTGAAAGAGATGTCCAAGACCCTGATCTTCTTGCAAGAGAACAAGATCGGCAGCATCGAAGAAATGCAGGAAAGAGTGAATGCTGCAACTGCTAGATACCATGAGCTAGGCGATTCCATCAAGGCCGCAGAACAGCGCATGGCGGAGATTGCCGTCCTGCGGGCGCACATCGTCAACTATGCCAAGACCCGACCTGTGTACGATGCCTACCGTAAAGCCGGATACAGCAAGAAGTTTCTGGAAGAACATCGGGAGCAGATCACACTGCACCGGGCGGCAAAAGCCGCTTTTGATGAAGCCGGACTTAAAAAGCTGCCAAAGGTAAAAGAACTGAACACGGAATACTCTGCACTGCTTTCACAGAAGAAAGCCGCTTATCCAGCCTACCGCAAGGCGCGGGATGAGATGCAGGAACTGATGAAAGCACAGAAGAATGTAGAGATGTTTTTCGCAGAAGAAAAGGCCACCAAGGAAAAAGCGCAGACCCGATAAACAGAGACCACCGAGGATTGCTCCCATTTTGGGAGAGTCCTCGGTGGTCTTTTTCGTTATAGAAGCATTTGGTACAAATGCGCAGCCTGCATCCAGCGGATGCAGCACACAAAGGGTTTGGGACTATCCCAACAAGCATTTTGCAACGCAAAAATGGCGTTTGTATATACGAACGCCCTGCTTGCAGAGTAGCTGCTCCTGTCAACTCCTGCGTCTGAAATTTTCAAGTCACTTCAATTTCGCAAGAATCTCGTCTGCGCTCATGCCACTAGCCAGCAATTTTTTCAGGATATCTTCTGCTTCAGCTTTTTTAGCGAATTCCGCAGCTTTGGTTTCGGCCTTAATCTTTTTGGCTTCAATCTTGACAATTTCCTTGTCGATGGACTTCAGCTCTACCTTCTTGGCTTTCAGATCAGCTTTCAGTGCATCGATATTAGTGGTAATGGATGCGATTTCAGCAGTGACGGCTTCCTTTGCAGACTGCTTCTCAGCAATCTGTGCAGAGAAATCGGTAGTCGTTGTTGCGGTTTTAGCTTTGTTTTTGCTTCCCTTAGGTCTGGACATAGAATAGCCTCCGATATTTTGATAGCTTCAGTATAACACTAGCCGCCTAAATGTACAATCTTTTTATTTATCTGCTCTCAAGTACAAGGAATAATTCAAAAAGTGCCGGCTGCTCATCATCCGTATTATAGACACAAGTGTTTTAAAGAGCCAACAAATAATCATGCGACCTACTTTGCAGCAAAGCGATTATAATATTTTCAATCGCATTCTCTTCAATCAATTCAAACTTATCACATGTTCTCTATTTCCGAAGAAGATACCTCATTAGTTAATCTTGAAATATTTTTATTTACTAAAATATACACTTTGTCATTGTCTCGATAGGCTGTTGCAAAAATCTTTTTTTCTATATCATATAGTTCTTTTTGAGCTTTTCTTATTTCGTTATCGAAAAGTTCCTTTTTCTTTCCCATAATATCTCCTAAGTAATTAATAGAAAAAAGTCCACTCCTATCTAGAATCTCTTTAACTTCTCCATAACGAGGTTCATCTTGGTATAAATGCACATAAGAAAAATTGATGAAGTCGATAGTATATATTTTTATGGTATCATATGCTTTTTTTCTAAAACTTTCAAAATTCATTTCTCTGTGCAGTAAAAAAGAAACATTGCTATGCATATCCCCCAGTGTATCTTTAAACGAAAATCCATCATACTCCCTTAAGTTCAATATAGTTTTAATTGAAACTGCTTTTAAGCTTGTACATTGAAGTACCATTCTGCCGATAAGATAAGAAATCAATATGCTAATTTCAATGCTTGAATATGCCTCGACATGGTTTACAACTATTGTCGTATTGAAATCTTGTATATTGCTGATAAAGTCATCAACATTACATACCATGCATTCCATTCTTTCCTGTAAATAATCAGATTTTAGTATTTTCAAAAAAGAATTATTCTTTTTCAGAAAAGTACAATAATCAAAGTATGTATACTTGGTGTCATCATTTTTATTATTGAGCAGACCGGATATTTTCTTTTTTATAATTGAAACACTAGATGCATCAGCTATACAATGATCTAAAACGGATACGATATGATAGTTTTCAACATCCTCTAAAAGAACAAACAAAGCCAAAAAGCCATTTTGATATCGTAAATTTGTAATCAATTTTTCGAATCCTTCTAAAAAATAATCCTCAACTACATCAAATTTACAATTCCAACTTTGCAAATTCAGATATGGAATTTCAAGCTTATCTGAAACCGTATATTCTGTGAAAAATAATTTTTCATTGCGTTTTAAAATTTTAGAACGCAAAATAGGATTTTGAATGAGCAGTTTTACGATTTTTGAATTCAAATCTTCTCTTTTATATTGCTTTGAAACAGAATAAGAGAAAGCTATGCATCGATTGATTTTATTGTTGTATATTATATACTGGTTATGGCAACAGGGATATTCTCTTTCCGGAGAAGAGTTGGTATTAATTAGAAAATCGAAGACTTTCTGGTTGCATCGCTGTACTTCATTCAGCACAAACTGAATCTCCATCGAATTGTGCTGTTTGTGCGTCGCTAAATTTTCATTTGATTTGAGCACATATTCGGATAGTTTATAAGGAGTTCTCGCAGTATAAATCATATCAATATTGCATTCTATATCGAATTCCCGCTCAATTCCAACAAGTAGGTTCACCACGGATAAAGAATCTCCACCTGATTCAAAAAAATCGGAATTATAGCCTATATTGATTTCGTTGTTTCCTAAGGCCTCTTTCATAATCGAGATGATTTTGTCTTGAACGGCCTTATTTTCATTTTGTTCTTTTTTATTTGCTTCAATATTCTGCTTTTCTTTATATCGCCTCCAAATAATGTTGCGATCAATTTTGTTGTTTATGGTTCTTGCCAATTCATCAACAAATTCAAAATAATTTGGAATCATATATTTAGGAATATTCTCATTCATGTACTTGAGCAACTCAACTTTTGTTACTCCTTTTTTTACCACGAAATTTCCAACCAACAGGTTTTCATTGTACACAACAGCAACGTCCATTACTCCTTCAATATCCCGTAATGTGTTTTCAATTTCGTTCAATTCTAATCGTATTCCATGTATTTGAACTTGGTCATCATTTCGCCCATAAAAATACAACATACCATTGTGCATTGCTACTATATCTCCTGTACAATAGCAATTTGTGCTTTTTTCTTTATAAAATCTTTTCTTGCATTCTTCGGCATTATTTACATATCCATCTGTAATTCCGTTTCCCTTTAATACCAGTTCGCCTTTACCATCTTTGTCCTTATTTATAATTTCATACTTGCAGCCCTCGATGCAAGTTCCAATCGGAATTTCCTGTAATTCTAGATTTTTTTCAAATCGATAATATGTTGCATAAACGGTAGCTTCTGTGGGCCCATATAGATTGAATAATCCGAAATCCCACTGTCTCTCTCGCCATATCTCGTAAATTTTTCTCTTAAATGATTCACCTGCAATCATTACATATTTTAATTCTGAGGCTATTGATTCTAGCTCCTGATTACTATAATTGTTTAGCATATTTAAGAATACAGATGGAGAGGTCGCATAATGAGACACGTGATACATACGTACATACTGTGGGAAATTTTTCAAATTTTCTACTAGTGTAAGATCTATTGCAAGTATTTTTCCTCCATTTATCCATCCATATATTTCACTTGTTGAAACATCAAAATTATATGGTGTAGAAAACATATATACCGATGTATCAGAAACTGGACATATTTTTTGTAAACCCGACAAAATGTATACTAGATTTCCATAGTTTACAGAACAGCCTTTTGGTTTTCCCGTGCTTCCAGATGTAAAAAGAACATAAACTTCCGATGTGTTATCATATGTTCTACACTCTATTTTTGAACTGCTGGTATAAGACATGCACTGCTCAACGTCCAAAGAGTCGGTGGGTGTGTATTTCCAAGGTTCATCTGTAATAATCAATTCTACGTTTGCTTCTTCAACTATGATTTTCTTATTATTGGGCATTAGCTTCTTTGATATGGGAACATAGCTACAACCAGCCTTTAATACAGCTATAATCGAAATGATTACTAAAGGTGAATGATTCAAGTATAGTCCTACTCGAATATGTCTTTTTTGGCATTTATTAACTATTTTTTTCGCGATTGCATCCGAGTAAACATCTACATCACTATATGAATAATCTCTATCTAATCCATATATCATGACTTCGGAATTTTTATTTTGAGCCAATTTTCTAAACTCTACTCCAATATTCCCATTAAATTCAATCATAAACTATCCATCCTTTTTCGAAAATTCTTTAGAATTCTTTTCATATTCTATAATCAATTCAAGAAGTACGTGATGTTTTTTTCTTCAAATTTCATGGTCTTTGTATTTAGAATATGAAGACTACAATTTGAAACCTTGAACGGTTTTTCCCTATTTGTCCATGCCATATTGTTTATAATATAATAGATAATATTTATAACTCCACTATGCGTCACCACTATAATGTTGCTTTCAAAATCTTCATACATTTTGGTGAAATCGAAAAACCATTTCTGAATTCTATCAAAAAACTCCCTTGGAGATTCTCCATTAGGATACTTTTCATCCATTCTTAGTGTGTTAAAATACAATCCCGGATACTTTATGGAAGCCACTTCATTTTTCATTCCTGCTAATTCACCATTATTCATTTCTCTTAGTCGCGCATCTACATGAAAAGGAATTTTCAATTTATACGATATTGCTTTTGCAGTTGATACTGTTCTTGGCAAGTCACTTGACACAATTTTAGATATATCAAAAGTCCCTTTCTGAGAATACAAAAATTCAGCCAATCTCATCGCTTGGATTTTTCCTTCTTCTGTCAAATCCATCGTGCTCCAGCCACCTCTATAGTTGCTATCATCTTTTCCGTGTCTTACAAAGATTATTTTCATAATGCTTCCTCCGTAGAATTTTCACTTTAGCATTTCCATCGCGTCAATTACTAGTATCTTAACTGTTAAAATTCACTTTTTACGGTTATTCACTTATTTAGTTGAACTTCTCATAACTTGGCATGTTGAAACTTGCGCTCCTTTAATAGTATCTGATACAATTACATCTACATCATGTAAGAAGTCCTCCAAATCTTTTTTTTCATCATTTATGATCACATAGTCTGCTATTTCCTTGCAATTTGATGCCTTATGACTTTCTTTAAATGCATCTTTCATCTTCACGCTTTCTAATACCTCCTTATATGATATCCCCGAAATGCCTTTCTCAAAAGCCTCATAACATTTTTTATTATACTCTCTTCTGGCTCTAATCTCAATTGGGGCCTCAATATAAATATTTGCACACTTATTTCCAAATTCCCTTTTTAGGAAACTACCAAACGGGGCTCTATAAAGACTTTCTATAGATACACGTTTTATATTATCTTCTTTTAAATGTACAATTAATCTTAAAACGAATTCCTTAAATACGTCTTCGCTTTTATCTTGATATAACTTAATAAAATGCTCGTCCTTTAAACCAGAAGATATATCTATGCCTCTTGCACTCATCATCTCTTTTTCGATTTCAATTATTTTATACCGTTTAATTTCAAATGGACTAGATGCCATTCTGATTCCTGCAGATGATTTGCCACATTCACTCAATCCTGAAAGCGTAAAGATTGCATCGAGATACTTTTTTTCCTCTGAAAAATTTTTTCCATCTAAATAATTCATTATAAGTTTTTTTCCTTGTATTCTATATCAATAAGTTTCATTCGTTTTCTAAAATGTTTGGTCGGTAAAAATTAGTTCAAATCTCTTTTAGTGTTGCTACATCAATAAATTTTACTATTTTTGGTTACTAACATAGCTAATTACTTTTATCGAGAATTCTTTGACGCTTGAAAAGTTGTATTCATGCGTAACAACATTTGCTTCAATAGTATTCACCCCAGTTAGGTAATCAAACAATTCCATAACAGATCTATATGATTGCGGAATAATGTTATATGTATCTATTAGATAGACCTTCATAACAAGTACCGTTAACTTAAATATCTCTTTCTGGCTTTGCTCTGTAATACCATCATCCAGTAATCTCTTCAGTTTATGTATAGTTTCCGGAATCACCATCTTGTTTTTTTGCTTCAAATTTTCAAATGAAATGGATAAACTAGATGGCACTGCACCATATAGTAGAGAAGTGATTCTCCCAGAATTATAGGCATATATTGAATATAGCGATTTCGCATCGATCAATCTGTTCTCTACTTCATACTCGGAAAAAATGGTATATCCAGTCTTAATATCAAATTGCTTTAAAAATCCACTTAACTGCTGATTTTGTTCAAAACTATAGTATCGCACCAATAGTAATATATCCATATCACTCCAATTTTGTATATATTGATTTCTACTGATGCTTCCCCCTACTAACAATGCTATCAAGTCGTCTCCAAATAAACATCTTACATAATTCAAAATTTTATCGAGTTGTTGGAGTTCTTTCTTCGGCAACTTAAGTTGTTCCAGTTGTATGCATGTTGAATTTCCTGAGAATCTCTTATCTTTCCATTGAATAGAATCTATTATTGCTCTTGTTGTTTCATCTATGGAGCAGCTTGTACTAATTTTATGCGTAAAATAGCCGATATTATATAGCCATTTCAGAAATGTTTTTTGTAATATTTGATATCGTTGATATAGAGCAACTTCATCGGGTGAGTAGTCACTATTATTCCTTTTATAGTTGTATCTCTCGTTTTTGACTAGAAGGATTCGTTCTTGTTCCAATATCTGAATTCCGTGCTGCTTCTTTTTTTTCTGAAGTAGCTCATATGCATCCTTCTTGGATAGTCCTTTGATAACTAAAGTCGCCCAAACTCTAGCATCAAATGTAGCGATTCCCTTGTCTAATATTGCATCGTTTCTTAAATTTGAAAATCCCGCTTTTATCGAAGAATATATTTCATCGCAGAATTCTTCGCATTTTGAAGTATTGAACCACCATTCATGAAAACAACATGGACTTAGACACTCAATTTCTCTCGATAATTTAATAGTACTATATGCGAACCATGTGTCTCCATACTTTTTTGTTATGTTTTTTATTTGAGTTGTTTTTCCGCAATCGTCTAATCCATTTAATGAAATTATCATAAGTTTTCCTCCACAATTCTAAATGTGTTATGAATGATATTCTACAAGGCATTACCAAATAAATCAGATTGTTTTAATTGAATCAACAACATCTGAAAAATCCATTTGCTTCATTTGATGATAGAAAAAGTGAACAAGATATATGGTATAGATTTTATCTATTGTTTCATATTTTTCAATGTCAAATATCGTAAGGAATCTCATTATAATATAGTATAACAAAGCGGAATTATTATATTCCAGTCCCTGCAAATAGAGTTTGGCGATTGCTTTCCTCTTCTTTTCGGTTTTTGGATAGCTGTTGATTTTCAATATATCTTTTCCATCAAAAAAATCAAGTGGAATACTGGGAATCATGTCGCATATTTTTTCATGCCCACAATATGATTCTCTATGATATTTTGGGCTGTAATATAAATCAATAAATAGCAATGAGATCGAAAACACTGCAACCTCTGCATCTATATAGTTATACCCCGATGTGACAAAATCAAAAAATACAGGCTTTATTCCTATATTCATTGTATTTAAGTCTCCATGTGATAGGACACATCTATATGTTCTCTCGCTCTCAAAATGATTTATACACTCCTTAATAATATCTTTAGTCTTTAATGATTTATTTAACCCGATATCCACTTTTTTCTCCGTCCATGAGTAATTCAAATATTTTTTTAATCTACTTTCTACTCTGCCCTCGAAAAATTTTTGCATCGGATATGAATTTCTCGTTTTCACATTACGATAGTTTGACTTTATACATTTCAAAAAATCGAAAGGCTCGGAAGAATCGTCTGATATAAGATAGTCGTTTAGCAATCCTCTTCCCGGACTAATACTATCTTCATATTTATATATAATCGCACCACAATCATTGAACATCACCGCAAAAATAAGTTCGGGAATTGGAAATTTTGAATACATTTGATAATAGCCCTGCAACTCCATGAAATATGACTTGATTTCCTGTACTTTATAAAAACATTTCTTATTGCCTATTACGATTATTCCGTTTATAGAATTGTTCTGCTTGTTTTTTGTCAAAATGTTTCCATTAACCATTTGCTGTAAGGCCGTTATTTTGAAATTATCGTTTACTTTAATGTGTGTACACTTGTCATTCATCCATACATCGTTAAACATCCATCTCATGTTTTAGTTCAACCCCATTAAAACAATGGGATTCCTCCTCACTGTAAAGTAATGATTTTTTCGAGTGTTGGGTGATATTATTATAAGTTGACTTCTGTATTCATATCTACTCAGTGCGATTTTTGTACTGCGTTTCTTTTTTATAAAATATTCTTAATCCTGCTAATGATAAAAAAACAATCCCCGTTCCCACATTTGTAAAACTCGTTATAGAGGGTGTTTTCATAATAGAGGAAAAGACAAATGAGCCTGCTGGCATAAACATAGTGGCAACTGTAAAAATTACGCTAAAAACTCTACCCAAGTAATCTTCGTTAACACAAGTTTGTACACAAGTCATAAAATTGATATTAAACATTGTCAGAAAAATTCCGAACATGAAAAAGGGCAAAAGGCAAATTGCTATATTTTCAGTTGATTTGGATATTGGAATAAGTAACAATGGTAATCCAGTCAATCCCAAAAATACTGTTAATGCAAAACTGTTTTGCATAACTTTATGTGGAAGCTTTGCATTTATAGATGCTCCTAAAATCCCTCCCATTGCTTCTACAATCAATACTTTACTATAAAATCCATCGCAATATATTATTTCTGTATAGGGTACTAGAAGATCATATCCAGCGAGGAAAAAATTCACAAAAGCCGAAAGGACAACTAGATGGAAAACTTTTTTTTCACCCAATAAATATTTCACACCCTCCAAACTATACAAAAGAATATTTTTTCGCTTTCTGGTGTTCTCAGCTATACTATTACTATTGTGCTCGTGCGTTATTAAAAGAGTCTCTGTTCCAGCAGAAATTGCAAATGTAATTGCATCAATTAATAACGCCCCTCTTGTACCGACCACCTTCACGAGTGCAAAACCAACAACCGGGCCTACCAATTTTATTAAATCGATTCCAGCATTAGAAATTGAGTTGAAAAAGCCAATCCTATTTTTATCTACTATTTCTTTAGTAATCGATTTAAATGTAGGTGAACTAAATGAAAAAACAAGTGCCAATAATGCATTTGCAATGACGAGTGCAATAGCCATGCAATCCGAATTCAAGAAAAAACTTGCAAAAAAGCAGATAATGGCACTTAAACAATCAGAAACAATTATAATATTCTTCCGTTTTCCCAAATCTGCAACCACTCCACCTATTAGATTAAAAAGAATATTTATCACCACTTGTGAATTTTGATAAAGTGCAAGAATCCACATGCTATTTGTAAAATTTGAAACAATTGCAATACTATTCACATAATCAAAAATAATATCTCCTATTTTAGATGTCCACTGCCCCAAAATTAGCAGTCCCTCATTGCGGCTTACTTTTTTCATTTTACTTTTCCTTTCGGTGTTACAAATTCTCGAAATTCTTATCATCTAATCATAGCTACATCTAATATATTGCATGTTTCAAGCGCGATGTCGACAAATTTGTCACCAATCATTGAAAAGGAAGCACCAAGTCGTGTTATCATCTTACTCCGTTCAAGTCAATATGTATTTGAGAAAGTATTTACTAATATATAGGAGCTTCACTCTGCTTCTCCCTTACAGTTCACATCCCTGCTTAGTAGACACTTTGCAAAAAAAAAGCTACTTTTCAACATGAGGCGCAGCATTAGGTGCTGCGCCTCATGTTGAAAAGTAGCTTTTTCATAAACAAATCATCCGAAAGATTTTATAATATCATGGATGATTTTCATTTGATTCTCAGAAAAATTTTTTCCTCGCTGACTAGGAACTAGATATTCTTGTTGTATTCTCCTTAAGAGATCACATTGCTCTTTAGTAAGTCCAGAAAGCGGAAGAACATTTACTGTTTCTAAATTCAGTAGTTCATCAGTAGAAATTCCAAACAGAAGTGAAATACTAACAAGAACATCCAATGGAATAGCATGAGCGTCACTTTCATAACCGCTAATTGTAGAAATGGACTTGTTCAGCCGCTTTGCAAGTTCAGCTTGTGACCAGTTTCGACTTTCTCTCAAGTTTTTTAGCTTTTCACCAAGATAATGCTCCATTTCTGTTCACTCCTATCCTATTAGAGTGTACTATTTGTATGTTCGATATAATCGTACTACAATTATTAGAATGTTCGATTATGTCGAATTTCATTGACTTGCGAAAGGAGTTGCGTTATTTTGAGTGACAAAAAGATCATCAAATTGCAGTGGAGGATTGGCAAAATGAGAATTTTGATTTGTGATGATGAGCAAATGTTGATTGACTTAGAGGTTTCTATTCTTCAAGAATATTGCCGATCCACTAACATCGCTGCAACATTTTTTACATTCACAGATTCCCTAAGTGCTGGAAATATAGGTGAATTTGATATTGCGTTCTTAGATATTGATATGGAGAAAGTAAATGGAATTGAGCTAGCTCGAAAATTGCGATTAAAAAACCCGACTTCCATTATTATTTTTGTTACAAACTTCATTCAATACGCCCCTGAAGGCTATGAAGTAAATGCTTTTCGTTATCTATTAAAGTCTGATATTCCTTACAAGCTCATTCCATACTTTGTGGATTCGCTGCAAGAAGTTCTTAATTCTCGTCAAACCGTTACTTTTTCGATTAGTGGCGAGTTAATAGATGTTCAAACCAAAAACATTTTATACCTAGAATCCGACAAGCATATTATTGTTATGCACTTAATTAATGATGCACGGACTGAGTATCGCTTTTACGGAAATATGGCGGTTCTTTCTGACAAACTTCAAAATCTAGGCTTTCTACGTATACATAAGAGCTACCTAGTAAATATGGAATACATTGAGCTCTTTCAATATGAAAAAGTTTATCTAAAAAGTGGTATATGTGTTCCATCCAGTGAAAAAAAGCATAAAGAATTGAAACAGCTATACTTAAAATGGAGGGGAAAAAGTCGATGGGAACTTTCTTAAGTCTTTGTTATACCGCTGTTGATACAATATGTTTGATTTTATTTTTAGATGTTTTTGGGCAACGTCGCTTTGACGGATTAAAATTCCACCTCCATGTATTGGAATATGTACTTCTGAGTTGTTGGATTCCTTTAATTCTTTCAATCATTGTTGGACACAATCAAGCACTAAAAATTTCAATCATTTTACTGATCGATTTCATAATCGCCAAAAGGTTATATACAGAAATCTCAACTGCTATACTCTGCTTCTTTGTTAGCCTTGAATATTTATTATCATACTGCTTATCTTTCACTGTTGGAATGACATGCAGTGTAATTTTGGGAATGGATTCTAATACATTTCAAGCTTCACCTATCTGCGTAATTATTTATGGTATAATCGCTTATTCTTTACAGCTATTTTTAGCACTAATGTTCCGAAAAATCATGCGCCCCAGAAGGTTTGGGAAAAATCGACATTCTCTCCGAATATCACAAATAATTATGTACGGGTTATTTCCAAGTGCTTCGTTTATGGTATTGATTGTTCTACTCTATATATCCACCGGAAGAAATGTATCAGAAGCTATACTAGCATTTACTTGTGGATTGATTATTGCTGCAAATGCAGCAATAATCTTTCTTCTAGAACGTATGGAGCAGGCTATGGAACGAGAGCAACAGCTATTTTCATTGGGACAGCAACTTGAGGTTCAAGTACGGAGCATGGAATCTGCCAGCAAACTTTTTTCGGAACAACGCAAAAAAGTACATGATTATCGCTCACATCTCAACACTCTTCGTGTGCTTTTGCAGAACCATGAATACGAGCCAGCAGAAGTCTATTTGAACTCAGTATCCAAGCAACAAACCGAACGACTTTTTTTGGTAAATACTCATCATTCGATTTTGGATGCATTATTTAATACGAAAGCGTCAGAGGCAATTCAAGAGGGGATTGAAATTGATTTCAGAGTAAACGATTTATCAATGTTGCCATTTGAAGCAGCTGATATGGTTGTACTGCTTTCAAATTTGCTAGATAATGCAATTGAAGCCAATCGATCATACTGTGGAAGTAAGAAGATTCATGTAACAGCATTATGGAAAAAAAGCTTTTTATTTTCTATTCGAAACACCTCAAATCCTGTCAGAATTGAAAACAACACTATTCAAACGACCAAACCTGACCCCCAACTTCATGGTTTTGGACTTTCCAATGTGAAGCTTATCCTTGAAAAATATAATGGTGATTTCACTATGGATTATGAGGACAACTGGTTTCAATTTACTGGAGAAATTTCACAATAACCGATTTTGTGACAGAAAAAACCTACTTGATGACAAAAAAGTTGATTTATTTGCAAACTCAAGGTATTTAATTTATAAACTTTCAAGCATGGGAGTATGGATTGAATGAACCTCATTGCAACACACTTGGCAAAAAGGTTTTTGAAGAGGGAGCTAATTGCAGAAGAATCTCTTGAGTGGTGCATTTACGGAATCGAAAAAAGACTGTCAATGTTCACTACATGGACTCTTTTAATCTTATTGGGGAGTTACTGCTTCGGCTTTCGACGAACTATATCTTTTGCTGTTTGTTTTGTTACATTAAGAAAATATTCAAATGGGTACCATGCAAAAACGTATATCCATTGCTTATTGCTTTCTTTAATTCTCCAATCAGTTTCCATGATACTCATCAAAGCTCTCCCTACTAAATTTTTTGGGTTTGTTTGGATATTCTCTGATTTTGTGATTCTCAAAATTGCTCCTGTTAATAACAATCAATTACATTTAACGCAGTCAGAATTGTCTGCTCTAAAAGAACGAATCCCCTATGTGCTTTTTTTCGTCAACCTAACATGTATAATCTTAAGGTCACCACCAATTGAAAAAACACTTTCTAATGAGCTGGAAGGATTAACAGCTGCAATGTTATCAGATGCCTTGACGCTGCTAATCTTTGTATTAAAGAAAATATATGGGAGGATTATCCATGGAAATGAAAGTAAGAAATCTAATGAAAAAATCTCTTGAAAAAATGATGAAAAAAGATATGGAAGTCTGGCCGCCTGAGTGTTCCGGTTGGTTGTATCAACCGTGTCGTCCCAAATCACAGCTTATTAAAGATACTGACCCTCCCAAAAATCGATAACTTCATCAATTTTGTTTTTATTTTGACGCTTTCTTAGACTCAAGGAAATCGCATTTTGAGTACATCATGCTAGACTTTAAGCCTAGTATGATGCACTTTTTGTTTACACTACGTTTGAGGAAAGCTATGCCGATTATCAACTTAAAGGAACACTACCCCACTGCGCATCCAAAAGACTTTTTTGTAGAAGTATCTGATGAAGTCCATCAGTTTCTCTTGTCTATGAAACGCAAAGAGGATGCTTTTGCCAGACAGGTGAGCCGTTACCACGCATATCATTCGCTAGACGATCCCGCTTTTTCTGCTGAGTCGTATCTTCTTGTGTCCACTCCAACACCTACGGAAATCATAGAACGGCAGCAATATCTTCTGAGCATCAATCATACGATTCTGGCATTGCCACCCAAACAGGCAAAAAGGTGTTACGATTATTACTATTGCGGAATTTCTATGCCGCATATTGCTGAACGCGAGGGCGTAGCGGTAGGAAGCATTTCGGAATGTATTAAATCCGCTTTGTGTACGCTTAGGGAAAGATGCAACTTCTTCAACTCTTGAAGTTCAACCCTAACTTTTATCTGTTTTTTGTCCTATATAATATAGAGATGTTTTTCTCTATCATGGAAAGGCGCACCGCGCATTTTTCCATGCTCCGCCCACATTGCCATAATCGACAACGAAAGGACGAAGAAATTATGAAAACGAGATTGATTGAGTACGACCCTAGCCCCGGCAGCCAAGTTATGGCTCGCCGCCGACTGTGTTTCCGCGCTCTGACCTTGTGGTGTGGCCTGTGGCTGCACTCCCGCATGGTCGGAGGGCTAGCTTATGTACTTTGATGCTCACGCCACCGGAAAACGCATCCAGCAGCTGCGCAAGGCTAAAGGGATGACACAGGAAGAACTGGCAATCAAGTTAAATATCAGCGATCGCCATCTCCGCAGCCTTGAACGAGGGGAAGAAGCTCCATCGATTGATCTGCTTGTTGAAATCATGGAAAGCTTTAATACTACACTTGACTATTTGATTGTGGGAAAGACACCTTCAGAAAAAGAAGAACTGATGAAGAAAAAGCTCCGTGCAAAATTGCATCGTCTTGCACGCAGTTTAGATGCGGTTGCAGACGACTTGTAATCTACATATAATGACCCTTCTGGATAGTTGGCTTGTATAAGCCGCTATCTGGAAGGGCTTTTTCTTTTGAAAATCACAATTTTTTCTTTTCGGAACTCGTAAAATGCAATGCCTCGATTCATCGTTTGTTTTCGTGTAAAACCGGAAGTAATAGTTCCGGTTTTGAGCGTAAAAAGCGGAACTATTACTTCCTAAAAATCCATTCAGTTTTCAGGTACACTATGGTCACAGCAAGGGCAACACCCCAGATGGGGAGGAACCCAAAACTGGAAGCCGTACCTTGAAAACTGAATATCATTCCCTCGGACAAAATAATGAAACTTCCGTAACTCGCGGCCCGGTCATAACGAAGACGGGGTGGCTGAAGAAGCCAATGTGGAGTGTGGGTGCAAGTCCCCACTTACCGAGGTGCATTCCAGATCCAACGGGCGTCGAGGACAAATAGGTTGGAAAAACTTAAAGCAAAACTTCAAAGCCCACCACCGGGATTCTTCTGAACCTTGGCGGCGGGCTTTTTCCATACCGAACACTCACCCATACGAAACGGAGGAAATGATTATGAGCCGTAACTTTACTCGCCAGCCCGATGAATCGACCCTGACCACCCTCTGCCCGCACTGCCTGAGTGCTTTCCGCAATGCGCGCGGCATCTGTGTCCGCCGTGCTGACCCCTACCAGCTCACCAAGGAACCCTGCACATACTGCCAAACTCGTTTTGGCTACGACTACTACATCCAGCCCACTAGTCCGAAAACCACCTATTTTAAGAAAGGCCGGTTCGATGATGAAATTGACTGCGCTTAAGATTGACCCTGAGTTTCAGGGCAAGATTCCACCGCTTAATGCAGAGGAAGAACACATCTTAGAGCAGAACATGATTCAGGAGCGGCGGCTTTTGAACCCTCTTATCATCTGGAACGGCTACATACTGGATGGACATTCCCGGTATCGTATTCTCAAAAATCACCCAGAGATTGCTTTTGAGGTGAAAGAAATCCAGTTACCTGACCGCTATGCTGCTCTTGCATGGATTTGTCAGAACCAGTTAGGCCGCAGGAACCTTGACCCGGAACGCCGGAAGTTTTTGATGGGGAAAGCCTATGAGAATGAAAAGCTCTCGGTTGGCGCACCCGTTGGAAATCAGAACAAAGTAAATCAATGTGGACAAAATGTCCACATTGATTTACACAAACGAACTTGTGAACGGATTGCTGAACGAAACGGCGTGAACTCCAAGTTTGTGCAGCGAGCAGAAAAGTACGCCAAAGGCGTTGATGCGGCAGAGGCCGCTGTCCCCGGTGCAATGGAGGAAATATTGTCGGGGCATATCAAGGCAACTGATGCCGAGATCACCGCTCTGGCTAAAATGCCAAAAGAAGAAATCCCGGCAATCATCGAAGAACTGCGCAAACCCAAACAGGAGCGGCAGTCAAAAAGCAAACCACCGAAGCCCGAAAAGGTCGATGCCGATAATGTGCCTGTATCCAGCAAAGTCCATACCGAGGGCGAGATCACCCCCGTAAGCAATTCGCCCCCGGATTTCAAAAGGAGTATCCAAGGTCGCAAACGCTGTCTTACAGACGAAGATCGAAAACGACTTCAGCAATCCATTGACAACCGCCACCATAAAACGACCGTTGCGAATGGATCGATTATGATGTGCGAAGTTCAGGGCGCAAAGGAGGATTTTATCCGCCGCTGGAATCTCGTATTCAAAGACTACCCCGATGTTTTTGAGGACAACGACTGCCGAAGTGCCATTCTTTCTCTGGTTGATGACACTTCTGCCTATCTTCAGACGATAAAGGAGAGAGTGCTATGATGATTTCTAATCTGAACCTTGCCAATCTGCCCGAATGTGTTTGCGAGATGCGCTACATTGACAGCGCACTCCTGACCCCCTGCGCTGAATATCAGCGTGTGCTGCGTACCAGAAAAGTGGCGGAGATTTCTGCTACCTTCTCGGAGTATATTGCCAATGAGCCGAAGGTCAGCTACCGTGATGGCCGTTACCATGTTTTTGACGGTCAGAACACCATCGAAGCGCGTGTCGCCTGCAACGGAGGTCGTGACCTCCCAATTCTCTGCAAGGTCTTTCACGGCCTTTCCAAAAAGGATGAAGCCCTTTTGTTTGCTGTTCAGACTGGCATTTCCACTGATTTGACCGCAGGCGAACGGCTCCGTGCCGACATTGTGGCAGAAGATGAAGATGCCTGTGCATTCGTTGCAGCCACTGAAGCAACCGGTGCTACTTTTGCACTGGATGGCATCCGGGCCGAGTGGAAAATCTACTGCATCCGTTCTGCCTATTATATTTACAAGAACTATGGCTCTGACATCTATCAGGAAGCACTGAAAATCATCGTGGAGGCATGGTGGGGCGATTCCGATTCGTTCCTATCCGGCATTCTCCACGGCGTTACCCGCTTTGTGGCAATGTACCGCGATGAGTACAGCCGGGAGCGGCTGATTATGCGGCTTAGTTCCGTCCACCCCAAGACCATCACCAAAAATGCACGAAAGGACACCGGCAATATCGCAGACCGCCACATGAAGCAGATTCTGGAAATCTACAACGGCTCCAGCCGTTCTTTGAGCCTTCCTGTCAAGCGTTAATCTTCTCTGCCTTTATCAGCATACTCCTTTCCCTGCACAAGCCGCTTCAGGGATGTGGCGGCTTGTGCTACATATTGTAAAGGGGGCTTGATCGTATCATACCAAAAGAATGGAAGTATCTCCGAGGGGACATTTACTTTGCAGATATGGAGCCGCACATCGGCTCTGAGCAGGGCGGCATACGCCCGGTGGTCGTTCTGCAAAACGATGTTGGAAACCGTTATGCTCCCACACTAATCGTGGCAACGGTGACTTCCCGCATCACCAAAAAAGCAGACCAGCCAACACACGTTCTGATCGACCAAAATCCAGCGTTTGCAACGCCCTCTATGGTTCAGGCAGAACAGAATTCACGATAGATAAAAGCCGTGTACAACGATTTCTGGGGCGAATCACGCCATCCGAAATGTATCGCATTGAAGCAGCCGTTATCAACAGTTTGGATTTGAATGGAGGTTGAGAATGCTCGATAACAAGATTTTACACTCTCATTCCCCTGCTGTTCCTCCCGATTTCTTCAGTACGGATGCAACCGCACTGAAAATGGTAGCAATTTTATTTGACAACGGGCTGATTACTGCCGACATCTATCATCAGGTCATTAGTAGATATTCCTCCTAATGTCAAGGATGTCGTTCGCTCTGACGACATCCTACATATTTTCCCTGCGATTCTCTATACTACGGGCAAAGGAGGTACAGCGTATGAACATCACACAGAGAATGTATTTCAGGCAATCCCCATTAGATAAAGACCGCGACCGCCGCATTGCCTTTTACGGGCGTGTTTCCACTCAGCATGAAGCACAGGTCGATGCACTCGGAAATCAGATGCAGTGGTACGACGATCAGCTTCGGTATCATCCCAACTGGCAGGTCATAAACCGCTATATTGATGAGGGTATCACCGGCACCTCTGCCAAAAAGCGTCCTGCATTTATGCAGATGATTTCCGATGCCAAACGTGGCAAATTCGACCTGATTGTCACCCGTGAGGTCTGCCGCTTTGCCCGCAACACCGTTGATACCCTTCAGCTTACCCGCGAACTTCGCAATTTCGGCGTTGAAGTTTTCTTTGTATCGGACAACATCTGGACAATGGACGGTGATGGCGAGCTTCGTCTTTCCATCATGGCAACGATGGCACAGGAAGAAAGCCGCAAGATTTCTGAGCGTGTTCTCGCCGGTCAGAAAATCAGTCGGCAGAAAGGTGTCCTTTACGGCAGTGGCAACATCATCGGCTATGACCGCGACAATGCAAAGCGTACATACGTTATCAATGAAGAACAGGCTGCCACCATTCGGATGGTTTTCACGCTCTACTCTCAAGGCTACGGAGAAAAGGCTATCGTCAATGAACTTTCTCGGCTGAGCTGCAAGGATGGGCATGGAAATGTCAGTTGGTCTTGCACCAAAATCAGCCGCATTCTTCGCAACGCAACGTATATGGGCTATATCTGCTACAACAAGTCCAAAGTCAACAACTATCTGGAAAAGAAGCGCATCAACAACCTTGATGAAGATTCTTTCGTCTATGTAAAGGGCAACTTTGAACCCATTGTATCAGAAAGTCTTTGGCACGAATGTGAACGCATCCGCAAATCCCGTATTTCAAGCCTGCGCCTTCCTGACGGAGAAACACGGCGTAAGGGTACGAAAACCACCAAGAATTTGTGGGTGTCCAAACTTCGCTGCCGCTGTAGTTCTTCGTACCGCATCTTCAAATGGCGCAAGCTAAAAGATGGTACTCCCGTCTTTGGCTACCAATGCAATATGCGCACGGTCAACCCGACCCGCTCCTTTGTTCTGGAGCATGGTCTGACCGACCAGCTCAGTTGCGATGCCATTTCTGTTCCCGAATGGAAGCTCGACCTGATGGCAAAAAAGATTTTTGAAAAAGTCTGGGGCAATCAGAACAAGGCTATCCTCCGTGCCTGCCAGATGATTGAAGGCTGCAAAAGCGGAAAGCCCACTACGCTGATGTCCGCAGCACCGATTCAGAGCAAAATCGAAAAAATCAAAAATCGCAAGATGAACTATGCTGCCATGCGCGCCGATGGTGAACTGGGGCGGGAAGAATATCAGGCACTTTGCAAACAGGCTGACGATGAGATCAACCGTCTGGAGCAGGATTTGAAATCCATTGCTCCCGAACCCGATTCCGCAGCTGTTTCTGCCAACATGAAAGCCTTCCATGATTTTCTTGAGCAAAAGCTTGATGTTCGCGGTGCCTGCCTTGCCCCGGAACTGATTGAACAGTTCGTTGAGGTTGTCACTCCAATCAGTGATTACACCTACCGCTGGAAGCTCAACACTGGGAGCAAGAAAGAAAAGCATGAACGCGCCGACTTGATGGCTGTCACCGGCAAGCCTGTCCTCACCTTTACCATCGACTTTGAGACCGCCAAGAAGTATCGTGAGGCAAACAAGATGCCGCATCAGTTCCGCCGCGCCGCATGGTCTGACCTCACTGTGGAGGTCTACCTGTGATGTTTCTACTGCATCAAACTGTTTTCAATCTGCTTCACGTCTTACATGAGCAAAAAAACGAAACCCGCCGTCAAAATTGACAGCGGGCTTCATTTTATGCTTGATTTTTAACGGAGATGCGTTGTAAAATCACTTCGCTCTCGGTTTTTTAATAGCAGCCTGAGCAGCAGCCAGACGTGCGATAGGCACACGGAAGGGAGAGCAGCTGACGTAGTCCAGACCAACATTGTGGCAGAACTCAACGCTGGAAGGATCACCGCCGTGCTCGCCGCAGATGCCCAGACCCAGGTCGGGACGGGTCTCACGGCCGTCATGTGCAGCCATCTTGACCAGCTTGCCGACGCCGACCTGGTCCAGATGCTGGAACGGATCGCTCTCGTAGATCTTGTTCTCGTAGTAAGCGCCCAGGAACTTGGCAGCATCGTCACGGCTGAAGCCGAAGGTCATCTGGGTCAGGTCGTTGGTGCCGAAGCTGAAGAACTCAGCTTCCTTGGCGATCTCTCCGGCAGTCAGAGCTGCACGGGGGATCTCGATCATGGTACCGACCAGATACTTCATGTCAACACCGGAAGCCTTGATGAGCTCGTCTGCGACCTTGACGACAACGTCCTTGACGAACTTCAGCTCCTTGACCTCGCCGACCAGCGGGATCATGATGTGCGGAGTGATGATGTAACCGGTCTCAGCAGAGACGTTCAGAGCTGCCTTGATAACAGCGCGGGTCTGCATTGCTGCGATCTCGGGGTAGGTGACAGCCAGACGGCAGCCACGATGGCCCATCATGGGGTTGAACTCGTGCAGAGAAGCAACGACGTTCTTCAGGTCATCGAAGGTCATGCCCATGTCGGCAGCCAGCTCCTTGATGTCCTCGTCCTTGCTGGGCAGGAACTCGTGGAGAGGCGGGTCCAGATAACGGATGGTCATCGGACGCTCACCCATGATGCGGTACATCGCCTCGAAGTCACCCTGCTGGAACGGCTCGACCTTGGCCAGAGCAGCCTCGCGCTCTTCCACGGTACGTGCGCAGATCATCTCACGGACAGCCTTGATGCGGTCCTCAGCAAAGAACATATGCTCGGTACGGCACAGGCCGATGCCCTCAGCACCCAGGTCAACTGCCTGCTGTGCGTCGCGCGGGTTATCAGCGTTGGTCATGACCAGCAGCTGACGAGCGGCGTCTGCCCAGCCCATGAAGCGGTTGAAGTTCTTGTTGCCGGTGGCGGCGACGGTAGCGACCTGCTCACCGTAGATGTTACCAGTGGAGCCGTCGATGGAGATCCAGTCGCCCTCGACGAACTTGTGGCCGTTGATCTCGAAGGTCTTAGCCTCTTCGTCGATCTTCACGTCGTTGTCGTTGCCGCAGCCGGAGACACAGCAGGTACCCATACCACGAGCAACAACGGCTGCGTGGCTGGTCATGCCGCCGCGGACGGTCAGGATGCCCTGAGACACCTGCATACCGACGATGTCCTCGGGAGAGGTCTCCAGACGGACCAGAACGACCTTCTTCATCTTGCCGGACTTGACCATCTCCTCAGCCTCTTCGGCGGTGAAGACGATCTGGCCGCAGGCAGAACCGGGAGAAGCTGCCAGACCCTTGCCGACGACCTCAGCAGCCTTCAGGGCAGCTGCGTCGAACTGGGGATGCAGCAGGGTATCCAGCTGCTTGGGCTCCACGCGCAGGACAGCCTCCTGCTCGGTGATCATGCCCTCGTCCACCAGGTCACATGCGATCTGCAGAGCAGCCTGAGCGGTACGCTTGCCGTTACGGGTCTGCAGCATGTACAGGTGGCCGTCCTCAATGGTGAACTCCATATCCTGCATATCGCGGAAGTAGTTCTCCAGACGGGTAGCGATCTCAACGAACTGGTCGTAGACCTCAGGCATCTGCTCGTGCAGGTGGCTGATGGGAGACGGAGTGCGGACACCAGCAACGACGTCCTCGCCCTGTGCATTGATGAGGTACTCGCCCATCAGCTTCTTAGCGCCGGTGGCGGGGTCACGGGTGAATGCAACGCCGGTGCCGGAGCGGTCGCCGGAGTTACCGAAAGCCATCTGCTGGACGTTGACAGCGGTACCCCACTCGTAGGGGATCTCGTTCATCTTACGATAGACGTTTGCACGGGGGTTGTCCCAGCTGCGGAAGACGGCCTTGACAGCCTCGATGAGCTGATCCTTGGGGTCCTGGGGGAAGGGTCTGCCCTCGTTGTCCTCATAGATCTTCTTGAAGGTGCCGACCAGTTCCTTCAGGTCGTCAGCAGTCAGGTCAACGTCGTTCTTGACGCCCTTGGCTTCCTTCATCTTATCGATCTCGACCTCGAACAGGCTCTTCGGGACCATCATGACGACGTCGGCGAACATCTGCACGAAGCGGCGGTAGCAGTCGTATGCGAAACGGGCGTTATTGGTCTTCTTGGCCAGACCCTCGACAGCCTCATCGTTCAGGCCGAGGTTCAGGATGGTGTCCATCATGCCGGGCATGGACTGACGTGCGCCGGAACGGACGGAGACCAGCAGCGGGTTCTCGTTGTCGCCGAAGGTCTTGCCGGTGATCTTCTCGAGGCCCTTGACGTGCTCGAAGATGTCAGCGGTGATCTCGTCGTTGATCTGACGGCCGTCTGCGTAATACTGGGTGCAGGCCTCGGTGGTGATGGTGAAGCCCTGCGGCACCGGCATACCGGCTGCAGTCATCTCAGCCAGACCAGCGCCCTTGCCGCCCAGAATGTTCTTCATGGTGACCTTGTCGCCGCCAAAGGCATCGTTGCCTTCGCTGAAGTAGTACAGATACTTTTTGCTCATGCGTGTTTACCTCCCAAATGATGGCCCCCGGCGTGAAGCACGGCGGTCTTATCGTTGCTCTGTCTTGTCATACGATAAACATTTCTCTGTGAATGCTAAACTATTATACCAGAATTTCACGTCTATTCCATCGGGCAAATCACCGAATTTGTTTGATATTTTTTGTGCAAACTCTTGCATTTTACTTACTTTTTCGGTAATATAAAATGGGAAAGATTTCGAGAGGTTTTTTAAGGTTTTAAGCCATTTTTAGGGTGATGGATACAACTTTCCATCCATCAAACCCTTCGCCCTGTTTTTCCGGGGTGATTGCTCCCGAGTTTGTTCTTTCTTGGATACAACAAAACCCTTCTCCGCAGGGGCTCCGCCGCCGCTGCGGGGGCCGTTTTGGGAGGAGGTTTTTTTATTTATGCAAAACATTGACACATCCGCACTGGCTGCCGCAAAGGCAAAGCTCGACGCTGCCGAGGCCCAGCGCGAAGAGGTGCTGCTGCGCCACATCGCAAACGGCGTGGACATCCGCAGCCGCAATGTGGAGATCGGCTCCGAAGTAGTCATTGCCCCGGGAGCCGTCATCCTCGCAGGCACCATCCTGCGCGGCAAGACCACCATCGGCGCAGGCTGCGTCATCGGCCCCAACACCCTTATCGAGGACAGCACCGTGGACGAAGGCACCACCGTCAACGCCAGCCAGGTCTACAGCAGCCACCTCGGCCCTCACAACAACATCGGCCCCTTCACCCATGTGCGCATCAACACCGTCACCGGCTACGGTGTGCATCTGGGCGCTTATGTCGAGACGAAGAACTCCAACTTTGCCCGGGGCAACACCGTCAGCCACCTGACCTACATCGGCGACAGCGATGTAGGCAAGTACTGTAATTTCGGCTGCGGCACCGTCACCTGCAACTACGACGGCAAGGACAAGTTCCGCACTCAGATCGGCGACTACTGCTTCATCGGCTGCAACACCAACCTTGTCGCCCCCGTCACCATCGGCGACGGGGCCTACACCGCCGCCGGCAGCACCATCACCAAGGACGTCCCCCCGCAGGCTCTTGGCATCGCCCGGGAGCGTCAGACCAACCTCGACGGCTGGGCTGAGCCGAAGATGGAGGCGTACATTATAAAGAAGCAGAAACTCGAAAAAGAGCAGGGCTGACCCCCGCTCCCCACGCCGCCGTGCCGCCCGCACGGCGGCTTTTTTGCTCTTTTTGTGTATCTTTTTACGCGCGCGTATGTTATAATAATATACTGTTCGAAAAACAGCTCAGACACAAAAAGGCAGAATACAGTATGAATACCAATGACATCTGGCTCATTGCCGGCCTCGGCAATCCGGAGCCGAAATACGACGGCACCCGTCACAACGCAGGCTTTGCCGTGCTGGACTATCTGGCCGGCAAGTGGGGCATCTCCGTCTCCAAGACCAAGTTTCAGGGTCTGTGGGGGCAGGGCGAGGTGGACGGCCACAAGGTCGTGCTCCTGAAGCCCCTGACTTATATGAACCTCTCGGGCGACTCCATCGGCCCGCTGGCGGGCTTCTTCAAGATCCCTGCCGACCACGTCATCGTCCTGTGCGACGACATCACCCAGAACCCCGGCAAACTGCGCATCCGGCCCTCCGGCTCTGCGGGCGGCCACAACGGCCTCAAGAGCATCATCGCCCGCCTCGGCGGCGAGAACTTTCCCCGCATCCGCATCGGCGTGGGCGCAAAACCCCGCCCGGACTACGATTTGGCCGACTGGGTGCTGGGCAAGTTCCCGCCCGACGACGCCAAGGCCCTCGCCGACCGCTGCCCCGACATCGCAGCCGCCGCAAAGCTCATCATGGACGGCAAGCTGGGTCTGGCGCAGAGCAAGTATAACGGGTAAGGCTCCGCTTGACGCAACCTCTCAGTCTCGCTTCGCTCGACAGCTCCCCTACCGAGGGGAGCCTCTGGCGAAGAGGTAAAGTTTTCCGGTATGCCAAAGCCTCCCCTCGATAGGAGCAACAACGACGACCGCCGCCAGCGGCGGAAACAGGGAGTCGCTGTTGGGGCCGCGGCCAGCAGGATGCGAGGCCCGCACCAAGGGCCGAAGCAGATGCCGGGAGCCGCAACCCGGGCAGTGGCACGGCGTCAGCCGCGACGGAGAGGTTTAACCCCACCAGAAAGGAGGTCCACCATGTACGAAGCGCTCCTGAAAAGCACCCCTGAATACCAGAAGACAGCAGCCAGCCTCGCCTCCCCCGGCCCGGCAGCGCTGTTCGGCCTGCCTCCGGCAGGCCGGGCATTGCTCTACGCCGCGCTCCAGAAGGACACGGGCCGCATCCTCTGCGTCGTCACGCCCGGCGAGGCCGAGGCCACCCATTTTGCCGACGACCTCAAGACGCTGGGGCTCTCGGCGGCGGTGTTCCCGCCCCGGGACTTCATGCTCCGCCCCGTCGAGGGCGCGGGCCGCGAGTACGAGTACCGGCGTCTGTCGGTGCTGGGCGCACTGGCGGGCGGACGGCTGAACGCCGTCTGCGTCCCCGCCGAAGCCCTGCTCCAATACACTGTGCCGCAGGATGAGTTCCAGAAGAACACCCTCACCCTCAAGCCCGGCATGGTCTACAACCGCGAAGCGCTGGTGGAGAGGCTCTTCGCCGCCGGATACGTGCGGCGAAGTCAGGTGGACGGCCCGGGACAGTTCAGCGTCCGGGGCGACATCGTGGACATCTACGCCCCCGATATGCGCCAGCCCGCCCGTGTGGAGTACTGGGACGACGAGATAGACTCCCTCGCCTCCTTCGACCTGCTCACCCAGCGGCGGGACGGTGCGCTGGAAAAAATCTATCTTTCCCCCGCCCGTGAGGTGCTGTTCGGCAGCACCGCCGACACGGCGGAGGCCCTCCGCGCCGCCCAGAAGAAAGCCCGGGGCAAGCGCCGCACCGCCCTCGAAAAGGCCATGGAGTCCGACCTCGCCCAGCTGGACAGCGGCGTCATGCCCGAGGCCATGGACAAATACTACGGTCTGCGGTACAAGACGCCCGCCACCCTGCTCGACCACCTGAGCAGCCCCATCTTCATCCTCGACGAGGTGGGCGGCATCCGGGACGCCCAGAAGGCCACCGAGTTCCGCCGCAGCGAAGAGCTGACCGGCCTGCTCGAGGAGGGCGTCATCTGCCCCGGCCTCGATGTGCTCTACCAGACGATGGACGACCTCGCCATTGCGGCGCAGGACCAGAGCACCCTGCTCTGCGAGAACTTCCTGCGGGGCATGAACGAGTTCAAGCTGAAAGACCTCATCAACGCCGAGGCGTTCGCAGCTCCCAACTGGGGCGGCGACCTCGCTTCCCTGCGGGAAGACCTCGACCCGCTGGTCCAGCAGGGGTACGCCGTGGCCCTTTTCGCCGGCACGCCCAAGGGTGCAGCGGCCCTTACCCGCGATTTGGCTGACAAGGGCTATGCCGTCAGCATGAGCCGGGACGTCCGGCCCGCGAAAGGTCTGGTTCAGGTACTGCCCGGCCACCTCACGGCGGGCTGCACCTTCCCGTTCGCCCGCGTGGCAGTCGTCTCGTCCCGGCGTCACGGTCTGGACGACGAGGCCGCCGAAAACAAAAAGCGCAAGAAGAACAAAAACGCCCTGTCCAGCCTCTCGGACATCAAGCCCGGCGACTATGTGGTGCATCAGAGCCACGGCATCGGTATGTATGCGGGCATCCAGCGTCTCGAGGTGCAGGGCGCGATAAAAGATTACCTGAAGATTCAGTACTCCGGCTCCGACGTGCTGTATGTGCCGGTCACTCAGCTCGATTTGCTGAGCCGCTACACCGCCCCCGGCGACGAGGAAAAGGTGAAGCTTGCAAAGCTGGGCGGCACCGAGTGGCAGCGCACCCGCGCCAAGGTCAAAAAGGCCACCGAAGAGATGGCGCAGGAGCTTATCGAGCTCTACGCCCGCCGCCGTCAGGCCACGGGCTACGCCTTCCCCGCCGACGGTGATTGGCAGAGTGATTTCGAGTCCCGCTTCGAGTACGACGAGACGGACGACCAGCTCACCGCCACCGCCGAGATCAAGAAGGACATGGAAAAGGGCTGGCCTATGGACCGCCTGCTCTGCGGCGACGTGGGCGTCGGCAAAACAGAGGTCGCCTTCCGCGCGGCCTTCAAGTGCGTCATGGGCGGCAAGCAGTGCGCCATTCTGGCCCCCACCACCCTGCTGGCGTGGCAGCACTACAACAGCATCATCTCCCGCATGGAGGCGTTCCCGGTGAAAGTCGGGCTGCTCTCCCGCTTCCGCACCGCCAAACAGCAGAAAGAGACCCTGCGGGGCCTGCAGGCCGGCAGCGTGGACATCGTCATCGGCACCCACCGCCTGCTCTCCAAGGACGTCCGGTTCCACGACCTGGGCCTTGTCATCATCGACGAGGAGCAGCGTTTCGGCGTCAAGCACAAGGAGAAGCTGAAAGAGAACTTTATCGGCGTGGACATGCTGACCCTCTCGGCCACCCCCATCCCCCGCACCCTGAACATGGCCATGAGCGGCATCCGCGACCTCTCCACCATCGAGCAGCCGCCCATCGAGCGCCAGCCGGTGGAGACGTTCGTGTTGGAATACAATGACGTCATCCTCGCCGAAGCCATGAAGAAGGAGCTGGCCCGGGGCGGTCAGGTCTACTACCTGCACAACCGGGTGGACAACATCGAGTCCTGCGCCGCCCATGTCAGCCAGATGGTACCCGGGGCGCGGGTGGGTATCGCCCACGGCAAGATGACCGAGGAAGAGCTGAACCCTGTCTGGCAGCATCTGCTGAACGGCGAGATCGACATCCTCGTCTGCACCACCCTCATCGAGACGGGCATTGACGTGCGCAACTGCAACACCCTCATCATCGAGGACGCCGACCGGATGGGTCTGGCCCAGCTGTACCAGATCCGGGGCCGCGTAGGCCGCTCGGGCCGGAAAGCCTATGCCTACTTCACCTTCCGGCGGGACAAGACCCTCACCGACATCGCCCAGAAGCGGCTTTCGGCCATCCGGGAGTTCACGGCCTTCGGCTCCGGCTTCCGCATCGCCATGCGCGACTTACAAATTCGCGGCGCAGGCAGTCTGCTGGGCCACAGCCAGCACGGCCACATGGAGGCTGTCGGCTATGACCTCTATGTCAAGATGCTGGGTCAGGCCATCGCCCGGGCCAAGGGTGAGCCCATCCAGCGCGACAAGAGCGAATGCCTCGTGGACCTGCGGGTGGACGCCTTCATCCCGGAAAAGTATATTGCCGACGGCCCGGGCCGCATCGAAGCCTACAAGCGCATCGCCGCCATCCAGACCCCCGAAGACGCCGCCGACGTGCTGGACGAACTCATCGACCGCTACGGCGACCCGCCGCCCTCTGTCAGCGACCTCGTGAACGTCTCGCTGGTGCGCGTACAGGCCACCGCTGTGGGCGTCTACGAAGTCACTCAGAAAAAGGACACTCTGCTGTTACAGGTGGAGACGCTGGATGTGGCCATGATTCGCGGCCTGCTCATCGCTTTCAATGGCCGGGTGACGGCAGGAGCCGGCACCAAGCCCTACCTCTCGGTGACTCTCCAACCCGACGAAAAGCCGCTGGAACTGCTGCAAAGCATCCTCAAGGCGATGGCAGACATCCTTGCCGCCCCGCCGGAGGAAAACACCGGCAAAAAATAAATTCACTAGGAGTACACTTATGAAAAAGAAACTCATCGCGCTCATCTGCGCCCTCGCTTTGGCCGTCGGCCTCGTGGGCTGCAGCCTCTCCACCCCGGATTCCGTAGGCACCATCGGTGAGGTGGACATCTCTTCCGGCCTCTATCTGCTGGCCCAGTTCGATGCCTACCAGACCGCCGCCGACCTCGCTTCCGACGACCAGGACGCCACCAAGGTGTCCAGCTTCCTCAAGGCCACCATCACCGTCGATGACGCCACCGGCGAGACCGCCGTGGTCAGCGACTATGTGGCCCAGAAGACCCTCGAGAACCTCGAGTCCTACGCCGCCATCGAGACCCGTTTCGATGAGCTGGGCGGCGTGTTGACCCCCGACGAGGAGACGCAGGCCGACAGCTACGCCTCCCAGCTGATGGAGCAGAACGGCGACCTCTATAAGGCCAACGGCATCGGCCTCGACACCCTCAAGCGGTTCGAGCGCATCCTCATCAAGAGCAACGACCTGCTCGAGATGTGCTACGGCACCGACGGTGAGACCCCCGTCTCCGACGCAGAGCTGACCAGCCACCTCGAGGACGAGATGGTCTACATCCGCTATGTGGTCGTGCCGCTCTACAATACCAGCACCTTCGCTTTTGCTGATGACGCCCAGAGCGCCCAGATGCTTGAGCTGGCCCAGACCGCCGCCGAGAGCTGCAACGCTGCCATCCCCGATGGGGCCAGCGCCCAGACCTCCGCTTTCAGCGCCGCCGTCGCCGCTGCCCTGCCCGACATCTACGCGGTGCTGGATGGCGAGCCCTCTTCCGACGCTTCTTCTCTCTCCACTGCTCTGCTGGGTTCTGACAACATCGACGCCACCTTCTCCGAGGAAGGCACCGCCGACGCTGTCCGCGCCCTCAAGCCCGGCGAGGCCGCCGCCGTGCGGTATTCCAGCTATGCGCTGATGATGCTCGTCCGTCTCGACCCGCTGGACGCTGACACGCTGGACAGCCTCCGCGCACAGGCCCTCTCCGACATGAAGAGCGGCGAGCTGCAGGACAGCATTCAGTCTTATGGCGCCCAGCTGCCCCACGCTCTGGACTCCGCCGCCATGAAGAAGATGCCGGCTTCCAAAATCAAGAACGAGAAGTAATTTTCCTCAAAAATAATACAAAAGCTCCGGGAAACTGTTGGTCCCCGGAGCTTTTCTGTTATCATACTGCTTTTCAAATTCCGCTTCCAGCGCCGCGCGGATATGCATCGTGCGGCGTTGCTTTTTGTCGGTTTTTATGGTATTCTCTTAGCAGAAAGGCGCTGTCCAACCAAACGCAGGCGGCTATTGCTCCTCACCGGTCTCGCTGTCTTGCTCTTCGGAGCAAAGCAAGCGCGGGAGGGCAACTTTTTGGAGTTCCGCTCCCGACGCTCACGGCGAAGGGAGGGATGCCTTATGACTACATCGGAAATTCTATTGCTTTTCCAGACGATCATTGCACTGTTGGCACTTCTCGTAAGTGTTGTACATCTGATGGACGACCGGAAAAAGGATGATTCTTATGGCAGCAAAAGGAAAAAGCACAAAAAGAAATGACCGCCCACAGTTCCCCAACTCGGTAGCGGTCATTACTTTTGTAATGCTTGACTGGTGAGGAGCTAGCCGTTTGCACGGTCAGCGCCTTTCCTTATCTTTATTATAGGCAGTCGTACGCGGATTGTCAAGCACAAGAATACAAAGGAAAAAGCACAAAAAGAAATGACCGCCCAACGCTTCCAACCGGTGGCGGTCATTACTTTTGTAATGCTTAACTGGTGAGGAGCTAGCCGTTTGCACGGATAGCGCCTTTCCTTATCTTTATTATAGACAGCCGTACGTGGATTGTCAAGCGCCAGAACTTCCAGAATACAAAAGATAAAAGCGGACCTCCCTCTTCGGCCTTTTCAGGCTGGGGCGGGCAGTCCGACGCTTTCTAACGCATTCTGATGCAATCCGACGTTTTTATCCATTCTCTCAAAAACAATGCAGATACATCATTTTTCTTATATTCCGGCGTCATTTTCGCCTTCTGCGGCATCTCAAAACGGGCAGTTTTTGCGCTTTTGAGTTTCCACGATTTTCCAGTTCATGCATCTTTAGCTGGTCTGTACCCTAATTATAGAGGAATCGTTCTCCAATGTCAATAGCCCCGCACCTATAAAAAGCCTAAGGGCGAGGCCCCTTGCGGAACCTCGCCCCCAGACTATGTGAGATAAATCACTACATGCGCGAACATATAATGTTTATCATTACAGGCCGTGTGCCTGCAATTACTTTTGTTTTAGACCGACAGATTACTTGTTGTAAGCCTTGTCGTTTGCAGCGAAGACGAACATAGCGTAGGTGTCCTTCTTGCTGTTATCGGTTTTATCCTTGCCCTCGAGGTCAACAGTGACATTGACCTTAGCGGTCTTATTGGTGGTACCCTCAAGGTGGATGCCATCAGTCTGATCAGTCTTACCCTTTGCAATAGCTGCACTCAGGACATTAGCAGCAGGATGCTTCCAGTTCTCAATCTTGGTAGCGCTCTTGGGCTCGGTAACAACAACGACAGTGTAGAACTTATCGCCACTCTTTACGGTCGCTGCATAAACTTCGTTGTCCTTAAGCTGAATGGTGCCATTCTTGATGTCAGTCTTAACAGGGCTAGTCACGCTGCTGTCAACTTTGAGGGACTTGAAGTTGACAGTCTCACCCGTCACAGTCTTGTAAGCATTCTCCAGAGCTTTCTCAGCCTTGTCCTCAGCGATAGCATCGGAGACAGCACAGCCAGTCAGCATGGACAGAGCCATGACGCCCACGAGAGCAACAGCCATGAGTTTCTTGAACATTTTCATAGTGATATTCCTCCAATAAAAAATATTTTTTATTTCGGCAAACCACTACAAGAACTTCGTGGTCTGTCTCGATGGGTTCAGTATAGTGCATTTTCACAGGATTGTCAAGATACGGTATTGTTTTCGGCATTTTGTCCAATCGGGAGCCGTGAAAAATAGCAAACTGCCCGTTAAATATGTATCCGTGCTAAAATTTGTGCCAAAGATCCCCAAAAGCTGCCCTTTGCTTTACCCTTATAAATAAGGGCAAAAGCTTTACCTGCACAGGGGAAAATGGCCGAGATCCCGTTCATGCTTTTACTGCCTTTTCAAACTCCGCTTCCAGCGCCTCGTTGACGGCGCGGACGGCGGCGGCATCGGGTTTGATGGCCGTGCGGTCGTAGGTGAACAGGCCGTTCACCTCGTCCTCCACGTCGGTCAGCTGGGTGTACACCAGCGCCGAGAGGCCCTTTTTCAGCTGCGGGAGCACCGTCTTGCGCTGCAGATCGCAGTAGCGCTCCGTCAGCTCTGCCCGGCTTCTGGCCGTGCCGTAGCCGTAGGTCTTCCGGGGCGGCTCATGGCCGGGCATGGGCCATGCAATGCCGCCGTACTCGCTGAGGGCCACCGTGCGCATATTCGGGCGGATGCGGAGCGGATAGAAGTAGTTGTGGATGGAATGCACATCTCCCCCGCCCCGGTCGAACCAGCCGCTGGCCTCGTCCACCGGACGGGACGGGTCGAGGGCGCGGAGGGTCTCGGTGGCTTTCCGCGCATCGAACTGCCCCCACCCCTCGTTGAACGGCACCCAGCACCCGATGCAGGGGTGCCGCCCCAGCGCGGCTACCGTGTCGGCCAGCTCCCGGGCGTACTCCTCCCGGCTGTGGGCGCTGCCCCGGCCCAGAAAGCCCCACAGCAGCTTCCCGTCCGGGGCATGGCGCATCAAGGGCTGTAAGGCGTTGGTCAGGTAGGTGACGTACCACATCGGGTAGGCCCCGCCGCCGTTGACCATATCCTGCCAGACGATGATGCCCAGTTTATCGCAGTGGTAGTACCAGCGCTCCGGCTCGATCTTGGCGTGCTTGCGCAGCAGGTTGAAGCCCAGCTCCCGCACGGTGTGCAGTTCGTGCTCCACGGCGGCGTCGGAGGGCGGGGTGTAGAGGCCATCGGGCCAATAGCCCTGATCCAGCAGGCCGTTGAGCAGGATGGGCCTGCCGTTCAGGAAAAACCGCCGGATGCCTTTTGCATCCTCTTTGCACTCCCACTTGCGGAGGGCAAAATAGCTGTGGACGGTGTCGAAGCCCTCTTCTTCGCCCTGGGTCGTTCCGACGGTCAAATCGTAGAGGAAGGGACTGTCGGGGCTCCACGGGAAGAAATGCTCTTCGGCGATGTTCAGGGTCACTTCGCCGTCCCGGTCGGCCTCGTCGCTGCCCCAGTCCTCGGCGATGGTCACGCCGCCGGCCCGCACCACGGCCCAGAGGTTCACCGCACCGCCGGGCTTCGAGGTATGGACTTTCACGGTCACGGTCCGGGCGTCGTAGTCCGGAGTGACGGTCAACGTATCAATGTAATTTTCCGGCACCCGTTCCAGCCACACCGTCTGCCAGATGCCGCTCTGGGCCGGGTAGAACATCCCGCCGGGCCGGAGGGTCTGCTTGCCTCTCGCCTGCGTGCCGGTGCCGGTGGGGTCCTGCACCGCCACCCAGAGGGTGTTGCGGCCCTGCGGGCGGAGCAGGTCGGTGATGTCCAGCGCAAAGGGCCAGTAGCCGCCCCGGTGTCCCCCGGCCAGACGGCCATTGACCTCCACCGCGCAGGCGTAGTCCACCGCCCCGAAGTGGAGCAGGACGCGCCCGCCCTCGCCTGCCGGGGGCGTGAAGGTGCGGTGGTAGTGGAGCCACTGGCCGGGCTGCAACGTCCGGCCCACACCGGAGGCTTTCGCCTCGGGCGAATAGGGTACGAGGATAGCGCCGTCCCACTTTGCCGGGAACTCCGAACTCTGGGTGATGGCGTAGTCCCACGGGCCGTTCAGGTTGACGTAGCTGTCCCGGCGCATGCTCGGGCGGGGATATTCGGGGAGCGGATGCATGGAACTACCTCACATTCACTTATTATAGGCTGCGGCCAGCTTTTCCAGTGCGGGCAGGCTGCGCTTCACCTTCTCGGTGTCGATGCAGTAGGCAAAGCGGACATAGCCCTTGACGCCGAAGGTGTCGCTGGGGACCAGCAGCAGATCGAACTCCCGGGCCTTGAGGCAGAAGGCGTTGGCGTCCTCTTCCAGCGCCTTCGGGAAGATATAAAATGTACCGCCGGGGCGCTCCACCTCAAAACCCAGCTCGGTGAGCTTGTCGTACAGCAGGTTCATGTTCGTCTCGTAGACGGACAGATCGCTGGTGACGTCGAGGCACTCGGCAGTGGCTTTCTGGATGATGCTGGGCGGGCAGTTGTGGCCGGTGAAGCGGGAGATCTGGGCCATCATGTCCACCAGCACGTCTTCGCCCTCGCAGCCGGGCCGGACGGCCACATAGCCCAGACGTTCGCCGGGCAGGCTCAGGCTCTTGGAGAAGGAGAAGCAGGTCAGGGTGTGGGGGTAGAACGCTGCCGGGTAAGGCACCTTTTTGCCGTCGAAGGCGATGTCACGGTAGGGCTCGTCGCTGACGAGGAAGATGTTGTGGCCGAAAACTTTGCTCTTTTCGGTCAGGATGTCGGCCAGACGGCTCAGGGTCTCGGCGGAGTAGACGACGCCGGTGGGGTTGTTCGGGGTGTTGATGAGGACGCAGGTGACGCTCTCGGTCAGCATCTCTTCAAAGGCGTCGAGATTCGGCTGGAAAGCCGGTGCCTGAGGCGGCACGACCTTGAGCACAGCGCCGGTCCCCTCCACATAAGGGCCGTACTCGGGGAAGTAGGGGGCGAAGGTCAGCACCTCGTCGCCGGGCTTTGTCACAGCGCGGATGGCGTGGGCGATAGCGCCCGCCGCACCGGTGGTGGGGAAAATATCCTTCTGCTCATAAGGCAGGCCGAAGGTCTTTGCCAGATGGGCCGCAACGGCGGTGCGGAAGCCCGGGTCGCCCTGACTGGGGCAGTAGCCGTGGAGGGCGACAGGCTCTTCCTCGGCCAGCAGGGTCTGCATGGCTTTGGTGAACTTGTCCGGGCAGGGGACGCTGGGGTTGCCCAGCGAGTAGTCGAACACGTTCTCATAGCCTATCTCGGCGGCGCGCTGTTTACCGTACATGAAAGTCTCGCGGATGACGCTCTTGTGGCCCAGCATGGCGCGGTAAGTCTCGTTCAGCATAATACTTTCCCTCTTTTTTATTGATCCTCTTCCGGCAGGGCGGAGGCATAGCTCTGCTCCACCTTCACCATACAGCAGTATCCCGGATCCTGCTCCTTGACGAAATTGCACATCTCGGCCAGCCGCGCGTCCTTGTCGCCGGTGTAGCCCGCCGGGAACACGAGGTCGAACAGCACGTTGGTGTGGCTGTCCCCCGGCACAATGCGCAGGTCGTGGATAGACAGACGGGGGTCCATCTGGCGGGCTTTTTCCATCAAACGGCTCCGCAGGACGCCTACGGCGGCGTCCGACGTCACGATGGGGTCGTAGTGGATGGTGACCTGTAAGTGGTCTTTTTTCAGAAAATCCCGCTCGATGTTGTCGATGATGTCGTGGGCTTCCAGCGGGTCGGCCTCGGCGGGGAACTCGATGTGGAGCGAGGCGAACTGATGCCCCGGGCCGTAGTCGTGGACCATCAGATCGTGGACGCCCAGCACCTCCGGGTAGCTCATGACGGTGTGCTCGATGTGCTCCACCAGCTCCGGCGAGGGGCTTTCGCCCAGCAGAGGGCTGAGGGTGTCCATCATAAGCCCCCAACCCGACCAGAGGATGAACGCCGCCACTGCCACGCCCATGAGGCCGTCCAGCACGTCCCAGCCCGTCAGGTGGGAGAGGACGGTGGACAGGAGCACGGCGCTGGTGGTCAGCACGTCGTTCCGGCTGTCGGCGGCGGTGGCCATCAGAGTCTCGGAGTCGATGCGCTGGCCGATGGTCTTGTTGAAGCGGCTCATCCAGAGCTTGACGCCGATGGACGCCGCCAGTACCCCCACACTGAGCCAGCTGAACACCACTGCCGTCGGATGCAGCACTTTGAGCACAGATTCTTTCAGCAGCGAAAGCCCGATGGCGAGGATGGTGACGCAGACCACGAGGCCCGCCAGATACTCGTACCGGGCGTGGCCGTAGGGGTGCTTTTCGTCCGGGCCTTTGGCCGCCAGACGGAAGCCCACGAGGCTCACCACATTGGACGAGGCGTCCGAGAGGTTGTTCAGGGCGTCGGCCATGATGGCGATGGAGCCGAACAGCGTCCCCGCCGCCAGCTTGCCCAGACAGAGCAGGAGATTGCAGGCCATGCCCACGAGGCTGGCCAGATTGCCGTAGGCCGTGCGGACGGCGGCGTTCTTCGTATCGTCCGGGTGCCGGACGAACAGGCGGATGAGCAGTTGTGTCATAAAATTCCCTCTCAGCAGGTATTTTGATGCTACCAGTATAGCACTGCACTTTATGGTTTTGAAGTATTTTGGTAAAATTTTTCGGGTATGCAAAGCCCCCGGCGGGGAAGTTCCCTGCCGGGGGCGGAGTTTTTGGGGTCAAGCGCTCCTTACTTATCGGAAGGCTTGCTCAAATCGATGCTGCGGATGATCTTGCGCACGGGCAGCACGCTCTTGGCGTTCATGGACAGCTCGTCCACGCCCATCCGCAGGAAGGTCTCGGTGAGGGCGGTGTCTGCGCCCAGCTCGCCGCAGATGCCCACCCAGATGCCGTGGCGGTGGCCCGCGTCGATGGTCATCTTGATGGCCCGGAGCACAGCGGGGTGGTGCGGGTTGAAGAAGGGCTCCAGCTTTGCGTTCTGGCGGTCCAGAGCGCAGGTGTACTGGGTCAGATCGTTCGTACCGATGGAGAAGAAGTCGCACTCCTCGGCCAGCTCGTCGGCGATGAGGACAGCGGCGGGCGTCTCGATCATGGTGCCGACCTCCAGCTTCTCGTCGAACTTCTTGCCCTCAGCCCGCAGTTCCGCGCGGCACTCGTCCAGCACGGCCTTGGCGTCCTGCAGCTCCCGCAGACTGGTGATCATGGGGAACATGATGCTCATGTTGCCGTAAGCGGAAGCGCGGAGCAGAGCGCGCAGCTGGGTCTTGAAGAAGTCCTTCCGGGTCAGGCAGATGCGGATGGCGCGGTAGCCCAGCGCGGGGTTTTCCTCGTGGTCGAGCTTCATGTAGTCCACGGTCTTGTCTGCGCCGATGTCGCAGGTGCGGACGACCACCTTGCGGGGTGCAAGGCTCTCGAGCACCTGCTTGTATGCCTCGAACTGGTAGTCCTCCGTCGGGAAGTCCTTGCAGTTGAGGTAGACGAACTCGGTGCGGAAGAGGCCGACGCCGCCGGCGTCGTTCTGCTGCACAGCGCCCACGTCGCTCATGCCGCCGATGTTGGCAAAGACGTTGATGGTCTTGCCGTCGAGGGTGGTGTTGGGCTTGCCCTTCAGCTCCTGCAGCAGTGCCTGCTTTTTCTGGTCTTCCTGCTGGCGCTTTTTCAGGCTCTTGAGCAGGTCAGGGGTGGGGTCAACGTAGACACAGGCGTTGTAGCCGTCCACGACCGCCATCTTGCCGTCCCAGTCGTCCTGAATGTCCTTGCACTGGATGAGGGCGGGGATGTTCATGCTGCGGGCGAGGATGGCGGTGTGGCTGTTGGAGCTGCCCTCCCGGGTGATGAAGCCCAGCAGCAGGCTCTTGTCCATGCGGACCGTCTCGGACGGGGCCAGGTCTTCAGCCACGAGGATGCTGGGCTCAGTCCCCTGCAAAGTAGCATTGTCCACGCCCTGCAGGATGTCGAGGATGGCCTGTGCGATGTCGATGACGTCGGCGCTGCGAGCCTGCAAATAGGGGTCATCCATGGCGGCAAAAACGGCGGCCTGATTGTCGCCGGCGGTCTTGACGGCGTACTCAGCGCACTTGCGCTGGCCGTTGATGATCTCCTTGATGGCGTCCACAAAGTCGTCGTCATCCAGCATCATGGCGTGGATGTTGAACACCTCGGCGATGTCCTCGCCGGCCTCGGCCAGAGCCTTCTCGTACAGAGCGGTCTGCTGGTCGATGGCCTTGGCGCGGGCGTCCTCAAAACGGGCCACTTCAGCGGCGGTGTCGGCCACTTCGGCGGCAGAGATGACGGTATCTTTTTTCTTATAGATCTTCAGCTTTCCGATGGCAATGCCATTCAGGATGCTTTTACCGGTACCTACCTGCATTGCAATTTCTCCTTATTCTTGCTGTTTTGTGTTCCGTAACAAAAAGCCCCCGCAGGACATTCCCCGCAAGGGCTTCTCATCACGCTGGGCGATCAGACGTTCTCGCTCAGGAATTTCTGGATAGCTTCGGCGCAGGCGGCTTCGTCGTCGCCCTCCACCTTGATGGTGACAGTGTCGCCCTGCTTGACGCCCATGCCCATCAGGGCCATCAGCTTGCGCAGGTCGCAGGTCTTGCCGCCCTTCTCGAGGGTGGCGGTGCTGGCAAAGCCCTTGGCCACCTTGACGAGCAGACCGGCGGGACGGGCGTGGATGCCGCAGGCATCCTTAACGGTATACTGGAATTCCTTCATGATCATTTTCTCCTTACTTCATCCGGTCCTCTTGGGCAGCTCACCCTGCCCCTCGGGACGCAGCACTCGAACTTTCTGGCTGCTGGATGTCTGCTTTTATTATAAACCTTAGTCGTTCTTTTTTCACCCTTTCATATTGCCGATTTTTTATCAAAAATTTTAGTAACATTGAACAGAATCTTTCTGCAAAAATACCACTACTGCACAATTATTCTGTTTCACCGTACTTTTTTGTACAGAATGACGGTTATTCGACGGGGTAGCCCTCGGCGTCCAGCGGCAGATCGGTATACTGCACGGGCTGCTCCTGTGCAGCGTCCGGCTCGCCGGAAGTCTGCTGGGCCTGACCCTCTGCGCCCAGCTCGCCGTCGTGGCGCTCTCCCCAGTCGCCGCTGAAATCTTCGCCCGAGGTCTGCTGGGCCTGCCCGTCGGTCAGTTCATCCTCGTGCCGTTCGCCCCAGTCCCCGCTGAAGTCCTCGCCGGACACCTGTTCAGCCTCCTGCAGGGCCATCGCGGTCTGGGCGTCTTTCAGCCCGGTGACGGTGCCGGAGGGCTTTTCCAACAGATACGCACCCACGGCCTTTTTCTTGTAGACCAGCAGCACGCCGTAGCTGCTCACATCGCCCCGGCTGGCCGCCGGGATGAGCGCTGTCCACTTCTCCACCGTCTTGCCCTTGTAGCGGGTCAGGTCCATGCCGCTCTGCTGCACCACCCCGTTAAAGGCCGAAAAGCTGTCGTCCCACTTGCGGGGGATCTTCACCTTGTCGGCAGTGATGGACGCGCCGTCCACGTCCAGCCCGTAGCCCGTGAACCAGGTCTGGATGTCCTGCGCACTCTCGATCTTATTACCTGCCGCCGCGACAGCCACCGAGCGGGTGCTGATGTACCGCCCCAGCATGGCGCTGAACACCACCAGCGCACAGCACATCGCCCCCACGCCCAGCTTCTTGACGCTCGCCTTACTCAGTGTGACCACAAACATACCCTTGCCTCCCACCCATTCAGATTTGTCCGTACAGCATATGCGGGAGGCCGCGGTATCATGCAAAAACGGGGCCGCTTCTCTTTGCTGTCGCCGTTGACAAACAGGCCCGGAGAGGGTAAACTTAGGCAGAGATATTTGCAATTCATTTGCCTATGATAGATTATAGCAGTTTGCGTTTTTAATGCACAAGCAACATCCGCAAACTGCATATCGCAAATATGCTATTTTGATAGGCACTATTTTTGAAAATTGCGATAAAAGGAGAAATCATTATGCCGAACAATAATATCCGCACCCGTTTTGCTCCCTCGCCTACGGGTTATATGCACGTTGGCAACCTGCGCACGGCTCTGTACACCTACCTGATGGCCAAGCACGATGACGGCACCTTCATCCTCCGCATCGAGGACACCGACCAGGGCCGCTACGTGGAGGGCGCTGTGGATGTCATCTACAACACCCTGCGGGAGACCGGCCTGCTGTGGGACGAAGGCCCGGACATCGGCGGCCCCGTCGGCCCCTACGTCCAGAGCGAGCGCATGGGCATGTTCAAGCAGTATGCCGAGCAGCTGGTGGCTGAAGGCAAGGCATATTACTGCTTCTGCACCGAGGAGCGTCTGGAAGCCCTCCACGCCGAGCAGCGCGCCCACGGTGAGATGACCCACTACGATGGCTGCTGCCGCGACCTGCCCAGGGAAGAGGTGGAAAAGCGCCTCGCCGCCGGTGAGCCTTACGTCATCCGCCAGAAGATCCCCCGCGAGGGCGTGACCGGCTTCGACGATATGGTCTACGGCCACATCGAGGTCAACAACAGCGAGATGGACGACCAGATCCTCATCAAGACCGACGGTATGCCCACCTACAACTTCGCAAATGTCGTGGACGACCACCTCATGGGCATCACCCACGTCATCCGCGGCAGCGAATATCTGTCCTCCACCCCGAAGTATAACCTGCTGTACCAGGCTTTCGGCTGGAACATCCCAAACTATATCCACTGCCCGCCGGTCATGAAGGACGCTCAGAACAAGCTGTCCAAGCGCAACGGCGACGCCAGCTATCAGGATCTCGTTGCAAAGGGCTACCTGACCGAGGCTATCCTGAACTACATCTGCCTGCTGGGCTGGAGCCCCAAGGGCGAGTACGCCGAGCAGGAGATCTTCTCTCTGGCTGATCTGGTCAAGATCTGGACGCCGGACGGCATCTCCAAGTCTCCCGCCATCTTCGACCCCCTCAAGCTGCGGGCCATCAACGCCGAGTATATCCGCCGCCTGTCCCCCGAGGAGTTCCTCGCCAAGGCTGAGCCCTGGATCGACAGCGCCGTCCATACCCCCATCAACAAGAAGCTGCTCTGTGCAAACCTGCAGCCCCGCTGCGAGGTCCTGGGCGAGATCCCCGAGCAGCTGGACTTCTTCGACGCCATGCCCGAGTATGACGTGAGCCTCTACGCCAACAAAAAGCAGAAGACCACCCCTGAGTCCGCAAAGGAGGCACTGGAAGCCCTGCTGCCCGTGCTGAGCGACGAGGTACTGGACTTCAATGACCGTGACACCGTCTTCGACGCCTGCAAGGCCAAGGCCGAGGAGCTGGGCAAGAAGAATGGCTGGCTGCTCTACCCGCTGGGCATCGCCCTCTCCGGCAAGCAGCGCACCCCCGGCGGCGGCACCGACCTCGCCTGCATGATGGGCCGCGAAAAGACCCTCGGGCGCGTGAAGGCCGCTATCGAGAAGCTGAATGGGTAAAAACAGCCTATAAAATTAAGGAGGCGGCTGATATGATGTATCCCTTCATGACGTTGGACGATAACACTGAGGTCGTCCATTCCGAAATGCTCCCGGACCACCGGGTCAAAGTCTACTTTGAAAAACCGGACGCAAAGGACTGCTTCCACTCTGCCGTCTGCTATCTCCCGGATTATAAATGGGAGGAGATCCACGGTTTTACCCCGGCGGAGATCGCGCGCTATCAGGAGCTGATGGAATCCACGGCACATCTGATCTTGCAGTTCTCCCAAGAGGGAGGGGTAGAGAATGCCGCAGGTTTTTAAGATCGGTTCGTACTGGGTCTATTTCTGGGCAAACGAAAATGAGCCTTTGGAACCGGTTCATGTCCATGTGGCGCAGGGCGCGCCCAGTGCCAATGCGACAAAGATATGGATCACCCGGGCAGGAAAATGCTACCTGAGCAATAATAACTCGCAGATACCGCCTCGGGTGCTGCGAAATATCATGGCAGTCATCGAAGCGCGGAGCGCCGAGGTGGTCGCAAAGTGGACAAGCTTTTTTGGCGAAGCGCACTACTTCTGCTGAGATTTTATCCCATTCCATCACCCCGCCAAAAACTGCGCGCGCCCTGCGCTACAGTATACGCAGAAGGCGCGGGAAACAGAACAGCACAGCGTGATATTGCAAAAAATCCCCGCCGGAAAGCGGGGATTTTTTCATGCAGGTGTCTTTTCGGACGATACAGCTCACGGACGGGAAAAAGCGGGTGAACGGTGCGCTCCGGGCGCGGGCGGCGGTGCGGCCCGCCCTGCGGCAGGGGTGCGCATTCCTGCTGGGGCTGGCCGGAGGCTGGGCCGTACTGTACGGTGCGCTGATGCCTTTCGGGCTGGGGCTGACGCTGGGCTTTGCGGAGGACTGCTTCGCTGTGGGAGCCGCTGGGGCCGCACTGGGGGTGCTGGCCCGGAGTTTCGGCACGCTGACCGTGGAAAGCGTCTGCCTGCTCTGCGCACTGGGTGCGGCGGTAGCGGCACGATGGCTCTGGCCCGGCCGATTCGTCCCGGCGGTGGCAGCAGGCTGCGGCACTCTGGTGGGAAGCGCAGTCTGCTTCGCGGCGGGGGAGGAAAACGGCGTTCAGACCATCCTGTTCTGCGGCGGCGACGCCCTGCTGGCAGCGGCGGCGGGGTACGGCCTGCGGCGCTTCCCGCCCGAAAAGCCGGGTATGGGCAGCCTGATCTTGTCTGCCGCTGTGGCCGCCGCACTGGGCGGGATGAGCTTTGGCTTCTTTCTGCCCGGGGTGATGGCCTGTGCGACGGCAGAGCTGGCCCTCTGCTGCAAGGGCCTGCCGCTGGAGGCATTGGCTTTCAGCGGGGTTACGGGTGCGGCTCTGGCCGCGTCAGACCCGGCCCTTGCGCCTGCCGCCGCCGGGCTTGCCTGTGGGTGTGCCGCTGCGGCAGTGCTTGCCCCGGCGCGACGGGTGGAGGGGCTTGCGGCCTATGCGGGCGGCTGTGTGGCGGGGGTGCTCTGCATCCAGCCGCTGGCGGGGGCGTTCAGCTTTCTGCTCAGTGCCGGGGCGGGTGCGGGGCTCTGCGCCCTGCTGCCCGCGGGCTGGCTGATGCCCGCCATCAAAGAGAACGACCCGCCCGGCGACGAGCGGCCGCACCTCTCTGCCGCCGCGACCCGGCTGGAAGCAGTGGCAGAAAGCCTCTCCTCGCTGGCGGAGACGGTGAACGAGGTTTACGATGCTTTTCCACGCCGGTGCGAGGGCTTCCGCTGGGTCATCGACAACATCCACGACGGCCTTTGCGCCAACTGCGGGCGACGGGAAGTCTGCTGGAAGCAGGAGCACGCCTCCACGCTGGAAGGAATGGAGGACCTGCGCCCCATTCTGGAAGAAAAAGGCCATCTGGAAGCGGTGCTTCTGCCCGGTCAGCTGGCGCGGTGCATCCACCCGGCGGCGCTCTGCGCGGCGGGGGACAAGGCGTTTGCACTCTACCGCAGCCGCCGGGAGGCCCGCGTCCACTCCGAGGCCATGCGGACGGCCCTCACTGAGCAGTACAGCGCCGTGGCCGATGCACTGGGCGTCCTCAGCGAACAGCTGGGGCGTCCCGGAAGCCCGGAGCCCTACAAGTCTGGCCGGGTGTCGGCGCTGTTCGCTCAGCTGGGGACGCCGCCGCTGGAATGTGCTGTAACGCTGGACGATTTGGGCCGCACCCGGGCGGCGGTGACACTGCCCCGCACCCGCTTCAATGAAAAAGAGCTGGCCGCTCTGGCCGTGGAGGTGGGGCATATCTGCCGCCGCAGCCTCGAGCCGCCGCAGGTACTCTCCTGCAAGGGGATGACCACCCTGCTCTTTGCCGAAAAGCCCCTGCTCCGGGCCGTATTCGGGACGGCGGGCGCGGCGGCGCGGGGCGAGATCTCCGGCGACGCAGTCCAGCAGTTCTGCAGCGCGGCAGCGGCCCAGATGATACTCTGCGACGGCATGGGAACGGGACGTCCGGCGGCAGTAGACGGCAACCTCGCCGCAGAGCTGACGGCACGCCTGCTCAAAGCGGGCTTTACCGCAGAGCTTGCGGCCCGGCTCGTGAACGTGGCGCTGGCGCTCAAGAGCGACGAGGAGAGCGGCGCGACCCTCGACCTCGTGAGCGTAGACCTCTATACCGGCACAGCCAGGCTCTTCAAGGCCGGTGCGGCCCCGGGCTTTCTCGTGCATGGGGGCAAGGCCCGGGCTGTGGGCGAAGCCAGCCTGCCGATGGGCATCCTCGGCGGCGTCAGCGGGCAGAGCCGGGTGGTGCATCTGGCGGCGGGGGACTATGTGGTACTGGTGTCGGACGGCCTCTTAGTGGACGGCCCCGGCTGGGTGATGCAGCAGCTGGAACTCTCCGCTGCCAAGGCAGAACAGCCCGACGTTCTGGCGAAAAAGCTGGTGGAAGCCGCCCGCGCCCGTGCCGTCCAGCGGGGCCGTCCCGACGACATTACCGCCGCTGTCCTCCGGCTCGAAAACAGCTGAGTTGCTTTTTGGGCGGCGAGAGGGTATACTTGTCAGTATCTGGATCAATCATAGGAGAAAAATATATGCTGACAGTTACAGTTGCACAGGACGGAAGCGGCGACTTCGCGTCCATCGCGGAGGCGGTGCTGGCCGTACCCTATGAGGAGGAAGCACTGGTGCAGGTCGGCCCCGGCATTTACCGGGAGAAGCTGGTCTGCGAAAAGCGCTGCATCACCCTGCGGGGGGCGGGTGCAGATAAGACAAAACTCGCGTGGGGCGACGGCGGCAAGCTGCCTCACAAGGACGGGCGGCCCACCCATACCTTCCGCAGCTACACCGCCTTTTTCAGCGGCGAAACGCTCTGCGTGGAGGACATGACGATCGAAAACGACGCTGGTCCTGGCGCGAAAGCCGGGCAGGCCGTCGCGGCCTATGTGGACAGCACCCGGGCGGTATTCCGCCGCGTAAAGCTGCTGGGCAGTCAGGACACGCTTTTCTGCGCACCGCTGCCCGAAAAGGAGCGAGAGAAGGACGGCTTTCTCGGCCCGCGCGGTCTTGCGCCCCGCAAACCGACCGCCCAGTACTACACCGACTGTGAGATCGCAGGCGACATTGATTTCATCTTCGGCGGCGGCGACGCCCTCTTCGAAAACTGCGTCATCCGCACGGTGGACAACCGCATCCCCCACAGCTATGTCACAGCTCCTTCGGGCAAAGCCGATGGACTGGGCTTTGTGTTCTGGAGCTGCGATTTCGTCTCCGACTGCCCGCCGGGCAGCGTCTATCTGGGGCGTCCGTGGCGTCCCGAGGGCAAGACGGCGGTGCTGGACTGCCGTCTCGGCGCCCACATCGCGCCGGAAGGTTTTATCGCATGGAATGACCGCACCGATACCGGCCTTGCCAGCTTTGCGGAAGCTGACAGCACCGGCCCGGGCGCAGCAGAGCGCCCGGCGTGGGTGAAACAGCTTTCCGGGCCGGAGGCGGCGGAACTGCTGGCCCACGCCCGCACCCTCTGCCGACCGAAAACCAACTGAGGATGTGACAAATGAAAAAACTGCCGAATTTTGTAAAGTGGCTCATCATTGCCGTGGTGCTGGCCGCAATGGCCGCGATGATGGTGGCCGTGAACGACCGCGCCTCCCGGGTGGAGATGCCAATGCCGGACAACAGCCTGGGCATCTATCGCCAGACGCCTGCCACTGAAAAGTGAATCAGAAAAACGAGACGGGACTGCTGGAAAGCGGCCCCTCTTTGCTTCTTTGAGAAGTTTTTGTCGAATCCGCTCGTTTAGATTGACGAATGACTCAACTTTTTGTATACTGAACAGGAACGAAGTTGACAGAATTTTCCTGTTTTTCCTGCACAGGAACATTTTTTGCGTTGTGTCGTCGCAAAAGACGCTTATTCTGCCATCTTTCCGGACACACTGAAAAGGAGAAATGAATATGAAAACAACTGGCATCGTTCGGGGCATTGATTCTCTGGGCCGCATCGTCCTCCCCAAGGAGCTGCGCACCGGTATGCATATCGACAAGGACTCGAAGCTTGAGATCTTCGTGGAGGGCGATCAGATCATCCTCAAAAAGCACCGTCCCGCCGGCAGCTGCGACTTCTGCGGCGAGCTGGTGGCCGACATGGCCCAGTATGAGGGTTACTGCATCTGCCCCGCCTGCCGGGCCAAGATCGCTGCCCTGTAAACGGAAAAGGAGAATCACATGAGTCAGATGACCGACTTCACCCTGCCCTCCTGCGTACCGGGCCGGACGCTCCATGCATTCCGCTGTGTGCCGGAGGGCGAGGTGCAGGCCATCCTACAGCTCTCCCACGGCATGGTGGAGTTCATCGACCGGTACAAGCCTCTGGCCGAGTATCTGGCTGCCCGGGGCATCCTCGTCACCGGCCACGACCATCTGGGCCACGGCGGCTCCATCCGCACCAAGGCGGATTACGGCTATTTCGTCCAGCCCGACGGCAACCGCGCCGTCCTCGACGATCTCCACGCTGTCACTGCGCTGACGAAGCAGCTCTATCCCGGCGTCCCCTATTTTCTGCTGGGCCACAGCATGGGCTCGTTCTACGCCCGGCAGTACCTTTGCGAGTGGGGCGATGAGCTTGACGGAGCCATCATCATGGGTACCGGCTTCCAGCCCAAAGCGCTGGTCGCCACGGCCCGGGCGCTCTGCCGGGTTCTGGCCGTCTTTTTCGGCTGGAAGCACCGCAGCAAGCTGGTGGCGAACCTCTCCTTCCTCGGCTACAACAGGGGTCTCGAGGGCCGCACGCCTCAGGACTGGCTCAACCGTGACCAGGCCGAAGTGGACAAGTACCGCGCCGACGAGCGCTGCATGTTCACCTTCACCCTGAACGCCTACTACAGCATGTTCACAGGCATCCTGCGGCTGTACGACCCCGCCGTTCTGGCCGGGATACCGAAAGGCCTGCCCCTTCTCTTCCTCGCCGGTGACGCCGACCCTGTGGGCGAGCGCACCGCCGGAGTCCGGCGGGCCATCCAGAGCCTCCGGGATGCCGGTGTCGGGAACATCGAGTCGAAATTCTACCCCGGCGCCCGCCATGAACTGCTGGTGGAGACGAACAAAGCCGAGGTGTTTGCGGACATCGCCGGCTGGCTCGAAAAACAACTGCATCTTTGAATTCAAAGCTCCTTCATCGGACTGCCGATGTGGGGGCTTTTTCTTCTGGACTACGGAACAGCGCCCCGCCGGGCGGCCCGAAAGCCGCCTGACAGAGCGCTTATAGATCCATTTTTACTTTTTGGCTGCCCAGCCGTCCACGACAGCCACAAGAGCCTTGCCCCGGCGGCCCAGAATTTTAGGCAGCAGGATGCGGGCCATGGCCCAGACACCGGAGAAGTTGTACAGGATGATGAGGGCGGTGATGATGCCCGTCCAGAGGCCGTACAGCGGCGTCTCGGCCAGCAGCACGAAAGCCTCAAACACCAGCGCGGCGGCGTTGACGAGGACACGGCCCGGGTGGACATGCATCCCGATCATGCCGTGGGCATCCATGGCGCGGAGAGTGAACACCAGCCCGAGGCCGAGGAAGGACGCATAGGTCGCACCCACAGGACCCCACCACTTGATGAAGAAGTAGTTCATGAGGCAGTTGCTGATGGCACCGGCCATCATGGTGACCATGCTGCGCTGGGACTTCTTATTCACGACATAGACGCTGTTCATGAACTGATTGAAGCAGCTGCAGGTAGACGCCAGCACGAGGAACGGCACGAAGTGCCATGCGTAATAGTAGTTGGACTTCATGACGTGCATGACCGGGCGGCAGAGCCAGATGATGCCCGCTGCACAGCAGAACAGCACGCTGGAATAGGTGCGGAAGATCTGGGTAAAGAACTTGGCTCTCCCCTCTTCCTCGGTGACAGCTGACAGCTGCCATGCGTCGTAGAAGATAAGGCCCAGCGTCGTGAGGATGGTGGGCAGGAAGTAGCCGGTGGAGAGCAGGCCGCTCCATGCGTCGCCGCTGTGGCCGTCGAGGCCGTCGCACATCTCACGCACAAAGAACAAATCGGAGGCGTTGATGATCCAGAAGCTTATCTGGGCCGGTATCATGGGCAGCGAGAAGTGGAGCATCTGCTTCCAGAGGGTCTTGTTGATGCCCTTCAGCTCGATGAAATCCCAGAGCTTGCCGGTGAACATCAGGAAGAGCACGCTCACGAAGTCGCCGCTGATGATGGCCAGCAGATAGCCGTTGGCACCCCACTTGAAGCCCACCAGATAGAGCACATAAAACGCCATGGTCGCCACGGTGCAGAGCACGCCGTCCACGGCCACCAGCTTGTTCCACTGGCGGCTGCGCACGAACTGGGTGCAGAGGGTGCGCAGGCAGCTCATCAGGACATAAATATAAATAAGCAGGCCGTACTGAGCCATATCGGGCAAAAACTGCGCCACCGGCCAGCAGAGCACGAGGATGCCGAAGCCGCCGAGGATGGTGAGCAGGCCGTTGGTGAACACCTGCTTTTCGCTGTTGCCCTTATCGAGGCCGAAGCGGATGATGGCGTTGGACATGCCCATCGACACAAAGGGGATGAGCAGGTTGGCGTACTGGCTCAAAATCTTCGACAGGCCGAGATCGGAGATCTCGGCCATCGCGTAGGTCAGGAACGGCTGAACGATGAGCGTCAGCAGCTTGGACGAAAAGCTGCTGATGGCAAAGATGATGGTATTGCCGGCGAGCTTCGAATATTTATCGCCGCCGGAGGTCTTTTCGCTTTCCAAAAGATTTTCTCTCCTATTTTAATAAATCCCGCCGGGCTTTCCAGTCCGGCATCAGCTTCGCCACTTCGGCCCAGAAAGCCGGGCTGTGGTTGGGCTGCAAAAAGTGGCAGTACTCATGCACTACCACATAGATCTGTGCCGCCTCGGGCATATTGTAGAGCTGGAGCGCGAAGGTGATCTGGCGCTTCGCCATGTGGCAGACGCCCCAGCGGCTGGTCATGCTGCGCACTTTGATGGTGGGCTTCTGCCCGCCCAGCACCCCGGCAAAGGCCGGGTAGACCTTGTCGCTCATGGCCGTGAAGTGGGCCAGGGCGGCCGCCTTGTCGGGCAGTTCCTCCTGCCGCTTTTCGCGGGCGGCCTGCCGGGCCTGTGCAGCCCGTATCCACTCCGCCTCGGCGATGACGTAGGCGTCAGCCGCTTCCAGCGTCGTGCGCAGGGGGATGCTGAGGGCCACGGTGCCGTCCCGCCGGACGTGGAGGTTGAGCCGCTTGACCCGCCCCCGCGTCAGCTCATAGGGGATACCCCCGGCCGCCCGCAGCATCACGCGCCCTTTTTGCATCTGCGCAGCTCCGCAAAGGGCAGCTGAGACAGCACGACGGCGGCGAAGATGAGGGTGCAGCCTGCGCTCTCCCGCATCGAAAGGTTCTGGCCCAGCAGCAGCCAGCCGCCCAGCGCGCTGAATACGCTTTCCAAGCACATGATAAGGCTGGCGATGGCGGGATTCAGATCTTTCTGGCCCAGGATCTGAAGCGTATAGCCCGCGCCGCTGGACATGACGCCGCAGTAGACCACAGGCAGAAAGTTTGCGCCGTACTCCGCCAGCGTGGGCGTCTCGAAGATCAGCGCCGCCGCAGAGCTCTCCACAGCCACCACGATGAACTGGATGAGGCTCAGCCGCACACCGTCCACAAGCGGCGAAAAGTGGTCGATGGACATGATCTGGAAGCTGAACAGCACGGCGCAGCTGAGAAGTATCCAGTCGCTGGTCTCAATGCCGCCGAAGCCGTTCTTCATGCAGAGCATATACAGGCCCGCCACGGCGATGACCATGCTGGCCCAGAGCTGAACGCTGCCCTTCCGGCCCAGAAAGAGGCCGAACACCGGCACCAGCACAACGTACATGGCCGTCAGGAACGCGGCCTTGGCCGTGGACGGGTTGATGGTGATGCCGATCTGCTGAGCCGCTGAGGCCGCGAACAGAAAGGTGCCGCAGACGAGGCCCGCCGCCAGCAGAGTCTTGCGCTCCGACTTCTCCTTCGGCCAGCCGTAGGGCTGGCCCTGTTTTTTGCGCACGGCATCGAAAGCGAACACGGTTGGGATCAGCACGAGGACGGCCAGCCAGCTGCGCCCTGCGAGGAAGGAATAGGCCCCCATGCCGGAGCCTGCGCTCTGGGCTACGAAAGCCGTACCCCAGATAAAGGCACAGAGCATCAGCATGAGCGAATGTCTGGTCTGTGTCTTCATCCTATGCCCTCCACTTTGAGTCCGCCATAGAGGTAGTAGCGGCTGGAATCGTAGGAGATGGTCAGGCGGTAGCTGGCCGCCGGGTCCAGCCCGGAGATGACGCAGCGGTAGTTCTGACCATCGGTCTTGATATAATAGGTGCTTCCGTTGACGTACTGTGCGCCGCCGGCCACCTTCTGCCAGACGGACACCTTGTACCGCTGGGTACCCTCGGCGGTGCCGTAGCCGGTGATGGTCAGGCTGCCGCCCGGGACGGTGAAGTAATCGGTCTGGCGGCTCCAGATGCCGTTGAACACGAGGTTCAGGCTCCCGTTCACCGCCGCCGAGGCATACTTGGCCGAGGCGTCAGCAATGCCCTCGAGGTTCAGCGGGTCGCTGGTCAGTTCGGCCCAGCGGGTGCTGTCCTCTTCCTGCACCTCATTGTCCGCGCTGTTCTTCATGTCCAGCACAGTCTTGACGCCGGACGCAGCCACAAGCAGTACCAGCACCGCCACGACGAGCAGGACGATTCGCTTTATCTTTTTCATGATCTTTTATCCTCAAATTTTGTTTTAACACGAGGTTTTACACGATTTATATAGTATACCGCATTTTATGCTCCCATACAAGAGTTCAGGCTGTAGTCAGAGCGGCCAGCGCCGCACGTTCGGCGTCGGCAAGCTCCGGCTGAGCCGACCGGAACAGCGAATCGTACCGGTAGAGCGCCCATCCGCCCGCGCCGAGGCTGTGCAGACTTTCCACCTGCCGGGCAAGAGCGCTGCCCGTACACCACTGGCTCTGGCTGTCCTCGTTGGCACCGCCGTCGCCCTCGCCGATGCGATAGGCCCCCAGCCCGAAGTAGAGAGCCGTGGATGCCGCCCTTGGCATGGCCAGCCACTCCGGCACGATGTTCTCGAAGGCGAAGCGGGTGCTGCCCGACTGGAGGGTATAGCCGCAGCCCCAGTATATCTGCGGGCAGAGGTAGTCCACCACGGCGTTTTCGCCCTCGGCGGCCAGCCATGCTTTCACGTCGCTGTACTGCTGGCCGAGGTCGTTGTCGGGGTTGCCCTGCGGGCTGACGCCGAAACGGAGGGTAGCGTCGGCGGCTTTGACGGCGTCGTGGGCCGCTTTCACCAGCGCGGTGACGTTCTGCCGCCGCCATGCGGCCAGATCCCCCGCGCCGCTGGCGGCGAACTGGGCCGCGTCCAGCGCAGCATCTGTCGTGGGGTAAAAATAGTCGTCGAAGTGGATGCCGTCCACAGCGTAGTTCTGCACCAGCTCGGCCACGCCCTGCACCACATAGTCTGCGGCTTCCGGGATCGCCGGGTTCAGGTACAGCCCCTCACCCACGGCGCAGACCCACTCGGGATGTACATTGACAAGGCTATTTTCCGCCAGTGCGGGCGGCATCTTCGCCGAGGAGCGGAGGCGATAGGGGTTCACCCACGCTTCCAGCGAAAGGCCTCGGCTGTGTGCTTCGGTGATGAGGACGTCCAGCGGGTCGAAGCCGGGGTCCTGCCCCTGCTCGCCGGTGCAGAGATGGCTCCACGGGAACAGGGTGCTCCTGTAAAGCGCGTCCCCGAAAGGCCGCACCTGCGCGATGACGGTGTTCAGCCCGATGGACAGACAGTTGTCCATCAGCGCCGCCGCACCGGCACGGAAGGCTTCTTCGGACGAAAAGTCCATCCCGGCCCATTCCAGATAACTCACCCAGACGGCCCGCCATTCACCCGAGGGCAGGGCGGCGTTGGGCTCTGCTTCGTCCATCGGCGGCACCGACGACGCCGAGGCGGTCTGTCCCCGGCCCAGCATCACCACTGCCCCGGCCAGCGCGGCACAGCCTGCCCCGGCCAGGAACGCCCGCCGCCCGAACCGGCCCCGTCGGGCGCGGCGTCTTCTGCGCCGCTGGGTCATGCGTCCTCCTGCATCTTATAGAGGCTCAGCGCTGCCCAGCCCCGGGCGCAGGCCAGCAGCACCCAGAGCAGGTTCGTCCAGAAACCCAGCGTGGCCATGCCGCCGTATTTCGCCATCAGCAGGAAGAACAGGTGGAGCGCTTCGGCGGCACCCACCAGCTGCAGCTGGCGCTGGATGGCCATGCCGCGCTTGTACTCAGTACTGAGCAGCAGCGGCCAGGCCAGCGCAGAGCAGAGGTAGCCCGCCCAGCCGTTGACCATGTAGCTCACCATCAGCAGCACGAACACGCCGGTGAAGTTGCGTTTTTCCCAGCTTGCCGAGCCTTTTTCCGCCGCGAGGAAAAGAGCCGCGATGCCCGCCGCGGCGAATGCGATCTGCTCGATGAGGCCGAAGCTGGTGCCGCTCAGGACGGCAAAACCGTTGAGCATGGAGGCCGCTGCGGAAACCAGCAGCAGGAAATACCAGGTCTTGCGCGTGAATTTGAGTTTCATATCGTCCCTCCCGCCCGCAGAAAGGGCGCAGGCTCCCCATCAGTTTTTGGAATTTTTCAAATATTATAACACATTTTGGGGCGTGTTGTGTTACAATAAGGAAAACTCGACACAAATTCCATCGGGAGGCGCACATGAACGCTGTTTTTTCCATCCTTCTTCTCGCGGCCATTCTGGGCTTTATCGTATTTCTGCTGTCCAAGAAAGACCAGAACCGCCGCAGCCAGTACGGCCCCAGCGGCCTGTCCGAGTTCCGCACCGACCTGCCGCTGGACGACTGCTTCGACCGGCTGGACCAGCACAGCCCGGACGATGTCTTCGCCTACGAGTGCCGCCGGGAGAACGACGGCGGCTTCACCCTCCACCTGACGCTCCATCAGCCCACCCAGCAGCCGCTGGACACCCTCTACACCCTCCGGTTCGACCCGGGCCGCCAGACCATCGTGACCCTCATCTTCATCCGGGAAGCTTTTGGCTACAAAGAGCCGCTGTTCCAGCCCGCGATGCTGGACGAGTTCATGCTGCGCAAATTCGACGCCCGCCGCACAAAATAATTCCGGCAAAAGGATTTGCTTTTTTCTGATTTTTTGGTATACTTATAGTTAGTCCATGTGCGGCAGACCGCCGTCTTCGTGGGCCAGTAGCTCAGTTGGTCAGAGCTGGCGGCTCATAACCGCTTGGTCGCGGGTTCAAGTCCTGCCTGGCCCACCAAAATAAGAAAAGTCCGAATCCACTTCTGATTGAAGATGGGTTTGGACTTTTCGTTTTCTTAGGGTAAAAAACAGAAGGAACGATAAATCGCTTATTGAAAAGTGTGCTAAAGAATGGTACAATCCGTTATAGAGAGGAGGCAAGTTCAATGGGACAAGGAACTATAACAGATGACGAAGCCAGAAAGATGCTTGAGATGCTCAAAAGTCTTTTTGAAGACGAATTGAACTTTCCTCTACCCGGAAAGAAGTTGGAATTCGAAGCAGTTGGCGAAAACAAGCGGGATTTGTTTGTTGTATCCATCTTTCGTGGAAAGATTCAATCAGCAAAGGTCAACATAGGAGCTAGGATAAAGGTCAATGGAGTAATGCTCCTAGAACTTCATCTTAATCCCACAAATGTACATCAGAATCCCGATGGCAGGAAAATTACTGGAAGCCACTGGCATATATATACGGAAGAGTATGGTCGTTCCATGGCCTATGAAGCCGAAGATATAAAGTCAGATAATTTTGTCGAGAATACCTTGGCATTTTTGAAACGTTTTAACGTTGTCAAAATGCCAACAATAAGTTATCAACTAGAGTTGTGTTAAAGAAAGGAGGAATAATCTTGGATATTCAAAAATTGATTAACGACTATGCGCAATGGTTAAAGAATGAAATTACATTTTCGAAGATTGGTGAATATTACGAGATTACTACTCCGTATTTAGATAATGCAAATGATTATTTGCAAATTTACGTTCGTCAAGATGGAAATGACATTCTCTTTTCGGACGATTCGGCAACTATCAGCAATTTGAAAGCTACGGGTTTTCAATTTACACCCAATCGAAAAAAACATCTTCAGCGCATTTTAGCACAATTCGGCGTTAATTGCGAAGGAGATGAGTTGACCGCAAAAGCTCCTATTCAGGAATTTGCAAAGAAAAAGCACCTGTTTATTCAAGCAATTTTGAGAGTAGATGATATGTTTGCGCTCTCAAAATCGAAAACAGCGTCATTGTTTACTGATGATATTCAGCAGTTCTTTGATTCGAGAGATATATTTTATTCGGACAATGTTCAATTTACTGGAACATCAGGTTTTACTCATAGCTATGATTTTCTGTTCCAAAGAACTAAAACACAGCCAGAGCGTCTCTGTCAAGCAGTGAACAATCCAAACAAATCCAGTGTTGGCAATATCTTGTTTGCGTGGAACGACACAAAGCTCGTCCGAAAAAATAATAGCCAGTTAATTGTAATTCTCAATGATCAAAACAATGTTTCCCGTGGAATCGAGGAAGCCTTTACAAACTATGATGTGAAGGTCGTTCCTTGGAGCCAGCGCAATGCCTCTGAGAATCTTGCATTGTTCGCTGCCGGCTGAACTATTTATATATAGCAGGGCATTTCTAGCAATGGGAATGTCCTGCTGTTTTTATATGGCAAATGCAAGTGTTTGTGGTTGCGTCAAATGGTAACAGTGGGTGTCGAGTTTCGTAGGTGAAAATTTTCACCTACCGTTTCACCTACAAAGAGCCGTTTTAGAGACAAAAAGATACCAAAAGTTACGTCAAAGTACACAAAGGCACTTTCATAGAATTATCAGATAGTCACAAGATTTCACAAGAAAAACGGAATTTCAAAATTAGCGACGTTCTCATAACCGCTTGGTCGCGGGTTCAAGTCCTGCCTGGCCCATAACAAAAAGAACCCCGGCTTAGGCTGGGGTTCTTTTTGTTATTGATGAAATGATATGCTTATCTTATCACTTTCCGCAGCGTCCCAAACAGCCGCTCCACATCAACAGGCTTTGCCAGATGGGCGTCCATGCCGACGGAGAGGGCTTTCTGGCGGTCTTCGTCGAAGGCGTTGGCCGTCATGGCGATGATGGGGATAGTGCGGCGGCCATCCGACAAATTGCGGATGAGCTTCGTCGCCTGATAGCCGTCCATGTTGGGCATCTGGATGTCCATGAGAATGGCATCATAATAGCCCGCCGGGTGGGCTTTGAGTTCCTCGACGCAGAGTTCACCGTCGGCAGTGCGCTCCACGGTAAGGCCGCTCTCTTCCAGAATGGTCACGACGATCTCAGCGTTGAGGTCGTTGTCCTCGGCCAGCAGGATGCGGCAGCCCCTGAGCTGGGCCGCGTCGCCCTTTGCACCCTGCTCTTCTACGCTCTTCTGGACCTCATCCGCCAGTGGGAACCCGAGGGTGATGGTCACAGTGGTTCCTGCGCCCAGCTTGCTCTGCACGTCGATGCTGCCGTGCATCCACTCCACGAGAGCCTTCACGATGGGCAGGCCCAGGCCGGTGCCGATGACTTTGCTCTCGGTGCTGGTATGCTCACGGGTGAACTCCTCGAAGATATGGGGCAGATACTCCTCGCTCATGCCGATGCCGTCGTCCTGAACAGTAAAGGTATAGCGGCCCGTCTTCGGCTTCTCAGCCGGCAGTTCTTTTACCGACACCGCAATATGTCCGCCCTCGGGCGTATACTTGATGGCGTTGCTGATGACATTCAGCAATATCTCCCGCACTTTGGTGCGGTCGCTCACAATATAGGGATGTTCGACATCAGTATGGTAGGTGCAGGTCAGCTTTTTCTGCTGGACAGAGGGCTCAAATACGTCTGAGAGCGTCTGCATCAGCGCGCACAGGTCGCCGGATTCTTCTTTCAGCACGGCCTTGCCGCTCTCGATGCGGGCCATTTCCAGCACATAGTTGATGAGCGAGAGCAGAAATGCGCTGGACGAGCGTATCTTCTCGGTGTAACCCAGCACCTTGTCCTTCTCGTCGATGTGCTTTTCCAGAAGCTCCGAAAAGCCGATGATGGCGTTCATCGGGGTGCGGATGTCATGGCTCATATTGAACAGGAAGCGGGTCTTTGCCTCGTTGGCTGCCCGGGCCTCCTGTACAGACTTTTCAAGGGCCGCTTCGTGCTGCAGGTCCTTCTGGTGCCGGTTCATGAGCTCCCAGCAGGCATAGGCTGCCATCATGCCAATGATGGTGGCGATGACGATGCCCAGCGAGAGCTGCTGGTCCGAGAACCACCCGGCCTTCGGGATGATCTCAAAATACCAGGTATCGTTGGGGACGCTGCACGCAACTTCCAGCGCATTGCCGGAGAAATCCTCTTCGCTCTCCGCGATGACGATCTTTTCGCCGGTATAGGGGTCTTTTTTCCAGATTTGATACCGGTAGCCCGCATCCTCCACCTTGTCCAGCTCGACCTCATCAATGAAGTTGTCCCACTGTAAAACAAGGATGGAGAAGCCCCAGAACGAGCGCTCTCCCTTTTTACTATATGTATAGATGGGGTCGAACAGCAGCGCGCCCGTGCCGCCCTGCACCAGCTCGAAGGGGCCAGCGATGGTGTACATCCCGCTGTTCTTGGCAAGGTTTGCTTCCTTTTTGCGGGCGGGGTTATGCAGCATATCGAGCCCGATGGCCGCCTCGTTGCCCGCTACCGGATACACCTGGGAGACGACGCCGTCTTTCGCCAGCTCGTGGGTCTTGATGACGCTGCTGCCATCCTGCATATTGCTGGATATAACTGCAAACTCCTCTTCACGGAGCACATGGCCCGACTCGATATATTTTTTGAAGAAGTCCGATTCTGCCAGATAGCGGTTCAGCTGGGAAGACACACGGCTGATGGTGGACTCGGCCGCATAGACAGCCCGCAGCCGCTCGTCTTTTTCCTGATCGAGTGAGAGCAGCCGGAGCGAAAACAGCGCCACCACAAATGTGAGCAGGAAGACCACTGCGGGCAGGATGACGTCCCCGCGGGCAAATTTTTTGAGTGCCATTGCTCGTTTCCTCCTGTTCCGGCATTTCCGTTTTATACCATTATAAGAAATCCGGGTGCAAAAGTAAATCATCCGCCCCGAAAATCCACAAAAGTGTGCAGCAATGGAAAAAGCCCGGTGGTTTCAACGAACCATCGAGCTTTTTCTTGGCGGAGTAGGAGGGATTTGAACCCTCGCGCCGTTGTTTAGACGACCTACGCCCTTAGCAGGGGCGCCTCTTCGGCCTCTTGAGTACTACTCCAGAGCAAAGTGCATTACACTTATTCAAAAAAATGGCGGAGAGAGTGGGATTCGAACCCACGGTACGTTGCCGTACGGCAGTTTTCAAGACTGCTTCCTTAAACCACTCGGACATCTCTCCTCGTGGGCACTCGCACACGCCGTACCGAATGCCTATTTAATTTACCAGATTTCCGGCCTTCTGTCAAGCCCAAATTGAAAGTTTTTCGTCCAGCCCTGCAGATCCCTCTCATGCGACAACCTTTTTTTGGCTGGCCGCTCACTTTTCTCTTTACAAAAACATCTTTTTGTTGTACAATAAAAGCATAAAATATTGACCTCGGAGTAAAGGAGTGTACGACCATGTCGTTTTCAGAGCTTTTGAAGCAGTGCCGCAAGCAGAAGGGGATCAGTCAGGCTGAGCTGGCATCCAAACTGGGGGTGACCCAGCAGGCCGTCGGCAAGTGGGAAAGCGGCAAATCCTCCCCCGACCCCGCCACGGTGGCCCGCATCGCGGAGATCCTGAGCACCACAGCCGATTTCCTGCTGGGGCTCTACCGCCCGGTGTCCAACGTGACCACCCCTGAGGAGCGTTTCTTCGGCAACTACGCCGAGAGTCTCATCCCGGTCATCGGCACCGTGAAGGCCGGGTACGGCGCACTGGCCTTTGAGGAGGATTATGGGCAGGAGTATGCCCGCGTCAAGGACCCCTCCAACTACTTCTACCTCGTCGTGCGCGGCGACAGTATGGAGCCCCGCATTCAGGACGGTGACCTCGCCCTTGTCCACAAGCAGGACACGCTGGAAAACGGCGACCTGGGTGTGCTGGTCTACGGCGACGAGGGCGAAGGCACCCTCAAGCGGTATATCCAGCGGGGCAACTGCGTCGTTCTGCAGCCCTTCAACCCCGCTTACAACGAGCTGGTCATCAAGGGTGAGGACCTGAACCGCCTGCACATCGCGGGCCGCGTGGTCGAGACGAAGGCCAAGTGGTGAGTCTCTCCCCTGCCCCACGGCGTTTCTGATAAGCAGCTGTGGGGGTAAGGGGGAAATATACCCTTCTGGGAGGTATCTTTCTATGGAACAGTCCCTGATGGACAAGCTCACCATCTTGGCCGACAGCGCAAAATATGATGTAGCCTGCACGTCCAGCGGCGCGTCCCATCCGGCGAAGCGCGGCACCATCGGCAGCTGCTATGCGCCGGGCTGCTGCCACGCCTTTACCGCTGATGGCCGCTGCGTCAGCCTGCTGAAAGTCCTGATGAGCAACTGCTGCGCCTTCGACTGCAGCTACTGCGTCAATCGGAAGTCCAACGACGTTCCCCGGGCCACTTTTTCACCCCGGGAGCTGGCAGAACTGACCATCGAGTTCTACCGCCGCAACTACATCGAGGGACTTTTCCTGTCCAGCGCCGTGCTGGGGACCCCCGACTACACCACCGAGCGGATGCTCACCGTTCTGCGGCTGCTGCGGAACGAATATCACTTCGGCGGCTACATCCATGCCAAGACCATCCCCGGCACCAGCCCCGAGCTCATCCAGCAGATGGGCTATCTCGCCGACCGCCTCAGCGTCAACGTCGAGCTGCCCAGCGAGCAGAGCCTCCATCTTCTCGCCCCCGACAAGGGCCGCCACTCCATCTTCCGGCCCATGAAGCAGATCTCGGTGGCAGGTGAAGAGAGCAGGCAGGAGCTGACCCTCTACCGCCACGCGCCCAAGTTCGCTCCCGCCGGCCAGAGCACCCAGATGATCGTCGGTGCGTCGCCCGAGACGGACTACCACATTTTGCAGCTGTCCGAGGGGATGTACCAGAAATACGGCCTCAAGCGGGTGTTCTACTCGGCTTATATCCCGGTATCGGACGACACCCGCCTGCCTGCGCTGGACACGAAGCCGCCGCTCCTGCGGGAACACCGGCTCTATCAGGCCGACTGGCTGCTGCGGTTCTACCAGTTCAAAGCCGACGAGATACTGGATCAGGACAATCAGAGCTTCAACCCCTATCTCGACCCGAAATGCAACTGGGCCGTCCAGCACTACGGGCTGTTCCCGGTGGATGTGAACCGCGCCCCCTTCGAGATGCTGCTGCGGGTGCCGGGCATCGGCCCCAAGAGCGCCCGCCGCATCCGGGACGCCCGGCGGCTGTCGGCCCTCGGCCTCGACGAGCTGAAACGGATGGGCGTCGTGCTCAAGCGGGCGCAGTATTTCATCACCTGCCGGGGCTTTTCCGGGGCGCACCCGGGCCGGGGCAGCGCCGGACGGGAGCGCATCACCCGGGCGCTCATCGACCCCAACGTCTTCAGCGCCGGGGCCGAGCAGCTGAGTATGTTCGCACCGCCCGCCGTTGACCGGCTGGTGGAGCAGGGCGTGCCGCCCCGGGCGGCCCAGCGGATGGTGCGGGAGGAGGCGGTGCAATGTCTGGCGAGAGCACTGTGATGCCGCCCCGGAAGCTCCATGACGCCGATGTGGTCTACCTCTACGATGGCAGCTTTGAGGGCTTCCTGTGCTGTGTATTCGAGAGTTTCGCCCAGCATGAGATCCCCTTCGCCGTCTGGACGCCTCAGCGGGAGACGGCCACCCTTTACCCCGTCCGGGACATCGAGACGGACTCTGCCAGAGCGCAGCGGGTCTTTTCGGCCCTTGGCCGGAAACTGGGCCGGGAGACGGAATATCTCGTCAGTCGGGATTTTCTCTCCGGGCAGGAAGATAAGGAATTGCTGCTCATCCGCTTCCTGCATCTGGCCTTCGCCCTCGGCCCCGGCACGGTCAAGCGGATGGGCCACCCGGATGTGGCCCCGCTCTACGAGATGAAAAAGAGTCTCGACTGGGAGGTAGACAAGTTTCAGGGCTTCGTCCGCTTCGAGGAGCACGACGGGATGCTGGGTGCGGTCATCCACCCCAAAAACTATATCCTGCCTCTGCTGCGGGGGCATTTCTGCTCCCGCTTTCCGGAAGAGAACTTCATGATATACGACGCAGTCCATCAGGCGGTATTGCTTTATCAGGAGCACAAGGCCCAGCTTCTGGAGCTGGCTGCGCCGCTGGAGCTGCCCCCGCCCAGCGCCCGGGAACAGGAGTTTCAGGCTCTCTGGAAGCAGTTCTACGACACGCTGGAGATCAAGGCCCGCCACAACGAAAAGGGCCGGATGACCCACTGTCCCAAGCGTTTCTGGCAGGATATGGTAGAAATGCGGTGATTCTTTACAAAAAGGTTGCATCTGCGCCGTTGCGCTCTGCAAAAGGTATGGTATACTAAAGGGGAGCTTCGGCAGAGCATCTGCCGCACCCACCCCGAAACGGGCTATGATAAAAGGAGCATTGTTAAAACTATGGTTCGCATTACTATGGAAGACGGCGGCATCATCGACATCGAGCTGAACGAGGAAGCTGCCCCCATCACCTGTGAGAATTTCAAGAAGCTGGTCGGTCAGGGCTTCTACAACGGCCTGACCTTCCACCGCGTCATCCCCAACTTCATGATCCAGGGCGGCTGCCCGCTGGGCAACGGCACCGGCGGCCCCGGCTGGAACATCAAGGGCGAGTTTGCCGCCAACGGCGTCAACAACCCCATCAAGCACGTCCGCGGCGTCATCAGCATGGCCCGCAGCATGAACCCCAACAGCGCCGGCAGCCAGTTCTTCATCATGCATAAGGACGCACCCCATCTGGACGGCCAGTACGCCGCTTTCGGCAAGGTCGTCGCCGGCATGGACGTCGTGGACAAGATCGCATCCGTCCCCACCGACTGGAACGACAAACCCAAGACCCCCGTCAAGATGAAGACCGTCGAGCTCATCGAGGGCTGATTTTCTGCACCTATGGCTTTCCCTTTGGGGAAAGCTTTTTTTGCATCCACAGGAGGAACTTCCATGAAGTACGATTTCACCACCCTGCCCGACCGCCATGGCCGGGACGCCATCGCCGTGGACGGGCTGGGCAAAGGCTTTGCGCCCGACGCACCGCAGCCCGGCTTCGATGCCATCCCCATGTGGGTGGCGGATATGAACTTTGTCTGCCTGCCCACCATCCAGCAGGCCGTCATCGAGCGGGTCCAGCACCCGGCTTTCGGTTATTTTGACCCGACGCCCGAATACTACGGCTCCATCATCCGCTGGCAGGAGACTCGCAACGACGTCACGGGTCTGACCGCCGAAGCCATCGGTTACGAGAACGGTGTGCTGGGCGGCGTCATCAGCGCACTGAACTGCGTTTGCTCCCGGGGCGACAAGGTGCTGGTCCACAGCCCCACCTACATCGGCTTCACCCGCTGCCTGACCGACAACGGCTATGACATCGTCCACTCCCCGCTGGTGCAGGACGAGAATGGCGTCTGGCGGATGGATTACGCCGACATGGAAAAGCACCTCGCCGAAGAGCACATCCACGCCGCCATCCTGTGCAGCCCCCACAACCCCTGCGGCCGCGTCTGGGAGCGCCGGGAGCTGGAAAAGGCCATGGAGTTGTACAAAAAGTATAATGTCTACGTCGTATCCGACGAGATCTGGTCGGACATCATCCTTTCCGGCCACAAGCACATCCCCACCCAGTCCATCAGTGAGGACGCCCGGATGCGCACTGCCGCCCTCTACGCCCCCTCCAAGACCTTCAACCTTGCCGGTCTCATCGGCAGCTATCACATCGTTTATAACCCGTGGTGGCGGGACCGCATCAAGAAGGAATCCTCCCTCTGCCACTATAACTCCATGAACGTCCTCTCGATGCATGCCCTTATCGGTGCCTACCGCCCCGAGGGCTATGAGTGGGCTGACGAGCTCTGTGAGACGCTGACCGGCAATGTGGATTTCGCCTGCGACTACATCGCAAAGCACTTCGAGGGTGTCCATGTGACAAAGCCCGAAGGCACCTATATGCTCTTTGTGGACTGCACCGACTGGTGCGCCGCCCACGGCAAGACCATTCAGGACGTGGAGAAAGCCTGCTGGGCCGTCGGTGCTGCCGTGCAGGACGGCGTGATGTTCCACGGCCCCTGCCATCTGCGCATCAATCTGGCCTCGCCCCGCGCCCGCATTGAAGAGGCGTTCCACCGGATGGACAAGTATGTGTTCAACGCAAAGTAATTTCAAATAATATTTATACAGCAAAAGAGGCTGTTAACTCAACCTCTCAGTCTCGCATACGCTCGACAGCTCCCCTAGTAGGGGAGCCTCTGGCGAAGAGAGAAGGCTTTCCGCCATGCCAAAGCCTCCCCTCGATAGGGGAGGTGGCACGGCGCAGCCGTGACGGAGAGGTTAGAATAACAGCCTCTTTATTTTTATTGATGCATTTTTACCAGCCGCTCGTTCAGCGCCCGCAGGCCGTCCCGCACCTCGGCGGGCGAGACGACTTCTATCTTGCCGCCGAAGCCGCAGACCCAGCCGTAGAACTGGTCGCTGACACAGACGGGGACGTCGAAATGGAAATGCTCCTTCCCTTCCGGCACGAAGATGGGCGAAGCACCGAAGCGCTCCCGCATGGCTGATTCAAGGTCGGAAGTACACCGCAGGGTGACTCTATACTCCGGCCCGCCGAACATCTGGAAGTGCTTTTTCAGGTAGGCGGGCAGGTCGAGATCCGCGAACTGCTCTTTGCCGCGGCGGGGCTCGTCCAGCACCGTGACGCCGGCCATTTTATCCACCCGGTAATGGCGGATGCCCACCGGCTCCTTCTCGTCCTGATAGGCGATGAGGTAGTAGCAGCCGTTCTCCCACGCCATCTGCCAGGGGCTGATGTTGTAAGGCGCGGGGCGTCCTGCCTTTTTGTAGCGGAAGCGCACCATCCTGCCGGTGTTGATGGCCGTAAAGAGGGCGTCCACGCTGTAGGGCAGGTCTTTGTTGGCGCTCTTGGGGCGGCCATCGACATAGACCTGACGCTGGAGCTGACTGCCCTCATACTGGGAGGCCAGCCCTTCCAGCTTATGGATGAGCTTATCACTGGACGCTTTCGAGATGACCCGGCTGGACTGGACAGCGTCCACCAGAAGCTTCAGCTCCGCCAGCTCGAAAGGCCGCGTCGCCATCCAATAGCCGCCGCTGCGGCCCCGGCGCAGCCGGATGTCATAGCCCAGCGCGTTCAGCGCGTCGATGTCGCTGTAGACGCTCTTTCGCTCGCAGAGGATGCCCTGCCGGGCCAGCAGCTCCACCAGCTGAGGCACATTCAGCAGATGCTCCTCGTCGGTCTGCTGCTCAAAGATATGCAGCAGCGCCAACAGTTTGGATTTTTGTCCCTCCTGCTTGGGCATGGGCGGCCTCCTTTACGGTCACGAGTCCTTTTTGTCGAATGCGGCGCGGCGCTGGGTGGACAGACGGAACATCTCTTCCAGCTTGTCCCGGTCATCGGCCACGAGGGCGTCCCGCAGCTGGTCCAGAGCGGAATCGAACTGGTCGATCTCGGCGATGAGGTTCTCCTTGTTCCAGAGGAACAGCTCCGCCCACATCTTCTCGTTGATGCGGGCGATGCGGGTCAGATCGCGGAAGGAGTCGCCCGTGTACTCGCAGAGAGAAGAGTTGTCGTTTGCACACATGAGGCTGACAGCGATGGCGTGGCAGAGCTGGCTGACGTAGCCGATCATCTTGTCGTGCTCCTGCACCGTCAGGGTGCAGATGTGGCGGAAGCCCAGCACCTCGGCCAGCTCTTTTGCCCACTGGACGGCCTTGGGGGTGTTCTTTTCGGTGGGGGTGATGATGAAGTTGGCCGGGGCAAAGCTGACCTCGGCGGCGTGCTCGACGCTGGAAGTCTCACGGCCTGCCATCGGGTGGCTGGCGATGAACTCCACACCCTCCGGACACATGGCCTGCACCGGCTCCACAAGGCCGGTCTTGACGCCGGAGACATCGGTAAAGATGCAGCCGGACTTGATGAGATGGCCGTAGGTCTTGAACCAGTCGATGAGGGCCGTGGGGTAGAGGCCGAAGATGATGTGGTCGGCCTGCGAGACAAGGTCCTCGAAATCGTGGGTCTTGCCGGTCTCGATATAGCCGTGGTCGAGAGCGTACTGTAAGTGGCCCTCGCTGCGGTTGATGCCGTCCACATGGAACCCGGCTTTGGAAAGCTCGAGGGCGTATTTGCCGCCCAGCAGTCCGAGGCCCACGATAAGATAACGCTTTGTTTTATCCAGCATATTCTACCTCCGCGCCTAACGGCTTGATGGCTTCAAAGAAATGGGGCCAGCTCTTCTGCACGGCCTCGGCGTCGTCGATGGAAAGTTCCAGCCCGGCGGCCAGCGCCAGCACCGCAAGGCTCATCACCACACGGTGGTCGTTGTGGCCGTGGAGCGGCGCGGCAGGGGCGTGGAGCCTGTCTGCACAGCCGTGGATGGTGATGATGCCGCCCTCGCTCTCGAGGACGCCGCCGCAGGCCCGCAGTTCGGCTTCCATGGCTGCAATGCGGTCGCTCTCCTTGATACGGAGACGTTCCGCGTTGCGGATGGTGGTGGTCCCTTCGCAAAGCAGGCCCAGGACCATCAGCACGGGGCCGAGGTCGGGGCAGTCGGCAAGGTCAATGTCCACACCGTGGAGAGGTGCTTTCTCGAACACGATTCCTGCATCGGTGGTGCGGAAGCTTGCACCACAGCGGCGCAGAATGTCGAGGATCGCGGCATCGCCCTGCAGGGTGTCGGCAGATAGTCCTTTGAGGATCACGCCGCCCAGCACCGCTCCCAGCACCGCCGGGAATGCCGCCTGGCTGTAATCGCCCTCCACGGTGTAATCGCAAGGCCGGTATTTCTGCCCGCCCGGGATAAAGAGGGTGTTTTCGTCCTGCCAGCGGCTCTCGACGCCGAAACGGCGCTGGGCCGCCCGGGTCATCTCGATATAACTGCGGCTCTCTACCGGCGGGATAAGGTGGAGGGTGCTGTCGCCTGCCAGCAGCGGCAGGGCAAACAGCAATCCGCTGATGAACTGGCTGGACACGTTGCCCGCCAGCTCGTATTCGCTGCTTTTCAGAGTTCCTTCGACGGTCAGGCCCGCCGAAGACTGTTCAAATCGGAGAGACTGCTCCTGATACAACTTCTCGTATACTGTCTGAGGGCGTTCCATCAGCCGTCCGCGGCCAACAAAGGTCACTTTCTGCCCGGTGAGGCTGGCAATGGGGATGAGAAAGCGCAGGGTGCTTCCACTCTCACAGCAGTCCACCGGAGCGCTGACGGGCAGAAAGCTCCCCAGCCCCTCCACGGCGGCACGATCCGCACCGGTGCGCACTTTGGCGCACAGCTGCCCGGCGGCGGAGAGGGTGGCAGAAATATCCTTGCTGAACTCAAGATTTTTGATGTGGGAAATCCCCTCGGCCAGTGCCGAGCAGAGCACCGCACGGTGCGCCATGCTCTTGCTGGGCGGCGCGGTGATGGTGCCGCCGATGCCGCCGGGGGCGCGTTTTATCGTAGCATTCATATCACATATCCCGGCCAATAGCCCATGCGACCTGACGGCACTTTGCCATAGCCTGCGCAAAGGCGTCGGGGGTCAGGCACTGTGCGCCGTCGCTCCATGCGTGGCGGGGGTCGTAGTGGACTTCCACCTCAAGGCCGTCGGCACCAGCGGCGACAGCGGCGATCATCATGGGCTCCACAAGGTTTGCCTTGCCGGTAGCGTGGCTGGGGTCCACGATGACGGGCAGATGGGTCTTCTCGTGGATGATAGGCACAGCGGAGAGGTCGAGGGTGTTGCGGGTGTACTTCTCGAAGGTGCGGATGCCGCGCTCACAGAGGATGACCTGCTCATTGCCGCCGGCCATGATGTACTCGGCGCTCATGATCCACTCTTCGATGGTGTTGCAGAGGCCGCGCTTGAGCAGAACGGGCTTGTGCATCTTGCCCACAGCCTTGAGCAGCTGGAAGTTCTGCATATTGCGGGCGCCGATCTGCACCACGTCCACATACTCCTCAAACTCGGGGATGCGTTCCTCGCTCATCAGCTCGGAGACGATGGGCATACCGGTGGCCTCGCGGGCCTTCACCATGTCAAGGATGCCCTCGGTCTCGAGGCCCTGGAAAGAGTAGGGAGAGGTGCGGGGCTTGTAAGCGCCGCCGCGGAAGAGGGTCGCACCGCCGGCCTTGACGCCCTGTGCGATGCGGAGAGCCTGCTCTTCGCTCTCGATGCTGCAGGGGCCGGCCATGACAGCGATCTTCTCCTTGCCGCCAATCTTCACGCCGCCGCAGTCGATGACGGAATCTGCCGGGTGGAACAGGCGGTTGGCACGCTTATAGGGAGCGGAAACACGGGTCACATTGTCGATCCAGGGATTGGCGAGGACGTCGCGCTCGTCGATCTTGGTGGTATCGCCCACGAGGCCGAAGACATTGTAGTCCTTGCCGGTGATGAGGGTGACGTCGAGGCCCTGCTTTTCAAAGCGGTCAACGATTTTCTCGAGTTCTTCCTTCGGGGTACCCTTTTTGGTGGAGATGATCATAAAATTTTTCCTTTCTATCCTTCTTTTCCACGCCCTCTTTGCTCCGCTTTCCAGCAGAAGAGAGTCGATTTTTACATCACTAAATGGGTGTGCGCACTGCCGTCCAGCCGCAGCAGCTGGGCCAGATAGGCGGCAGCGTGGAGATAGCCGCTGATGCCCTCGCCGATGAAGTGGCCCTGACAGCCGAACGAGACGATGTCCGTCTTGCGAAATGGCTCGTGCTCGTCAGGCTCGCTGAGCAGCACTTCCACGGCAGGCACGCCGCAGAGGCGCAGCGCGTCGAGGATAGCGACGCTGTAGTGGGCGTAGCCGCCGGGGTTCAGGATGATGCCGTCGGCCCGGCCTGCGGCAGACTGGATCTCGTCGATGAGGTCGCCCTCGTGGTTGGACTGGAAAAATTCCACTTCCATGCCCATCTGGGTGCAGCACAGCTCGAGGTAATCCAGCAGACCGTTATAATCCAGCTGACCGGCCACACCCGGCTCGGTGAAGTGCATCATGTTGAGGTTGGGGCCGTTAATGACTAAAAATTTCATCCAGTGCCTCCATTGCGGCGGTCACAGCGTCCTCCACCGTGCCGCTGTTCGGGATAACGGCGTCTGCCGCCGCGAGATACAGGGGGCGGCGCTCCGCCTCCATCTTTTTCAGCGCCTCGGTGCTGGACGAGAGCGGACGTCCGCCGCCCACCGTCAGCGCATCCAGGGGCCGGTCGAGGAAGAGCACGACGCCGTTCTGATGCAGCGCCCGCAGATTCTCGCCCCTCTTGATGATGCCGCCGCCGCAGGAGAGCAGCTGTCGGCCCTCTTTGGCAAAGCGGGCGGTCTGGGCAGATTCCTTCGCACGGAAGCCGTCCTCGCCCTCGGCGGCGAAGATGTCGGGAATGCTGCGGCCGTCGGTCTTGACGATCTCCTCGTCGAGGTCGATGAACTTTTTGCCCAGCTTTTCGGCCAATGCACGGCCCACGGTAGATTTTCCGCTGGAGGGCATTCCGATGAGGGCTACGTTGAGCATATCGCGGCGGAGTGCGGCAGTGATGCGGCCGATCTCCCCTGCTGCGTCGTCGAACTTTCGGCTGAGGAAGTATTCGGCGGCGTACACGGCCTGCGCCACCAGCATCTCGAGGCCGCCCACAGCCACCGGGACCCCGGCCTCTTCGGCCCGGAGGATGAGTTCCGTCTTATCGGGGTTGTATACCACGTCCAGTACAGCTTCCAGCCCGGGCATTTTTGCCACGTCCAGACTGCACACGCCCACGTTGGGGTACATTCCGGCGGGGGTGGTGTTGATGACGATTTGTGCGCCGCTGAACACAGCCTCTTCATAGGAGAGCTGGCCTTTGGCGGCGTCCGGCGTCCGGCTGACGGTGAGCACTCTGGCCGCACCCTTGTCGCGGGCGACGGCGCTGGTGGTGTTGTGGGTGCCGCCGGTGCCGAGGATGAGGACGGTTTTGCCCGCAAAATCGACGCCGTGGGCGTCGCACAGGTGGGCAAAGCCGAGATAATCGGTGTTGTAGCCGTAGAGCAGGCCGTTCTTGTTGACCACAGTGTTCACCGCGCCGATGGCCTTGGCCCGGGGGTCGATGTAGGTGCAGTATTCCATCACCAGCCGCTTATAGGGGATGGTGACATTAATGGCCTTGAACTGCCGCCTGGTCAGGAAAGCCCGGGCTTCCTCTTCGGTGGGAAGCGGGCAGAGGTCGTAGTGGTAGCCGCAGAGCATCTCATGGATGATCTTCGAGTAGGAATGGCCCAGTTTCGAGCCGATGAGTCCGTATTCCATCACAGTCCCTCCCTGCGGTAGCTGGTGGGCCGCTCCATCCATGCGGTGCCATAGCGGGCGGTCATCAAATCGCCCACAGCCAGCGCGGCGGCGCAGGTCTGGACGATGGCGGCTCTCGGCACGATGCAGGGGTCATGACGGCCCTGAATGGAGAGGGGCGCATCCTGCTTTGCAATGTAATCCACCGTCTCCTGCTCTTTGTAGATGCTGGGCGTCGGCTTGACAGCGGTGCGGAAGACGACAGGCATTCCGTTGGTGATGCCGCCGTTGATGCCCGCGTTGTGGTTGGTGGCCGTGACCACCGAATCGCCCTTCATGCGGAAGGCATCGTTGGCCTCAGAGCCTTTCAGGTCGGCGAAGCCGAAACCGGTGCCGAACTCAATGCCCTTCACGGCAGGCACTGAAAATGCCATGTGGGAAATAAGGCTCTCCACGCTGTCAAAATACGGCTCGCCCACACCGGCGGGCAGGCCGAGAATGGCTGTTTCAAGGATGCCGCCCACGCTGTCGCCCTCCGAACCGGCGGCACGGATGGCCGTTTTCATCGGCTCTTCGACGGAAGCATCCAGCAGGGCGAAGCCCTCGTCCCTGCTTTCCAGCACGCTCACCTGAGCGGCCAGTGCGGCGGCATCGTCCAGCGCAAAGGGCGTATCGGAAATGCCGGCACAGCGGGCGATGTGGGTGGTGATGTCGATGCCGGCGCGGTTCAGCGCACCCAGCACGATGGCACCGCCTGCCACCAGCGCGGCAGTGATGCGGCCCGAAAAGTGTCCACCGCCCCGGGCGTCCTGAAAGCCGTGGTATTTGGCGTAGGCGGTATAGTCCGCGTGGCCGGGGCGGAGAAGGTCAGCCGTCTTGGCGTAGTCGCCGCTGCGGGTGTTCTGGTTCTCGATCATCAGCGCGATGGCCGTGCCGGTGGTGTGACCGTTCACGACACCGGAGAGCAGCTGTACGTTATCAGCCTCCACGCGGGGCGTCGAAAGCCCGTCGCCCCGGGCGCGGCGCTTATCCATGCAGGCGGCAATGAATTCCTCATCCACCGGCACACCAGCAGCCATGCCGTCCAGCACACCGCCGATGGCCCTGCCGTGGCTCTCGCCGAAGATGGTCAGCGCCAATGCGCTGCCAAAGGTATTTTTCATGGCTTTAGTCCTCCATGCCCAGCAGGGGGCGCAGACCCTCCACCGGGATGGTCTCCGCGCGCCAGCAGCCCAGACCCGGCACCTTGATGACGGTGATCTGGCCGCCCTGTGCCTTTTTGTCGTGGAGCATCTCGGCGTAGACCTTGTCCTTGTTGTAGGCGGTACGCAGGGGCAGGCCCAGACGGCGGTAGACCGCACGGACGCGCTTCTGCAGTGCCTTGGACTCGATCATCGGCAGCATCCCCAGAGCCACGCACTCGCCGTGGTAGAGGCCCACGGTGCGGCGTCCCTTGACGCCCTTGACGGCCTCGATGCCGTGGCCGATGGTGTGGCCGAAATTGAGGGCCTTGCGCATCCCATGCTCCGTCTCGTCCTGCTCGACGATGCTCTTTTTGAAACGGAGGCTGCGGTAGATGATCTCGCCGATCTGCTCGTCGATGTCGCCCTTTTCAAAGATGGCGAACAGTTCCGGGTCGGCCAGCAGACTGGCCTTCACCGACTCGGCCAGACCGTTGATGTACTGGCGGCGGGGCAGGGTGGCGAGGGTGCTGGGGTCTACGATGACCAGCTTGGGCTGCCAGAAGGAGCCGACGATGTTCTTCGTCTCCCCCAGATCCACAGCGGTCTTGCCGCCGATGGAGGAATCGATCATCGAGAGGGTGGTGGTGGGGCAGTTGATGAAGTCGATGCCGCGCATATAGATGGAAGCGGCAAAACCCGCCAGATCGCCCACGACGCCGCCGCCGACGGCGATGACGAGGTCGCCGCGGCCCATGTTGAACTCGAGCATCTGGCGCAGGACGCTTTCGAGGATCTTCATGCTCTTGCTGGCCTCGCCCTGCGGGACAGTAATAATTTTTGCGTCGCGGCACTGGTCGGCCACACGCTGTGCGTACTCGGCGGGAACGCCTGCGTCCGTCACCACTGCCACCCGGCGGTCGAGGCGGGCAAACTGGTACAGATTTTCCAGTGCGCCGTTTTTCAGGATGATGTCATAGCTGCGCTCACCCAGATTCATGGTGAGCTTGGTGCCGATAAATCCACTCATTTTGTATACACTCCTAACAGCCGCACCGTGCGGCAGGTATGGTCCAGCTCACGCAGCAGCGCGGCGGTCTCGTCGGCGGAGGGGTCGCCCACCAGCTCGACGTAAAAATAATAATCAAAGGGGACATGGGGCAGCGGACGGCTCTTGATGGACTCCATGTCGTAGCCGAAGCGGCCAATGACCTGGATGACCTCAGCCAGCTTGCCGGGTTTGTTGTCCAGTGTGAACAGCAGCGAGAAGCGGTTGCCCACGGTGGGCTTTTCGCGGCTGAGGACGATGAAGCGGGTGGTGTTGTCGCCGTCGGTATTGATGCTGGGGACGAGGACTTCCAGCCCGTAGAGGGCGGCTGTCTCGGCGCTGGCGATGGCGGCTTTGGACGGGTCGCCCGACTCGGCCACGAACTTTGCGGCCATGGCCGTGTTGGGCATGGCCGTGGCGGGCAGACGGAACTGCTTTAAGAACGTCTCACTCTGGGCGATGGCCTGCTGATGGCTGTAAACGTGCTTGAGCTGGGCCAGCTGGGTGCCGGGCAGGACGAGCAGGTTCTGGGAGATGGGCAGGTCGTAGACGTCCACCACCCACAGCTCGGGGTGGTTGTAGCACAAGTCGAGGACAGCGGAGACGTCGCCTGCGTGGCTGTTCTCAAACGGCACAACGCCGTGGGCGGTGTCGCCCCGGCTGACGGCATCGAACACCTCGTCCCACGTCGGGTAGCTGACGGCCTCCGCGTGGGGGAAGAGCGCCCGCAGCGCGATGTGGGCGAAAGCACCTTCCACACCCTGATAGGCGGCGCGGTTCCGGCCCAGCACCTCGGCTTCGTACTGCTTGGCGACATCCATCATGTTCTGGACATGGTCTTTATAGTAAGGCCGGAGGGCAGCGTTCTGGATGCGGGCCGCAGCTTTTTCCAGCACCGCCGCCTCCCGCGCGGCGTCAAAAATCGGCAGGCCGTGGGCCTGTTTGTATTGGGCGACGCTGAGCACAGCGGCCATCCGCCGCTCAAACAGGGCGGCTAGCTGCGCGTCCACCGCGTCGATCTCGGCGCGGGCTTGTTCCAGTGTGTCCATCTTTCCACATCCTTTGGGTAAAGTTTCAGTTCTTACAGCGATGATACTTAGTAAGTATACCATAACCCGGATGAGGAAACAACAAGCCCGGCTCTCTTTGAGGGTAGATAATATTTCAAATCCGGGGCCGTCAACGCGAAGAGATTGCAACCAAAACGCCCCCTCCGGCAATGCCGGAGGGGGCGTTCTTGCTTATTTGCGCAGGTCTTCCCTGCTGCGGGGGGTGCCGAACACCCGGCCATAGGGGTTGTCGAGGTCGGCAGCCTTCAGAGATGCAGTTTTTTCGGCAGGCTTTTCAGGGATGCTGAGATGCTTTGCCTTCCCCCTGGAGAGAACACGGTACCGCATGGCTCAGCCCTCCGGAGCTGCCGTGGAGACTGCGCCTTCGGTCAGCTTCTTCCAGAATTCTTCGCCTCCTGCGAGGTTATCAGCAGTGCCGCTGTTCCACGCGCCCCGCATTCCCACATAGAACTGGGACATATACTCCTGACTGGAACCACTCCTGCTCTGGGTAGTGTCGGGACCGTAGTCACCGAGGTCGAGGCCAGCCAGGACCGGGCAGTCATCCCACTTGTACACCATGTTCCACCAGTCCTCGTCGCTGTCGGCGGCGGGCAGAGTGCCGTCAAGATACCGCAGCGAGCCGGTGCTCTCCTCAAAGCCTGCCGGGTCCCAGAGCAGGAAAACAGAGCTGAGGCCGCCCTGTACGTCGGTGGCCAGCTTGGTAGTTCCGGCCATGGTCAGATAGGCGGCGCTCTCGGTCTGGGTCTCTGTGTTGGAGTAGTCGAGGGTGTAGACGTTGAGGGTCACGACCACCTTGCCGTCGCCGTTGCGGTCTTCGCCGTAGGCGGCCAGTGCATCCTGCAAAGCGTTCACGGTGTCCTCGGGCAGATAGTAGGGAGCCACCACGGCCACGTTATAATCGGGCTTGGTGACGAAGAAATACTGTCCGATGAAGTTGTAGGCCACAAAAGCCACGGCGATGCCGATGATGATGACCCATTTCAGGTTATAGTCCCACCAGTTGGCCCAGCGCTCCTTGCGGGTGTACTGTCTTTCTTTGCGAGGGGCAATGTCTTTCGGGTCGATGTCGCGCTCGTAACGGTAGCTTGCCATGAGGCAGTGTCCTCCAAAAAAGTTATAACTCTGCCAGAATGGTCTGGCGGACGGCGTCGGGCAGCTGCTTCTGCTCGGCCCGGCTCATGCCTGCCGTCCGGATGGGCGGCAGCACCCGGACGTATACCGTTCCGGGGGTGGCACGGTTGCCGTGGGCCTCGAACAGGCCCCGTGCGCCGGAGATGGCCACCGGCACCACCGGCGCGCCGGTCTTGACCGCAATGCGGAAGGCACCGGCCTTGAACTCACCGGCGCCGCCCTCTTCGCCCTTGTAGCGGGTGCCTTCAGGGAAGATGATGAAACTCCTGCCGCTCTCCACGATGGCGGTGGCGTCGTTCAACGCGCGCACCGAGGCGCGGACATCGTCGCGCTGGACGAAAACGCAGCCCAGCAGCTTCATCCAGCGGTTGAGCAGAGGAATTTTTCCCAGCTCTTCCTTGGCGAGGATGCCATAGGGCTCATCGAGGCCGGCCAGCAGCAGCGGGATGTCATAATAACTGCGGTGGTTCGCCACAAAGACGCTGGGGCCATCCTTCGGGATGTTGTCCAGTCCCTCGACGCTGAGCCGGACGCCGGTGACGTTCAGGATGCCTTTGCTCCAATGGGGGATGTGCTTTTTTACCAGCTGGCGCACCGTCTCGGTGTCGCCTGCGGCCAGCGCACGCTCGGCTTTGCACAGCACACTGTAATGGACGATCATGTACCCGAACAGATAAACGAATAACGCAATGGTGCGGAAAATGCTCACAGAGCGATACCTCCTTCTGGCTCAAAAAGCCGTTTCTATTGTATCACACTCCGCCCCAAAAAGGGAGAGGAAATACTTTTTTTACATTTAGAGGGCTTTGCGGCTTGCAAAATCCACAAAATCCGGGTATATTTATAATCAGAAAGCCAGCACAATGGCGCTTCCTGCCAAAACTGTGCTGTGCAATGTAAGCCGTCTTTCGGGACGGCGAGAGAGGATAACCATACAACATGAGTCTGTTCCCTTCTGCAAACGATTTCAAGTCCGGACCGGGCGTCGAAAAGGACGCCCCCCGCAAGACCGGCGTAGGCCGCTTTTTCGAGCTGGTGGGCCGGGATATGAGCGGGATGTTCCTTGCAAATCTGCTCACCTGTCTGGGCTTTCTGCCCGTCATCTGTCTGGTGTACATCGGCTTTCTGATGAACAGCCTGCCCGTCATGGTGCTCAGTGCCGCCGTGGGCGGCATCCTGGCCGGGCCGGTGCTGGCGGGCATGTACGACACCGTCCTGCGCGCTCTGCGCGACGAGGCCGGCTATTGGTGGACCACCTACCGCAAGGCCTTCAAGCAAAACTTCAAAGCCAGCATCCTGCCGGGCGTGCTCTACTGCGTCGTGGTCACGGTGCAGATCTTCCTCGTGTACTTCTGCTTCAACCTGCTCTACCACGGCACCAACGTCGGCGTAGGCATGTGGGTGGCCACGGTGCTCAACCTCGTCATCTTCCACATGCTGTTCTCCTACATGTGGCCCCAGGTGGTCCTGCTGGACCAGCCTTTCGGCCAGACGCTCAAGAACAGCGTCAACTGCATGATCGCTTTCCTGCCCCACGCACTGGCTGCGTCTCTCGTGACGGTACTGTTCTGGGGCCTCGTCATCCTCTGTATGCCGCTGGGCCTGCTGCTCATGCTGGTGTTCGGCTTCTGGTTCCAGGTGGAGATCACCAGCCAGATCGTCTACGGCGACCTCGACCGGGTGTTCCACATCGAAGAGAACATCCGCAAGCTCCACGACGCCGAGTATGAAGCCGAGATGGCCGAGGAGCGCAGCGACGACGAGAAATAAACGACACACCGACGCGGAAAGGGGATGCGTGCAATGGAACAGCGGAACAATCTGGTGCTGCAGGGCACGGAGACATTTTCCCGCGGACAGCTCGATAATGTAGCGCTGGACAACGGCAGCGTCGTGCTGGACAGCGTGGCCGGGCGGTACCTGCAATACGGCAGCTACACGACGCCCGAGTTCGCCATGCCGGCCTTCTGCAACCTGAACGTCAGCTGGAACGCCCACGCGCCCCAGAACACGATGGTGGAGGTGCGCTGCCGCGTCTACGCAGGCGGCAGCTGGACGGGCTGGATGAGCTTTGGCAAGTGGGCGCCGGATTACCCCCGGGCCAGCATCAGCACCCACAGCGACGACGGCCTCATCTTCCTGATGGGCGACACCGTGACGGTGGCGCTGCCCGGCGGCGGCACCGGCGTCCAGCTTCAGGTCAATCTTTCGACCAACGACGATAAAGTCACCCCGGCGCTCCGGCTGCTGGCGGCGGCGGTCCGCCCCCTTGCGTGGGATAAGCAGAGCGGCCACCCCATCAACCGCCGCCTGTACTTACCGGAATACTGCCTCTCGGCCCATGACCCCAGCTTTGGCCGGGACATGGACCTGCCGCTGGTGATGGCGGCCCTGATGAACCGCTGGGGCGAGGACATCCTGCCCGAAGAGGTGGCCTACGTCATGGAGGACAAGACCACCGGCAGCACCAGCAATGGCGCTTTCGCCGCCGCGGCAGCGGGCTGCTGCGGTTTTCCCTGCTGGCAGGCGTGGATGGACCTGCAGGACCTGCGGGAGCAGATACACGACGGCTGTTCCGTAGCCGTGCGCATCGAGCGCCGCATCCGGGGCCAGCGGGACCCCATCGGAGTCTGGATGGGTCTGCGGGGCTTCGGCCACGATGACGCGGTCCTCGCCGATTATGTCCTGCTCAACGACCCCACCGCCGACAGCGACGGAGCCGTGAACTGCACGATGGCAGTGACGGATTTTGCCCGCTACTTCACCGGGCGGGCCATCGCCCTCCGCCCCAAGCCCCGGAACACCGAGGCCAACCGCCCCCGGCGGGTCTCCTGCGACTTTGTGTACAGCGCCGAGGATGACTGCTGGTATCTGGCCCAGAAGGGCCAGCGGCAGCTGCTCCCGGCAGAATTTTCCGGCTGGGCGGCCTGCAGCCCTCACGACGGAGTAGCCCACGCCACCACAGCCCACCGCACCTTCCGGCGGATGGAGCGGACACGGACAGGCGGCTTCCGCTTCCCGCCCGAGCAGACCGCCGCAGGCGGGCGGTGCAGCGTTTACATCGTGGACCAGACCGGCACCATGCAGTTTGCAGAGGTCCGTCTGCCAGCCCCTCCGCCGCCCACGCTGCCGCTATCGGAAGCAAACCAAAGCACCGAGCCTTCTGTCTCCTGAGAGGCAGCACAGCCAAGAGCTTTTTGGGATAAATCATCAACATGGGAGGAACATATTATGGCAAAGACGATCATCACTTTGGGCCGCGAGTACTGCACCGGCGGACGCTACATCGCCAAGGACGTGGCACGCGCACTGGGCATCAAGCTCTACGACAAGGAACTGATCACGATGGCCGCCAAGAATTCCGGACTGTCCGAGGAGGCCGTGGCCGCCAGCGAGAAGCGGCACACCCACAGCCTGCTGTACAGCCTGTATACGATGGGCAATGACCTTCCGCTGGGCGATCAGGTCTTCATCCTGCAGAGCCGCATCATCAAGCAGCTGGCCGACGAAGGCCCCTGCGTCATCGTGGGCCGCTGCGGCGACTATGTCCTGCGCGACCGCAAGGACGTGCTGCGCATCTTCGTCTACGCCCCCAAGGAGTGGCGTCTGGCTTACGGCAAGGAGAACAATATGCTGCAGGCCAAGGACGAAAAGGGCATCAAGGACGAGATCGACAAGACCGATCGCAACCGTGCCGCCTACTACAACTACTACACCCAGAACCGCTGGGGCGATGCCCACAACTATGACCTCGCCATCAACGCCGCACTGGGCCATGACGCCTGCGTGAACATGATCCTTGCCGCCGCAGAGGCCAAGGAGAAGACCATGGAGGGCTGATGCCCGCCGCCCCGGATGGGGCAAAATAAATAATGATGCTGCGTGGGTGGGGTGCTTTTGCGCTCTGCCCACGTTTGCGGCATAGAAGAACTCTGCATCCTCAAGTTATCAACATTAAAAGGAGAAATCGTGGAAAACAAGCAGCCCTCATTCTCTCCCGCCGGTGAGCGGGAAAACATCATGGGTACCATGGACATCAACCCTCTGCTCATCAAGCTCAGCGTGCCGATGATGGTATCCATGCTGGTGCAGGCCCTCTACAACGTGGTGGACTCGATCTTCGTGTCCCACGTCAGCGAGAGCGCCCTGACCGCCGTTTCTCTGGCGTTCTCTTTGCAGAACGTCATGATCGCCGTGGGCGTCGGCACCGGCGTGGGCGTCAACGCCCTGCTGTCCAAGAGCCTCGGCGAAAAGAACCAGGAACGGGCCAATAAGACCGCCGAGAACGGCATCTTCCTGTCCCTGTGCAGCTACGCCGTCTTCCTCGTCATCGGCCTCACCTGCATGAAACCCTACTTCTACGCACAGACTTCGGACATGGACATCGCCCGGCAGGGCATCCAGTATCTGCAGCTCTGCTGCGTGCTCAGCCTCGGCCTCTTTACCCAGACCATGGGCGAGAAACTGCTGGCCGCTACCGGCCGCACCCATCTGAGCATGATAAGCCAGCTGGTGGGCGCTGTCGTGAACATCGTTCTCGACCCCATCTTCATCTTCGGCTACTGCGGCGAGGCCCTGTCCGGCACCACCGGCGCTGCCGCGGCCACCGTCATCGGCCAGTTCTGCGGCGCGGGCATGACGCTGTACTTCAACCTCAATAAGAACCCCGACATCCAGATCAGCTTCCGGGGCTTCCGGCCCAGCGCAAAGGCCATCGGCCGCATCTACACCGTCGGCCTGCCCAGCATCTCCATGCAGTGCGTGGGCAGCGTGATGACTTTCTTCATGAACCAGATCCTGATGGCCTTCTCGGCCACGGCTGTCGCCGTCTTCGGCGTCTACTTCAAGCTGCAGAGCTTCGTGTTCATGCCCATCTTCGGCATGAACAACGGCATGGTCCCCATCATAAGCTACAACTACGGCGCACGGAAGCCGGAGCGGGTCAAAAAGACCATCCGCCTCGCAGTCTTCTACGCCGAGTGCATCATGCTGGTGGGCTTCTGCATCTTCCAGTTCCTGCCGGATAAGCTGCTGGGCCTCTTCGCCGCCAGCGACGCCATGCTGGCCATCGGCGTCCCGGCGCTGCGCATCATCTGCCCCCACTTCCTGCTGGCGGGTGCCGGCATCGTGCTGAGCTCGGTGTTCCAGGCGCTGGGCAACGGCGTGTTCAGCCTGACCGTCTCCATCTGCCGTCAGCTGGTGGTGCTCATCCCCGCTGCATGGCTGCTGAGCCACACCGGCGAGGTGAACATGGTCTGGTGGGCCTTCATCATCGCGGAGGTGGTCAGCCTTGCACTGAGCCTCGTTTTCATGGCCCGCATCAACCGTACCGTCATCGTCCCGCTCTCCGAAAAGCAGGACGCGGCCGTATAACCTGAAAGGAACGTGAACTCTATGGCAAAAAAGCTGAAGTGGAACCTTATCCTCATGAGCCTGCTCTATCTGGCGCTGGGCATCTTCCTGCTGATGGTGCCCGGCACGGCTCTCAATGTGGTCTGCTACGCGCTGGGCGGCGTGGTGCTGGCCTGCGCGGCAGTGCAGCTGGTGCGGTATTTTGTCGTAGAGCGCGGCGTGTTCCAGAGCCAGCTCACTCTCATCTCGGGGCTGGTCTGTCTGGCGCTGGGCGCATTCCTCATCATCCGCAGCGATGTGGTGGTGCGGGTGCTGCCCATCGTGTTCGGCCTGTTCGTCATCTTTGACAGTCTGGGCCGCATCCAGAACGCCCTCGAGCTGCGCCGGTGCGAGTATTCGAGCTGGAAGATCTTTCTGCTGCTGGCCGTGCTCAGCGTCGTGCTGGGCATCGTGATGGTGGTGGACCCCTTCGGCACCATGGAGACGCTGGTGATGGCCATCGGCCTCATCCTCATCCTGGAAGGTGCGCTGAACCTGCTGAGCGCCCTGTACACCATGCTGGCCGTCCGGCGCTTTATAAAACTGCATCCGGAGACCCAGTCCATGCTGGAAGCCATTACCGGCCAGGATCTGAACGGCGACGGCGTCATCGCCCCGGATGTCTCCCACGCGGATGTGGAGTCCACCGCTGTGGAACTCGACTATGTGGATGAGAGCGCCGAGGTGGAGCAGGAGGAGGAATAACCTCTCCGTCATCGCTGCGCGATGCCACCTCTTCTATCGAGGAGAGGCCCTGGCGTTCCGCTGCGCTTCTCATAAAACATTGTAAGACTGACCTCTTTGCCAAAGGCTCCCCTCGGCAGGGGCAACAACGACGACCGCCGCCAGTGGCGGAAACAGGGAGTCGTTGTTGGGGCAGCGGCCAGCAAGACGCGCGCAATGCGCAGCGGATGCTGGGTGCCGCAACCCGGCCTTGTCGAGCGTTAGCGAGACTGAGAGGTTTTATCAATTCAACATAAAGGATAAAAAGAGTTATGGAAAAGTACGATCTCATCATCGTTGGTGCCGGCCCTGCCGGCATCTTCACCGCTGTGGAGCTGCTGCGCCGCGGCAGCAAGAAGCACATCCTGCTGGTGGAAAAAGGCAAGCCGGTGGAAAAGCGCCACTGCCCCAAGGCCGAGATCGGCCACTGCGTCAACTGCCGCCCCACCTGCGCCATCACCACCGGCTTCTCCGGTGCAGGCGCCTTCTCCGACGGCAAGCTGAGCCTCTCCTATGAGGTCGGCGGCGACCTGCCCAGCCTCATCGGCGAAGAGTTTGCACAGGAGCTCATCGACTACACCGACAAGATCTACCTCGAGTTCGGCGCTGACCCCCATGTGGAGGGCATCTACACCGGCGAGGACATCAAGGAGATCCGCAAGAACGCCATCCACGCCGGTCTGAAGCTGGTGGACTGCCCCATCCGCCACCTCGGCACCGAGAAGGCACAGCAGCTCTATCTCGCCATCCAGAACTATCTGGCTGACAACGGCGTGGAGATGCTCTTCTCCACCGAGTGCGAGAACATCATCCTCGAAGACGAGGAGTGCAAGGGCGTGCTGCTGCGTCAGGGCGACGGAGAGCCCCGCGCCGTCTACGGCGACACCGTGGTCATCGGCACCGGCCGCCGCGGCGCAGACTGGCTTGAGAAAATTTGTGCAGAGCACCATATCGCCCACAAGCCTGGCACCGTGGACATCGGTGTCCGCGTCGAGTGCCGAAACGAGGTCATGGAAAAGGTGAACAAGGTGCTGTATGAGTCCAAGCTCATCGGCTACCCGAAGCCCTGGAAGAACAAGGTCCGCACCTTCTGCCAGAACCCCGGCGGCTTCGTGGCACAGGAGAACTATGACAACGACCTGGCCGTGGTCAATGGCCACAGCTTCAAGGAGAAGAAGAGCGAGAACACCAACCTCGCCATCCTCGTCTCCCACAACTTCACCGAGCCCTTCAACCAGCCCATCGCCTACGCCCAGAAGGTGGGCGAGCTGACCAATATGCTGGGCGCAGGCCACATCATGGTGCAGCGCTACGGCGACATCCTCGACGGCAAGCGCACCTGGGCGAAGGAGCTGGCCCAGTCCAACGTCAAGCCCACCCTGAAGGACGCCGTGGCCGGCGACATCACCGCCGCCATGCCCTACCGCGCCATGACCAACATCATCGAGTTCATCAAAATGCTGGACATGGTCGTCCCCGGCTTCGCCGCCAACGAGACCCTGCTGTACAGCCCTGAGCTGAAGTTCTACTCCAACAAGGTCAAAATGGACTCGAACCTCGACACCAACATCAAGGGCCTGCACTGCCTCGGCGACTCTTCCGGCTGGACCCGCGGCCTGATGATGGCCTCCGTCATGGGCGTGCTGATGGGCCGCAAGCTGGCTGAGAAGGAAGGCTGCTGAAACGCCTTTCTGCACTAAGCTGCGCTGAATATTTGGTTCCCGATGCCTCTCCGCACTCCGCGGAGGGGCATTTTTTGCGCTTCCTGCGGCAAAACTGTGCAGGAATACAAAAATCGGCAGAAAAAGTCAATTTCCGTCAACCTTGAAAATTTATGGAAATTTGAATTGATTTTCTTCGTTAAAACTGCTACAATCTCAAATAGAACTCAAGAAGAAATTGTGTCTTGCGCATAATGCGAGGAGGGATCACTTATGTGCGAAGCCCCCGGAAGCGTAGTAACGCTGCTATGTTCCGGCATCCAGCTTTACAGCGCCGAGAGGCGCATTGCGGACTGCATCCTTGCAGATGTAAAGCGGGCGTCGATGTGTACGTCAGCAGAACTGGCCCGGCTGAGCTGTTCGTCCGAGGCCACCATCACCCGGCTGTGCCACAAACTGGGGTTCGAGAACTACCGCAAATTCCAGCTGGCGCTGGCACGGGACGCCATGGAGCAGCAGGAAGCCCAGCGTATGCGGGACGAAGGGCAGGACGAGCTGCATCAGGCACTTCTGAACATTCTGGCAAACCGCGAAGAGGAGCTGCGGGCTACCATTCAGGCCATTGATACCCGCCAGCTGCGGCAGATACTCTCTCTGCTGCGCAGCTGCGAGGTCATGGAGGTGGTCTCTGAGGGCGGCGGCCTGCCGGTGGCCTTCGATGCCTCCATCCGGTTCAGCCACCTGGGCAAGCGGTGCGTTTCCAGCGCAGTCCACGAGAAGAACCTTGCCTTTGCTCAGACGCTGACCCCCAAAGACATCCTCATCGTGCTCTCGGCCTCCGGGCAGAGCGCCAGACTGGAAGAGGTGTCCGCTGCCGCCAAAGGGCGGAATGTACCGGTGCTGGTCATCACCTGTGACAGCCACGGCCCGCTGGCCCAGCTGGCCGACTATGTGATGACGACTTCCAACCGCGAACAGCGGCTCATCGAGGGCAGCCATGCGGCATCGCTGCTCTCGCCGAACGTCCTTATCGAGGTGCTTTACTACCTGCTGCGGATGGAAAATCTGTAAAAAACAAACGCTGGCACGTTCGTGCCAGCGTTTGTTTTTATCATTGGAGCTCTAGATCACTGGGCAAGATGACATCCAGCTCCGCCGCGGGCTCTGCCACGAGGCGGCGGCTCTGGTTGAAGATGGCCTTTTCCAGCGTGTTGCGGGCGAGACGTCCGTTGCCCGCCGTGCGGGCATCCTCTGCCTGGCGGCGCTCGTAGTAGCCCCGCAGCAGTTCCGTGCAGCTCTCGGCCAGCCTGTAGCCCTTGCCCCTCGCCAGCACATTCGTGATGTCCAGCAGCTCATCGGCGGTGTAGTCCGGGAACTCTATCTTGTTCGGGAAGCGGCTGGCAAGGCCGCTGTTGGCGGTCAGGAATGTCTCCATCTCCCCGGTGTAGCCCGCAAGGATGACCACCAGCTCGTCGCGGTGGTCTTCCATCCCCTTCACCAGCGTGTCGATGGCCTCAAGGCCGAAGCTGTCCTGCTCGCCCCGGTAGAGGCTGTAGGCCTCGTCGATGAAAAGGACGCCGCCCAGCGCGCTCTGGATGACGCTGTTGGTCAGGGGGGCGGTGTGGCCGGTGTAGCGGCCCACGAGGTCTCCCCGGCTCACCTCCACCAGCTGCCCTCCCTTGAGGGCGCCGATGGCCTTGAGGTACTTTGCCACGAGCCGGGCGATGGTGGTCTTGCCGGTGCCGGGGTTGCCGGTGAAGATCATGTGCATCGAGAGGCTGGCGGTCTTGAGGCCCGCCGCCGCACGGCGCTGCTGCACCTGAATGTTATCGGCAAGACCGAAGACGTATTCCTTCACTGGTGCAAGACCCACGAGGTCGTTCAGCTCTTTCCTGATTTCTTCCACTGCGCCGGTATAGGCGGCGGGCAGCAGGTCGAAGAGCTTCTGGGGTCCGGCGTCGTTGAGGGCAAAGTCCAGGCCGTCCTCCCGGGCAGTCAGTGTGATCGTTCCGGTAAGCGTGGCATCTGTTTGCAGACAGTATTCGCTCAGAGCGCGGAATATCTTATCGCAGCAAGCCGAAAGCCCCGCCGCACCCTGCTTCGGGCTGCACTGGGCCGCCACATAGTCCCTCACATCCGCGCCCGCCGACAGGGTCAGGCCGAGGCGGGTCTTCACTTTTACGGCCAGCGCGTTGAGCTGCTGGGCTGCCAGCGCGGCAAGGGCTTCCCGCGCAAAGGCGCTGGTCTCACAGACATCGCCCAGCGCCGAGACGAAGGCCGCACCGAACTTGTCAGCCAGCGCCTCCCGGCCCTTCTGGGAGAAGAAGACAAGGTACTTGCCGCAGGGAGTGATGCGGCTCACAGCCCCGGGGGCAAGCGCCGTCCCGGCGTCCACGAGGATGCCCTCCTTGTTGACAAGATACCGGCTGGACAGGGGCGCACTGCCCTTGACGGCGAGGTCTGCCAGCGTCTTCAAAAAGCCCGGGTAGCAGCTCTCGTAGTGCTCAAAGACCAGGATCTCGCCCGGCGCATGGAGGGCGGCGTACAGATCCTGCAAAAAGAGCTTTTCAGCCCCCGAGTTGGGGTAAAGCGCCAGATCCATAACGGCCAGCTTATCGCTCTGCAAAAGACCCCGGGCGGCCATGCAGCGGGCCGTCTCCGTCAGAGTGAAATGCCGCCCCGTGCCGGGCGCACCGCAGAGCAGGATGACGTTCCGGGCCGTGGGGGCCTCGGTCCCCAGCACGAAAGGCCGGCGCATGGCCCGCACGACGCCGTCTACGAAGGCGTCCTGCCCCAGCACTGTCTTTTTCACCTCAGCGGCCAGCCCTTCGAAGCTGCCCAGATGCTCCTGTCTGACTTCGGTGGTTCCTTTGGCCAGCAGGCCGTCGGCCTCCATATCCTCAAGCATCTTCCGGCTCTGGGCCAGCGCCTCCTGTGTGGTGTCTCTGCGCAGCTCGGCGTTCTGTTTGCGGAGCATTTCGTCCAGCTTTTTCTGCTGCTCGAGCAGGGCTGTGTTCATATCGGGCAGGCCGGACTTTTCCGGCGGCGTTTTCTGCGTATCAAAGCGCAGTTTTCCTCCCGGGCCGAACACTCCGTTCATCAAGTTCTCCCAATCGTCGGTGTATGCCATCTGCCTGCCTCCGTCCTGCGTTTTTTCCAGTATAGTGTACTTTGCCCCCTTTTGCAAGAAAAGTCTTGAAAATCCACGGGCAGGCGGGTACACTAATTTTATATTGATTTGATATGCGAAGGGAATGGAACGAAATGAAAACGCCCGCAGAGTGGAAAACGCTGTTCGAGAGCAGCGCCTTTGCACGGCAGACAAACTACAGCGGCCCTCTGGGGCCGGAATATAACCCCTCCGGCACCCGGCTCCGGCTCTGGGCGCCCACGGCGCAGAAGGTATCAGTCAACCTCTACCGCCGGGGCGACGGCGGGGCCTGCATGGGGACCCTGCCGCTGGAACAGCACGGGCAGGGCGTCTGGTCAGTCTATCTGCCCGGCGACCAGCACGGACATTACTATACCTTTACCGTCGAGGTGGACGGCACAGCATACGAGACGGGCGACCCCTACGCCCGGACGGCAGGCGTCAACGGCCTGCGGAGCATGATCTTAGACGCGCCCCGCATCGACCCGCCCGACTGGAACCACGACCACCGGGTCATCGTCCCGGCCTCCCGCCGGACGGTGTGGGAGGTCAGCGTCCGTGACTTCTCGCAAGACCCGGCCTGCGGCGTTCGGAATGCATGGCGGGGCAAATTCATGGCCTTTACCCAGAAGGGGACCACCCTTTCTTCCGCCGGCACCTTCCCCACCTGCCTCGACTACCTCAAGCGGCTGGGAGTGGGCTATGTGCAGCTGATGCCCATCTTCGACTTCGGCAGTGTGGACGAGAGCCGCCCCCTCACCCGGCAGTACAACTGGGGCTACGACCCCACCAACTACAACGTCCCCGAGGGCAGCTACTCCACCGACCCCACGAAAGGCGAAGTCCGGGTGCGGGAGTGCAAGGAGATGATAGCCGCCCTCCACGCGGCGGGCATCGGCGTCATCATGGACGTGGTGTACAATCATATGTACCGCAGCGAGAACCCGCTGAACAGCACGGTGCCTTATTATTTTTTCCGGCAGAACCCGGACGGCAGCTTCTCCAACGGCAGCGGCTGCGGCAACGAGTTTGCCAGTGAGCGGCCCATGGCCCGGAAATACCTCATCGACTCGGTGCTCTACTGGGCGCAGGAATATCACATCGACGGCTTCCGCTTCGACCTCATGGGCCTCTATGACGTGGACACCATGAACGAACTGCGGGCCGCGCTGGACGCTCTTCCGGGCGGCAGAAGCATCCTGATGTACGGTGAGCCGTGGCAGGGCGGCGGGAGCCAGCTCCACCGGTACGAGGCCAACAAGGCGAACCTTGCCATGTTGTCCGAGCGCATCGGCATCTTCTGCGACAACACCCGCGACGTCATCAAGGGCGGCTGTTTTGACGCCCGGGAGCCGGGTTACGTCGAGGGCAGGCCGAGCAGCTTCTGGGACATCGGCGGGGCCGTGGCCGCGTGGTGCCGCAGCGACAAGCTGCCCACCCATTCGCCCTCCCAGATCGTCAGCTATGTCTCTGCCCACGACAATTTCACTCTCTGGGACAAGCTGATGCTCGTCCGGTACGCCCGTCCCGAGTACACTGCCGCCGACTCGGCGGCGCTGGCCCAGAACCGGCTGGCGGCGGGCATCTATCTCACCTGCATGGGGATGCCCTTCATGCAGGCCGGCGAGGAGTTCGCCCGCACCAAAAAAGGTCAGGGCAACAGCTTCCGCTCTTCGCCCTCCCTCAACCGTCTGGACTGGAAGCGGGCCGCGCAGTTCCACGGACTGGTGGACTATTACCGGGGTCTGCTGGGCCTGCGGGCACAGTTCCCCCGCCTGAGCGCCCCGGACGCGGCCAGCCCGGCGGCTATCAAGTTTTTCTCGCTGGAACAGCCCCTCGTGGGCTGGACTTTGCCTGCCGCACCCGGCGACGGCGCGGCATGGCGGGCGCTCTGCGTCTTTTACAATCCCACGGAAGAAGAAAAGCGGGTCCACCTGCCCGACGGCCAGTGGAAATTGCTGAGCGACGGCGTATCGTCTGCGCTCTGGAAAGGCTCCAGCCGGGTCTGCGGCGGCGAAGTGACACTGCTGCCATACAGTGCAACGATTTTCGGCCAGATATAATAAAAAAAGCGGCCCGCCGCTTTACGCGGCGAGCCGCCCAACAAGAAGAAAGGAACTTCTGGGGGATGTCTTAACTTTTAGCCCTGCGGGTCCTGCTGAGGTGCAGACTCGGCAGACTTCTCCTGACGGGATGCGCCGTTGGTGCCATTGCCGCTGTTGGAGGCGTTCTTTTCGCCCAGCGTCAGGCTGACGGTCTGCATCTGGCCGTCGCGGGCGATGGTGATGGACAGCGTGTCCCCGGCGGAGTGTTCCTGCATCAGGGTTCCAAGGTCGGTCTTCTGGGCCACCTCAGTGTTGTCGATGCTGACGATGCGGTCGCCGGCCTTGAGGCCAGCCTTATCGGCTGGGCCGCCGGACACGACGTCCACGACGTAGATGCCGTAGGCGTTGACGCCCAGCTGTGCCGCCGTCTGTGCGTCGGTGACAGCCAGATAGGTGATGCCCATGTAGGGACGGCCCGTGACGTAGCCGTTCTCCAGCAGGTCCTGCGCCACCTTGATGGCGTCGTTGATGGGGATGGCGAAGCCCAGACCTTCGGCGTCAGAGCTGGAAGACTTTGCGTTGACGATGCCGATCAGCTCGCCGTTCATGTTGAACAGGCCGCCGCCGGAGTTGCCGGGGCTGACAGAAGCATCCATCTGAATGAGGGACATGGTGTTGACAGAGCTGGAGCTCTGGATGGAGACACTGCGGTTCAGGGCGCTGACGATACCGCTGGTGACGGTGCCGCCCAGCTCACCCAGCGGGTTGCCCACGGCCAGCACGTTGTCGCCCACGGCCAGCTTGTCGCTGTCGCCCACGATGGCGGGGGTCAGGCCGTCGGCATCGATCTTGATGACAGCGATGTCGCTGGTGGAATCCTCGCCCACGACGGTGGCGGTGTAGTCCTTGTCGCCGATGGTGACGGTAATGTTGGACGCGCCGCTCACGACGTGGTCACAGGTGAGGATGTAGCCATCCGAGCTGATGATGACGCCGCTGCCGGCGCCGCTCTCCACCTGGCTCTGGCCGTACCAGGACCACTGGGAGTAGACCACCTGCTCGGTGGTGATGACCACGACGCTGGGGCTGACGGTCTTGGCCACCTGTGCGGTGTTCATGCCGCTGGAAACAGTCGTCCCTTCGGCGGCGCTCTCAGAGTCTGCCGAAGAACTGTCGGACCGCTCCACCTGCTGGATGATGACCTTGTTATTGCCGCCGAAGCGTGCGCCCACAAAGCCGCCCATAAAGCCCATGGCTGCGGCCAGCACCAGAGCGACGATGCTCTTTACAGCCTTGCCTGCATTCTTCTTAGGCTTCTTCGGCGCGGCAGGGGCTGTGTTCTGCGGGCCTGCGGGGGGCGGCGTTGCGCCGCCGGAAGGCTGGGTGCTCTCGCTGAAGGTAGAAGCAGTGTTTGCGGTGTTCATGCCGCTGGACCCCACATTGGGGTAGCCGGTATCACCGGCAGGATTATTGGAAGAGGAATAGTCATATTCCCATTTGTTTTCATCCATCGTGATTACTTCCTTTCTAAGGGATATGGTCGGGGGAAGAGCTTTTCCGCTCCTCTCCGGCACGGTTTTATTCTATCTGCTAATTGTGAAAATCAATCGTTTCCCCAGTGAAGAATGTGTGAAATCAGAAGTTGTTTCCATAGCCAGAGTGCGCCGGATAAACGAGATTTTTTGCCCGCAGGCAAGGCGATTTTCCGCAGCAATCCTGACGGATTGCAAGGGAAAGCAACGCAGAATGCGGTCAAAAAAGCCGTTCAGACGGTGTGCAATGGTTATGGAAACAGCTTCCAAGTCCTAAGGAGTTTCTATGAAAATCAGCGCCACTCAAACGGGCTTTGCCCTTTATAAAGAGGCCGACATCATTGGCCAGTGCGACGTCACCCCCACCCCAAAAGGCGCGGACATCACGGCCCTGTCCGTCCTGCCCCAGTGGCGGCGGAAAGGCTACGGCTCCTACCTGTTAAAAGAGATATTGCGCCGGTTCGGCGGTTATGACCGGGAGGCTGCGACGGTGTTCACCGCGCCCCTGCCCGCCGACGAGGGCGAAGGGCTGTTCTGGCAGAAATTCGGCTTTGCGCCTGAGGATGGGCGGCTCGTCCGCCGCCGCACCCCCGATCTGACGGCGGTGCGCTTCGTGCAGGACTATCTTGCCGCCCATCTCCCCCACCCGAAGCTCTGCATCGACGCCACCTGCGGCAACGGCGGCGACACGGCGTTCCTCTGCCGCCTTGTCGGCCCGGAAGGCCGGGTGCTGGGCTTCGACATCCAGCCCGAGGCCATCACTTCCACCCGCGCCCGGCTCGAAAAGCAGGGCCTTACGGCAGAGCTTATCTGCGACAGTCACGCAAACCTCTTACAGTATGTCCGGCCCGGCACGGCGGACATCGTGATGTTCAACTTCGGCTGGCTGCCCGGGGCCGACCACAGCGTCTTCTCCACAGCAGACAGCAGCATCCCTGCGCTGGAAGCCGCCCTCGCGGCGCTGCGCACCGGCGGCGTGCTCAGCGCCATCCTCTACAGCGGGCGCGTCATCGGCACGGACGAAAAGCAGAGGATCCTCGGCTGGCTGCGGGCTCTCCCGCTGGAAAAATATACCGTACTGGTGTGCGATTTTGCCAACTGGGCCGACACCGCGCCCCTGCCCTGCCTTGTTCTGAAAAAATAGCAAAAACTCTTGCATCCATGTGGATTTTCTGTTAAAATAGGCGTTGTATGTAATTTAACCTCTCAGTCTCGCTATCGCTCGACAGCTCCCCTACCGAGGGGAGCCTCTGGCGAAGAGATGAAGCTTTACGGAATGCCAAGGCCTCTCCTCGATAGGAGAGGTGGCAATGCGAAGCATTGACGGAGAGGTTTTTCTGTAGGAGATTTCTATGTAAACAAATTTTTGTTTATATATCCACCCGGCCCTTCGCGGGGCCGCATCTCAGGAGAACGAAACTTTTATGACAAATCGTGAAGAAATCGAGCGCCGCCGGACGTTTGCTATCATCAGCCACCCCGACGCCGGTAAAACGACGCTGACCGAAAAGCTGCTGCTGTACGGTGGAGCCATCAATCAGGCAGGCTCTGTCAAAGGCAAGCAGAGCGCAAAGCACGCCGTGTCCGACTGGATGGACATCGAGAAGCAGCGCGGCATCTCCGTCACTTCCTCTGTGCTGCAGTTCAACTACGCAGGCAAGTGCGTGAACATTCTGGACACCCCGGGCCATCAGGACTTCTCGGAGGACACCTACCGCACCCTGATGGCAGCCGACTCGGCTGTCATGGTCATCGACGCCGCAAAGGGCGTCGAGGCCCAGACCATCAAGCTGTTCAAGGTCTGCACCCTGCGCCATATCCCCATCTTCACCTTCATCAACAAGATGGACCGCGAGGCCCGCGACCCCTTCGAGCTGATGGAGAACATCGAAGAAATTCTGGGCATCAAGACCTACCCCATGAACTGGCCCATCGGCTGCGGCAAGGAGTTCAAGGGCGTGTTCGACCGCAATACCCGCAAAGTGCTTGCTTTCTCCAGCGATGGCCGCGCCAACGGCGTCAAGAAGGTCGAGGAGACCGAGGCTGAGCTGGGCGATGCCGCACTGGACGAGCTGCTGACCCCCTATCTGCACCAGCAGCTGGTGGATGAGATCGAGCTTCTGGACGGTGCTGCCGAGGAATTTGACCTCGACCGCGTGCTGCGCGGCGAGCTGAGCCCCGTGTTCTTCGGCTCTGCGCTGACCAACTTCGGCGTCGAGCCCTTCCTGGAGAACTTCCTCCGCCTCACCCCCACCCCGCTGGCCCGCGTGGACAGCCTGACCGGCGAGGCCGTTGACCCCTGCCGTGATGAGTTCTCTGCCTTCATCTTCAAAATTCAGGCCAACATGAACAAAGCCCACCGCGACCGTATCGCCTTCATGCGCATCTGCTCGGGCAAGTTCGAGCGCGGCATGGAAGCCTACCACGTGCAGGAGGGCAAGAACATCAAGCTGGCCACCGGCACCCAGCTGATGGCGCAGGACCGCGCCATCGTCGATGAAGCCTACGCAGGCGACATCATCGGCCTGTTCGACCCGGGCATCTTCTCCATCGGCGACACCCTGTGTACCGGCAAGAAGAAGGTCGAGTTCGCCGGCATCCCCACCTTCTCCCCCGAACACTTTGCCCGCATCGAGCAGAAGGACACCATGAAGCGCAAGCAGTTCGTGAAAGGCATGGAGCAGATCGCTCAGGAGGGCGCTATCCAGATCTTCCGCGAAGTGGGCGGCGGCATGGAAGAAGTCGTGGTCGGCGTCGTCGGCGTGCTGCAGCTGGAAGTGCTGGAGTACCGTCTGAACACCGAGTACAACGTCGAGATCCGGATGCAGCAGCTCCCCTTCGAGCAGCTGCGCTGGATCCAGAACGACCCCGACACTTACGTCCTGCGTGACCTCGACCTCACCAGCGACACCAAGGCCGTCGAGGACATGAAGGGCAGCCGCCTGCTCCTGTTCACCTCCGATTGGGCTATCCGCTGGGCTGAAACGCACAATGAGACGTTAAAGCTGAGCGAATTTGGCAATATTTAAGTTACAGGTTCCCAAGAGCTGCTGTGCAGAAGACCTGCATGGCAGCTCTTTTTGGAATAAATTTAAAATACAACAATATATACCAGTCAGCGACACCCCCCCTCCGCGGGGCGCTGCCGGAAAAGAAGGTAACGATTTATGGAAAAACGTAACATTGGCAAAAGCGGCCTCTCCGCACCATTTCTGGGGCTTGGCACCTGGGCCATCGGCGGCGGCAGCTGGTGGGGCGACAACGACGACGCCCTGTCGGTAAAAGCCATCGAGACTGCCGTGGAGCAGGGCATCACCTGGATAGACACCGCCCCCATCTACGGCCTTTACCACAGCGAAGAGGTGGTGGGCGAAGCTTTGCGCCACATCGACCGGGACAAGGTCATCCTCTCCACCAAGTGCGGCCTCGAGTGGCGGCACGAAAGCCCCGTTCTCCACAAGGTGGTGGACGGCGTGCAGACCTACCGCGACCTGTCGGCCAAGAGCATCATCGAGGATGTGGAAGACAGCCTGCGCCGTCTCGGCACCGACCATCTGGACGTGCTCTACACCCACTGGCAGACGCCCGACCTTTCTATCTTCCCGCTGGAAGAGACCGTTGAGGCCATGATGAAGCTCAAGGAGCAGGGCAAGATCCGTGCCATCGGCGCGTCCAACACCACCGCTGAGTTCATCCGCGGCTACTGCAAATACGGCCAGCTGGATGTCATTCAGGAAAAGTACAGCCTGCTGACCCGCCGCATCGAAAAGCAGCTGCTGCCCACCTGCAAGGAGCTGGGCGTGTCCATTCAGGCTTATTCTCCCTTGGAGCAGGGCCTGCTCACCGGCAAGGTGACCATGGACACCACCTACCCCGAGGGCAGCACCCGAAACACGAACCCCTGCTTCCAGCCCGCCCGTCGGATGCAGGCCATCCGGCTGCTGGACAGCTGGTCTGACCTCTGCGAGAAGTACCACTGCACCAAGGCGCAGCTGGTCATCGCCCTGACGGCCCGGATGATCCCCGGCCTGCACGTTCTGTGCGGCGCACGGACGCCGGAGCAGGCCATCGACAACGCCGGTGCGCTCCACATCGCACTGGAAGGCGCCGACGCCGTCCAGATGAAGTGGGACGTGGACGCCATTTCCTGAGCAAAACCGCAGATATGAAACGAGCAGAGCCTCCACCGAAAGGTAGAGGCTCTGCTCGTTTCATATCTGGATTCTTTGTGATAAACTGGAATTTATCTAACTTTTCCTTGAAAGCCTAAATTCTCCAAAGCATCTTCTCCAAACTTTGCAAAGTCACCTTCTGCACCAAAAGAAAAGAAAGCTTCTTTACCACCAGTGGCAATAATATCTGCACTCTGATACCCCTGATACTCGGATAACATAATTACTAAACTGGCATAACTTCCTGTTCGTAAAAACCAGTTTTCAAAAATTAATAGTAGTGTTTTGGTGTCTCCCAATTCACGTATAATTTCGTCTTTGAATTCCACATCGGAGAACTTACGTTTATCAAATTCTTCTTTGATTTTATTTTTGATTTCCTCTAATTCATATCGTTTTTTAGCATACATTTCGACTTTCTTGCTTGCCATTGAAAACGCTCCTTTCAAATTCCGATTTGCCGACCTCACCCATTTTCTTTCCAGAACAGCCCGCCGCTGGTCTGGAAGAGCAGCCACGGATTCACGCTCTTGCTGCCGAGCTTGAAGTCCATGGTCAGGTCTTCGCCCAATGCGCCCACGGCCTGCCCGCGCTCCACGCTCTGGCCCTCGCTCACCGAGAGAGCATCCAGCCCGTAGAGGTAGCTGCGCATCCCGCAGCCGTGGTCGATGACGACGGTGTTGCCGGTGAGGGCGAGGTTCCGGGCCAGCACCACGACGCCGTTGGCGGGGGCGCGGCATGGGTCGCCCGGGATGGTGTAGAGTTTCGTGGAGTTCGATTTGCTGCCCTGCTTGCCGCCGGTGACTTTGGTCTGGCCGAAGTCCACGAGGGTCATGTAATTCTCCGCCGGGCAGGCAAAGCCGCCGCTCCACAGCTTTTCGCGGGCGGGCTGCTCATAGAGGGGCCAGACGGCGTTGCGGAACTCGGTGTTGGCAGCTTCGGAGGCTTCCGGTTCGGCTTCGATCTCAACCGTGCCGAAGTCCTTCGGGATGACGGTGATGTTCTTCACCACCGTCTCGCCGCCCACGGTAAAGGTCACTTCATGCGCACCGGCAGCGGCATTGTAGGCCGCCGGGATATAGGCGCGCCACCCGCTGCCCAGACGGACAGCCTGCACATTGCCGAGGTCTGTTTCCACCGTGGGAGCCGTCTCACCCACCATGCCGGTGAAAGCCGCGGCCACCGTGCCGCCCTGCTCCATCCGTTCGGCGGAAAGCTCCACCTCGGCGCTGGCCTGCAGCGTAAAGCGGAAAGAGTAATAATACCAGCCGATGGGCTTCGCGGGCTTTTCAAGCCGGACGTCCTGCCGCAGCTCGCCGGTGCTGCCGCCCTCGAACTGGGTGGCCAGCATATTTTCCGGCAGACGCCAGACGGTCAGCTCCGCCTTGTAGTCCCCGTTGGCGGGGAAAAGGAAGGCGTCGTAGGTGGCCGCAGTCCCCTCGAAGACCACGTTGCCGGCGCTGTCGGTGATGGTCAGCGGGCCGTAGCTGTACCACTCGGGCAGAGCGAAGGCCGGGTGGGCGTCGTAGAGGACGCCAAGCTTCTGCACCGCCAGGGTGCGGGGGCTGGCGAAGACTTTATCCACCTGCCCGCCCAGCAGCGGCACCTGCCAGCACCAGCCGTTGGGCTCCAGCTCCTGCCCGGCGAACTGCACCTCAGACGCAGGCTTCGCGCCCTCCGAGGTGAACGAATAACTCACGCCCAGCACCGCCGCAAGCAGCACCACGACGCCCAGCGCAACGCCGATGAGCCATAACAAAAGCCGCTTCATATATGTATCTCTCCTCTTGCAGCGGCCTCGCCCTCTCAGTCACCTTCGGTGACAGATTCCCCTTTTTGTCGCTTGCGCGACATCTTCCCCCGGCCGGGGGAAGTCTTTCCTCAAAGGGAGAGCCAAAAACGTGACCGTCAGGCCATAGCCTCTCCCTTTGGGAGAGGTGGCACGCCGCAGGCGTGACGGAGAGGGCAAGCCCGCTTCCCTATATTTGCAGATATAAAAAGGCGCACCGGCACAGCCCTGTTACAGACTGCCGGTGCGCCCTCCATATCTTTGTTCCGTGTTCTGTTTCGGCCCGCGTTATTCGGCAGTATCCTCAGCGGGAGCAGCCTCTTCTGCGGCCTCGTCTTCGGCCTCAGCAGGCTCTTCCTCAGCGGGGGCGGCGGTATCCTCGCCGAACAGCAGACGCTCGTACTCGTCCAGCTCCTTCTCACGGCGGCGCAGATAAACAGCCACAGCAGCCAGCGCACCAGCCACAGCAGCCAGCGTTGCGATAACAGCGATCAGACAGGATTTCTTCATAGGTTCAGCACACTCCTTTTTGGTCGAACCAGCGGTCCAGCTATTTTCAGCGGTCGTTCCGCGGCACAGGCTCGGTCTATTCTGAAACTATTATACCCGGACTTCACGAAAATTACAACCAAAAAGGCAAAATTTTGCTTTTTTCAGAGTCCCAGCTTTTTCTTATACGCCTTGAATGCGCCGGGCAGGGTGTATTCGTTCTGCAGCTGTTCGCGGCTGGCCCAGACACAGCCCGCCGGAGCTTCCGCACTGCCGACGCAGACAGAATAGCCGCTCATCCGCCACTCGATGTGGCTGAAAATATGTTTTGCCGCCGGCAGAGGTTCGATGCCCTCACAGGCAAGGCCCAGCGCTTCCAGCCGGGCGCAGACTTCTTCGGCGCTGAGGGCTTCGCCCTCCCACAGAAGCGGCTGCCACAGACCGGCCAGCAGACCTTTTTGGGGTCGCTGCTGCAACAGGAAGCGCTCTTCGGGATCTTCGGCCAGCACTACCGTCACCGGCTCGATGCGCCGTGCTTTGGGCGCAGCCTTATGGGGCAGTTCCAGCGCCGTACCGGCCCTGCGGGCTTCACACAGAGAGGCCAGCGGACACTGCTCACAGAGCGGTGCGCCGTTCGGCACACAGACCAGTGCGCCCAGTTCCATCAGAGCCTGGTTGTAGTCGCCCGCCTTCTCGGGGGGCTGATGCTCCATGACCCGGGCCGTAAAAGCTCGTTTTACCGCCGGTTCTGTAATAACGCCAGGGTCATTATACAGTCTGGAAAATACCCGCAGCACATTTCCGTCCACCGCCGGGACAGCCAGCCCGAAGCTGATGGACGCGATGGCCCCCGCCGTGTAGTCCCCGATACCGGGCAGAGCGCGGAGGGCGTCGTAGTCGGCTGGCAGCTGCCCGCCGTACTGCTCACAGACGATGCGGGCCGCCTTTTGCAGGTTGCGCACCCGGCTGTAGTAGCCCAGCCCCTCCCAGAGCTTGTGGAGCTTTTCTTCTTCGCACGCTGCCAGCGCGGGAATGTCCGGCAGGGCGGCGAGGAAGCGCTCATAATAGGGCAGCGCCGCCGAGACGCGGGTCTGCTGCAGCATGATCTCGCTGAGCCAGACGTGGTAGGGGCTGGGGTCGGTGCGGAAGGGCAGGATGCGCTGGTTCTTGTAGAACCATTCCAGCAATGCCGGGGCGATGTTTTCCACTTGTTTTGCTCTCCTTGTTGAAAATAAAAGAAAACCTCTCAGTCAAAGCCTTCGGCTTTGCCAGCTCCCCTATCGAGGGGAGCCTCTGGCGAAAAGGGAAAGTTCCCGGTTCTGCCAAGGCCTCTCCTCGGTAGGAGAGGTGGCATCGCGCAGCGATGACGGAGAGGTTTCGTTACTGATTAGAAGCCGTAAGCCGTGCGGGGGAAGGGCAGCACGTCACGGATGTTCTGGATGCCCGTGAGGTACATGATCATGCGCTCGAAGCCCAGACCATAGCCTGCGTGCTCCACGCCGCCGAACTTGCGGAGGTTCAGGTACCAGTCGTAGCTGGACTTGTCCAGACCCAGCTCGTCCATACGGGTCACGAGCTTGTCGTAGTCCTCCTCACGCTGACTGCCGCCGATGAGCTCGCCGATGCCGGGGACCAGCATATCGGCTGCGGCGACGGTCTTGCCGTCGGCGTTCTGCTTCATGTAGAAGCTCTTGATCTCCTTCGGGTAGTCGGTGACGAAGACGGGCTTCTTGAACACCACCTCGGTCAGGTAGCGCTCGTGCTCGGTCTGGATGTCCACGCCCCACTCCACGGGGAACTGGAACTTCTTGTTGTTCTTCTTCAGGATCTCGATGGCGTCAGTGTAGCTGATGCGGCCAAACTCGCTGTTTGCCACCAGCTCAAGGCGCTCGATGAGGCCCTTGTCGATAAACTGGTTGAAGAAAGCCATCTCATCGGGGCAGTTGTCCAGAACATAGCGGATAACGTACTTGGTCATGGCCTCGGCTGTGTCCATGTAGCCATTCAAATCACAGAACGCCATCTCCGGCTCGATCATCCAGAACTCGGCGGCGTGGCGGGTGGTAAAGCTCTTCTCAGCGCGGAAGGTGGGACCAAAGGTGTACACCTTGCCGAACGCCATTGCCATGGCCTCGGCTTCCAGCTGGCCGGAAACGGTCAGGTTGACGGGCTTCTCGAAGAAGTCCTTGGTGTAATCGACGGTGCCGTCCTCGTTCTTGGGAACATTGTCGAGATCGAGGGTGGTGACGCGGAACATCTCGCCGGCACCCTCACAGTCGGAAGCGGTCAGCAGCGGAGAGTGGGCGTAGACGAAGCCGTTCTCCTGGAAGAACTTGTGGATGGCGTAAGCGGCCACGCTGCGGACGCGGAAAGCGGCGTTGAAGGTGTTGGTGCGGGGGCGCAGGGTGGGCATGGTGCGCAGATACTCCATGCTCATCTTCTTTTTCTGCAGCGGATACTCGTCGGCGGGGCAGTCGCCCAGGATCTCGACGGAATCAGCGTTCAGCTCAAAGGGCTGCTTTGCCTGCGGGGTCAGCACGATGCGGCCCACGACACGCAGGCTGCTGTACAGGCCGGTATGGACGACCTCATCGTAGTTTGCCAGCTTGCCGGATTCCAGCACGACCTGCAGGGTCTTGAAGCAGCCGCCGTCAGACAGGGCGATAAAGCCGATGTTCTTGGAGTCGCGGATGTTCTTTGCCCAGCCGCATACGGTGACGACCGTACCATCGGCGGGGGTGTTCTTGTACAGCGAAACGATCTCAGTGCGTTCCATTTTCAGATTACCTCCGATATAAAGTAAAAAGACAGCTTTTCTCCCTGAAAGTTCAGGGCGAACAAGCTGTCTTGTAATGTCCGCGGTGCCACCTGAATTACCGGAAGTGTCCGGTCGCTCACGCGCTCAAGTAAAAGCGCTGCTCCGTTAACGCTGAGCCTGCGGCGCACCTACTGGCGGCGCATTTTTATCACTGCGCCCTGTTCAGTTTGCTGCTCCCGGGTGTTCGTTCACGCACCGTCCGCGCACGGCTCCCAGCTCTGCCGCGCTCTCTGTGGCGTTGTGATGCGCTACTTTTCCCAATCACTGCATTTACCAGTAAAATATAGCACTTTGCCGCCGTTTCGTCAAGTATCCGGGCCAAGCAGGGCCTGCACAAGGCCGTTGGCCGCCAGCTGCCCGGCGTAGAGGGCCTCGTTGAGGTTATTGCCGTGGCCTCCTATCTCGATGAGCAGACTGCCGGTGGTGAGGTCCTGATTATAAAAGCGGTAGCTGAACAGCACAGGCCGGGTGAAACCGGGGTACATCCCCTCCATGCTCCGCTCCCATGCGGCGGCGAAACGGAGGTTCTGCCGCCAGCCCGGCAGCCGGACGCTGCCGCCGTTGTCGCACCCGCAGATGATCATGACCTGCGCGGCCTGCCGCCCGTTCACGGTGCAGACCGGGGCCATCCGGGAACCTCCCTCTGTCTCGATGGCGTCCCGGTGGACGTCCAGCACCACCTTGATGCTCGGATACTGCGCCAGATACCGCTGGACGACGGCCCGGCTGTTCTCGTAGCTGCCGGTGTAGCTGGGGTAGTCGTTCAGGGTCTCGTCGTGGAGGGTGTTCAGCCCGGCGGCGTTGAGGGTGTCGGCCATCACCCGGCCCACGGCACACATATTCAGGTTCGTGTCGGTGGTACGGGCGCCGTCGCCGGGCGAATACCACAGCCCCGCCGAGAGGCGGTAGTCCTCAGTGGCGTGGGTGTGCATGATGAGGATCTGCGGGTCAGGGCTGTCCTTTTCGACGCAAAAGGGCAGTGGGTCCTGTATCTCTGCCGCGATGTCCGCCGCAGTCTGTCGGGTGTTGTTCTTGATGCTGCCCGCGCCGCAGGCAACGTACTTTTCACCGCTGCCTTGCGGGTAATTTTTTTCAATCACTGCGCCCGCGCCTTCGGGCCGGGCGTCGTCACCCAGAAGCTCCACAAGATAGCTTTCGATGCCGCCTGTTGGGGCGGCGGCTTCGGGCTGAGAGGCGGCAGTCCCGGTGCTTTCAGGGGCGGTTTCGGCCACAGATGCGGCCTCCTCCTGTGCCGCGCCGGAGACGGCCTTTCGGCTCAGGGAGAGCGCCGTCTGCGCCGCCGGGACAGGCCCGGCGATGACCGCCGCCAGCCCCAGCACAACACTGTGGGCCGTGATGGTCAGAGCCGCAAAAAGGGCCGCTGCGCCCAGAAAGGGCAGCAGATGGCTCTGCCCGGCCTCGCCATAGCGCATAAGCTGCCCCCTCCCCTTTTGTTTTATCCATACAATATGAGCAGCAGCGGGGTTTTATCCCACCAGCCAGCAGAGCTGGGCGATGCTGAGCCTCGGCTGCAAGGCGCGGTTGATGGCCGCGCCCAGCAGGGCGGCACCGTGGGCGATGACGCTGTCCAGTTCCCGGGGCGTCACCACGAGGTCTTTGCCCTCCTGCGCCATCATCAGGGTGGGGATGCCCGCAGCGATCACCGGCAGGCCCAGACGGGCCGCGTCCAGATGCTTGCTGCTGCCGGGCTGGGCCGGGCAGAGGCCGGTGTCGGAGAACTGCAGCGTCCGGCCCAGACGCTGGGGTTCCGACGAGCAGAGGCTGTCCACACAGATGAGGGCCGTGGGCCGCACTTCCCGCACCAGCGCACCGGCCAGCTGCTGCAGGCTCAGACCGGTGGACGCCGAGACGCCCGGGGCCACCGCCGCCACCGGGCGGATGCCCTTCACCGGCGGACGGCCTGCGCCCATCGTGACAAAAATTTTCTGAACGGTGCGGGGGCCGAGGGCGTCGGCGGTGACCCGGCGGTTGCCCACACCCAGCACCAGCACCGGCCCCTCCGGCGGCAGAAGCGCCCGCAGCTCGTCCGCTGCCTGCTCGATGACCTCGGCGTCCCGCTCGTCCAGCACACTGACGCTGGGGACTTCCAGCGTGACGTACCGCCCCCGGGGCTTTTCGAGGCCCTCCCGGGCGATCTCCACCCGCGTCACCGTCACGCCGCCCCGTTTTGCCGTGGCCGCGCGGACTCCGCCGGGCAGGTCAGTCGCGGCCGTGTAGAGCTCGTCCGCCATATCTGTCAAGCGCATGATTTTCCCTCTTTTCTGCTCTGTTTGCCGCCAAAAAGCCGGTTTTGGGGCCTGGCGGCACAAAAAGTATGGGAAAATCAAAACTTTTTGAAACAAAAATCGAAAAAATGCTTGCGCTGGAACGGCAAATATGGTATCATAAGGTGCGCTGTTATAGGTAGCCAAGGAGGTGGAACGAATGCCTAACATCAAATCTCAGAAGGACCGTGTCGTGCAGGCTGTTGCAGAGCAGGCTCACAACAAGGCCATTAAGACCAACCTGAAAACAGTCGTCAAGAAGGCAGACGCTGCCATCGATGCGAATGCCGCTGACAAGGACGCAACCGTCCTGGCTGCTGTTTCCGCGATCGACAAGGCTCGCGCTAAGGGTGTCATCAAGAAGAACACCGCTAGCCGCAAGATCAGCCGTATGGCAAAGCGTGCTAACAAGAACGCTTGATCGCAGTTTGATTGACGAACAAAACCCCTGTACCGGGACCCCGGTGCGGGGGTTTTTGTTTTTTATTTTTCGGGACGGTAAAGTGAGCTTGCGCGCTTTTGGCGCGGGGTGAGTTTTATTTTATGGTCAAATGGCTTTGCGCTCCGCGCGGGCCAGAGCGTAGGGCTGGTTTTTTCTTTGAGCTGGTTCTCGCGCTGGTAGCGCGGGGCAGGTTTTTTCTTTTGGTCAAGCGGCTTGCGCTCCGCGCGGGCCAGAGGCAGGGAGGGGTGTTTCGATTCCCCCCTCCCTACCTCTGGACTCCACTCTCCCCGCAACGAGTTAAGGGCTGCTCGCCCTTAACGATTCCAAAGAAGAAGTCGAAGCCCAAAAATGCTAGCCGCTTCGCTAAACGCATTTTTTTGTGCTTCTCCCATTTACGGCTCCGCCGAAGATTTCACCTATCTGCTGGACGTTACCGTCAGCAGAGACGTAACACCCGCTGCGAAGCAGCAAATCGGAGAAACGAGAAAAAAGCGTTAAGCGCAGCGACTAGCTTTTTTCCGTTTCGACTTCCCCTTCGGGGTCTGAAAGGGGCGAGCAGCCCCTTTCTCGTGGATCCAGCGCGTCGAAATCGCTGGTGCTTTTCTGGTTCTCTTTTGGCACGCAAAAGAGAACTTAGCCCCGCGAAAAAGCGCTCTATCCCCGCGCCACCGGCGCGAGAAAACACTCTCCCATCATCACAGAAGAGCCTCCTCAGTAACAATATGTATCCTCCCCGGTTTCGCCATCAGCTCCTCCTCCGGCAGCGGCGGGGCCTTCTCCGCCCAGAGCCACCACCCGGCCCAGAGGACGGGGACCGCCGCCGCAAGGGCCAGCCCCGGCCAAAGCACAGCCGGATAGCCCAGCGCCGCACTGCCGGGCCAGAACACTGCCGCTGCGCAGAGCGCCAGCGCCGTCCAGCCCTCCCAGAAGATCGTCGTCCATTGTGTTTCCTGTCGCATGGCTTTTCGCCTCCTTCTGGCCCCAATATAACGCACTCAGGGCGAAAAATGAGGCGAAATGGCCCGCCTTACACACAAAAACATCCCGGTTTGAGCCGGGATGTTTTTCTAATTCTGGTCATGACTCTTCCCCACCCACGAGCAGACGACTCCGCACACAAGGCTGGTGGTGATCCCTGCCGCGGCGGCAGTCAGCCCGCCGGTGAGGATGCCGATGGCCCCTTCCTCTTCGATGGCCGTCCGCACGCCTTTCGCCAGCAGATGGCCGAAGCCCAGCAGCGGCACGGTAGCGCCGCAGCCTGCGAACTCCGCCAGCGGCGCATACCATCCCACCGCCGAGAGAATGACGCCTGCCACCACATAGCCCGTCAGGATGCGGGCCGGGGTCAGGCCGGTGAGGTCGATGAGCAGCTGGCCGATGACGCAGATGCCGCCGCCCACCACGAAGGCCCAGAAGTAATTCATCCGTTTTCCTCCTTCTGCTGCGGGCTGCGCAGCTCCACGAGATGGGCGATGGCCGGGATGCTCTCCTTCTGCAAAAAGGTCGTCTGGCTCATCAGCGCGCCGGTGGCGATAAAGAGCACCCGCTTCTGCGTTCCCTTCTCGAGGCGCGGCAGGATATGCCCGCAGAGGACGGAGGCGCAGCAGCCCGGGCCGGAGCCGCCGCTCTTCACAGTCTGCTCGGCGGCATCGTAGAGGATGCAGCCGCAGTCCACATGGTTCTTGAGCAGAAGTCCTTCTGCCGCCAGCAGGTCGCGCAGGAGCTGGCTGCCCACATGGCCGAGGTCGCCGGTGTAGATGCGGTCAAAGTCCGCCGGGGCGCTGCCGGTGTCCTTCAGATAGCGCAAAAGGGTCGCGGCGGCAGCGGGGGCCATAGCCGCACCCATGTTGTTGATGTCTTTTATTTTATAGTCCTGCACCCGTCCGAAGGTGGCGGCGCAGAGCTGCACACCCTCACCGGCGGGCCGCAGCAGGCAGGCACCCGCCGCCGTAGCCGTCCACTGGGCGGTGGGCGTGCGGACAGCGCCGTAGCTCAGCGGCGTGCGGAACTGACGTTCTGCCGCACAGAAATGGCTGGACGTCATAGCCAGCAGGCCGTCGGCCATGCCTGCACTGCACAGCGCCGCGCCGAGGCCCAGCGCTTCGGCCATCGTGCTGCAGGCCCCGAAGAGGCCGACAAAGGGGATGCCCAGCTCCCGCAGGGCGTAGCTGGACGCGGTACACTGGGCCTGCAAGTCGCCTGCCAGCGCGAGGCTGACTTTATCCGGCGTCGTCTCCGCCTTTTTGAGGCAGAGCCGCGCCGCCCGCAGGGCCATTTCTTTCTCGGCGGCCTCCCAGTTGGACTGGCCGAAAAAGTTGTCGGCGCTCAGCTCGTCGAAACAGGCGGCAAGGGGGCCTTCGCCCTCCTTTTTGCCGCCGATGGCCGCATGAGCCGCCACGACGGGCGGCGTCGGGAACAAAAGAGTGTCTCCGCGTCGTGCAGCCATCACAGTTTCCTCCTTTATGGGGCTGATTTTATCTGTTTTTTGTGGTATACTGAATTTTAGTGGGAAAGTGCAATTTCCGCGCTTCCTTATGCGTATCCTTGGCAGGGGGACTTTTACTGCAGCAGCCAGTAGACGCTGCCGTAGAGAACCGCCGCCAGCGTACCGTATACAATGACCGGCCCGGCGATGATGAACATCTTCGCGCCGGTCCCCAGCACACGGCCCTCGGTCTTGAACTCGATGGCCGCACTGACCACCGCATTGGCAAAGCCCGTGATGGGTACGAGGGTGCCTGCGCCCGCTTTCGCGGCCAGCTTCTGGTAGAGACCCAGCGTCGTCAGCAATGCCGACAGCGCCACCAGCGTGCAGCTGGTGAGCGTCCCGGCCAGCTCTTTGTCGAGCCCCATGGTCAGATACCACCCGCGCAGCACCTCGCCCAGCAGGCAGATGCTGCCGCCCACGCCAAACGCCCAGAGGCAGTCCCCGCCCAGCGGCGAGGGCGGGCCGACCCGGCGCACCCTGCGCCCGTATTCCTCAGCCGACATTTTCATCCTGTTCGCCTCCCGGGAATAGGATGTCCGCCCGTGTGCAAAAATATACACACCCTCAACAAGAAAGAAGGTCCATTATGAATTCCTCTGCTCCTCATCCTCACCGCCGGCGCCTTACCCGCGCCGAGGTGCGCCGCCGCAGACGTAACCGCGCCATCCGCCGGGTGGCCGGCCTTACCGTGATGCTCTGCGTCGCCGTAGGCGGCGTCTCCTTCCTGCTCACCCGTCATGCCGTCGTCCCCAGCGCTTCGGCGGCGTCCGCCATCTCCATGCCGGCCCAGAGCATCGCCGATTCCACTGTGAGCTCTGCCGAGAACACTGCTGCGCCTGCCAACGCCCTTGGCCTCACCGCCGATGAGGCCCGCGCCATGCTGGCCGACCCGCTGATGGTGCTGGTGAACCACACCAGCAAGATGCCGGACGACTATACTTTTGATACCAAGGAGTGCGGCTCTGCCACCGCCGTCAACAAAACGCTGCAGACCGTGGCCTGCGATGCCTTCCTCTCCATGCAGAAAGCCGCTGCCGCCGACGGCGTGACCGTCTGGATGCAGAGCGGCTACCGCAGCGTCAAGTACCAGACCAGCCTCTACGAGCGGAAGACCAAATACTACCTCGACAAGGGCTACGACAACGCCACTGCCAAGGAAAAGGCCGCTGCCGTCGTCAACCCTCCGGGATACTCCGAGCACAACTGCGGCCTCGCCGCCGACCTGAACAGCCCGGAGCACACCGGCCTGGACGAAGGCTTCGAGAAGACCGCCGCCTTCCGCTGGCTCTGTGAGCACGCGGGCGACTACGGCTTCATCCTCCGCTACCCGAAGGACGCCGAGGACAAGACCGAGATCATCTACGAGCCCTGGCACTGGCGGTACGTGGGCGTGGAGAACGCTGCTAAGATCAACGCCAGCGGCCTGTGCTTTGAGGACTATATCGAGACTCTGCAGAGCATCGCCGCCAAGGGCTGAATCCACTGGTGAAGAAAAGGTTAAAATTTCACGCTTCGTTTGCAATTCTGCCGTCGATATGGTAGACTATCTTGGGGTTTTGGGCCGACAGTTTTCGGGGCGGCCGGGCCTCAGAATTTTAACGACAAAAGAGGGAAATCTTTTATGAATATTCGTCTGAAACTCGTCTTTTCTGCTGCTGCGCTGGCTGCAGGCTGTGTCCTGCTGGCAGGCTGCGGCGGCTCTGCTTCCTCTGCATCCTCTTCGGCCTCCTCCGCAGCCTCCTCCGGGGCTGCCAGCCAGAGCGCCTCTGAGCCTGCTGCTTCCGTTTCCGCTGAGGAGAACGGCGCTTCCGACGCCGTGGCTTCTGCCGTAGACGCCCTGCTGGAGGCCGACCCCATCTCCAACCAGTTTGAGCTAACGGCCATGAACATCGAGTACGACTTTGGCCTGAAAGCCGACGATGTGACCAGCTACAAGGGCATCAAGAGCAACGACAACGGCGACGCCGGTCTGGTGCTGGCCATCCAGCCCGCCGCTGGCAAGGCACAGGACGTCATGGACACCCTCAAGACCTACCAGCAGGACCAGGTGGCTTTCTACGGCAACTATGCTGAGTTTGCACAGGCACAGTCCAACGTGGAGAACGCCATCATCGACGGCGGCGACGACCTCGTGGTGATGGTCATTGCTTCCAACGACTGCTCTTCTGATTTGACCAGCGCCGTGAAGGACGTTCTGGGCAAATAAACAGACTCTCTCGGGCCGGTGCCGTGGCGGCATCGGCCTTTTTCGGCTTTATCACAATGTTAAAAGGAGGCTGACGCCGTGGTCTTCAGCACCATCATCTTTCTGCTGCGCTTTCTGCCCATCACACTGGCGCTGTACTATCTCGCGCCCCCGAAACTCAAAAATACCGTTCTGTTCCTGTGCAGCCTCGTGTTCTACTGCTGGGGCGAGGTGCGATTTTTTCCGGTCATGCTGGCGCTCATCCTCATCAACTACCTCTGCGGCCTGGGGCTTGAGCGCTTCGAGCAGAACAAGACCGCCCGCCTCATCCTGCTGCTCATCGCGCTGGCGGGCAGTCTCGGGATGCTCTTCTACTTCAAGTATGCAAATTTCGTGCTCAGCAGCATCAATGCCATCTTCGGCACCGGTTTTGCGCCCATTCAGGGCATCAGTGTACTGCCGCTGGGCATCAGCTTCTACACCTTCCAGACACTTTCCTACACCATCGACGTCTACCGCCGGGATGTAGAAACGGAGCATAACATCATTGATTTCGGTGCTTACGTCGTCATGTTCCCCCAGCTCATCGCCGGCCCCATCGTCAAGTACCGGGACGTCTCTGACCGTCTCCACGTCTACAAAGGCCGCTATGAGCTCAAGCAGATCGAGGACGGCATGACCCTGTTCACTTTCGGCCTGGCAAAGAAAGTCCTGCTGGCCGACGCCATCGGTGCGCTCTGGACGGACATCATCGGCGTAGCGGACAGCCCCTCCGTCTCCTTCGTGGGCCTCGCCAACGCCTCGACCCCGCTGGTCTGGCTGGGCGTCATCGCCTACTCGCTCCAGCTCTATTTCGACTTTTCCGGCTACTCCCTGATGGGCATCGGCATGGGCAAGATGCTGGGCTTCGACTTCCCCCAGAACTTCAACTACCCCTATATCTCCGCGTCCATCACCGAGTTCTGGCGGCGCTGGCACATGACGCTGTCCGGCTGGTTCCGGGAGTATGTGTATATTCCCCTCGGCGGCAACCGCAAGGGCCTCAAGCGACAGATCTTCAACCTGTTCGTCGTCGAACTGCTCACCGGCATCTGGCACGGCGCGAACTGGAACTTCATCTGCTGGGGCCTGTACTATTTTGTGCTGCTGGCTCTGGAAAAGCTCTTCCTCCTGCCCTACCTCAAAAAGGGCAGGGTCTGGCCCCATATCTACACCCTCTTCCTCGTGGTCGTAGGCTGGGCCATGTTCGTGGGCAACGACGCAGGCGTGGAGTTCGGCCTGCTTTTCCGCAAGCTTTTCATCCCTTCCGGCGGCGTGATGCCCCTTTACTTCCTGCGCAATTACGGCGTACTGCTGGCGGTCTCCGTCGTCTGCTGCACCCCGCTCATCGAAAAGCTGTGGAAGCTGCTTTCCCGCAATGCCATCACCAAAGCGCTGACCATTCTGGTGCTGCTGACGGTCTCGATGGCTTACGTCGTGGGCAGCACCAACAGCCCGTTCCTGTATTTCAACTTTTAAGAGGAGGCGTGAACGATGGACAAACATTCAAAGCGCTCCGCTTCGATTTTCCGCTATCCGGTCCTTATCGCATTCACCCTGTTTTTTGCCGGGCTGTTCGTGCTGGATCTTGTTACGCCGGACCGGGCCTACAGTGAACTGGAAAACACCACCCTCTCCCAGCGGCCCAGCCTGTCCAGCGTCTCGGCTGATGGGCTGAACAAGTTCTTCACGGCCTACACGAAATACGTCAAAGACCAGGTGGCGGGCCGTGACAACTGGGTCGCCCTGCAGAGCACCGTGGAAACGAAGGTGATGCAGAAGGAGCAGAGCGGCGGCATCCTGCTGGGCAAACAGCACATGATGTTCCCCCGCACCTACGGCCTCGTTTCCAGCGAGACCCGCACCCTGCCCAAGAACACTGCCGCACTGGAAGCACTCTGTCAGCGATACCCGGGCAAGGTCAACGTGATGCTGGTGCCTGCGGCGTCCGCCATCTACCCGTCAAACGTCCCTGCGGGGGCTCCGCTGCTGGATGAGGACTGTTATCTCGACTCGCTTTCCAAGGCCGTACAGGCCGCCGGAGGCCGCTTTGTGGACGTGCGGCAGACCCTCACCGACCACAAAGACGAATATATCTACTACCGCACCGACCACCACTGGACAAGCACCGGCGCTTATTATGCCTACAAGCAGCTCTGTGACGCTCTGAGCCTCACGCCTTTTGACCCCTCGGCCCATACCGTGCTGGCGGCAGACGGCTTCTACGGCACCCACTACTCCAAGGCACGGACGCCGGACGCAGAACCGGACACCATCCTCTACTACGACCTGCCGAACGCGCTGACCATCTACTCGGTCAGCGGTCCCGGCCAGCCCGCCGACGGCGAGACGACCGGCCTTTACGACACGGCCAAGCTGGACGTTTACGACAAGTATGCCATGTTCCTCCACGGCAACAACGGCCTGAGCCGCATCAAGGGCGACGGCACCGGGCGCATTCTCGTCATCAAGGACAGTTACGCCAACTGCTTCGTGCCTTACCTGACGGCCAACTACGCCGACATCGACGTGGTGGATTTCCGCAACTATAACTACGGGCTGGACAAGCTCATCGCGGACAATGCATACGACCAGCTCCTCGTGCTCTACAGTTTCGACAGTTTCAAGAGCGACCCCTACCTCTACCGGGCCGGCGTAGCGGGCTGATACCGGGAATTATTGCAGTATTTTTCCACAAACTTCCGAGGTATTTTTCATGCATTTTCCCGGGTTTTTGTGGTTTCTATCCAAAACCCTTGCACAAAATCCAGCGTTGTAGTAGAATGATGCTGTCAGAGATGTTTGCTCTGCAAGAGGGATCTTTGCAGTGCGGTGCGCCGCCTGCTGATATGAAGGAGTGATTCTTTATGAAGAAATATATGGAATTGCCTGCTGATTACGCAGTGCTTTCTGACGATGAGATGACCTACACCACCGGCGGCAGCGCTGTTGGCGGCATCGTCACCATCGTGGGCGTGGCCGTTCTGGCTTCCAGCTATGTCTGGGGCATCTCGCAGGCCAGAGACTGGCTGAGCGTTGACAGCAACCGCAGGGGCAACCCTCTCACCGTTATGGGCCGTGCAATGGACGACATCGGCGACGATATGTCCAAATCGCCTTCCAACTTCCTGCGTGACGTTGTTTCCACCGGTACGGTGGTGGCTCTCGCTCCCCTGAGCGCTCTGCTGCTCATCCTGTAACTGCGGTTTCTTTTGAAAAAACGATGTACCGTGCATCGTTTTGGGATATTGTTCGTAAAGGAGTGCTATTATGGAAAACATCATGATGCTTCCCGCTTCCTACTGCGTGATGAACGAAGAGGAAATGACCTATACCTCGGGCGGTGCTAACATCGTTCAGGCTGCTGCTGCTGTTTTCATCCCCATTTACGGATGGATTGCAGGTGTTTCCGGAATTCGTGACTACCGCAAGGCTCATCCGGACAACTGGACCAGCACGGGTTCTGATGCTCTGAGCAAGTACATGGACAAGAGCTTCACCAACGCGATGTATGGCCTCGGCTGTACCTTCTGGACTGTCTCCAGCTGCTTCACCGGTGTCGGCCTGTTGATTAACGCCATCGTAATTCTCAGCTAATGGGTCGGGAGACTCCAAAGAACAACAAAGGCGGCGGCTCTTCCCATAAGGGAAGGGCCGCCGCCCTCTTTTTATCTGTCCATACAAAAGCAGAGGCACCCAAACCGGATGCCTCTGCCTGTTTATGGACGTGCTGATTTAGTTATTGAACATATCCTTCAGCTTTTTGAAGAAGCCCTCGCGCTTTTCGTAGTTATCCTCTTTCAGGGTCCCCTCGAACTTCTTCAGGGCCTCACGCTGGGTGCGGCTGAGCTTCTTGGGGATCTCGACCTCGCACTTGACGTACATATCGCCGCGGCCTCTGCCATTCACATACTGGATGCCCTTGCCGCGCAGGCGGAAGGTGGTGCCGCTCTGGGTGCCTTCCGGCACATTGACCTCGACCTTGCCGTCGATGGAAGGCACTGTGATGGTATCGCCCAGGACAGCCTGACTGTAGGTGATGGGGAAGACGACGTAGATGTTGTTCTCGTCGCGCTGGAACACCTCGCTGGGCTGGACAGTCACCGCCACGATGACGTCACCTGCGGGGCCGCCGTTGGTGCCGGCATTGCCCATGCCCGAGAGGCGGAAGCCCTGATCGTCGTCGATGCCCGCAGGGACATTGGCCTCCAGAGTCTTCCTGACCGCGATGGTGCCGCTGCCGTGGCAGCTCTTGCAGGGGTTCTTGATGAGCTTGCCCTTGCCGCCGCAGCGGGAGCAGGGCTGCTGGGTCTGCATGACGCCGAAGGGCGTACGCTGCTGACGAATAACAAAGCCTCTGCCGCCGCAGTCAGGGCAGGTCTCCGGGCTGGAACCGGCGGCGCAGCCGCTGCCGTGGCACTCGGTACACTCCTGCTGACGGGTAATGGTGATGTTCTTCTTGCAGCCATGCACCGCCTCGTCAAACGTCAGAGTGATGCGCACCCGGATGTCCTGGCCCTTGCGGGGGGCGTTGGGATTCGCCGAACGGCTCGAGCCGCCAAAACCGCCGAAGCCGCCGCCAAAGATGTCGCCGAAAATATCGCCAAGGTCCACATCGTCGCCGCCAAAACCGCTGAAACCACCAAAGCCGCCGGGGCCGCCGGGGCCGCCGCCGTTCTGGGCAGCGTAGTTGGGGTCAACACCGGCAAAGCCGTACTGGTCGTAGAGCTGGCGCTTCTTCGGGTCCGAAAGCACCTCGTTCGCCTCGTTGATCTCCTTGAACTTTTCCTCGGCTTCTTTGTCGCCGGGATTATAGTCCGGGTGGTACTTCATGGCCAGCTTGCGGTAAGCCTTTTTGATCTCCGCGTCGGTGGCCGTCTTGGATACACCCAGCACTTCGTAGTAATCACGTTTCTCCTGTGCCATAATCCAATCACCTCTCGTATAAGCAGCAACCTCCCCTATATAGCAGCGCACTGCCGCTTCCAGTACAGACAGCCTCAAGCAAATCTGTACAAGCCTGACCGGCCTGCCAATGGCTCCCCTATCAGGGGAGCTGGCGAGCGTCAGCGAGACTGAGAGGTTTTCTCTATAACCAGCAAGAGCCGCCCCGGCAAAACCGGAGCGGCTTTTGCTATTCTACGCGCATACCCGCCGGTTTGGCCGGATACGCACTGCTGTGTCTCAAATCAGACTTCCTTGAAGTCTGCGTCCACAACGCCGTCATCGTTGGGCTTCTGCTGGCCGTTTGCGCCAGCATCGGGGCCGGGCTGTGCGCCTGCGGCCTGCTGCTGGGCAGCAGCGGCAGCCTGATACATCTTCTCGAAGACGTGGCTCAGAGCATCCTGCTTTGCCTTGATGTCGTCGATGGAGCCGGACTGGACAGCGGTCTTCAGGTCGGCCAGCTTAGCCTCAGCCTCGCTCTTGACGTCGGCGGGCATCTTGTCGCCGTTCTCCTTCAGCATCTTCTCAGTCTGGAAGACCATCTGGTCGGCACCGTTGCGGATGTCCACTTCCTCACGCTTCTTCTTATCGTCGGCAGCAAACTGCTCAGCTTCCTTCACAGCCTTGTCGATGTCGTCCTTGGACATGTTGGTGGAAGCGGTGATGGTGATGTTCTGCTCCTTGCCGGTACCCAGGTCCTTCGCGCTGACCTTCACGATGCCGTTTGCATCAATATCGAAGGTGACTTCGATCTGAGGCACACCACGGGGAGCCGGAGCGATGCCGTCCAGATGGAAGACGCCGAGGCTCTTGTTGTCGCGGGCAAACTCACGCTCGCCCTGCAGGACATTGATCTCAACAGAGGGCTGGTTATCCGCAGCGGTGGAGAAGACCTGGCTCTTGTGGGTAGGAATGGTGGTGTTGCGCTCAATGATCTTGGTGCAGACGCCGCCCAGAGTCTCAATGCCGAGGCTCAGCGGGGTGACATCCAGCAGCAGCAGACCCTTGACGTCGCCCTGCAGGACGCCGCCCTGGATAGCAGCACCGACAGCCACGCACTCATCAGGGTTGATGCCCTTGAAGGGCTCGCAGTTCAGCTCTTTCTTGACTGCATCGTAGACAGCGGGGATACGGGTGGAACCACCGACCATCAGGACCTTCTTCAGATCAGATGCGCGCAGGCCGGCATCCTGCAGAGCCTTGCGGACAGGGGTCATGGTGCGGTCGACCAGATCTGCGGTCAGCTCGTTGAACTTTGCACGGGTCAGGGTCATATCCAGATGCTTGGGGCCGGTAGCGTCAGCAGTGATGAAGGGCAGGTTGATCTGGCTGCTCATAGCGCTGGACAGCTCGATCTTTGCCTTCTCGGCAGCTTCCTTCAGGCGCTGAGCGGCCATCTTATCCTTGCGCAGGTCGATGCCGTTCTCGGTCTGGAAAGCGTCAGCCATCCAGTCGATGATGCGCTGGTCGAAGTCGTCGCCGCCCAGATGGGTGTCGCCGTTGGTGGCCAGAACTTCGGTGACGCCGTCGCCCATCTCGATGATGGAGACATCGAAGGTGCCGCCGCCCAGGTCGTAGACCATGATCTTCTGGTCATCTTCCTTATCAATGCCGTATGCCAGAGAAGCGGCAGTAGGCTCGTTGATGATACGCTTGACGTTCAGGCCGGCGATGGTGCCGGCGTCCTTGGTAGCCTGACGCTGGCTGTCGTTGAAGTAAGCAGGAACGGTGATGACGGCCTCGGTGACAGGCTCGCCCAGATAAGCCTCCGCATCAGCCTTCAGCTTCTGCAGGATCATAGCGCTGACCTGCTGGGGAGTGTACTCCTTGCCGTTCAGGGTCACCTTGTGGTCGGTACCCATCTGACGCTTGATGGAAGAAACGGTGTTCTCAGGGTTGGTGATGGCCTGACGCTTTGCGACCTGACCGACCAGACGGTCACCGGTCTTGGTGAAGCCAACAACAGACGGGGTGGTGCGGGCGCCCTCGGAGTTTGCGATGACGACGGGCTCGCCGCCCTCCATGACAGCCACGCAGCTATTCGTAGTACCAAGGTCAATACCAATGATTTTGCTCATAAATGAAGTCTCCTCTCAAAAGAACTTGTGTATCTCATGCTTAGATGTGAAGCGGATGTCTATATTCAAAACCCCTGCGGGTCTTTGCGGATTTACTCGGCCACCACGACGGTCGCGTGGCGGACGATCTTGTCGCCCAGCTTGTAGCCTTTCTGGTACACCGTGATGACGGTGCCGCTCTCCTGCCCGTCCGGGGCGGGGATCTGCTGGACGGCGTTCATGAAGTTGGGGTCAAAAGGCTTGCCCAGCGCCTCGATCTCCTCCACATGGAGGGCATCCAGTGCCTTGGCGGCTTTGTCCAGCGTCATAGTCACGCCCTTTTTGTAGTTCTCGTCAGTGGTGGGAGCGTTGGCTGCCATTTCCAGCGTGTCCAGGATGGGGATGATCTGGTTCACGGCGAAGGACACGCCATCGTTGAACTTCTGGTCAGCCTCGCGGGTGGAGCGCTTGCGGTAGTTCTCGTACTCCGCTGCCATCCGGAGCAGCTGGTCTTTGGCCTGTGCGGCATTCTTCTCGGCTGCGTCGAGCTTTGCCTTTACGGCGTCCATCTCGCGTGCCTTCTTATTGAACCAGCCATCTTTCTTCTTGGCGTCTGCGGGTTCTGCCTCGGCCTCCTTCTCGGGGGCTGCGGCGGTCTCGGGCGCTTCCTGAGGTGCGGCTTCGGTCTCCTTTGCTTCCTGCTCGGGAGCTTCTGCCGTCTTTTTGGTCTCTTCGCTCATTCCAGATCCTCCTTATATATCACAGTCCGCCGGGGTGCGGCCATCTGCGGGGTGTCTTTTCGTTTGCCGCTCATGCCCTCGCCAAGCTCGTCGGCGAAGAGGTGGAGCAGCGGCATCAGCTTCTGGAAGGGCATCCGGGTCGGCCCGATCAGGGCCACCGTACCCCACAGCCCGCCGCCTACCAGGTAGCGGTCGCTGACGATGCACAAGCCGGGGATCTGAGGTTCCAGATCCTCACCCAGCAGCACGCTCTCACTGCGGTCTGCCGGGGGTGCGATGATGTGGGCCGCCTGCTCTTCGTCGTTCAGCAGGGTGAGGATGTCGCCCACCTTGCCTTCGAGCTGCGGCCAGTTGAGCAGGTACTGCTCACCGCCCAGAAATACGTGGGGCTGTGCGGAATCCTGCAAAATCGCAGCGGCTGCGCTGATGACCGGAACCAGCTCCGGGTCGATCTGGCTGCACAGCTCTGCCAGCAGCCGGTTGGACAGGTCCACCGGCGCAACGAAGGTCAGGTTGCGGTTGAGCAGCGCGGCCAGCGCAGCGGCGTTCTCGCGGGAGAGACCTGTGCGGACCCGCGCCACACGGGTGCGAACGTAGCCCGCCGTCGTGACGGCCAGCACAGCCGCCGCGCTGCGGCCCACCTGAACGACTTCGTAGTGGGCGACGCAGAGGTCTTCGGCACAAGGGGTGCTGACAGCTGCGGTGCAGCCGCTGATGGCGGCCAGCGCCTTTGCAGCGCCCTGTGCGAGCTTTTCCGGCTCATGGTCGAGGCTGGCGAAAACGGCTTCGACGCGGGCGCGGGTCACGCGGTCCAGCGGCTGGTCGTCCGTCAGCAGATTGTCGAGATAATAACGGTAGCCTTTGGCACTGGGGACACGGCCCGCGCTGGTGTGGGGCTGCTCCAGCAGACCCAGCTTGGTCAGCGCCGCCATTTCGTTGCGCAGCGTGGCGCTGGACACGGCCATATCAAAATAGTTTGCCAGCACACTGCTGCCCACAGGCTCGCCCTCGAGGCCATACAGCGCCACGATCGCCTGCAAGACTCGCTGCTTGCGTGCATCCATCGTCATAGCGCCTGCCTCCTTTTTGGCTTTCGTTTCTTTAGCACTCCATCTTCCTGAGTGCTAAGACCATTATAGCCAAAAATTTTTTCCTGTCAATAGCTTCTCGAAAAAGTTTATAAAGATTCATAATTCTGTCATAAACAAAAAAGGGAGCGCCTGCCAGAAACGCAGACGCTCCCCTTATTATAATAATGTTCACTCTTCCATCTGCTTTGCCAGGAACGCTGCCGCCACAGCCACAGCCTTCTGCTGGGCAGGGTCGGGCTGCTGGGTGCGGTCTTCGGCCAGCAGACCCACGGCCCCGGTGACATCCCCTGCCGCGATGATGGGCCACGCGCAAAGCAATGGCCGCAGCGAACCCTCGCAGGGCAGCAGGACACGCTCGGGGTCGCCCTCGCTGAGGTAGGGCTTGCGGGACTCCATCACCTTTTCCAGCGGCTGGCTGACACTGCGGTCGGCAAGGTCGCGCTTCCCCGACCCGGCTGCAGCGAGGATGCGGTCACGGTCCGCCACGAAGGCCGTCAAGGCGAAGCTTCGGCTCAGCACTTCGGCGTACTGCACCGCCACCCCGTGCAGCTCCCCCACCGGGGAATACTTCTTAAAGATGACCTCGCCGTCGCCGGTGGTGAAGATCTCGAGGGGGTCGCCGCGGCGGATACGCTGGGTGCGGCGTATCTCCTTCGGGATGACCACCCGGCCCAGCTCATCGATGCGGCGGACGATTCCGGTTGCTTTCATCTGTGTACCATCCTTCCCATTCTGCATTTTCCCATGCTGTGTAGTTATTATGTGGAAGCGGCAGGGAAATATACACCTGCCCGTCCTGTGTTTGCCAAACAGGGGCGGCTATGATACAATAAATTTACTACAGAAAGGATGGGCAGAGGATGCAGCAGATTTTGATTTTGGGCGGCGGCGCAGCCGGTCTGGCCGCTGCGCTGGCGGCAGCACAGACCGCAGAGGGCCGCGCACACATCACCGTGCTGGACAAAAACGCGAAGGTGGGCAAAAAACTTCTGGCCACCGGCAACGGGCGCTGCAATCTCGACAACTGGAACATCACGCCGGAGCGGTATTTCACCAGCAGTCCCAAAGCCCTGCGCCGCCTGCTGAGCGCCGTGGACGAGGCTGCGCCGCTGGCGTGGTTCGAGAGCCTCGGCCTCTACCCCCGCACCGACGAGGCCGGGCGGGTGTACCCGTATTCCAATCAGGCGGCGGACGTACTGGCCCTGCTGGAGCACCATCTGTCGAGACTGAGCGTCGAGGTGCGCACCGGCTGCACCGTCCAGAACCTGAGCCAGAGCCGGGGCGGCTATGCCGCCCAAATCGAGACAGAGGCAGGCCGCGAGACCCTGCGGGCCGACGCCGTCATCTGCGCCATGGGCGGCGATGCCGGCCCCCAGTTCGGCACCGATGGCTTCGGCACCCGGTTCGCCGCCCAGTGCGGCGGACGGATGGCCCCCCTCTATCCCTGCCTGACGGCCCTGCAGTGTGCTCATCCCCGCAAGCCGCTGGCCGGCATCCGGGCCAAGGGCTGCGCCAGCCTGCTGGACGGTGCAGATGGCCGCGTGCTTGCCCGGGAAACGGGCGAGGTGCAGTTCACCGAATACGGGCTTTCGGGCATCTGCATCATGCAGCTTTCGGGTCTGTTGGCCCCGGGGCGCGGGCCGAAGCGGCCTGTCGTGGCCCTCGACCTCTTCCCTGCTCTGAGTGAAACCGAACTGGCCGCGCTGTTCGCCCAGCGGGTCGGACTGCTGGGCAGCGAGGCGGCGGAGTTCTGGCTGGGCTTGCTGCCCGCAAAGCTGGGCCGGGCCCTCTGGGCCGATGCCGGTTTACCTGAAAACGCCCGCGCCCTGCCCGCCTCCGCGTGGCCGAAACTCGCCGCCACGGCCAAGTGCTGGCGGTTCGAGGGCTTGACGCCCTGCGGCTGGAAGCAGGCTCAGACCACCGGCGGCGGCCTGTTTCTGGACGAGGTAGAGGACGATTTCCAGTTCAAGGGCTGTCCGGGACTCTACTTCGTGGGTGAGACGCTGGACTGCGCTGGCAGCTGCGGCGGCTACAATCTCCACTGGGCCTTCGGCAGCGGCATCATCGCCGGGCGGGCGGCGGCAAAGCTTCGCAAAAAGAAGAAGTAAACCAGCAAGCCCCCGGAAGGTCGCCTTCCGGGGGCTTGCTTTTTGTGTTATTCGTTCACGGCCTTATCCAGCTCCGCCTCCTCGGCGGCAGCCTCGGCCTCTTCTTCCTTCTGATACTCTTCAAAGGCCGACCACATGGGCTCGATGTCCTCGCCCCGGACGCGGCGGGCAAAGTAGTTCCTGGTGATGTCCACCACAGTGCTGGACAATGCCAGCACGCCGATGAGGTTCGGTATCATCATCAGGCCGTTGAAGGTGTCGGAGAGGTCCCACGCGAGGCCCAGCTTCATGGTCGCGCCCACGACGGTCATGCAGACAAAGACGACCTTATAGATGCGGCTTCCCGCCGTGCCGAAGAGATACTCCACGGCCTTGGTGCCGTAGTGGCTCCAGCCGAGGGTGGTGGAGTAGGCGAACAGCAGGATGGACACAGCGATGAACTTCGGGCCGAAACTGCCGAAAGCCGCCGTGAACGCCTGGCCCACCAGCGCATTGTCCTGCACACCTGCGAGGACAGCGCCGCTCTCGAGGTCTACCACGCCGGTGGTCAGGATGACGAGGGCCGTCAGAGTGCAGACCACGATGGTATCGGCGAAGACCTCAAACACGCCCCACATGCCCTGATGCACCGGCTCCTTGACGTTAGAGGCCGAGTTGACCATGACCGCAGAACCGAGGCCGGCTTCGTTGGAGAACGCGCCGCGCTTGAAGCCCCAGGTGATGGTCTGGCTGATGCCGTAGCCCAGCGCGCCGCCGCCTGCGGCGTTGAGGTTGAATGCACCCTTGAAGATAGCCGCCAGTGCCGCCGGGATATTGCCCGCGTGCATGACCACGATGATGAGCGCACCTGCGATATAGAACAGCGCCATCAGCGGCACCAGCTTTTCCGTGACAGCGGCCACCCGCTTGAGTCCGCCGATGACGATGAGGGCCGTGACCACCATCAGCGCAAGGCCGGTGGCGAGGTACGGCACATGGAAGGCCGCGTTCATGTTGCCGGCGATGGAGTTTATCTGGCTCATGTTGCCGATACCGAAAGACGCGAGGATGCAGAAGCAGGCAAACAGGACAGCCAGCACCCTGCCCACTGCCTTACAGCCGGGCTTTGCGCCCAGACCGTCGGTCAGATAATACATCGCGCCGCCGTTCCACTCGCCTTTTTCGTTCTTGCGGCGGTAGTAGACGCCCAGCACGTTCTCCGCAAAGCTGGTCATCATGCCCAGCAGGGCCATGACCCACATCCAGAAGATGGCGCCCGGGCCGCCGGAGACGATGGCCGTAGCCACGCCCACGATGTTGCCGGTGCCGATGGTGCCTGCCAGCGCCGTACACATGCTCTGGAACTGGCTGATGGCCATGTCTTCCTTGCTGGTGTGGGCGGTGACGTCCTTATTGGTAAAAATAGCACCGATGGTATGCTTGAGCCAGTAGCCCATCCGCCGGAACTGGAAAAAGCCGGTGCGGACGCTGAGCCACAGGCCGGTGCAGAACAGCAGTGCCAGACCGAACGGCCCCCAGACGAAGCCGTTGACCACATTGTTGACGCGCGTGACGATGTCTACCATATGAAATCCCCCTCTGATCATCCCAAACAAAAATGCGGGCAGAACCTCTTTTCCAAAGGCTCTGCCCGCAAAAAACTCAGCGTATGACCCCGCACAGGACACCTTTCCTGCGCAAAAGACGTTTGCTCTGTCCTTTTGCCTGAGAGATCGGCCCAAACGGCCTTACACCTTCGGCACCCGCCTCCTGCAGGCTTCTCCAGAGTGCGGCACACCCGGCTCACCGGGCGGCACATCTTGCGATTCGGTTCTCACCACATGCACAACTGTACACAATGGAGATACTTTATCACATTTTTGGCTTCTTGGCAAGCCTTTTACCGCATTTTATTCCCGAGTTTCATCTTTCATACCAGAAGGTGAATTTTGTTATGGTATGACTTTTTTCGTCCTTTATCGGTCGATGGGCGGTACATCATCGGGGCTGCCCATCGTGTCCAGCCACTCCAGCGCTTTCAGCTGGGGCGGCAGATGCGGCACCGGTTCGCTGTCCGGGTCGTCGTCGGGCGGGGCCACGAGGTCTTTCGGGCTTTCGGCCCCTTCGAAACCATGGGCAAGGCCGTCCGGACTGGCGTCGCCGTCGCGGCGGGCTGTCTCACAGCAGTCCAGCCCCTCGTAGGCACTGGCCGGGCCGAGGTCGAGCCAGAAGTCCTCCCTCTCTTCCCTGCTGGGGGTATCATCGAATTTCATAGCATTTCCCTCCTTTTCTGCATAAAGGTTCCCCCATCAGGCCATGCTTTATGCAGTTTTTTAGAAGCTGTTTTCGTGAGCGGGGTTCGCCGAATGGCGAGGATTTTTACCCGCAGACAAGGCGATTTCCCGCAGTAATCCTTGGTGGATTGCAAGGGGAAGCAACGCAGTATACGGATAAAAAGACCGCTCAGGCGGTGTGCAATGCTTACGAAAACGGCTTCTCAGGGAGGAACGAGATGAAAGAAAAAGGCTGGAGACCCTTCTGGGCCGCACTGCTGGCGGCGCTGCTGGTGCTGCTGCCGCTGGTGGGCGGCACCGTGCTGCTCACCCGCCGCTCTCTGCGGACAAGACTGGCCTCCCGGCCTCAGAGCGGCGTCGCCATCCGTCAGCCGAAGGAAGAGAACCGCCTGAGTCTGCTGGTCTGCATCGCTCCCACCGAGACGACAGCACCCGGCTTTCTGCTGCTCTACCTGAATGCCAGTCAGAACTGCATCCATGCGCTGGCACTGCCCGGAGAGCTGACCGTACCCTTCGGAGCGGACGAAACCGCCCTCTCCGACTGCTACCGCGCCGCCGGCCCGGCCCGCTGCCGGGAAGCACTTCTCTCAGCTCTCTCCCTGCCCGAGGACACCCACTATCTCGCCCTTGCGCCGTCCGTTCTGCAAGCCATCGCCGACCGGTACGGGATGCTTCGGGTGGGTTTTTCGGGAGCGCTCACCGCCGAGGAGCTGGTCGTCACCGGGTGCAGTTCCAATGTGCAGGCCATCTCGGCCCGGGAGGCAGAAGAACTGCTCAACGGGATGGAGGACACTGTCCCGCCCGCCCACAAAGCCGCCGCCCGGGCGGCGGTGTGGGACGCCTTTTTCCGGCAGGAGCTGGAACTTCTGCCCGCTACCCTGCCGGACGCCCTGCGCGCCCACAGCTCGAGCCTGCTCACCGATTTGACGGCGCAGGACCTGCTCATCTTAGAAGATACGCTGGAATTTCTCGCCGACCGTTCTGCCGCCATCCACACCGAGGCCCTGCCCGGCGAGTGGGACGGCGAATGCTACACCCTCACCGACGACTCCCACGCCGCCGTGCAGGCCCTCTTCAACGTCTCACCCACCGAGGCACAGCTCTCATCGGCCAACGAGCCGTAACCCAGCACCAGCGTCCCGCCCAGAGCGGTCCCGCCGCTGGTGAGGTCATAGTCACTCAGGAGGCTGAGCCGGACGCCTTCGGCCTCAGCGGCGGCCCGGAGAGCATCGTCCGGCGGCGGGTCGCGCAGTTCGGCCAGCAAGTGCAGGCCGGTGTGCAGGCCGGTGAGGTGCAGTTCTTCCGGCGCAAAGGCTTCCCGCAGGGCTTTTGTCAGGGCGTCCCGCCGGGCCTTATAGGCCACCCGCTCCCGGGCCAGATGGCGGGTGAAGTAACCGCCGGTGATGAACCGCGCCAGTGTCTGCTGCTCAAAACGGCTCACCGTGCCGGAGTAGAGGGCGTATTTTGCATGCCATGCGGGCAGAAGCTGCTCCGGCAGCACCATGTAGGCGATGCGGATGCTGGGCGCGAGGCTGCGGGAGCAGGTGGAGAGGTAGACCACCGGCCCGTCGGCCCCCGCCATCCCCTGCAGGCTTGGCAGGGGCCGGGTGTCGAAACGGAACTCGGAATCGTAGTCGTCCTCGATGATGTACCGCTGCCCGGGACGCCGTGCCGCCCAGTGGAGCAGTTCTGCCCGGCGTCCGGCGGGCATGGTGACGCCCGTGGGGAACTGGTGGCTGGGGGTGACATAGCACACCGCCGCCCCCGACTCCGACAGCGCCCGGATGGAAAGCCCGTCCTCGTCCACCGGCAGACAACAGCAGGAGACGCCGTTGTTTTCCAGCACCTGCCGGGCGCGGGGGTAGCCGGGATTTTCCACTGCCGCCGGCCCGGGCAGGAGCGGTGCCAGCAGACCCAGCAGATATTCGAGACCCGCGCCAACGACGAGCTGGTGCGGGCCGCACCGCACACCGCGGTACTCCTCAAGATACTCGGCCAGTGCCTGCCGCAGCGAGAGGTCGCCCTGCGCGTCACCGTGGGTCAGCAGCTCCGGCGAAGAGTACAGCAGCTCTTTTTGCAGCCGCGCCCATGTGCGGAACGGAAACATCTCCGGGTCTACGCCCCGGGTGGAGAGGTCGTAGCGGACGGGCTGCTCCGGCGCTGGCGCTGCCTCGGGCTGGGGCGGCGCGGCGGACTCTGTCCGCTCGGGCAGGGCCAGATATTCCTGTACATAAAAGCCGCTGCGCTCCCGCGCCTCCAGATAGCCCTCCGCCGCCAGCATCTGATAGGCCGCGTCCACCGTGTTCACCGAGACGGAAAGCTCTGCCGCCAGCCGCCGCTTGCCGGGCATCCGGGTCCCGGCCGAGATCGCCCCCGTCCGCATCTCGGCGGCGAGACTGCGGTAGAGCTGTTCGTAGAGCGGCACACCGGACGCCGCGTCCAGTGCTGTCGTCAAATGGACCATAAAAAGCCCCTCCTTTTCGGGCAGTGCGCCAAACTGGACCCATAAAAAATCTTTATTCTGGGTATTTGCACAGTGCCAGTTTTGCGTATAATAGGAGCATACCCGCAAGAGCCAAAAAAGTCAATCGGTTTTGTGGGTATTTCGTAAAACTGGGAGGGAAAATCATGTCAACAACTGCAATGTGGCTGCTGCTGGCAGTCGTCGTCATCGTTATCGTCTTTGCAAGTGTGCTGTATAAGCGCACCTTCACCGTCCACGAGCTGGCGCTCACCGGCGTCATGGCCGCGCTGAGCCTCGTGGCCTACCTGTTCTTCCGTGTGCCGTTCTACGGCGGCTCTTCGTTCCATCTGGGCAACACCTTCACCGCCCTGACCGCCCTGCTGCTGGACGGCGTATCCGGTGGTCTGGCCGGTGCCATCGGTCTGGCTCTGGCCGACATCCTGGCCGGTGACCCGGGCTATGCCGTCACCACCTTCGTCCTGAAGTTCATCATCGGCATCACCTGCGGTGCGGTCGCTCACAAGGTGTTCAAGCTCCGTGAGCTGGACAAGCACGCCCCCGGCTATCTGGCCAAGGTGATCGTCGCAGCTGCCTCCGGCCTGCTGCTGAATGTCTTCACCGACCCGTTCCTCGGCTACTTCCGCAATGTCTACATCTTCGGCCAGGAGTACACCATCGCCAAGGCTCTGACCAAGATCACCGGCGGCGTCACCTTCGTGAACAGCGTGGCCTCCACCGTCTGCGTCGTCATCCTCTATCTGGCCCTGCGCCCGGCCCTCGAGCGTGCAAACCTGCTGCCCAAGGCCGAGAAGAAGGCCGGCAAGTAACCAACTTCCATTCCTGTCTGATGTACTCATAAAACAAAAAGAGCGTGTGCCTGCAGCACACGCTCTTTTTGTTTTATTGTTTTTCAAATACGAGGAACCGGAACGAGATGTCCGTTGTCAATTCCGGCAATGCCGCGAGACGGGCTGCACCGTCCCGGGGCGTTTTCCAGTAGTAGGGCGTCATGGCGAAGAGGGCTTCCAGCTGCCCGGCAGGCACCGTGATGCTGCCGGAGGCTTCCCTCTCTCCGATGGCTTCAAAGCCCGGATACGCCACTTCCTGCACCGGATTCTTGTAAGGCTTTTCGTAGAGGACGGCCTTCATCTGGAAGAGATGCTCTGCACCCGGCACGGCGTAGATGAGCCGTCCGCCGGGGCGCAGGACGCGGAGAAACTCCTCCTGCGCGAAGGGCGAGAAGCAGTTGAGCAGCACATCTGCCCAGCCTGTGCGCACCGGCTGATGGAAACTGGACGCCACGGCGTACCGGGCCGAGGGCAGGGCCTTCGCAGCCAGACGCACGGCTGGCTTTGCGATGTCGAAGCCTGCCAGTTCCAGCGGGAGGCCCGCCTCTTCGAACTGCCTGGCGATGCACCGGTCATACCAGCCCTCGCCGCAGCCTGCGTCCAGCAAATGGAGCGGCTTTCCGGCTTTCGGCTGACCGTACTCGAGGCAGAGTTCTCCCAGCGCCTGCCCGAAGATGCCGTAGTAGCCCGCGCTCAGGAACGCGCGGCGGGCAGCGACCATTTCCCTGCTGTCGCCGGGGGCCTTGGTACGGGTGTTCTGCACCGGCAGCAGATGCCAGTAGCCTTCTTTGGCCCGGTCGAAGCTGTGGCCAGAGGGACATTTCAGTGCGTTATCCCCGGCAAGCGGTGCGCCGCACAGCGGGCAGCACCACGGGGCAAATCCCTCTGCCATCACACTTCCTCGCTGTGGTCCTCGATGGGAGCCGTCTCGCCGCCGTGGGCGTTCATATACTCCTCAAAGCTGGTGAACTTCTGCTGCGGCGGGCGGCGGCTGATGAGCACGAGACCCGGGTCTTCGTCCTTCGTCGGGACATTATTGCTGCGGCTGCGGTTATTGCGGCCGGACTGCTCCGCCTTGGGGGCGCGGGGCGCACGGCCTGCGCCGCTCTGCTCATTGCGGTTGTTGCTGCGGCCATTGCGGTTCTCATTGCGCTGGCTGTTCTGCTGGGCAGGCTGAGCCGGGCGGGCGCTGCGGTCGTTCCGCTCATTGCGGGGGCTGCGGCCTGCACCATTACGGCCATTGTTCTCGCTGCGCTGGGCGGGCTGACGGTTCTGCATCGCGGTGGGGATGGTCTGGGCCGGAGCGGCGGGGGTGGCAGCGTTCTTCTTGGTGGAACGGAGCGGGGTGGCCTCCGGGGCGCTCACAAAGTGGGGGTCGAACTTCGGCTGGGCGTTGCTGCCGCAGCCTGCGCCCTGTGCGGGGGCATTGCCCTCGCGGCGGGGGCGGTTGTTATTGTTACGGCGGCTGTTGTCGCGTCCGCCGGGGGTGCGCTTGTTATCATCCATGAGTTGTTCCTCTTTTGCTTCGATTTTGGGGGCCTTCTGCTTTTTTGCCGCAGAGGGCTTGGCCGCACTCTTTTTTTCGGGTGCAGCGGGTTTGGCAGCTTTTTCCGCCTTGGGAGTTTCGGTCTTTTCGGGGGCAGGCTGTTCGGCCTTGGGCTTGCGGCCCCGCACCGGCGGGGCTGCTTTTACGGGGGCGGGTACGCCGTCCCACGGGTGGCCGGACACCACCGGTATCTTCCGGCGGTTGAGCTTTTCGATACCGGCCAGATATTCCATCTCTTCGGGTGCGCAGAAGCTCACTGCCGTGCCGTCTGCGCCCGCGCGGGCGGTGCGGCCGATGCGGTGGACGTAGGTCTCCGGCACCTCGGGCAGGTCGTAGTTGAACACATGGGAGAGTTCGCTGATGTCGATGCCGCGGGCGGCGATGTCTGTGGCCACCAGCACCTTGGTCTTGCCCTCTTTGAAGCCTTCCAGAGCCGCCACACGGGCGGTCTGGCTCTTGTTGCCGTGGATCGCAGCGGCGGTGATGCCCTGCTTGGTCAGATCGCGGGCGATCTTATCCGCGCCGTGCTTGGTGCGGCTGAACACCAGCGCATTCTGCACCGGCGGGGTCAGATTCTTGATGAGCCAGGGCAGCAGGAACTTCTTGTTGCCCTTCTCGACGAAATACAGGCTCTGGTCGATGCGCTCCACCGTGCTGGACACGGGGTCCACCTTCACGAAGGCAGGGTCGTGCAGGATGCCTGCGGCCAGCTGCTCGATCTCTTTGGGCATGGTGGCGCTGAACATCAGGTTCTGGCGCTTTGCGGGCAGCTTTGCGATGACCTTCTTCACGTCATGCACAAAGCCCATGTCCAGCATCCGGTCGGCCTCGTCCAGCACGAAGACCTCGAGGTTCGACAGGTCGATATGGCCCTGTCCGATAAGGTCGTTCAGACGGCCTGGGCAGGCAATGAGGATGTCCACGCCCTTTCGGATGGCCTCCACCTGCGGGGCCTGACCCACACCGCCGAAGATGACGGTGCTGCGCAGTTTGAGGTACTTTCCGTAGGCGTCGAAGCTCTCGCCGATCTGGAGAGCCAGCTCACGGGTGGGGGTGAGGATGAGGGCGCGGACAGCGCCCTTCTTGCGGGGGGCGGCGGCGCTCAGCCGGTCGAGCATGGGCAGCGCAAAGGCAGCAGTCTTGCCGGTGCCGGTCTGGGCGCAGCCCATCAGATCGCGCCCTTCCAGCACCGGCGGGATGGCCGAAGCCTGGATGGGCGAGGGGGTCTCATAGCCTGCCTCGCTTACAGCCTTGAGCAGGGGGGCGGACAGTTTCAAATCGTTAAAAGTCATGGTTCTCCTTGGTCATTCTTTGATTCTGCGGCACTCGATGTAATACCGCTTTTCCTCCGCATGGCCCATGCTGAAGGTCTTGCGGGGCAGCACGCCGCCCATCACGATGCCTTTGAACAGATCGCTCTTCTCGAAGGGCGGCAGCAGGAAGGCCACGCCGCCCTGCCTGGTCAGGGCGCGGACGGCGGGCTCGTCGTGGACGTAATCCACCCGGGCCTCGCTGTGGCGGGCCATAAAGTATTCGATAAATTCGTCCACCGTGCCGACGGTCAGCGGGGCGACGGGGTCCTCGAAGCTGAGGACGTTGGACACATGGGGGCCGGCCAGCGTGAAGGCCTGCTGCTTCGAGTCGCCGAAGCAGATGCCGGCCATGTTGGAGTCGCTCCACGCGATGAGGGCCAGCAGCACCGCGCCGCAGTCCACATTGAAGAGGACGCGGTGGATGGGCTCGATCTCAATCGCAGGCGAATGGACGTTGCACACCTCAGCCAGGCACCAGCGGGCGGGATGTTTTTCCCTCTCCTCAGGGGTCAGGGTGGCTTTCAGCTCCTCCCAGCAGGCTTTGGCTGCGGCCAGCGAATGGTTGCCGTCGCCCACAGCCAGTGTCAGGGGCTTTGCGCCCCTGGCCTGGGGATACTTGGCGTCGAAAGCCTCCTGACTGCCCAGTGCAGCCAGTGCAGCATCGATCTGCGCCAGCATCGCAGGATCTTCCACGGCCCAGCCTGCAATGTGGCCGCCGCCCTGCATCAGCTCGCCCTCGTACAGCTTTTTCAGCTCGCTCTTGTGCGCGCCGATGGGCTCGACGAGGGTGCAGCCGGGGTCGTCGGCCAGCATCATAACATGGGGCGTTTCCAGCGCCGCACCCCGGCGCACGGCCATGCGGGGCGGGATGCGCTCGGTGACGGTGCGCTCACTGGGCCGAATGGCCGGGCGGGCGCCCTTCTCGTAGCTGTAAGCCTCGAGGTCTATCTTGCCCACGAGGCCCTGACGCACCCGGCCGCTCTGCTCGGTGCGCTCGACGTAGACAAAGCCGTCCACGGCGCGGGTCAGCACGTCGCGGCTGTACTCGTCCATCGCGGCGTGGATGTTCTCCACCCGCCGGGCCGCGTCTTCATCCTCGAGGTAGACTTCCGGCAGGATGAGCCGCAGGGTGCTGGGGCAGCCGCCCACAGCGGCGTCTGTCTGCTCCCAGTAGGCGCGGTCACTGGTAAACTGGTCACAGGCCACGCAGCCCCACTTTTCCAGAGGGATATTCTCCCCGGGCAGCAGGATGTGGGCCGGACCAAAGCAGGATGCAGTTTTCATAACACATTCCTCACTCTCACATAAATCACCAACAGCAAATGGAGCGCTCTCACTGGAAAATGCCCGCTGCATCGTCCCAGAACACGGCATGCTCCACGCCGGAAGCCGACAGGGTGTCCCGCAGCTCATTGCGGGCGGTGTCGTCCATGGTCTGCTTTGCGGGGACTTCGACCACGAGGTTCCTGACGCCCAGCGCCGTCGCGGAGCCGCCCACGGTGGAAGCGCCATCCGTCACCTGACCCAGCGAGTAGCCGTACCACAGGGTCACGCTGCCCTCAAAGCGGGCATCCCATGCGGCGATGTCCGCAGCCAGCTGGGCGCTGCGGTCGCGCCCGCCGGTGGAGCCGAAGTCCTGCTTGCCGTTCTGGGCAGAGGGGAACTGGACGTTCTCCAGCAGCACATGGTCAAAGCCCATGCTCTGCACCTCGCCGATGAGGTCGCCGATGAACTGGACGGCCTCGCCGGAATAGGGGTTGAGCCAGGGGCTGCCGCCGGCGGACGCCTTATTATCCAGCCAGAGGTAAGCCTGCCCGGTGTAGCCGATGGCCATATTGCGGTCGGTGCGGGCCGCGATGGGGTCGCGGAAGGCCGCCAGCTTTGCCACCGGCACAAGGCCGTTCTCCTTGAGCACCGAGGCGATGAGGGCCGGGTCAAGGGACGCCCCCTCGACGCTGCCTGCTGCAGCAGCCACCTGAGAGGGATACAGGATGTTTCCGGCGCTGTCCTTCAGGGTAACGACGGCGTAGGCCATGCCCTGCTGGGCCAGCTGCTGGGCAGCGGCACGCAGGGAAGCTTCATCCTTTGCCGCAGCCGTGTCCAGAACGCCCCAGCTGCCCTCGATGATGACGCCTGCGGGTGCAGCCGGTTCAGGTCCCGGCTCCGAGTCCGCCCGCACCTCCGAGGAAGCGGCAGGCTCTGCCGTCACTTCCGACGAAGCAGCCGCACTGGGCGCCGTCGTCTCAGACGAAGCCGAGAGATCACGGTTGCGCACCACGGTATACCAGGTGTGGGTGGCCCAGTCCAGCACATGGGGCGCGGCCAGCCAGCCCACGACCAGCACCACGGCCACCAGCACGATGATGCCGACGGCCTTCTTCACCCACATGCCGGGGCTGTAAAAACTGCGGTGATACCGCTTGACCTTTTTATACTTTGCCATGATCGTCCCTTTCTCCTGCACTCCTCACAGGATCACCGAGTGGCCCGTAAAACCATAGATAGCCAGCGCCAGCACGCCGATGTAGATGAGCGTGATGGGCAGGCCCCGGAACGCCTCCGGGATGGCTTCGCTGCGCAGACGGCGGTCAGCCTCCGTCACCAGCATGACGGCCAGCAGATAGCCCAGGCCGCTGCCGAGGCCGAAGCCCATGCTCTGCTCCAGCGTAAAGCTCTGGGTGCGCTCCACCAGCGCCGTACCCAGCACGCCGCTGTTGACCGCCGCCAGCGGCAGGATGCGGAGCAGCTGGCCGCCGTGGCGCTTTCCCCGTGCGGCCCAGAGCACGATAAATTCAAACAGGCTCACCACCGCCACGCAGGCCAGATAGACCAGCGGACGGAGCTGGGCGGGGTTGGACTGGGCGGCGATGAAGCCGCCCGCATAGAACGCCAGCGGAGCCACCAGCACCTGCGTGACACAGAGCAGCAGGGCGAACCACCCGCTGCTGGTGCGCTCGTCGCCCACCAGCTGGACGAGGCGGGACACGCCGAGGCCCCGGGTGAACACCGCGTTCTGTGCAAAGACGGCCAGCACGGCGTAGCCAAAAAATACGCCGACGGCCTGCATCACATCATTCATCCTCAGGCTCCCCCTCTTTCTGGCGGTAGACCGCCATGAGGCCGCGGGCCTCCGATGTCAGATAGTTTTTGTACTTCCTGGCCAGCGTGCGCCAGACGGCACACAGCACGCCCAGCACGATGAAGCCGCCTGCCGGCATACTGGCCATGGGCAGGACGGGACGGCTCAGCACATGGCCGAACACCGTGCCGGCGCTCAGCCACTCGCGCACACAGCCCAGCAAAAGCAGCAGCAGGCCGTAGCCGACGGTGATGCGGATGCCCTTGGAGACGGCCTTTTTCATCGTCTCCTGCACGCGGCCGAAGCGATAGGTCAGCAGCGGCTCCACCACCAGCATGGGCAGATAGATGCCCAGCACCAGCAGGCTCACGCCGAACAACTGGTTCAGGATAGGGTATGCCGCCAGATAGACCACCGCCGCGCTGCCCGAATAGAGGATGCTGCGGGGCAGCAGCTTCTTTTCCAGCTCTGCGTTGGCCGGATGCTCCTCCCGCAGGGGGAACAGGCGGCTCAGCAGGCAGGCCAGCATCCGGGAGGGCGTCAGCAGCAGCGCCACGGCCACGGCCAGCATCAGGGCGTTCTGGCCGCTCGTCGCAAGGACGACCAGCGGCGCAAGGCCCATGCCCTGCATGACCACGGGGTTATTCAGAAAGACGCGGTCATGGTGGAAGAATCTTTCCGGGTCCCGGGTGATGAGTTCTGCCGCATGACGTTTCATTCCGCATCCCCCTTTCCGGTCTTCTTCTCTTTGAAGCGTCTGCCGCTCTTTATCAGCTCATGGAGGCGGACTTCGGTGCGGTCGAGCCAGCCAGAGATGCTGTTGACCGCCAGAATGGCGAAGCAGACGCCCGTCTCGTAGACGCCGAAGTAGCGGAAGCCCATCGTAAAGGCTCCCACCATGACGCCGTAGAGGATGCGGCCCAGCCGGTGGTGGGCGCAGGTGTAGGGCTCATTGAGCAGGAAGACGGCGCTGAAGAGCATCGCGCCCGTCAGCATCTCGTCGCGCACACAGCGCAGGCGGAACACAAGGCCCGCCGTAAAGGCGGTCCCCTCCGTCAGACCCAGCTGGCGCGGGAAGAAGAAGACGATGAGGCCCGCCGTGATGAGGAAACTCAGGGAGGCGCTCAGCCGCACATCCTTCTGCATCCAGAGGAAGAGGCCGCAGGCCACCAGCACGATGGCTGCACCGGTCCCCATCGGGGCGGCATACTCGCCCAGCACCAGCGACAGGGCGCTGATGTTGATGAGGCCGCCGCTGCGCAGGGTGTCCGAGATGGTGCTGGATGTTGCCACGCCGGAGGCGTCCCAGAGCGGGATATTGGCGTATGGGGCCGGATAGCGGAAGACCTGCTCCGGCCAGGACACTGCCGCCACCGCGTAGCCCACGGCGGCGGGGTGGAAGGGGTAGCTGCCATAGCCGCCGAAGACCTCTTTGCCGATGAGAGCACCGGCCAGAATGGCGGCGGCGAGGACATACCAGTCCACCGTCGCGGGCATCAGCAGGGTGATGACGAGGGCAAAGCTCTCGTTGGAATAATCCCCGGCCTGATAGACGCGGCGGCGCAGCAGAGAGATGAGCCGGTCGCACAGGTTGCCCATCAGCACCGCAAAGCCGCAGAGCAGCAGCGGGCGCAGGCCGTAGAGGTAGCAGGAGACGCAGAGCAGCGGCACACAGAGAAAGCAGATGTGCTTATAGTATCTGCCGGTGCGCTGGAGTTCTTCCTCCTGCAGCCGGATCAATGCTTCATCCATGGGCAGTCCCCTCTCAGAGAGCTGCCATCGCATGGACGGCCGCAGCGGGGTCGGCGGCGCCAAAGATGGCGCTGCCCGCCACCAGCACGTCCGCACCGGCGGCAACGCACTGCGGAGCGGTGGCGGCATCCACGCCGCCGTCCACTTCCAGCAGGAATTTCAGGCCACGGCGGTCTTTTTCCGCCTTGAGCCAGCGGAGCTTGTCGAGGGCCGAGGGCATGAACTTCTGGCCGCCGAAGCCAGGCTCCACGCTCATGACCAGCACGAGGTCCAGCTGGTCGAGGTAGTAGCCCAGCTCTTCCACCGGGGTGCCGGGCTTGATGGTCATGCCCACCTTGCAGCCCTGGGCCTTGATGGCGTCGATGGTTTCCTGGATGTCGTCGTCGCACTCGAGGTGGAAGTTGAGCAGGCTGGCACCGGCTTTGGCAAAAGCCTCGGCGTACTGCTGGGGGTGGGTGATCATCAGGTGGACGTCATAGAAAGCGTCCGGCAGGGCCTTGTGCAGGCTCTTGAGCACCGGGACACCAAAGCTGATGTTCGGCACGAAGTGGCCGTCCATCACGTCATAATGCAGCATCTGCGCACCGGCATCCAGCACCATACGGCAGTCTGCGCCGAGATGGCTGAAGTCAGCCGAAAGGATAGAAGGACTGATCGTTGTCATTTTATTTTACTCCCCGTTATTTTTTAGAGAATTTTTGTAATTTTGCTCTGCCGCCGTCCCTGCGGCATCTCCCACAGGAGCAGTCGGCATAGTCGATTATAGTTTACATGAAAACAGCGAAAAAATCAAACCCGCCGCCGTGTTTTTCACGGAAAAGACGTAAAGTTCTGCGTATCTTCCCTCTTTCACAATGCAAAAAGCAGCCAGACCGCTCCCTTGAGGGGCAGTCTGACCGCTGTGAAGTTAGTCTACCGGCTTCATACTGGCCGGGTCTTCCACCGCACCGGGGCGGCCGCTCTCGTCGGGCAGACGCTTCATGCCGCCGGGGTTGGGGGGCTGGACGGGCAGAGTGAAGACGAACCTGCACCACTCGCCCTGCTTGCTCTCCACCCGTATCTGGCCGCCGGAGAGGTTGACCAGCACCTTGCAGATGTTGAGGCCGAGACCTGCGCCCCGGGCGTGGAGACCCCGGGACTGGTCTTCTTTGTAGAAGCGCTGGAAGACGTAGGGCAGCGCCTCGGGGCTGATGCCCTGGCCGGAGTTCCAGATGGAGACTTCCACCTCCGGGCCCAGCCTCTCCACCCCGAAGCGGATGGTGCCGCCTGCCGGGGTGAACTTGATGGCGTTGTCCAGCAGATTGTAGGCCACCTGATGGATGAGGTCGGGGTCGGCATAGACCAGGACTTTCTCATCCATGGTCAGGCCGTCAATGTCTATCATGCCGTCGTTGATGCGCTGCTCTGCCGAGAGGGCCACGCCGGTCAGCGTCTCCCAGATGTTGAACATCCGGGCGTTCACCTGATATTCGCCGCTCTCCAGCTTCGAGAGGTCCAGCATATTCTGGATGAGGCGCGCCAGACGGCCCGTCTCCTCACTGACCAGCTGTAAGTAGTGGTTCTGCATATCGGGCGGGATGGTGCCGTCCAGAATGCCGTCGATGAAGCCCTTGATGGTAGTCATGGGGGTGCGCAGCTCGTGGGCGATGTTGCCCATGAACTGGCCCCGGGAGTTGTCGTTGGACTGGATATTGTCCGCCATCTGGTTGAAGGTGCGGGCCAGGTCGGCCACTTCGCCTTCGCCATCCACGCCCTCGACCCGGACGGACAGGTCGCCGCCGCCGAAGCGCTGGGCCGCGTCCGTCACCTTCTGGATGGGGTCGGTGAGCTTATGCATCATCACCTTGGTGAGGACGCTGGCCACCAGCAGCATCAGACAGGCCGAGAGGAAGAAGTTCGAGAAGAACTCATTGCGGAACTCCACCAGCCGGTCGCCCGACGAGCAGAGGAAAAGGTAGCCGGTACACTCGCCGCTCTCGCTGCGCATCTCATGCACCGAGATGTAGCTCTTCTCGGTCAGTACGCCGTCCAGCGTGCCGAAGACGTGATAATTCTCCTTGGCCTTGGCCGACTTTTCCAGCACGGACGCCTCTACCACATCCCCAGCCAGATCGTCCGGGTCTGAGGCCAGCACCACGTTGCCGTCGCAGTCGGTGAAGAACAGATACACTTCCGCGCTCTCGCCGATGAGCTCGAGCTTGGTGTTCAGGGCTTCCAGTTCTTCGCCTTCCGGCAGAGCGGCTTCCTGCACCAGATGGGACGCCGTGCGCTGGGCCACATTGACCACTTCGTCCAGCACGTCGTACCGCTCCTGGGCGAAGTAGTTGCTGAACAGCACCAGCTCCGAGCCGCCCATGATCACCGTACCGAAGATGAGCAGGGTGCTCATAAGCGAGAAGAACGCAACGGAAACACTTTTGCGCATTACTGACGCACCTCGAATTTATAGCCCACGCCCCAGACGGTCTTCAGCTCCCATTTATCGGAAGCACCGGCCAGCTTCTCGCGCAGGCGCTTGACATGGACGTCGATGGTACGGCTGTCGCCGTAGTATTCGAAGCCCCACACCTCGTCCAGCAGCTGGTCGCGGGTGTAGACCCGGTTGGGGTGAGAGGCGAGGCAGTTCAGCAGTTCCAGCTCCTTCGGGGGAGCTTCCACCACCTTTCCCTTGACCCGCAGCTCGTAGCTGTTCATGTCGAGACGGAGGTTGTCGAACTCGATGACGCCCTCGGAGCTCTCGGTCTGGGACGTGGTGACGGTGCAGCGGCGCAGCACCGCCTTGATGCGGGCTACGACCTCTTTGGTGTCGAAGGGCTTGACCATGTAGTCATCTGCGCCCAGCTCGAGGCCCAGCACCTTGTCAAAGGTCTCGCCCTTGGCCGTCAGCATCATGACCGGGGTGTTGCCCAGCTTGCGGATGCGGCGGCAGACCTCGAGGCCGTCCATCCTGGGCATCATGACGTCCAGCAGCACCATATCGGGCTTGAGCTGGTTGAACTTTTCAAGGCCCTCTTCGCCGTCGTTGGCCGTCGTGACCTGATAGCCCTCCTTGGTCAGGTAGAGCCGCAGCAGCTCGCAGATGTTGGTATCGTCGTCCACGACGAGTATCTTTTCGTTTGCCATGTGAGTGTTCCTCCTCTATCCAGTCCAAAGCCAGCCCCCGCCGGGCGCTGGCCGCAATTTTGATGTTGACCTATATTCTATTATACGGGACAGTTATGACAAAATAAAGAAGGTTTTGTATGATTTTTGAATCTTTGGCAAGCAAAAGGCCGCAGGAAGCGGCACTTTTCCTGCGGCCTTATCTTATTTCTGTGCTCGGTCTGCCTGTTGCAAAGCCGCACCTTTGGTCATCCCTCGTGTGCAAAGATTATATCATACCACACATAGTCACCCTGTTCCTGCACACTGATTCCTACATATACATCTTCCCGAATCGTCGTCTTACCGGGTGTATTCAGTTCCGTCTGAAAATTGTTTCGGAAGTATTCTGTCAGCTGATTTTTCGTGAAGTGGTCTCGCGGAAGTCCTGTTACTGTCCAATTTTCCCTTCCACCATACTTGTAGCCTTTTCCGCCGTCTTTGAACTCCTGCGGAACTGGTGAAAGCTCGTCGTGCTTTTTTCCGTTCATCATTTCCAGCGCACGCTGTGCTGAAAGCTGGCTTATTTTATCCACTTCTTGAACTGTGCCGTCCAATCCAACTTCTTTGCGTGCAGCATTGATCGAATCCAGGATAATTTGCGCTATTCTCTCTTCTTCAGGAGAGGGCGGTGTAGGTGCGCTGCTACCGCCACCACTACATCCGCCCAGTGCTCCCGCAACAGATGTCGCCAGCACCACGGTGCCAGTGAGCTTCAGGAATTTACGACGATTCATATTACTCAACATTTCTTCACCTTCCTAAAGTTTTTAATGGTAGCCCTTAACTCGTATCGTTTGTGCGCCATCTGCGGTGTGCCAGAATGTGATTGATTCTTGACTTTCTTTTCCATCGATTACCTGTCGGACCTCCATATTGTCGGCATCAATATTCTCAATCTTCAAGATAATCGTTTCTCCATAAAAATCCGAAAGGATCAGCTGATTATCGTTTACTAGAGACCATTTTCCAAGACCATAGGAACCAGGAACATTAACCGTTCCGTCATCATAAATTGAAAAAGTCAAGCTATCCGACCACTGCTGATACCAATCTCCGATTATGAGTTTTTCTGTAGTCTTCTTTCCGCGAAGTGTCAAACTTCCGATACCACAAACGATAGCTATCGCACAAACCGTCAGCAAAATATCGCTCATTTTTATTTTTTTCATCACGATTCACCTCTTAATCTTAGCATTTCAACAGCGGTCAATGTTTTTCTGTCTCTTCTGCCGTGTGGTAGAATGTATCTGTTGTTTCGCTTTCCTTTCCATCCCAAATCAGTCTAAGCGTCATTGACTTTTTACTGATTTTTTCAATTTTGTAAATCAGTGTCTGCCCATAAAAATCTGAAATTCTAAGTTTGTCGTCATCTACGACCGACCATTTTCCAAGGCCATACCCACTCCGAACCTGACAGCTTCCATCATCATATATTGCGTACTCCAGTCGGCTATAGCCTTCCATGTACCAGTCACCCAGTACAAGTTTTTTAATATTTTTCTTCCCGCATCCCGTCAGCGGAGCTGTTGCACACACCAGAGCCGTCGCCGCCGTAAGCTGTAGGAATCCACGTCGCGTGATATTTTTCATTTTGACTGTCTCCTTCTAAAGCAGCTCATCTAAAAAGCGAGCCGTCCACCATGCGCATGACAAAAGTAAGAATCCACTCTATCACCTTTGCACCCATTGCAACATAGCCGAATGCCACCGAAAGAAGCGCCTTTTTCCACCAGTTTTCTTTTTTGTTCAGACTTTTGCGTATTTTCTCGGAAAGGATAACACCGATCCAGCCATTTCCGTTTTCAATGCCCTTCCACGAGATCCATCCGCCCCATGCCCAAAGGGCAAACATGCACAATGCAACCGTCATAGTTCTTTCTCCCTTTTTTCGTTATCAGCGTTCCTCATAGTAGGCACAACCGTTCCGGTCACTCGGGCGATTATAGCCGTGTGTCCAGCCTTTCTCGCAAAGGCAGTATACCTCGCCGTCTCTCCAGTCACTCCGGTCAGCATAGACGCAGTCGCTACAATTTCCGTAGAAGCATCCCTCCGGCAGAACAACAGCCATCATTTTCTTGTTCTTCACGTTCTTCATGTTAAGTTCCTCCTTGACATTTGATACAATCTCTTTTTATCACGACTTTCTCATTGTTGCGTACTGCCTTATATGCCACCACCTTACGCTCCGGCATTACAACAACAGGAAAGTACAGACAACCAATTTTTTTCGGCATTACTTCCATAATGCGAACGATATATTCTTTATCTCCTTCGGAAAGGCTTTCTGTGCCGCCGAAATGCACATGAAACATTCCCATAAACTGTATCCCAGTTTCAGCCCATTGGTTGATTTTCTGATTCAGGAAGCGTGTATCAGGTGTATAACTGCAAGGATGTTTACCCAATATTCCTTTATCCAAGCAGATATTTGTAACCACGTCATTTCTTCCGCCTAATATTCCCCCGCTCTCTGGTGGAATATTTGAAACTCCCTGTCGAATTGAATCTATCACCGCTTCAGAGCATATGTTCATCTCGCCCATCCTTTCCGTCAGTAGTTCAAGCCCTTCCGCCCAAGTCTCTGTCTTGGCTCTTATTTTAACGGATTATCCGTTAAAAATCAAGATACTCGGGCCATCCTTTGTAGACTTTCTACAAAGAGGTGAATCCTATGCTATACACAGAACGCATCAAGGCACTGCGCAACGACCACGACCTCAATCAGACACAGGTCGCAAATGCCATTCACGTTGCACAGACCACCTACTCCGACTACGAAAAGGGCAAAGTGCGCATCCCGGTCGAGTGCCTCATCCAGCTGGCGAAATTCTACGACGTCGATATGAATTATATCTCTGGCGTCAGCGACACACTTTGCCCTTTTCCCGATCAGTAAATCCATGCATAACAAAAGGGGCCTCCTTTGCAGGAGGCCCCTTTTGCATATCACGGGCTGGTCAGAATGGGGGACGCAGCCCGGTTTCTGGTATTTTCAGGGAAATGCGCTCAAATCCTTTGAAGCAGTCTTTACAGGACGGGGCTCTGGATGTTGTCGTTGTTCTGGATGCCGTGCTTCTCGGCGTAGCCGGTCAGCATCAGGGTCAGAGCGCCGTCGCCGGTGACGTTGCAGGCGGTGCCGAAGCTGTCCTGCAGGGCGAAGATGGCGAGCATCAGAGCGGTGCCAGCGTCATCGAACATCAGAACGCCGGTGATGAGGCCCAGAGAAGCCATGACGGTACCGCCGGGGACGCCGGGAGCGCCGATGGCGAAGATGCCGAGCAGGGCGCAGAAGAGGAGCATGGTGCCGATGCTGGGCAGATGGCCGTAAAGGATCTTGGAGATGGTCATGCAGAAGAAGACCTCAGTCAGGACAGAGCCGCAGAGGTGGATGTTGGCGAACAGGGGGATGCCGAAGCTGACCATATCCTTGCGCAGGACTTTGCTCTTGCGGGCGCAGTCCAGAGCGACCGCCAGAGTGGCGGCGCTGGACATGGTGCCGACAGCGGTCAGGTAAGCGGGGCCGTAGTAGCGGAGGACTTCCCAGGGGTTCTTGCCGGAGTATGCGCCGGCCAGCAGATACAGGACAGCCAGCCAGATATAGTGGCCTGCCATGACGATGAGGATGATCTGGATGAAGGCGGGCAGCTGGTGGGTGATCATGCCCTCATAGCTCAGGTTGCAGAAGGTAGCGGCGATATAGAAGGGCAGCATGGGGATGATGATCTTGCCGACGATGTCCAGCACGATGTTCTGGAACTCGCCGAGGAAGTCGCAGGTGAGCTTGCTGTTGGTCCAGGTAGCGGCCAGACCCACCAGAACGCTGAGCACGAGGGCGCTCATGACGCTCATGATCTGGGGGATGTTCAGCTCGAACACGACGTCGGGCAGAGTCCGCAGACCGGCCACCTCAGTGTCGATGGACAGGTGCGGGATGAGGGCGTAGCCTGCGCCGGTGCTCATGAGGGCTGCGCAGACAGAGGAAACGTAAGCGATAACGATCGCCACGCCCAGCAGGCGGGAAGCGTTCTTGCCCAGCTTGGTGATGGACGGGGCGATGAAGCCGATGATGATGAGCGGCACGCAGAAGGTGATGAGCTGGCCCATGATATACTGTAAGGTGACGACCACCTTCATGACGCTCTCCGGGAAGACCTGGCCCAGGATGACGCCGATGATGATACCGAGAAGCAGCCGGAACGGCAGGTTATCGAATAGCTTTTTCATAATATTTTACCCCTAATTCTCCTGCGCTTCGGGCGCAGGGTGTTTTTTTGCAGGATGCGGATGCAGGCTTGCCAGGGTTTTTCGAGGACGCTTATTCGGCGTCCGGAGCATGTTCTTTGTTGAGCATCAGGTCGAGGATGACGCTGTCGCTGGTGCCGTGGGTGCTGAGGATGGCGAAGTTGTCCAGCGTGCGCTCCACGTTCTCTTCCACGATGCCGTCGGTGCTCTGGACGCGGACGCCGCGGGTACCCATGGCCGCTGCCTGACAGGCGGCATTGACGCAGGTGGAAATTTTCAGGGCGCAGTCGGCCTTTGCGCCGTCGCACACCATACCGGTGACATTGCCCACCATGTTCTGGATAGCGCAGCATATCTCATGGTAGCCGCCGCCCAGCAGGTATGTAATGCCGCAGGCCGCGCCAGTCCCGGCGACGGTGGCGCCGCACAGGTTGCTCAGACGGCCAAACTTCGACTTGATGCGGATGGCGATGAGGTTCGACAGGGTGACGGCACGCAGCATGGTGGGCTCGTCGATGTCCAGCCAGTGGGCAGCAGCCACGACGGGCATCGTCGCAGTGATGCCCTGATTGCCGCTGCCGGAGTTTGCCACCACCGACACCGGAGCGCCTGCCATACGGGCGTCTGCGCCCGCAGCGGCGGCTATCATGGAGTTGGTGGTCAAATCGCGGGTCATGAGGCCCTTGCGGCAGTTGAGGTCGAGGTTGCGCCCAATGGCGAGGCCGTATTCCTTCGAGAGGCCCTCATCGCTGATGACGGAGTTTACCTTCACGGCACTGCGGATGATGTCGATGGGGTCGTTCATCGGGTCGAGCTCTTTGGTGCAGTAATCCCAGATGGAGCGGACGGTCAGGAAGGACGCGATCTGCTCCGGGGTGACCACATCACTGTCGCCTGCGGCGGTGGTGTCCGTGTCCCGCTTGTCGAGAGTGGCCACACCGTCCTGCTCCACCAGCACGACGTTGGTGTGCAGGTCGCGGACGATGGCACGGCCCGTATGGCCGCCGCCCTTGGCAATGACCTCGATGTAAAGCTTCTGCGGCACCTGCGCCACATTCACCCTGACCTTGCCGGCCTTGACCAGCGCGGCGGCAGCTTCCACCGTCTCGCGGGGGACGTGGTTCATGACTTCCAGCAGATAGACCGGGTCGCCGCCCAGCGCACCGATGGCGGCGGCATAGTCCATGCCCTCGTAATCGGTGCCGGGGATGCCCGCCGACATGGCGTTCTTGATGATGTTGATGCTGGCGTTGACCGTGATCTCTTCGGCCTTATCCACACCGGCCTTCCGCAGGGCCTGACCCGCCTCGGCGGCAGTCAGCGCCACAGCGCCCGGCTCGGTGCAGCCGGTAGCCAGCTCCATCTCACTGTTCAGAATGCGAATGAACATGTTCTGTTCCATAGTGTTGCACCGTCTCTTTCTCTTATAGGATGCTCTGTTACTTCACGGCGATGCATTCGATCTCCAGCGGTGCGCCTTTCGGCAGTTTCGCCACCTGCACGGCGCTCCGCGCGGGGAAGGGCTGGGCGAAGTATTCGCCGTAGACTTTGTTCATCTCAGCAAAGTCGTTCATGTCGGCCAGAAAGACCGTGGTCTTGACCACATCGGCCAGGGTCATGCCCTGCTCAGCAAGGATGGCCTGAATGTTCTTGAGGGACTGTGCGGTCTGGGCCGCGATGCCCTCGGGGATGGCCCCGGTGGCGGGGTCAATGGGGAGCTGGCCGGAGACGTAGACCGTCTGGCCTGCTGCGATGCCCTGCGAATACGGCCCGATGGCGGCGGGTGCCTGTGCAGTGGCGAGTGCCTGTTTCATAATTCTCTCTCCTTTTTCCGAATTGCAGGGGCATCGCTTGCCTTGATGCCCCTTGTCCTGACCCTATCCTAACGCGGTGGGCGGCAAAAGTCAACAATTTTCTCTCTCGATGAGAAATTATTATCACTTGTGACAAATTCCGCGGATATTTTGAAGCACTTTCACGAAAATGCATTAAGTTTCCCATTTCTCATTGTCAACAACACACGAACGTGATATGATATAGGCAGCAGGATGAGAATAAATTCTCATCATTTCCCTCATGAAACAACATGGAAAGTGGTGACATATATGGATGCACGGCTGGAACCCTACCGGACACTCGTTTCGTTTCTGGGCGAGGCGCTGGGACCGGACTATGAAGTGGTGCTGCACGACCTGACCAGCGAGGAAGGCACCATCGCAGCCATCGTGAACAACAACATCAGCGGCCGCACCGAGGGCGCACCGCTGTCCAATATGGCCCTGCGGTTCATCCACGGCAAAGTCTACGAAAAGCAGCCCTATGTGGCAGGCTATCAGGGCGCGTCGCAGGCCAAGGGGCGGCTGCGCTCCTCCACCATGTTCATCAAGGACGGCAGCGAGCTCATCGGGATGCTCTGCATCAACTTTGACGCCGCCAAGTACAGCCGGATGGCGCAGGAGCTTCTGTCCCTCTGCGGGGCCCATCAGGAGCCCGGCCCCAGCGTTGGGGTGGAAAACTTCGTCAGCAGCCTGCCCGACGCGGTGCAGGCCGCCATCACCGATGTGACCGGCAGCGCTCTACCGCCCGACCGGCTGACGATGGACGAGAAGATCCGCATCGTGGAAGACCTGCAGCAGGCGGGCATCTTCTACATGAAAGGCGCGGTCAGCGAGGTGGCGGCACAGCTGGGCTCCTCGGAGGCGACCATCTACCGCTATCTGAGCAAGCTGAAAGACTGATACATACAAAAACGAGGGGTGGCCCTGAAGCCATCCCTCGTTTTGATATACTGGTGATTATGCGTACAGAACGCAGCCGAGGACCTTCTTGCCGAAGCTCTCGAGCTTTGCCTTCTGTGCGCGGAGCGAAGCGTGAGTAGAAACAGCGCAGTCTGCCGCAAGGACAACGACATCCACTTTGGCAGCCTCAGAGACCGTTGCCGAAGACTGCAGGATGCTGCCGGAAACAAGGATATTCTTGCCGTCCAGCTCGCCGGAAGCCTTCAGAGCCTCACCCAGAGCAGTCAGCTGATCCCCGGCGATGTCGCCGGTCAGCAGGATGTTCTCAGCCTCCGGCACACGGTTGCGGATGGTCGCCGCGATGAGGCGGGTCATCTCAGCATCGGCACTGCCGTCCGGCCGCTTCTCCATCTTGTTGAGAGAGGCATCCATGCCCTTGGCGGACTTGGACGCTGCGTTGGCCAGCGTACCCAGCACGCCCACGCCGCAGCTGCTCTGGAGTTCCTCGCTGACACAGACCTTGTCCTCCATCAGGAAGCGGACGACTGCCACGCCTGCCACAGCCACGATGCCCAGCAGGAAGCCGATAAGAACGAACTTCTTAACACCACCGCTCTGCTTGGGCGCCTCGGGCTTTTCCTGTGCGGCGAGGTCCTGATCAGCAGTCTCGATGCTCTTTTCCAGCAGCTCATGCTTGTTCTGCAGGTCTGTCAGATTGTTCTGCAGGCCGGTCATGTTATCGCGGGTATCCTGCTGGCTGTCGCGCAGCCAGGTCAGCACAGTGGTGCTGTCACTGCGGGAGACCTGCTTGGTATTATGGCCGCCCACGGTCATCTCGATGTTTTCGCGGACTGCCTCCATCCGCTTGAGCATCAAATCCATGATGCGGCTCGCCTCATCAGCATCTTCACCATAAGTCGTGATGGTCAGCAGACGGGTAGCGTTGTCCACAGAAACACTGATAAGTTCACGCATATAGCGTTCTTCCATGCTGAACTGGTCCGCAATGGTGATGATGGACTCATGGCTGGTCAGCAGGCTGTTGTAAGCACTGAGGACGGCGCTGGTGTAGTCCGGGTTCTGGTAATCCATACCGGGCATGATCTTATAATCGGTGGTGATATAGAAGCGGGTCTCCGAGGTATAGACATTGTACGGGTCGAGCTTCTGGCGCACCGACTTGTCGATATACTCCTGTGCATTGTCGATGTCGAACTGGGCGCGCACCTGATCCGCCTCGTTCTGGTTCAACTGCTGCTTATAGCTGGTGACATCCGTGTCGTGCTTCGTCTGGGCCTCACGGTACTCGACCATGTCCTCTTCGTACTGCTGCTCTGCGCTGGTGCGGGGGACTTCCTCGCCGTTGGCAATGGCCTCGTCGATGGCACGCCGGTCCAGCATTCCCTTCATCACCCCGAAGCCGCCGAACAGCACAGCGCAGATCACCGCTGCGGCGGCCATCTGCTTGTACCTATGGGCGACCGCAAAGAACAGCGAGACCAGATCGATCTCCTGCTCCTGATTTTCTGCCTTGTAATTGTCCATACTTTGTGATTCCTCTCCTGTGCTTCTGCTTTTCAGCCTTCCTTGCTCTTTCAGAACAGTCAGCCGTTATACAGCTTGTTTTTCAGCTCTGCATAGCGCTGGCTCTTTTCGGCTTTGTAGGTGCTCATGACCTGATCGGCCAGTTCTGTGCTCTGTCCATTTTCTTTCAGGACCGTGCGCAGCCGGCTCACAATGCGGCCCATCTCCTTGTCGCAGTACGACTGCAGCGAGGTGAGCTCACCCGTCTTGGACAGGCAGATCATGATCTTTTTGGTTTTGGTCTGCTGCTCTGCGGGCAGCGTCTTGTACTCAGCCTTTGCCGCAGAGATGCTGGAATTGAGTCCCTTTTCTGCAATGGCTTTCAGCGCGTAGGTCTGCTGGATGAGAGCCTTGACTTCGGCCTCACAGGCTGCCTCCTGCTGCTTTTTTTCCGCCGGAGCCTCGGACGACGAGGCTCCGCTCTGCTCCGTGCCGGATGCAAAGTCTTCCGGCTCGCTGGACGCTGCCGCCTCAGACTCCGTTCTGGCCGGCTGCTCACCGGCGGCGATCCCTTGCGCCTCGGAGGCTGCGGGAGCTTCATCCGTACCGGTCCGGGTCAGGCTGTCCAGCGTGAGCTCGCCGCTGAGCAGCTGTTCCAGTTCCGCATCTGTGATGGTGACAGATGCCGCTTCATTCGCTTCGTTCTCCGAGAGAGCGGGTTCAGCCGCTGCCACTCTTACCGTATTGAAGATGCTGAAAAAGCCGAATGCGCCAGCCGCTGCCAGGCCTAGCAGCGCCAGCAAAGCCTTCCAGCCCCATTTTTTGAATTTTCTTTCTTCCACTTTTATTACTTCTTGGTCAGGTAAGTATCGATCTTCTCGCCCAGGTGGTAGATACCATAGATGTAGCCGATCATACCCATGATCCCCATGCTCTTGAAGTTCTTGAACCAGTTCTGCAGCGGCTCAGTAGAACCCTTCTTGGCGCTGTTCCAGACAGCCGAGCGAGTCTCACTCAGGACCGAGTCCCGCAGATAGTCGCCGATGAGGTAGTTGAACAGCCCCCAATAATCGGCGCCGCCCTCAATATAGATTTTTTCATTTTCCGTAATCACAGTATATTCGACAGGATAATTCATTTTGTTTTCCTTTCTCGGGTCTAGTCCCTCTATTTTACATGATTCCAATGCTTCCCGAGCGCAAAAGGGCAGACTTTCCCCTTCAAAGCACGCTCTTCCACGTATTATATCATAGTTTGCAGGCGCTTTCAACCGATTCGAAAGTGAAAAATCAATCGCATATCGCCCATCTGCCCCTTCTTCTGCTTCCGGAAAGGTCTTGAAGAGCCGCCGCAGGCATGATAAAATAGATGTGTATGTGAAAATGACCCGGAGTCATTCTGTAAAATGCTCTGTCATCCATGACCATAAAAGGAGAAATCACAAAAATGAAATTAGGTATCGAAGTTTGTGCCATCCGTCACGCAGCTTGATGCCTCTTCACGTTCCCTTATATTCATCGTTGCTATGTCATTTGTTGTTTTACGCAAATTCATGCAGATTCCTGTATTCTCATGGCAAAAGGGTGAGTAAAGGGTGAGTGATCTCTCCAAGCCAGCCCACACAACAGAACAAAGCCGTCCATGGACGAAGACTGAATTGTCTCGTATCATGGACGGCTCTTTTTTGCTAAATTATTTGATGTAATTTCAAGGGCAAGGTTCGTTCTCCGGATTCCAGTATCTTTCAGCGGCAATGTAAAAGTACTCGTCCATCGAGAAAACTCTGCAACTATCGAATCAGTGCCATTTTTTGACATCTTGGGATGCATAGATAGTGTAAACTTATAAAATAGAATCACCAAGGAGAAATTGACATGAATAGGACAAAAGACTATAATATAATAAAATATCTTAACTCTATCAAGGGAGGATGTCAAATGTTTCTGGATGGAATTCTTAGCCCTTATACCCCGTGCAAAAAGTATCCTTTGGGCAACAGTGTTTCAGGATATCTTGGATATATAGATACCGAACCCTTTTATATTCCTCCATCTTTTAGCGATGTAAAAACAGACCCGAAACTTTCCTCCTTAAGGCCGAAATTTGTATTACTCTCGGCTCCTGGTGCAGCAGGAAAAAGTTCATTAGCAAAGTATATTGCTCATCGGTTTGATGCACTTTACTGGAATCTTGCGAAAGTAAAGGTCGGCACAAATAGTTTCGCCGGTTCAATTCTCAATGCCGTCGGTTCGTCTAAATATTCTGAATTTATTGCTGACTTGAATGTCGGCAATGTCTTATTAGTTATCGATGCTCTCGATGAAGCAGAAATTATTTCTGGCCGAAAAATGCTAAACTGCTTTATTGAAGACATTAGCAATAGCCTATCAAATCATACATTACCAACTGTCTTTTTGCTTGCAAGGACAGAAACCGCTCAGTATGTTGCCTCTTTCTGTGCTGAATCTAAAATCCCTGTTGCCCATTATGAAATCGGCTTCTTTGACGAAACTGCTGCCAAGTTCTTCATTGTAAAAAGTGTTGCCGGAAAAGGAACACCAACAAAGCCCGACGCTGAATGCGCTGATTGTTATTATGATGTCATCAAAAACAACATCACACCAACCGAGAAGTTATCTTTCTTAGGATATGCTCCTGTACTAGAAGCAATATCAACTCATATTAAAGCGTTCCCTAACCGTCAGAAAATGATCAGCGAACTCGCAAATCAAAAAGATTGTGTCAACATTATTATGAAAATAATGGATGATCTTTTAGATCGTGAGCAAACAGAAAAAGTAATACCCGCATTCAAAGAACGGTGCGCTGTGTCTCATCCAGAATTTTCTGATTGGGAAAAAGTTTATTCGCCCAAAGAACAGCTGGTAAGAGTTATATACTACATTCTTTTCCAGGATTGTAGCTATAAGAATTATGAGCTTAATTTTTTGCCCCCACAATTGGTAAGCGAATACCAGTCTGTTATTGAATCCTTTCTTCCCCAGCACCCTTTCATACGGCATACTGCCGAAACCAATGGAATCGAGAGACCCATTGATTTCACCGGTCCAGCATTTAGAGATTACGCCCTCGCAAAGATCATTCTAAACGATGAATATGAAGCACTAGCCGATATGTATTTTGACTACTCGCAGAGCCAGTCTCATTTTCCTTCTCAGATTTTCTTCGATTGCTATATGAAGATCTCCGGAAACAAAATTTTACCGAGCCATATTTCATACGTATATGATTCTTTCAGAGCCAAGGCCACAGTATATGAGCGTCCTTATTTGGAATGTACCGAAATTCCTGCTTCCGATTCCGAAGATTCTAATTGTTTAGCCGTTTTTGGAATGGTCGCCAACAAAAAATGTTCATTGAAGCGAGACGATTGTCTCGCTGAGATTCGTTTGACTGGAGCTCCTCTAAAATTTGAACAACTCAGTTTTGTTACAATTGATGCCCCCGATGTTGATGTATATCTTGGCAAGTCTAATGTTGACTGTCAGATTTGTAACTCGTCCGTTATTTGCAGAAAATTAAAGTTCTGCACTCAAAATATTAGTATTGAGTCCTATGAACCTGAAAGTTGTCTGTTAGTACCGCACGAGGGCTTTATAGGAGATGGTGTAATAATCGATACATCAAAAGCCCAAACTTTAAAAGTCAATGCCCCTAATTTAAATAATTATTACGCTTTTATTCCATACAGTTACGATTTTGATGACGTATCAAACTTTGACATTATAAAATTCATTCATGCTGTGCATTGCATCTTAATTGAATTTAGAACGCATCGCAAAGACACTTTGGCAAAAACTGCAGATAGAATTGAGCATGTTACTGTGGGCAACAGCACTATCAAACGGCAAGTGTTGAACTATTTGAAAGCCTGTGGTATTATTTACGAATCGTATCATCTCTATAAAATCGATGAATCAAAAATGCAGGAAAAAGGCATTTTCTTTAACGCACTGGCACGTATGGATACTGTCTTGATGAATCCAGCCTTTGCTGACTTCTGCAAATGGACTTCTAATAGTTAAACCTCAACTCTATTATAGTATATTGGCACACAACGAAAGCTATTTTCATCCCGTTTTGTACCTCGGAACCACAAAGTAAAAAAGTGCTGTCCATGGACGAAGAGAAGTTTTTCTTGCCATGGATAGCTTTCTTTTTGTCTTAAAAATCTCCGCTCATTCGTTCCACTTCAAACAGGCTGCTCCTGTAAGTACTGGCATCCACCACCGAAACCTTGCAATTCAGCCATTTCAGCTTCTTTTCGATGCTGGACTGGATTCTGTCCATGTTCATCCGCTTGGTTCTGGTTCCAGATTGGAAGTCACCTTCCAGCAGTAGGACAACAAACACCGTCTTGTTCCGCTGCGCAATCTGCTCACCTTCCAATGCCTTTGCATACGGAAGCAGTTCTTCCTGTTTGAACGGTCGGTTCTCACCAAAAGTCTGAGCACCCAGCAGGCAGGCAATGGTCATGGAAACCTTATGCGCCACTTCATTATCGAAGCTCTCTCTACCCTCAGTATCAACCGATGGTGGAGAGGTATCCACCTTTTTATTGTTCACTGCGATGCGCCAACGGTTGTCAGCTTCATTGCCAAGGCAGTCCTTCACTTCCAGTAACAGCAGAAATTCATCTGTATCACAGATAAAATCCACGCCTTTTGCGCCGGACAGCTTATTGAACCGCTGACGATAGAACTCGGTGTCGTCAAACTTGATAGCCTTTTCGCCCGGAAACGTAAATTGCAATTTTCCTTCAGTTAGTACCATAGATCAAGTCCTGCTCCCGATTATACAACTCATCGAACTCTTCCATAATGGAATTGTGCTCAATGTCGTTCAGCTCTTTTCCGGTCTCCATCGCAATTTTCCCGTTTTCATCACGATACAGCGAAACAAACTGCACATCAACTGGCTTTCCTTGCGGATACTTGGCCATCAGGTTAAAACTCTGCATCGTGAAATAATCGTGGGTCGTCACAAAGACCTGCACTCCGGCGCGTGCCAATGCACCCAACGCCTGCGCAATCGGCTCGACCATTTTGGGGTTCATGTTGGTTTCCGGCTCATCCCAGAACAGAATCGAACCTTTGCTGAGACTGCCAGACTGAATCAAATATACGATAGTTGCCAGTTTTTTGTATCCCTCGGATACAAGACCCATTTCAAAGGAGCCTTCGCCCTCTACGTTCAGATAAAACTTTTTGTCCTTCTGAACGATTTTGCCCTTCATGCTGTCCTCGAACTTGGAAAGGACTTCGTTCTGCTCACTGGTATATGCGCCCTTTTTCAGCGGCTTGTCCAGCAGCTTGGTCAAATCATAGTACATTTCCTCAAAGTCGATATGATATTCTTCATAAAGGCTCTGGAAATGCTCTGTTGCGGAGATCATCTCTTTGGGCGGCAGATAGACCGGCTCAAACGGCTGGTTCTTCTCCGATGCTTGAATGGACACATCTGCGTGGTTTTCTTTTCGACTTCCGAAAGAAACGGCAAGCACATCGCCTTCTGCCATGCAAACCTTTATCTGCGTATTCTTTGATGCTCCACGTCTGCGGCTTGCCATACGTCCGATTTTGCCCTCATCCGGGCGGAACACGCCAACCATCTTGTTGACAATCATATCCTCCTGCTGAGGCAATGTGCATTTGGAGAAGTCCTTGCGACTGTACGGCTTCACCAGCGCATACAGAGATTTCAGCAGCGTGGTCTTTCCCGTGCTATTATCGCCTAAAATCACATTGATGCCAGAAGACCACTCCACATCAACAGAATCGAAAATCATAAAATTTTCCAAGGTAAGGCTCTTGATTTTCATAGGTAAAGTTCCTTTCCAGCGTGTGATTTCAGAATCTTGTCCTGTCTCAACTCCTATTATAGCTGATTTTCAATCGAATTAAAAGCAGTTTTTGCCACAAAGAGCGTGCGCAGTCAAAGTTGATGTTCCAACCACGACCGCGCACTTCTTTTTGTCGGTTATTCGTTTAATTTGTCTTATCTCAGCGTTGTCTTATGTATAGTAGCAAATCTTCCTTGCACACTCTCCAAAGATTTCCTACCTTAAAGCCCGGAATTTCTCCGCTGTTCAAAAGATTCAACAGAGAGCTCTTTCCAATATGCAAAATCTCTCGTACCTGCTTGAAATTCAGAATTGCAGGATATTCGTCTAGCATTAAAATCATCTCCTATCTTAAGTTTACTTTATTATAATGTTGTTCTTACTGGTCTGAATTTCACTATCCGTACCGTTTGGAAATTAATGGCAGAATTTTTCATCTGTCCATTTTAGTATTCACTGCACAATCCAGCCAAATTAGCCAAAAACAACCTTGGCACTGTGCTGCAACTCTCCGTGCTCGCTTTGCTACGCCTATCCATTCACAAAAAACAATCGTAGAAACGTATTGATTTCACCTTAAAATATATATTATTTTCCTGTAATGATGCACTTCCGGCAGAATCGACTGCTGCGGAACATAGAGAAGGGTCATAGATTTTCTCTGATCCCCTGTACCTTTGAACAAAGTGGGGCATACGGAAGCCGTGCGTATTCTCGTGCGTTCAAAATTCTGTCCGGGATAATCACAGAGTTAATTCCAAGTGATTTCAGAGCTTTTTTAATTTTAGACTTCTGATAACGTGAATATGTAGGAACTTGTCTTTCTTCATTCATAGATTTTATATACAAAACAAGTAATTCTTTCGTAGAATCGCTCAAATAGCTTTCTTTTGTCTTCTCCAACGCAATATTCGCATAATACCACGGGTCGTTACCAAACAGTTCTTCTATTCTGTTATATAAAATCCCCGATGCTATCTTCCAAATTTGCACCAGAAGGAACGGAATCTCTCGTAACCTTGGTTTGATTGGAATTTCATTAGCATCAAAGCCCAAAAATCGCTTCTCGACTTTCAACAGATATTTCCGTTTCAGTTGAATCTCGAATCGAACCAGGTTCTTTGACTGCTCTACATCTTTCTCTGGAACGTAAAATCCCTTTCTTACATCACTTAGCAAAGCCTGATGCTTGTCATAGATTTCAAAGTTATATTCTTCCTTCTCAAATCTGGCACTTCGCTTTTCATTATGTAGGTCATAATGATTTTCCTGTCCTTTTCCATATGGCATCGCTTCACCAGAGTATCGTACCAACTTTATTGGAAGAGCAGGATCACATTTTACATAGAAATCCTGTGTTACATCTATCCGCCAGAGAATCCAATCAATTTCATGTTCATACTCTAAAAAACCTAGCTGCTCCAATTCCATGAAAAAGCACTCGATCTGGTAATTAAACCCTGCCGGTGACAACTCCACCAAAGCCAGCCTCGATGTATTTCCTGCAATTCGTGCCAGATTTATACCAGATAAGATAATATGCCAATCTCCATGTTCTGTTCGCTGTCCTAATTCAACTCTTAGCCCACCTCCATTTCTCGTATAACAATATGATTTATTCTGTTTCTTAGGTTTCTTTTTATTCGCAGGATAATATTTTCTTTCTTTTACCAACTCTTTCATTCTCTCAAATAAATTCACCATAATAGGAAGCCTATGATATGTTCCATGAATCTCAAATGTATGAATCGACGGATCAAGTACTGGCAGTTTCTTCGCCATCGTCATAAAATAAATCTCCTTTCATAATTTACTATGCTGTTCCAGTCCAATTAAAAGTTAATGAAACCACAATTACTATAAATAGTTCATTTACATCTTCATCCTTTTTATATTTCATAAGATTCTATTTTTATATAACCATATTACAAATCGTGTATATCCCAATTTATATTACTATTTATTCTATTCATATACTCTTATTCATATACTCTTTTTATCTATTTATGATTTACATTACATCATCATAATCATTTATCAACATCCTTCCTTATCTCTTATAGAGAAAATGACCTTTCAGAGTCACTTTTTTTCACTTGCAAATCTCGCAGTCTTTGTAAAATCCCTAATCATTCTCCGAATTTTTCAAAATCCAGTTTCGACATTTGGGATAATATTTCATCCTTCAAAAAGTTCATATCGGTTCGTCAGACGCGCAGATTTCAACGAATCTGTGCGTCTTTTTGTTTTACACGCCATTACAGCATTGGAGGTCTACCATGAAACATTCCCATTCCGAACAGTTGTTGCCCACCCTGCTTGCGCACTGCATGGAAGATGCCTTATCCCATCTTCCACCTTGGCAGGAAACCGAAACTAGCCGTCAAGCGGAAACTGTTCTTGCATCGCTGCCAAGCGACCAGAACACCATCCTGCGCCAGTATCTGAATGAGCTTGCCGGTCAGGAGGCAGACGAAAAGCAATTTCTTTACTTACAAGGCATTCTGGATGGCATTGCCCTTGCCGCTCTTGTCCGTCAGGAAGGGCAGACTGCTCATAAGCAGCTAGAGACACTGCTCGATTCCCTTCGGACAAAATAAAAAGGAGCAGCCAAACCGCTTTCGGTTCGATTGCTCCACGTAGTTTTATTGTTCCTGCCTGTCTTTCAGCCCTTGCATATAGGCCAGTGCAAGCTGTCTGCTGGTATCGTCCAGCTTATCCCATTCCGTCAAAAATTCACATTGGTCTTTGCTGAACGCCACCGTTTCATCCTCCAAGGAGAAAAACTGCGCCAGTGTGATGCCGAAGCCATTACAAAGCTTTTGCAGCGTGTGGACTGTCGGCGCATTGGTTTTCCGCAGCATGGTGCTCAGGGTCGAATACGGGATGTCCGCTTCTTTTGCAAGACGGTAATATGTCCATGAGCGAAGATCACATAGCTCCTGAATCCGGGCAAGAACATCAAAATCTTCCACTGCTCCGTCCTCCTATGGGTAAAAATCTTTCTTATACTGCTATTCTACCCACAGAAAGCTGGAAGTCGAAGATGCTAAAAGACGCAGCAATTTCATTGACTATATAGTGAAAAACCGCTATAATCTTAGACAAGATAGTGTTTCTTTTCGTTACATTCTTATGAAATCCATAGTGCTTATCCGTCGGAAGGAGGATTTTTGCGGAGGTACGGTAAATATTGAGGAGGTCGAAGTTATTAACAGGATGCTTCCAGAAATTCTTATTCTTATTGCGGCAGCAGTTCTTCTTTCACCAGCGTTAATTGTATGGGTCTATCATAAGAAATGCAAAATTCCCATTAGCATTGGTTGTGTCCTTTCCCTTGTCCTCTTCCGAGTAGAGGGCATGGGCTTGCACTGTTTGTTAGCTTGGCTGATCTGTCTACTTGCCGCAATCACCATGAGACGTAAATATTAAAGGGAGGAACTTTATCATGGAAGAAGCCTTGGTTACGATTTTAATTGTCTGTATTGTCATCTTCTTTGTTGCTCGTGGCATACTGCTTTGGTACTGGCGCATCAACGAACTTTTGGACACACTTCATCAGATGGATAAGCGCCTTGAGCAGATGAACAAAAAGCTCGCCAAAATTCAGACATCCGCTGCAAACATTCCTGAGACTACCGCTACCAATTCCACAGCAGCAGCCGAACCTGCCCCAATCAATGGCAGCGACATCCCTGAAATGTGAGGTGTACCTTTAATCATGGCAGAACGATTCAAAATTTTGCAAACACTCTCTCCTGCGCAATTTGCAACAGATAATTCTTCTGTACAGATTGTCGCCGCACGAGTTTTGGAAGACGCCCAAAATTGTGGGCAGTATCTTCAGGTAAAATTCACCAATCAAAGCAATCAAACTCTGACTGGGCTTGACGTTGCCGTCCTGAACGGTGAAGCCCACATTGCCATCCAGCATTATGCCGGTCTGAATCTGAAACCGGGTGATTCGGTCGGCAGTAAAACGTTGATCTCTATCCCGGATAGCAACGATTTTTCTGCGCTGAAGCTTCGTCTTACAACCATCCAATTTGAACCCACCAATACGGCTCTACCGCCCGATATGCAGAACAATTCTTGCGAATCCCCTGCAATCAAATCATCGAAAAAAGTATCCGTCGATAGAATTCTGCTCATAGCCACAATCGTGTTTTTGTTGGTTGGCCTTGCACTATCGTTCTGTAAGTGCTTTGAAGGAATCACTTATCAGCGCAGCGCATTTTTAGGAGAAGATACGACTTCCTGGCCTCTAAGCCTTTTGCAGCTCATTTCTTTCCTTTCAGGTGCTGATTACGCTCCTTCATTTCCTCTTTACTTTGGCACATTGGGGTATTTTATTTCGTCGGTATTGGCTGTACTTTTGTGTCTATGGTACACAAAGAAAGAAAAAGCGATTCCCGTCATAAAAATTCTGCCAATCCTTCCATTTTGCTTTTCCTTCTCGATCATCGGCATGCTGGATTCTCGAAATTTTGTATCCATCAGTAATCAGGAAAATGCTTTCTTCACGCTAAAGCAGATTTCAGTTGAAACGCTCGGTTTTATATGGCTTGTCATGCTTCTCGTTGCAACTGTGCTTTTTCTTGCATTTTTGATTGTTTCACGACTCCAAAAAAAGAAAAAAGACATTGCTACATCTAAAAATCATTTTTCCTTCAAGACAGCCGTGTGCATTTTGATTGAAGTCTGCATCATAATTGCGGCTGCTCTGTTTGGCGATTTTGTCTATGCGTCTCACAAGGAACTCTCCACTTACAATCAGTTGAGCATCCACGCACTCTATCAGAATCAGGTAGCCGCTTTTATTTCCGAAAAATATGGTGTATCAGATGTTCAATTTGGTGACCAAACCATATTTGCAATCACACAAAACAACCTTGGAAGCGGCTATAACATCCTTGACCGAGATGAACTTTATGATTCCAATAGCCAGTTCCTTGGTTATGTGTATTTCTGCGGTACCGTGGAGAATCCTCATAAAAATATTCTGACTGACAGCTACAATCTCTCGCTCTCCTATGAGCTTATGGATACACTTTCTACTCCCGAAGCAGAAGATCAATCTGCCAACAGTACACCTGCTCCTGATTATTCCGGCTATTGGTATAACGGAAATTCCACAAGTCCTTACTACCTCAGTATTGAAGAAGATTCCTCTGGCTCCTTCCTCAATATCGAAGTTTACTCTGATTACTATAAATGGACGGCCACTGCCCGTCCATCCACAACGGATACCTTTACTTATGACGATGGCTTCCAGCAGTCTTATTCCGAGGACTTCAATCTTCCTGATCTTGAGGGTACAATCACATTTGACTTCGATAAGCACACTGTCACATGGAAGGACGATTCCGACGAGACTGTAACTTTTACAACCTCCATCAGTGCATCCGGTTTTAATTCTTTTGTCGAAAAAGTTACTGCTGTAACCGAATCTTATAGTGATGATTCTCAACCCATCATTGAACCGATTGATCTCGCAGGTCACTATTGGTGTGAGCAAAATTCCGGCGATGCCTATATCAGCATTTACTCTGCACCCGAAGACAATCAGGAAGTTGGCAACATTGAAATATACTCCCAGCTGGAGAAGGCTAATTTTTCTGGCATTCTTTATAACATCGGGAACAACGAGTATGAAACCATCGCTGAAACCGGAATTCACTTTATCCTTTCGTTTTCTGGTGACAGTAACACCCCCATCTTTGAGTTGTATAGTATTCTTCCTTCTGGCAACCGCCAATCTTATGGTGAGTATACTCTGGACGAGCACTACTATAGTTAATTCAATCGCATTATCGGCATCTTAAAGTATATATTATATCCCTGAAACAGCACGGAGCTATTCCACACAGCTTCGTGCTGTTTTTATTTTGTCCATCGAAAGGAGCCTGCTATGGAATCTTTTGACCCTCAGATTATCGTTCACATCATCGAAGTTGCCGCTGAGGTACTGATTGCATTTCTCGGCGACGAAAAATAACTATCATTCAAAATCAGGAGGAAATTACTATGTCCGCAAATGTTGAAACTATGTTTTCTGTCCGCGAAACCCCTTGGCACGGCCTTGGCCGTATTGTGATGGATGCTCCTGCAAGCCGTGAGGCTTTGGAACTGGCCGGTCTGGATTGGCAGGTCGAGAGCCGCAACATCTACTCTGGCACTGGTGCCATGATTCCCGGCTATCGTGCTAATGTCCGCAGCACGGATGATGCCGTGCTCGGTGTCGTATCTGACCGTTACCGCATCGTGCAGAACGAAGAAGCGTTCCGATTCACCGATGACCTGCTTGGTGAGGGCGTTACTTATGAAACTGCCGGTTCTTTGCAGGGAGGCAAGAAAGTATGGATGCTGGCGAAGCTGCCGGAGAAATACATTATCGCAGGTGATGAAGTGACCCCATATCTTGTGTTCTTCAACAGCCACGATGGCAGCTCTGGTGTCAAAGTCGCTATGACCCCGGTTCGTGTGGTCTGCCAGAATACCCTGAATCTGGCTCTGGGTACTGCAAAGCGCATCTGGACTGCCCGCCATACCGAAAATGTTCTGCTCCGGGTGCAGGACGCTCGTGAAACCTTACAACTTGCCAACAGCTACATGGGGGAGCTGGGCAAGGGCATCCATGAGCTGACCACCATCAAGCTGTCTGACTGTAAGGTGCAGGAGTTCATCAACGAATTTTTCCCTGTCACTGAAGATCTGACCGATGGCCAGCGGAAGAACAACCTGCGCTTGCAGGAAGATTTGAAGGCTCGCTATTATAATGCGCCCGATCTGGAGTGGGTCGGAAAGAACGGCTGGCGGTTCGTGAACGCTGTTTCCGACTTTGCCACCCATGCAGACCCCCTCCGTAAAACTCGCAACTACAACGAAAATCTGTTCCTGCGCACCGCAGAGGGCAATCCCATGATCGACAAGGCTTACAAGATGGTGCTGGCAGCAGCATAACGGAGGATGTATGAACGATGTGAGCAACCGGGCTGTCCGGGAATTTTCTGAGTTCCTGAACAGCATTGAAGCCGATTTTCCAAAGCCAAATTGTACTACGGCATACGAGATCACGATGAAAAGCACCATTGTCAGTGCCTTGATTACGCTGGACACCGAAAAGCAGATGGACGAGCGTTTCTGGAACCATCTCCGGGTGCAGCGGAATATTCTGAATTTCCTGTATACCCTGTGGCTGGATGATGACCGCACTTTGGTGGACGAGTTTTCCACCATTATCAAAGACTTGGTGGAATATGATTTCTCTATCGCAGAAGAACAAATGAAAGAGAGGTTGAACATTGCATGAAACAACTTGTATCTACACGGAACTTATCCAAAGAAGATTGGCTCCGTTACCGCAAATGCGGCATTACCGGCACGGATGCCGGGGCTATCCTTGGCCTGAATCCCTATCGCTCCGCATTTCAGGTGTACCACGATAAAATCAGCGATACCATTGAAAATATCGACAACGAAGCCATGCGGCAGGGTCGTGACTTGGAGGATTATGTGGCGCAGCGGTTTACCGAAACAACCGGTCTGAAGGTACGCCGTGCAAACGCTATCTACCAAAGCGAGGAACATCCGCTGCTTCTGGCAGACTTTGACCGCCTGATTGTTGGGCAGAAAGCAGGATTGGAGTGCAAGACGGTTTCGCCGTTTTCTGCGGACAAATGGGCTGATGGAAAAATCCCTGCTCATTATCTGGCGCAGGCTGACCACTATTTAGCCGTCAGCGGCTTCGACTGCTGGTATGTAGCTGCTCTGATTTTCGGCAGAGAGCTGGTGATCCACAAGATTGTGACAGATAAGCAGGTGCTTTCCGATCTCATTGATAAGGAAGAACTTTTCTGGACACGTCATGTGGTTCCACAGATTCCTCCAGCTCCCAACGGTTGCGATTGTGACACCCAGCAGATCAACCAGATGTATGAGGTAGACAACCGGGACAAGACCGCTGACCTGAGTGCCTTGCATGGACTTCTGGATAAGCGGCAGGAGCTTTCCGACCAAATCGAGCAGATGGAACAGGAGAAAACCGCTATCGAGCAGCAGGTCAAGCTGCAAATGCAGGATGCCGCTTATGGCACAGCACCGGGCTACAAGGTATCCTGGGTATCCTCCGAAAGCAAGCGTGTGGATTCTCAGCGTTTGAAGAAAGAACAGCCGGATATTTTCAATCGGTACAGCAAAAATGTAAGCAGTCGCAGGTTCACCATCGTTCATGCGGCATAAATCTTGTATCAGACGGCAGGGAGTAAATTCTCTGCCGCCTTTTTTCTTGGAGGTTTATTATGGCCACAGAAAATCCATTCGTAAAATTATTTGCTATCGATTTCAAAGATCATCTGGAAGTCAAAAAGTCCGGCAACACGGAACTGAAATATGTAAGCTGGGCGTATGCTTGGGCAGAGGTGAAGAAGCTGTATCCCTCTGCCAGCTATGAAGTCAAAAAATTCAACGGACTGCCCTATGTTTATGATCCCATAACCGGCTTCATGGTGTACACCTCGGTCACGATTGAGGGCGTTTCGCACGAAATGTGGCTTCCGGTTTTGGATAGTTCCAACAAAGCTATGAAAGCGGTTCCGTATACCTATACCACACCAAAGTGGGATTACAACCCGCAGACCCGCCGCAGAGAGAAAATTGGCATGGAAGAACGCACGGTCGATGCAGCGTCCATGTTTGATGTGAACAAGGCCATCATGCGGTGTCTTGTCAAAAATCTTGCCATGTTTGGCTTGGGTCTGTATGTCTATGCCGGAGAGGATTTGCCGGACGATGTGACACAGCCTGTGGATGACTCCCAGAAGCCACCCAAGCAGAAGGCTGCAAATACTCCGAAGCCAGAGCAGCCGCCAGTCCCTTGCATTTGTGCCCGCTGCAACCAGCCCATTAAGCGGGTCAAGCTGAAGGATGGAACTATCATGCAGGCCGCTGAGTTTGCAGCCACCCATGAGGGAATGTGCGCAGACTGCTATAAGGCTACAAGGTTTAACGTAGCATAAGGAGATTTCAGGATGAAAGAAGCAAAAATCAAAGTCCTTGCACTCCTACCATTAGAGCTACCTAAAGTGGTCGAGCTAGATAATACGCTTGAAGCCATGCAGAAATTTGTGGGCGGTAACATCGAATGCCTGCCCCTGTGTGACCTCGGCTCAGAGTTCACTTTGGTCTGCAATGATGAAGGCAAGCTGTTGGAACTGCCGCCGAATCGGATGCTCTGGGGCGGCTCAGATTATCTGGCTGGCCCCGGTTTTATTGCCGGAACGGACTGCGAGGGCAACATGGCCTCACTGACAGCAGAAGAAATCGCCTATTATACCGAAAAATACTGGGCATTTTTAATTGCGCTTTAAGGAGGACGCACACTATGACCTACGATGCTATGACCGAACACTATGAAGAGATCACCGTCTGCGGCAAGCCCGCACTGTTCACCAGCGTCCGCATCAAGAGGGACACCGTACTCGAAGGGCTGTATGCCTATAATGTCCGGCACGATGATGAATGCCGTGGCATTCCTTGTGAAATCGCACCTTTTATCATGGTCAACCACTGGGGGACTATTATCTTGGCAGAACCGCTGGAACTGCCGAATGATGGGCGACGGTATATTGATGAAGAAACCGACTGGGATTATTCGCCGCTGCATCCCGATGCTCCCTCCTGCACTACCGTACAGGATTTCCAGAATCGCTACTGCGCATAAATAGACTACACCCTAACTGGACAAACTTTTCTGCTTTGAAAACTGTCCAGTTAGGGTTCTTTTTTGCATTATTGAACAGGATGTCCACAGGGTCAGACCCCAATGGACATTTTTGAAGGAGTATGCCTATGAATATAGCTTACGTTCGGGTTTCGACCGTAGAACAGAACGAAGCCCGGCAGGTAGAAGCCCTAAGCTCCCACCAGATCGACAAATGGTTCAAAGAAAAGGTCTCTGGCAAGGATACCAACAGACCTCAGCTTCAGGCGATGCTGGAATTTGCCAGAGAGGGAGACACGATCTATATCCACGATTTCAGCCGTCTTGCCCGTAGCACATCCGACCTGCTGAAGCTGGTGGAGCTGCTGCAATCCAAGAATGTCCGGTTGGTGAGCAACAAGGAAAACATCGACACCCACACGCCCACCGGAAAGCTGATGCTGACCATGATCGCCGCCATCAACGAATTTGAGCGGACAAATCTGCTGGAACGCCAGCGGGAAGGCATTGCCATCGCCAAGCGGAATGGTATCTATAAAGGCCGGAAGCCTGTTACTGTCTCGCCAGAAGAATGGAATGCCGCTTATGCCGACTACTGCACCCGGAAAATCAATAAAGTACAGATGGCGAAGCGGCTACACATTTCCCGAACCACCCTTGACAAATTATTACATACTAGGATGGAGGAAACTAACAATGGCTAAAAATTGGAAGCACACCAAAAAGCTGCTGGAAGATTTACTTTGTGACAAGCTGAAAGGGCGCATCGCCTATCAGCTCCATTGCTACCGACCAGATGATAACTGGACAGGCTGCTTTGAAATTCTGCTGGACAAAGAGCCTATTTTCAAGGCTGGGAGCTGCCCTCCCAAAAATCCGAATTACAGCATCGATATTCCGGGAGCAGATATCCGACGCATCCTGACAAAGTACCTCAAAACAAACCCCTCCGATGTTCCGGTGGAAATCAATTCGACTAGCATCCGAACTGCGGCCGATTTTGTTATTACCTACTTTTACGGATGCCAGCGTCAGGAATCGGGGCTGATTTATTTAGAAGATGCCATGTCGATGCTTGGCGATTACCTCAGTTCTGACATCGAAGTCAGCCTGAAGTCCACCTCACCGTTCATCAACGCCCTTGCCGTTCTGGATCGTCGGGTCGGCAAACGCAGGCTTCTGAAGATTGCTGAGCAGGACAGTTCCTTTGCGCCGAAGTGGGCGTGGCCGTTCTATCAGGCAAGGTTTGAGGCAGAAAGAATCGTTTCACCTTCTTGGTTGAAAAATCCATATCTCTAAATGGTATAACATTATTTTCAGGGGCACTCTCTATTGTAGCCAGACTCTATTCGCCCTGATTTCTCTTGTAAAGAAATCCCTATTTCGTGTGGAATGTGTAGCAGTCACTTTTCTATACCCTACACATTCCACATGGTTTGGGATTTTTTTATTTAATCATTCACCGAACACAATCTCTCCAAAGCTGTTGGCAATTTCCACAAACCTATTTTCATCGTAGATAAGCAGAGCTTTCCCAAGCTGTTCTCTGAGATAAAAATACATTTCCCATATTGCCTTCGCATCCTCTTCGTTGCGTGCCAGCCCAATCTTAAATGTCTCCATATAAATGTTTAGCTCCAACAGTTCATAGCCATATCGATGATTTCCTGCTGTTCCTTCTTTCTCATAATATGCAATGATGTTATCCACGCTTTTAGATGCCTGATACTCCCCCATATCATACCGGATGCGTCCACCCGCTTTTGTTTCAAACCTCATTCTTCCTTTACTGATATCGGGATACCGTTCTACATTACGCGGTATTTTTAACTGTACGTTTTGTTTTTCTCTGATATTTGCTATTGCCACCCATGTCAACGGGCTATATTGAGCATCATAATTGGAAACATTGTCTTTTACTAGATCATCGAAAAAACGCCTACATTCTTCATAGCCGTTCAAATTTCCGTGCGCTATCTTATATGCAGATTCAGCATCTTCTTGACGGGCTTCCAAGTCTTTCTCAGCCAAACCATTTTCCAATAAGCGATTCAACCGATTCCTAGCCCGCTCCATCATTTCCCTCTCAAATTTTATCTGGCTCTCCCAAACCAGATATTCTCCCCAAAGGAATCTAGCTTGGCCAATTATCAGAGGAGCCTGCTCTTCTATTTCCTTCTGCCCATCCTTAAAAAATGGCTCATCTCCCAAAATATCTTCCACTTCATCCATGCTATAACCGCTTTCTACGATTCTGACAGCTTCTTTTAGTAGCTTCGCAAATCTTAGAGCAAGATACACCGATCGGCTCAATAGTTTTTCTTCTTCTGCCCGTTGCCGTACGCTACATTCTCTTAGAATATTGGGGTTATCTTTTTCTGAGAAATCCAAAATACGCGGATGCTCAAAATAGCTTCTATATCGGGATGGGTTGAATGTCAGATTGGAGATATATTGTAGCACATCATTTTTCTGCCGATTGATGAGTAAATCAAAAAAGAAATCCGTCAATTCTTCACGCGAATATTGATTGAGCGGAATAACTTGTAAAGCTTTTTTCGTCTGGAAATTTTTCCATGCAATATCCGCATAACTCTTAAAATTATCCCATGATAGATAGGCTAAATCTTCAAAATTTTCTTTCCAGATTTCCCCATTCATATTTTCATAGACAGCTTTATAGGCTTTTTCCAACGTATCATAGCGTTTCCAACTCCTATACATTTTCTTTTCCGCCATTTTATAATCCTCCACCAAAAATCTCTGGGTCAATCTCCCCGCTAATAATTCCAAGTCTTCCATGCTAGACTTGCATCAAGCAAAAAACTTCGTAAGGAGTAGAAAGAGAGGACACCATGAACGATAAAATTATATTTAGCAACGCTAATGTCACCCCCACTGGCATTCAGTGGCTTCCTTCCGAATCACAAAATGATTCGATTTACTATCTACCAAAGGATGGGCACTACACAGCCTCTTTTGGCGTTCCGGAATTTTACCGCTTTGTTTCGAGAAGTGGTTCTGGCAGCAGTATTCAAGTCAAGCTTCTTTTTGTACATAGTGCAGTTGCCTATAATGCTATCGCCCCTGATTGGACGAAAGATGCTAAGTATCAAAGGCTCACACCAACCCTGATTGGTCAGCCTGAAACATACAAAACGACACTGTCACGGTTGCTTTCCTTCCCTCGCGCTTCCGATGATTCCGGTTTGGGCAATGAACTAACACAGGAAATGTCCACCCCTGAGCGTCGGAAGCTGTTCAGTCTCTGTGAGTGCGGCTCGATCATCGCCAATGATCTCCGTCCCGATGTTTCCGGCACCAATAAGCATCTAAAAGTTCTGGAACCTGTCCTCCGTGATTTTTCAGACGGACGAAGCTCTTTTGTCTCCCTGTATGCAAATGGAGAAACCAGCTTCATTCAGGACAAGCATCTTGCACCCTCAACTAAGCAACGGCTTATGGTTTTTACTACCGATTCGCTGAAGTCTGCCGGTTCTTGGGTTCAGCGCATCCCTGATGCGTTGATTTCCAAGCTTATCACCGGACTTGGGATCCATCTCGAAACTCATGCCGACGTATTGGACTTCTATAAGCAGAAGTTTTTAGAGGAAGCCAGACAGCAGTTCTCCAAGTTTTCCTCACTTGGCAATGTGCGAATCTGCAACTATTGCTTTTTCATTTACTTCGTCCACCGCATGGCACTAGAAATTTCACAGAAAGAGAGTTGGATGTCTGCCTCGGAGTGTGACCTCACGCTCTCGCTCTTAAAAGAGTCCCTGCACAGCATTTATCAGCAGCAGTTAGTCTTTATAAATGCGGATGAGTGGGTTTTCAAGGTATGTATTGCTCATCTGAGCCATACTGTCCGTCTTGTTACACCTCGTCCCTTCTGCGCTGACGATAAGTTGTGTTTCGGCTCTAGCTGTCCGTACTACGACCCCAACCAGCAATTTTGCCGTACTCCCCGCAGAGAACTCGTCTTGGATGAGCTGGCCATTGCAGATGAGGAATCCGGCGTAGCATTTTTCGACAGTGATATTGCTCAGCATTTTCCAAATTTGCATCGTAAGACCGGACGAATTTTGCTTGTTGTTTCCGAAGATGCTCTCTTTGATTACTATCGTCAGGCGGCAGAAGAAATCTGCGAGCAAACTCAAATTAGTATACGTCCCCAGAACTTTACACAGTTCAAGCGTTCTCTGAGCGATCAGGGACTGCTTCTATATGAAGAACGCGACCGACTAAAGGATCAGCGCAACTATACGATAAACTGGTGCAGTTATAGTCTCTCCGGGTACGACCACCACGTCATCTTCGCTTCTTCCAGCCGCAAATTTCTGGTGCTCTACCTTCCCAAACAATGGCTTTCTCGCTTGCATGAAGATAATCGCATCATCCATGCCCAAAAAATCGGAACGATGCGTTTTCCCTTTGTCGAAACTCTTACATCGCTCCGGCAGGTATTCGTATCCACGCCATTCTAATGGAGCAGTCTATGTGCTATGCACGATTCTTTATTGATGTTTACAGTATAGCAACGCCTCTCCACAAGCACAACCCCCAGTGCCTTACCGCAGACTGCGAATCGCTATCTCTTCATAACAGTCGATTGCGGCCGCACAAAAATTCGAGGAGTGTCCTGCTCTATTCTGCCACTATCGGCAGAGATGCAGGGTGCTCAACATTATAAAATAATTCAAGGAGGATTCCCTATGATTACCGCTCACATTGATTTTCCCGCTTCTCCAAATGTTCCTGACCCCACAGAGAACATCATCCGTATCCCTTCGGAACCCGATATGAGCACCGAGATGGACATCAAGAAGCCCATCTTGTACGTTCCGCTCAAGGAAAAGTGGCTGCTAACCATCCCGGAAGCCGCTGCCTATTTCGGGGTCGGTCAGAATCGCATCGCCGATCTTGCCCTGCGGGATGGCTGCAAGTTCGTCGTGTTCGTCGGCAGCAAAAAGCTCATCAAGCGGAAAAAGTTTGAAGAGTTCCTTGACGAGCAGTACGCCATCTGAGATGCCTTGAGGTACGCTTAAGGTCTTGCACAAACAACGCCCACATGATACAATAAAATGTGTTGTGTGGGCTCTTTTTGTCTAAAAGGAAGGAGCCGCAACATGGGAAAGAATCTCAAAGGAAAAGAACTTGGAAAAGGGCTTGGTCAGAGGAAAGACGGTCTGTACTATGCCCGCTGCCGGAACTACCGTGGTGAGCGTGAGGAACGCCGCTTCAAGACCTTGCCAGAAGCCAAGAACTGGCGGCAGGAGCAGCTCTATCTGCGGCTGCACCCCGAAAGGCAGCCTGCCGTTACACCTGATATGACGGTGGACGCATGGTTCAATCGGTGGATCAGGGATGTCGTTGGCAATCGTGCTCCGAATACGCTTCGGAACTATCGGGAGCGATATGAGCACAATATCCAGCCGTTCATTGGCTCCATGCTCTTACGAGATGTCAAGCCGATGAACTGTCAGGCGGTCTTGAACGCCATGGAGAAGGACTATGCTGGTTCTACCATCCGTCAGACCTACATGACGATGGGCACTTTCTTCAAGAGTGCCAAGGGCAACAGCCTTATCACTAAACATCCGATGGATGGCATCCGCTATACGAAACCTGTCCGGGCTGTGGATGATATCCACTTTCTGACGGTAGATGAGCAAGAGCGATTTCTCAAAGCTGCTAAGCACTCTCACAACTACGCGCAGTATGCCCTGATTCTGGAAACCGGTCTGCGTACCGGTGAGATGATTGGACTGACCTGGGATGCCATCGACTGGGAGAAGCGTACTTTGACTGTCAATAAGACCTTGGAGTTCCGCTACAAGCAGAAGGCATGGCGGGCTGGCCCGCCCAAAACGGAATCCAGCTACCGCACGATTCCGCTGACGGATACCGCCTACAACATCCTGCGCCTGATTTATGACACAAGAGAATACCGCAAGGAAGCCTCTGCACTCTCCACCGTCCTGACCTTCATGGATCGCCGGACAGGTGTAAAACGCAAGCTGGTGATGCGTGATCTGGTGTTCATCAACTGGCGTACTGGAATGCCTGCCAAAAACAGCTCCTACGATACACACCTCTACAAGCTGTGTGATGAAGCTGGCATTGAGCGGTTCTGTATGCACGCCCTGCGTCATACATACGCTACTCGTGCAATCGAAAGTGGAATGCAGCCCAAAGTCCTGCAAAAGCTGTTGGGTCATGCCAGCATCACGACCACCATGAACCGCTATGTCCATGTGACAGACGATTCAATGCAAAAGGCTGTTGAGCAGTTCTCCAAGGCACAGAATGTGCAAAAGGGTGAGTAAAGGGTGAGTAATTCCGATTCGCTCAAATCCAAGCCGATTTCAACTCTTCAAAAAAAAACAACCTATATCCGTACAATATAGCTGTTTATCATACAAATCAAAAAAGGAGAAATCACAACTATGAAATTAGGTATCGTCGGCCTGCCCAACGTCGGCAAGTCCACTCTGTTCAACGCCATCACCTCCACCAAGAACGCGGAGGCTGCAAACTACCCCTTCTGCACCATTGAGCCCAACAGCGGCATCGTGGCCGTGCCGGACAAGCGGCTGGATAAGCTGGCTGAGATCTGGCAGACCAACAAGAAGACCCCCGCTATCGTGGAGTTCGTGGACATCGCCGGCCTCGTCAAGGGCGCAAGCCAGGGTGCCGGCCTCGGCAACAAGTTCCTCGGCCACATCCGCGAGTGCGATGCCATCGTCCATGTCGTGCGCTGCTTCGACGACGACAACATCATCCATGTCGTGGAGGACGTGACCAAGGCCGAGGCCGTGGACCCCATCGCCGACATCGACGCCATCGACTACGAGCTCATCCTCTCCGACCTCGAAGTCGTCCAGAACCGCGCAGGCCGCATGGCTAAGGCCGCAAAGAGCGGCAACAACAAGGGTGCTGCCGCCGAGGCCGCATGGCTGCAGCAGCTGGCCGCCCATCTGGAATCCGGCAAGCCCGCCCGCAGCTTCGACTTTGACGAGAACGACGCTGAGCAGCAGACCGTACTCCACGAGATGGGCCTGCTGAGCGCAAAGCCCGTCCTCTACGCCTGCAATGTGGGCGAGGACGACCTGATGGAGGGCATCGAGAACAACAAGTACGTCCCGCTGGTGGCTGCACGCGCCAAGGAAGAGGGCGCACGCTACATCCCTATCTGCGCCAAGACCGAGGAGGACATCGCCGACTACAGCCCCGAGGAAAAGAAAGCCTTCCTCGCCGAAATGGGGATCGAAGCAAGCGGCCTCGACAACCTCATCACCGCCAGCTACGACCTGCTGGGCCTCATCTCCTTCCTGACCGACGGCAAGAAGGAGTGCCGCGCCTGGACCATCCGCAAGGGTACCAAGGCTCCGCAGGCTGCCGGCAAGATCCACAGCGACTTTGAGCGCGGCTTCATCCGCGCCAGCGTCATCGCCTACAGCGACCTCGAGGCCCACGATTTCGATTACGCTGCCGTCAAGGCCAAGGGCCTGCAGCGCACCGAGGGCAAGGAATATGTCGTGAAGGACGGCGATGTCATCGAGTTCCTGTTCAATGTCTAAAACAGAGGAACAACCTCTCAGTCTCGCTACCGCTCGACAGCTCCCCTAGAAAGGGGAGCCAAAGCAGAAAAGGATTAAAATTATGATTATCGGTATCATGGGCGCAATGCCCGACGAAGTAGACCAGCTCTGCGCCAGGCTGGAAAATGTCACGGTCGAGCCCTACGGCGGCGTGGAATATCACAAAGGCACACTGGCCGGCAAGCAGGTGGTCGTCTGCTGTGCAGGCATGGGCAAGGCCAACGCTGCCGCCACCACCCAGGTGCTCATCACCAAGTTCGGTGCTGAGAAGATCATCTTCTCCGGCATCGCAGGCAACATGACCAGCAAGATCGGCATCGGCGATGTAGTCATCGGCAAGACAGTGCTTTACCACGACGCTCAGCTGGATATGATCTGCCAGAATCCGCCTTTCCTGAAGGAGTACACCGGCGACCCGGCCCTTATCGCCGCCGCCGAGAAAGCCTGCGCCGACGCAGGCGTCAAGGCTCTGGCAGGCAAGATCGCCACCGGCGATATGTTCGTGGGCGACAGCGCCACCAAAGCCGCCATCGAGGCCAAATGCGCCCCCGACTGCGTGGAGATGGAGGGCGCGGCCGTGAGTCAGATCGCTGCCAAGAACGATGTGCCCTGCGTCATCCTCCGCGCCATGAGCGATAACGCCGACGAGGACGGCCATGAGGTGCTGGTGGTCAAAAAGTTCAGCATCACCGAGTACGTCGCCACCGCGACTAAGATCGTCGCCGCGATGGTCAAGTCTCTCTAATTTTAGCTGCGAAAAGCTCCTGCCGAATCTTTCAGCAGGAGCTTTTTCTATTGCAGCATCTAAAAAATCTGCTGCGAAGCAGCAAATCGGAGAAGCGAGAAAAAAGCGCAACAGCGACGACCGCCGCCAGTGGCGGAAACAGGGAGGAGCTGTTGGGACAGCGGCCAGCAGGATGCGAGCGGCAGCGAAGCAGACGCTGGGAGCCGCAACCCGTCTTAGCGCAGCGGCTAGCTTTTTTCCGTTTCGACTTCCCCTTCGGGGTCTGAAAGGGGCGAGCAGCCCCTTTCCCGTGCCCGCGCCTCGGAAAAGCGGCGCTTTTCTGGTTCTCTTTTGGCGCGCAAAAGAGAACTTAGCTCCGTTACAGGTACTGCTCCAGCTTCAGCCTGTTATCCTCCTCAAAATCCTGCAGCTTCTGCATCAGCCTCTTCGACCCCGGCGCGGCGTCGGGGTAGTCCTTCTGGGATTTGATGCAGTCCACGACGCCCATGCCGCTGCCCTGTGTAAGCATCTCAGCGAGGTTGCGGGTGGATTTGTCGGTGATGGTCTTCATGCCGATGCTCACCTTGGTGTTGAGCTTCGCCATAGCGCTCTGGCCCTGGGCCGAGCCGCCGCAGGCATCGATGGCGGCGTGGGCCTCCTGATTGAGCTGGCGGTAGATATTGCGCTGGCGCAGAAGCTCCGCCTTGAACTGCTCATCCTCCGCCATCGGCACGAGCTGGTCGAGGGTGTTCTTCCCCATCTCGGTATTCTGCACGATGGCTTCCAGCATATTGAGATTGTCGTTTTTCTGGTTTTCCATATAAAAATCCCCCTTTTGAGGGTAGTTTCTCTCAAAAGGGGGACTCTTATGCATTATTCACCGTCGTAGATACGGTCGCCGCCTGCGGTCTGTGCAGCGGCCAGCCGCTTCTCGCACAGGTCATAGAGGGCGTCCCAGTTCTTGCAGCGCACCTCGCGGGTGCCAGCCACGCCGATGGACTGGGTGAACGGCACCCGGCGCATCAGGCCCACCGAGGCCACACACTCCTTGGGCATCTCGGCGTAGATGGCTTTCAGCTCCTCTTCCAGCTCACGGCGGGTGCGGTCGGCACAGCCGATGGCGAACAGGGTATCGCTCAGGCGGCAGACCACCCGCTCAGCAGGCTGGTCAAAGTGTTTTTTCCACTGGTTTGCCACAAAGCAGACCAGCTGGCCCATGACGGCGTCGCTCTCCCGCGCGGAAAGCTTCTCTGCGCCGTCGATGGACACCAGCGCCAGCGCCGCGCAGCGGTGGCAGTCGGTCCACTCATCGAGTTTCGTGCAGAATTCCGTCTCGTAGTAGCGGCGGTTGAACACCCCCGTCACAAAGTCGTGGTTCATGTCGTCGCGGCACATCTCCCGTTCCCGCGGGGTCATCCGGTCTTCGGGCAGGTCATTGCCTGCCAGAGGGGCCGTCATCTGCAGCTGCCACACCTTGCCGTCTGCCACGACACAGCGGCGCAGCATACAGTCCACCTGACCGCCGCGCAGCTCGTAGTCCACCATCAGGCCGTCGTCCTGCCAGCAGCGGTCGGCGTCCTCGTCCACCTGCGTCAGGCTCACATCCTGAAACACAGGCCGCGAACTTTCGACGAATTGCCGCAAGTCCTGCTCAGTCCATTCATTCTTCATGCGTTTTTCCCCATTTTATACACCGGGTCTTCCTTCCCGGTGCTCTGCCTTTTCACAGTCGAACCTGTTTTCATGGCCAGTGTATCGCTGTGAAAACAGGTTCTTATCCCTGACTGCCTCTCATGCGATTATACCACGACGGCGGGACGCTTACCAGCAAAACGCACAATTTTCAAAAAGATTTTTTACATTTCCGTCAAATTGAGGTTTTTGCCTCTTTTTCGACCGGCTCCTCGGCGCGGCAGTAGACCTCGCACTCGGCCTGGATGCGGCTGGCCAGAGGCTCTGCGTCGAAGCCCTCCGCGGCGCGCCAGGTCCAGTTGCCGCCCAGCTTGCCGGGGGTGTTCAGATGGGCTTCTGCGCCCAGACCCAGCCAGTCGGACATGGGGATGATGGCCCGGTCAGCCACAGAGCCGAGGGCCGCACGCAGCAGCGCGATGCGGGCGGCGTCCGGCTTGACGGCGGCCACTTCCTTCGCGGTGGGCTTGCAGGGGGTCAGGTGGAGATAAGCGGCGGCGCTGGCCTTCTCCTTCCCGGTGGCGGCGTTCTCCCACCAGTCGGTGAGGGTGGTGTTGTCGTGGGTACCCGGGTAGACCACGCTGTTCTTGACGTGGTTGTGGGGCAGATACTCGTTGTCGCCGCCGCTGAAAGCAAACTGCAAAACTTTCATGCCCGGGAAGGTGCTGTCGGCCAGCAGCTCGCGGACGCTGGGGAACAGCTCGCCCAGATCTTCCGCGATGATGGGCAGCTTGCCAAGGGCAGCTTCCAGTGCGCGGAACAAGTCCATCCGGGGGCCGATCTCCCACTTGCCGGTGCAGGCGGTAGAGCTGCCCGCCGGGATGGCCCAGTAGGTGTCGAAGCCGCGGAAGTGGTCGATGCGGAGCAGGTCGTAGATGCCGAGGGCGTGGCGGACACGCCGGATCCACCAGGCGTATCCTGTCTGTTTATGATACGGCCAGTTATACAGCGGGTTTCCCCAGAGCTGGCCGTCTGCGGAGAAATAATCCGGTGGGCAGCCGGCCACGCGGGCAAAGCCTCCCTGCGCGTCCAGCTCGAAAAGCTCGCCGCCTACCCATGCATCCACCGAGTCGGCAGAGACGTAGATAGGGATGTCGCCGAGAATTTTCACGCCCTTGGCGTTGGCGTAGTCCTTGACCTTTTTCCACTGGGTGGCAAACTCGTACTGCAGGAACTTCCAGAAGCCGATCTCCTCTTCCTGCTCTGCTGCGAACTTTTCCAGCGCGGCGGCATCCCGCAGGCGGTACTCCCGGGGCCACTCAGTCCAGCTCTTCATGCCGTTGGCGGTCTTGAGGGCCATGTAGAGGGCGTAATCATTCAGCCAGCTGTCGTTGGCAAGGGCGAAAGCGTAGTAGTCGTCGGGGTAGTAGTGGGCGCAGCCGTGGAGACCGGCGTACTTCTCGCGCCATGCGGCGTAGGCGGTGCGCAGCACTTTATAGCGGCTGGTGTAGAGAGTGCCGTAGTCCACCGAAAGCGGGTCATCGCCCCACTTTTCCGCCTTGAGCTGGGCGGCGGTCAGCAGGCCGTCGGCCTTGAGAGCGTCGAGGTCGATGAAGTAGGGGTTGCCCGCAAAGGCAGAGCAGCTCTGGTAGGGGCTGTCGCCGTAGCCGGTGGGGCTGAGGGGCAGCAGCTGCCAGATGTGCTGGCCAGCAGCGGCCAGAAAATCCACGAACTTGAGCGCTTCGGCGCCAAAGCAGCCAATACCATAGGGGCCGGGCAGGCTGGACACCGGCATCAGGATTCCACTTTCACGCATGATGATACCTTCCTCGCTTTATATTCCGTTTGGGTTTATGCTGTTTCCTATCATAACATAAGCGAAGACTATTTTCCACAGGCAAAAAACGTGGTATACTTAGTTTTATAGTGGGATAATATCGTTTTTATTACAGGAGGTATCGTGCCATGCAGCGCACGGAAAAATATTTTGAGAACGACGCATTCCGCAAGACTGCCGCCGGGGTCATCCTGGCCGCAGAGGCGGACGCAAAAACGGGCGGCGGGCGCATCGCGCTGGACGGCACGGTGTTCTACCCCGAAGGGGGCGGTCAGCCCGCCGACAGAGGCACGCTGACCCTCGCCGACGGCACGGTGCTCCATGTCACCGACGTCCACGAGACGAACGGCATCATCTGGCACACGGTGGATGCCCTGCCCGAGACCGCACAGCCCGGTGCCGCCGTCACCGGCACCATCGACTGGGAGTGGCGCTTCGACAAGATGCAGCAGCACACCGGCGAGCACATCCTCTCCGGCATCCTGCACCAGATGTTCGGGGCGGAGAACGTGGGCTTCCATATCGGCTCCGACGCCGTGCGGATGGACACCAGCGTCCCCATCTCCGCCGAGGGCCTGCGGGAGGCAGAACTTGCCGCCAACCGCATCATCTGGGAGAATGTGCCGGTGCTCATCACCTACCCCACCCCCGAAGAGCTGGCGGCGCTGACCTACCGCAGCAAAAAAGAGATCGCCGGGCAGGTGCGCATCGTGACCATCCCGGGCGCGGACGTCTGCGCCTGCTGCGGCACCCACACCGCCGCCACCGGACAGGTGGGACAGATCAAGATCCTCACCTCTGAGAACTACAAGGGCGGTGTCCGGCTCAGCGTCGTCTGCGGCGGACGCGCCCTGCGGGAAGCGCAGGCCATGCGGAGCCGTCAGGCCGACATCGGCGCACTGCTCTCGGCTAAGGCCGACCAGACCGCCGTGGCGGTCCACCGGGTGTACGACGAGTACACGGCCCTGAAATTCGCCCACTTCGGCCTGTGCAGTCAGCTCTTCGATGCACTGGCCGCACAGCTTGGCCCCGACGAAACGGCCATCCGCACCGTTCCCGGCCTCGACCCGGACGGCCTGCACCGTCTGGCCGCACGGTTGAGCGAGGCCACCACCGGTCTCTGCGCTGCTCTGACGCCCAGCGAGAAGGGCACCGGCTACTGCATCGCGCAGGCCGGCGGCGACGTCCGCGCCCTGACCAAAGCCCTCAACGCCGCCCTGAACGGACGCGGCGGCGGCAAGCCCGGTATCTGCCAGGGCAGCTGCGCCGCCACGCCGGAGCAGGTAGAGGAATTTTTGAAGAAAAATCTGTAAGTACAAACTTTTCACGTCACAAGGAGAATACTATCTTATGAGAATGCGTTTCAAGCCCTACGCCCACGACGAACTGATGGCCGCTGATTTCCACGTCCACGAGCCCCTTATCTGGGGCGGCAAGTGGCACAGCCAGTATGCCCGCCCGGAGCAGCCTTTCGTGCTGGAGCTGGGCTGCGGCAAGGGCGGCTTCATCTCCCAGCTGGCCTCTGCCCACCCCGAGAATAACTATCTGGGCATCGACATCACCGACAAGGTACTCATCCTCGCAAAGCGCAAGATCGAAGCCGCTTACGCCGAGGCAGGCCGCCCCATCGACAATGTCAAGATCATGAGCACCGACATCGAGCGCATCAAGGGCGTCATCACCCCGGAGGACACCGTCAGCCGCATCTACATCAACTTCTGCAACCCGTGGAGCAAGAACGCTTCCTCCAACAAGCACCGCCTCACCTACCCCCGTCAGCTCATCCAGTACCGCGATTTCCTCAAGGACGGCGGCGAGATCTATTTCAAGACCGACGACGATGACCTGTTCCGCGACAGCCTGACCTACTTCCCCGCTTCCGGCTACGACATCATCTGGCAGACTTACGACCTCCACGAGAACGAGCCGGAGTGGAACATCCGCACCGAGCATGAGGGGATGTTCACCGAGATGGGTATTAAGATCAAGGCCCTCATCGCCCGCAAGAAGGCCGGCGACGACTCCGTGACCTGGGTGGAGCCGAAGGTGCTCAAGAAGCTGGCCGCGCAGGCGGAGGCCGAGGCTTCGGCCAAGGCTGAAGGTGAAGGCAATGTCTGACCCTTGTGAATACTGCCTGAACAACCAGCAGGACGAATATGGCAGCTGGTACTGCGCCGAGGGCAGCGCGCTGGATGAGGACGAGATGGCCCGCTATCTCTCCCACACGACCTTGTCCTGTCCCTACTTTGAGCCGGGCGATGAATATAAGATCGTCCGCAAACAGAACTGACTGGAGGTGTCCCCTTGTCGTTTTTTCTTAATACGACAGTCTGCGGTTTCTCGCTTTATCATATCCTTGCGTTTTTCCTCATCTACTCCTGTCTGGGCTGGTGCGTCGAGGTGGTGTATGCCGCCGCCACCACCGGCCAGCTGGTGAACCGGGGCTTCCTGAACGGCCCGGTCTGCCCTATCTACGGCTTCGGCATGATACTGGTGCTCTTCTTCCTCACACCGCTGGAAGATGACCTGTTGCTGCTGTATCTCGGCGGTGTCATCCTGCCCAGTGCCTTGGAGCTGGTGGGCGGATGGGCGCTGTATAAGCTCTACCGCACCCGGTGGTGGGACTACACCGACAAGCCCTTCAACATCGGCGGCTACGTCTGTCTTGAGTTCTCGCTGATGTGGGGCGTGGGTGCCATGGTGATGGTCAAGGCCATCCATCCCACCATTGCCGCGCTGGTGAACATCATTCCGCCGCTGGTGGGCTTTGTGCTGATGTGTCTGCTTTACGCGGTGTATGCTGCTGACGTGGTGGCTACCGCCATCGCTGCCTCCGACCTCGCCCGGGAGCTGGACGCTCTCGAGAAGGTGGCCGACAGTATGCATGCTGTCAGCGACGCCATGACCGAGATCCTTGGCACCACCGCGCTGGACATGGACCAGAAGATGGACGAGAGCCGCCTGCAGCTCAAGCTGGCCGCCGCCGAGGCCCGGGACAGCTACGACAAGCTGTCGCCCCGTGAGGCCGCTTCCACCATGCGCACCCGCGCCGACGAGGCCATGGAGGCAGCACGCCGCGCCTCCCAGACTGCCCGCCTCAACGCCGCCGAAGCGGCCAAGGCCGTCAAGCTGGCCGCGCAGGGCAAAGCCGAGCAGACCACCGCATTCCTGCAGCTGGAACAGCTCAAGGAAGAGCTGGCAGCCCGTGCGCAGGTCATGCAGGCCCGCACCCGCCGCGGCACCCATCTGCTGGGCAAGGGCCGTATGCTCCGCGCCTACCCCAAGCTGAAGCACGGTCAGGACAACCGCTCCCTCAGCAGCCTGCTCGAGCAGCTCGAGGAAGAATATCCCGACTCCTTCAACGGATTCGGCATCCAGTAAAGATAAAAAATACGGCTGGGACGTTGTCCCAGCCGTATTTTTTATGCAGCTTAAGCCCAGAGATTTTCCGGGTAAAGGCCGTCGGCCGTCTTTTTAGCGATGGCTTCCACCACCACAGGCTTATCCTCGCGGTAGGTGACGCCATACCACTTATCGGTGCTGCGCAGCACCTTGACGGCGGCTTTCTTTTCGCCGATGAGCTCACTGACCACCAGCGGCAGGAAATACTCGCACTTGAGCGGGTTCTTTTCCAGATTCTCGTCCAGCCAGCGGGCAAAGCGCCGGTCGGCTTCCTTCACGAAGCTCTCGCCGAAGCCCCAGAGGTTCATGCTCACGGGCGTCTCGCCGGGCAGGTCCGTCCAGCTCTCGCCGCCGTCCTCGGTGTAGTGGATGCCATCCTTATAGGTCTCGATGCGGGTGCGCTCGGTGACGCTGTGGAGGGTGCTGTCCTCGTTGAGGGCGCAGACGCCGCGGGCGACGCTGCCATTTTCGGAAACGGTGTTCTTGAGCAGGTAGCTCACCATGCAGTAGTCGTAGACCTCGCCGTCGGTGTGAGTGGAGAGGTAATCGTAGATGACCTTGAACGCCTCGGGGCCGTAGTAGTCGTCGGCATTGATGACGGCGAAGGGGCCGTGGATGTAGGGCTTTGCGGCCAGCACCGCGTGGCAGGTACCCCAGGGCTTCACGCGGCCCTCGGGGATGGTGTAGCCCTCGGGCAGCTCATCCAGCTGCTGGAAGGCGTACTTCACGTCCATCACCCTGGACACGCGGTCGCCGATGGCAGCTTTGAAAGCCTCTTCGATCTCGTGCTTGATGACGAAGATGACCGTCTCGAAGCCTGCGCGGCGGGCGTCGTACAGGGAATAATCCACGATGACCTGACCGCAGGGACCCACCGGATCGATCTGCTTCATGCCGCCGTAGCGGCTGCCCATACCGGCAGCCATGACCACTAGGACCGGTTTGTTCATGTTTTATCTCCTCCTTGAAAAGGGTGTTTTTCTTTTACGGTTTTATTATACTCCAAACCACGCCGGGCAACAAGACGAAGCTGTTTTTTGAAACTTGGCAAGTTTTTATTGCATATATTGGCAAGTAAATATTGCCTTTTGCTTCCAGACAGAGTATAATAACCTCATCCGACACAAAAACGACCGGCCAGCCGCTTTTGCAGGCCGAAGTTAAGAAGCCGTTTTCACAAGCATTGTACCCCGCTTATGAAAGCAGCTTCTGGAAAGTGAGTTTTTCCATGAACGAAACTGTGACCAAGCGTTTCCTGCTCTACTTCCGCCTGATGATGGTGGTGTGGATCCTGATCGCCAACGCCTTTTTCCACGCCATCGAGTTTGAGTACAGCTGGCTCATTTTCCTGAGCAATATCATGCTCTTTACGATGGAGGGCAACATCAAAGACCGCTTTATCAGCGTGGAGCTGGGCGGCCTCGTGGGCATGGTGCTCACGGTGCTGGCGATGCTGGCCATCGGTGCGCTGACGCCTGTTCTGGGCGGGATGCTGGGCCTGCTGCTGCCGCTGGGCGTGGTGCTCTTCATCCTCATCATCCTGCACCCCTACGCCCCCAAGGTGCTGAACAATGTGGGCTTTGCCTACCTGACCGTCGCCTGCATCGACAGCGCAACTTTTGCAGCGAATCTGCCTCTCTTCTTCGGGGTGTACATCGTCGGCTCTCTGGTCTTCAACGGCGGCTGCGTACTGCTCATGAAGCCGGCCCGTTATCTGGCCGCCCGGAGCGTCAAGGCTGACGCCTGAATCTGAGCTTCTCGTCTTTTCTTCTTTTTTCTCACAGCGCCCCGGCAGCAAAGATGCCGGGGCGCTGCACTTTTATGTGGATTCTGCCGTTTTTCCGTGCTACAATGGGGTAAAATAAGAGAAAGGAAGTTTCCCGCCATGTATGCTGCCTCTCCTGCACGCTACTCCACCCTGCCCTACCACCGCTGCGGCAAAAGCGGCCTGATGCTGCCCGCCGTCTCGCTGGGCCTGTGGCACAACTTCGGCGATACCGCGAACTTCGAGAACATGCGCCTGCTCTGCCGCACGGCGTTCGACAACGGCATCACCCACTTCGATCTCGCCAACAACTACGGCCCCGAGCCGGGCAGCGCCGAGAAGAACTTCGGCCGCATCCTCAAGGAAGATCTTGCCCCCTACCGCGATGAGCTCCTCATCAGCACCAAGGCGGGCTACACCATGTGGGAAGGGCCTTACGGTGACTGGGGAAGCCGGAAATACCTGCTGGCCAGCCTCGACCAGAGCCTGAAGCGGATGGGCCTGGAGTATGTGGACATCTTCTACCACCACCGGATGGACCCCAACACCCCGCTGGAAGAGACCATGGGTGCTCTGGCGCAGGCAGTGCGCAGCGGCAAGGCGCTTTATGCCGGCCTGTCCAACTACAACGGTGAGACGCTGGAAAAAGCCTGCGCCATCCTCGACGAGCTCCACGTCCCCTTCGTCATCAACCAGAACCGCTACTCCATCTTTGACCGCACCATCGAGCAGAACGGCCTGAAAGAGACTGCTGTCCGGCTGAACAAGGGCATCATCGCCTTCAGCCCGCTGGCGCAGGGCCTGCTGACCAACCGCTACCTCAACGGCATCCCGGAGGACAGCCGCATCCGCACCGATGGCCGCTTTTTGAAAGAGAGCGTCATCACCGAAGAAAAGCTGGCACAGATACGCACCCTGAACGAAATCGCCGCTGCCCGCGGCCAGACGCTGGCCGAGATGGCGCTGGCGTGGATACTGCGGGACGGCAAGGTCACGAGCGTCCTCATCGGCGCGTCCAAGCCCCAGCAGATCCTCGACAACATCGCTGCCCTGAACAACACCACCTTCACCGCCGACGAGCTGGAAGCCATCGATAAGGCTTCCGGATTTTACAAGGAGTAATTTATGTCCAAAACTGTATGGATAACCGGAGCTTCTTCCGGCATTGGCCGGGAGTTTGCCCGCCGGTATGCCCGCCTCGGCTTCCGGCTCATCCTCACCGCCCGCCGCACTGATCGACTCGAAGCTCTGGCCGCAGAGCTCACCGCGAAGCACAGCACCTTCTGCCGCATCCTGCCTGCTGATTTGGAGCAGGAGAGCGAGTGCGCCCGTCTCTGCGAGGCGCTGGCCGACGAGCGCATCGATATTTTCATCAACAACGCCGGCTTCGGCGTCTGCGGCAGCTTTCTTGAGACCAGCGGCGAGAAAGAGCTCTCCATGGCGAAGGTCAATGTGCTGGCCATGCACCAGCTGTTCAAGTTCGCCGTGAAAAAGATGGAGGCCCAAGGCTTCGGCACTGTGCTCAACGTGGCGTCTTCCGCCGGGCTGCTGCCGGGCGGACCGTATATGGCGGGCTACTACGCCACCAAAGCGTACGTTGTCAGCCTGACCCGGGGCGTGGCCGAAGAACTGCGGGAGCAGCACAGCCCGGTCTACGTCTGCGCCCTCTGCCCCGGCCCGGTGGACACCGAGTTCAACGAGCGGGCCGATGTGGTGTTCGCACTGCGGGGCATCAGCCCGGAACTCTGCGTGGAGGAGGCCATGCGGGGGATGCTGCACCACAAGACCATCATCGTCCCGTCGGCCCTCATGCGGGCGGCGACGACGGCCCAGCGGTTCATGCCGATGGCGATCTTAATGCCCATCATGGCCCACCAGCAGAAGAAAAAACTGGGCTGAAGGGCTATTGTGTGCAACAAGCAGCAATCCTGGCCTTTGCAGAGTCCGTTTTTATGACGATTTCACGAAAACGCAGCAAAATGAGAAAAAATTTGCAGTAATTATGCCAAGAAAACACCTTGACAGTCGGAATAAAGAATGCTACTCTAGTATACAAGAGGGTGCAGGGCCGGACAGTCCAAATCGCTGCTTCCCGTGGCGGAAGTTGGACTACAGGTATCGTCCGGCAGCGCAGCGCCCCGCAAAGCAAAATTCTGATTGGAGGACTTAATTATGGCACAGTGTACTCCCAAATCCTTTGACCTGACCGGCAAGGTCGCGCTCATCACCGGCGCATCTTACGGCATCGGCATGGCGATTGCAAAGGCAATGGCCGCAAACGGCGCTACCATCGTCTTCAACGACATCAAGCAGGAGCTGGTCGATAAGGGCATCGCCGCTTATGAAGAAGCTGGCATCAAGGCTCACGGCTATGTCTGCGACGTCACCGATGAGGACGCCGTGAACGCCATGGTCGCAAAGATCACCGAGGAAGTCGGCCATATCAACATTCTGGTCAACAACGCCGGCATCATCAAGCGCATCCCCATGACCGAGATGACCGCTGCTCAGTTCCGTCAGGTCATCGATGTTGACCTGAACGCTCCGTTCATCGTCGCCAAGGCTGTCATCCCCGACATGATCGCTCAGGGCGGCGGCAAGATCATCAACATCTGCTCCATGATGAGCGAGCTGGGCCGTGAGACCGTCTCCGCCTACGCTGCAGCCAAGGGCGGCCTGAAGATGCTGACCAAGAACATCGCCTCCGAGTACGGCGAGTACAACATCCAGTGCAACGGCATCGGACCCGGCTACATCGCTACCCCGCAGACCGCACCTCTGCGCGAGCGTCAGCCCGACGGCAGCCGTCATCCCTTCGACAGCTTCATCGTCGCCAAGACCCCCGCAGGCCGCTGGGGCGAGGCTGAGGATCTGGGCGGACCCGCTGTCTTCCTGGCTTCTGCCGCTTCCGACTTCGTCAACGGCCTCATCCTGTACGTTGACGGCGGCATCCTGGCTTACATCGGCAAGCAGCCGCAGTAAGTTTTTCCATATCCGGCATTTTTTGCGCCGTGTCCGCTGCCTTCCGGGTGCCGGGCGCGGCGCTCTTTTGTTTCCCATATCGACTTTTTTCCCGGAATCTGCTACACTGGTCATAATAATAAAAACAGGAGGACTTTCCCATGAAGATCGCACTTATCAACGAGAACAGTCAGGCCGCAAAGAACGGCATCATCGAGGCCGCTCTGAAGAAGGTCGTAGAGCCGATGGGCCACGAGGTGGTCAACTACGGTATGTACGCTGCCGATGACGCCGCACAGCTGACCTATGTGCAGTGCGGCATCCTCGCCGCCATCCTGCTCAACAGCGGCGCTGCCGACTACGTCATCACCGGCTGCGGCACCGGCGAGGGCGCCATGCTGGCCCTGAACAGCTTCCCCGGCGTCATCTGCGGCCATGTGGAGGACCCCGTGGACGCCTACACCTTCGCCCACGTCAACGACGGCAATGCCGTCGCCATGCCTTTCGCCAAAGGCTTCGGCTGGGGCGGTGAGCTGAACCTCGAGTACTGCTTTGAGAAGCTGTTCGGCTTCGGCCACGGTCAGGGCTATCCCAAGGAGCGCGTCGAACCCGAGCAGCGCAACAAGAAGATCCTCGACGGCGTCCGCGCCGCCACCTTCAAGCCCCTCATCGAGTGCCTCAAGAGCATCGATCAGGACCTGCTGAAGGGTGCCATCGCCGGTGAGAAGTTCAGCGAGCTGTTCTTCGCCTCCTGCAAGGACGAGGAGCTGGCCGCTTATATCAAGAGCCTGCTGGCTTGAGCGGTGGCCAGAGCATGACAGCCCTGTATCACCTGAACGAGAACATCGCCCACCTGCTGGAGGGCTTTCTGGAATCGGCAGTCCCCCTCATCGCGGGGCTGGCGGAGGTCATCGGCCTGTTCATCATCGTGACGAGCCTTGTCAAGGCCACCTACCACTATGTGCGGGCGACCTTTTTCCGCGACCGGTACGACTTCCACCACGAAATGAGCACCGGCCTGACGACAGCGCTGGAATTTCTCATGTCAGCAGAGATCGCCAAGACCTTCCTTCTGCAGAACCTCGAGTCGGTCATCCCGCTGGCAGCGACTTTCGCGCTGCGCGCTCTGATGAGCCTGCTGCTCCATGTCGAAATGCGGGCAGACCACACGGGGGAAAAATGATGCCTGCCAAAGTTTTCTTTGCCCATTCTTTTCCGGTTTGTGCAGAACGTCAAAAATAGCATCCAACTCTTGACACTTTGACCAAACCGCCTTATACTCTTGCCATCGAAAGCAAAGGCGCTGACGGATGAAAGATCCGCCAGCGCCTTTTGTGTTTCCGGGGGAAGTGTATCCCCTGCGGCCAAGGGAGAAATAGAGGGCTTCCTTTTCCGGATTTTCCGCGCTGCTGCGCAGATAGAGGGGTGCAGCAGCCGGAGTGTACGCGCCGCCGGGCTGGCACCCGGCAGCCAGATCATTGGGGAGGTATCTGCGTCATGTTCAGCTCCGTCAACACCTGTTGGACGCTCGTAGGAGCGTTCCTCGTCTACTTCATGCAGGCCGGCTTCGCGCTCTGCGAGGCAGGCTTCACCCGCGCCAAGAACACCGGCAATATCCTCATGAAAAACATGATGGATTTTTGTATCGGCACGCCCTGCTACTGGCTCATCGGCTTCGGCCTGATGTTCGGCGGCACCGGCGCTCTCATCGGCGGGTTCGACCCCTTCATTCAGGGTGATTATTCTCATCTGGGCCTCGACATCCCGCTGTGGGTGTACATCGTGTTCCAGACTGTCTTCTGCGCAACGGCAGCCACCATCGTCTCCGGCTCCATGGCCGAGCGCACCAACTTCAAAGCCTACTGCGTCTACTCCGCAGCCATTTCGCTGGTGGTCTACCCCATCTGCGGCCACTGGATGTGGGGCGGCGGCTGGCTCCAGAGCATGGGCTTCCACGACTTTGCCGGTTCTGCAGCAGTCCACAACGTCGGCGGCGTCATCGCCATGCTGGGCGCGGCCCTGCTGGGTCCCCGCATCGGCAAGTACGACAAGGACGGCAAGCCCCACGCCATCCCCGGCCACAACCTGACCGCCGGTGCGCTGGGCGTGTTCATCCTCTGGTTCTGCTGGTTCGGCTTCAACGGCGGCTCTTCCCTGAGCCTTTCCACCGATGAGACCATGACCCTGACCGGTCTGGTCTGCTTCAACACCAACCTTGCGGCAGCAGTTTCTACCTGCGTGACCATGCTCTTTACCTGGAAGCGCTACGGCAAGCCCGACGTCTCCATGACGCTCAACGGCTCTCTGGCTGGTCTGGTGGCCATCACCGCAGGCTGCGACACCGTTTCGCCCTTTGGTGCTTTCATCATCGGCTTCGTCGCCGGCATCCTCGTGGTGCTGAGCGTCGAGTTCTTCGATAACATTGCGAAGATCGATGACCCCGTGGGCGCTGTCTCCGTCCACTTTGCAAACGGCGTCTGGGGTACCATTGCCGTGGGCCTCTTCTCCGACGGCGGCAACGGTGTCGGCAAGGGCCTGTTCTACGGCGGCGGTCTGAGCCAGCTGGGCATCCAGCTGCTGGGCCTCATCGTGGTCGATGCCTACGTTCTCATCGTGATGTTCGTTGTCTTCAAAGTCATCGACAAGACCATCGGTCTCCGCGTTCCCGCTGAGGTGGAGATCGACGGTCTGGACATCCACGAGCACGGTCTGGCTTCCGCTTATGCCGGTTTCGCCATCTCCGATGCAAACTCTGCCGCCATGGTCCCCAACGAGAACACCGACCTCGGCGAGGACGACGCTTCCAAAGCTTCTGCAAAGCAGATGGACGCCGCTGTGCCTGTGGTGCATGAGCCCGCTGTCATCCACGACGGCATCTACGACACCGGGATGCACAAAGTGTCCATCATTGCAAAGCTCTCCAAGTTCGACCAGCTCAAGAGCGCCCTCAACGATCTGGGCGTCACCGGCATGACGGTCACCCAGGTCATGGGCTGCGGCATCCAGAAAGGCACCACTGAAAAATACCGTGGTGTGCCTGTGGACAGCACCCTCCTGCCGAAGATCAAGGTCGAGGTCATCGTCTCCAAGATCTCGGTCGATTCCGTGGTGGAGGCCGCCAAGAAGTCACTTTACACCGGCCACATCGGCGACGGCAAGATCTTCGTCTACAACGTGACCCGCGTGGTCAAGATCCGCACCGGCGAAGAGGACTTTGCCGCCCTGCAGGACGTGGAGTAAGCGTCCCCCTGATCTCATCGCTATCCCGCCGAGACGGCGTGGATATATTGTTCTCCTTTTTCCTTTTTTCTGATAATTCCAAACACAGCTCAAAGCCCCGCTCCTTCGCACAAGGGAGTGGGGCTTTGGCGTTTCTTGACAGCGCCCGTCCGTCGTGCTATCTTTGTGGGCAGGATATAAAAAACACAGGAGTGTTATCATGAAAGAGTTTTTGAAAAAGGAGCTTTATTCCTTCCGGGCCGTCGCGGCCATTCTGGCCCGCTGGCTGCTGTTGGCCGTCCCCACCGGCCTCGTCTGCGGTGCCGTCGGCACAGCGTTCCACCTGGCCGTGGAGCACGTCACCGAGTGGCGGGCCGAGCACATCTGGCTGCTCTGGCTGCTGCCGGTGGCAGGTCTTGCCATCGTGGCACTTTATAAGGTGACAGGCTGCGAAGGGATGGGGACGAACAACGTCATCCGCGCCGTCCACAGCGGCGAGAGCGTCAGCCCGCTGCTGGTGCCGGCCATCTTCTTCGGCACGGTGCTCACCCACCTCTGCGGCGGCTCGGCCGGGCGTGAGGGCGCGGCTTTGCAGATGGGCGGAAGCATCGGCTACAACATCGCAAAGCTCTTCCGCTTCTCCGACCACGACCGCCGCACGGCCACGGCCTGCGGCATGGCGGCGTTTTTCTCGGCGCTGTTCGGCACGCCGCTGGCGGCGACCCTCTTCGGCATCATGGTGGAGGATGTGGGCCTCGCGTTCTCGGTGGCCTTTGTCCCCGGCTTCGCCGCTGCCCTCATCGCCTATGGCGTCTCGCTGGCCTGCGGCATCTCTCCTACCCATTTTGAGCTGACCGCACCGGCGCTTTCCATTGATTCTACTCTGCTGGTGGCTGTGCTGGGCGTGGCCTGTGCGCTGGTGGCCCGGGCATTCTGCTGGCTTCTCCACACCATGGAGCACGAAATGCCCCGCCGCCTGCCAAACCCCTGGGTGCGTGCCGTCGTGGGCGGTGCTGCCGTAGTGGCCCTCTCCTACCTGATGGGCGTGGGCCGCTACAACGGCGCGGGCATGGGCGTCATCACTGCCGCCGTGGAGCAGGGGCAGGCCCTGCCGTGGGACTTTATCTGCAAGATGCTGCTGACCGCCCTGACCCTCTCGGCGGGCTTCAAGGGCGGCGAGGTCGTCCCCAGCTTCTACATCGGTGCGACCTTCGGCTGTGCATTCGGCCCGCTGCTGGGCCTGCCCGCCGGGTTCTCCGCCGCCGTGGGCCTCGTCTCGGTGTTCTGCGGCGCGACGAACACCCTCATCGCCTCCATCCTGCTGGCCTATGAGCTGTTCGGCGGCGTGGGGCTGGAGCTGATCGCGCTGGGCTGCGGCGTCTGCTATATGCTCTCCGGCACCCATGGCCTCTACAGCAGCCAGCTCTTTGTGACGGAGAAGCTGCTGTCGGAGTATACGGAGAGCTGGGGGAAGCGGCTGCACCACTGATTCTCTTTCATTTTCCAGCGCACAGCCCTTGATTTTTTCTGCGCCCCGTGCTACAATCATCTGTAGTTTCATCCTGTGATGCGCAGTGTGCGCAGGTTTTCTGCCGCCGGTGCGTCAAAATCAAATGTCCCAAAACGATGATGCGGACAAACCGAAGTCCCGTTCTCCATGCCGCAGAGAGGGCTGCCGTCCGGAAGGACGCGCTGCAAGCAGCCTGCCATGTGCCGGGCTTCTACCACCGCAGAGTGCAGAGGCGAACCTCTGCCGGGTGCGCCCGTTACAGCACAGCGAGTGGTGTGCAGCAGCACGCAATTCGGGTGGAACCGTGGAACGCAGTTGGATTCTTTCAAAGGCGCTTCATCCCGTAAAGCAAATGCGGGGTGAAGCGTCTTTTTTGTTATACCAAACGCATTTTTCATGTCAAGAAGGAGTAACATCATGAAGATCATCTATAAGGACGGTCATGTGGACGAGTGCCCGCAGGACCAGGAACTGCACGTTATCCGTCACACCGCAGCCCACGTCATGGCTCAGGCCATCAAGCGTCTCTACCCGGAGGCTGACTTCGCCTTCGGCCCCGCCACCGAGAACGGCTTCTACTACGACGTTGACCTCGGCGACACCAAGCTGACCGACGAAGACCTGGCCAACATCGAGAAGGAGATGCGCAAGATCACCAAAGAGAATCTGGCCATCAAGCCCTTCATCCTGCCCCGCGCAGAGGCTGTCAAGCTGATGGAAGAGCGCCACGAGAACTATAAGGTCGAGCACATGGCTGACCTGGCCGACGAGACCGAGTTCAGCTTCTTCCAGCAGGGCGAGTACGTCGATATGTGCATCGGACCTCACCTGACCTACACCAAGGCTCTGAAGGCTTTCAAGATCACCCAGCAGTCCGGCGCATACTGGAAGAACGACAAAGAGAACAAGATGCTGACCCGTATCAACGGCGTGGCTTTCCACAATCAGGAAGAGCTGGACGCCTGGGAGAAGGAGCAGCAGGAGGCCCGTGAGCGCGACCACCGCAAGATCGGCAAGGAGATGGGCCTGTTCATGACCGACGACCTGGTTGGCCGCGGTCTGCCCATGTTCCTGCCCGCAGGCTACACTGTCTGGCAGGAGCTGGAGAACTATATCAAGGAGAAGGAGCGCGCCCGCGGCTATCTGCACGTCATGACTCCCTGCATCGGCACCGTGAATCTGTACAAGACTTCCGGCCACTGGGACCACTACCGCGAGAATATGTTCCCCGCTATGGAGATGGAGGGCGAGAGCTACGTCCTGCGCCCGATGAACTGCCCCCATCACATGATGATCTACGCAAACCGTCCCCACTCCTACCGCGACCTGCCCATGCGCATCGGCGAGATCGCACACGACTTCCGCTATGAGTCCTCCGGCACCCTGAAGGGCATCGAGCGCGGCCGTCATTTCTGCCAGAACGACGCTCACCTGTTCTGCACTCCGGAGCAGATCAAGAGCGAAGTCGCTGATGTCTGCAACCTCATCTTCGAGACCTACAAGGACTTCAACATCACCGACTACCGCTGCGTTCTGTCCCTGCGTGACCCCGCCGACAAGAAGAAGTATCACGACGACGACGCGATGTGGAACCACGCTGAGAACGCTCTGCGCGAGGTCCTGACTGAGCTGGGCATCCACTTCACCGAGGAGATCGGCGAGGCTGCTTTCTACGGCCCCAAGCTGGACGTCAACGTCAAGCCCGCTGTCGGCGCTGAGTACACCCTGTCCACCTGCCAGCTGGACTTCTGCCTGCCCGCAAAGTTCCACCTGACCTATGTGGACAAGGACGGCACCGAGAAGACCCCCGTTGTCCTGCACCGTGCGATCCTGGGCTCTCTCGACCGCTTCATGGCCTACCTCATCGAGGAGACCAAGGGCAAGTTCCCCACCTGGCTGGCTCCTGTTCAGGTCAAGGTGCTTCCCGTCTCCGAGAAGACCCTCGAGTATTCCGAGGCCATCACCGAGAAGCTGGTGGAGGCCGGTATCCGTGTGGCTCTGGACGACGACAACCAGAAGATCGGCTACAAGATCCGCGCTGCACAGCAGGTGGACCGCGTGCCTTATATGCTGGTCCTGGGCGCCAAGGAAGCCGAGGCCGGCAATGTCTCTGTCCGTGACCGCAAGGGCGAGACCACCACGATGGAAGTGGATGAGTTCATCGCAAAGGTCACTTCCGAGATCAAGAACCGCAGTCTGTAAGCTGTAACGTAAGATACAAAAAATCCCCTCCGCCGTCTGGCAGAGGGGATTTTTATTTACGCCTTGTTATTTCAGCAGATTATCATCCGTGAAGTAATCGATTTTCATGGACCTGCGCACCTCGGCGAGGGTGGCGGCGGCGGTCTTTTCGGCCACAGCGCTGCCTTCCTTCAGAATTTCCACGACCTCGGGCAGGCGCTGCTCCCACTCCTTGCGACGGTTGCGGATGGGCTCCAGCTCAGCCTGCATGACGCTGTTCAGGAACTTCTTCACCTTCACGTCGCCCAGACCGCCGCGCTGATAGTGTGCCTTCAGCTCGTCGAGGTTCTTGTACTCGGGCAGGAACTCGGCAAAGTGCTCCGGGCGGCTGAATGCATCCAGATAGATGAAGACGGGGTTGCCCTCCACCTTGCCGGGGTCCTGCACGCGCAGGTGGTTCGGGTCGGTGTACATGGACATGATCTTCTTCTTGATGTCCTCAGGCTCGTCGGAGAGGTAGATGCAGTTGCCGAGGCTCTTGCTCATCTTGGCCTTGCCGTCGGTGCCGGGCAGGCGCAGGCAGGCGCTGTTCTGAGGCAGAACGATCTCCGGCTCCACCAGAGTCTCACCGTAGACGGCGTTGAACTTATGGACGATCTCGCAGCACTGCTCGATCATGGGGCGCTGGTCCTCACCTGCGGGGACGGTAGTGGCCTTGAAGGCGGTGATGTCCGCAGCCTGGCTGATGGGGTAAGTGAAGAAGCCCACCGGGATGCTGGACTCGAAGTTCTTCTGCTGGATCTCGGCCTTGACGGTGGGGTTGCGCTGCAGGCGGGAGACGGTGACGAGGTTCATATAATAGAAGCTCAGCTCGGTCAGCTCCGGCACCATGGACTGGATGAAGATGTGTGCCTTGGCGGGGTCGATGCCCACGGCCAGATAGTCCAGAGCGACCTGCAGGACGTTCTGGCGCACCTTCTCCGGATTGTCGGCGTTGTCGGTGAGGGCCTGTGCGTCAGCGATCATGATATAGATCTCGTCGAACTTGCCCGAGTTTTGCAGCCGGACACGCTCCTTCAGAGAGCCTACATAGTGGCCGACGTGGAGCCGGCCCGTCGGGCGGTCGCCCGTCAGAATGATCTGTTTCATACTTTTCTCCTTTTTCATCAGGCGCGTTTTTCCTCAACCTCTCCGTCACAGCTGACGCTGTGCCGCCTCACCTAATAAGGGAGGCTCTGGCGAAAAGGGTAAGTTTTCGGTTTTGCCAAGGGCTCTCCTATCAGGAGAGCTGGACGTCGCAGGCGGCCTGAGAGGTTCATTTTTTATAAGTATATCCCCCGCCGCTTTTCCTGTCAACAAAAGCCGCACCGGAACGGACAAAAAAGAAAAAGCGATGGAAAACTTCCATCGCTTTACTGGCGCCTCTTGCCTGACTCGAACAGGCGACACCCTGATTAACAGTCAGGTGCTCTAACCGACTGAGCTAAAGAGGCATCTATATAAAACGGCGCAGAGCCGTTTTACTACTAAAATGGTGACCCGTACCGGAATCGAACCGATGTTAAAGGCGTGAGAGGCCTCTGTCTTAACCGCTTGACCAACGGGCCATACTACCATTGCATCGGGCGTTGTTCCCGACTCAATTATTTTAGCACAGCGCACCCGCTTTGTCAACAGGAAATTTCAAATTTTTCAAAAAATCAGAACAGCCGACGTACTCTGCCCTTCACGGCCCCCAGAAGGACGTTCAGGTAAAGGCCCATGACGCTCTCCACCTCGCCCAGCTCCATGCTCTGGCGCTGGGGCAGGCCGGCCAGCGTACCGCGGTAGAGGCAGCGCAGCTCGGGCAGCTCGGCGTAATCACTGGGGTGCATGAGGGTGCTGGGCTTTGGCAGCTCCAGCGCACCGCTCTTCTGGAGCACCTCACTGACGAACTGGGAGCAGAAATAATGCCGACGGCGCTGCCAGCGGATATGCATCCAGCAGAGCAGCAGACCCAGCGAATTGAAGCGGTAGAGCTCCCCGTGGTGCATCATGTGCTGGGTGCGGCGCTTGGCGCGGGTGTAGGCCTCATCAGTCACTTCCAGCGCGTAGAGGGCGCAGGGGATGCTCTCCCGCATGAGGAACACGCCCCGGTTCAGGTACTCCCGGCTGGGACCTGCGGGGAACATGGTATAACCATTCTTACGGGTAGAGCTGTAGAGGGTGCTCAGGTCCTCGTCGAAGGCGAGGGAGATGTGGGTGTACTGCGCACCGGTCAGGCTGTACACGAGGTTCGAGAGCAGGGTGCCGGAGCGGGTAAGAAATATGTAAAGCGTCTTCATCGTCGTTGTTTCTCCATGCTGGCGGCTCATGGCCGCGGGTCAGACTGGCCCAGTATATCATAAGCCAGACAGTTTTTCCAGATAAATCGCAAAATATCCACAAATATTTTGTGTCTCTACTTATAATACGTTTTTTCGCGGCCCAAAATTGCAGCCTCTTCTCTCCTGTTTTCCGCTCCTTGTATCCCAAATCGACAAAATTTTATCAAAGATTTGTTTTTGGCATAAAATCTTTAATTTGTGCAGGCAAACGGCCCAAGATTTTTACGAAACCGTCTCAAATACCCCGGATTCTTAATAAGATTTGTTGCTTTTACCCGAAGAAAACCGCTCCGCCGGTTGATTTCAGCCCCGATTTATGTATAATGATATACAGGAGAATACGCATCTGTATTTCTTTTCGTCGTCCTTTTGCGGTGTCCTTTTGGCTGAGGGCAGCTTACCGCTGGTGTCTGGACGATGACCTGAACGAAAGAAGAGGTATAAGTATCATGGCAAAGTTGGATCTGAGCAAGTATGGTATCACCGGCACGACCGAGATCGTGTACAATCCCTCTTACGAGCAGCTGTTCGACGAGGAGACCAAGCCCGAACTGGAAGGCTACGAGAAGGGCCATGTCAGCGAGCTGGGCGCTGTCAACGTCATGACCGGCATCTACACCGGCCGCTCCCCCAAGGATAAGTTCATCGTCATGGATGAGAACTCCAAGGACACCGTGTGGTGGACCAGCGACGAGTACAAGAACGACAACCACCCCGCTTCTCAGGAAGCCTGGGAAGCTGTGAAGGAGATCGCCAAGAAGGAGCTCTCCAACAAGCGCCTGTACGTCGTGGATGCTTTCTGCGGCGCCAACAAGGACACCCGTATGGCCGTCCGCTTCATCATGGAAGTGGCCTGGCAGGCACATTTCGTCACCAATATGTTCATCAAGCCCACCGCTGAGGAGCGGGAGAACTTCGAGCCTGATTTCGTTGTCTACAACGCTTCCAAGGCTAAGGTCGAGAACTACAAGGAGCTGGGCCTGAACTCCGAGACTGCCGTGCTGTTCAACATCACCAGCAAGGAGCAGGTCATCGTCAACACCTGGTACGGCGGCGAGATGAAGAAGGGTATGTTCTCCATGATGAACTACTTCCTGCCGCTGAAGGGCATCGCTTCCATGCACTGCTCTGCCAACACCGATAAGGAGGGCAAGAACACTGCCATCTTCTTCGGTCTGTCCGGCACCGGCAAGACCACCCTGTCCACCGACCCGAAGCGTCTGCTCATCGGCGATGACGAGCACGGCTGGGACGACAACGGCGTCTTCAACTTCGAGGGCGGCTGCTACGCAAAGGTCATCAACCTGGACAAGGACTCTGAGCCCGACATCTACAACGCCATCAAGCGCAACGCTCTGCTGGAGAACGTCACTCTGGACGCTGAGGGCCACATCGATTTCGCCGACAAGAGCGTGACCGAGAACACCCGCGTCTCCTACCCCATCGACCACATCCAGAACATCGTCCGCCCCATCTCTTCTGCACCCGCAGCCAAGAATGTCATCTTCCTGTCTGCTGATGCATTCGGCGTCCTGCCCCCGGTCTCCATCCTGACTCCGGAGCAGACCCAGTACTACTTCCTGTCCGGCTTCACCGCAAAGCTGGCCGGCACCGAGCGCGGCATCACCGAGCCCACCCCCACCTTCTCTGCCTGCTTCGGTCAGGCCTTTCTGGAGCTGCACCCCACCAAGTACGCTGAGGAGCTGGTCAAGAAGATGCAGAAGAGCGGCGCCAAGGCTTATCTGGTCAACACCGGCTGGAACGGCACCGGCAAGCGCATCTCCATCAAGGATACCCGCGGCATCATCGACGCCATCCTGAGCGGCGCTATCAACGAGGCTCCCTCCAAGAAGATCCCCTACTTCGACTTTGAGGTTCCCACTGCTCTGCCCGGTGTTGACCCCGCCATCCTCGACCCCCGCGACACCTACGCAGATGCCGCTCAGTGGGAAGAGAAGGCCAAGGATCTGGCTGGCCGCTTCATCAAGAACTTCGCAAAGTACGAGGGCAACGAGCACGGCAAGGCTCTGGTCTCCGCCGGCCCCCAGCTGTAAGCTGACAGCACCTCTTACATAAGGCCATAAGATCAAGACCCATCCGATCTCCCGCAAAAAGGAAGTCGGATGGGTCTTTCTTGTGATCCATCTCGTTTTATATCGCAATTTTCAAAAATAGTGCCTATCAAAATAGCATATTTGCGATATGCAGTTTGCGGATGTTGCTTGTGCATTAAAAACGCAAACTGCTATAGCACTCTGCGGAGGATACTGCACATGAAAAAAGCAACGGTCAACGACTACTTCCGACACCACTGGGTGAAGCTCATGCTCTTCGCGCTCTTTACAGCGGCGGTATCCTTTTTCGCGCCGTTGAAAAACTTCCAGCTCAAGTGGCTTATCGACTCCAAGAGCAAGCAGGAGGCACTGGGCTATATGGGGCTGGTGTTCCTCATCACCTTCACCAGCTGGTTTTTCGAACGGCTGAGCCGCCGCTCCTTTACAAAACTCGCCTGCGGCGCCGTGGAGCAGGTGCGGGGACAGGTCATGGAGCGGGTGCTGCGCCGCCCGGTGTCCCAATATCAGCGGGAGGGCGACGCAGCCTATCTCTCCCTGTTGACCACCGACCTGCGCACCCTCTACGACGACTATTATATGTCCCTCTTCAACATCGCGTTCTGGGGCGGCATCATGCTCTGTGCGCTGGGGATGTACCTTTACATCAGCCCGGTGATGCTGGCGGCCATCCTGCTTGTGACCGTGCCGCCGCTGGTCCTGCCCCGGAAGATGAATGCGCGGCTCAAAGCCTCCCGAGACGCTTTTTCGCTCCAGATGGCGGGCTACACCCAGCAGCTCAAGGAGCTTCTGGGCGGGTTCGAGGTCATCCGGGGCTTTCTGCGGGAGGACGCCTATGCCGCCCGCCACCGGGATGCTGCCCGGCAGGCCCGCGACAGCGAGCAGGCCTACCAGCAGAGCCTCAACGCCATGGTGGTCAACACCTCTCTCATCAGCAACCTCATCTTTCCCATCGTCATGCTGGTGGGCCTTTTTCTCGCTTTCGACGGGCGGCTGACGATGGGCACCGTCTCCACCGCCGCCAGCATGGCGAACTTCGTCATCACGCCCTGTAATCAGATCGCCCAGTGCTGGGCCAAGGTCAGATCCTCGAAGGGCATCCGTCAGCGGCTGGAAGCAGCCATGTCCGGCCCGGAAAAAGTCTCTGCGGGCCGGGCCATCGGTAAACTCGAGCACATCGAGTGCAAGGACACCGGCTTTTCCTACCCCGGGGCCGCTGCACCGGTGCTGCGCGGCGTCCGGCTGACGGTCTCCGGGCAGGAAAAAGCCGTCCTCGTGGGCGAAAGCGGCTGCGGCAAGTCTACACTGGCAAAGCTGCTGTTCCAGTACTACCCAGACTATACCGGCAGCATCCTCTTCAACGGCCAGCAGCTGCGGGACATCGACCGTCAGAGCCTCTACCAGCGGGTAGGTTACATTGCCCAGACAACCTATCTCTTCAATGACACCCTCCGCAGCAACATCTGCCTCGGCGCGGACTTCCCCGAGGCTCAGCTTTCCCACGCCATCGGGATGGCGGGCCTCACCGACTGGGTGAGCACCCTGCCCGACGGCCTCGACACCCTCATCAGCGAGAACGGCAAGAATCTCTCGGGCGGGCAGCGCCAGCGCATCGGCATCGCACGGCTGGCGCTTCGCCGGTACGACCTCATCATCGCCGACGAGGTCACCGCCAGCCTCGACCCCGACACCAGCGGACAGATCATGGAAAATCTGCTCGCTCTCCCCTGCATGGTGGTGGCCATCACCCACGACGTCTCGGGGGCGTTCATGAAGCAGTTTGACAAGGTATACCGGGTGGAGCACGGAAGCGTCACACAAGTATAAAAGGAGAGCCTGTGCCGGGTTTCGGCACAGGCCCTCCTCTTGTTTTTACCGGTTATTTTGCCGCATCAAACTCGGCAAGGATGTCGGCCTCCGGAGCCGGGGTCACGAGGCTGACCACCACGCAGACGGCCAGCGAGACGAGGAAGGCGGGCAGAAGCTCATAGATGCCGAAGACGCCGCCCAGCGGGCTGACGAGGTACTTCCAGACGAAGACCATCAAGCCGCCGGAGAGCATACCGGCCAGCGCACCCTGCCAGTTGCAGCGCTTCCAGAACAGGGCGCAGAGGACGACAGCGCCAAAAGCGCCGCCGAAACCGGCCCACGCAAAGCTGACGATGCCGAAGACGCTGGAATCCGGGTCGCGGGCCAGCACCACGCCCACCACGCTGACGCAGATGATGGTCAGGCGGGCTGCGAAGAGGCTCTGCTTCTCGCTCAGCTTGAGGTGGCCGAACTCCTGCAAAATGTTCTGGGACACACTGGACGCAGCGGCCAGCATCTGGCTGTCCGCCGTGGACATGGTGGCCGCCAGGATGCCTGCAAGGATGAGTCCGGCCAGCACTGCCGCCAGTACGCCGTGCTGGCTGATGAGACTGGCGATGCGGACGATGAGGGTCTCACTGGACGAGCCGCTGAGGAATTCTAGCGCACCGGCCCTGGTCATGCCGAGGCCCACCATGCCGATGACGATGGACGCCGCCATGGCGATGACCACCCAGACGGTGGCAATGCGGCGGCTGAGCACCAGCTTCTTCTCGTCCTCGATGGCCATGAAGCGGAGCAGGATGTGGGGCATACCGAAGTAGCCGAGACCCCACGCCATGGTGGAGACGATGTCCAGCAGGCTGTAGGATGTGGCCCCGCCGGTCACAGCGTCGTGGCTGGCCGTCATGGTCAGGTAGCCGGAAAGGCTCTGGGCGTTCTCGACAACAGCGCCCCAGCCGCCTGCCACGACGATGCCGTAGCCCAGCACCGCGATGAGGGCCAGCGACATGACCACCGACTGGATGAGGTCGGTGGTGGTGACGGCGCGGAAGCCGCCCAGGATGGTATAGCCCACGATGACGAGGGCTGACACCAGCATTGCCGCCATGTAATCTACGCCGAAGAGGCTGTGGAACAGCTTGCCGCAGGCCGCAAAACCCGAGGCCGTATACGGCACGAAGAAGACGATGATGATGACCGCGCCCAGAGCGTTCAGCAGGTTGCGCTGGTCATGGAAGCGAAGCGACAAGAACTGCGGTACCGTGATGGCGTCGAGGTTGGCCGAATAGCGGCGGAGCCGCCGGGCCACGATGAGCCAGTTGAGCCAGGTACCCAGCGCAAGGCCGATGGCCGTCCAGCCCGGCGAGGCAATGCCTGTCAGATAGGCCAGACCCGGCATACCCATCAGCAGCCAGCTGGACATATCGCTGGCCTCGGCGCTCATAGCCGTGACCAGCGGCCCCATCTTCCGGCCGCCGAGGTAGAAGTCGGCGCTGTCGTTGTTGGTCTTGCTATAGGCGAAACCCACCAGCAGCATGGCCGCAAGATAGACGACGATGGTGACGATGATACAGATCTCACTCATACACGTTCCCCCTTTGGTGCTTTTTCCTCTATGATAAAAGCATGGCATGATTTTACCACAGTAAAGCATCAAAGTGCAAGACCCCTGGGCAGATTCTTCCCCTATGACCGAAATTTCGTCCTTTGCAGCGTCCAAAACCACTCAATATGCCAACAGGCCGTCCTCCGGAGGAGGACGGCCTGTTGGCTCGGATGAAGAAAATGATGAAAATAAAGAAGATGACAGATTATTTTGCGGCTTCGCCTTCGGGGAAGATGATCTTGTTCACGAAGAAGAAGATGACCATCGAGATGCCGCCGTTGAGCACCGTGGTGCCGATGTTGTAGATGAAATCAGGCACCAGCAGACCGGCCACAGCCACCCAGATGCAGTTGATGGAGTTGACGATGCAGGTGATGAGGCAGAAGGCCAGCAGATACCAGCCGATCTGCTTGGCGAGGTTGCCCTTGCTGCGGAAGACGAGGCTGCGCTGGATGGGGAAATTGATGCACTCGCCGATGACCATGGCCACCATGTAGGCGCAGAAGTAGGGCAGGCCGCCGTGGGCCGCGTCATAGCCGAGGATGTTCCACTTGAAGGTCTCGCCGAACAGGGTGATGTCGATGCCCGGCCAGCCGAAGTCCACCACCGGCAGGTTTGCAAATGCCTTGGGCAGGAACTGCAGAAGCAGATATTTGAACACGGTGATGAGGTTGGACACGATGACGAACAGTCCGCCCTCCCGCACCCATTTGGCCGCGGCCGGATGCTTTGCGGCAAAGTTATTCCAGAAATTCATGGCCTTATTCCTTTCAGCTGTTTTTGAGCCGGTTTTCCATCTGGCTGTTCAGGATGAGATTCTTGACGAACTCATAGATGACCCGAAGGATGCCCACGAGCCAGAAGCCTTTCAGCTCCCAGACGAGGCCGTCCACCATGCCCATGCTCACCATGCCGTTGGTCATCTTGGCCAGCGCGCGCAGCGGCATATTATACTGGAACACGGTGTTCAGGTCGGGGGTGCCTTTTGCAAAGCTGCTGTCCAGACGGTAGCGCAGCACCTTCTGTGCCACCCAGCCCAGCGGACTGCGGCCATGGTCCATCTCGCCCAGCGTCATGTTCCGGTCGATGCGGACGACATCCTCCGGGATCGGATGGCCCAGCAGAGCCTCGAACTCGGCGTCGGTCACATAGGTGATCTGGCCGGAGACGTAGTGGAGCAGGTCGAGACCCTCGTAGGGGTCGGGAGCGTTGGTCCCCTTGACGGAGACTTCCTCTGTCAGCCGGATGTCTGCGCTGGATGCACCCACGCGGAGCTGATAGCTTCCGCCTTCGACTTCCCAGCGGTCAGTCTTGACGTTCCAGTAGCGGAACGCCTTGTCGTCCAGAGCGATGCTCACCGTCCTGCTCTCGCCTGCTTTCAGGAATACCTTTGCAAAGCCCTTCAGCTCCTGCGCCGGGCGGAAGATTTTTGCGTCCTGCTTTGCGACGTAGAGCTGGACGATCTCGGCACCGGCACAGCTGCCGGTGTTGGTGACAGTGAGGGTCACGCCCTTCTCGTCTGCCTTCAAATCACTGTACTCGAAGGTGGTGTAGCTCAGGCCGTAGCCGAAGGGGAACGCCACCGGCACACCGGCGGTCTGATAGTACCGGTAGCCCACATACAGGCCCTCGCGGTACTCCACGTTCCGGCCCTCGCCGCCGAAGTTCGCCTTGGCGGGGGTGTCGTCGTGAGCCTGCGCCCAGGTCTGGGACAGCTTGCCGCAGGGGCAGAGCTTGCCGGTGAGGATGTCTGCGGCTGCGCCGGCGCCTGCCTGTCCGCCCAGTGCGCCGTAGACCAGCGCCCTGCACTGGCCGACCCACGGCGTCTCTACCGGCGCACCGGCGCTCAGCAGAACGACGACGTTCGGGTTGACGGCAGCCACAGCAGCCAGAAGCTGCTGCTGGTTCTCGGCCAGCTTCATGTCAGAGCGGTCAAGGCCTTCGCTCTCCCGCAGCTCATCGAGGCCGAGGCAGAGCAGAACGGTGTCAGCCTTCTTTGCGAGGGCCACAGCCTCTTCCAGCTTCTCGGCGTCAGCTGCACCCTGACGCTCGAAACCGGAGGCATAGCCCACGAAGGTGATGCCGCTGTCGTCGGCCTTGATGCTGTCCAGCAGGGTGTCCACCTGCAGGGCGTTGACGGCGCTGGAGCCTGCGCCCTGATAGCGGGGCGTCTCGGCAAAGTCGCCGATGACGGCCAGCTTCTCATTGGGCTTGAGCGGCAGGATGCCGCCCTCGTTCCTGAGCAGGACGATGCTCTCTGCGGCCGCGCGGCGGGCAAGCTTATGGTGCGCGGCAGCGTCGAAGGTGCGGGGCGCTTTTTCCACCGCAGCGTGGGTGGAGAGCACCAGTTCCAGCATCTCGTCGAGACGGGCGTCCACGTCGGCCTCGGAAATTTTTCCGTCCTGCACGGCCTTTATCAGCTCCCGGATGGAGTCGCCGCCGGGGCAGGGCATTTCGAGGGTGGAGCCGTTCTTCACGCCGAGGGCGTGGTCATTGGAGCCGCCCCAGTCGGTGACGACGGCCCCGTCGAAGCCCCAGTCCTTCCGCAGAATGTCCTGCAGCAAGTGGGCATTCTCGTTGGCGTAGGTGCCGTTGATGAGGTTGTAGGAGGTCATGATGGTCTTGGGCTTTGCCTCTTTCACCACGATCTCGAAGCCGGTCAGATACAGCTCCCGCAGGGTGCGCTCATCGAGCACCGAGTCGCTGGCCATGCGGCGCAGCTCCTGACTGTTGACCGCAAAGTGTTTGGGGCAGGCAGAGATGCCGTTTTTCTGGATGCCGCGCACATAGGCGGCAGCCATCCTGCCCGCGAGGATGGGGTCTTCCGAGAAATACTCGAAGTCACGGCCGCAGAGGGGGCTGCGCTGGATATTCAGGCCGGGGCCGAGCAGGACAGCCACTTCCTGTGCGGCGGCTTCCTCGCCCAGTGCCTCGCCGACGGCTTCGCCCAGCTTCTCATCCCAGCTGCACGCAGTGGCGGAAGAGGTCGGAAAGCAGGTTGCCGGAACGCTGGGGTTGAGGCCCAGATGGTCGGCGGCACCGGCCTGCTTGCGGACACCGTTGGGGCCGTCCGAAAGGGTGATGGCCGGGATGCCCTTGCCCGGCAGAGCGCGGGTGGTAAAGACAGTCTCGCCCGAGAGCAGAGCGCATTTTTGCTCCAGATTCAGTTTTTGGATGATGTCAGCGTGTTTCATGGATCGCTCCTGATAAAAAAGAAGAGGTGGCGGGCGCTCTGCCCGCCGCCCCTTTCGGTTTTGTGTTACTCAGACGGTTTTGATGTTGTCCTCTTTCTTTTTGCGGAAGCGGAAGATGGTCAGGATGACCAGGACCGCAATCAGACCGCCGCAGACGCCATCCACCGCGTAGATGACCTTCTGGTAAGGCTCGACCTTTGCCAGATAACGGCTGCCCGGCATACCGCCGTTCATTGCCTTGGAGTTTGCAATAGTATACAGGATGTTGTGGACTGCCTCACGGCCATAGTGATAATCCGAAACATCATTCTTGTTGAAGGTATAGCGTGCGCCGGTGGGCAGGTTGGTCAGCTTGCCATCAGCACCCGCCTGGATCATCTGGCCAGCATCCATAAAGACACCGGTGTTTGCATTATCGGTGATGATAAAGCCGTGGAAGCCCCACTCGTTGCGCAGCAGGCCGGTGATCATGTTGTAGTTGCCGCCGGCCCAGGTATAGCCAACGCGGTTGAAGGAGGTCATGATGCCGGTGACGGACGGGATCTCGGTGGTGGCATTGCTGTAAGTGCCGTCGCCGTTGTCCTTTGCATAGTTCATCTCGACCTTATCAGACTTGACGCACATCTCAAAGGGCTTGAGGTAGATCTCGCGGGCCGCCTGCTCGTTCAGGAAGGTCGCAATGCTGTACTGGCCTTCACGGTCGCCGCGGTGGTCCTCCTGATCGTTGATGGCGTAGTGCTTGACAAAGACATACATACCGCGGGAGGCGACACCCTCACACTCGAGGGAAGCAATGTGACCGCCGATGAACGGATCCTCGGAGTAATACTCGCTGTTGCGGCCGGAGAATGCAGTGCGGTGCATGTTGACTGCCGGTGCATACCAGCCATCGACATCCAGATAGTAGGACTCGTCGCCAATGTTCTCGCCGTAGTGAGTGGCCAGATCATCGTTGTAGGTCTGTGCCAGAACGATCACGCCGCAGTGCGTGATGTTGCCCTTGAAGTAGAAGTTGCCGCTTGCATCAACGCCATAGTTGACCAGGCCGGTGGCAGCGTCGCGATCGGTCGTGGAGGGCTTATCCACCGACTTGATGGCAGCCGTGCCATAGCCGGACTGCGTGATCAGGGTCTGATAATCGCTGGGGGTCAGCTGGTCGAGCAGTTCATCCCACTTTTCATCATCGTAATCCAGACCGCGCATATCGATCAGACCCAGACCGTTGTCCTTACCGTAAACGATCTCATCGGTCAGGGCGGAGAAGTCGGTGGGGTTCAGGGGATCAACAGAATCCAGCTTTGCAAGATCCTCCTTGCTGATCGTCTTGCGGTAGGTATAGGATGCAGCCTTGCCGCCGACATCGGTACCATTGATGGGGTTGCCCCAGGTGCTGATCTGGTCGCTGACTTCGCCGTCAACGGTCGGCCAGGTGCCGGTCCAGTCGTTGCGGGACAGATACTGGAAGCCGCCGTTTGCATGGTCGAGCTGATTGGTGATCTCCACACCGGTGGTGGTGTCGTTCTTATAGGTCGTGGTATCCACGGTGCCGTTTGCCGGGGTGTAGGTTGCAACAAAAGCAGTGTCGCCGTCGGCAGTCATGCCGTCTGCCACGGTCTTGCCCTTGGCAGAGAGGATGTTGTTGACCGCTTCGTGTGCGTTTTTGGCTGCGGTGATGTAGTAGTCACCGGCATCCAGAATGTAGGTCTTGGCGTTGGTGTAGTCGTAGGACTTCAGCTGTTCCTGATCGAAGGTGACCGTAACGGTCTCGCTTGCACCGGGAGCCAGCTCCGAGGTCTTGGCGTAACCGACCAGTTCAACCGCAGCCTTTTCCACCTTGTTGGTCTTGTCATAATCGGTGTAGGGGCTCTGTGCATACACTTCCACAACGTCCTTGCCGGCAACAGAACCGGTGTTGGTCACCTTGACCGTGACGGTGCAGGTGTCGCCATCCCAGCTGGTGTTGTAGTCGGACCAATCAAAGGTGGTGTAGGACAGGCCGTAGCCGAAGGGATACATCACAGCGTCATCGTAGTTGTAATCGCCTGCGTTGCCCTGACCGAGGACCTTGTCCTCGTAACGGGTCTCGTAATAGCGGTAGCCAACATAGATGCCCTCTTTGTAGCTGACGTAGTTGTACTTGGTCAGGTTACCATTCTCGTCATAGTAGGCAAAGTCGCCGAAGTTCTGCGCCGCCGGGCTGTTCATGGCATCCACTTCATAGGTATCCACGGTGCGGCCGGAAGGATTGACCTTGCCGGAGAAGATCTCGGCCAGAGAGCACAGGCCGTAGTCGCCCATGGCAGGAGCCGAGATGACCGTGTGGATGCTGGGATAATCCTCCACCCAGCTCAGATCGACCGCTGCACTGGAGTTGAGCAGCAGCACGACATCGTCAAAGTTGTCGTTCAGGTACTGGAGGATCTCCAGTTCCACGGAATCCGGCTCGAGGTAGGTCTTGGTCTTGTCCTCTTCCACATCGGTGTGGTTGTACATGGAGCGGGGCATATCACGGCCTTCGCCCGCCACACGGCTGAACACAAAGACCGGCACCGTGCCCTGCATGGAATCGGTCAGGCCCGGCTCCGCCTGCATGACGGACAGCGGGCACTCGTTGATGGAGAAGTCCTCGTCATCACCGTAAGAGACCGAGCCGACACCCAGACCGTAATCCTTGCCGTTGCCTTCGGAATAGAATTTCCAGAGGTCCTCGTTGACACCGAACCCGGCATCTTCAAAGGCCGTTTTCATATCGACTTTGTTGCCGCCGATGTAGCTGACAGCAGAATGGCTGACAAAGCTAAAGGTCGTATCCGTGCTGTACGGCATCTTTCCGGCATCGTTTTTCAGCAATACAATGCCTTCGGCGGCGATCTTCTTATTCAGAGCGATCTCATCCTCAACCAGCGCCTCCTCTGTGTCAAAGCCGGGCTTGCTGTATTCCATATTGATGCCTTCAGTCTTTGCCTTGCTGTTATTGATGCCTCCACTCTTCAGGCCCAAAATGCTCTGCACGCTGCTGGCATTGGGCGGGATCAGCACATTGGCCGCAACCATACCGCCCGCCAATGCGACACACAACACACCCGAAACGGCAGTTTTGATGATCTTGACCATCATCTTACTGTCCTTCTTTTTCTGTGCCATAACTGTTAGCTCCTTCTCTTTTGGGTACACGACCCGGTTCATAGCTGTTCTCCGGAGTGCGTCCACTCCTTTGCTTGATGTCATTTTATCATATAAACTGCAAAACGAACCGTTCTCCGCGCAATCTGTCATTTTGGAGGCGTATTTTGCAGAAGTTTCAATTTGATTTCAATTTCTATTGTGCTTATCGCCAATTTTGAGAGTGGTTTCATTGTGCATCATGCCAAAAGCAAAAACTCCCCCAGCCGCTGACGCGGCAGCCCCCTCAAAGAGGTGGCCCTTGGCAAAGAGGACAATGTTTCGCTCTCTACCAAAGGCTCCCTCCCTGAGGGAGCTGTCACCGCAGGTGACTGAAGGAGTCCCTTTACTTTTCCGGGACAGGCAGCAGGATCCGCAGGGTGAACCAGCCGTCGGCCCAATGAAGGGTCATGGTGCCGTCGTGGCGCTGGGCGGCCGCCTGCACGCCCTGCAGGTCGTAGCCGCCGTGGGCGTTGTGGACGGGCAGACCGTCCGCGCCCATCTCCACGGGCTGGGCGCAGTAGTTCTCGAAGCGGAGCATCACGCAGCCGCTCTGGTTGTAGATGGCCACCCGCAGCAGACGCTTTTCGGGGTCGGACTCGGCCAGCACGCTCTCGATGGCGTTGTCCAGCGGCGCACCCACGAGGGTACACAGCTCCCGCGTGCTCAAAAAGCCCAGCTGGCTGCCGTCGGCCACGCTGGTCATGTTGATGCCGCGCTGCTGGCAGTCCATGCTTTTGGCAGTCAATAGGGTATCCAATACCGGGTTGCCAGTCTTGTTCTCTGCTTCATACTGCCGGATGCCGCTCTCCATCCGGGCCAGAGCCGCGTCCTGCTTGGCCCGGTCGCGCTCGGCGCGGATGTCCGCGATCTGGATCTTCAGCTCGTGACAGCGGCTGTTGATGAGCCGGATGCCCTCCTTGCTCCGCTTGTACTGCTCATACTGGCGGTGGAGCACCTCGTCCATGGCGGCAAGCTCGCTGTGGAGCGCCGCCTCCCGCAGTTGCTCGTGCTGGACCGTCAGGATGAGCACGCCGCAGAAATCCACCAGCGTACGGATGCAATAGACGCTCATGTCCACCTCGCGGTCACCGAGAAAGAGCAGATTGCTCACCGCAAAGACCATCACCGCCATGACGACGGCCACGAGGCCCGCTTTTCCGCTGATGACGATATGGCCCTTGGGACTTTTGTGCTTATGCTCCAGCACCCAGATGCAGCCGAAAACGCCGCCATAGACCACCACCAGAAGCAGCAGTGACAGGCCGTCGGCCCCGCTGCGCTGAGGCCAGAGGAAGCAGTGCAGCTGCCACTCGGCGCTGGCCGCCAGCTCTGCCAGGACGAAGGCCCGGGCGCAGACATAGCCCGCTTCCAGCAGGGAGATGGTGCGGGTGACCCAGAGGTATAAATACTGTATCCCCACAGCTGCCGCCATGCAGGGGATCCACCACGCCAGCGGGACGCTGCCCGTGGCCTGCAAAAAGACGCTCAAGGCCAGCGCCCCTGCCGCACTGGCAGCGATGGTGGCCGTTTTGCCGAAGCGGATGCCCAGCGGCAGGGCGTAGATGCCCACGGCCAGACACTCGGCCAGCGCCGTATACAGGCGCGGGATGCTGGGCAGTGCCGTCATGCACCCTCACCCCCGATGTGGTCGGCCAGCGCCGCGAGGAAGGCTTTCCGCCGGGGGCGGCTGACCTGCAATTCGTAGGGTCCCACCTGCACCATCCCCTGCTGCACGCTCTTCACCTGTGCCAGATTGACAAGGTAGCCGCTGTTGCAGCGGGCAAAGGGCCGCTCGGCCAGCTTTTCCTCAAAGGCTTTCAGAGTGCCTGCCGCCACGAAATCGCCCTCTTCAGTATAAAAATGGACGCGGTGTCCCTCGCTTTCCAGATAATAGATGAGGGACGAATCCAGCCGCCGCATCCCGCCCTCCACCGGCAGGGCCAGATAATGCCGTGCGCGGCGGCGCAGCTGTTCTTCGGCCTTGCGCAGCTGCTGCGAAAACGCAAAATAAGGCACCGGCTTGAGCACATAGTCCAGCGCGCCCACCGCGTACCCGCCGATGGCATACTGTGCCATATTCGTGATAAAAACGATGATGACGTCCTTGTCCAGCTCCCGCACCCGCCGGGCCGTCTCCATGCCGTCCAGATGCTTCATCTCCACGTCCAGAAACAGGATGTCGTACACCGGGCGGTAATCATCCAGCAGTTCCATGCCGTCGGCGAACTCCGTCACCGCGAACTCGGTGCCGTACTGCCGGGTGTGCCGCTGCACATAGCCTTGCAGCTGCGCCCGCACCTCTGCCTCGTCCTCGACCAGAGCAATGCGTATCATTGCCGCACCTCCTTTTTCCGCAATTTTTCTAGTTTTTATTGTAACACGAAATAGGGCGTGTGGCAAATAGGAGAATAAAACAGCAGCCCCGCTTCATCTGCCGCGAGGCTGCTGTTCTGTGATTGGAAAATTTCAGGCTCAGTTCGTCTTGACGGCCACAAGGATACGGATCTTCCTGCCGCCGGAGCAGCCGAAGTTGTCGTACCAGCCGATGAGCTTATAATCCTCGGTGTTGATCTTGGGCAGCGAGGTGGCGAAATACTGGCCGTTCGACCACAGATACACTTGCATATCGTCGGCAGTCTCATAGCGCTTATCGCCGCTCATGACCGAAGCTGCGCCCAGCTTATCGACGACTACCGGCGAGAGCTGGAGCATCCGGTTGATGGCCTTGCCGTCAGCAGAACGACCGATGGCGATACCGCCTGCGATAACGGGGTACTTGGTGGCGGTGCTGTAGGCCACCTGCTTGCCGCCGGAGTAGCAGACGTAGGTCGCACCCTCGCCCAGATAATTGAGGAAGTCGCCCAGCGTACCGCCCACGCTGTCGCCGGTGCGGCGGAGCACATAGCTGAACAGCTGGTCCGTCTTGCCGGTAAGGGTGTTCCAGGTAGAGCTGACGACACTGCCGTCGATGAGGCCGTAGAGCACATCGCTGGTGCTGGGGACAAGGATGTTCTTCACATCCTGGAATATCTCCTCATCGGTCTTGTCTGCCTTGGTGGTGGTCGCAGCGGGGAGGCCTGCGGCCTCTCTTGCGGCGTCCTGTGCCTTGTCGCTGATCTTTTTGTCGATCTTCTTGGCGGCTTCGTCCGTCAGGCGGCGGACAGAATCCAGCGCAGCGTACTCCCACAGGTCACCGGTCACATCGTCGAGGATGACCCGGTCGATCTGTCCTGCGGAATTGGTGGTGTAGTAGCGGATGTCGCTTTCGCTCAGAGTTACCCCCGATAGGCGGCTGGGGCGAACTGCCCCAGCCACACCCTCCGACGTCGTATCAATGATCTGCACGTTGTCTGCAAACGGGGTGTCGCCCAGCGCGGTGCCGTCGGCGCTGACGCTGCCGCTGGTCGAGCGGGGCGAGATGGACCGGACGCTTTCGCCGTCACCGTCCACGCTGATCTCCACCAGCTTGCCGGCCGGGAAATTGAGCTTATTGTTTACGTTGACGGTGCGGGCCGTGCCATCGGTACACATGACCGAGACAGCCTGCTGCACCTCAGCGCTGTTCGTCTCCACGAGGGTGCGGGATGAGGACTGGACCACGCCGTAGAACACAGCGTCTGCCGCGTCGCCGGTGAGGACGGAGACAGCTGCATCGTTCATGCCCAGCAGCAGAGTGACCACCTGACCCACGCCGCCGCCGGACAGAGAAGACAGCTGATAGGCCACAGAGGGCGAAGCGATGGTGTAGGTGACGCCGGCCACAGTCACAGAGGTCGGAGCGCTGGCCGAGGGCGAGACCGCCGTCACGCGGCCTGCGGCACGCTTATTGTAGATCCACACGGTGCGGGCGCTCTCATTATAATAGTAGACATCATAGGGAGAGAGGGCCGCAGAGGTGGTGACTTCGTCGTTGCGGTAGATGGCTGCCGGGGCAAAGGGCAGGACGGTGGAAGCATCTGCCACGAAGGGACCCTTGACGTTGTCCAGCAGGACAGAAGAGATGTCCACCTGGCCGTTGCTCACCGCAAAGCCCAGCGTGGAGGCGTGGACCTGACCGCTGCCGTTCATGGCGGTGAGGGCGTTGTAGAAGAGCATGGTACCCTGCTCGAGGGTCAGAGTCTCGCCCTGACGGGCATTGATCTCATTGCGCAGGCCCAGTGCGCTGGCCTTACTGAGCTGAGCTGTGGGGAAGGTACCGCCCAGCTTTGCCACATCATAGCCCAGCAGGCGCAGCGCCATGGTGCAGGCTTCTTCCAGCGTGACGGTGTTGTCCGGGCGGAAGCTGCCGTCAGAGTAGCCGGTCATCCAGCCGTTCTGGACGGCAGTGCGGATGTAGACCGCATAGGGAGAGTCGCTGTCCACATCGCTGTAGAGGCGGCCGGTGCGGCCCTGTGCCGTGGTGGTATCGCGGTAAGCAGAGAATGCGGTGAGGAGGCGGGCCGCCTGCCCACGAGTGAGGGGCGCACCCAGAGAACCGGCCTGCTCGGCGGTCAGACCGCCCAGTGCCGTCGCCGTCTGGACTGCCGCGTTGGAGCCGACCGCAGAGGCGGGCAGCACCAGCATGGAAACAGCCACGCAGACAGCCAGCAGGAATGCGAGGAATCGTTTTTTCATGGTAAACTCCTTAATCATATCTGAGCGCTTCGATGGGGTTCAGGCGGGCGGCACGGCGGGCAGGCAGGAAGCCGAACAGGACGCCGATGCCGCAGGAGATGCCCACGGCGATGGCCGCCGCGTCCGCCGAGGGGGTGACGTTCAGGGTGATGTCCGTCAGGACGAACGGAAGGATCTGGTTGATGATGGCCGAGACGATGTAGCCCAGCACGATGCCGAAGCAGCCGCCCAGCGCCGACGTGACGCCGGCCTCCACGACGAACTGGGTCAGGATGGTGCTCTCCTGTGCGCCCAGTGCCTTGCGGATACCGATCTCACGGGTGCGCTCGGTGACAGACACCAGCATGATGTTCATGATGCCGATGCCGCCGACCAGCAGCGAGATGCCTGCAATGGCCGTCAGGACGCCCACCATGACGTTGATCATGGAGGACATCTGCTTCATGGCTGCGCTCAGGCTCTGGACGTAGACATAGTCGTCCTTGCTGACCAGCTTCTTGATGCTTTTTTGCATATACTCCTGCGCTGCATCCGAGTGGTCTGCATCCTGCAGCACGACGTAATACTCGCTGACACTGCTGGTGTTGTTGACGCTCATCAGGGTGGTATAGGGAACGAGAACAACGTCGTCGTTGCCGCCCTCGTACTGAGAGGCGGGTTTGGAGCGGCCTTCCAGCACGCCCACGATGCGGTACTCGCTGGCACCTACCTTGAGGGTGCTGCCGAGGCCGTTGCCGCCGAAGATCTTGCGGTCCACATAGTCGCCGATGACACAGATATTCTTGTTGTCTATCAAATCGGTGTACTGGATGCCCCGTCCCTTGGCCACCTTATAGTTGTTGATGGTCGTGTAATCTTCGTTGACGCCGCTGATGTAGGTGCGGCGGTACTTCTCACCCGCCACCCGCAGCGTGTCGCCGCCGGCGCTGGCGATGGGCGAAAGGCCCCGATAATACTCCGGCTTCTGGTTGATGATGTTATACACATCGCTGACCTCCACCGTGCGGGTGCTGGCGGTCATGATGTTGACCGCCAGAATATCGCTGCCCATGTCGGAGTAGAAGTCCTGCATCATGTGGGTCATGCCATTGCCGAGGCCGACGATGACGATGACGGCCATGACGCCGATGATGATGCCCAGCATGGTGAGGAAGGTGCGGACTTTGTTGCTCCACACGTTCTGGATGGCCTGCTTGAAGGTCTCCTTTATCATGCGTTCGCTCCCTCCTCTCCGGCTTTCGGGGCCGACATCATGAGGTTCGGCTGCACGACCGCCTCGGGTGCGTGAGCGTCGCCGTCGTAGACGACGCGGCCATCTTCGAGGCGGATGATTCGCTCAGCCTGCACGGCGATGGAGTTGTCGTGGGTGATGAGGACCACGGTGTGGCCCTGTTTGTGCAATTCCTGAAGCATCCCCAGCACCTCCCGGCCGGTGTGGGAGTCCAGCGCACCCGTCGGCTCGTCGGCCAGAATGATGGGCGGGTTGCGGACAAGGGCGCGGGCGATGGACACGCGCTGCTGCTGGCCGCCGGAGAGCTGGTTGGGCTTGTTCCGGAGCTTGCTGCCCAGACCCACCTGTTCCAGCGCTGCGATGGCGCGGCTGCGGCGCTCGCTGCCGCCTACGCCCGCGTAGATGAGGGGGACTTCCACATTTTCCAGCAGGGTCAGCTTGGGCAGCAGGTTGTACTGCTGGAAGATGAAGCCCAGCTTCTCGTTCCGGATGGCCGCCAGCTCACGGCGGTTCATCTTGCCGACGTCGCTGCCGTCCAGCAGATATCGGCCATGGGTGGGTACATCCAGACAGCCGATGATGTTCATGCAGGTGGATTTGCCGGAGCCAGACTGGCCCACGATGGCCACGAACTCGCCCCGCTCTATCTTCATGGAGATGTGGTCTGCCGCTTTGACGAGGGTGTCACCCATCTGATAGTACTTGCAGACCTCGTCAAACTCGATCAGGGCGCTCATTCGTCGCCTCCTTCGGCAGACACCATCATGGTGCTGTAGAAGTCGGTCGCGCTGACGCTGGAGTTGTCGTAAGCGATGGTATCGCCCTCCTGCAGGCCGCTCTTCACTTCGATGTAATCGTCATCGCTGATGCCGGTGGTCACCTTGACGTAGACGTAGCCGTCGGGAGCGGTCATGGAAGTCTCAGCATTGGCAGCACTGGGCGAATCCTTGGTCACCAGCACATAGCTACCCCGGACGAGGGCGGCGTTGGGCAGGGCCAGAACATTCTTGACGCTGGCGGTAGTGATCTTCGCAGTAGCGTTCATTCCGGGCAGCAGCTCGCCCATATCGTCGATCCGGACGGTAACAGGGTAGCTGGTGGAGCCGTTGGCGGTAGTGCCTGCCACGAGGATGCTGCTGATGACGCCCTTATAAGTCTCGCCCGGGACGGCGTCGGCGGTGATCTCCACCTCCTGCCCGACCTCGAGGGAGCGGATCTTCAGCTCGTCCACGTTGAGCTTCATTTCCAGATAGCTCATATCGTAGATGGTGCAGAGGTTCTGCATGGCGGTGTCGTTGGCGCTGAGCTTGTCGCCGGCCTTGACCTTCTTATCCACGATGGTGCCGCTGATCGGGGCGTCGATGGTATAGTGGCTGATGGTCTTCTCGGCAGAAGACATCTGCAGCTCGGCAGCGCGCAGGCTGTCAGCGGCGTTTTTGGTCTGCTTGTCCAGATCTTTGCCGGTAATGCGGAGGATGACGTCATCCTGACGGACGGTGCTGCCCTCCTTGACGCAGAGTTCAGACACGGTACCAGAGGCAGCTGCCACGACAGTCTCCTCACGCTGGTAAGTAAAGTGTGCAGAGTTGAGGGAGCTGACGCCGTTCACCTGTGCCACAGCGGCCTGTGCGGTGGTCAGGCTGCCCGCGTTGGGAACAGCGATGGTGACGGTGCAGGTCATCAGGCTGGCGTCGCCGGCAGGGTCTGCACCGGAAACGGAGCGGATGGTGCCGTTCAGCGTCTCAAAAGTGGTGTCCGGCATGACCTGCGCGGCCTGACCGACAGCGAAGCTCTGGGCCTCGGCGGCGGGGAAATCCACGGCCAGCAGCATCACGGAGGTGTCGCGGATGGTGGCCACAGCCTGACCAGCCTGCACGGCGTCGCCTGCGGCCACAGCAAAGGAGCTGACCTCGCCGCTGATCCTGGTGCGGACGTTCTGCATATCCGCAATGTCATCGTAATTGCGCTGTGCCTGCTCCACCGAGAGCTGTGCGCTCGCGAGGTTGTTTTCCACATCCGAAATGTCGATGGTGTAAAGAATATCGCCCTTCTCGATGCTGTCGCCCAGCTCAAAATCGGCGGTGAGCACCGTGCCGGTGACGAGGGACTTGACGGTGTAGGAATCGGCGGCGTTGATGGTGCCGCTGCCGTCGTAGACGTTCACGATGTCGCGGCGTCCCAGCTTCTCCTGCGTGTAGGCAAGGTCTGCCGACGCACTGCGGCTCTTGCGCGGCACGATGACCGCCACCAGCACCGCTGCGGCTGCGACCACCGCGATGCAGCGCTTTTTGTGGGTCTTGATAAAGTGGAACACCTTATTTTCTCCGCCGGTATTCTCCTGCGGAGAGGCGTCCTGTGTCTTCTTGTTGAAACCTAGCATGAAAAGCCTGACCTCCTGTGTTTCATGAAAAAGAAAAGTTCTTTCTGCCTGTTTTCATTCATTCTGCGCTTTCCCCCACAGCATCCGCCAAAAATGACCTGTCTGCGAGATACTGCCCCGGGTTAGCGGCGCGAACCTTTATAATGATACCATCTAACAGAACGGACTACAAGAAATTTTTCCTGCACAATCTGCAACTTTTTTGAAAATTTTTCCATCATCTCTGTGTCTGGAAACTGGAACATCAGACAGAGCTTTCGGATGAAGAGTTCATCAACTCGCTCCGGCCCTTCGTGCAGCGGCTTTTGGGATACAGTCAGAAATAAAACCCCGACCTTGACGATCGTCTGCAATGAGACTTTCACCTGCAAGAACTGCGGGCGGGTCGTCATCTGCACCCGCTATCCCCTCTTGCATCCGTTATCCAGCCGTTCCAGTGTGCAAATTGTGCAGAGCCAAAATCAGCCCCTAAAAACCGCACCTGATTTTTATACAATGGGGTGAAAACGAGCCGGTTTCACCTGCGAATGACACACCCGACACTACCAGTTTATACCACACATCAAATATACATCAACAATTTGATTCTTGGCAGGGATATGGACAGCCAATTTATATATCATTGCGCTCAAGAAAACCAAGGCTGCCAACCCATAATTTTCTTTGTCAAGAGGGCTGGCACCGTCCAGCCCTCTCTCTTTTTGCTAAAGTCCGTCTGTGCAACAACACGAAGGATTTCCGGGTATTGCGCATCGGCACCAGCATCCGGGTGAACAAGTAGAGTTTCGACAAGCCCCGGCTGGAACTGGCAGAGAAGATCGAGGCAAATTTCTATTCCCAAGACCTGACCCCGGCAGCACCGCAGCCCCGGCAAAACGAAAAGCCGGCGGCAACAAAAATCTCCGGTAAGGAGATCCTTGAAGCCATCCGGCTGATGGATGCAGAGGAACGCAGAGAGTTGACGAGAGCCTTGTTCGCTTAAAGTTCTTCTTTTTATGCAAAGGAAAGCAGGCTGTGCAAGCCATGCGCAGAAAAGCCCCCAATTCGGGCAAATGTGCAAACGGTGTGCAGAAAGTGTGCAGAAACCGTGCACTTACTCTCCGACAAATAAAATCGCCCTATTCCCCACCGACTTGACGGCATTGGTTTGAATGACCGCACATCAAAATCAAATCCTATGAAATTCTACTTTTTGCACGGCAGCCTACAGCAAAACAGTTCTTCCGTTTTTCCGTGCCGCCTTCATGGCAAACCGCACTGCATCACGGCTCGTCATTGGATCCACGATTCCAATCGTCAGATGTTTTGGGCTGCGGAATAAGCGCTTCCACCCTCCGCAAAGCAGTTCTTGTGCATCTGCCCCTTCCAGTGCGACCGATACTTTTTGGCTCTTCCCCGGCATCAGCTCTGGCAGGGACAGCGGCAGACGCGCCGTGTACAAAGTGCTGCCTGCTGCATCCTCCACATAAAGATTCACGGGCCACTCCCAGTAGAATGGTGCTGCGCCCTTGTTTGCCACAGTCAGCTCTGCGTAAACGCCGTCTGCACAGGGAGTCAGCTTCAACTCTGTTACCCGGAGCCGATAGCCCAGCTGCTTCAGCACGGCATTATATCCTTTCGCATACTTTATCGATGCCGTTTTGGGGCCGAGAAAACTCATGTGCGATGCCTCCAACAGGTGCAGCGTACGGGGAAGCTCCTTCCCCAGCATATCCTGCATGGAAAGGCTGCTGGTGAACTCGCCGCCCACTGGAGCATCCTGCCAGAAATCCGGCATAGGCGTCAGGGCATTGGGGTCGCTGCCGTACCAGCCACCCTCTGCGATCCATCCCAGCCACTCCATGGTGTCTTTTTCCTCGCCGGTCATATCATTATAAAGGCCGAGGCTTTGTTCTGCCGCGAAGCGGAACGGCCTGCGCATCAGCAGCTTTGCCGTAGGAAAAGCCGCAAGATAATCTGCGGCATATTCGTCCCGGATCGTCTCGTCCGGCATGGATACCAAGCCATCTTCGCTTTTGATGTGCCACTCGCCCCAGTGACCAAGGCTGCCCAGTTCCACATAGGAAGCAAAACCATCCGTGCCCAGAAACTCTGCCAGCGCATAAAGCACACGGTGATGCGCAGCCCGGAACACCACATTAGCATAGTTTGGAGAGTAGCCTTTCCCATAATCTGTATCGTACCAACTGCCATCCTTCGTCTGCGCATAAAGCCAGTCCGGGATATCCAGATGCGTCTCTTGTCCCGGCACATCGCAGACAAAGCGGAGCACCAGATGGATCCCCTGCTCCCGCAGTGAGGCAAAGTCGTATTTTTCGCTGATTGCCTCCCACGCATACACGCCCTCTTCCGGCTCTGCCTCCCGCCATGTAAGTTCCAGATAGCGGAGCGCTGCATCGCCTGCCTCTGCGGTATCGATCATCGGGGCATAACCGATCTGGGCATTGGGAAATGCGCTGTCGTCCGCAGCATAGGTCCTTGTCTTTGTGGTCGATGTGGTCATTGCAGCTCCCATCCACAGCAGACAGAGCCCTGCCGCCAGGATCCTTGAAATTTTACCCATGATACTCCCCGTTATACTGGATGAGGGTGACATCCTGCACCCCCTTTACTGCGCGGATACGGTCTGCAAATTCCATATTGGGATCTTTGCAGAATACCTCTACCGCCATCTCGGTGTTTTCGCCCCGCATGGTCTTGGATTTGACCGCATACTTGATGCGCCCCAGCGCCCGGACGATGTCGTCTCCGGCCTCGGTCCCCACATAGTGGATCACCGCAATGTACACCCGGCCTTTGGCCTGCCAGTGGGAGAACAGGTAGATCATAACGATCATGACAGCTGCCGTGACCAGCCCCAGTGCATACATTCCGGCACCCGCCGTGATGCCCGTAGTGATAGACCAGAACAGATACAGCAGATCCAGCGGGTCCTTGACTGCGGTGCGGAAGCGGACGATGGACAATGCACCCACCATACCAAGGGAGATGACCACGTTGGTACTGATGGCCAGCGTGACCATGCAGGTGAGCACGCACATACCCACCAGCGTAACTGCAAAACTGCGGGAGTAGACCACGCCCGTATAGAATTTGCGGTAGACCAGATAAATAAGGATGCCCAGCGCCAACGCCGCCAGCAGCGCCACGGCAAGCTTCGGCGCATCATACTGGGTAAAGGCGTTCAGGACAGATTTTTTGATAAAGTCTTTTGTGCTCATGGTTCTTTGCAGATCCTTTCCCCTCAGGTTTCGTTCCAGTATTCAAACCCGTGCCGATAGGCGGTCTTATCGCAGCACAGCACATACTTGGAAACTGCAGTCAGCTCCTGCGCACGGGGCGGGAGGATATCCCGCACGACCTGCGGCAGATACTCTGTAAATTTGACTTCCATTACCAGTTTGCCCGGCTCCAGCACCGGCAGGGTGGGAAGCGTGGAGTCAAAAATGTCCCAGCTGCCCACAGCTGCCCGGACATTCCGGTCAAATGTAACGCGCACCGTGCCGGCATCCATGATCCACGGTTCGCGGTCGTAATCCACGATGACCCGGGGACGGAGCACATTGCACACACACTCGGTGTAGAACTCCTGACACAAACGGCGGGGACTGTGCAGCAGAAAGTCATAGTCTCCGGCGAGAATCGCATCAAACTCTGCGTGGGTCAAAGGCGCGGCTTCTTTATAGATATAACTGCCAAATTTTTTCTTTCGCTCCAGCTTGATGCTGCGGTCGCTGCAGTTATAAATGCGGATGCGGTATTTCTTGCGCAGCAGCACACCGGCATCTTTTTCCTCGTAAGCAGTATTCCAATAATCGTCAAAATACAGGCTGCGGATGAAGTACCCTCCCTGCTGCGCGTGAGGATCCAGATGAAGCACCGGAGCCAGCCGCACAACCAGCTCTGCCTTATCCGCATAGGAAATAAGATATTTCAGCTCGTGGCGGTATTTTTCTCCGGTGCGGGAGGGCGGCGGGGCCAGCAGGCTCCTGCCCCGCTCAAACAGGCTTGGCCCGGTGTGCTGCCCCGGTCTACTCTTCATAGGTATCCTCCACGATGCTGCCGTCCGGCTGGACGTAAAAACAGATCATGCCATAATGCTTGCCGGCCTCGGTAACATAATAATCAAACGCATCCTGCGTGTAACCGGATGCATTCGTTGCGCGGACCCGCAAAAAATATTGTCCAGCAGGAAGCGTATCCATTGTAAGCTCTGGCAGGATCAGATTTTCCTGCCGGAAGAATACTGTGTTAAACAGATAATCTTTTGCAAGTTCGACCGTATAACAGATATCCTCGACCTTAAAATTATAGGAAGGATCCCAATTCAGATGTAACTGACCGTTTGCTGCCTGCGGTATACCAATGTAAAATGGCATGGGCCTACGGTAGCTCTCCCAGTAGTAATTATAGTTTTCTTCGATCTCCGGCCAGATGCTCTTCAGAACATCTTCGTATTCGGCATGCGTGATAGGTACATACATCCGGTCCGGCATCTGCCAGACATACGTTTCCGTCACACTTCGGTAATGTTCCAGCATGGACTGAATGCGTTCCTCATTCATGTAAGCATAAAGCTCCTTCATGGCAGCATCCAGCATATCACGGTAACTTTGTGTTTGCAGACAGCGCCGGAACAGCACATTGCCCCAGTAGTTGCTCACGCCGCGTTCCCAGCTTTCAGAGTCCGAGAACTTGATGATCTCACGTTCCCGGCGGCGGAGCATACCGTCATTGTCCCAGTCCCAGAGATACCATTTGCTGGAGTTTTGTGGGCTGTACAAGTAGACATTTCGATTTTGAGTGTCTGTGTTGCCGGTCAGCAGCTGAAATGCCATCCAATAGGCGATATTTTCCTTGTCAAAGTACGTTGCAAAGAGCTCATCCTCCATGGATGACGTTTCATCGTTGAGAACTTCCAGCATTTCGATCAATTTGGAGTGGTCACTGTCTCCCTTTATTTCCAGCAGCGCCTCAAATGCAGTTTGGTCATATGCAGGGTCCGTTGAGAGGCGGATAATATCTTCATAGCGCAAAAATTCAAAGGAATTGATTTTATACAGTTGGCCGTTTGGATCTGCTCCATGCGTCTTGAGCGCGGTCTTATTCAGCTGTTCGACCTGAGTATACAGTCCATAATCTTCAAATACACCGCTGTCGCTGTCGGTCAGGTCTTTGACGTACAAATGCACGAATTGGGTTTGAAGGCCCATCATCTGGTCGATCCCCTTAATAAGGTCATAGGCCATCTTATTGCGGAAGCGCAGACCCTCACCCATGTGCTTATTGAGGGCGATGGTGCGCTGACCGCGCCAGCTGCCCTTGTTTTTCTTGAGCTTTATTTTGTAGTTTTTCTGAGCATTCTCACTGGAGGTCTGACCACGTATCTGAACGGTGGTGTTTGGGGTCAGGGTATCATATCCAAGCTCTCCCACGACTGGGCCGTTCTCATCACCGACCTGAAGCAGAGCGGCGACCTGATAGCGTGGCACCCCCATGGCCTCATAATCGTAGACCGAATAATGGTTGATCTCTGCCCAGCTGTGGTTTGTATTTTCGCTGTCGTTGCCCCGGCTCACGGTCAGGTACATCGTCACCACGCCGCTGTCATCGTAGACGTTGTACAGCTCTGCATTGTCGCGCAGGTGGACACTGTTGATTTCAGATGCGGGGGCCTTTTCCACCTTATCGACCGCTTTGTCCTCAGACGCCGCCTGTGAGCCGACAGCGCTCTCTGTACTCCCGGCTGGCAGCACGGCACAGCCTGCACATAGACCGGCAAGCGCCACGCCCAGCCCCAGCACCCTGCGGCGCGGGATCAGTTTCTTATCTTCCATCTTTTCTCTCCCCTCAAGAAGCACTATGTTTTGCACTCTTCGTCGGCTTTCGCTTTTTATGTTCCAGGAACAGCCCCAGCCGGGTGAAGCGCCCGGCTTTTGTTTCTGCCACAATAGGCTGCTGCCCCAACACCCGATAGGGCAGGTTGGCCGTAAAGACATCCAACCGGAACAGCGTTACCAGATAAAACAATGCCGCCCCGATCAGGAAGCCAAATCCGTAAAATGCAGGGTCAAGCGCCATGGAAAGTGCCGTAAGCCCGCTGGCAGAGACAGCAAACACAGCGGCGGCTGCAACAGCGCCGCCGTAATCCGTGAAGTAAAGCAGGATCATCAGGATGGTGTTGCCCACGGCGTAAAGGCCGTACCCCACACACAGGGTGCGGAAGTAGCCGTGCATCAGGTCGTTGAACCCAAGAGGCAGCAAAGCCAGCAGAGTGTTCTCCATCGAAAGTACCGCCGCTGTGACGAACAGCTGTTTGAGGGCAGTGAACCGGAGTTCCCGATTCAGCACAGCCAGCATCTCTTCCTCTGCTGTGACGATATCGCCCACAACGCCGCCATCGTTGAACAGGCTGTAGTAATTCCGGTATTTGGGGTAGAAATTGACCTCCACTGACACCACAAAATTTACGCTCGTGACGAGAATGGTCAAAAACGCAATAAGGGCAGGCACATCATAGTACGGAGCCCCATAAAACAGGCCTTTGACCTGTACGCCCGACGGGCCTGCCCAGCAGATGACAAGGTGGGCAAACAGCCCGATGTTGGTGCACAGCCCCGTAAAGGCCAGCGGAAGGAACGCATCCACCCAGCGCAGAAACGCCCAAGGGCTCTCTTCACTCTGCGGGAAGTAACGGTAGAGCAGCACTACATCCCAGACCATCATCAGGCCGTAACCCATGGTCACAGCAAAGAGCATTCCTTCCAGCACCGGACAGCCCAGCAGCACCACCAGTACGAACCCCAGCCCGAACGCCAGCACAATAGCTGCCAGAAACGAACAGAGGATGCCCCGGTAGTCCTTGATGGCGGTCAGATAACTCATGGCGTTCCAGTTCACGATCATCTCTGCAAAAAGCCACAGGCAGAGCAGACCCTGCAAAAGAGTTGCTCCTGAAACAAGCAGAAACAGCCCATACAGCGTGCAGCCCAGTACAAGCATCATGCTGCTGGAGCCCCAGAACGAAGGCAGGATGGTCTGCTCCTGTTCCTCATACAGCATATCTGCCAGATACCGTGTTACCGGCATGGAAAAGAAGCTGGTGACCGTAAGGGAAAACAGCAGCGTATAGGTGATCATGCAGACCAGCAGATCCTGCTGATCCCGCGGGGCGCCCGCCCAGCTGCAGAGCAGCAAAATACCGAGCTGAAGCAGAACGCCCAGCAGCATGGGGCCGGTGCAGATGATGCCCGCATAGCCGTAGGCCCGCAGGGAGGCAAACAGTCCTTTGCGGCGGAACAGCTTTTTCAATTCAAATCCAATTCCTGCCATGGTTACTCCAAGTGATATTCCTTAGCTGTTTCGTCGTACATTTTGCGGTAGTTCGCCAGCATCTGCTCGTGGTGAAAGTAAGCATCCACCCGTCTTTGGCCAATGCGCCCCATCTCTTCGCGCCGGGTACGGCTGGCACACATCTTCTCCATCGCATCGGCCAGCCCCTGACGGTACATAGGGGGTACACAGTAGCCTGCAATGCCGAACGTATCCCCCGGGGCGCCTTCCAGCAGTTCCCGGCAGCACCCCACCTCGGTGGTCACACAGGGACGGCGGGCTGCCATGGATTCCAGCACAGAGAGCGGCTGTCCTTCCGAAATGCTGGTGAGGATGGTGAAATCCAGCTTCTGCATATACTGCACCACGTCTACACGGCCGGTGAAGATCAGATTTTTGAGCTGTAATTCCTCCACCAGTGCATAGCACTCTTTAGCGTAATCCTCATCATCCACGCCGCCCATGATGTGCAGCCGGACGTTGGGTACCCGGGAGGCCAGTTCAAAGAACGCGTAGATCATCGTCTTGACGTCCTTGATAGGAGCCAGACGCACCACTGCGCCAATATCCACCCAGCCATCCTCCTGTTTGAGCGGGATATTGCAGAACCGCTCATACTGGACGCCGTTTGGAATAACGATGCACTTTTCAGCATTGCACCCCATCTCGATCTGCGTCCGGCGGGCATTATAGAACAGACTGCTGACCCGGAACGCCCGCCGGTAGATCTCCTCAGAAAGGACATAGAAGAACCGGATCCATCGGCTCTTGAACGAGGGCACCACCCACTCTGCACGGATGATCTCCTCCTCACGTTCGCGGGTGTAGATGCCGTGTTCCGTAAGAAGCACCGGTGCATGGTTCAGGCTGCCGCCCAGACAGGCCAGCAGACCGCCGTAGCCGGTAGAGATCGCATGGTAGACATCCGCTTTCGGCACCCGGCCCGTAAGCAGATAGAGTACCGGCAGCAGCATCGAGCGCATGGTATGGAACGCATCCGCATAGGCCACATAGGGATACTCTCTCATGCAGATGTCCGTGAACAGCTCCATGAAGTCCCGGCTCTGCAAAAAAGAGAGCGGGTGGACGCCTTTTTCCTGAAACAGACGGTACAGCACATCCCAATCCGGTCTGCCCAGCCGTACCAGTTCCCGCAGGGCGGTGCGCTCGTCTGCGGTAAACAGGACCGGTTGCCGCTCACCGTGGAGACGGAGGGCATCATCCAGAAAAATCTCCTCCACCTCTTTCACGTTGGGCGGCAGCTCATACACAAACTTTCCCCGGTCCTGCGCTTTGGCACCGATGACCCAGAGGGAGAACTCCTGCTGAGGCATAGCCTGAATATAAGCGTGCATCCATGTGGATACGCCGCCGTGGACATAGGGGTATGACCCCTCCAGCACCAGACAGATGCGCATGGTCATGCTCCCTTCTTTTCAATGCGGACTGTGTCGGCATTGGCCTTGAGCAGATAAAGATCTCCGGTCAGGCGGGTCAATTCGCCGCCCGTCACTTTGCTGGGAGTCCCCTCATTGGCGCGGAAGAAAAGCCATGCTTCATCAGCAAAATTTCCAAGGTGAAGTGTCCACGCAGTGTCGGTGCTGTCCAGCGTGACCGTCAGCTGTGCATACCGCTGGATGGCAGCAGAGCACTCGGTGCCGGTCTGCCTGCGCAGATCCGGTGCAGCGGCACTGAGCCACTTGAGATAATCTTTCAGACCGCCCTTATAGGTTTCCCAGCCTTCCGCAGCACCGCGGTCTACATCCAGCAGATCGTCCGGGTGCATAAAGTGGGTGCTGACGTAATGCATATTCAACTCGCTCATCGCGGCCAGCCGCATATAGGTATCTCCCACCATACCGCCGGATACGATGCGGGGCTGCTCCACGATACCGTCGCTGGCCACACCGAATTCCTGCACATAGGGCAGGGATGTGCCATCCTCAAAGTAAGTGCTGGCAATGGTGCGGATCTGGGACACTTTGCTGCCCAGCACCTTCCGCCCTGCAGCGGAAAGGATGTTGGAGGGCGGCACATAGACACTACCCTCTGTGTTGGGCAGCACGGTCTTTTGAAAATCGATCAGTTCGTTCATCGCTGCCACAATGGCATCCTCGCTGGGCCACTGACGGTAGCTGTAAAGATCCTTGTAATCCGTATCGGGCAGTACCAGCGGCTGATGGTTGTAGCCGTGGAAGCCCGCTTCCCCTCCCTGCTGCAGCAGCAGACTGCCATAATATCGGAACTGCTGGGTGTCCGGCTGACGGACCGGCGCACTCTGGGTATCGTCCTCATAGTTTTCGATCATGACACCGGTAAAACGGATGGAGTATTGCTGTGCAAGCTTCATAAGATCCGGCCACCAGACCTTGGAATAGAAATCCGCAATACTCATCCCGTAGTCCCTGCGGATATAAGTACCATCGCCGCCGGGTACCGGAGATGGAAAATCGTCCAGATAGAACACCGAGCTGTTGATCACCGGGTAGGCAGCGGCATCGCACAGAAGGCTGAAGGACGCTGCATAGATGCCGCGCATGATTTTATCGTAGATGCCGATGTTGTCCACCACCACCCTGCCGGCACCAGACTTTGTACCCCACACCAGCGGAACGCCTTCGTCCCCCGTGCGGGCATAGACTGTGGCTTCCTCCCTGAGGCTGACGCTGAGGGACGACTGGAACGGGTCGCTGAACTCATACCGCTCCCCGCCGCCCAGCATAAACTCCTCCGCGGGAACGATGCTTTCTGCAGTCTTATACTCCCAGGAAGAGGACAATACCCCGAGGTTGGGCGAGACAGCGTCAAAATATGTTGTTTTCTGGGGCGTCATGGCAAACAGGACGCTGCCGCCGTCCTTTACCCAGTTCATCAGGTCGATCAGGCGGCTGCCTAACGCATCCAGATCGCTCATGAGGACCACAACGGTTTTATACCGGTCAAACTCCGGGATACCTTCAAGAGCGGTCGTGTGTACATCCACAGCCTGCGTACTCACTTTCATATCCAGCAAGATCCGATCGAACTGCTTTTTTGCAAGGTCTGTACTATCCTGACCGGAATCGTAGAGCAGCAGGCAGGTGACGGGCTGGCCGAACATGGCGGTCTGTGCAGGCTCGACCTCTGTCCGGGGGAGATAATTGAGCTTGAATTTCGCTGCTTCGTATTGAATGCCGCTGCGCTCCGCAAACAGGATAGCGGCCATCGCCACGAACACGGCCCAGATGATCAGCAGCTTTTGCCAGCGGAACGCCCGCAGCCGGGAAAGGATCTCCTTTATCATTGCTGTTTCCCCTGCCAGAACCGCACGATCTCGCGGCCCTTTGCACTGAGGTAGACCTCCTTTTCCTCGATTTGACCCAGTGTTTTTCGGATAGCCTCCCCATCTCGCCGCGCTGCTGCCAGCCGCAGGCAGAGCACCCACGGCGCCTCGCGCTGGGGCCAGCGCGCCGTAAGCTCTTCCAGCGTTTTCTCTGCGCGGTCATACTCAGCAAGACTGAGCTGCACATCTGCCAGCCTGCATTCCAGCGTACAGCTGCGGCGTCCGCCAAGGTTTTCCAGCCGCTTTTTCAGCAGCTGCTCCAGCTGATGGCGCTGGATCTCTGCGGCTCTGCCCTGTACGAAACCGTCTTTCAGATAGCTTTCCAGATAATTGCAGTATTCTTCCAGCACTGCGGCATCGTCCGGGGCAGCGGCATAGCGCTGCTCCAGCTTCTGCAATTTCAGGTCCGCTTCCTTGGTGATCTGCGACAGCGCCGTGGAAGCATAGTGTACCACTTCGCTGTCGTTGTCCATACGGGCCTGCTGAAGCAGGTCATAATAGCCTGCGGGGTCATCCGTCAGCACCGAGAGGATGAGCTTGCGTTTCTGCGCGGGACTGTCAACCAGCAGCGCTTCCTCCAGTGGAACGACCATATCCTCGCCTTCGTCATCCGCCACAAGGATACTTTTGTGTATTTCTTCGTTGATATGCAGCTTTTCAAGTATCTGTTCCCGCAGGCACCCGCCTGTAAGGCGGTTGGAAGTGTGGAGCAGCAGCACACACAGCGGTCCCCACAGCGGCACAAAAAGCATCACAGGAGCAAAATATCCCTCCACCTCCAGTACCTTGGCCCAGGCCAGCAGCCAGATCCCCCCGCATACGGCCAGATGTACTGCCAGCAGCACAAGACCAAGCCAGAACCCGTTACGCATGCGATGCCTCCTGTTTTGCAGCGCTGATCAGCCGCAGCTGCTCATCCAGCGGCACTGCAGTGACATGAAGCCCTCTTTCATCCAAGCGCCGGGTCAGCAGCGGCAGATTTTCTTCATCGGTCTGATTCATCAGCAGGTAAACGGCGTTGTTTGTTCCAACGCCTGCTGCATCGGTACTGCGGATGGAGCGCCTCACCCGGTCGTTGAATTCGGCCCGGTTTTTGAACGTTCCCGTCACCTGCAGCAGCAGATGATGCGCCATTTTGTCTTCCTGCAGGGTGCAGGCTGTAGCCAGCTGCTCCGCAAACACAGCCGGACGCAGCAGGCAGGTGTCGGGCAGATACCAGTTTTCTCGCACAACGCTCTCGTACTCAAAGGCCCGCACCAGTGCTGTTTCCACCAGTCCGCAGAGGATGCGGAACAGATTCTGGTAATACAGGGTCATCTGCTCTTCGCTGGCAGTATACAGCCCGATCAGTACCACAAGGCTGCCGTTCTGCCGCACGCCTGCAGCATACATCGGACGTCCGGGGAGGAAGCCGCGATTCACCCACAGCCCTTCCTGTTCGATGGCACGGATCACGTCCAGCCACTGATCCACCTCCAGCGAGTATGCCGGCTCCGGCGTCATTCCAGCACTGGCGGCGGTAAGTCGGGCAAACCCCTGGTTCTTTTCCATACGGTAGATGGTAAGGCTGTGGTTTTCCAGCACGTCTTCCATTATCTGCACCGTCTTGCGGCAGATCTCCTGCGGCTGCAGCATATCCAGCTGCTGGGTCACAGCATAGATCTTGCCAAAACTGTCCCGGCGGCCCAGGATCTGGCGGCGGAACGACCGTTTATCCTCCAGCGTATCCTGATACAGTTTCCGGGTAAATTCAAGCCGCTTATGCAGCAGCTCGTTTTCTTCCTGCACGAAACGGGCAGTCTCTGTATTACGCAGCTGCACATAGCCGCAGGACGCTCCCACCACAAAATATATAATGAACGCCAACCAGTTGGCAGGCTCATAAAACAGCAGCATCAGAGTGGTACTCTGCCGCAGATAGCCCGCTGTTAGAGAAACAGATGCCAGCACAGCAGACAGCACACCTGCATTGAGGCCATAGACCGTGCCGATCAGCACAACGAACATCAGCCGGAAATCGACCATCCGGAACTGCGCGTCCGTGCCTGTAATACGCACCAGCAGTTCCGTGGCCAGCCACGCGGCAGCGATCTCCACCAGCCGCAGCAAGAGTGGGCTCTGGCGGATCTTATCCACCATTTTGCGTATAAAGCTTTTTTTCTCTGTCTTCCGGGCGCACCACGCATTATAGATCGCCGGAAGATCATCCAGGATGCTGTACCGTTGGAACCAGCCGTACCTGCGGCGGACAGCCTTATCTGCTGCGGGGTAGGTCTGGATCGTATCGGTTCCGTACAGCACCTTCAGCCCGGGCTGCAGCTTTTGCAGCACCTCGCCCAGCTGCCCCTGTGTGTTCCCAAAAACATCCGGCAGCGTAAATCGCTCCGGCTCCGGTGTCCATGTATCGAACACCCGGGCAACGAGATCGGCCAATTCTTCTGCACAGAGCGCCAGCAGCGGCTGCGCAGCCTGTTCATCCATTTGAACCGTACCGGCAGGCATCTGTTCGAATAGCCGCGCAAACTGATCCGCGCCGCTGGCCGAGACAGCATACAGATAGGGCAAGCGGAACACCTTGACCTGAAGTTTGCTGGTTCTGGCGTAATGGAAGCAAAGTTCCTCCGCCGCATTGGCCAGCAGCGTTTTACCGGTGGACGGCGCAAATGCTGCCTCCGGCCCTGAGAGGTACAGCAGCTCCACTTCCCGCTCGCGGCAGGATTGCAGGACCCGGCGCAGGCGGTCCAGTTCACCTTCCTGATCACCGTGTGGCAGAAGATATTCAGAAAAATAGACAACGCGGTCAAACTGATAGGTCTCTGCAAGCTGATCCAACAGCTGCCTGCTTTCCAGCGTCACCGTCTTGATCTGGGTGTCCGACAGTGCCTCCCCTTTTGCGCAGGTAGTCAGCACATGATCATTCGGGAATGCCGTCTCGATCCACTCCTGCGTCAGAAACGCCGTAAAACCCGTGAGTAAAATCTCCATTGCATTTACCGTTTCCGCCTGTCCGGCCTTTTTTCAAAGGTTCAAAGGCTGGCGACGCATATTTTTAAGAGAAACATCCTTTTATGATAATGACAATATCATTCTTCGCATAAAATAACAATAGTTTTTCCTGATCCAGCCGCCCGTAAAACGCGCATTTTTTCACGGAAGAAATTTGTGCGGTCTGTACTTATACGCACTCGCACAGACAGTTCTTGAGAAACAAATCGTTTTTATTGAAAAGATTTTGGAACAATCCGTTTCCAGTATACCCGAAAACGCAATGGATTATTATGGAGCAGATGGTTTGCTCTCCTGCGGTAAGTGCCACACACCCAAAGAAGCCTTCTTTGCCAAGGGGCTTGTCTTGATAGGAAAGAACAAGCACCCGGTAGAATGCGCCTGTCATAAAGCCGAACGGGAACAGCAGGAAGCAGCTGTTAAGGAGCAGAAACATCTCGACCTTGTGCGGCAGCTGAAAGCAGAAGGTTTTTCTGACCCGGCACTGCTGGAGTGGACATTTGCAAACGACAATGGTCGTAGCCTGCAGATGCGTCACACACATCGCTATGTGGAGCAGTGGCAGACCATTCACGCAGAGAACATCGGGCTACTGCTCTGGGGCGGTTTTGGCACAGGCAAGAGTTTCCTTGCCGGGTGCATTGCGAACGCTCTGATGGAGCAGAAAGTACCTGTGTGCATGACAAACTTTGCTCATGTCGTGAACGAATTGAATAGTAGTTTCTCTGGGCAGAACAAGGTGGTAGACCGGCTGTGCCGCTATCCGCTTCTCATCATTGACGATTTCGGGATGGAGCGCGGCACAGAGTATGCACTGGAACAGATCTACAACATTGTAGACAGTCGCTACCGCAGCCGGAAGCCCCTGATCGTCACGACCAATCTAACACTGGATGAGATCCGGCATCCGCAGGATACCGTTCACGCCCGAATCTATGACCGCCTGTTGGAGATGTGCGTTCCTGTTTCCTGCATCGGGGCCAGCTTCCGCAAGGAAAGCGCACAGGAAAAGCTAGAACAGCTGAAACTTTTGATCGGATAACCCGAAAATGTTGGAATGCAAAAATTGCCGGGTGAAAAAACACCCGGCTACAAAGAATTGGAGGTCTGCCTATGAAAAGGTATTCCCGGACAAGCTGGAGCGCAGCACCACTTTCCTCATCCTGAAAAGCACCAAAACCGCATCCTCCTGCCGCACCATCTTCATGACCTCTGCACTGAAAGAGGAATTGAAGAAGTGGCTGAATCAGTTAGCGGCAGACGAGATGAAAGATCCGACACGCTACCATGACAACGGAATGCTGTTCCGTCTACCCAACGGTCTGGCGGTGGAGCCGGCACTCATCCGCAAGAAGTTCCTGAAATGGCAGGACGCACACCCGGAGTTCCCACGTATCGTGTTCCACGGTCTGCGGCATTCCAGCGCGACCTGTCAGCTGATGATCTCCGACGGTGATGTGAAAGCCGTGCAGGGAACGACCGGTCATGCCAGTGCGATATGCTGGTGAACACCTACGCCCATATCCAGCAGTCCTCCCGTGTGGAGCTGGGCAAGAAGTTTGAAAGCGGCTTCTATGCCAAGCCCGAAGCCCCCAGCCCGCAGGCTGTACCCGCCGCAGGCGAACCAACCATCTCTATGACCGCTCTGCTGGAACTTTTGAAGAATGCAGACCCCAAAGTAAAGGCGCAGCTCCGTCTGGCTCTGCTGACCTGATGCAAAATTTACCACGCATTTCAAAGCAATCACAGCCTATGCA